>Ga0247808_10000008_pt1 | contig 401481 bp, 389 predicted proteins | sample UWRJL089202R1_FD_179914 | JGI IMG/M metagenome (GOLD analysis project Ga0247808, IMG submission 179914) | Plant litter microbial communities from Arlington Agricultural Research Station in Wisconsin, United States - UWRJ-L089-202R-1 | ecosystem: Environmental > Terrestrial > Plant litter >...
CCTCGAGCAGGGCGCGGGTCTGGGGTGCCCATGATGCGCCGCTGAGCGGGTAGCCGTGGATCAGCACGACCGGCTGCCCGGTGCCGTGGTCTTCGTAGTAGAGGTCGATCGACGTGCTGTTCTCAGTGCCGACTGTGATGAATGACATGATTTCTCCCTGTTGTTGTTGTTGTTGTTGTTGGTGTTGTGGTTTTCGAGCGCCGCTAGTTGCGCAGAAAGTACGGTTCGAAGATGCGGGACGTGACCTTCCATCCGCCCGCGGTGCGGCGATAGTGGTCGGTTCCGCGCCCCATGGCGAAGGGGACCGTGTCGTCCTTCTCGGGGGTGCTTGCAAGGTAGGCGGTGACGTACATCGTGCCCACCGCCCGGTCGACACCGTCGGCGACGAAGCGGAAGTTCGTGAGCACGTGGCGCACCCCGGCGATCGGGCTGTCGGTGTCCATCATCTGTCCCCAGGAGCGGATGGCGTCGTGGCCGACGCTGGGCTCTCCGAGGGTCGCGATCGAGCCGTCTTCGGTGAAGAGGTCGGTGAGGCTCGATGCCTCGCCGCTGTCCACGCGCCAGGCGACTTCGAGTGCGAGGCGTGTCAGCGCCGTGTAGTCGGATTCACCGACGAGTTCGTCGGTCTGCAGTGTGGTCATGCTCTGTTCCTGCTTTCTGTCGTCGGGTGTGGAGTCAGGCGGAGAGCTGCTGGAGGAATTGCGCGACGCCGATCTCGGCCCAGTGCTCCGCGAGCTTGCCGTCCTCGACACGGTCGAAGATCGTGCCGGTGAGAGTCGCGGATCTCCCGCTCGACGCGACGCCGAAGAATTCGCCGGTCTGACGGCCGGTGACGGCGAAGCGGGTGGCGACCATGTCGCCGTCTTCGATCTGGGCGAGAACCATCACCTCGATATCCGTGAAAGCGGCGTGGAGTGCCTGCTCGGCCTGGAGCCAGCTCTCCCGGGTGAACGCGTAGCCGGAGGAGGGGTGGATCACGATGTCTGGGTGGACGTAGTCGGCCCAGGTCTGCTCGAGGTCTCCGCGCCCCCAGCTCTCCCAGAACTCTCGAGCGATGGTTGCGGCTGTTGTGGTGGTCATCGTGTTTCTCCTTGTGGTGTGGTGAGGTACTGTGAGGGCGCGCGGGTCGTGTCAAGCGCCGGCGGGAAAGTCCGTGCTTCGAGAGACCGTCTCCCCGGCCTCGAGCTCGGCGAGGCGGGTGACGAGGGCGTTGCGGACTCCGCTGAAGGCATCGCTTCCCAGCACCAGACGGCGAGGGGCGGGGGTCTGCGACGCGACGGCGATGATCGCGTCGGCGACGCGGCTCGGGTCGCCGAGGGCGTCTCCGGTGAGATTGCCGCCTGCCGCCTCGATGAACTGACGCACCTGGCCGACGGGGGTCTGCGCATACGCGCTTATGGGGGCTGCGACGCTGAGCGCCGCCCCGAAGGGTGTGCGAACGTTCCCCGGCTCGATCAACGTCACGCCGATGTCGAATGCGGCGACCTCGCCCATGATGGATTCGGTGAAGCCTTCGATGCCCCACTTCGACGCGTGGTACATGCTGCCGCCCGTGGTCGTGAGCTGCCCACCCATGGTGGACATCTGGATGATCCTTCCCCCGCCCTGAGCACGCAGATGCGGAAGCGCCGATCGGATCAGCTGGATGGGCGCCACCAGGTTGAGCGCGATCTGCTGTTCGATCACGGAGTCGTCCAGCTCCTCCGCGGCGCCGAACGCGCCCGATCCGGCGTTGGAGAACACCACGTCGATGTGTCCCAGCTCGGCGAATGCACGTTCGGTGGCCAGCCGCAGCTCGCGCGTGTCGGTGATGTCCACCTGCGCGGTCCACAGCAGCTCCGGGTGGGAGGCAGCGAGGTCTCCCATCGCCTGAGGGTCGCGCGCGAATGCCGCGACCCGGTTCCCATTCGCCAGCAGCGCGGCGGCGACGGCACGTCCGATCCCCGACGTTGCACCTGTGATAAGCCACGTGCCCACGGTCGCTCCTTTTGTCTCATTGCATAATCCAAATGGATGGTTTAGTTAATGTAGCGCCGTGTTGCACCCGAGTCAACCGAACGTTTTGTTTATAATTGAGCTCATGGCTTACGACTCTTCTGCGACCCGGGCTCGTCTTCTGGATGCTGCCTACTCCGAGTTCGCAGCGCGTGGCTTCGCCGGCGCGCGAGTGGAGAAGATCGCGGCCGCGGCCGGAGCGAACAAGCAGGCGATCTATCTCTACTTCGGTTCGAAGGAGGGGCTGTTCGACGCCGCCCTCGCTGACCGGCTCGGCTTTCTCGGCGACCAGGTTCCCTACACGCCGGACGACTTCGCCGGGTACATCGGAGCGTTGTTCGACCACTTCGTGCAACACGGCGAGCTGGTCCGGCTGCACCAGTGGAAGACTCTGGAGCGTCCCGAGACGACCGGGCTGCAGGCTTTCTCGCACATCTCGAAGGCGGAGGCGCTCGCGCAACGACTCGGTGTCGACGCATCGACCGGGATGGACATCTTTATGCTGGCCCTGGCGATGGCCCAGGCGTGGACGATGACGAGTGCCGTGGTGCGACTGATGGATGGAGATCCCGAGCTGCGTCTTCGGCAACATCGCGACGCGCTGATATCCGCTGTGATCGCGATCACCCGCAGGGACGTCACTACCGCCTAGCCAGACGTCGCGGATGCCGCGCTGCCATGTCCGGATCTGTGCGATTCACGCCCCGGGGTGCGGGGCGCCGAGAACCAAGAGCGGGAAGGCTGTGAGTACACAACGCGCCGCCCGTCGAGCGGTGCGGGTGTGCGACCCCAAGGAGATGCCCCTCATGCGCGACACAATCGCCGGAATCGTGATTCCCGACAGCCCGTTGGTCGTCGAAGCCACCGAGCTGGTGCGCGACACGACCAACCATTTGATCTACAACCACTCACGACGGGTCTTCCTGTTCGGCAGCCTCCGTGCGCGGGCCCTCGAACTCGAGCCCGACCCCGAGCTGCTGTACATCGCGGCGCTGTTCCACGACCTCGGGCTGATCGAACGGTACAAGAACGTCGCCCAGCGTTTCGAACTCGACGGCGCCGGCCACGCGCGCGAGTTTCTCACCTCCCGGGGTTTCTCGACTGCGGAGGGGGACGAGGTGTGGACGGCCATCGCGTTGCACACCACGCCAGAGGTCCCGTACCTCATGAGCCCGGTGATCGCATCCACGACGGCCGGCGTCGAGGTCGACGTGCTCGGCATCAACCTCGCCACCATCACCGCCGAGGAGATCACCGCGGTCACGGCCGCCCACCCTCGCCCTGACTTCAAGAGACGCATCGTGGAGGCGTTCTTCACGGGGTTCTCGGATCGCACAGAGACGACTTTCGGCACCGTCAACGCCGACGTGCTGGAACACTTCCTGCCCGAGTACCGTCACATCGACTTCGTCGACGTCATCCAGAGATCGGCATGGAACGACTAACGGCAGTCGTGGGGGATCGGTCGTGTCAGCTGTGGAGAAACCCTTCTAGGGCGTCGTTGAACACGGCCGGCTCCTCGAGATAGGGCAGGTGACCGCTGCCGGTGAATCTGTGCACTCGTGCGCCCGGGGCGAGTTCACGGAGGCGCTGCGTGCAGGCCGCGGGAACGAGGCCGTCCCGTTCGCCCACCATGATCTGAACGGGGATCGCGAGTGCGCGCAGCTCGTTCTCCTGGTCGGATCGCAGCACCTGGTAGAAGATGTCGCGGATGTGCCGGGGGTCGATCTGGTCGAGCGAGGCCATAAAGCCGCGCACGATGCCGGGGCGGTCTGAGACGCCCATGCCCTCGAGAAGCCGCGCCGCCCATTCTCGATCGCCACCCGGTTGCAGCAGCCGGTCGTACAGTCGCACCCGTTCCTCGTGCTCCAGCGGTGGGAGGTCGAGGTAAGTGTTGACCAGTGTCAGCCGGGAGACACGGTCGGGCAGTCGTGCTGCGAGGGCGATGCCGACCCGCCCGCCCATCGCGAGGCCGACGACCGACACGGAGTCGATCGCCATGTGCCGGAGAACCGCCTCAGCGGCGGCCGCGTACTCGTCGAATCCGATGCTGCGCCCGCTGGACCGGCCGTGCCCGGGGAGATCGATGGTGATCACGCGATGATGGCGTGAGACGGAGGTGCGCTGGTGCAGCCAGTTGTTCGCGTTGCCGCCCAGCCCGTGCAGGAACAGCACGGCGTCGCCCGACCCGTCGTCTGTGTAGTGCAGGGTCTCGTCACGCCAGCTCACCATCATTGGCGACCGCCTTCCGAGCCGTGCCGATCAGGACGCGTCACGGCTGCCCGCGATCACAAAGTCTGCCCGACCGGAAGCGACTCCGTTGATCTGGAGTTCGATGGCGTGGGGACCGGGGTAGTACCTGCGTGTGGTCAGCTCTCGGAACGAGTGCCGGCGTCTGACGGCAATGCTCTCGCCGGCGGCGATGGTTCTCGTCGTCAGCTTGAACGTCTTGCCTGTCTGACCCCCGTTGGCCTTCGTGTGGTGGACGATGTAGTCGATCACGACCCGTGCGGGTTCGTCGCCGGCGTTGCGGATCGAGGCCGCGAACTCGATGCCCTCACCGATCTGCAACTCTGAGACGTCGAGGGTGGGGCCGGTGATCTCGAGGTCGGCCGGAGCGAACCCGAGCAGGGCGAGCGCATCGGCGTTTCCGTTCTTGATCACCGTGCGGAGCGCATGCCGCACGAGCTGGTCGGTGTTCTCGTCGGGGGCGGCCAGCCAGCGAGCCGCGGCCCCGACCACGATGTGCGGGATGTCGCGGCTCAGGTCGTTCAGATGGTTGGCGACAGACCGCCGAACATAGTCGCTCTCGTCTCTGTACAGCCTGTCGAGAATGGGAATGGTGACCCCCGGCCGCGCCAGAATGCCGGGCACCCTCACCGACCACGGCAGGTATGCGCGAGTGCCTTCGGATGCGAGGCGGCGGACATTCACGTCAGACGATCCCGTCCAGTCGAGCGCCGCCTCGAGCGCCCGGTCCAGATCGGCGCGGAGAAACGTGCGGATAGCGAACTCCGAGGTCAGTCTGCCGGTGAGTTCGGCGAGAAGCGACATCCCGTCATCGAATGCGACCGACGTCTTCTCGTCGACGGCTTTCGACGCGACGGCGCTTGTCGCGGGCCAGATCAACCACCCGCTGAATCCGGGATCCTCCGCGGCATTCCGGATGACGCGGGAGAACTGTGCGTAGTCGCCGGGCAGTCCCGTCAGCAGTGCATCGCGAAGCAGGTCGGCACGTGCTCGAAGTGCGAGGGGACCCAGTCGGTCGACCGCGGTTTCGAGTTCCGACAGATCGGCGCGCGGCGCGACGCTTCGAATTATCCGCAGCAGTGTGCGGGCTGCGTCTGAGCCTATGAGTTCGTCGGCGAATGGCATGTCGGTTCCTTACTGGGCGCCCGTGCGCCGTGTGGTCGTGATTGTGGGGTGGATGATCCGTGGCCTGTCGTTTCCGTCGCGCGAACGCCGCGAGGAAACGACAGGCCGGTCGAAGGGTGCGGCCGGTTGTGCCGCGGGTCGGGCTATTTCTGAACGAACGCGAGAAGGATGTCGTTGACTTCGGTCGCGTGGGTCCACAGCATTCCGTGGGGAGCGCCGTCGATCTCGTGATACTCGGCGGTGGGGAGGGCAGCATGGAAGGCGCGGCCGGTCGCGTCGATCGGGAGGATGCGGTCTTCCGTTCCGTGCAGAATCAGAACCGGCTTGCCGCTCGCCTCGAGTGCCGCGACGTCGGGTCGGAAGTCCTCGATCCAGGATGGGACGACCTTGTAGGCCGCGACCGGTGCGCTCGCCGCCGCGGTCGCCCAGTTGGCGTCGACGACGCCCTGCGAGACGAGGGTTCCGAGGTTCGTCTCGAGGTTGTAGAAGTTGTTGTAGAACTCCGTGAACCAGGCGAAGCGGTCGGCCCGCGCGGTCTCGATGATTCCGTCGAACAACGACTGGGGGATGCCCTCGCCCAGCATGCCGGGTTCGAGTGTCGCGAGGAACGCGAATTTGGCGACGCGGTCGGTGCCGAACAGCTTGGCGTAGCGGGCCGGTTCTCCGCTTCCCATCGAGAAGCCGACGAGGATGACGTCGGTGAGATCGAGCTCGGTCAGCACAGCGTTCAGGTCGGCTGCAAAAGTGTCGTAGTCGTAGCCGGTCTCGACCTTGGACGACTTGCCGAAGCCGCGGCGGTCATATGTGATGACGCGGTAGCCGGCGGCGAGCAGCGCGCTGGACTGCTTCTCCCACGAGCTTCCGTCGAGCGGGTATCCGTGCACGAGCACGACCGGCTGCCCGGTTCCGTGGTCTTCGTAGTACAGCTCGATCGGTGTTGTGTTCTCTTGTCCGGCGGTGATGTAGCCCATGATTTTTCTCCTTGATGTGGTGTCCCGCACGCCTTGTGGCGGCGGTGAGCAGGTGGCCGACGTGGTCACGCGTTGATCACACTAATGCGTCTTTGACAAATGTCAAAGAACTCTTTGACATTTGTCAAAGAGGTGCCACAATGGTGACGAGCTCACCTCGTGAACTCCCGGCAAACAGGCCGGATCCAAGACAGGGAGACCATCATGATCGATCACGTATTCATTTCCGTCAGCAACCCGGAACGCTCTTTCGACTTCTTGCTCGAGGCGCTGAAGCCCCTCGGATGGAAGGAGTTCGGAAGGTTCAGCTCTGGCGGACCCGGCACCGAGGTCGACGCCTGGGGCATCGACGACGGCTCGGACAGCATCTGGCTGCGTCGGCGCGCATCGGGCTCGATCGAAGGCATCTACCTCGGCATCGCCGCCAACACCACGGAAGAGGTCGACACCACGTACGCCGCGGCTCTGGCCGCCGGCGGCAACGACGACGGAGCACCCGGCCCGCGTCCGCAGTTCGCCGAGGGCTACTACGCCGCCAGCTTCACCGACTTCGACGGCAACCAGTTCGAGATCGTCAACAAGAGCTGGGCCCCGAAGAGGTAGTCGCCCGGCCCGGTCTGCCGAGGCGACGCGGTCGCCGCCGAACGCCGAACCCCCGAGAGCGACATCGCCATCGCGCCGTCGCTCTCGGGGTTCGCCCCCCCCATCGCTCCACCACCACAACTCCACTGATACAGACTCCATCGACACAAAGGACTTCCCGCCCCATGACTCAGCACCTCCCGCACCCCCGCGAGCTCGCATCACCTCCTCGAATCTCGACCGACTACACCGGCACCACCACCGCCCTCCAGGTCGTGGAAGGCATCAGCCTCGGAGGCAAACGGGCGATCGTCACGGGCGCCTCGTCTGGAATCGGCGTCGAGACGGCACGGGCGCTCGCCCACGCGGGTGCTCGGGTCACGCTCGCCGTGCGTGACCGCGCGGCAGGGGAGCGCACCAGAGGCGACATCGAGCGCACGAGCGGGCGCGACGACGTCGCGGTCGAGGTCCTCGACCTCGGCGACCTCGACACTGTCGACGCGTTCGTCGCCGCATGGTCGGGTCCGCTCGACATCCTGATCAACAACGCGGGTGTTATGGACGCGCCGCAAGGAACCACCGCCCAGGGCTGGGAGACCCATTTCGCTACAAATCACCTCGGCCATTTCGCGCTCGCCACCGGGCTGCATGCCGCTCTTGCCTCCGCTGGAGGCGCGAGGATCGTCTCCGTCGCGTCGGCCGGTCACTCCGCTTCGCCGATCGTCTTCGACGACCTGTTCTTCGAGCGCCGCGAGTACACCCCGACCCTCGCCTACGGGCAGTCGAAGACCGCCAACGTGCTCTTCGCCGTAGAGGCGACGCGGCGCTGGGCGGCCGACGGCATCACGGCGAACGCGCTGATGCCCGGCGTCGTCGCTACGAACCTGTCCAGGCATTGGAGCGCGGAGCAACGCGCGACCGCCCTGGAACAGGTCGCCCAGGCCGAGGCCAACGGCTTCAGAACGAGAACCCCCGCCCAGGGTGCCGCGACGTCGGTGTTTCTCGCCACATCGCCTCTCGTCGCCGGCATCGGGGGCCGGTACTTCGAGAACAGCAGCGAGGCGGAGGTCGTCGACGAGCTCCGCGACTGGACGGGGGTCATGCGACACGCTCTCGATCCCGTCGCCGCCAGCCGCCTGTGGGATGTCTCGGAAGGGCTGCTCGCTGCCGCCCGAAGCTGATCGCGCTGTGGCGCACGGAGGCAGGCACCCATTCGATGCGGGGGAGGACTCGCCGGGCGCGACCAACGCCCAGCGGTCGATCGCAGGGGCGGGTCAGCGCCCAGGAGCACGCCCGATATCGTCGGACCCGAGGTCGCAGAGGTCGCGTCAGCAGATTCTCGACGCGGTGCATCGTCAGGCGCGGAGGGGGGAGTTCACCAGCATCTCGTCGCTGAGCGAGGCCGCGGGTGTCACCAGAGCGACCTTCTACAATCACTTCGACGCGATCGAGGTGGCCGCCTGGTTCGCGATTCTCGACAGCTTCGACGACATCCTGGAGCGTGCCCTCGACGAGCGCCGGCGCGGCATCTCGTTCGATATCGCGGGGATCGAGAGCCTCCGCCTGATCGTCGAGATGTTGCGGTCTGAGCCGCAACTCGTGCGTTTTGCCGACGCCTATGACAACGGCTCCGACCTGCCCGGCATCGTCGATATCTTCCGCGTTCAGACCGGCGTCATCTGGGCAGACAGCGGGAAGGAATCGGCGGGGGCCGAGGTCGAGATCACCTATGCCGCCGCGGGCCTGTATGCAGTATTGTCGATCGGCGCGCGGGGGGAGGAGGACCCCGGGCTGATCGCGCGCGTGGCACACGCCCAACTGCCGGCGTGGATGCGTCAGCCTGACGGCGGCTGACCTTCCGCCGCTGCTCGAGCGGCGACATGCTGCGCCGCTGCGACACCGGCCCTCCGATGGGACAGGCCCGGCTCCCAAGAATTTCGCTACACCCGCCGAAATTCTTCTTCACGAGCGCGTAATGCGCACGAAACGACCCCTGCCTACTCTCGATCCAAGCCAGAAGGCCCAATTTCGCTATAACCGCCGATTATTCATCTTGCTCCGATCAACCCCTACCGATACTGGAGATTCGCGTGTCTGCTCTCACACCTTCCCGACCGGTCCGGCTCACGGCCGCGTTCGCCCTGGTCGCCACCACCGCCCTCGTGCTCTCCGGTTGCGGACGCGTCGACTCAGCCGGGTCGACCACCAGCACCACCGTCGACGAGACTCCCGCCACCGGCACCGTGTCGCTCTGGGCACCCGACGGAGACGCGAAGGCGCTCGACGACACCCTGGCGTCGTTCATCGCGGACAACCCCGACCTCGACCTCGAGGTGACGCGCATCCCCGAGTCGGAGTACAACACCAAGCTCCAGGCCGCGCTCGCTTCCGGCTCGGGCCCCGACATCGCACAGACCTACACCGAAGCGCAGGCCGGCTTTATCAAGGGAGACGCTTTCGCCGCCGTTCCCGACGGGCTCGTCGACGAAGACTCGTTCTTCCCCGGGTCATGGGCCGCGGGCGAGATCGACGGCACCGCGTACACCGTGCCGTGGTACGCCTACACCTACACGCTCGTCTACCGCAAAGACATCGCGGAGTCCGCCGGACTCAGTGCTCCCGCCACCTGGGAGGAGATGATCCCGTTCGAAGAGGGGCTGATGGCCGCGGGCGCGACAAAGGGCCTCGGCGCGAGCGTCGGCTGGGACAGCTACAACGGCCAAGACCTCGCACAGCTCGTCTGGCAGGCCGGAGGCGAGCTGATCAGCGACGACGAATCCGAGTGGACGCTCGACACCCCCGAGATGATCGACGCGATCGAGTACAACGCCTCGTTCTTCACGTCGGGCGTCGCCGACACCGCTGGTCCCGGCTTCCTCGACTCGCAGCCGTACTTCGTGACCGGCAAGACCGCGTCGTCGATCACCGGCCCCTGGGTCATCGGCCAGTTCGACACCGTCGCCGAGCAAGACGGCTGGACGGCCGAGAACGTCGGAACGGCCACGGTCCCCGCGGGTTCGGCCGGCAGCATCGGCGCGATCGCGGGCGGCAGCCTCGGCGTGCTCGCCGACAGCAAGAATCAGGATGCCGCGTGGAAGGTCGTTCGCTTCCTCTCCCAGCGCACCACGCAGATCGCCCAGTACGAGTCGTACGGCTCCCTTCCCGCGGTCCAGTCGGCGTGGGAAGACCCGACGATCGCCGACCAGCCGCTGCTCGACGCGTTCTTCGACCAGCTTCAGGAAACCCGCTCCTACCCGCAGCGCACCACCTGGCTGCAGATCGCCACCCAGATGGGCGCCGAGATGGAGTCGGTCGCCAAGGGACAGAAGTCTGCAGAAGAAGCGGCCGCCACCCTTCAGTCCTTCGCCGACGGCGTCGGCACCGGCGAGTAACCAGCCCATGACCGCACTGCGCACCTCGACTGCGCCGAACACCTCGGGGGTGCCGCGTAAGCGGCGCCCCCGGGGCGTGCGCACCAGCGTCATCGCCTGGATCTTCCTCGCGCCGTTCGCCATCGTCTTCCTCACCTACACGGCCATCCCCGCGCTCGCCGCGATCGGGTTCAGCCTCACCGACCTGCAGGGGCGCGACCTGCGCAACCCGTTCAACGTCGACTTCATCGCGATCGACAACTATGTGCGGCTCTTCGCCGACGCACGGTTCATCCGCGACATCGGCAACACCCTGCTGTTCGTCGTCGTCGGCGTTCCGCTGACCATGGCGCTCGGGTTCGCCCTCGCCCTCGCTCTCAACTCGGGAATCCGACGACTGCGAGGCGTCTTCCGCACCATCTTCTTCGCCCCGGTCGTCACGAACATCGTCGCGATCGCGCTCATCTGGCAGTACGCGTTCAACAACGACGGCACCGTGAACAACGTGCTGGCGAACCTCGGGTTCGCCGGACCGAACTGGCTCGACGACACCAACACGGCGATGCCGATCGTCATCCTGCTCGGCATCTGGCGCAACTTCGGCACGGCGATGCTGCTCTTCCTCGCCGGGCTCCAGGCCGTTCCCGAAGACGTGCAGGAGGCCGCCGCCCTCGACGGCGCCGGCTGGTGGAGCCGCCTGTGGCACATCACGCTGCCGCTACTGCTGCCCACGATCCTGCTGATCTCGGTTCTGCTCACCGTGTTCTATCTGCAGGTCTTCGACGAGCCCTACCTGCTCACCGACGGCGGCCCGCTCGGCTCGACCGAATCGGTCGCGCTCTACACCTACAAACAGTTCGGATTCGGCAATTACGGCATCTCGTCGGCCGCCTCCGTCGTCACTCTTGTGCTCGTCGCGGTTGTCAGCGTCGTGCAATTCCGTCTGCTGAGGCCACGCACATGACCGCCACCATCGAACGACTTCCGGATGTCGCATCCGAAACCCACATCGCCGCGGGGCCGCGCCCCCGACGCGTTCCCGTCGTGCTGCTGTACGTCGCACTCGCGCTCTTCGCGGTCGCCACCCTGCTGCCCTTCTTCTGGGTGATCAGCGGATCGCTGCGCAGCCTCGACGAGATCCGCGCGGATCCCGGAGCCTGGCTGCCCACGGCGCCCACCCTCGACAACTTCGCGCGACTGTTCAGCAAAGAGAACTTCGCGGGCTACCTGTTCAACAGTGTCGCGGTGGCGATCATGGTGGTGCTCGGAAACATCCTCGCGGCGGCTGCCGCGGGATACGCGCTGGGCAAGCTGCACTTCGCGGGAAAGAAGCTCGCGTTCGCGGCGGTCATGGCCTCGCTGATGGTGCCGTTCACCGCGGTCTTCGTGCCGCAGTTCGTGGTCACCGTGAACCTCGGCCTCATCGACACCCTCGCGGGCATCGCCCTGCCGTCTCTGGCGCTGCCGATCTCGATCTTCATCATGAGGCAGTACGCGTCGTCGATCCCCGACGAGCTGCTCGAGGCGGCCCGCATGGACGGCGCCGGGGAGTTCCGGCTCTTCTTCACGATCTTCCTGCCGCTCTCTGGCCCCGCCGTGGCGACGGTCACGATCATGTCGTTCCTCAACTCGTGGAACAACTTCATCTGGCCGCTCATCGTCGCGCAGAGCAGCTCCACCTACACTCTGCCGGTCGGCCTCGCCGCCACCAGCCAGGCGTCGGCGAACGTGACCGACTACGGGCTCGTGCTGGCCGGGGCCATCGTGGTGATGCTGCCGGTGCTCGTGCTGTTCCTCTTCCTGCAGCGCTACTTCGTGCAGGGCATCGCGGCGTCCGGCCTAAAGTGAGAAAACCGACGATTCGACCCGACGGTGAGAGAGGCACACATGCCAGGGCATGACCCCCAGTCGCTGCGGCGGCTCAACACATCCGTCACGCTCCGCGCTCTCGCGGTGGAGTCGGAACCGATCGGGATGTCGGCGCTCGCCGAGAGCGCCGGCCTGTCACGCCGCACCGTCGAACTCATCCTCGACTCGCTCGTCGAGACCGGTTGGGTGACCGAGCTCGACCGGGTTCCGACGACGGGATCGGCCGGACGGCCGTCGCGCCGATTCGAGTTGCGCGCCCAGCACTCGGTGCTGGCGGCCCTGCGTGTGAGCACCCTCGAAGCCAGTGCCGTCGTCGCCGACGTTCGCGGCAACATCCTCGGGCGGGCGACGCGCGCGCTGCCCGACTACTACGACCCGGCGTCGTCGCTCGACCTCGCGGCCGCGATAGTGCGCGAGGCCCTGGCCGCGGCGGGCGCGTCGATCGAGCAGCTCAAGGCGGGAGCGATAGCCGCGGGCGGCGCGATCGACGAGAACGGGGTCGTGCGCCGACTCGTGCACGCCGAACGATGGGTCGGAGTCGATCTCCCCGGCGAGATGGCCGCGCGCATCGGGGTCGAGTGGTTCGCCGACAACGACGCCAACCTCGGCGCCCTCGCCGAACGGTGGAGGGGAGCGGCGGGCCACCACGAGAACGTGGTCTGGGCGATCTTCGGCAACCGCAGCGGCCTCGGCATCCTCATCCGCGGGGCCGTCTACCGCGGCTTCCAAGGCGCCGCCGGCGAGATCGTCGAGGCGGTCCCGCTCGCCGTCGAGTCGTTCGACCAGCGTCCCGTGGCCTTCCTCACGTCGCCGGTGGCCGAGGAGCGGCGCATGGCCCACGCCCTGTTCGACTCCGCCCGGGGCGGCGACGTGGCCGCGGCGGCCGAGATCGACGCGTTCGCCATCCATATCAGCGACATCCTCGCCACGGTGTCGTGGACCATCGCTCCCTCGCTCATCGTGCTCGGAGGCGGTCTCGAAGACGGGGCCGACCTTCTCCTGCCCCGCATCCAGAGGGCGATGCGTGAAGCGCGCACTCCAGACATCGAGCTGCTCGCCAGCTCCCTCGGCGCCGACGGCCCACTCGTCGGGGCGCTGCGACTCGTTCTCGACCGCATGGACGCACAGCTCTTCGGCCCGGTGCTTCCGAAACCCTGAAGCCCGCCGCAGTGACGCACCAACCGAACCACCAGTAACAGGAGAAGCGCAATGACAGAACCGACCCGCACCGATGTGCTCATCGTGGGCAGCGGAATCATGGGCGCCGCCGCCGCGCGACTGCTGCGCGAGTCCGACCCGCGCGCGCGCATCGTGATGGTCGACGGCGGATCGCCGATCGGTGCGACTCCGGGTCTGCACCTGCACGACGTCGAAGAGCCCGACCTCTGGGCGACGTACAACCAGCGCGTGGCATCCGGAATCCAAGGCCTGTACACCGGTGCCGAGATGTCGCAGGATCTCGCCGACGACGTGCGCGCACTGGCGCCCGGCATGTTCAACAGCCAGACCTTCGGCGAGGACGCCGCGGCGATGCCCGCGAGCGCGATCGCCTGGAACGCCGGCGGCATGGGCGTGCACTGGACGGCGGCGACCCCCTGGCCGGCCGGTCACGAGACCTTCGCGCACGGCGACGAGGAGGCGTGGGAGGCCGACCTCGAGACCGCCCGTCGGGTGCTGAACGTGTCGCCCTCGCCGATCGGCCCGACCGCCGCCGGGTCGCTCGTGATCCAGCGACTGCGCGAGGTTCTCGCCGGAACCGCGCCGGCCGGCCGCGAACCGCAGCCGATGCCGATGGCGGTGGTCCCGACCGACTCGGGGCTGCGGCCGCGCACCTCGCCCGCGACCATCTTCCCGCCGATCGCGGGCGCCGCCGACGAGAACTTCACGCTGCTCACCGGCACCCTCGCCGCCGCGATCCTCGTCGACGGGTCGCGGGCGACCGGCGCCCGACTGCGCACCGTCGCCGACGGGGCCGAGTTCGACGTCCTCGCCGAGACGGTGCTGGTCTGCGCCGACACCCTGCGCACCCCGCAACTGCTCTTCGCCTCCGGCATCCGTCCCGAGGCGCTCGGCCGCTATCTCAACGAGCACGCCTTCATCACGAGCCGCGTGCTGATGGACCTCGACCGGTTCGGCATCGACGTCGACTCGCTCCCCACGGCGCGCGAGGGCGAGTTCTGCACCGACTCGATCTGGATCCCGCAGAACGGCGACGCGCAGCCGTTCCACGGGCAGGTGATGAACAACACCTTCGTCGACGACGACGGCGCACCGCTGGCCTACTCGGTCGGGCTCTCGCTCTACACGCCGGTCGAGTCGCGGGCCGAGAACCGGCTCGTCTTCTCCGACACCGAGTGCGACATCGCCGGGCTGCCGAAGATCGCAATCGAGTTCGCCTACTCGGCCACCGACACCGCCCTCATCGACCGGGCCCTCGACGAGGTCGAGAGGCTGGCGCTCGCCTTCGGAGACTTCGACCCGGAGACCGAGCGGATGCTGCTTGCCACGGGCAGCTCGTTGCACCTCACCGGCACCGTGCGATCGGGCGAGACCGACGACGGCACAAGCGTGTGCGACGTCGACGGCCGCGTGTGGGGCTTCGACAACCTGTACCTCGCCGGCAACGGCGTCATCCCCACCGCCGTCGTCGCCAACTCGACACTCACCGGAACGATCACCGCCGTGCGAGCCGCTCGCGCGGTCAGCCGCCGGCTGGCCACGGTTTCCCTCTAACCCCTCACGTCACGGAGAACACCATGAAGAACCTCGCCGCCGACCGCGTCGCGCTCAACCCCATCCAGTGGATCAACGTCAAGGCCGACCCGGCCGACCCGAGCAGCGAGAGCCTCTGGCTGTTCGCCGAACCGTCGTTCCGGGCCGACTACCCCGCGGTGCTCACCGCCATCCGGCAGTCGGGTTTCGCCTCCACGATGATGGAGGTGCTCGACACCCAGACGCTGCAGAACTATAAGAAAATGGTGGATGACGCGGGGCTGACCCTCGCACCCGGTTACGCGAGCGTGGCTCTGCCAGAAGACCACGGCATCGAGCTCACGCCCGGCAGTGCCGCCGAGGTGCGGTGGTACGACATCATCCGTCGCCGTGCGGAGGAGTCGAACTTCTTCGGACTCGACACCGTATTTCTCGCCCCGGAGGTGTGGTGGGGGGATGCCACGGTGCGCACCAACCAGCAGGTGGCGGTGGGCGCGGCGTTCGACCAGGGCCGCCTGAACCGGGTGATCGACACCCTCGGCACCGCGGCCGAGATTCTCGCCGCCGAGGGAGTGCGCGCCGGACTCCACAACCACATCGGCACCTGGGTCGAGACCGAAGACGAGATCGAACAGGTGCTGGCGGCGATCCCGTCTACCGTGCTCGGGGCGTCGTTCGACGTCGGCCACCTCGCCTGGGCCGGCATCGACCCGGCGGCGATGATCACGCGTCACGCCGACCGTCTTGTCGACCTGCACGTCAAAGACCTGAACATGACGATCGCGAACGCGACCCACTCGACGCCGACGCCGTACAACACGGCGACCGACGCCGGCCTGTTCCTCGAGCCCGGTCTGGGCGACCTCGACCTCGACGGCATCATCGCGGCATTGCCCGATGAGTGGTGTGGTTGGGTCATAGTAGAGGTCGACCGCGCCTCGATTCCACCGGTCGCCAGCGCCGAGGTCAGCTGGAACTGGATCAGCGACCGCATCGGCTAGAACCGTTCCACTCGTCTGCACCGCACTAGCAAAGGACAACCGATGACCCATCCATTCGCCACCGCCGTCTCGGCCGAACTGCCCGCCTGGCTGGTCGCCGAGCTCGACGCCTATGCCGGCCCGCTCCACACACACGAGGATCGAATGTCGCTGGTCAACCAGCTGGCGGCGCGAAACTGGCGCGAGGGCAACGGTGGGCCGTTCGCGGCGATCGTCGTCGACCGCACCACCAACCTCCTGGTGTCGGTCGGAGTCAACATCGTGCTGAGCTCGGGGCTCTCGGCGGGTCACGCCGAGTTCACGGCCCTGTCGCTCGCTCAGACTCGTGTCGGAAGCTGGGACCTCGGCTCTTCGAACGAGCACGACCTCGAACTCGTCGTCAACTGGCGCCCGTGCATCATGTGTTACGGATCGCTCATCTGGTCGGGTGTGAAGCACCTGGTAATCGCCGGCGACGGCCCCGAACTCGAGCGGCTCAGCGGCTTCGACGAGGGGCCGATTCCCGGCGGCGACTGGAAGCGCGAGCTCGAGGCTCGCGGCATCAGCGTCACCATGGACGTGCTGCGCGACGAGGCGATCGCGGTGTTCGCCGAATACGGCGCGTCGAACTCGATCGTCTACAACGCGCGCGGCACCGGCTCCCGCAACTAGTCACGCCGGCGGCGGGTCGGCTCCCAGACAGGGAGCCGGCCCGCCGCGACCTCACTTGATCGATCCCCGGGTGACGCCGGAGATGACCCAGCGCTGCGAGAAGATGTAGATGATGAGCAGCGGGGCCATCGCCATCAGGTACGACGCGAAGGCCACCGTGTAGTCGGTGTTGTACTGCCCCTGGAACACGTACTGCGCCAGCGGCAGTGTGCGTGCGCCCGGGTCTGTCAGAACCACGAGCGGCATGATGAAGTCGTTCCACGCCCACACGCAGGTGAGGATGCCCACTGTCGCGTTCATCGGGCCGAGCAATGGGAACACGACCTGCCAGAAGATGCGCCAGGTCGACGCGCCGTCGACCCGGGCCGCCTCCTCGAGCTCGATCGGGATCGAGCGGATGAAGGCGGTGTAGATGAACACATTCAGTGACAGTCCGTAGATCGTGTAGAGCACGATCAGGCCGGCCTGGTTGTCTAGCCCGAGGAGCGAGGTCTGCTTCACCAGCGGGAGCATGATGATGGGGAACGGAACGAACAGCGCCGCGAGAAGGTAGAAGTACACCCCTTTGAAGAACCTCTTGTGCAGGTTTCTCGCCAGTGCGTAGGCCACGACCGAGCTCGTCAGCAGCGTGAAGACCACCGACCCCACCGTCACGAGACCGGTGTTCAGCAGCGCCTGAGGGAAGTTCGTGCGCTCCCACGCGTCGGCGAAGTTCTCCCACCGGATGGGCCAGGGCAGTTCGAATCCGGTGCCGTTCGCCACCTGCTCCGGCGTCTTGAGGGCGACCGCGACGGCCAGGTAGAGCGGGATGAGAACCGTCAGCGAGCAGACCGCGATGAGGGCGGTCGCCCACCAGTTGACCTTGCGTGTGTCGTCGTCGGCTTCACGTCGGCGTGACCGGCGCGAGATGCGGGGCGGCGGGGGAGTGGCGGCCAGTTCCTGGCCCGGGGTTGTGGTTGCGGTCGTCATTAGAAATCGGCCTCTCTGCGCTGAAGGACCCGGAATTGGAGGAGTGAGATGACGGTGATCACGATGAAGAAGACCACCGCGTTGGCGGTCTGGTAGGCGAATTCCCCACCGGAGAATCCACCGCGGAAGATGAGCATGGTGACCGATTCGGTCGAGGTGCCCGGGCCTCCGTTGGTGAGCGAGATGATCGGATCGAACACCTGCAGGAAGCCCTTGAGGCTCAACACCACGTTGATGGTGAAAAAGGCGCTGATCAGGGGGAAGGTGATCGAGCGAAACTGCCTCCACGGCTTCGCCCCGTCGAGCGCCGCCGCCTCGTACAGCTCGCCGGGGATGGTCTGGAGTCCGGCGATGTAGATGATGATCGAGAAGGCGCAGGCCTGCCACACCGCCAGCGCCACGATCGCCGTCCAGGCCCAGTCGGGGTTGGTGAGGATGTTGTCGGCGAACAGCGGGATGCCGGAGAGGATCTTCGGCAGCGAGTTCGAGAACAGAAACTGGAACACGTAGCCGATCACCAGGATGGCGAGCACGTAGGGCACGAAGTAGACGCCGCGCCAGAAGTTGCGGGCCCGGATCTTCGCGTTCAGCCCCATCGCGATCGATAGTGAGATGAGGTTGGTGAGCACCGTCGCGACGATGGCGAACAGGAACGAGAACCCGTAGGCCTGCAGCACGCGGTCGTCACGGAACAGGTTGAAGTAGTTCGCGATGCCGACGAAGTTCCACTCCCCGTAGCCGGCGTAGTTGGTGAAGCTGAAGAAGATGCCGATGATCATCGGCACGGTGTGGAACGCGGCGAAGGCGATGACCGCCGGCCAGACCATCCAGTAGTACGTCGACGGCGTGCGGGATCCGCTGTTGCGGATGCGGCGTGCGCGTTGTTTCTTGTCGCCCGTTGCAGCGGTGCGAACGGCTTCGGTCAGGGTCGTCATGTCAGTCCTCCGTCACGGGGATGGTGCGGGCGGCGACCTTGCGCCACTCGTTGTCGAGGGTGCGCAGCGCTGGGCCGCCGTCTTGGTCGAAGACTGCCTGCTGCACGACGCCCACGAGCGGGATCGCGGGGGGCACCTGGTGGTCGATGAAGCCGGTGATCTTGCCCGCGTCGAAGTAGGGCTTCACCGACTGCAGTGCCGGATCGTCGCTGAGGGCGGCGCCGTCTACCGCGGGGATCATGGTCTGTGAGGCGGCGTACTGTTCGACGACGTCGGGGCGGAAGAGAAACTCGATGAACCTCTTGGCTTCCGACTGATGGGGGGAGTCTTTGGCCATCGTGACAACGACGTCGACTCCGGAGACCAGCAGTCGGTCGTCGGGGTCTTCGGGCACCGGGTAGGGGAAGATGGCCGCGTCGATGTCGGGATTGATGTTCTTGACCGGGCTGAGCGCCCAGATGCCCTGCATCAACATCGCTGCCTCGCCGTTCGCGAACAGTGCGCTTCCGTCGTCGTACGACGCCCCTCGGTAGCCGTCCTGCGCGTAGCCGTAGAGCTGCAGCTGCTTCTCCATGGTGTCGGGGAAGTCTTTCTCGAACGACGCCGCGGAGTCCGGGCCGACGTCGGCGCCTTCTTCGCGCATCGTGTCGAAGAAGCCGTCCTGTGCGGAATATGCGCCGATCGCATTCCACGACGGCATAACGGTCCAGCTCTCGGCCAGCGTTGCGGCGAAGGGGGTGATGCCAGCCGCCTTCAACTGCTCGCAGACGGCGATGAGTTCGTCCCAGGTCTGCGGCACCTCGAGCCCCTGCTGCGCGAAGATGGCACGGTTGTAGATGATCCCGTTCGCGTTGTTCACATAACCCAGGCCGTTCACCTCGCCCTCGGCAGTTCCGAGCGCCGCTAGGATCTCCTGCACGGCGGGGTTGATGGTGTCGAGCACGGGCTCGTCGGAGAAGTCGTAGAACACACCGGCTCGCGACAGCTGGCCGAAGTTCGCGTTCGCGTTGAGGGTGATGACGTCGGGCGCGCGGTCCTTCACCAGCAGGGTGCGGATGGCGGTCTCCGAGTCGGCGACCTGATTCTGAACCACGTCGATGTCGGGGTTCTCCGCCTCGAACTGCGCGATGATGTCGTTGAAGTCGTCGAGCGCCTCTCCCTTGTATTGGAAGAAGTTGAGCGTGGTCGCCCCGTCGGGGCTCGCGCTGCAGCCGCCCAGTGCAACCGCCAAGGCGAGTACCCCCGTGGCAGCGACAGCCGTTCGAACCGGTCTCATTCTCATGTGCGCCTCCTTGCGCTTGTGGCTCGTGCCGATCAGGCAGAGAGCTCGATGATGGTGGCCTGTTGTGGATTCTGAACCGGTGGGCGCACGCCTGCCGTGGCGAGCATCCGCCCGGTGAGGGTGGTCTCGTGGTGCGCCCAGGCGAGGGGCGACTGGGCCGGGTGCTGCACGATGCCGCCCGGGGTGGCCAGCCGAATCCGGTACTCCCGGTCGGGGTCGAGGCCGGGCAGGCGGATGCGTCCGCCCGGCGAGGCGATGAGGGTCTGGGTCTGCGCGACCGTGAAGAACGCCTGGCTGCGGTCGGCCGAGACCACCCCGCGCACGTCGAGCGCGGGCTCGGCGGTGTCGACGTGCACCATCGAGCCTGTGGCGACGAGCGGCCGCAGCCGCTTCGCGAGCTCCACCCACTGCGAGACGGATTCCCGATCCGACGCCGTCAGGGTCGTCAGGTCCCACTCGACGCCGAAGTGTCCGAACAGTGCGACCGCGCCGCTGAGCGCGAGCGAGACGGTGCGTCCCGAGGAATGCACGTGCGGGGTGGTGAGGTGCATTCCCATCAGCTCGGGCGGCACGACGAGCGAGGTGAACCGCTGGTTCTCGAGCCGTTCGACGGGATCGAGGCTGTCGCTCGTCCAGATGCGGTCGGTGCGGTCGAGGATGCCGAGATCGACCCGGGCGCCGCCGGATGCACAGCTCTCGATCTCGAGCTGCGGATGCGCCGCCTTCAACTCGTCGAGGAGGCGGTAGAGGGCGAGGGTGTGCGCGTGCACGCGTCCCTCGCCGCCCTTTCCGCTGCCGGCGTCGACGAGGTCGCGATTGTGGTCCCACTTCAGATACGCGATCGGGTATTCGTCGAGGAGGGCCTCGAGCCGACTCGCGATGTAGGCGTAGGCGTCGGGGTTCGACAGGTCGAGCACCTGCTGCTGACGGGCGGATGGCGGGAGCGCGACTCGTCCGCGAAGAATCCAGTCGGGGTGCTCACGGGCGAGGTCGCTGTCGGGGTTCACCATCTCGGGTTCCACCCAGAGACCGAACTCCATGCCCAGGGCGGTGACGTGGGAGACCAGCGGGTGCAGGCCGTCGGGCCAGACCCCCGAGTCGACGTACCAGTCGCCGAGGCCGGCCGTGTCATCGCGACGGTTGTCGAACCAGCCGTCGTCGAGCACAAATCGCTCCACACCGACTTCGAACGCCGCGTCGGCCAGTGAGAGCAGCTTGTCGAGGGAATGGTCGAAGTAGACCGCCTCCCAGGTGTTGAGCGTCACCGGTCGCGGCCGGCGGGGATGGTGCGGGCGGGCACGCCATTCCGTGTGGAAGCGGGTGGCCAGCTCGTTCAGGCCGTCGCCCCAGGAGCCGAGAACCCAGGGCGACTGGATCTCCTCGTTCTGGCCGAGCACGATCTCGCCCGGCAGAAACAGTTCGCCGCCGCCGAGAAAAGAATCACCCGTCGGCACCCGTTCTGCGAAGGCCCGTTGGTTTCCGCTCCAGGCGACGTGGATGCCGTGCACCTGTCCGCTCTCGAATCCGAATCCGGGCCGGCCCGCGGCGAGCAGCAGCGTGCCGTCGGCGCCGGGGCGGCCGCGGCGGCTCTCGCGCGAGTGAGTGCCGAAGGTGAACGAGTGGCGCTGTGCGGAGCGTTCCCGAAGGTGGCGGCCGGTGGTGTCGAGCACCTCGGTGGCCTCCCACGGCACGGGGAACATCACGTTGAGAGTCTGAACCGTGAAGTCGGACTGCTGCGTGTTGCGCACCGTCAGCCGTTGCCTCAGCACGCCGCCGACACCGAGTGCGATCTCGGCGCGCGCCGTCAGGCCCGTCTCGTCGTCGCTCAGCGAGATCGACACGCCGTGCTCGGTGTGATCGATGCGCGTCACGGCGAACTGCGCCGAGAAGGCCGACCCGTTGCGGTGGCCTTCGAACGACGGAGTGCCGAGCCAGCCTCCCGAGGGAGTGGAGAGGATTCCCAGACGCGCGGCCTCGTCGAGGCCGCCGGAGACGCGCTGGGGGAGCGCGGCCACCGCCAGCGAGGTCAACGCCGCTTCTCCGACCTCGCCCAGGTCGGGTCCCCAGTGCACGATCGCAGGCACGGGGCGGGCACGCAGGTCGATCACTACGCTCGTCCCGCCACGACGGAGGTGGGCGACCCCCTCGGTCACAGGCCGGGTGGGAACTGAAACGACATCGTCTTCGAACTGCATGGATTAGTTCTAGCACGGAATAAATTCAACCGTCAAGATCGACTTTCACCTCACTTTCGGGGCTGTAGGGGGATCGTTAGGGCCATAATGGAACCAAAGCTGATCGATCGGAGGCAATGTGGCAAGCAGCGGCGAGATTGCTGTGACGCGCGCGGTGCTCATCCACGGGCCTCTGTCGCGTAGCGCCCTGACCACTCGACTCGACCTGTCGCCCGCCAGCCTCACCCGACTAGCAAAGCCCCTCATCGAGAGCGGAATCCTCGTCGAACTCGGCGACGTCGCCGACGGGTCGGTGGGGCGCCCGTCGCGCCCTCTCGACATCGCGCCGGACGCAGGGCGTTTTGTCGGTGTCAAACTGACCGGGGACCGCTTGTACGCGGTGGCCACCGGCATCCGTGCCGAGCCGGTGTCCTGGGCCGAGCGCCCGCTGACGAACCGAGACCCCGACGCCGTGATCGCAGACATCGCTGACGCCATCGCCGAGCTCGCCGTCGACGACCTCACGGGCGTCGGCGTGAGCCTCGGCGGATTCGTCAGAGGCGGCGTTGTGGAGCACGCTCCGTTTCTGCACTGGGACGACGTCGATCTGGCGAGTCGCCTCTCGGCGCGCATCGGGGCGCCGGTCACGGTGGAGAACGACGTCGTCGCACTCGCTGAGGCGGAACGCTGGTTCGGCATGGGGCGCAATCTCCCCGGTTTCGCCGTCGTGACGATCGGCGTCGGCGTCGGCTACGGTCTCGTCGTCGACGGTCAGACGGTTCGCACGGTAGACGCCGGGGCCGGCACCGGCGGGCATATCCCTCTCGCCAGCTCGGGACCGGTCTGCTCGGAGGGGCACCGGGGGTGCGCCCAGGCGATGCTCACGTCGGGGGCCATCGCGGGCCAGGTGTCGGCAGCGCTCCAGCGCCGAGTCACCTACGACGAGGTGCTCGATCTGGCTGCGAGCGGCGAACCGGCGGCTCGCACCGTGGTCGATGCCGCCGGAGACGCCCTCGGTCGTCTGATCGCTCTCGCGGCGAACCTCACTCTGCAGTCGTCAGTCGTCCTGGCCGGCGAAGGCATCGAGCTCTACGGTCTTGTCGCGGATCGCGTCACATCCGCGGTCGCGGCCGAGCGCGATCCGCATGCCGAACCCGTGCGGATACACGTCGACCGTTCGGGATTCCGCGCGTGGGCTCGGGGGGCCGCAGCGGTCGCAATCCAGACATCCATAGCCCGTATCTCCCGTTCATAGGGGGTCTCCCGTGCGCAGGGCCCGCCCACGGGCCGGCTCAGCCTAGGACGCGTCGTCCCTCGGCCGCTTCCGAGGCGATCTGCGCGATTCGACCCGCTCGTGTCTCGTCGCGAGCGGCGCTGACGATCCACCACAGCATTTGCTTGCGGGCGCTGGGCGGAAATGCGTCCCAGTTGCTTCGAGCGCGCGGGTCTCGGTCGAGCGCCGCCGCCAGGGCGGGCGGCTCCTCGAGGTCTTCGACCTGGTCGGAGATCGTCCACCAGCCGTTGGCCTTCGCGGCGGCGATGGCCTGACGGCCGGCGTCGGTCATCAGGCCGCGCGCCTCCATGTCGGCTGCGCGTTTGCGGTTGAGCCGGGTCCACGCGCTCTTGGGGCGTCGCGGCGTGAAGAGCTGCAGGCCGCGGTCTTCGTCGAGGATGGTGGTGGTGGAGTCGATCCAGCCGAAGCAGATGGCCTCTTCGACGGCTTCGGGGTACGGGCATCGTGGCCGGCCGGTGGTCGCGCGCCATGAGCACAGCCACACACCTCGGGTCGACGTCGCATTGTGCGCCAGCCAGACTCGCCACTGCTCCCGGGTCTCGGCGTGGATGATCGGATAGTCGAACTTCCACGTCGGGGGATGGGTGGAGACGGGCTGCGGTGATTCTGGCGAGGTCATGGGTCCTCCCGGGTATGGTCTGATCACTCGATCCCCATCTATTCATCATGGCGCTATTCATCATGGCGGTGGGGCTGGCGCGTGATCCTCTCGGAGAGCACAATGGGCGGCGAAACTGCCGATGAATGCCGATCGGGTGGAAGCGAGCCGATATGCCAGACCTTTTCGAGGGCGGCGCGGGCCTCGACGGCGCGACGTTCGCCGACGCGCTCGCCGGGGCGGGTATCGACGCGACTCAGACCTGGCGCTTCACCGGGGAGTCGGCACTGCGGCACGCGGGCTCCCCAGCATCGATCGACGTCGATCTGACTCAGCTCGACCTGGCGGGCGTCGCCCAGGACACTGATCGACTGCAACGGGTCTGGCGCGATGCAACGCAGTCGATCAGCTGGGCACCGCACCGCATACGGCTCAATCTCGACGACTCCGGCCTCGACGCCGTGCGGCTGGCGAGACAGGTTCGCCAGGCGCAGGCGATCGGGTCGATCCAGGTTTTCGACCCCGATCTCGATGCCACACCCGAGTGGGGCTGGCCCATGCGGGTGCTGTACGCACCCGGCACCGCGACCTCCGAGGTGGCGGGACGGCTGGGCGACGGCAGTCAGCGCGGGTGGTTCTCCGACCTCGTCACGTTCTTGCCTCACGACGATCCTCACCTGGGCGCGACGGTGGACTTCGCCTTCGTCGCCGACGCGGCCGATGTGCGCAGGCTCGCGGAAATGCGTGGACTGCGCGTCAATGCGCTTGTCTACACGGGCGCAGCCGACGACCTCGAGCTGTGGCAGAGCGTGCGGACGATGGCTGAGCAGCTCGAATCGACCATGATCGTAGTTCCGCACGTCGACGGCACCGAATCGATCGCGCGCTGGCTCGAGCGGCTGGTCGAGGAGATCAGTCACAGGAATCCCATAGACGTGGCCGTCGGCAAGGCGTCGTCCGGAGGCGTCGTGATAACCGGTCTTGCCGGCGAAGAGGCTCCGCTCGACAACGTGCGCGGGCGGATGCGCGAGCGCTATCTCGACGCGGCACGGTCGACCGGGCGCACCCCGAGCGCGAGGATCGGCGACCAGACCCTCGACAGCGTGCCGATCGAACTCGCCGAGGACGTCGACGACCGGTACTTCCACAGCGAGTCCGACGGCGCCCACAGAGTTCGGGAACTCCGCGAGGCCAATGAGTTCGACATCGACCTGCTCCCCGAGCCCGACGCGCACCGCTTCCTCCAAGCGGCGGTGACGAGGGGCGACGACATAGTCACTCGTGCCTTCGCCGCGGGGGAGAAACACGGTGTGCACATCTGGGTCGGCAACGGTGCCACCGGTGCTCTGCGCGCGGAGACCCCGGCCGGCGAGCCCGCTGCGATCGTCAGCGAGGACCTGCGGAAAGACGCTTTGGCAGAGGTGCTGATCTGGGCTGCTGACGGCAAGCTGCAGCGTCGAGTCATCCGGGTCGGGGAAAGCCGCATGTCTGAGACCGCGTCGTTCGAAGTCACTGTGGCGCCCGATGCGACCCAGTTCGTGCTCAACGTGGCTCTGCTGCTCAACGGGCGCGTCGCCCAGAACGGAGTGATCCGGGGTGCCGCAACTCCGTTCGGCGGGCCCCCGCTTAACCGCCATGCCGAGGACATCCGGTTCGTCGTCGGGCCCGAGCTCGCCGACCTGAACGCCATAGACCCGGCCTCTCGGTCCGAGATCGTGACCCTGTTCGAGGGCGCTGACGGTCTGCACGAGTTTCTGCCCCCGAAAAACGAGACCGATGACGCATTTTTCGAGAGAGGCATTCACAGCATCGAGATCACGCACCTCGCCGAGCATTTCGAGAAGAGCATCCCGGTGCTGGTCGGTGCCCAGTCCGACGCCAAGAAATCGACGTGGCTCGCCTCCAGGGAGGGCGCGAGGACATTCGGCGAGTTGGCCGGCCTGGGGCTGGACGCCTACATCTTCCTCGTCGACAGGTTCGCGAATACCGACCCGGATCAGCTGCGGGCGTTCACCGACTCGCGGCTGGTGCACGTGGCCGTCTACGGCGGCGCCGAGAGTCGAATCGCGGTCGAGCTGCTCTACGACCGCGAGAAGCCCGACGTCGACGGGGGCTGGTGCGCGGGCTTCGCCGAAGCGCTCGAAACCGGAGCCTGCCCGGTGTGTGCCCCATGGAGCCCGGACGGCGATCCCACGCGACCGGTGCCGGTCTGTCCTGCCGGATTCTGGGGACTTCGAAAGCAGATCGAACGAGTGTCCCAAGAGCCTCGGGATGGCGACACACCCGGCGTGCTGCACAACCGTGCTCCCGCGCATACAGAGGGACTCGCCGACCTGTGGAACGTGCGTGTCGGAATCTCCGACCGGGTCGACAAGGTCAAAGTCGGAACCAGCAAACCGACGACGGTGATGCAGCACTCGATCGAGGAGGTGCTGCACCGAAAAGTCGAATTGATCCGCGACTGGGAGACGTGGAAGAGGGAGGTCGGGGTGAGTCGCCCCCAGCTGCTCGTGCTGCTGACCCACAGCGAACAACACAATCTCGAGCTGGGCACCGGCAACCTGATCGACTCGAACCGCATCAAGAACAACTTCGTGCGCGCGCCCTACTCCCAGTCGCCGCCGGGACCGGTGGTGCTGCTGCTCGGCTGCGACACCGCCACGACCACCGAGCTGAATTCGTTCGTCGACACCTTCCGCAATCGCGGGGCATCGGTGGTGGTGGGCACCATCGGCACAACGCTCGGGCGCTACGCCGCTCCGATCGCCGGCGAACTCGTGGCGCTGCTCAACGATCCGCACGGCCCCCAAACCGTCGGCGAGGCCCTCACGATGGTCCGTCGCAGAACCATGAAGAACGGCTGGGTGACCGGCCTGATGACCACCGCGTTCACCGACGGCTCGTACGCGCTCCGACGGTGACGCCGACTCAGGGAGGGACACGTTGACGAGTTTTCTCGAGGTCGAGATGCTGCCCGCCGGTCATGGCGATGCGCTGCTGGTGCGATACGGCGATGGCGCACACGAGGGGCGGCTCCTGATCGATGGCGGCCCGTCGTACACCTACAAGAATCTGCTCGCGCGACTTCTGGCGCTGCCTCTCGACGAGCGGCGCTTCGAGGTGTTGGTGGTCACCCACATCGACGGTGACCATATCGACGGAATCATCCGTCTTCTTCAGGAAGACCTGACCGGCCTCGGCATCTCGTTCGACGACGTGTGGTTCAACGGAACCGAGCAGATGGATCAGGTTCTGGCGGCCGACGACGCGCTCGGTGAGAATCAGGGCGAGTACATGCAGGCTCTCATCAAACATCTCGGATTGCCGTGGAACAAGGCGTTCGGCGGCGGACCGGTTCTCGCGCGGCCGTCGCGACCGATCACCCTCGCGGCCGGCGGCACAGTGCGGGTGTTCTCGCCCACGAAGGAGAAGCTGCTCTCGCTTCTCGGCCGCTGGAATCAGATCGTCGCCGCCGAAGGATTCGCGACGGGAACAACCGACGACGTGCTCGCGCGGCTGCGCACAGACAAGCGCCTGCGCGCACTGGGCGAGGAGCCCGACGCCCTGGGCGGAGACAAGGCGGCACAGAGCGACAAGTCTCCAGACAGCTCGCTCGCGAACGGGTCCAGCATCGCCTTCACGCTCGAGGTCGGCCGCCGCACCGTGCTCTTCACCGGAGACGCACACGTCGACGTGCTGAAGACGACCCTCGACGCCTACCTGACACCGGGATCGCAGCTCAGACTGGACGCCCTCAAGATGCCGCACCACGGAAGCAGCGGCAATTGGGATGCCTCGCTGCTCGACCGGATCGAATGCAAGAACTTTCTCTTCTCCACGAACGGCAGCTTCTTCGGGCACCCCGACAGCGGAACGATCGAGACTGTCATCAGCGAGGTCGACGAAGCGCACCTCTGGTTCAACTACGTCACCCCGCAGACCATCCGCTGGCTCGATCCCGACATCGGAGAAGATGCGATTGTGCACTTCCCCTCCGGAAACACGTTTCGCTGACCATGGCCGACTCGAGCGACGAGACCCCGGCCGTCACCGGCGTCTCGCCAAGCCCACGAACCGCGGTCGTCGTCGTGCACGGAATGGGCGAGCAACTCCCGCTCGAGACACTGCGCCACTTCGTGATGACCGGACTCCCTACCTTCGAAGGCAAGCGTGAGTACTTCTCGAGGCCCGCGCTGATCACCGGATCGTTCGAGGCGAGACGGATGCTGGCGCCCCGGAGGCCGCTCTCCGGCCCCATCAGCCACGGGCAGACCGAGTTCTTCGAATACCACTGGTCGTACAAGATGACAGGCAACCGGCTGTCCGACTTCGTGCCGACCTTCGTGCGTCTGATGCTCCGCACGCCGAAGACGGTGCCCAGCGGACTGAAGGTCATCTGGACACTCTCCTGGCTTGTGATCGTCGCGCTCGCCGCAGCCGTGGTCGCGACGATCATCGCCGGCGTCCGTTTCGACGACTTCACGCTCGGCGGTGTGCTCGTTGTGCTGTTCGGGCAGGGAATCGTGGCCGTCGCCCTGCTCAAACTGCTGTCGTGGCTCGGGTCGGTGGTCACCCGCACATTCGTCGACGTCTCCCGCTATCTCGATCGCTCACCACGGTCGTACTCGGCGCGCCGGGACATCAGGAAGGGGATGGTCGACCTGCTCCGTGGCATCCACGAAGACGGACGGTACTCGCGGGTCGTGGTCGTGGCCCACAGTCTCGGGGGATACATCGCGTACGACGGCCTCACCTCCTACTGGAGCGAACTGCGCAGTGCCGAAGCCCGAAAGAGGGCGCCGGGACCGACAGAGCCGTTCGCGCACCTGGGCGAGGTGGAGCGGATGGCGCGCGAGATCGGCGCGCACCCGGTCGAGGTCGGCGAGCTCGGCGAGAGCCCGCTTGCGGCACTCGACCGATTTCGAGAGGCGCAGTTCGAGCTCTGGCGGGACTGCAGAAAGGCCGGCAACCCGTGGTTGGTGACCGACTTCATCACCCTCGGCACGCCCATGTACTTCGCCGATCTGCTGTTCACGAAGAACCGCTCCGAGTTCGGAAGGCTTGTTCAGAACTCCGAGCTACCCCAGTGCCCGCCCTGCGCGGGCGACGAGATGGTCGAGGGGGTCGCCCGCGAAGTCGGCCACGGCTACGGCTACACCGAGCGCGGCCGGCACTACCTGGCCCACAGCGCACCCTTCGCGGTCGTGCGCTGGTCGAACCTGTACTTCCCCGCGGAGCGAGGTTTCTTCGGCGACTGGTTCGGCGGCCCCCTCCGCCCTCTCTTCGGCCGTGGCATCCTCGACATCCCGATCACGGGCAATCTCCCCGGCCGGCGTGCGCCCGGCCTGGCCCACGGCCGCTATTTTCTCTACCCCGACAGTCACGGTCCACACGACGTGGCGACCGTTCTGCAGAGACTCATGCGGCTCACCATCGACGACGAACTCCCGTAGGCGACGCGAGACTACTCGTACGCGCCGTCCACTTCGTCGCCCATTTCCTTGCTGTCGACGGCGAGATCCGTGGTTGTGACCTTCGTGGCGTGTGTCAGAAGCTTCTGCACCTCCGCGGCGTCGGCGGGATCGACGACGGCGACGATCCCGGCGCTTCCGGCGTCAAGGGTCTCGCTGATCGCTTCGAGATCCTTCGTCGGCGTCTTGCGACCGATGTGTCCGGCGATCGCTCCGATTCCGGCTCCCGATCCGCCAGCGACCAGGAGCGCCCCGCCGACGGCGACGGCGGGGAACAGCGCGACGGCGAGTCCGCTCGCAAGACCGACGGCTAGCCCCTTTCTCGCTCCGTGGCTCTTGTCGCCGTCATCACGCTTGACGATGGAGATCGTGCCGTCGATGCCGCGAGTGATCACCGCGGCGTCGAGGGGGCGGTGCCCGTGCCCGTCGTCGTCCTTGTAATGCGCGTGTATCCCGTCGAAGTCGGCGACCGCGGCGTCTTCACTCGTGTACTGCGCCGCCACAGCGACGTAGGTCTCGTCGGTCATAGCAAATCTCCTTCTCTTCAGTTGACGATTCTCATTTCGTGCGAGGTCTGGTTGAGCCGTCGTCCGCCTGTGGGAGTGACCGTCACGATGTCCTCGATTCGCACACCGAATTTTCCGGGCAGGTAGATTCCCGGTTCGATCGAGAAGCACATGCCTGCGTGAAGGGTCTGCGTTTCGCCCTCGACCATGTACGGGGGCTCGTGGGTGGTCAGCCCGATACCGTGCCCGACCCGGTGGATGAAGTAGTCGCCGTAGCCCGCCTCGGTGATCACGGCGCGGGAGGCGCGATCGATCTCCTGGCACGCGATCCCCGGGCGCACGGCCTCGAATCCGGCCTGCTGCGCCCGTCTGACGATGTCGTGGACTTCGCGCTCCTCGACGGTGGGCTCGCCGACGTGCACGGTGCGAGTTGTGTCGGATCCGTAGCCGTGTTTGAGGCCGCCGAAGTCGAGCACGACCATGTCGCCGTTCTCGATGATCCTCGGCCCGATCTCGTGGTGAGGGTTCGCGCCGTTGGGCCCCGAACCGACCACGGTGAAATCGACCTGGGAGTGTCCGTATCGGCGCAGCAGGTCGGCAAGGTCGGCGCCGACGTCGATTTCGCTGCGCCCGGCGAACCGCACCGCCACGATCTCCTCGTAGGCCTGGTCTGCTGCCGCTCCGGCGGCCGCCAGCCGTTCGACCTCGTCGTCGTCCTTGACGGCTCGAAGCATCGGCAGGGCCGTCGTCATCGAGACGTACGACGAATCGGGCAGCCTGTCTTGCAGGCCGAGGAGGTGTAGGGCCCACGCCGAGTCGGAGACGGCGTAACGCCCGGCGGGTGTCAGCAGCCTCGCGGAGCCCTCGTAGGGGTCGCTGCCGTCGACCCAGTCGGTGATATCCAGGAGGGGCGCGCCAGCCGACGCCTCCGCATCGGGCCTCTCGAGCCTCGGAACGATCATGGCCGGATCGCCATCGGCTGGCACGACGAGCATGGTGATGCGCTCTGTGATCGCTACGGGCGCATACCCCGTCAGGTAGAGGAGGTCGGGGCCCGGGGTGACCAGGATGCCGTCGAGACGGGCATCCTTAGCGGCGAGTGCTGCTCGCCGCAATCGCGCGGCGAAGTCATCCGCGGTGAATGGGGTCGGCTCCGACGTGCTGCGAGGATCGCGCATAATCCGCATTGTGGCGCGCTGCGAGGCCGCCGGTCAACCCTTCCGCAGGGCGGCCGCTCCTACGACTCCGGAATCATCCGTCGCGGGTGAGGGGGCGATCCATCGCCCCGAACACGCTGTCAGTGGAAACGAGGCGAGGGATCTGATGAGTGCAGCTGGTGCCACTACACGCGGCGTTCTGATCGCCACGTGTATCTCGACCCTGGTGGTCAACGCCAACACGTCTGCCGTCAGCATTCTGCTGCCCGCGATCAGCGCGGACACCGGCATGTCGGTGACCGATCTGCAGTGGGCGGTCACCGGGTACTCCCTGGTCGGTGCGGCGGTGATCATCACGTCGGGATCGCTGGGCGACGTCTTCGGGCGCAAGCGGATCTTCCAACTGGGCCTGCTGCTTTTTGTCGCGTCGTGTGTGCTCATCGCCCTCGCGACGACGGGTGAACTGGTGATCGCGGGTCGGATGATCCAAGGGGCCGCCGGTGCGACGATCCTGGCGTGCGGACTGAGCCTGCTGTCCGTTGCCAACAGGGGACAGGCGCAGCTTCGTGCCGTGTCGCTCTGGGGTGCCGCGGCGGCGATAGGCGCGGCCGCGGGGCCGTTGCTCGGCGGACTGCTGGTCGGCATCACCGGCTGGCAGGGGCTCTTCTGGGTGGATGCGGCGGTGGGCGTCGTCTGCATACTGATCACCGCTGCGACGGTCACCGAGTCGCGCGATCCACACCGGTCGCGATCCATCGACTTTGCCGGCACGATCCTGGTCGCCCTGACCCTCGGCCCGATCATCCTCGCGATGAGCAAGGGGGCCGAGTGGGGCTGGACCTCGCTGGCGACCCTCGGCTCGCTGGCCTTCGGAGTGGCGGCCGGAATCGCGTTTGTGATCGTCGAGCGTCGGGTCAAGGTGCCCCTTCTCGACCTCGCTCTGCTGCGCAACCGTGTGCTGGTCGGGTCGACCGTGGCGATCCTGATCGGCGCCGGCACGATCAACGCGCTGATGTACCTGTTGAGTCTCTACTTCCAGGATCCGGCGAGCCTGGGCTTCGACTCGCTGCAGGCCGGGCTGGCCACCCTCCCCGCGACCGTGGGACTGGTCATCGTCGCGCCGCTCGTTCCACGGCTGGCCGCGAAGTTCGGCGGTCGGCGAGTGGTGGGCGCGGGCTTCGCCATCACCGCCGCCGGTTTCGCGGCGATCGGCCTGACACAGCCGTCGTGGACCTACATCGTCTTCGTGCTGCCGCTGATCGCCGTCGCCGTCGGTATGGGGCTCTCCAACGGCCCGGCCTCATCGGCCGCAACGGCCGCCGTTTCGGCCAACCAGGTCGGCGAGGCTTCCGGTGTGTCGAACATGGCCCGCTACGTCGGAGCAGCGGTGGCGACGGCGCTCGCCGCCTCCATCTACGGTTCTGTGATCGCCTCACGCACCGGCGCCGGCGTCGATACCTCCGAAGCGCTGGCGGACGCCCTTTCGGCGGCGTCCTGGGTGATGGCCGTCTTCAGCCTCGCCGGTGTGCTGATGGCTGTTGTTATGGGGCGTCACCGCCCGGCCGCGGGAACGATCCACGATGCGGCGGCGTCGGCCGCATCCGTCAGCCACACGCTTCCCACCTCGGCGACACGCTCCGAGGACCACGGGACGCCGGCCGGTCCCGTCGAGGCCGGCCGGCCGTAGCGCAGATCACCCTCATCGGGCGATGCTCGCGCATAACGCGATTGGGACGATCCAGAGTATTAGATCGGTTCCTCAACGGCCCGGTGAAAATCGATTCGCGTCCAAGCCGTGACGTCGGGGTTCTACCCGGAGGTGGGCACTATGGACAAGCCGTCACGATCGGATGCTTCGCGGGATTCCGGGACTGTGGACCGCGACGTACCGGCCGGAAAACCCGTGTCGGGCGCGGCAGACGCTTCCGCCGGGAGGGCCGGAGCGGCACACGGACCCGGCGGCGCGGCCCCGGCCATCAACTTCATCTCCTGGATCGCGCTCGCGCTGATGACGACGGCGTCGGTGGCCAGTCTGCGGCCGGCGCCCACCATGGCGGTGTACGGGCTCGCGGCGGTCTTCCTCTACCTCCTGCCCGCGCTCGTGTTCCTGCTTCCGACGTCCCTCGTCTCTGCCGAGCTGGCCTCGGGATGGAAGGGCGGCGTCTACAACTGGGTGGCCACCGGCATCTCGAAGCCGATGGGCTTCCTCGCCGTCTGGTGCCAGTTCGCGATGACGATCTTCTACTATCCGACCCTCCTCGGTTTCGTGGCTTCGACCCTCGCCTACGTGATCAATCCCGATCTCGCGAGCAGCGGGGTCTGGACGGCGCTGATCATCATGGTCTGCTACTGGTCGGGCGTGTTCATCTCCTCGCGGGGGACCAAGGGCGTCGCCGGTCTCGCCGGCGCCGGCCTGATCGTCGGAACGCTGATCCCCGGCGTGCTGCTGGTCACGCTCGGCGCCGTCTACCTCGGCCAGGGCAACGAGTCTGCGGCCCCCATGACGGCGGATAACTTCTTTCCGCAGTGGGCCGGTCTCGCCAGCCTCGTGCTGATCGTCAACAACTTCCTCTCCTACAGCGGCATGGAGATGAACGCGGTCCACGTGTCGTCGCTGCGCAAACCCGACAAGGACTATCCGAAGGCGATCTTCCTCTCCATGGGCCTGGTGTTGCTGATCTTCATCCTGCCGGCGCTGGCCATCAGCTGGATCGTGCCCGCCGACCAGCTGTCGCTCACCGCGGGTGTGATGCAGGCGTTCGACGCTGTTCTCGCTGTCTTCAATTGGCAATGGCTCACGCCGATCATCGGCATCGCGCTGGTGGCGGCCTCACTCGGTGGGATGCTGACCTGGCTGGCCGGCCCCTCGAAGGGCCTGCTGCTGATCTCCCGTCAGGAGGGGTACCTGCCCCCGTTCCTTCAGAGACTGAACAAGAACGGCGTGCAGCAGAACCTTCTGGTGACGCAGGGCCTCGTGACCACGGTCATCGCACTGGGCTACGCGCTGATCCCGAACGTGTCGAGCGCCTACTGGATCTTCTCGGTGATCACGACTCAGGTGTACCTGATCATGTACCTGCTGATGTTCGTGGCCGCGGTGCGACTGCGCCGCAGCCACCCCGATCACCCGCGCGGGTACCGGGCACCGATGCTCATCGGCCTGTGCGGTGTCGGCTTCGCGGCCTCGCTCGCCGCCCTGCTCGTGGGGTTCATCCCGCCGTCGCAGTTCGGCGGCGGCAACCCGTGGATCTACTTCCTGATCGTGGCCGGAGGCGCCCTGGGCCTCGGGCTGCTTATACCGTGGCTGTTCTACAGGTTCCGGAAGCCCTCGTGGAAGCTTCCGGAGGCAGCTGCTGAATCGGAGGAGGCAGCAAAATGAGCACTGGAGCCGAGCAGCAGAGCCCCCGCCACCGATCGGTGCTGTACATCGTGGTGACGGTGGTGCTGGTGATCCTCGCCGTGTGGGCGGTGATCGCCTTCGCCTCCGCGCGAGAGAGCCAGCGGGCCGAGGAGAAGGCCGACGAGCTCATCCAGACCCTCGAAGACGCCGGCGCGACGGCGACTCCGCGGCCGGAGGTCATCGCCCGCCTGCTGGGGGACGACGGGGGCGCGGTGTGCGCGAATCCGAATCAGGCATTGAACCGCGCGACACTCTTCGGACTGTTGACCAACGGTTCGGGAGGGCCGGGCGTGCGCCCCATCCTGGCCGACAACGCCGTCTTCCGGGGCCAGCTGGCGATCATCGCCGTGTACTGCCCGGATGAGCTGGAAGATTTCCAGCAGTTCGTCGACAGCCTCGAGACCACGGACTCGGCGAGCGGATGATTGTGGACCTGCGCGCTCGCATCGGCGAGTTTATGAGGGGCACACAGGCTGAGCTCGCCGAACTCGTAGCCATCCGGTCTGTCGCCGACGCCCGCCAGTTTCCGCCCGAGGAATGCACGCGGGCGGCGGAGTGGGTTCGCGACCGGTTCGCCGAACTCGGCTTCACCGATGCTCGACTGGAGCCGACTCCCGACGGCAGCCAGGCGGTGGTGGGCTCTCGAAGCAGCTCCGATCGAAATGCGCCGACGGTGCTGTTGTACGCCCACTACGACGTGCAGCCGCCGCTCGATGAGACCGCCTGGCGCACCCCGCCGTTCGAACTCACCGCGGTCGACGGCCGTTGGTACGGACGCGGCGCCGCCGACTGCAAGGGCAATATCGTTATGCACCTGCTCGCGCTCCGTGCACTCGGCGACGACATCCCCGTGAATCTGAAGGTCGTCGTCGAGGGCTCGGAGGAGCAGGGCACGGGCGGCCTCGAAGCGTACGTCGTCGCCAACCCCGAGGTTCTGCGCGCGGACACGATCCTCGTCTGCGACACGGGCAACGCGGCCGTCGGACGACCCGCCGCGACCGTCAGCCTGCGGGGCATGGCGAACGTCGTGGTCACCGTGAAGGCGCTCGCGTCAGAGGTGCATTCTGGCATGTTCGGCGGGCCGGCACCCGACGCCCTCGCCGCACTCGTCGCGATGCTCGCCGGCCTCCGCGACGCACGTGGAAACACCACGATCGCGCGACTGGACGCGACCGCGACCTGGCATGGCGAGCCGTATCCGCCCGAGCAGTTCCGCACCGACGCCGGCGTACTCGACGGCGTGCAATTGATCGGCGACGGAACCGTCTCCGACATGCTGTGGACCCGCCCGGCCGTCACGGTGTTGGGCATCGACTGCCCGCCGGTGACCGGATCGTCGGCCGCCATCGTGCCGCGCGCCGCCGCCCGCCTCAACCTCAGGATTCCGCCGGGAACCGATGCGCACGAGGCGCACGACGCGCTGGTCGCTCAGCTGCGCGACAGCGCTCCCTGGGGCGTAGACGTCGACGTGCTCACGGAAGCGGTCGGCGCGCCCTTCGAGGCCTCTGTGGACGGACCGGGCTACCGCGCGATGGGCGAGGCGATGGAGGAGGCGTATGCCACGCCGATGACCACTCTGGGCCAAGGCGGCTCCATTCCCCTGTGCAACGTTCTGGCCGAGACATTTCCCGAGGCGGAGATCATCCTCATGGGCGTCGAAGAACCGCTCGCGCTCATCCACGCGCCGAACGAGAGTGTCGACCCGTCGGAGATCGAGCGCCTCGCGCTGAGTCTGGCGTTCTTTCTTCGCGGGTACGGCACAGGCGTCAAGTAGGGGAGCGATCCGTGTCCTCTCACACCACAGCGACGAGCAAGGCCACGGGGTGGGTTCTGCTGCCCCTCGCACTCGCGCAGTTCATCTGCTCGTTCGCCGGTTCGAACATGAACGTGATGCTCAACGACATGAGCGAAGACCTCGACACGACCGTGCAGGGCATCCAGATCTCGATCACCCTCTTCTTGCTGGTGATGGCAGCGCTGATGATCCCGTTCGGCAAGCTGACGGTGCAGCTCGGGCGAAAGACCTGCTTCATCCTCGGCCTCGCGGTCTACGGCATCGGCGCCGTCATCAGCGCCCTGTCGCCCGGGCTCGGCGTGCTGATCCTGGGCAACTCGATCCTCGAGGGAGCGGGAACCGCCCTGCTCATCCCGCCGGTCTACATTCTCGTCACCATGTACTGGACCGGTCTGGCCGAGAGAGTGCGCGCGTTCGGAATGGTCAGCGCCGCCGGCGGGATCGGCGCGGCCACCGGTCCGCTGATCGGGGGCTGGATCACCGCCACGTTCAGCTGGCGCGCGGCCTTTATCTTTCAGGCACTCGTCATCGTGGTCATCCTGATTCTCGCGCTTCGTCTGAAAGACCCGGTCGCCCGCGAACCGGGCCGATCGTTCGACGTGGTCGGTGCTGTGCTGTCGGCGCTCGGGCTCATCGTGTTCGTGATCGGCATCCTCGCCGCCGACAACAACCTACTCCTGTCGTTCGGACTCCTGGCCGCCGGTGCGGGTGTGATCGCGCTGTTCTTCGTGTGGGTGCGTCGGCTGCAGCGCGCGGGGCGTGAGCCCCTGCTGTCGACCTCGCTGTTTCGCAACAGGCTCTCCAACCTGGCCCTCGTGACGCAGAACTTCCAATGGCTGCTGCTGATGGGCATCTCCATGCTCGTGGCGAGCCACCTGCAGGTGGTCCGCCAATACGACGCGATCGAGACCGGAGTGATCTTCAGCGCCGCCACTGCCGGCATCCTGGTGTCGTCGTTCGCGGCGAGCTCCCTCGTGCGCCGGTTCGCCCAGCGGTCGCTGATCATCACCGGGTTTCTGATCACCGGCGTCGGGCTGCTGCTGCTGCTGCTCGTCGGCGCGATACCCGGTGCCTGGCCGTTCGCCCCCGGACTGCTGACTATCGGGCTCGGCATCGGACTGATGCTCACACCGAGCGTCAACGTGGTGCAGTCGGCCTTCCCTGAGGAACAGCAGGGGGAGATCTCCGGTCTCTCACGCAGCGTCTCCAACCTCGGGTCGAGCTTCGGCACCGCGATCGTCGGCACGGTGCTCGTGCTGAACCTGCCCGGAGCGGGAGACGGCTACGTGTTCGCGATGGTTCCCCTGCTGGTGGTCGCCGTCGCGGGCATGATCGTCGCGAGCTTCCTGCCGGGACGCGCAGCCCCCGCGGCGCATCCGATCGCGCACGCGAAATCGAAGTAGTAACCATCGCACTCCGTCGACCGGTGTGTGGGAATCGAGGATGACCATCATGAACGACTACCCCGCGATCGCCGACCATGGCCTGATCGGCGACCTGCAGGCCTGCGCGCTGGTGGCGACAGACGGGTCGATCGACTGGTTCTGCAGCCCGCGGTTCGACTCGCCGAGCATCTTCGGCTCGCTGCTGGATCGTGAGCGCGGCGGGCACTTCAGTGCGCGACCCCGCCACGAGGCGTTCGAGACGAAGCAGCTCTACTTTCCCGACACCGCGATTCTCGTCACCCGTTTCCTCACCGAAGACGGCGTGGGGGAGGTGATCGACTTTATGCCCGTCGCCTCGGGGCCTCCGAGTGCGAGCCATCGCCTCATCCGCGTCGTGCGCTGCGTGCGCGGCGTGATCGAGTTCGATTTCGAGGTCGCTCCTCGCTTCGACTACGGTCGGCAGCCGCACGAACTCACGATCACCGACGAGGGGGCGATATACACCGCGGGCGACACCACGATGACGCTCAGCCTCATCCGCGATCCACACGACGAGAAGCTCGGACGGCAGATAGAGGTGTCCGGCGACGACGATCTGCACCTCTCCCTTGACCTCGTGGAAGGCCAGATGCGAGGCGTGGTCGTCGAGACGGGAGTGGGCATTCGCCCGCGGTTCGTACCCGTCGCCGAAGCCCAGACGCTCTTCGACGAGACCGTTGCGTTCTGGCAGGACTGGGTAGGGCAGTCCACCTACTCGGGCCGGTGGCGCGAAGAGCTGCAGCGGTCGGCCATCACCCTCAAGCTGCTGACCTACGCGCCGTCCGGTGGCCTGGTCGCCGCCCCGACCGCCGGTCTGCCTGAACAGATCGGAGGGGAGCGCAACTGGGACTACCGGTTCACCTGGGTGCGCGACGCCTCGTTCTCGGTCGACACGTTGATGAGGATGGGGTTCTTCGACGAAGCGGCCGCCTTCGGCCGGTGGCTGCGCGACCGCGTGAGCCAACCGACGGGGAGCGATACCGGCCCGCTGAACATCATGTACCGCATCGACGGTGATCCACACCTGTCAGAAGAGGTGCTCGACGACTGGGAGGGTTACCGAGGCTCATTTCCGGTGCGCATCGGCAACGGCGCGGCGGGGCAGCTGCAGCTCGACATCTACGGCGAGGCGATGGAGGCGCTCTGGAACCTCGACCGTGCTGGGGGCGAGATCGGGCAGCCGGGCTGGTTGGCCATCACCCGGATACTCGACTGGCTGGTCGACAACTGGGATCAGCCGGAAGAGGGCATCTGGGAGACGCGCGGCGGCCGGAAGGACTTCACCTACGGGCGACTGATGTGCTGGGTGGCATTCGACCGCGCCATCCGGCTCGCGACCGTGCGCGGCCGCCCGGCGCCTCTCACGCGATGGATGGCGGAGCGCGACGCGATCTACACCCAGATCATGGAGAAGGGGTGGAGCGACGAGCGTCAGGCCTTTGTGCAGCAGTACGGAGAGACGGTTCTGGATGCCTCGCTGCTGAAGATGACGCAGGTGGGGTTCGTCTCGCCTCACGACCCGATGTGGATTTCCACCCTCGCCGCCATGAGGGAAGAACTCGTGTCTGACAGCCTGGTCTACCGCTACGACCCGGGTGCATCGCCCGACGGACTCCGAGGCTCTGAGGGCACCTTCTCGCTGTGCACCTTTCTCTACGTCGACGCCCTGGCGCGTGCCGGCCGGCTCGACGAGGCCCGGATCACTTTCGAGAAGATGCTGACCTACGCCAACCACCTCGGACTGTTCTCAGAGGAGATCGGGCTCACCGGCGAGCAGATCGGCAACTTTCCGCAGGCGTTCACGCACCTCGCGCTCATCGATGCCGCCATCACCCTCGACGACGCCCTCGACAGGGCGTCGGCACGGGGGCGGCGACGGCGCTGACGAGTGCTGCGGCGCCCTCTAGGTCTCGCTGCGGGCGGGACTGCGGAGCGAGTGCTCCACCTGGGCGCGTGTCAGAGCGGTGCGTCCGCCGCAGTTGGTGCATTCGTTGCGATACCGCGTGGAGAACGAGAACAGCGGGACGAAGAACAGGGTGAACCTGTTCGACGCCTTGATCACGTTCTGTCGCGCATTGGTGCTGCAGAAGCCGCAGACGAACGTCACCACGTTGACGATCTGCTCCGAGACGCGGGAGCCGAAGAGCAGAAACACTCAGCGGCCGCCGGCGGGGGGTGCGCCGTTGCTGCCGCCGAGTCGTGACTTCGCCTGGGCGATCATCCGCTGACCGCGCGGGCTCTTGACGAACTTGGAGACGAGGGGGATTATCACGGGCGCGTACTTGAGAAGCCGGAACATCGGGGTCGGTCATCGCTTTCTATCGGGGGGAGTGGCGGTTGCCCGCGGCCCCTCATCATCGGTCATCCGGCAGCCGAGGCCCATTCGCGCCGTCGGCATTGACTCGGGCGGCGAATTGTGGAGCGCGACGACGACGGCGCACTCAGGGCACAATCGAGTCGACGTAACCGCCGTCGACGCGCACCGCGGCACCCGTGGTCGCCGAGGCGAACCGGGAGCTGAGGTAGACGACCATGTTCGCGATCTCCTCCGGCTCGATCAGCCGCTGCAGCAGCGACTGCGGGCGGTGCTTGATCATGAACTCGTGCTGGGCTTCGTCCCACGGCAGCGCGGCGTCGACGAGCTCGTATACGAAGTCCTCGACGCCCTTGGTGTGTGTGGGGCCGGCGATCACCGAATTCACCGTGACCCCGGTTCCCGCCGCCTCCTTGGCGTAGCCGCGCGAGACTCCGAGCAGGGCCGTCTTGGAGACGCCGTAGTGCACCATCTCGGTGGGGATGACGATGGCCGAGTCGCTAGCGATATTGAGCACCCGGCCCCAGCGGCGCTGCATCATTGCGGGCAGATAGAGGCGGGTGAGACGCACCGCCGTGAGCACGTTGACGTCGAAGTAGCGTCTCCACTCGTCGTCGTCGATCTCGAGCACCGGCTGTGCGCCGAAGATGCCGAGGTTGTTGACCAGGATGTCGACGTCGGGCACGAGCTCGACGGCCGTCGCGCTGCCCTCGGCCGTGCTGATGTCGGCCACCAGAGCAATCAGGTCGGCGCCCGGCACGGCGGCGCGCAGCTCGGCCATCCCGCGCTGCACGCTCGACTCGCTGCGCCCGTTGACGGCGACGCGCGCGCCGGCCGAGGCCAGCCCGGTCGCGATGGCCAGGCCGATTCCCTGCGTGGATCCGGTGACGAGCGCGGTCGTTCCTTCGAGGTCGATTCTCATACTTCGAGCCTAGGCGGATGCTTCGTCCCGGGTGATGACCGCGTGACGAAGCATCCGAACCTCACGACGCCAACAGGGCCGCGGTCTCGGCGAGGCGCATCGAGAACCCGGCCTCGTTGTCGTACCAGGCGGCGACCGAGACGGTTCCGTTGAACGACTGGGTCAGCGGCAGGTCGACGATCGACGAGTGCGGGTCGCCGACCACACGCGCCGACGACCACTCGTCTTCGAACACGTCGAGGATTCCGGCGAGGGGGCCGCTGGTCGCCGCGGCGCGGAACAGGTCGCGCAGCTCCTCGGTCGAGACCTCGCGCTCGGGAACGACGTTGAGCTCGACGATGCTGCCGGTGCGAACCGGAACACGGTAGGCCTTGCCCGTGATCTTGAGGTCGGGCCAGATGAAGCCGAGAGCCTTGGCGGCGCCCGACGACGAGGGGATGATGTTCTCGGCGGCCGCCCAGGAGTCACGCCGGCTCTTCATCGGCTGGTCGGTGAGCGACTGGGTGTTCGTGTAGGCGTGCACGGTGGAGAACAGCCCGTGCTTGATGCCGGTCGTGTCGAGCAAGACCTTGACGACCGCGGCCAGCGCGTTGGTGGTGCAGCTGGCCATGCTGATGATCTTGTGGGCCTCGGGGTCGTAGTGGTCGAGGTTGATGCCGGGCAGCAGAACGGCGTCGCAGTCGGCGGCTGTGGCGCTGGGGCCGCTCATAAGAACCCGTGTGGCACCGTTCGCGAGGTGGCGGTCGGCGGCCTCCCGGGTGACTCCGCGACCGGTGCAGTCGATCACGACGTCGACGCCGAGCGCCTTCCAGTCGGGAAGGGAATCCCGCGAGTTCACGTAGGCGATCCGACGGCCGTCGACAGAGATGGAGTCGTCGTCGGAGGTGATTCCCGGCCAGCGGCCGTAGTTGGTGTCGACCTCGAGAAGGGCGGCCAGCTGGCCCGCGTGTGCGATGTCGCAGACGACCGTCGGGAAGAACAGGTCGTTGCGCACGGCGCTGCGCAGCAGCTGTCGACCGATGCGGCCGAGTCCGTAGATTGCGATGGATTGCATGGTGTGCCTTTCGTCGAGTCCCGTGACCGCCGGATGGCGAGGAGCATCTATCAGTTATGACAGCACCGGGGGCGATTCTGTGACCCCGTTGCGTGATCGTCTTGCGGCATCGCCGGGTTCGCGCCGATGGGCGCGCTCCCGTGATTCCGGCTCGATTTCGCGTTCATTAGGGCTCGCCCACAATGCTTGACAGCGTTTCACTTCGGGGGCATAACTGAACGATCGAGCGACCCCAAGGGAGGGTCGCGCCGACGAACCCGACGCCGGACTGCTGAGCAATGACGCTGAGGAGAATCCGCAATGTCCGTCTTTTCTGTAAATCCCAAGCGCCGCAGAATACGTGCGGTGCTCGCCGTGGTGGCGGCGGCGGCGCTGGCGCTGAGTGTCGCGCCGTCCGTCGCATCCGCGGCCCCCAGTCCCAACACCCGCGCCAAGCAGCTTCTCACCCAGATGACCCTGGAGGAGAAGGTCGAGATGCTGAACGGCGAGATCAGCCCGCTCTACGGCTTCTACAACGCGCCGATCGAGAGGCTCGGCATTCCGGCCCTGACGATGTCTGACGGCCCGGCCGGCGTTCGTGTGGCGAACCCGGCGGTGAACGGCGGCAAGTCGACCGCGCTGCCGGCGCCGATCGCGCTCGCCGCCAGCTGGGACGCGTCTCTCGCCCGCGACTTCGGCACCCTCGCCGGTGCGGAGGCCTTCGGCACCGGTCACAACGTGCACCTCGCTCCCGCCGCCGACATCTTCCGCGACCCGCGGGCCGGCCGCGGCTGGGAGGCGTTCGGAGAGGACCCGCTGCTGTCGGGCAAGATGGCCGCCGAGGAGATCCGCGGCATCCAGTCGAGCCCCGTGCTCGCCGACATCAAGCACATCGCCGCCTACAACCAGGAGACGAACCGCCTGAACGGCGGCAACGCGGTCGTCGACGAACGCGCCTACCAGGAGGTGTACATCAGGCCGATGGGCATCGCCGTGAACGACGGCAAGCCGGGGTCGGCGATGTGCGCGTTCAACAAGATCAACGGTGTGTGGGCGTGCGAGAACCCCGGCCTGCTCACCACGATCATGCGCGAGCAGCTGCACTTCACGGGCTTCATCATGAGCGACTACAACGCCACCCACACCACGCTGGAGGCGTTCCGTGCCGGTCTCGACCAGGAGCAGCCGGCCGACTACCACTTCGGTCAGGCGCTCATCGACCTCGTGAACAACGGCACGGTCTCTGTGGCGGAGATCGACGCGCACGTGTTGAACGTACTGCGCCCGATGTTCGAGTTCGGGCTGTTCGACCGGCCGGCCGTCGCCGGGCCTCTCGACGTGGCCGCGGGATCCGCGGTCGCACGGGAGATCGCGGAGAAGTCGATGGTGCTGCTCAAGAACGAGCCGGTCGCCGACGGGCCGCTGCTGCCGTTGTCTGACACGATCGACTCGATCGCGGTGATCGGCCCCGACGCCGACACCGATGCTGCGGGCGGCGGTTCGGCGCTCGTCGCCGGAGCCGACGTGGTCTCGCCGCTCGACGGCATCACCGCCCGGGCCGGAGCCGGAGTCGACGTGCAGTACGCCCAGGGCACCGACCCCATCGGCAACGGCGCGGTGCTGCTGCCCGGCCCCGACGTGGTGCCTTCCGACGTGGTCACGGCCACCGACGGCACGACTCCCGGGTTCACGGCCAGGTACTGGACGAACCTCGACAGGTCGGGGGCACCCGGCATCGAGCGCACCGATCCGACCGCTTCGATCCGACTCGGTTTTGTGGCGAGGGTGCCGTTCAACGCACAGTCGCCGGCACTGCCGGACACGCCGCCTGACTACTTCAACACGGTGTCGGCCGACTGGCAGGGCTCTCTCACGGTGCCGTTGACCGGAAACTACGTCTTCTCGCTCGGCGTCGAAGGCAGCGGTGTGCTGTTCATCGACGACGAGGAAGTGGCGGCCGTCGACGACGCCGCCGACTTCGCCTCGGCCACCTACGCGGTCGATCTCACGGAAGGCGACGTGCACGACATCCGCATCGAGTACACGCACGACGTTCCCGCCGGCACCGACGGTGGTGCCCAGGTGAAGTTCGGCTGGACTCCGCCCGAGGGCTTCCTGGCCGAGAAGGCCCAGGCGGCCGCCGAGCTCGCCGCCGAGTCCGACGTGGCGATCGTGGTCGCCCGCGATCTCGCGACGGAGGGTGCTGACAAGGTCGACATCGACCTGCCGCAGGGCCAGGACGACCTGATCAGGGCGGTGACCGCCGCGAATCCGAACACGATCGTTGTGCTCACCACCGGCGGCGCTGTGGAGATGGACTCCTGGGACGCCGGGGTTCCCGCGGTGCTGCAGGCCTGGTACGGCGGCCAGCAGCAGGGCGCGGCGATCGCCGGGATACTGTTCGGCGACGTCGACCCGAGCGGCCGACTGCCCGTCACCTTCCCCCACTCGATCGACCAGACCCCCACGAGCACGCCGGAGCAGTTTCCCGGTGTGAGCCTCGATGTGCAATACAGCGAGGGAATCTACGTGGGGTACAAGGGGTACATCGAGCAGGGGATCGAGCCGAAGTACCCCTTCGGCTACGGGCTGTCGTACAACGAGGGAGTCGAGACCGTTGTGAGCCGCATCCCCGACCGGGGCCGTATCGACAAGGACACCGGCCTCATCCGTGGAAACGACCTGCGCGTGCGCGTGCGGATCAATAACGACACGGATGCCGTGGGTACGGAGGTCGTGCAGGTCTACGTCGGTCCGCTGCCCGGTGTCGAGAGCCCCGAGAGGGTGCTCGCCGGCTGGGTGAAGCTCAGCGCCGATGCCGACAAGCACAAGAGTCAGACGCTGAAGCTCGATCCGAAGTCGTTCGCCTACTGGGACGCGGCGACGGACGCCTGGGTCACGCCGAAGGGCTCGGTCGAGCTGTTCATCGGCGACTCGGTCTCGAGCGCGACATCGGCGGGAAGCTTCACCATCCGCTGATCGAAGGGGCAGACACCTCGGGTCGGGCGCGAGCCCGGCCCGAGTGTCGTCTGGGACCGGGCAACGCCGCGTAGTATCGATCACTCAATGGGCGAGGGGGCCGGGTGATGGGGATCGAGCAGGGCACACCGTCACCGCGCGACGCTTTGCTGGCGGCAGCCGTCGGAGTCGTGCAGGAGGCGGGGACCTCCGCGGTGACCGTGCCCGCGATCGCCCGAGCCGCCCGGGTCGATGTCGACGAGGCATCCGCCCTCTTCTCCTCGGTCGACGAACTGCTCGTCGAGGCCGCGCTGCGCATGTGCGCCGACGACCTGCGGCTCGAGATGATCGCGCAGAAGCAGGGTGCCCCGACCGTGAGCGCCTATGCGCAGCACTTCGCGCGGCGCCGCGGCTTCTACCGGGCGATGCGCGACGGCGCCGTCGCGGCGAAACTCGACGAGCGTATGGCCGCCGTGATGGCGCCGCTGATCTCGGTGCAGATCCGCACCCTCGTGGGCGCGCGGATCGGCGACGAGCTGCTCGACCAGATGACGGCCGCCGTCACCGCGGAGTCGTTCGCGGTGACCAACCGGTGGATTCTCGAGAGCGCAGACGACGAGGGCGCGGATTCGCTCTACGTGCGACTCGAGGCGATCGTGCTGCGCGGGCTCGACGAGGTGAGCAACCAGCGCGAATAGCGGCCTCTAGAGGTCGGCCGCCCACGCGGTGACCGGTCCGGAAGGCGTTGGGAGTGAGGGTTCGCCCGCCGCCTACGTCAACAGATTTCGAAGCGCGCCGAACACAGATCGAGGAGCCTCGTTCTCGTTCCGCTTCGTCTGCTCGACGCCGACGCCGTACTTGGTCATGCGCTCCCGGGCCGTCTGCGCAGAGTGCCTCATCACACTGTGGCCGTGGGCGATGTCAGCGAGCACCCTCATGTCTCGCTGCAGGTCGGACGGCCATTGGGAACTCGCGCCGTAGCGTTCTTCCATCAGCGATCGCATCGCGGCGAGACCCTCGACGGGGCCGGCGGGAGTGGCCAGCTCCGTGGGAATGTTCGGATTCGCGGCGGCGAAGTGGAGGACTCTATGGCAACCGGCCTCCGGGCTGCGCACATCCAGTCCGAGCTCCCAGCGCGAACCGTCCGGGGTGCTGGCAGTCCAGAATGTCATCGGGCTTTGGAACGGCACGCCTTTGTCGGTCGAGTACACCACCCGCGCAAACGCCTCCTGGCTGGTGAGCGTGTTTCCGCCCTCGTCGATGTCGCCCTTCCACGCACCCATCAACCAGCACTGCGAATCGAGGCCGAGTTGTTGGAGGTGACGGCCCCGCACAAACGTCGTGGAGAGGTTCTCTTCGATGATGGTTCGACGGTCGTCGTCGATCCGGTAGAAGCCCAACCCGCGATCATACGAATCGTAGGGCCCCATCACGCTGTTCTCGATCGCCTGTATTGCTCGGAAGACATTGCTCGCCCGGCGCTCGAGCGACCGCTCGAGGTCTGTCCCCGCGGCAGGCTCAGGCCGGTTCCGGTCACGAAGCCTGCGGATGAGCGTGTCGAGATCGACGACGTTCGCGGCATTCAGGACAGAGCGGGAGAGACTGTTGTTCTCCTTGGTCGTAGCCTCGCGCTTCCGATACGCGACTGACCAATCGTTGCGATTCATGTCCACCTGCGGCAGGGACTCCCCGAAGGCGGCCTCCCATTTTATGCCGTCGGGGATCTTCGCCCAACGGCTGTCCCGTCCTTCCTCGCGCGCATAGATGGAGTCGATCGCCACCTGATGTCTCGCGTCTGCGGGATCCCACCACGAAAGACGATAGATGTTGGTGAACTTGCCCAGGCTGTCATCGAGCCGAGGGACGGCCTCGAAGAGATACCTGCGCGAGTGCGCCGGGTCGTCGTCCATCGACGCCTCGTCCCAATAGAGCAGGAACGAAATCCGCTCGGGCTTTACCCCGGTCGCCTCGATGTGGTCATCTACAAGGTCGGAGATCGCCGCGCCCCAGTCATCGGCGCGGACAATCGCCTCGGTGCTGGTGTGGTCGAGGCCAAGCGCAAGCGCCTTCGCGGCGGACCTGTCGCCTTCGGTGTGCTGCGGCCCATCCGGGGTGGCGTGGTTTCGAACTTCAGACAAGAGATTCTCCTCAACATCGGTGGTCGAACTCGGGAGCTTCGGGTCAATCCGTGAACAGACCCAATGTCTCGACGACGGTGTTCACCGTGGCTGGATTGTTGCGACCGCGAACCGCGTAGTACTTGCGATTCATAAGCTGGGTGACGTTGCAGTCGTATATCAGCGCTTTGGCGGTGGGAAAACCGTGTTGGTCGGCGAAGGCCTGCCGGTCGGGGCTCTCGAGCAGGGCTGCACGCCTCTCTGCCGTCGAGCGGAGCACCTTCTCCAGAAACTGCTGTGACCCCGGGGTAAAGGCATCGGCATTCCAGATTTGCTCGAACGCTGCGGAGATCGCGGCAGGAACGGGTATGCGGCTCTCGAACGCGCGAGAGAACGACTTCGCTCGAGCGCGCGGAACGGCCATCTTCCAGGCCAGCCGTCTGCTTTCCGGAGAATCCTTGATGAGCTCGTAGAGAAAGGCGCTGTATCGATGAAGCGCGGCGTCAGATCGGTATTCTGCCACTATCGCTTCGATGTCGGCCTCGAGTCGACCGGTCGACCCGGTGTCCGCAGCCGCACGCTGCGCTCGAAGTTCGTGCAGTGTTCGGAGGTCGTCAGGCACAACCTCCGTGATGTTCTCCACCTGGTTGTCGAACCACAGATCACGGTGGAGCTCGCCGACCTCTCCGTCGAGCGGGCCCGTGCCCTGATAGCAGTGGTACGCGATGTCGTACATCGCATCCACGATGTCTTCGTCCTGGGGCGAGAGGAGCTCGTCGAAGGTAATCGTGGTCGACCCGATGAGCGTCTCGGGCGAGCTGCCGTCGGAGGCAAGCTCGGCCTCGTAGGTTCGAGCGGCCTCGAGATAGTTGCCGAAATGGGGATCGCCGGCAGGCCGCGCACAGCCCGCCTCCGATGCGCACATCCTCGGTCCCGCTTGGGTGATGTGAAACGTCACCTTGCCTGGAACAGCCATCCGACTCCCCCCGTCACCCTCTGCATGTCTTGACCCGTGCACGAGTGCGACAACGTGGCCACCGATGCCGATCGCTTACTCAGTATTTCTCATCATAAGGTCGCGAAGGGTGCGCCGTGGTCGGCTGGCTGGTGCTGCGGGATTGGCGCTAGAGAATGGCCGCCCACGCGGTGACGACCAGCCAGGTCTGGAAGGCTCCCATCGGGATGCCGGCCACAGCGAGCCCCAGACCCCACCAGGCGAACGCGCGGCCGTGCGGTGCGCCGCCGTCGAGCTCCGAGCGGCGGGCGCGCTTGAGCGCCTGCACACCGCGCACGACCGCGACGATGCTGGCGAGGAGGAAGGCGTTCAGCGCGAGGGAGATGATGCCGAACGTGAATGCGGTCACGGCCGGCGCGATCGTCGTCCACGCGGGCTTGTCGGAGGCGAGTGGAGAGTAGGGGGCGGAAGAGAGGGCGCGCCCGGCGGGCTGCACGTTCGCGGTCCAGCCCTGGCCCGACCACCAGCGCTCGGTGCCCGGAAACTGCGGATCGGCGTACCAGCCGGCGGGAGGGGTGAGCGCGGGTGTCTCGGTCATGGTGTCCTCGGGTCGATCGCAGGGTGAGCTCGGGTGACCCAACGTTAGCGGTCGTAGCGCCTGCGATGTGGGTTTGTCTCAACGAGTGTCTGAGGCTGCGGGGTGACAGGTCTCGCGGCCCGGATCTACGATCGGGCATGGAGATCATCGACATCGAGAGCATCGCCGCCACGGTCGGCGGATCTGCGCGCTTCGAGGGCGACGGGCACGGGTCATCCGTCTCGTTCTTCGTCGTCCGCAACCAGCCGGGTGCCGGCGCCGACAAGCACCGACACCCCTACGACGAGACGTTCGTGATCCTCGACGGCGACATCGAGACGATCATCGACGGCGAACTGACGATGCTCGGCCCCGGGACCATTGCCGTTGTGCCGGCGCGCGCCTGGCACGAGTTCAAGAACCGCTCCGACCACGTGTCGTTGATGGTGAACATCCACCCGGTGCCGCGCATGATCCAGGAGAACTGGGCCGACCTCCCGGCCGACCGCCGCTCCTGACGACGACGGCCCGGCCCGGCCGCCGCTCGTGACGACGACGGCCCGGCCGACCGCCGCTCCTGACGAAAACGAAGGACATCGCGCCCGTAGCGGTGTCGAAACCGGTGTTCGAACTGTCTGGCGCTCGATTGTCCTTCGTTTTGGGACCCCCCCCGAGACGACGGATGCCCGTCTCGTGGGAGACGGGCATCTGACGGGGCTGCGGTTGCGAAGGCTAGGCGCGGGGTGCCGCGACCGGCTCCTCGTCGGAGGTCGTGCGTGCCTCCAGGTCGATCGCGGCGGTGGTGATCGCGACGCTCGATGCGCCGTCGACCTCGAGCGACTCCGGAAGGATGTCGCGCTCGATCGTGGTCGCGAGCGGCTTCTCCTTCACGAAGCAGAGCAGGATCGCGGCGACGATCACGAGGGGGACCATGTAGAGGAACACCGGGGTGAGCGCGTCGTTGTACGAGCCGACGATCACGTCGCGCACCGCGGCGGGGAGGTCGCGCACGATCGCCGGGGTGAGCGAGTTCGACTCTCCGCCGGCCGCCGCGCCCGCCGGCATGCGCTCGGCGAGCAGGTCGGTGAGGCGGGCGACGAACAGACTCCCGACGATCGCTGCGCCGAGCGAGGCGCCGATCTGGCGGAAGTAGTTGTTCGACGCGGTCGCGGTTCCGACTTCGCGCACCGGGAACGAGTTCTGCACGATGAGGATGAGGATCTGCATGCTCATGCCCAGGCCGAGACCCATGAGGGCCAGGAACGAGCAGAGGATCCAGATCGGCAGCGTCGGCGTCATGGTCGACATCAGTGCCAGCGCCACGGCGACGATCGAGGTTCCCACGATGGGCAGCCACTTGTAGCGGCCGGTGCGGCTCACGAGCTGGCCGGAGACGATCGACGAGACGAGCAGAGCCGCCATCATCGGGATCATCAGCAGGCCGGCCTCGGTCGCGTTGACACCGGTCACCATCTGCAGGTAGGTGGGCAGGTAGGCGAGCGCGCCGAACATCGCGATGCCGGTGATGAGGCCGGCGATCGTCGTGAGGTTGAAGTTGCGGTCCTTGAAGAGGTGCAACGGCATGATCGGCTCTGCGGCCTTGCGCTCCACCATCACGAAGGCGATGCCCGCGACGACGAAGCCGGCGATGAGCCCGACGATGACGAGCGAGTCCCAGTCGTAGGTCGTGCCGCCCCAGGTAGTGACGAGCACGAGGCAGGTGGAGGCGATCGCGAGCAGGCCCATGCCGGTGAAGTCGATGCGCGGCTTGTCGTGCGCGACCTTCGGCAGCTTGAGGAACACGACGGCCGAGACGATGGCGAGGATGCCGAGGGGGATGTTCATCCAGAAGGCCCAGCGCCAGCCGATTCCCTCGGTGAACCAGCCGCCGAGCAGCGGGCCCGCGACGGAGGAGAGCGCGAAGACTCCGCCCATGATGCCCATGTACTTGCCCCGTTCGCGGGCGGGCACGACGTCGGCGATGATCGCCTGAGAGAGGATCATGAGCCCGCCACCACCGAGGCCCTGGATGGCGCGGCCCGCGATCAGCCAGCTCATGCTGTCGGCGAGGCCGCCCACGATCGAGCCCGCGATGAACAGCGCGATCGCGCCGATGAACAGGCCCTTGCGGCCGATCAGGTCGCCCAGCTTGCCGTAGACCGGCAGCATGATCGTGGAGGCGAGGATGTAGGCCGTGGTGACCCACAGCATGTGGTCGACGCCGTCGAGCTCGCCGACGATGGTCGGGAGGGCGGTGGAGAAGATGGTCTGGTCGAGCGATGCAAGCAGCATCGTGACCATAAGGCCGGCAAAAACCAGCAGGATGTTGCGTTTCATCGCCGGGTCGGCGACTGGTTGCGCTGTGGTCTGCGCGGTCGTGTGTGTGGTGCTCATTGGAGTTTCTGTACTACCTCTCTGACGAGCGTGACGGCTCGCTGTTGCAGATTTTGTGGGTCGGGGTCGCTGTGGGCGACCGCGAGTTCCATCACGGCGACGCGCACGGCGGCTCCGCAGATGGCGAGCATGAGTTCGGCGGTGGGTGCGTCGGCGTCGGCGAGACGGTCGTCGCGGGCGATGATCGTGCTCACGGCGGTCGTGAGGCGCTCGGCCATGCGCGTCATCTGGGCGAATTGACGGCCCATGAGCTGCGGATGGCGCAGCACCAGTTCGAGCCGGGTGGCACGCACCTCCCGCTCGGCGATCGAGGTGCCGAGCATGGTGACGATGAGCCGGACGATGGATTCGACCGGGTCGGCGTCGGGGTGCGCCGCGATGTGGGCAGCGATCGTCTCGTCGGTGATCTCGACGTCGCGGAGGCCGAGGATGGCGTCTTCCTTGCTGTCGAAGTAGTTGAAGAAGGTGCGCGGCGAGACGTCGGCGAGGTCGCTGATCGCGTCGACGGTGGCGTTCTCGAGCCCGTCTCTGAGCACGAGGGTGACCGCGCACTTCTCGAGGCGCTCGCGCGTCTCGATGCGCTTGCGGTCGCGCAGGCCCAGGGTCTCGGAAGTCATGGGACTATTATTGCGCGCTCTGCAAGTTTACGCAAGCGCAACTTTGCAGAACTGCAAAGAGACGTGCGAACCGGTTGACTCAGCGGTCGGGTGCCTTTTACCGTGGGTGCCAGACCGATCCGGAGGTGTGCCGTGACCACTGTGTACTCATCAGCGACCATGTCTCTCGACGGGTTCGTAGCCGACGACGACGATGACCCCGGAGCCCTGTTCGACTGGTACCAGACCGGTGATATCGAGGTGTCGACCGCGATGGAGTCGGTGCACTTTCGGTTGACGCAGCACTCCGCCGACTACCTGCGCGAACAGACCGCGCATCTCGGGGCGCTCGTCGTCGGACGTCGGCTGTTCGACGTCACCGACGGTTGGGCGGGCCGGCATCCGTGGGACGTGCCCGTCGTCGTCGTGACCCATGAGGCGCCCGCCGACTGGCACTATCCCGGCTCCGAGAACTTCTCCTTCGTCGATGGGGGAATTGCGGCCGCGATCGCGAAGGCGCGGGAGCTCGCCGGCGACCGCGACGTCAGCGTCGCGGCCGGGGAGATCGGCACGCAGGCACTCGAGGCGGGGTTGCTCGACGAGGTGCGGATCGATCTGGCGCCCGTTGTGCTCGGGTCCGGCCGCCCCTACTTCACTGGCGGACGTCCCTGGATGCTCGGCGAGCCGACGACGCTCATCCAGACAGCGCGCGTGACGCACCTGGTCTTCCCCGTGGCGGGCGCTGCTACCGGGTAGCGCCGTTCCGGCGTGTGCACGCGACGGCCGGCCGAGGCGAATCGATCCGGGTGCCCGCCCACGTCACACCGCCTGCGCGAATCGCCCTGCGCTAATCGCCCTGCGCGAATCGCCCCGCCCGTCCCGCTCGTCCCGCTCACCCACCTCACCCCGCCCGTTTTCGACGGATCTGAACGGCCTCGATTCGAGACCTGCCCACCGGTCGCCACTGCTGCGCCGGATCCATGGCCGGGGTGAGGCGCATGTGCGGCCGCCCGCCGAGCATCCTGATCTCGAAGCCCGATCTGTGCAGTTTGTGATGGTGGTACGGACAGAGCAGTACCCCGTTGTCGATATCGGTGGGGCCGTCGTCGTGAAAACCGTCGACGTGGTGACCGTCGGCCCATGAGGCGGGCGCGCCGCAGCCCGGCCAGACGCATCCGCCGTCGCGCACGGCGAGAGCCCGCATCTGCGCCGCGGTGAAATAGCGCTTGTGCCTGCCGAGGTAGAGCGGCTCGCCGTTGTCGCCGATGATGATCTTCGCAAGCCCGATGCTGCACTCCAGTTCGCCGCAGGTCACGGCGGATATCGGCTCGTCGGCGTGGTCGAGCCAGGCGACGCCCCGGCCCTCGCGCAGGTCGTCTAGGGTGATCACCGCCGTGATCTGAGCCAGACCGCGCATCTCGCCCTTCTTCGTGCCGGTCGAGCGGAGGCCCGCCGTGATCAGCCCCTGGAAGACGTCGTAGTTGCGCTGGTCGCGGGTGCGGAGGTCGGTCACGCTCTCGACGACGGTGCCGTCGTCGGTCTCGACGAGGGTCAGCCCCGACTGCCGGTCGGCCTCCGACAGGAACCGCGGTTCGACCCCGGGGCGGTTGGCCTTGTCGATCGCAGTGCGCAGCATGGCGGCGAAGTACGGGTCGGCGAGGCCGTTGAACGGTGTGAGGCCGTTCTCGTTCTCGCGCTCGATGCGGAACGACCGGAGCCGGCGCAGCCGTTCTTCCCTCGGCTCGGCGCCGTCGGGGTTGAGGGCCTCGCGCCAGGCGCGTGCCTGCACGCCGACCAGATCGGCGCCGTCGTGCGCCGCCGCGACGACCAGCGCGGTCTCGGCGACGGCGATCTCGTCGGCCGTCGCGGCGGGCGAGGCCTGGTCGAGGCACCGGATGATGATGCTCGCCGAGTCGATGCCGAGTTCGGCGGCGAGTGCCCGGGCGATCTGCGGGTGCGGGGCGGGAATGACGTCGCCCAGAAGAGTTGTGCCCGGGCGCGTGGCCGACCCGACCCGCACTCGTCGCCGCGCCTCGGACGGAGCGACGCGTGTGAGGAATTCGACGAACTGGGCTCCGGTGCGAAACCCGTACTTGTCGGACAGCCCCTCCGCCCCGAGCACGCGAGCTGACCGCGCCTCGACGTCGGCCGCCGCGCGCGCACGGAGCGCGTCGACGAGCCGCCCCGCACGCTCGAGCTCGACGGTGAACTCGACCAGCGAGTCATCCGTCAGCGCATCCGTGCCGGTGACCGCACGCGCACCGGCGAGATCGGCGAGCTGCTCGCTGATCTGTCTGATGGTGTCAGTCGCGGTGTCCATGCAGAGATTGTCACCACGACCACCGACATTGGTGTGCACCAGTAAAAAGCCGGCCAGAGGCTATTTAGGTGTGGATAAAGGTGGCGAATGATCCCCTGTGGAGGAGAGGTCGGCCGGATGCTACAGGTCGATCGATTCGCCCGGCGCGAGCACGAAGAACTCGCCGCCGCCGAGCGCGGTGACCGTTTTGATGCGACCGTTGCCCATGTCCTTGCCGATGGTCGACAGCACCATCTCGTGCACGGGGAACGATCGCTTCGGGGCGACCTCGGCGACGTAGTCCATGACCTCGCCGATCTTGAGCCACGGCGCTCCGACCGGCACGGCCAGCACGTCGACCGCCACCGGAGGCAGCGTGTAGGAGTCGCCGGGGTAGAAGAGGGTGTCGTCGACGAGAACGCCCACGTTGTCGACCACGGGCACCGACGCGTGGATGACCGCGTGCCGCTCGCCGAAGAACTTGAGATCGAAGCCGCCGGCGGTGATCTGGTCGCCGTCGGTCACTACGGTCACGGGGTAGGCGGAGGCGGCGACCGCGACACCCTGGGGGCCGTAGATGCGGGCGTCGGGGTTCATGGTGAAGATGCGGTCGAGTTGCTCGGGGGTCCAGTGGTCGGGGTGCTCGTGGGTGATCACGATGGCGACGACGCCGCGCAGTTCGGTGAGCGGGGTGGTGAAAGACCCGGGGTCGACGACGAGGGTCTCGCCCGCCTTCTCGAAAACGAGGTTGGCGTGTTCGTGCTTGGTGAGCTTCATTGTTCGACTGTAGGCCCGGGGTGTGCAAACAGGTTGACCGGGATACCCCCCGGGGGTACTCTATTGACATGATCGACGAAATAAAGAAGCGCGCGCTGCACCGCAGCAAGATCCTCGAGGGGCAGATGCGCGGCCTCGAGAAGATGATCGACAACGAGGAGTACTGCATGGACATAATCACGCAGTCGCTCGCGATTCAGAAAAGCCTCCGCAGCCTCAACAAGCTGCTCGTCGAGAACCACCTTCGCACCCACGTCGCCGACATGTTCGCCGCCGGGGGAGACCAGCAGGAGATGGCCGTCGCCGAACTGCTCAAGGTCTACGAACTCAACAACAACCGGGGAGAGTAATGCAGCACGACCATTCGGCAACGGCCGCCCCTGAGCCGACTTCGGCCCCTGTGCCCGTCGAAGGCCACGACCACCACGACCACCACGACCATCCGACCGGGCACGACCACCACGCCGGCCACGACCACGGCGATCACTCGCACCACGACCCGGCGCAGTTTCGACGCAAGTTCTGGCTGAGCCTCGTGCTCACCATCCCGACGCTCGTCTTCTCGACCGGGCTGCAAGACATCCTCGGGCTCGACGGCCCGCGCTTCCCCGGCAGCGAGTTCATCCCCGCCGCGTTCGCGATCACCATCTTCTTCTACGGCGGCCTCGTCTTCATCCGCGGCGGCATCCAGGAGCTGCGTTCTCGGCAGCCCGGCATGATGACGCTCATCTCCCTCGCGATCGTCGTCGCCCTCGTCTACAGCGTCGCCGTTCTGCTCGGCTTCCCGGGAATGGACTTCTGGTGGGAACTCGCGACCCTCATCACGATCATGCTGCTCGGCCACTGGGTCGAGATGAGCGCGATCATGGGCGCGCAGAACGCCCTCGGCGAGCTCGCCAAGCTGATTCCGGATGAAGCGGACCTGAAGCACGGCGACCATGTGATGACCGTTCCGGTCGCAACTCTCGCCGTCGGCGACCACGTGCTCGTGCGGCCCGGCGCCGCCGTGCCGGTCGACGGCGAGGTGACGGAGGGCGCATCCGACGTCAACGAGTCCCTGCTCACCGGTGAGTCGAACACCGTGCCGAAGACCGTGGGTGCGAGCGTGATCGCGGGCAGCATCAACGGCTCCGGCGCACTCACCGTGCGGGTCACGAAGACCGGCGACGACACGGCCATCGCCGGCGTTATGAAGCTCGTGGCCGACGCGCAGGCGAGCAAGTCGGGCGCCCAGGTGCTCGCCGACCGTGCCGCGGCGCTGCTGTTCTACGTCGCCCTCGCCGCGGCCGTCATCACGCTCGTGGTGTGGGCGCTCATCACCCCCGACGACCCCGCGTTCGTGGTCGAGCGCGTCGTCACCGTGCTGATCATCGCCTGCCCGCACGCACTGGGCCTCGCAATCCCGCTCGTCGCCCAGCTCTCCACGGCGATCGGCGCCCGCAACGGCCTGCTGATCCGCAGCCGGGCCGCGCTCGAAGACGCCCGCAACATCCAGGTCGTGCTGTTCGACAAGACGGGCACGCTCACCGAGGGCAAGCAGGGCGTCGCGACGGTGCTCGCCGTCGGCGGGGCGTCGAGCGGCGACATCCTCGCGCTCGCCGCGGCCGTCGAGGCGTCGTCGGAGCATCCGATCGCCCGCGCCATCGTGACCACGGCGCAGACGCTCACCGTGTCGCGCGCGACCGCGTTCGAATCGCTCGCCGGCCGCGGGGCATCCGCTCTCGTCGACGGCCGACGCATCACCGTGGCGAGCCACCGTGTGGTGATCGAACGCGGCCTGATGCTCGATCCCGCGCTCGTGCGCGCCAAGAAGGAGGCCTCGGAACGTGGGTCGACGGTCGTGTTCGTGTTCGACGACCACAGCGTGCTCGGCCTCATCGCCCTCGCCGACGTGATCCGCCCCGAGTCGGCCGAGGCCGTAGCCGGACTGCAGAAGAGCGGCGTGCGCGTTGCGATGCTCACGGGCGACTCTCACGAGGTGGGCAACTGGGTGGCCGCGCGCCTCGGCATCACCGAGGTGTACGCCGAGGTGCTGCCCGGCCAGAAGGCGGGAGTCGTCGCCACACTGCAGAAAGACGGAACGCGCGTCGCCATGGTCGGCGACGGCGTCAACGACGCTCCGGCGCTCGCGCAGGCCGACGTCGGCATCGCGATCGGGGCGGGCACGGATGTCGCGATCGAGTCGGCCGGCATCGTTCTGGCCTCGAGCGACCCGCGTGGTGTGCTCGCCGCGTTCCGTCTCTCGCGGGCGACGTACCGCAAGATGCAGCAGAACCTGTGGTGGGGCGCCGGCTACAACATCGTCGGCATCCCGCTCGCCGCCGGAGTGCTCTACGGCGCGGGCATCCTGCTCTCGCCCGCCGTCGGCGCGGTCTTTATGTCGGTGTCGACGATGGTGGTCGCGCTGAACGCGCAGCTGCTGCGGCGGGTGAAGCTGTAGGCGAACTGTCACTAACCGGGCACTCGCGCCCCGTTATAGCCCGGTTAGTGACAAGTCGCGGGGAGTGCCACAATAAACCGTGCCGACAACGAAGCCGCTGACGATCGTCGTCGCCATCAACCCGTCCGCGTCGTTCGGCAAGAGCCGCGACGTGGGCCCCGCCGTGGTCGCGACGCTGCGGGCACTCGGCCACTCGGTGACGAGCCTCACCGAGCCCGACTTCGAGCAGCTGAACGAGTCGGTGCGCCGGGCGATCGCGAAGAAACCCGACGCGCTCGTCGTCGTCGGCGGCGACGGCATGGTCAGCCTCGGCGTCAACCTGCTCGTGCACACGAGGGTTCCGCTCGGAATCATCCCCTCGGGCACGGGAAACGACATGGCGCGTGGGCTCGGCATCCCGGTGGGCAACACCGAGGCCGCGATCGACGTGCTGGTCGGTGCTCTCGCGAGGCCGGCGCGGGCGATCGACGCGGGGCGCATCCGTCACCTCGACTCGGAGACGGGCGACGAGACCACCACCTGGTTCGCCAGTGTTCTCTCGGCCGGTTTCGACGCGATCGTCAACGAGCGCGCCAACCAGTTGCGCCGGCCACGCGGCAAGAGCCGCTATCTCGTCGCCCTCGTGATCGAGCTCGCCCGGCTGCGGCCGATCCGCTATCGCCTCGTTCTCGACGGGGTGGAGACGGTGACGGATGCCGCGCTCATCGCCGTGGGAAACAACCAGTCGATCGGCGGCGGCATGCGTGTGACGCCGAACGCAGTCGTCGACGACGGGCTGTTCGACGTGCTCGTCGTCACCCCGCTGTCGCGCATCGCCTTTATGCGGGTTTTTCCGCGCGTGTTCGCCGGCACCCACCTCAGCGATCCCCGGGTGACCGTGCACCGCGCCAAGACCGTGCGCATCGAGGCGAAGAACGTGGCGGCCTACGCCGACGGCGAGCGGGTGTCGCTGCTGCCCGTCGACGTCGAGATCGTGCCGGGGGCGCTGCGCGTGCTGATGCCGTAGCCACCCGCCGCCGGCGGTCGGCCGCACGCGGTGTCGGCGGATGCTGCGAGCATGGAGCTATGACGACCGTGAAAACAGCGCGCCTCTCGCTCGACCGTCTCTCGGTCGTCGACTTCGACGCGATGTGGAAGATCCACGCAGACCCGCTCACCAACGAGTTCAACCCGGCGGGGCCGCTCACCGAGCGCTCGGCGGCGCAGCGCATGTTCGGCGAGTGGCTCGGGCAGTGGCACGAACACGGCTTCGGCTACTGGACGGTGCGCGACGACGAGGGCGTCATCGGCTTCTCAGGAATACGGTTCTCCACCTGGAACGACCGCACCGTGCTCAACCTCGCCTACCGCTACACGCCGCGGGCGTGGGGCAAGGGGTACGCGGCCGAGGTAGCGATCGCCGCGGTCGGCCTGTGGCGCGACGAGCACGCGGCGCATCCGATCATCGCCTACACGACGCCCGGCAACACCGCGTCGCAGCGCACAGCGCTCGCCGCTGGTCTCGAACGACGCCCCGACCTCGACCGGGTCACCGGGGCGGCGCTCGGCGACGACATCGTCTTCGCGTCCGGCTGGTAGCCGGTCGGCGCCTATCGTGCCGGCGGCAGCCAGTATTCGCCGAGCCACTCCAAGAACTGCTGGGCCTCGTTGTCGGCGTGCTCGAGCCGCGACCTGCCCGTGCGCGCGAAAAAGTCCTCGAACCCGTCAAGCTGCCTCACCGACTCGTCGGACGGCGCCCGGAAGCCCATCGTCCACCCGGGAAACTGGCGGGCCCCGATGGTCTTCTCGCGCATCTTCTGAACGCTGCGATGCCGCGGATCGGAGGCGATCGTCGCGAAGCGGGCGAGCACCGTCTCGTCGTCGCCCTCGACGATCTGGATGAACCGATCACCGTGGTAGAGAAGCGCACCGGTGATGCCGGCACGCTCGTTGTTGGCGCGTGACTTCGTCAGCAACGCCGTGATGTCGTCGTCAGACATCGGTGTGGTCGCAACGCTCACGTACGCGATAGACAGCACGGCGCCCCCTCTGTTCGTGCCCGAGACGGATCGGCCGGAATCGGCTGAGCCACGGGCAACATGCTCAATCGTCACATCCGATCAGCCCGCAGCGAAATCGCTGGGATTGCGATCACGGCACCGCCACGCTTGACGCATGGCAGCCACACGCGTATTGATCCTGGGCGGAACCGAGTTCGTCGGGCACGCCTTCGTCGACGAGGCTCTAGCCCGAGGGCACGACGTGACGCTGCTCAACCGCGGATCCCACGCGCCGCGAGACGGCGTCACCACCCTCGTCGGCGACCGCACCGCCGCCGACGGCCTCGACGCGCTGCGGTCGGGCGAGTGGGACCTCGTCGTCGACACCTGGTCGTGGGACCCGAGGGCGGTGACGGATGCCGCGGCTCTGCTCTCCTCGCGCGCCGAGAAATACGTCTACGTGTCGAGCCGTTCGGTCTACGACGAACCGGCCGCCCTCGTGGGCGAGGGCGCCCCGGTGGTCGAAGGCTCGGCCGACGACACGGATTTCGGCGACTACGCCCGGGCCAAGCGGGGTGGCGAGCTCGGCGCCGTCGCCGGTTTCGGCGACCGAGCCCTGCTGCTGCGGCCCGGCCTCGTCCTGGGCCCGCGCGAGAACATCGGGCGGCTGCCGTGGTGGCTCACCCGCATCTCCCGCGGCGGCGAGGTGGTGGCGCCGGGCCCCGCGGAAGCGGGCATCCAGTACATAGACGCCCGCGACCTGGCGGCCTTCGGTCTCGACACCGCGGCGACCGGGGCCGTCGACGTCGTGTGCCCGCCCGACCAGGCGACGATGAGCGACCTGCTCGAGACGTGCATCGCCGTCACCGGGAGCGACGCGCGGCTGCGCTGGATCGCGCCCGAGGCGATTCTGTCCGCGGGCGTCGAGCCGTGGATCGAACTGCCGGTGTGGCTGGCGCCGGGCGCGGACCACGAGGGGATGCACCGCGCCGACGTCTCTGCGGCGATCGCCGCGGGACTGCACGTGAGGCCGCTGAGCGAGACTGTCGCCGACACCTGGACCTGGCTGCGGTCGATCGGGGGAGTGGCCCCGCAGCGTCCCGACCGCCCGGTCGTCGGCCTGCCCGAGGAGAAGGAGAAGCTCCTGCTGGGCTCCGCTCGCTGAGCCCCGTCGAGCGCCCCACAGACACGAGTGCACCTCGGTTTGTGAGTGCCCTCCGCGTATGGCATACTCATCTAGTTGCTTTCGGCCCCATCGTATAGCGGCCTAGTACGCTGCCCTCTCACGGCGGTAACACCGGTTCGAATCCGGTTGGGGTCACAACAGCCCGGTTCCCTTGTTCTGCAAGGGAACCGGGCATTTTTTTGCCTATCCGGCGCTCGCGGCCGGCTCGCTCGTCGATGCGAGCCAAGTGAGCGCCGATCCGTCTTCCTCGATCAACGAGTTGATGGCCGCGTTGAACTCCGCACCGTGTGCCGCTTCCACATGGGCGTCGAAGGCGGCGCGGTCGTAGTAGACCTCGTAGATGAAGTACCGCCGCGGATCATCCCGGCGCACGCTCGGTTCGAAACGCACGTTGCCCGGTTCGGCTCGGACGAGCGGGGTCAGCCCGGCTACCAGGCGCGCGACTTCCTGTTCTGCCCCCTCCTTGGCGGTGAACTCCGCGAAGAGCACCTCGGTCATGCCTTCGCCGCCCCCGTCATAATCGCGACCGCGTCTGTCATCGAGTGGCTCTGCGGGGTGATCGTCGCAGCGCATTTGCCGAGTCGCTGGATGTGGATTCGGTCGGCAACGTCGAACACCTGGGGCATGTTGTGACTGATGAGGATGACGGGAAGACCGCGCTCGCGCAGGTCGCGGATGAGCTGCAGCACCTGGTTCGACTCGCGCACCCCGAGGGCCGCCGTCGGCTCGTCGAGCACGACGACCTTCGATCCGAAAGCTGCCGCTCTCGCGACAGCGACGGCCTGGCGCTGCCCCCCTGAGAGGTTCTCTACAGGCACCGTGACATCCTGCAGTGTGGAAATTCCGAGACGCGACAGCTCCGACTTCGCTCGGGCGCGCATGCCCTTGGTGTCGAGCATGCGGAACACCGACCCGAGAACGCCCTTCCTGCGCTCCTCGCGCCCCAGATAGAGATTGCTGGCGACGTCGAGCGCGGGGGATACGGCGAGGTTCTGATAGACGGTTTCGATGCCCTTGGTGCGCGCGTCTTGCGGTCGTTTGAACGAGACGGGCTTCCCCTCGAGGAAAAGCTCGCCCTCGTCGGGGATCTCCGCTCCGGTGAGGCACTTGACGAGCGTGGACTTGCCGGCGCCGTTGTCGCCGATGATCGCGAGCACCTCGCCGGGGTACAGCTGAAGGCTGACTCCGTCGAGCCCGACCACGCGGCCGAACGTCTTCACCAGCCGGCGCGCCTCCAGAATCGGAGCGCGGGTCTCCGGCGATGTGGCCCCGCGTGTGTCTGCCGACGTGATGATCATGAACGTACCTTTCGAATCCACTGGTCGACCGAGACGGCGACGATGATGAGCACGCCGACGGCGAGCGTCTGATAGAGCACGTCGAGGCCGGCGAGCGACAGCCCGCTGCGGAAGACGCCGACTATAAGGGCGCCCAGCAGGGTTCCCCACACGACACCGCGACCGCCGAAGAGGCTGGTGCCGCCGATGACGACGGCGGTGATGGAGTCGAGGTTGAGATCGACGCCGGCGTTGGGGCTGGCGGCGTTGGTGCGGCCGATCTGCACCCATGCCCCGATTGCGAGAATGACCCCGCCCACGAGGTACACGCTCATCAGGACCCGGTTCACGCTGATGCCGGCGAGACGCGCGGCCTCCTTGTCGTCGCCGACCGCGTAGACATGTCGCCCCCACGCTGTCTTGCCGAGAATGTAGGCCATCACGACGTAGAGAGCGAGCATCACGACGACGCCGACGGTGATGCGGACATCGCCGATGGAGATGGGGAGCCCTGTGATGGTCAGAAGCTCGGGTAGGTCGCTTCCGCGGATCGTTGCACCCTTTGAATAGAGCAGTGTGAGTGCCACGAAGATATTGAGCGTGCCCAACGTCACGATGAACGGTGGTAGCCGGAGCCGCGTCACCAGAAAGCCGTTCAGGGCGCCGGCGGCGAGGCCGGCGAAGAGCCCGGCGATGAGTGCGGGCACCGCGGGAACACCATTGTTGGCCGACACCTGCGCGATCACCATGGACGCCAGGATCATCGCGGCTCCGACCGACAGATCGATGCCCGCGGTGAGGATCACCAGTGTCTGCGCCAGAGCGAGTGTTCCGACCACCGCGACCTGTTGGAGGATGAGAGACAGGTTATTCGGGTAGAGGAATCGTTCGTTGATGGCGCCGAACGCGATGATTGCGATGATCAACACGATCGCCGGGCTCGCCGCGGGGTAGCGGTGCAGCACGTTGCGCACTCGGCTGAGCGGTGTCTGCCGGTCGAGGAATTCGCCGGCCAGATCCAGCTGGCCGGTCGCGGGCGGGGTTTCGCTCGTCTGCTGACTCACGGTGGTACTCCTGAACGTCGTTGATGCGAGAACTGAGAAATGAGGGCGGCACCGCGCGAGTCGGCGCCGCCCGTGAACGTCGGCGGGCCGCCTAGCCCCAGCAGATGTCGGATGCCTCGTCTGTCGTGATGCTTTCGACGCCGTCGACCGGGGTGTCGGTCACGAGCTCCACTCCGGTGTCGAAGAAGTCGAGACCCTCGGTTACTTCGGGCTTCGCGCCGCCTTCCGCCAGCTGCACGATCGCTTCGACCCCGAGCTCCGCCATCTTCACCGGATACTGCTGGCTGGTCGCGGAGATGATGCCCTTCTTGACGTTGTCCACTCCCGCGCATCCACCGTCGATCGAGACGAGGAGCACGCCCTGCTCCTTACCCGCGGCCTGGAGCGCCTGGTACGCGCCGTAGGCGGCGGGCTCGTTGATCGTGTAGACGACGTTGATGTCGGAGTTCTTCGACAACAGAGTCTCCATGGCCGAGAGGCCGCCGTCCTCGGCGCCGTTCGTCGCCTCATTCCCGACGATCTCGTACTCGCCGCCGGAATAGGTTCCGCTCGATGCTTCGTCGCCGTTCGCCTGCGAGTCCGCGACATCGATGCCGAGGCCCTCCAGGAACCCCTGGTCGCGGTTGTAGTCGACCGAGACGATCTTGTCGTCGAAGAGGTCGAGCATGGCGATCGTCGCCTTCTCGCCGCCGAGCTGCGCGGCGGTCCACTCGCCGATCAGGACTCCGGCCGCGTGGTTGTCGGTCGCGAAGGTGATGTCGACCGCGTCTGCCGGATCCGGTGCGGTGTCGAGTGCGATCACGTAGAGGCCCGCGTCGCGTGCCTTGCTGATGGCGTCGAGAACACCCGGACCGTTGGGCGTGATCAGGATCCCCTGATCGCCGCGCGCGACGGCGTCTTCTATCGCCTTGATCTGGGTGTCCTCGTCGCCGTCTTCTTTGCCTGCCGCGAGAGTGAGAGACACGCCCGCGTCCTCCGCGGCGGCCTTGGCGCCGTCCTGCATGGCGACGAAGAACGGGTTCGAATTGGTCTTGACGATGAGCGAGACGCCGACCTCGTCGCCCCCCGAATCCGACGAACCGGCGCCGGCGCCGGCACAACCGCTGAGCGCGAGAGCGGTGAGGGAAAGGACTGTTCCTCCGATGAGCACACGCTGGGCGGCTGTACGGGCGGTGGTGCGATTCAGCATTGAATCTCCTTGGTGAGGGCTAGGCCACCGTCGATGACAACGGTGTCATGTATAGGTATAGAGCACCTTTGGCTGTAAGGTCAAGGCGCGGACACAAACTAGAGCGAGAAAGTGACAACGATGTCTATTCCCCCTCGGCAGCACGCCCCGAAGGGGCGATCGACCATGCGCGACGTCGCGGCGCTCGCAGGCGTCGGCCTCAAAACCGTTTCGAGAGTTGTCAACGGAGAACCGAACGTGGCCGCGGAGACTCAGGCGCGAGTGCGCGCCGCGGCCGAGCAGCTCGACTTCAGGCCCGACATCCACGCCGGCAACCTGCGTCGAACCGATAGAAAGACCAGAACCATCGGGCTCGTTGTGGGCAGCGTGGCGAACCCGTTCTCCGGAGCGCTGCATCGCGGAGTCGAAGACCTCGCGGCGAGCCGGGGCACGGCCGTCTTCGCGTCGAGCCTGGACGACGATGCCACCCGTGAGACTCGAATCGTGTCGGAGATGCTGAGCCGTCGCGTCGACGGCCTCATCCTCACGACGGTGCTCAAGAACCAGTCCTATCTGGCGCCTGAGCAACAGCGCGGTACCGTGCTGGCGTTCGTCGACCGAGAACCACTCGGGATCGAGGCCGACACGATCGTCACCGACAACGCGGAGGCAGCGGCCGCGGCGACGGCGCACCTCGTGGCCGTGGGGCACAGGCGCCTCGCGTATCTCGGCGACCGTGCCGAAATCTGGACGGCTTCGCAACGCCGCACGGGATTCTTGCGCCAGCTCGGGCGAGTTGGCGTAGCGACGGCGGATATCCCTGTGATCGAGGGATTGCACGACGAGGCGAGCGCATTCGCCGCCACCTTGCGCCTCCTCGATTCGCCGTCACCGCCCACGGCCCTGTTCACGAGTCAGAACCTGGTGACAATCGGCACGATCCGCGCGCTGAGAACCCGTGGGCTGCACAATCGGATCGCGCTCTTCGGTTTCGACGACATCCCCCTCGGCGACATGATCGAGCCCGGGGTGTCGGTGGTCGCTCAGAACCCCTACGAGATGGGTCGCCTGGCGGCCGCACGGGTGTTCGCCCGGCTCGATGGGGACGACAGCTCCTTCAGCACGGTCGTCGTGCCGAGCACACTGATCCATCGAGGCTCCGGCGATATTGCCCCGCCAGCAGACTGACTCACGCCGTGAGCATCTTCAGTGCGGCGCGGATGCACCGTGGCCCGAGCGCTCACGCCAGGATCAGACCTCGGCGGTGTCCGTCGGTGTACGCCCGCCGGCGCCGTTCGTGGCCGCCCAGTTGGCCAGGAGCTGCAGCCCGTCGTGGGATGTCGATCCGGGCTCGGCCGAAAACACCAGCATCTGAAGCCCCCGGTCGGACGACAGGTCCATCGCCTGGTAGGTCAGGTCGAGGTCGCCCACGACGGGGTGGTGGATGCTCTTCACGCCGGTGCGGTGATCCCTCACCTCGTGAGCTCCCCAGAGCCTGCGGAACAGATCGCTGCGGGTAGACAGCTCGCCGACGAGATCGCTCAGGTTTCGGTCGAAGGGGGAGCGTCCGGCTTCGGCGCGCAGTATGGCGACGATCTGGCGAGTGTTGGCCTCCCAGTCCCGGTAGAACGTCTGCGCCCGGGGGTCGAGAAAGACGAAGCGGGCTGCGTTGACGGGCTGACGGGCGCCGTCGAGCATGGTCGAGAACAGGGCGCGGCCGAGCCGGTTGGTCGCGACCGCGTCGAGTCGGCCGTTCTGGATGAAGACCGGCACCGTCGACATGGCGTCGATGGTCTGCTGCATTCCGGCGCTCAGCGGCGTCTTGCGTGGTGTGCGCCTGCGTTGCGGGTGAGGTCCCGTGCTGGCGGCGTCGACGAGGTCGTGGAGGTGGGCGCGTTCCGCCTCGTCCAGTTGGAGCGCACGGCTGACGCCGTCGATCACCGCGTCGGAGACGCCGCTCGCATTTCCGCGCTCCATTCGCTTGTAGTATTCGGCGCTCATGCCCGCGAGCAGCGCGACCTCTTCGCGGCGCAGTCCGGGAACACGTCGACGACCGCCGAAGTCGGGGAGGCCCGCCTGCTGCGGGTTCAGCTTCGCTCGGCGCGATGTCAGAAACTCGCCGATCTCGTCGTGGGTGTCCATGCAATCGAAGATACGCCGCCCGGGGGCCGTTAGAGGGGCCCTCGCAGTGCACCTCGCGTCAGGGCCGCGCTAGTTCGGACTCACCCGGGTTGACTCGAGGCATGCGCCGTTCAACCTGGCGGCGAGCATGGTCCTCCAACAGAAATGACGAGTCTCAGAATGAAGAACGCACAGCTCGGAGCCCTCAGCGTCTCCCGCATCGGCCTCGGCGCGATGACGATGGCCGGCACCTATACGACGGGCGGTGGTCTCGACGACGACGAGTCGATCCGCACGATCCACCGCGCTATCGACCTCGGCGTCACCCACATCGACACGGCCGAGATCTATGGCCCCTACCTCAGCGAGGAGATCGTCGGGCGCGCGATCGCCGGTCGTCGCGACGACGTCGTCATCGCCACCAAGTTCGGCCTCGTGTCGCACTCGGGCGGCGGCCCCGGAACCGTCGACAGCACCGCCGCCAACGTGAAGTCCGCCGTCGAGGGATCGCTGAGGCGTCTCGGCACCGATCACATCGACCTGTACTACCAGCACCGTGTCGACCCGAACACTCCGATCGAGGAGACCGCCGCGGCGGTGGCAGACCTGATCGCCGAGGGGAAGGTGCTGCACTTCGGCCTCTCCGAGGCTAGCCCGACGACCATCCGCCGTGCGCACGCCGTTCAGCCGCTGGCGGCGCTGCAGACGGAGTACTCGCTCTGGACGCGTGATGTGGAGAGCGAGATCCTGCCGGTGCTGCGCGAGCTGGGCATCGGCCTCGTGCCCTACTCGCCGCTCGGCCACGGGCTGCTCACCGGCCAGGTGCGAAGCGTCGACGACTTCGCCGACGACGACTGGCGCAAGACCAACCCCCGTTTCGTCGGGGAGAACTTCGCGCGCAACCTCGCGATCGTCGACGAGGTGCAGTCGATCGGGGCGGAGATCGGCGCCACACCCGCCCAGACGGCACTCGCCTGGCTGCTCACCCGAGGTGACGACATCGCCCCGATCCCCGGCACCCGTCGCGTGTCCCGCGTGGAGGAGAACACCGGGGCCGACGGCATCGAACTCAACACGCACCAACTCGACCGCCTTAACAACCTGACACCCGCGGCCGGGGAGCGTCACGACGAAGCGAACATGTCGAGCGTCGACCGCTGAGCGGAGACCCAGGGCTGGCGGCAGGTAGCACGCCGGGCGCGCCTAGGCAAGGTCGGGCCCGGTATTGGCCGTACTTAGGCGGGCCGTCGAGGGGCGGGTAGAAAGAAGTCATGAAAGCACTCACCTGGCAGAAAACCAAGACAGTCGAAGTCATCGAAGTGCCCGATCCGGTCATCGAGAAGCCCACGGATGTCGTCATCCGCGTGACATCTGCCGCGATCTGCGGTTCGGATCTGCACCTCTTCAACATCATGGGGCCCTTTCTCGACAAAGGCGACGTGCTCGGCCACGAGACGATGGGCATCGTGGAACAGGTCGGCGGATCGGTCACGAAGCTGTCGGTCGGCGACCGTGTTGTGATCCCGTTCGTGATCGCCTGCGGCGACTGCTTTATGTGCGACCAGGGCCTCACCACCCAGTGCGAGACCACCCAGAATCGCGAGTCGGGCACCGGTGCCAGCCTCTACGGATTCAGCGAGCTGTACGGATCGGTGCCGGGTGGCCAGGCCGAGTTCCTGCGAGTGCCCTACGCCGACTTCAATGCGGTGAAGGTCGGCAGAGAACTCGACGACGACCGCTACCTCTTTCTCAGCGACATCTTGCCCACCGCCTGGCAGGGCGTGCAGTACGCGGCCGTTCCCGAGGGCGGCACCCTGGCGGTGCTCGGCCTCGGCCCCGTGGGTCAGTTCGCCAGCCGCATCGGACGCCACCTCGGCTACCGTGTAATCGGCGTCGATCCCGTGCCCGAACGCCGTGCGATGGCGGAGCGCCACGGGGTCGAGGTGTTCGATCTCGCCGACGACCTGCTCGACACCCTGCGGGCCGCCACCGACGGTCGCGGCCCCGACTCGGTGATCGACGCCGTCGGCATGGAGGCGCACGGCAACCCGGGCGCATCCTTCGCCCAGTACGCGGCCGGCCTGCTGCCCGACGGGCTCGCCAAGAAGGCGTTCACCACGGTGGGTATCGACCGGCTGTCGGCCCTGCACATGGCTCTCGACCTCGTGCGTCGCGGCGGCACGGTCTCGCTCAGCGGCGTCTACGCCGGCGTCGCCGACCCCATGCCGCTGATGAACATGTTCGACAAGCAGATCCAGCTGCGGATGGGCCAGTGCAACGTGCAGCGTTGGATCGACGACCTGCTGCCTCTCGTCGAAGACCCCGCCGACCCTCTCGGTGTCGAAGACCTCGTCACCCACCGCGTGCCCCTCGACCAGGCGCCGCAGATGTACGAGACCTTCAGTGCGAAAGACGACGGATGCATCAAGGTGGTACTCACCCCGTAGGCGCGACACCGTCCTCGATCGGCGCTAAGCGCGCGTCGCGTCTTCGATTTTGCCGACGAGTTCCTCGATGATGTCCTCCAAGAACAGAACCCCGGTTGTGGAGCCCGCGCTGTCGAGCGTTCGCGCGACGTGGGAACCATTGCGCCGCATCGAGGCGAGAGCGTCTTCCAGATCGGAGCTCGCGAGCACCGAAGTGAGTCGACGCACGCGCTTCGGGGGCACAGTTGTCTCGAATGCCAGCGGATCGGTCAGATCCATGACGTCTTTGAGGTGCAGGTACCCGGTCGGCTCCGAATCGCCGTCGGTGAGTATGTACCGGGAGTAGCCGTGCGTCGCCACCGCCCGCTGAATGTCGGCCGGAGTCGAGGTGGGCGGCAGCAGCACCATCTCGCCGATCGGCACCTGCACGTCGGCCACCTTCTTCGTCGTGAACTCGAACGCGTTGGTCAGGGCTCCGGATGCATCGTTGAGAACGCCCTCGCGGGTAGACAGTTGCACGATGTTCGCCACCTCGTCGAGCGTGTACGTGCTCGTCGCCTCGTCTTTCGGCTCCACTCGGAACAGCCGCAGAATCATGTTCGCAATCCAGTTCAGGCTGCCGATCACGGGACGGAAGACCTTCGAGACGAATACCAGCGGCGGCGCGAGCAGCAGGGCCGCTCGATCCGGCACCGAGAACGCCAGGTTCTTCGGCACCATCTCGCCGATGACGACGTGCAGGAAGGTGACCAACAGCAGCGCCACGACGAAACCGATCACGCCGATCGCCTCGCCAGACAGGGCTGTGAGGCCGAGAGGGATTTCGATCAGGTGGTGGATCGCGGGCTCCGACACGTTGAGAATCACCAGCGAGCACACGGTGATTCCCAGTTGGCTGGTCGCGAGCATAAGCGTCGCGTTCTCCATGGCCCAGAGTGTGGTCTTGGCGGCCTTGCTGCCGGCGTCGGCGCGCGGTTCGATCTGCGAACGGCGCGCCGAGATCACGGCGAACTCGGCTCCGACGAAGAAGGCGTTGACCACCAAGAGCACAACGAGCCAGATGATCCCGGGGAGGTACTCGCTCATTTCAGGTCCTTCTTCAGTTCGTCGACGATCTGGTCGTGGGATGAGTCGGTGGGCGTGAAGCTGAGGCGCAGCACGCGAGCGTTGTCGACGCGTTCCACCCGGAGGGTTCCGGTCGCGACGGCGGCCTCGTCGCCGACCTCGGGGATACGGTCGAGCTCGTCGGCGACGAAACCGGCGACGGTCTCGTACTCCGCGTCGTGTGGCACCTCGATGCCCGCGCGTTCGAGCAATTCGTCCGGGCGCCATCCCGCATCGAACGTCACGGTCTTGCCGTCCCGGATGAGCCCGGCTCTGTGGCGGTCGTGCTCGTCCTCGAGCTCGCCGACGATTTCCTCGACGAGGTCTTCCAGCGTGACGATGCCGGCGGTTCCGCCATACTCGTCGGTCACTATCGCGATCTGGAAGCCGCTGCGACGCAACAGCACGAGAAGGGTCTCTACCTCCATCGACTCGGGAACGCGGGTCGGCTCGACCATCAGGTCGCGCGCGGTGACCGTTGGCCGGTTCACAAGATCGACGGCGAATGCCTGCTTGACATGCACGACTCCGACGATGTCATCGGCACTCGCCCCGGTGACGGGGAATCTCGAGAAACCGGTGGTGTGCGACAGGTCGACGATGTGCTCGGCGCTGTCATCAGCTCGCACCCGGCTCGTCTGCACGCGGGGAGTCATCACGTCTTCTGCGGAGTGTGCTGAGAATCGCAGCGTGCGCGCCAGAAGGCTCGCGTGGTCGGCGTCGAGAGAACCTCCCAGTGCGGACCGCCGCACGAGATAGCCGAGCTCCTCGGCCGAACGGGCACCGGAGAGCTCCTCCTTCGGCTCGATGCCGAAAGTGCGGATGATCGCGTTCGCCGTGTTGTTGAAACCCACGATGATGGGTTTGAAGACCGTGGTGAACAGGGTCTGGAACGGGACAACGAACTTCGCCGTAGCCAGGGGGAGTGCGAGCGCGAAGTTCTTGGGCACGAGCTCGCCGATCACCATGGAGAACAGGGTGGCGAGGAGGATGCCGATGACCGTTCCGATTCCGGGAACGATCGCATCGGGCAGACCGAGCGCTGTCAGCGGCCCCCTGAGCATCGAGCTGACGGCGGGCTCGAATGTGTAACCGGTGAGCAAGGTCGTGAGCGTGATTCCGAGCTGTGCCCCCGACAGATGCGTCGACGTGATCTTGAGCGCCCGGATGGTGGGCCCGAGACGCCTCTCGCCGCGGGCCTGCCGGTTCTCGAGGTCGTTGCGATCGAGGTTCACCAAGGCGAATTCGGAGGCCACGAACATGCCGGTGCCGACTGTCAGGACGAGGCCGATGCCGACCATGATCCATTCGTTCATCTCGCGCCCCTTTCTGAACTCGGGCCACGGAGGGGCAACGGGTCAAGGGGCTGGGATCTGTGATGGGGAGGGTCGTCCATACAATCGAGTGTATATACGGCGATCTGCGGTTCCTGAGAGAGCCGCAGGTTCGAGCGCCCGTGCGATGCGGTGCTACAGCAGCGATTCCGTCGCTCGGTTGACCTGCCGAAGGGCGACCATGCCGTCTCGGAGACTCGATTCGAGCCGGCTTCCGTCGTAGCGGGCGGACGAACTGCCGATTTCGTGGGCCTCCAGCAGTACTTCGCGGCTGGTGCGGGCGGCGAAACCCATAGCCGCACGCAGGTCGATGCGGTGTTCGGGCGACGGCGGCTCGACAGGCCCGCCCGCCGCCTCGAGGGCGGCGGTCGCCGAGCGGAGCAACAGGCGCGAGGCTGCCAGCCCGGCCTCGGATCGCGCGATGACGAGCCTCGTGTGTGCGTCTGCCACCGGCAGTCCGGCCAGCTCGGTCTGTGCGAGCTCGTCGATCGCACCCTGCGCGGTTTCGATAACGGTCGTCGCAAGCTCGCTGAGCTCTAGGGCGGTCGCGCGACCGTGGGGAACGGGGGTCGGCGCGAGGGAGGCGTGGTGAGACATGGGGCGACCTCTTCCGGCCATTCGGCCTGGGTGATCAGCGGTCGCGAATCGACCGCTGGCGCCAACGCTACGGAGCGGGGCGACGGCCCCGCGTCCGTGAAACTACCCAGATCTCAGACGGAAGCGGGTCTGCCCGCGACGACCGCAGCGGTGGCCTGCTCGACCAGCCAGGCCTCGGCCTCGGCCCATGACCAGCCGAGTTTGCGCAACTCGCGCCACGGCTGGAATCCGAAGTAGAACCAGAGCACGTCGGCTGCCCTCTCGACGGTCAGCCCTTCGCGAAGCCGCCCCAGCTCGCCGATGCGCACCGCCGCGTCTCGGAGGCGAGCCCGGTACTGAGCCTCCGACTGCACGACGGCGCTCGTGAACTCCTCGTCGTTGGCCGCATTGTCGTAGAGCACTCCGAGCGCCCAGGTGAATCGTTCGAAGACGTCGCGCGTTCCCGCGGCGGTGATGGAGACGACCTGCTCCGGCGACTCTTCACGCGCCACGGCGGCCAGAGTGTCGGCGATTCCCTCGTAGCCGGATGCGTCGTTGATCAGCGCCATAAGCAGCTGCGGCTTCTTGCCCACGCTCGAATAGATCGTGTTGAGCGAGACGCTCGCGCTCGCCGCCACCTCGGTCATCGACGTCGCGACGTAGCCGTTCTGCTCGAACTGGACGAGGGCCGCGTCAAGGATTGCGCGCCGGGTCTCGGCGGCCGCCTTGTCGCGTCGGGGAGACGTGTACGAACGGTTGGTCATGTCGCGATGGTAGTTCAGATTCATTTCATTTCATGCCCATCCAATCAATTCGGCAGAGATTTGCCGTCGTGATTCATTAGAGCACCATACAATGAAATGACTACCAGCCAACAGAATGGATGTCCACATGGGAATCGATCCCGTCGTCGTTGCACAGCAGATCTTCCGAGTCCTCGAGACGGGAGACCCGAAACTCGCGGTCGAGACCGCTGCGCACACATTCCACAACCGCGAAGCGGCAGTCGCGCCCGCTGCGGCCTCCCTGCCCGGGCCGGCGGGACTCCTGGCTTCCAGCGCGTGGATGCGGAGTGCATTCTCCGACCTGCATTTCGAGTTCACCGACAGCGCGATGCACGACGGCCGGGTCTGGCTGCGGCTGCGTATGCAGGGCGTGCACACGGGCGCGTTTGTGCGGTACCGCAACGGTGCGCCGGCCCAGGCGGTAGCCCCGGCCGGCAAGAGGATCGACTTCGAACAGATCCATCTGCTCAGGGTCGTCGACGGCAAGGTGACCGACCACGAGGCCGTGCGCGACGACATCACGATGCTCGGCCAGCTGGGTGTCTTCCCTCCGACACCCGCCGGCGGCCTCACGATGCTCGCGTGGACGATCACCGGCAAGGCCAAGCGCGCGGCCGCCGCAGTGAGCGCCGCGGCCGATCGCGCCGCCGCGCAGGTGCCCACTCCCGCACCCTGACGAAGTCGGCGATGCGGCAGTCCGGGAGGCCGCGCGGCTAGCCGCGGTACTTGGAGCCGACCATCGCAATGGCGGCTATCGCGAGCGCGATTCCGTCCACTACGACAAAGGCGATGAGAACGGCGGTGATTGCTGTTTCCATGATTCTCCCTAGGCTGCTCGTGCCCCTATTGTGCTCCGTCCGCCCCGCAGAATCGAGAACCACAGACGGCCCGGCCCTGTGTGGGCCGGGCCGTCTGATGGCGAGTTGTTCGATCGAACTATTCGGGAGTGCCGGTGGGCGCTGGCCGCTCGATCTTCGACACGTGGTAGTGGCTGATGAGCCAGCCCTCTGCGGCCGACTCGAGGACGACGGTGAGATGCACCGGAATCACCGCGCCGTCTGGACGGGTGAAGTCGACCAGGGAGTAGGCGACGACCACGCCGTCAGACGGCTGCCGGCGCTCGACGATCTCGAAGCGCGCCGTAAGCCCTACGGGCTGCTTGGCGTAATACGCGGAGACGCCGGCGCGGCCGACGGTGTGCACGGAATCGAACCCCTGGAAGACAGCGTCTTCCGTAAAGCGAGATGCGACACGGTCTGGCTCGTGGTCACGGATGCCGTCAGCCCACTCGGTGAGTACCGAGTTGGCGATCCCGTCGATGCTGTCGATTGTGGTCATGGTCTTCTGCTCCTCGTACGCGGGCGCGGCTAGTTGCCGGCGCTCTGTCCGCCGTCGACATGGAGGAACTCGCCGGTGACGAACGGCGCCTGCTCCAGGTAGACCACACCGCGAACGACGTCGTCGATCGTTCCCATCCGGCCGACCGGGTGCAGGGCAGCGTACGTCGCGTGCGTCTCCTCCGCATGCAGCGGCGTCTGGATGATGCCGGGGGAGACCGCGTTGAAGCGCACCCCTCCAGCCGCGAACTCGATCGCCAACGACTTGACGACCGATGCCGTGCCGCCCTTGGTGAGCGACGCGAGCGCAGACGGCACGTTCGAGTTGGCATTCTCGACCAGAGTCGTCGTGATGTTCACGACGTGTCCGGAGCCCTGGGCGGACATGTGCGCGACTGCCTTCTGCGTGACGTGGAAGAACCCGCCGAGGTTCACCGCGAGGGCGGTCTCGAAGTCGTCCTTCGTGTAGTCGAGGAAGGGCTTGGCGATGAAGATCCCGGCGTTGTTGACGAGGGTGTCAACCCGCCCGAATGACGCGACAGCGGTTGCGATGACCCGCTCGGCCACGGCCGGGTCGGAGATGTCGCCGGGCACGGCGACGATGAGCTCGTCGGACGAGGGGGCGATGCTGCGCGAGTTTGCGACGACGGCGTACCCGAGCGTGCGGTAGGCCTCGACGAGGCCTGCTCCGATGCCCTGGGACGCGCCCGTGATGACTGCGACTTTACGTGTATCCATTGTGGAGATCCTTTACTAGATGAACGGTCAACTACCGATGGATATGTCAACGGCGCATTCTCCGTCGCTATTCCCCGCACGAGAATATTGCGCGAGTGCAGATTCCGACTGCCGCCCAGATGAATGTCGACAGCGGAGGCGCCCGGCCCGACGCGCCATAGTCGACCGACCGTATAATGCGCTTATGGGTCGAACATCTGACGCTCGCGAGCGAATTCTGACCGCCGGTACCGCCCTTCTCGGGCGGCGGGCATACAGCTCGCTCTCGGTAGCCGACATCTGCACGGCCGCCGGCGTGCCCAAGGGCAGCTTCTACTACTTCTTCGAGTCGAAGCAGGCCTTCGCCCTCGCGGTTATCGCGCGGCACTGGGTGACCCAGAAAGCGCAGTGGGCCGCGGCGCTCGGTGGCGAGTCGTCGCCTCTCGAGCGCCTGCACCGTCTCTTCGAAGAGACCACGGAGACGCAGCGTGCGGCGCAGCGCGACGTGGGTGCCGTCACCGGCTGCCTCTTCGGAAACCTCGCCTTGGAGCTGAGCTCGCAGGACCCTCTCATCAAACTCGAACTGCAGCGGGTGTTCGACGAGCAGATCGCAATGGTCGAGTCCGTTGTGGAGGAGGCGATCGACGCGGGCGAGTCGGCGCCGGAGAGCGCCTCCGCTGCGGCGCGGGCGATCATCGCCCAACTCGAGGGGTCGGTGCTGTTCGCCAAGATGCTCGACGACCCAGAACAGGTCAGGCAGCTCTGGCCCAACGCGCTCCTGCTGTTGAACGCTCCGATCGGGGCGACAGCCCGCTGATCCCAGATCACCTGATGGCCGGTCGTGCCCGCCCTAACAGCGAACGGGCCGGCTCCGGTCACACCGGGGCCGGCCCGTCGGGCGAGCTGCGTCTGTCAGACGGCGTCGGCTAGACGCTCAGCGACTTGGTGGAGCCGGCGTCGCTGCGCGCGATCTCGATCTTGCGTGGCTTCGCCTTCTCGCTCACCGGAACGATAACGCTCAGAACGCCGTTGGTGTAGCTGGCCGAGATGCTATCGGGCTCCACGCCCTTGCCCAGGCTGAACTGGCGCAGGAAGGTGCCGCTCGGGCGCTCGTTTGTGAGCCACTTTGCGTTCTCCTGGGTGGCCGCCGTGCGCTGAGCCCGGATCGTCAGGAGCTGCCCGTCGACGTCCACGTCGACCGAGCCCGGGTCCACCCCGGGCAGGTCGGCGTTGAGAACGTAGTGGTCGCCTTCCCGATAGAGGTCCACCGGCATAAAGCGGGCTCCGGGGCGGAAGTTGATGAGATCGTCGGTCAGTCGGTCCAGGCTGTTGAACGGATCGAACGACATAGGCATTTCTGATTCCCTTCTCTCAAACTTGAGTCGCTTCGACTCAACTTACGAGAAAAATGATAGGAATCAGAGGGGGCCAGCGCAAGTTTCAATTCTCAGAATCTGCTGGGAAACGCAACCCGGGACGCAGACCGGTGATCTCGGCTGCGACGGACGCGATCGCGTCGCGCACCTCGTCGAGTTCGGGCCCGCCCGACGCCAGTTCGGCGCGTCGCACAAAGCGGTCCCAGTCTCCGGCACCCGAGCGCAGTGCTCGCAGGGGAGCCAGCACTGCCGCCCTCCGGAGCCACTGGTCGTCGCCGGCCCAACGATCGAGGGCCGTCTCGGCACGCACGCGGGGGCGTCGATCGAGCGTCTCGATCATCGGCCCGACGACGTCGACGGCGAGCGGATCGACGAGCGCCCGCATTCGCCCCGACCGTACGAAGCCCTCGATGCGGGTGAGGTCGGAGTTGTCGAGCAGTCGCAGATTCGACTGCAACAGCACGACCGCGGCCAGCCGCCGCTCGAACACCGGAACCGCCCACAGCTCGGAGCTCAGCGCCGTCACCTCGTCGTGGCCGAGGCCGCGATAGCGCCGAGACGCGTCGCGGATCGCGCCGCGGACCGCCCCGACGGATGCGCCGTAGAACCGGAGACCGCCGCCGAGCCGCTCGGCTTCGGCGATCGCGCGTTCGTAGGAGCTCTCGCGCTGCAACGCCGCATCCACGAAGTCGGCGGCTTCCGTCATCCGTATATTGTCTCCGATACGATCGAGATCAGTCGCCGTGCGCCGGCCCGTCTCGAAGGATTCCCCAGTGACAGAACTGCAGTGCGACGTCGTGATCGTCGGGGCGGGGGCCACGGGCCTCACCGTCGCGACCGACCTCGAGAAGGCCGGGTACCGCACGGTCGTGGTCGAAGCGCGCGATCGGGTCGGTGGCAGGCTGCGCACCGAGACGGTCGAGGGCGCGGTGCTCGAACTCGGCGGCCAGTGGGTCTCGCCCGACCAGGAGGCCCTCATCGCCACGCTCGCCGAGCTCGGCCTGACGACATTCGAACGCTTTCGAGAGGGAGAGAGTGTCTATGTGGATGCCGCGGGCGCCGCCACCCGCTTCACCGGCGACATCTTCCCGACGTCGGCGGCGACGCAGGCAGAGATCGAACGACTCATCGCGCAGCTCACGGCGCTGACCGCAGAAGTCGACCCGGCCGCGCCGTGGAACCACCCCCGAGCCGGCGAGCTCGACACCCAGTCCTTCGCCGCGTGGCTCGAGCAGAACACCGCCGACGCAGAGGCGCGCGCCAACGTGGGGCTCTTCGTCGCCGAGGCGATGCTCACCAAGCCCACCTACGCCTTCTCGGTGCTGCAGGCGCTGCTGATGGCGGCGAGTGCCGGAGGATTCGACCACCTCGTCGACGCCGACTTCATCCTCGACCGTCGTGTCGTCGGTGGCCTGCAGCAGGTGCCGCTGCTCCTCGCCCAGCGCCTGGGAGACCGCGTATGCCTCGGGCAGCCGGCGCGCCGCATCGAGTGGGGTGACGGCGGTGTCGTCGTGACGACCGACGACCTGACCGTTCGAGCTCGTCGCGCGGTGGTCGCGGTGCCGCCCAACCTGTACGGCCGCATCGAGTACGACCCGCCGCTGCCGGCCGCGCGCCAGCAGGCTCACCAGCACATCTCGCTCGGGCTCGTGATCAAGGTGCACGCGGTCTACCCCACGCCGTTCTGGCGCGACGCCGGGCTATCGGGCACCGCGTTCAGTCCGTTCCAGACTGCGCACGAGGCATACGACAACACCGGTCACGGCGAGAGCACCGGGACCCTCGTGGCCTTCGTCGCGGGGGAGACGGCCGATGCGATGCTCGCCCTGCCTGCCGATCGGCGAAAAGCGGCCATTCTCGACTCCCTCGCCGCCTACTACGGCGACCAGGCCCGTCGGCCGACGGTCTACTTCGAGAGCGACTGGGTCTCAGAGGAGTGGACCGGCGGCGCGTACGCCGCGAGCTTCGACCTCGGAGGGCTCACCCGCTACGGGGCCACCCTGCGCACCCCGGTGGGCCCGATCCGGTTCGCGAGCAGCGACCTCGCGGCCGAGGGATACCAGCACGTCGACGGTGCCATCCGCATCGGTCACGAGGTCGCTGCCGAACTAGCGGAGTCGCTCTAGATCGCGACGACCATCTTGCCCACGTTGTCGCCGCGCATCATGCCGGTGAAGGCGTCGAAGGTGTTGTCGACACCCGACACGATCGTCTCGTCGAACACGATCGAGCCGTCGGCGAGCCACGCCTGCATGTCGGCGGCGAACTGCGGCGCGTACTGGCCGTAGTTCGTCATGGTGAAGCCCTGCAGCGTGAGGCCGCGGGTGACGATGTTTCCGAGGAACCTCGTGCCCGGTTCGTCGCCGGTCGAGTTGTAGGCGGCGATCGCACCGCACAGCGCAGCCCGCCCGCCGTCGTTGAACATCTCGAGCGCGGCTTCGAGGTGCTCGCCTCCGACGTTGTCGAAGTACACGTCGATTCCGTCGGGGGCGGCATCGCGCAGCTGGCCGCGCACATCGCCGTCTTTGTAGTCGAACGCCGCGTCGTAGCCGTACTTGCCGGTGAGCAGCGCAACCTTCTCGGGCGAGCCGGCGCTGCCGATGACCCGCGACGCGCCCTTGAGCCGCGCGATCTGCCCGACCATGGTGCCGACTCCGCCCGCCGCGCCGGAGACGAACACGGTGTCGCCCTCGCGCAGCTTCGCGATGACGGTGAGGCCGACCCAGGCCGTGATGCCGGAGATGCCGAGGGCACCGAGGTACACCGACAGGGGGAGACCCGGCAGTCGAGGCGCCGCGCGGAAGGCCGAGGCTGGCGCCTGGGCGACATCGCGCCAGCCGAGCTGGTGCTGAACGGTGTCGCCGACCGAGAAGTCGGGGGAGCGCGATTCGACGACCCGCCCCACCGCTGCTCCGGTCAGTGCCTCGCCCAGCACGAACGGCGGGATGTAGGAACGCACGTCGTTCATGCGTCCGCGCATGTAGGGGTCTACCGAGAGAAACTCGTTCGCGACGCGCACCTCTCCGTCGGCGAGCTCGGCGAGGTCCACCTCGACCCGCACGACGTCGTCGGATGTGGGCACGCCCTGCGGGCGGGAGACGAGATTGAACTGGATGCTGGTTGCCGTCGACATGTCGCGCCTACTTTCCGCTCACAGCGGCGATGACCGCCGTCGCCAGCTCTGCCGACGATGCGGGGTTCTGCCCCGTGAAGAGGTTGCGGTCGACGACCGTGTGCGGACGGAACGCGGCGCCGGCCGAGAAATCGGCGCCGAGCTCGACGAGGCGGTCTTCGACGAGCCACGGGGCCTTCTCGGCCAGGCCGCCCAGCCGCTCCTCCGCGTTGGAGAAGCCGGTCATGCGGTAGCCGGCGAACGGCCAGGCCCCGTCGGCGCCGGTGGCGGCGAGCATGGCGGCGGGCGCGTGGCAGAGAACCGCGAGGGGGTTGCCGGTTGCCAGCGCCTCGACGAGGATCCTGCCGGACTGTGCGTCGACGGCGAGGTCCTGCATGGGGCCGTGACCGCCGGGGTAGAAGACCACGTCGAAGTCGGCGGCCGCCAGGGAGTCGAGGGCGACGGGACTGGCCAGGGCAGGAGCGATCGAGTCGAGATAGTCGGTGATCTCGGCCACCCTCTCGTCGCTGCCCGCGGCGGCGGCGGTCAGGCTGCCGGCGTCGAAGGTGGGCGGCACGGCACCGGGGGTGGCGAGGGTGATCTCGAATCCGGCGGCGGTGAACTGGCGGTGGGGTTCGACGAGCTCTTCGGCCCAGACGCCGGTGGGGTGCGACGAGCCGTCGCGCAGGGTCCACTGGTCGGCTGCAGACAAAACCATAAGCACAGAAGTCATTCGGGGGTCTCCCTCATTCGCATTGCGGAGTCCGCTGATAAGCGAACCGTTTGGTTTGATTTTAGGAGCGGGCTACCCTGATGTCAAACCAGATTGTTTGATTCGAGGAGCGAGAATGAGCGAGCCGGCCCAGCGTCGAGAGCAGGAACGGGGCAGGGTGACCCGCGACCGCGTGCTGGCAGCCGCGGCCGCCGAGTTCGCCGAGCACGGCGTGGCCGGGGCGCGCATCAACCGCATCGCCGAGGCCGCGCACGCGAGCAAGGAGCGCATCTACGCGTGGTTCGGTGACAAAGACGCCCTCTTCGACCAGGTCATGCGGCGCGCACTCGACGATCTCGCGCGAGCCGTGCCGATCACGACAGACCTCGTCGACTACACGCTGCGGCTGCACACCCACTTCGCGCAGCATCCGCACTCCCAGCGCGTTGCGATCTGGGCATGGGTTCACGACTCGCGAGGTCTCGACGCGGTCTCCGACGACCGGCTCGAGGGCTACCGGCACAAGCTCGCGGTGATCGAGGAGGCGCAGAGAGTCGGGCTTGCCGACCGCTCCTGGAACCCGGCGAGCCTGCTCGCCCTGATGCTGAGCACGGCGACCTCGTGGCTGATGGCGCCGGCCGAGGTGCACATCGTCGCGCCCCGCTCGCTCGACGCGGCCGACGCGCGGCTCGCCGTCGAGGAGGCCGCGCGACGGCTGATTCTGCCCGCTGAGACCCGCTGAATCGAACACCGCGCCGAGACGACACAAGGCCCGCCCGAGCGATGCTCGGACGGGCCTTGTGTGAATGCTGACTAGCGCTTGCGCGTGAGTGCACCGTAGATGAGCAGCACGATGATCGAGCCGCCGATCGCGAGAAGCCAGGTGGAGATCGAGAAGAACTCGTTGAGGTCGACGCCGAAGATGACGCTTCCGAGGAAGCCACCCAGCAGTGCGCCGATGACGCCGAGAACGAGAGTGGCGATCCATCCGCCGCCCTGGCGACCCGGAAGGATGGCCTTGGCGATGGCGCCGGCGATGAGGCCGAGGAGGAGGAAACCGAAGAAGCCCATGAGGAATCAACTTTCTGTGTTGTGTGAGGAATGCGCCGGAGATTCCGGCGCGCGTAAGCGTTGAGGCGCGGCAGACCGACGTGTGCGTCGGCCCGCGCGACGGTGCGGGTTAGAGCGTGTGGCCGCCTTGGCGGGAACGCAGCACGCGATTGATGCCGGAGGCGCGTGACGGGCGTGGTGCCCGCTCGACACTCGGTGACGCAGTGCCGCCGACCTCCACGGCTACACGGGCGGTCGGAATGCTGCTGAACACTCCGAGCTCTGTGCCCGTGCTGTCGAGGGCGATGAAATGCCCGTCGCGAAACTCGATCATGCCGGCGTATTCGCCGGAGCGGGACGCCACCCAGAGGTCGGTCTCGGGCGAGGTCCAGGAGATGGGTGCGTCGACGATGTGCACGTCGTCTTGTTGCAGCGTCATCGTCATCTCCATCCCCCCTTGTGTTGATCGAACGACTAGTTACGCTAGCCACCAATCTCCAAGCAGACGAATCTTCGGCAATCTGGCCCGAGCTATTGCTTTTAGCGCGATCACCAGATACGGAGGCGCGAGAGCTAGTTCGATGCGCCTAGATCGCCGAAGTCGGGGGAGTTCCAACCCACGGGGAGGGAATCCGTCGTTGTCGCGACCTCCGCGCTCGGGCGGGAGAGGGCGTCGACCTTCAGGTTCAGGTCGCGCACGGCCGCCTCGTCGACGAGTTCGTCGACCGTCGGGTGCACCACGCTGGCGATGATCTCGCTCGCCGGCCCGATGACGAGGTCGATCGTGGTGACGGTGTTGTCGCCCGCGAGCGCCGGTACCCGCACCGACGCGGTCGCCGCACTGCCGCCGAGCGCGGCAGCGAGGGTCAAGAGCGCATCGGCGATGTCAGTTCCCGTGACGAAAGATGTTCCTGCGTACGTGATCTGTTTCATCACCCCAGCGTGGGTTTCTCCGCGGTCGGCGGCAATGCCTTGCCAGCCGCGCGGGGGTGAGATACAGGCGGAGCTAGTGCGCCTTGCGAACCACGGCTTCTTCGGCCGAGGCGGGGCCGGGCAGCGCCGCTCCCGTGAGGAGGCCGGAGGGCTCGCCCGTGGGCGCGACGTTCTCGGCCACGGGAACGTCGGCCGGTTCGGGCACGATCTGCAGACCCGCGACGCTGTTCGCCGAGGTCATCAGAGCCTCGACCCACTGCCGGTTGATGGCGGGCGTGCGGCTGCCGAGGTAGGAATAGACGAGAGGCACCGTGGGGTGCAGCCAGACGGTTGTGCGGCCGTGGCCGACCGACTGCTCGTTCTTCCAGCTGAAGTGGAACGACTCGCCTCGACGGAGCTTGGCGCCGATGACGATCTGCAGATGCGCGAGCACTCTGTCGTCGAAGTCTGCTTTGAAGTTGGTGTCATACGACAGGGTTCCCACAGGGTTCTCCATTTTGCTGGCGGCTGAACACTGTGCGACCGACCGGGCGCAGTGTGCGACCCGCGTCACGGGCCAACTCTGCCAAGAGTACGTCGAAAAACGGCTTTCGAGCTACCAAATATATAGAAGCCGCTTCACTTTTGCGACCCGCTCAGCGCGAGCTGTCGGAGCCCCTCGACATGCGCCGCACCTCGGCGTCGATATCGGATTCGGTGATGTAGCGCCGACCGGGACCGTAGGCGTCGAGGCCGATGAAGAGAGCCGCGATGCCCATGCCCAGAATCGGCCAGAGCGGCCAGAAGTAGGTGCCCAGGCCCGAGCTGAAGAACCAGATCGCCACGAGCAGGGCGGTCACCGCTGCCCAGACCCCGATGAAGGTCCAGAAGTCCCGCTTCGCCTTGAGCCGGCGTTTCGCCTGCTTGCGAATGTCGTCGTCGAATGTCATGTGCCCATAGTGCTCGCGACGCGCGCGCGCCCACAAGACACTGGTGACGGATGGCGCGGCTCCACCGATCGGGGGATGGCGGGCCGCGGCATCCGTCGGTTCTCGGCTAGGCCGACACCGACTCTGTCTCTCTGCTGTCTTTCTCGGCCTGGTGCGCGGCGAGGGCGGTGGTGACCGCCGGATGCGTGTGGGAGATCTTGTCGATCCAGGCGAGGGCGATCGCCGAGATGATGAACACCATGTGGATGACGACCTGCCAGAGCACGCCGTCCCAGGTGTAGTTCTCGCCGGTGACGCTGTCGGACTCGCTCGTCGGAGCCCCGAGGTCGCCGACCTCGATGAAGGTCTTCAGCAGGTGGATCGACGAGATGCCGATGATCGCCATGGCGAGCTTCACCTTGAGCACGTTCGCGTTCACGTGCGACAGCCACTCGGGCTGGTCGGGGTGTCCGTCGATCTTGATCTTCGACACGAAGGTCTCGTAACCGCCGATGATGACCATGATCAGCAGGTTGGCGATCATAACGACGTCGATGAGGCCGAGCACGGAGAGCATGATCTCCGCCTCTTCGATGTGGAGGCCTTCGCCGTTGAAGAACCCGCTGAACACCGACTCGGCCAGATGCCACAGCTCGACCATAAAGACGACGACGTAGACGACCTGCGCGACGATGAGTCCGAGGTAGAGCGGAGCCTGCAGCCAACGGCTGAAGAAGATCAGGTAGCCGACACCGGAAACCCATGCTGATTGCTGACGGTATTCACGGGGGCTGGGGGGTATCTCGCTCACGATGCCGATTGTATTGGGGCGAACCTGAGTGTCCTGTATCGTGAGTACCTGCGAAGGGGAGTATCCCATCTCGCTGTGATCGTCAACACGAGCCCCGCCGCTGCGGCTCCGGTCACAGCGGCGTTTTCTCGAGTCGAGATTGCGCGGGAGAGACTTTCGAGTTTTCCCCTGCCCACACCCTTGTGAATGGACTCCTCCATGGACGTCGAACTACCCCTCGCCTTCGAGATCACCTCGTACGCGGTTCTGATCGCGATCATCATCGCGGACCTCGTGCTGGCGTACCGGCGCCCGCACATTCCGACGACCAAAGAGTCGGCGCTGTGGGTGAGCTTCTACGTGGGCCTCGCGCTCATCTTCGCGGTGATCATGTTCTTCGTCGGAGGCGCGGAGCCCGCCGGCCAGTTCCTCGCGGGGTGGCTCACGGAGTACAGCCTGTCGATCGACAACCTGTTCGTCTTCGTCATCATCATGGCCCGGTTCTCGGTGCCCAGGAAATACCAGCAGGAAGTGCTGATGGTGGGCATCATCCTCGCCCTCATCTTCCGCGGGATCTTCATCATGCTCGGCGCCGTGGTCATCGAGCAGTTCAGCGCGGTGTTCTACCTGTTCGGTCTGTTCCTCGTCTACACGGCCTTCAACCAGGCCTTCACGAGCCACGACGACGAGGAGGAGACCGAGAACAAGATCATCCGGTTCCTCCGCAAGCGCATCGCGATCACCGACGACTACGACGGCGCCAAGATCCGCACTGTGGTCGACGGCAAGAAGATCTTCACGCCGATCCTCATCGTGTTCATCGCGATCGGCACCACCGACATCGTCTTCGCACTCGACTCGATCCCCGCCATCTTCGGCATCACCCAGAGCCCGTTCATCGTGTTCGCGGCGAACATCTTCGCGCTGATGGGTCTGCGCCAGCTGTACTTCCTGCTCGGCGATCTCATCGACCGCCTCGTCTACCTCAAGTACGGCATCGCGTTCATCCTCGCGTTCATCGGCGTCAAGCTCTTCTTCCACGCCCTGCACGAGAACGAGCTGCCGTTCATCAACGGCGGCGAGCACGTGACCTGGGCTCCGGAGATCAACACCTGGACCTCGCTCATCGTCATCGTCTCCGCGATGGCGGTCGCCACGATCGCGAGCCTGCTCAAGATCCGTTCCGACGAGCGCAAGGCTCCCAAGGAAGAGAAGGTCGTCGAGCCGAGCGACCACCCGGATGCCCACTAGCACCCCGCTCTCGCTCGCCGAGGAGCTCTACCTCGTTCTGCACTACGACCCCGTCACGGGCGAGCTGCTGCGCAACGGCAAGGTCAACGGCTCCGAGGTGCAGGCGCTCTCCGCCGCGAAACTGGTCGATCTCATCGCGAGTTCACGAGTCGCGGTGGAGCGCACCCGCACCGTGCGCGAGGCCCTGGTCGCCACCGAGCAGGCGTCGGATGACGCGGCGCTCGACGAGGCCCGCGCGCTGCTCTGGCGACAGACGAAAGACCGCAGCATCACCTGGGGGCTCGCGAACCTCGGTTCGCCGACGCTCGTCGTCGCGGCGCTCCAGGCGCGCGGGCTCGTGGTCGAGGAACGCAGACCCCTCGACCCGCTGACCCCGCTCGGCGCCGAGGTGCTGCGCGAACGTCGCGCGGCGATCGACGCCGCCTGGCAGGGCGGCGACTCCGACGAGCAGGCGCTTCTCGTCGCGGTGATCCTGTTCGCCGGCAAGGTGTGGAGAAACGTCTACCTGGTGCGCGACCGCTCCGAGAAGGACTCGACGGTGGCCCGTCTCACCGTCATCACAGAGCGGCTGGCACGCGGCGGCGAACGCGCGAAGGTCATCGGCAGGCTGCTCGCCGAATCCGTCGCACCCTGATCGACCGCGGCGTAGCCGCCCCATGGGCAGTTCTGCCCATACCCCCGATCGTCCGACTGCCCCGCGGCTTGGTACCGTAAGTGCAGGTCGCTCACCGCCGCGGAGTTCGTGGTACCTGATTACGCCTACGAAAGCCGGGTGGGATGTCTCTCGACGTACGACATGAACTGTCGCTGCCCCACGTGTCGGCGCTGTTCCGCTATTCGGCCCACTCCGACCGGGGTGCGGTGCGAAAACTCAACGAAGACAGCTACCTCGCCACCGTGCCGCTCTTCGTCGTCGCAGACGGAATGGGCGGTCACGCCTTCGGAGACCGGGCCAGCCAGGCGGCGATCGGCGCGTTCTCCGACGCGGTCGAGTCGGATGCCCCGGCCAGCGCCCAGCTGATCCTCGACACCGTCCGGCTCGCCAACGAGGCGGTTCTCGAGCTCACCGCCGACGAAGGGCCGGGCGGCGCGATCAGCGGCACGACGCTCGCGGGCATGGCCTTCGTCGACATCGGCGGCGACGACAACTACCACTGGATGGCCTTCAACGTGGGCGACTCGCGCATCTACAGCTGGGACGGCCGCACGCTCACCCAGATGAGCGTCGACCACTCGGCGGTGCAAGAACTCGTCGACCTCGGCCACATCACCAAGCGGGAGGCCGAACGGCATCCCGACCGCAACGTCGTGACGCGCGCCCTCGGGGCCGACGTCGAAGTCGATCCCGACGTGTGGCTGCTGCCCGCCAAGGGACACCAGACGTTCCTCCTCTGCTCCGACGGACTCACCAAGGAGCTGAGCGACGACGAGATCGCCCGCATCATGGTCTTCCACTACGCGGAGCAGCTGCGCGACACCGATGCTCTGCCGCTGAACCTCGCCGAACGACTCGCGAGCGCGGCGATCGCGGCCGGCGGGTCCGACAACGTCACGGTCGTCGTCGTCGAGTCCGACCTTGTCGGGCCGGCTACGAGCGGAACCGATTCCACCGACGACACCGTCGACCGCGACGCCATGGCACACCACCTCGAAGAAACGAGGCCGAGAGGATGACCCCCGTGTATTTCACTCCCGCTAGCTCCAACGGCTGGATCGCGTTCGCAACCGAGTCCCGTGTTCTCGTGGTCGGCGCCTCTCCCGACGACGTGCTCGTCGAGTCGGTCTGGTCGGCCATCGGCGGCGACGACGCCCTGCAGCGGTCGCTCGACCTGCTCACCAGCAAGGGACTCTCTGCCACACCGCCGTTCGCGCTGCTCGACTGGTCGGCCGGCTCCGGTGCCGTGCGTGTCATCGTGCGCGGAGACGTCGGCGTCGCGCTCACGGCAACCGGCGACGAGTCGCTCAGCGGCACGGGCGTCTCGACCTGGATCGAACGCGTGGTAGCAGGCGTGACCGGGGCAGTGGTCACCGTGCACTCCGCGGTGGCCGCCGGCACGCCGGCACTGCCGCTGCTCTCCGGGGCGGCGTGGGTGGCGAGCCTGTCGGTGACGGTGGGCGCGCCCGCGACGGTGGGCGCTTCGACGGGCTCAGCGACCGACGTCTCGGCGCCCGCGACCACACCGGTCGCCGCTTCGACGGCGTCGGTGACCGAGGTCTCGTCGCCCGCGACTCCCACCACCGCCGAGATCGACATCGAGGCGACGGTCACCGACCCGCCCACCGAGGCCGTCGACAACCTCGAGCAGTCGGCAGAGGGCTACGACTACCTGTTCGGCGACACGATGTACCGTTCCGTCGCCGACGCCGCGGTGCGCGACGATTCCGACGAGGCCACCGAGGCCGAGGCATCCGTCGAACCGGTCGGCGACCACGACGGCCACACGGTGCTCACCTCCGACATCGCCAAGCTGCGCGGACGACGCCGGCCGAAGAGCGCCGCCGCTCCGGTGCAGCCGCCCGCCCCCTCCGTGACCCTCGTGCTCTCGAACGGGACCCGCGAACCGCTCACCCAGCCGATCCTCGTCGGACGTTCCCCGAGCGTCAGCCAGGTCTCCGGCGACAAGATGCCGCGCCTCATCACCGTCGGCGGCGCCGACCAGGACATCTCGCGTACCCACGCCCGCATCGTGCTCGAGGGAGACACCGTCGTGGTGACCGATCTTCACTCCCGCAACGGCACGACCATCGCAATGCCGGGTAAAGAACCGCAAAAGCTGCGCGCCGGTGAGCCAACCTCCGTTATTGTCGGAACTGTCGTCGATCTTGGCGGCGGAGTGACTCTGACCGTGGACGAGGACTGATGCGACGACCGGCCTCTCAGCCCCCCGAACTCCCCGGCTATACCTTCGTACGACCGCTCGGGTCCGGCGGATTCTCCGACGTCTTCCTCTACGAGCAGCAACTGCCGAAACGCCGGGTGGCGGTCAAGGTGCTGCTCACCGAAGAACTGGTGGGCGCCAACCGCGCGGCCTTCGTCGCCGAAGCGAACCTGATGGCGCAGCTGTCGGCGCATCCGTACATCGTCACCATCTATCACGCCGACGTCGCGAGCGACGACCGGCCGTACTTCGTGATGGAGTACTGCTCGGGGCCGAGCCTCGCCGAGCGCTACAAGCAGGAGACGTTCCAGGTCGCCGACGCGCTGCGCACCGGCGTGCGTCTCTCGAGCGCGGTGGCCACCGCCCACTCGGCCGGAATCCTGCACCGCGACATCAAGCCGGCCAACGTGCTCGGCAACGACTACGGCTGGCCCGCCCTCACCGACTTCGGCATCTCGAGCGCCCTCGACGACGACCTCCTCCCCGTGCACACGGGCACGCTCGCGACGGCCCTCGCCGACACCGGAACGGGCGGCACGGAGAGCGCCTCCGTCGGCATGTCGGTGCCGTGGTCGCCACCGGAGATGTTCGAAGACGACCCGCAGCCCGATGTGCGCAGCGATGTCTTCTCGCTCGCCGCGACGATCTACACGATCCTCGCCGGCCAGACGCCCTTCGAGGTGCGCGGCCGGTCGAACGGAACCCTCGACCTCATCGGCCGCATCGAACGCGGCGCGATCACCCCGATGTCGCGAGACGATATTCCGCGCTCCCTCACCGCGGTGCTCCAGAAGGGCATGGCGAGCGACCGCAACGACCGGTTCGCCACCGCGGTCGACTTCGCCCGCGCCCTGCAGCGCGTCGAGCTCGAGCTCGGCTACACACCCACCGCCATCGACGTGCCGAATCTGCTGATCGAGGCTCCGCTGCGCTCGAACGAGGCCGACGACGACGACGCCACCCGTGCCCGCACCGTGGCCACGATCGACGCCCAGCCGGCCGTCGTTCCCGCGCCGGCACGCCCGGCCGCGAACGACGACGTCACCATGGTGCGTTCGACGCAGAAGGTCGAGGCCCAGCCCGTTCCCGTCGCGGCGCACGTGCCCGTCGCCGAGGAGACCGTCGTGCGCCGCAGGGCAGCGCGTCCGGCCGAGCCCGTCGCGACGCCGCCCGTCGTGGAGGCGCCGCCCGTCTCCCGCACCAACCGCTGGGTCCTCTGGGGAGGAATCGCCGCGGGCGTGCTGATCGCCGGCGCGATCACCGCGGGAATCGTCTTCGGTGTGGCGCCTACGGGCCCTGACACCGCGTCGACCGACGCGCCGGACGGCGGGGGAGCGGCAGTCGTCGCGTCGACGATCCCCACGCCCACCGTCGGCAACGTCGTGCCGGCCGAAGGCACACTGTCTCTCACCTTCGTGAACCCCGACCCGGTCGAGGGCGACGAGTTCATCTGGCAGCGCTACGACCGCCCCAACGAGCAGGCCCGCGCCATGTCGGGCGACACCGTCGTGATCGACAACTACGTGCTCGGCACCCAGGTCTGCCTCGAGGTGCGCGTCAAGCGCGGCGCCAAGACCTCGGCCGATCCGCTCGAGGAGTGCTTCCCCTCGTGAACCCCCTCAAGATCGAGTTCTGCGGCGAGTGGTACGACGTCGAGCATCCGAGCGACTTCCACATCGGTCGCGAGAGCGACCTCGTCATCGACGACAACCCCTACCTGCACCGCAGATTTCTGCGCATCTACGAGGACTTCGGGCTCTGGTGGCTCGCGAACGTGGGCAACCTGCTGTCGGCCACGGTGACGGATGCGACCGGGCAGGTCCAGGCCTGGCTAGCTCCCGGGGCGAAGCTGCCCATCGTGTTCTCGCAGATGCAGGTGCTCTTCAGCGCAGGATCCACGACCTACGAATTCACCATCCATTCGTCGGACGACTACTTCGACACCTCGACAGCGGTGGCCGGCAGCGGCGGCTCGACCACGATCGAGCCGGTTCCGCTCACGAGCACGCAGCGGCTTCTCATCGTCGCGCTCGCCGAGAACGTCTTGCGGCAGTCGTCGCCCGGCCGCGGCGAGATTCCCACGTCGGCCGACGCGGCGGAACGCCTGCACTGGTCGATGACGACGTTCAACCGCAAGCTCGACAATGTGTGCGACAAGCTCGACAAGATCGGTGTGCAGGGTCTGCGCGGGGGCAAGGGCAACCTCGCCACCAACCGCCGCCTGCGTCTCGTCGAGTACGCCGTGGCCACCAGGCTCGTGAGTCAAGACGACCTCTATCTGCTCGACCGCAACGACACCGAGCAGCGTGAGGCACAGAAATCTGCCGCGACCGACAACCTCCCCGCCGCGGGGAGCGACTAGTTGACGGCAGTGCGCGGGTGGACACGACGCCATAGGGCGACGTCCACCGCCCTGGTGATCGCTCTGGTCGCGGGCATCCCGCTGACGATCGCGGCGTTGCATCCCGGTTTCCCGATCGCCGACGTTCAGTTGAACTCCCGCCCGCGACGTCTGGGTGACGAACGGCGAGCAGCTGCTCGGCGGGCGGTTGAACCGAGAAGCTGCCCTGGACCCACGCGGCGGGCGACACGGTAGTGGTCTACCTGCAGAACGTCAATGGCGGGCCCCGATACGAGTCCGAGCCCACACTGGTATCTGCGGCGGGCTACTGCACGTAGCCACGGGAGTGCATGGGTAGAACTACCCATATCCCGGGAGCCGGCTGATAACGCACACATGTTAGGTTGGAAATCGCTCGTACGAGCAGGCGTAAGAACGCACGGGATCAGTCAATGCTGGGGGATTAGAGCTTGAAGGGTCTGAGCGGGGTAAGCGCGTGGTCGAAGCGTCATAGGGCGACTGCGTCTGCACTCGTCATCGCGCTGGTCGCGGGCATTCCGCTGACGATCGCGGCGTTGCATCCCGGGTTTCCGATCGCCGACGTTCAGCTGAACTCCCGCGACGTGTGGGTGACGAACGGCGAGCAGCTGCTCGGCGGCCGGTTGAACCGCCAGATCGACGAGCTCAACGGCTCGGTCGTCGCGGGCTCCGCGAGCTTCGACGTGATGCAAGACGCCGACACCCTCTTTATGTACGACCCGCTCTCGGGCCGGGTCGAGTCGGTCTCGCCGGCCTCGACCGAGGTGACCTCGGCGATCGACGTGCCGAAGGGCGCCGAGATCGCCTACGGCGGCACCGTCATCACCATCGTCTCGGCCGAGGGCGACCTGTGGGCGATTCCCGCGGTCGGCGACCTCCAGTTCAACTTCGTGTCGACTCCTCCGCTGCTCGAGCTCGGCGAGGGCGGCAAGGCGACGGTCACCAAGTCGGGCGAGATCCTCGCCGTCTCGGCGGCCAAGAAGTCTCTCTATCGCGTCGCATCCCTTGCCGACGCCCCCGTGAAGACCGCGTTCCCCGCGATCGGCGAGTTTCAGCTCACCGCCGTCGGCGAAGAAGCCGTGGTGTTCGACCAGTCGACAAACGAGATCGTAAAAGAGGATGGCACGGTCTATCCGCTCGGCGACGATGAGGGCCTCCGGCTGCAGCAGGTGGGCGCCGAGAACGACGACGTGCTCGTCGCCACCGGCGACTCCCTGCTGAAGGTGAAGCTCGAGGGCGGCGACGTCGAGAAGGTGTCCGCAGACATCGCCACGGCTCTGACCGAGCCGACCGCGGTGTCAGCGCCCGTGTACCTCGACGGCTGTGCGCACAGCGCGTGGGGCGGGGCGCAGATCTATGTGCTCTCCTGCGACGATGCGAAGCCCGAGGTCGTGCAGATTCCGGAGCCGACGCAGGCGGGTGTGCTCGAGTTCCGGGTGAACCGGTCGGTGATCGCGCTGAACGACCTCACGAACGGCAACGCCTGGTTGATGGACGAGAACATGCGTCTCGTCGACAACTGGGACGACATCATCCCGCCGGAGGAGCAGGAGTCCGAGGAGGAGGGCGACGAGAAGTCGGCCATCCAGTCGTTCGAAGACACCCTCGCCGACCGCTCCGAGACGAACCGCCCGCCCACCGCGATCGACGACGACCTCGGCATCCGCCCCGGGCGCACCACCATCCTCGCCCTGCTCGACAACGACAGCGACCCCGACGGCGACGTGCTGGTCATCTCGGCCTACGACGCGATCAACGAGACGACGGGCCGGCTCGACCCGATCGACGGCGGCCGGGCGCTGCAGTTCACCCCCGCCCCCGACTTCATCGGAACGATCGGCTTCACCTACACGATCGACGACGGCCGCGGCGGCGTCGCCCAGGCTCGAGTGTCGGCGCGTGTTGTGCCCGACACCAGCAACGAGCCGCCCATCGCCGTGCGCGAGTCGGGTGTGAGCGTCGAGGCCTACCAGACGGTGAGCTACAACGTTCTCACGAACTGGCGCGACCCCGACGGCGACGACGTATACCTCGTGGGCGCAGCGCCCAAGTCGGGCGACCTCGTGCGGTTCACCCCCGACGGCTTCATCACCTTCACCCACGCCACGAGCGAGCTCGGCGAGAAGGAAGTGCAGTTCCAGGTCAGCGACGGCCGCGGCGCACCGACCCAGGCGACGCTCACCGTGAAGGTCGAGCCCGCGGGCACACTCAACCCGATCGGCACACCCGACTTCGAGACCGCCTTTGTCAACGAGACGGTTGTGCTCGAACCGCTGCTCAACGACCTGTCGCCGTCGGGCGCACAGCTCGCGCTGGTCGCCATCGAGGATCCGGGCGGCGGAGCCATTGCATCGTCGAACTCCGACGCTCAGACCATCTCGTTCTCGTCGGCGAACGTCGGCGTCTACTACGTGAAGTACACCCTGCAGGCCGGGGCGAACAACAGCGTCGGAATCGTGCGCATCGACGTGCGTGAAAAACCCGCGGATGAAACGATCCCGCCGGTCGCCGTCAAGGACACCGCCTATCTGCGCGGCGACGAACCGGTGACCGTGTCGGTGCTGTCGAACGACGTGAGCCCGAACGGCCGTGTGCTCGCCGTGCAGTCGGTGGCCGTCGCGCCCGAACTCACCGCTAAGGGGCTGGTCGTCGAGCTACTCGAGAGCACGCTCGTGCGCATCACCTCGCCCGCGGCGCTCACCGAGCAGGTCAACTTCACCTACACGATCAGCGACGGCATCAGCACCGGCACGGCCGGAATCACCGTCGTTCCGGTGCCCGCCCTCACCAAGCACCAGCCGCCCGTCGCCGCCAACGACACCGCGACCGTGCGGGTCGGCGACATCACCACGCTCGACGTGCTCGCCAACGACTTCCACCCCGACGACTCGACGATGACCGTCGACGAAGCGCTCGTGACACCGCCGGCCGAGGGACTCGCCTTCGTGAGCAAGAACAAGCTGCGCTTCCAGGCGCCCATGACCCCCGGCGAATACCGGGTCGACTACCGGGTGACCGACCCGTTCAAAGAGACCGCGACAGCCACCGCGGTGTTCACCGTCACGGGGCTCGACGTGAAGGGCAACCGGGAACCGGTGCCCACACCGCTCACCGGCCGAGTGCTCGCCGGCGGGTCCATCCGCATCGACATCCCGCTGAACGGCATCGACCCCGACGGCGACTCGACCCAGCTGCTCAACTTCCCGACGAACCCCGCGTTCGGTGCGATCGTGGACACCGGCACCGACTACTTCATCTACGAGTCATCCGAGGCCGCCGCCGGCACCGACGTGTTCAGCTACGAGGTCTACGACGCCTTCGGCGCCACGGGCACGGCCGAGATCAAGATCGCCGTGATCCCGCCGCCCACCGAGATGCAGCAGCCCAACGCGGTGCCCGACGCCGTCGCGGTGCGCCCCGGCCGCATCGCGCAGGTCGACCTGCTGAACAACGACTCCGACCCGCAGGGTTCGCCGATCAAGGTGTCGAAAGAGCTCGTCGACGTGCCGGAGGGCATCGAGGCCGAGGTCGTCGGCCGCCGCTACCTCGTGCTCACCGCGCCCGACACCGAGCAGTCGTTCTCGCTGCGCTACGAGCTCACCAACACGCTCGGCGGCAAGTCGATGAGCTACGCGCTCGTCAAGGTGACGCCCGACGCCCCGATCCTGCCGCCGAGCGCAGAAGACATCCCCATTTTGCAGAAGCAGATCGCCGGCAAGAAGTCGATCACGGTCGACGTCTTCGACGGCAACGCGTTCAACCCGTCCGGTCCGACAAAGGACCTCGTGGTGTCGATCGAGGGGCCGAACGCGGGCGCCGCCGTTCAGCTCGAGAAGAAGGGCACGATCGAGGTCACGCCCGGCCCCACCCGCCAGGCGATCGCCTACCGGGTCACGAACGAGGAAGACGCGCTCAGCGCGATGGCGTTCATCCTGGTGCCGGCCGCCGTCGAGGAGGGCTTCGACGATCCGCCGCGCATCGACCCGAATCTGCCGATCCAGTACGTGAGCATGAACGAGACGCGTTCGTGGGACCTCGCCGACATCCTCGACGTGCCGAGCGGCCGTGACGCGTGGATTCCCGACGAGAAGAGCGTGAGCGCCGTGCAGAGCGACGGCACTCCCAACTTCGTCGACAAAGACACCCTGACCTTCACCCCGCCCACGGACTACCGTGGCCCCGCCGCCATCAACTTCACGGCCTTCGACGGCGCGTCGAAGAACGACCCGGCCGGAGTCTCCGCCCCGCTGCGACTCAACATCGTGGTCGGCGACCCCGAGTTCCGCGACGAGCCCCCGGTGTTCACGACCCCGAACACGCAGGTCGAGCTGGGAGAGACGACCACCATCGACCTCCGCGCGTCGACGAGCCACAACAACCCGCAGATTCTGCAGGAGGTCACCTACTCCGACCTCTCGGTGAACACCACGGCCATCCAGGCCAGCCTCAGCGGCTCGCAGCTCACGTTCACCGCCCCGCGCAACGCGAAAAAGGGCCAGACCTACAGCTACGGCGTCACTCTGCGCTGGGACAAGTTCACGGTGCCCGGCAAGATCAACGTCACGGTCGTCGGTTCGTCTCGGCCGCTCGCCGTCGCCGTGACCGACGAGCTCGAGATGAGACGCGGCTCGGGTGGCGGAACGATCACGGCTAAGCCGCTGGTCAACGACTCCAACCCCTACCAGACCACCGGCGAGAAGCTGGCGATCGTGTCTGCGGTCGTTCAGAACACCGGTGAGCCGGCGACCCTCAAGCAGACCGCGGATTCGATCGCCATCACCCCCAGCCCGGCGCTGAAGAGCGGTGTCATCGAAGTGGTGTACACGATCGAGGACGCCACTCAAGACCCCGACAGGCGGGTGAACGGCACTGTCCGCCTCGTGGTCAGCGACGTTCCCGACCAGGTCGCCAAACCCTCGCGGGCCAGCGACATCGGCGGCGACCGCCAGGCGACGTTCCGCTTCATCGCGCCCGCCGCGAACGGAAAGGCGATCACCTCCTACGAGGTGATGACCAACCCGAGCGTCGCCGTGCCGACGACCTGCACGGCGGGCGCCGATTGCACCATCACCGGGCTCGAGAACGGGCAGCCGTACACGTTCGCTGCCCGGGCGATCAACGAACACGGTCCCGGCGCCTGGTCGGTCGCGAGCGACCAGACCACACCCTACGGAACCCCCGGCACACCGCAGCCGGTTCTGTCGAAGCAGGACAAGTGGGCCACCGCGAGCGTCACGTGGACCTGGCCCGAGGTGAACGCGGCCGGCGGGTCGACGACGTATGCCTGGACGGCCAGCAACGGCGCGACGGGAACCGGCAGAACCGCCACGATCACGGGGCTCACCGCGAGAAGCGACTACACGGTCACGGTCGTCGCGACGAACACGGGCCGAAAGTCGAGCCTGCCCGGTACGTCGGCGGCCGTGGTGGTGCGCGACCAGCCGAAGGCCGCGGCGTTCAGCGTGAACGGAGACCGTTCGAAGCAGTTCGCGCCGGCGAACATCTCCTGGAACTGGGGGGCCGCCACCGGCGAGGCAGCCGAGGGCATCACCTACCTGTGGTCGCTCAACGGCGGGGGGTACGCGTCGACCACCGCGACGGGAGCCACCTCGTCGAACCTCAACCCCGGCAACTACTCGATCACCGTGATCGCCCGCAACAAGGGCGGCGACACCTCGGCGACCTCGAACACCGTCACGATCGAGAAAGAGCCCGATCCGCCAAAGACGGAGTGGACGCTCACCGCCAACGTGAACACCTGCCCCGAGAACGCGTCGTTCAGCGGTCGATGGTCGCCGGGCAGCTGTGAGTCGCCGGGCTATGTGCAGAACGGCACAAACGTCGTCGTCAGCTGCCGGCTCATCCCGAACTACAACTCCTCGTACGACTCCTGGTACAAGGTCGTTCGCGGCACCGGACACGCGACCTACGACACCGGCAACTGGTATCTCGCCGACCTCACCATGAGCGGCAGCACAGCGGGAATGCCGAATTGCTGACGCCCGCCGCCCCCGAATTTCCCAACAACCAGAAAGGCCTCACGTGCCAGTAACCCAGGAGCAGGCGACTTGGTTCGCTGACGCCTTCCAGAAGCTCATCGCCAACGTGGACAAGGCCATCGTCGGCAAGGACCACGTGATCCGCCTGGTGCTCACCGCGCTCGTCTCCGACGGCCACGTGCTGCTCGAAGACTTTCCCGGCACGGGCAAGACCGTTCTCGCCAAGGCGCTCGCGAACACACTCGACGGCACGACCTCGCGCATCCAGTTCACCCCCGACCTGCTGCCCTCCGACGTCACCGGCGTGCAGATCTTCGACCAGTCGAAGGGCAAGTTCGAGTTTCACAAGGGACCGATCTTCGCCTCCATCGTGCTCGCCGACGAGATCAACCGCGCCAGCCCGAAGACCCAGAGCGCACTGCTCGAGGTCATGGAGGAGGGCGTCGTCACGATCGACGGCGAGGGACACCCGGTGGGCGCCCCGTTCCTGGTGATCGCGACGCAGAACCCCGTGGAGCAGGCGGGAACATACAAGCTCCCCGAGGCCCAGCTCGACCGCTTCCTGATCAAGACCACGCTCGGCTACCCCGACAGCAAGATCGCCGTCGCGCTGCTGATGGACTCGTCGACGCGCGCCCGCGCCTCGCTCGTCTCGCCGATCATCAAGCCCGAGGCGATCGTGGCCATGGCCGCCCTCGCCGCCGAGGTCTTCGTCGACGAGTCGGTCATGAACTACCTCAACGACATCGTCGAGGCCACCCGCAAGAACCGCGACGTGGTTCTCGGTGTGAGCATGCGCGGCGCTATGGCCCTCGCCCGAGCGATCAAGACCTGGGCGCTCACGCAGGGCCGCACCTACGCGACCCCCGACGACGTGCGCGACCTCGCCGTCGCGGTGCTCGCGCACCGCATCATCCTCGATCCCGAAAGCGAGTTCGCGGGCGTCAAGGCCGAAGACATCGTGAGCCGCATCCTCGTCGACATCGAGCCGCCCGCCTACCGAGCCGCGTAGCCGACCAGATGACGACGACCGAACAGCAGCCGCAGGCGCCAGAAGCGCCCGCGACTCCGGCGACCCCCGCGGCACCCAAGCGGCCGCGCTCGTCGTCGCGGGTCGCCGCGGCCGGCGCGAAGCGGTTGCGCGGGGGAGCCCTGCGCGGTCTCGCCGGTTCGCGCGGCGTCGTCGCCGCAGTCAGACGCTGGTTGTTCGCCCTGTGGCGCCTCGTCGTCCCCGTCGCCCGCCGGGTGTGGGACGTCATCGGACCGGTCGTCGTTGTGATCACACCGGTCGGATGGCTCGTGCTGCTGTTCTCGGTCGTCTCGATCATGCTCAGCGCCATCTTCGGCTGGCAGGAGTTCACGTACCTCGGAACCGTGCTGCTCGCATCCGTTGCCCTCAGCACCATCTTCCTGTTCGGACGCGCCTCCTACGGCGTTCTCGTCGAGCTGAACCCGCGCCGCGTCGTCGTCGGCGACCGCGCCATGGGACGCATGCTCGTCACCAACGTCGGGGCGCGCCCGCTGTCGCCCACGCGCATGGAGCTGCCGGTGGGCAAGGGCGTCGCCGAGTTCCAGCTGCCGGCGATGAAGCCGAAGGAAGAACACGAAGAGCTGTTCGCGGTGCCCACCAACAAGCGCGCCGTCATCGTGGCCGGCCCCGCCGAGTCGGTGCGAGGCGACCAGCTCGGACTGCTGCGCCGCGCCCTCAAGTGGGCCGACGCCGTCGATCTATTTGTGCACCCCCGCACCGTGCGCCTTCTGCCCACCGCCGCGGGACTCGTGCGCGACCTCGAGGGCCAGGTCTCCAAGACCATCACGAACAACGACATCGCGTTCCACGCGCTGCGCCCCTACGTTCCCGGCGACGACCGACGCTATGTGCACTGGCGCACATCGGCCCGCATCGGCCAGCTCATGGTGCGCCAGTTCAACGAGACGCGCCGTTCGCAGCTCACGATGATCCACACCTCGCGCAACGACCTGTACGCCTCCGAAGACGAGTTCGAGCTGGCCCTGTCAGTCACCGCGTCGATCGCCGCCCAGGTGATCCGCGACGGAGTGCAGATGAACGTCGTCAGCGAGACGGGCGTCTGGCGCACACAGTCGGTCACCTCGATGCTCGACTCGTCGTGCCGCATCGACCCCGTCGGCAAGCTCTTCCCCACCGTGCGCGAGTTCGCCCGTGAGCGCACCAAGCGCCTGCCCGCGCCGAGCGTCGTGATGATGATCGGCGGCTCCCGCATGACGACCGCCGAGTACCGCAGCGTCGAGTCGCTCTTCGGCCAGGACACCAGCCAGGTCGCCTTCCACGTCGAGCTCGGCGCGCAGCCCAAGATCGCCTCTGTCGCCGGACTCACGGTCATCACGATCGGCAACCTCGACGACCTGTCGCGACTCGTTCGGGGGATCAGCTCGTGACCGACACCACACCCGCTCCCAAGAAGAGCCTCGACCTGCGTCCCGTCACCGGCCGCACCTGGGTCGACATCGCCGTGCTCCTCGTTCTCGTGCTGCTCGGCGCCATCGGCTTCGAACCGTCGTTCGGCGGATACGGCTTCCTGCTCGCGGGGCTCGGCGGCCTCGCGCTCGGCGCGGCCACGGGCATCCTCGCCTCGATGTTCCGTCTCAACATCGTCGTGACCATCGTGGCCGCCCTGGTCGCCTACTTCCTCTTCGGCTCCGCCTTCGCCGTGCAGGGCCAGGCGCTGTTCGGCTTCCTGCCCACGCTGCAGTCGCTCGCGAGCATCGCGGTCGGCTCCGTCTACGGGTGGGCCGACATCGTCACCCTGCGCACCCCGATCGGTGCGCCCCAGTACATCGCGGTCGTTCCGTACTTCGCGACCTGGATCGTCGCGCTCGTCTCCACGAGCCTCGCCACCCGCTGGATCGCGGCCAAGCCCCGCACCGCCTGGCGCTTCGGCATCGCGCTCATCGGCCCGGTCGTGCTCTACATCGCCGGAATCCTCATCGGCACCGACGAGCCGTACGAGGCCGGCCTGCGCGGCGTAGTCTTCGCGATCCTGGCGCTCATCTGGCTCGGGTGGAGACGCCCGAACGCCGCGTCGGTGGCCGAGGGCGGGGCACAGCGTCTGCGCAACCGCAAGATCGCCGGAACGGCCGTCATCGTCGCCGGCGCCGTGCTGCTCGGCGGAGGGGCGGGCTTCTGGCTCGCACCGGCGAACGACGAACGCTTTGTGCTGCGCGAGGAGATCGAGCCGCCGTTCGACCCGCTGCAGTACCCGAGCCCGCTCAGCGGGTTCCGCCACTACACAAAACAGGTCACCGACGAGACCCTCTTCACGGTGAGCGGGCTCAAGTCGGGCGACGTCGTGCGCCTCGCGACCCTCGACTCCTTCAACGGCAAGCTCTGGACCGTCACCGGGCCGGAGACCGAGACGGATGGCTCGGGCAGCTTCGCTCTCGTCGGACGCAGCATCCCGGCCCAGACCTTCGTCACCCCCGAGGTGCGCCGCGACGTCGAGATCACCATCGACAACTACGACGACGTGTGGATTCCGAGCGTCGGCTACCTCACCGACCTGCAGTTCACGAGCGGTTCGGCCGAGAACGACGGCGACAACCTGCGCTACAACAACTCGACGGGCACCGCGGTTCTCACCTCCGGCCTGTCGAAGGGCGACAGCTACACGCTCGACGCGATCGGACAGCGGGTCATCACCCCGGCCGACCTCGAGAAGTCGGCGACCGCCCAGCTCGCCCTGCCGCCCGTTGCCGGCACCCCCGACCTCGCTACCTCCAAGGCGCAGGAGTTCGCGGGTTCCGCGACAACACCGATGGCGCAGCTGACGGCCATCCAGCTCGCCCTCACCGAGAACGGCTTCCTCAGCCACGGCCGCGCCTCCGACGCCGTGCCATCGCGGGCCGGGCACGGCGCCGACCGGATCACCGAGCTCTTCTCCCGCTTGCAGATGATCGGCGACCAGGAGCAGTACGCCTCCGCGTTCGCCCTTATGGCGCGCAGCTACGGATACCCCGCGCGGGTGGTCATGGGCTTCGCGCCCGAGGTCACCGGAGACGAGACGGAGATCGCCGTCACCGGCGACGACGTGACCGCGTGGGTAGAGGTCGCCTTCGACGAGGTCGGCTGGGTCGCGTTCAACCCGACCCCCGAAGAGACCGACATTCCGCAGGCGCAGGTGCCCAAGCCGCAGAGCGAGCCGCAGCCCCAGGTGCGCCAGCCCCCGAGGTCGGACAACGACGACGAAGACCTGCTCACCCCCGTCGAGCTCGAAGAGAGCGATGAAGACGACAACGGCGACCCCTTCGTCCTGCCCGCCTGGGTCTGGGCTGTGGGGCTCAGCCTGCTCATCCCCGCGCTCATCATCTTCATCCCGCTGCTCATCATCGGCGCCATCAAGGCGCGCCGCGCCCGCAAACGCCGCGAGGCCGAACGCGGCCCCGACCGGGTCGCCGGTGCCTGGCAGGAGCTGCTCGACCAGTACTCCGAGCTCGGTTACGACGTGCCTCGCCGGTCGACACGACTGATGATCGCCGACCGGCTCGAGGCGCAGCTGGAGGAACAGTCCGTTCGTCTCCGCTCGCTCGCCGCCGCCGCCGACGAGGCGGTCTTCGACGGGCAGGACGTCGACGACGAGCGCAGCGAGAAGGTCTGGACCGAGGCGCTCGCTGCCGTCGCGGTCGCCCGCGCGGCCGTCACCCGGGGACGGCGCATCCTCAGCCGCTATCGCATCCGCCGCAGGGGACCCAGAACGTGACCACCCCCGCCGCCGGGTCGGCGACCGACCACAACGCGGCGACGCCGACGATAGCCGAAGACGTGCAGCTGATGCTGGCCCATGATCCCGGCCGGCTCGACTTCAACACGGTCGCTCCGGTCGCCGGGGTGTTCGTCGAACTGGCACTGCTCGGGCGCATCTCCTCGGCCGCGAAAAAGGGGTTCTTCGTCGACGTGATGGGATTGATCACGGTGGCCGACGCCACGCCGACCGGCAATCCGATCCTCGACTCGGCCCTGCGCGCCATCGTGGAGCACGGCCGCCCCTGGCAGACCCACCGCGCGATGCTCGCGACTCGACTCGACGTCACCGCGCAGGTGCACTCGGTGCTCGAGGCCCGTGGTCTCACTCGCACGGTAGGCAAGCCCGAGAGTCGGGGAGGGTATCTCGAGATAGTCGACTCCGAGGCTGTGGAGGCTCGGCGCGCCGTGCTGGGGCGCGCGAGGATGCTCCCCGACACGGTCGACGATCCGCGACTCGGCGCCGTGGTCGACCTGCTGCGCAGCTCGGGAAACCTCTACCGCGGTGAGACCGGGCCGATCCACAGCCGGATCACGCGCGACTGGTATCCGCCGAACACCACGGCCACCCTGGGCAGGATCCTGGCGGCCGAGGGCTACCTTGCGGAATCCCAATGACCGCGCCTAGCGGCCGGCGGCTGACCCTCACCGAAGAACTGGTGGTGCTGTCGTTCCGCCGAGACACACGAAAGCGCACATCCCGCTCGATCGATCCGAGCGGGTCGCTCATGGTCATGTTCCGGGCGGCGCTGATCATCGAACTGATCGAACTCGGTCGGGTCGGGCTCGTCGCCCAGCAGGACACGCGGCCGGGGCTCACCACGTTCGGGCTGCGTGCTCTGTCGAGCGAGTCGACGGGAACCGCCGCAACAGACGGCCTGCTGGCAGAGATCGCCAGTGGTAGACGGTCGGGCAAGGCGCTCTCCTGGTGGCTGCACGACGGAAACACGATGCGCGCGGTGACCGAGGAACTCGTGGGGCGCGGTGTGGTCGCCGAACGTACCAAGAGCTTCGGGCCGTTCACGCGCGACTACCGGTTCGAGCCGGTCGACGTCGAGCTCGACGATGTGGTCCGCGATCGGTTCGAGGCCGTCTACTACGGCGGGCAGGAGCCGACGGACCGCGAGTGCCTCATGGCGGCCATCATCCACGACTCCAATCTCTGGACCTACTTCGGTCCGCTGACCGGCTCCAGCGAGCGCAACGCCTTCCAGTCACGGATGTCGGCCCTCGCCGCCAGACGCAGTTCACCGATCGACGCACCGAACGGCGGCGCGGGCGACTACGTCGCGGCCGTTCTCGCCGCATCGAGAGTCGCCAACTCGGGCGGCGGACATTGAGGAGCGTCCCATCAAACTGACACTCGCCGAGCAGCTCGTTCTGCTCTCGTTTCGCCCGGACACCCGGAAGCGGAAAGCCCGCTCCGGCAGTGGGACCGGGTCGATGGACCGCGCGGCGCAGACGGCGCTCATCCTCGAGCTGATCGAGCTCGGGCGTGTGCGCGTCGTCCCGAAGCCGAAGGCCCTCACGCGTCACACCTTCTCGCTGAGGCAGATCTCCTCGACGCCGACGGGAAACGGCCCGCTCGACGCGATGCTGGGCGAGATCGGCGAGTCGAGGCGCGAAGGCAGGACGCTCAGGGACTGGGTGTCGACCTCGAGCGTCGGCGACACGGTCCTTCGTGACCTGGTCGCACGGGGGATAGTCGTCGAGAGCCACACGACCTTCGGGCCCTTCCTCCGCAACCACCGGGTAGAACCGGTGGACCTCGCGCTCGACGCCGAGGCTCGCGACCACTTCGACGCGGTCTTCTACGACGGGTCGGATGCCACGGAGCGTGACTGCCTGCTCGCCGCGGTGCTCGCCGACGGGTTCCTCTGGGAGTACTACGCTCCGCTGCGCGGTCACGACGCACAGATGAGGTTGCGGTCTCGGATCGACTCGCTGGCCGAACGACGGCGTCCGGCACGGGGGAGCCTGAAACTCGGCGAAGGCGACGACATAACGCAGGTTCTCACGGCTCTCGCCCACTCGAACGTGTGATGCCCGCGATGAAAAAGGAACTGTCGATCACCGAGGAACTGGTCGTGCTCGCCTACCGCAGCCAGTCGCGCAAGCGTCAGGCCGCGACGGGCTCGAACGGGTCGTTCCACGCGATGCTGCGGGCGTCGTTGATAATCGAGCTGATCGAGCACGGTCGCGTAGTGCTCGTGCGACAGCAGGACGAGCGGGCTGACACCAACACCTACGGTTTGCGGGTGGTCTCGCGTGAGACGACGGGCCATCGGGCGCAGGACGCCCTCATTGCACGGATCGACGACCCCGATTACGCGGCCAAGGCTCTGAGCTGGTGGATCAACGACGGTGACGCCCTACGGGCAGCCGTTGACGACCTGGTCGAGAACAGTGTCATGGTCGAACGACGCCGGAGTTTCGGACCCTTCACCTACGACTACAGACTCGAGCCTGTCGACACGAACCGCGACGACGCGCTTCGAGACCGGTTCGAGGCGGTCTACTACAACGGCCACGAGCCCACGGACCGCGAATGCCTCGCGGCGGCGATCATCTACTACGCCGACATGTGGCCCTACTACGCGCCGCTCGGGGATTCGACCGCACGCCGGGCATTCCATGAGCGCATCGAGGGCTTCGCGAGGCGTCGGCGAGCTCCCGTGAGCGTCGCGCTCAGCATTCCGGATGACGACGTCGCCGCGGTTCTCGACACGTTGATCATTGCGCGCTCCGGAGGCGGGCACTGATCGCACGCCCGATCTCCCACCGCGTGGCCGCCGGCCGACCTCTGTGGAAGATCCGTTAGCATTGCTCGGGTGAGCCAGGCAGACAACGACTCCTTCATCGCCATGCCTCCTCCGGGCGCGCCCAAGGCGACTGAACCCGCGGCCGAGCCGGCCAGCACGGCGACAGAGGAAGACTTCATCTCGTTGCCCCCGGGCATCGCCCTCGACTCCGGCACGTTCAAGATCCCCGCGCGCACGCCGCCCGCCCGCGAGCCCGCCCCCGATGTCGTGTTCGTCCCCACCGTGCTCGGAGCCGCTCCCGCGATGCCGATCGTCGCGCCCGCCCGCCCTGAGCCCGCCAAGCGGGCCGAGCCGTCCGCCCCGGTAGTGGAGTCGACCCCGGTCGCTGAGCCCGTCGAAGCGCCCGCCCCGCCCACGCCCGCCGCGCCGACCCCGGTCGCTGAGCCTGTCGAAGCGCCCGCCCCTCCCACCGCACCCACCGCGGTCGCTGCCTCCGCGCCACGACTGGCCTGGCGGCTCCAGCTCCCGGCGGGCGGCGACCCGATCTATCTCGACGGAACGGTGCTCGTGGGTCGCAACCCCGCGGCATCCGTCGACTGGCCGAGCGCCACCCTTCTCGGCGTCGCCGACCCGACCCGCTCGGTGTCGAAGACGCACGCGCTGCTCGAGGTCGACGGTGACGACCTCTGGGTGCACGACCTCGACTCGACCAACGGCGTCTTCATCGTCGCCTCGGAAGACGAGGTCGTCGAGGTGGCAGCGGGTACCCGGTCGCAGCTTGCCGCCGGCGTCGACCTCGAGCTCGGCGACTACGTGCTGCGGGTAGAGCGCGGCTGAGTCTGCCCTTAGCGGCGTCGACCGGAGTCTGGTGATACTCTCGGGGGATGCATTTCGAGCGGCTTCTCCTCCTTCGTCGCCGCGACGAGGCCTAGTCACACGGCCTTCCTCGTCGCGGAGATCCTTCGTTGGCTGACCACTCGAAAAGAAGAAGGACCGCTCTTATGACAAGCACTTCTGCCCCTCGCACCCTGGCTGAGAAAGTCTGGGACGACCATCTCGTCGTCAAAGGCGAGAACGGGTCGCCCGACCTCATCTACATCGACCTGCATCTGCTGCACGAGGTCACCAGCCCGCAGGCCTTCGACGGACTGCGCCTCGCCGGCCGGCCCGTTCGCCGCCTCGATCTGACCATCGCGACGGAAGACCACAACACCCCCACGCTCGCGATCGACAAGCCCATCGCCGACCTGACGAGCCGCACCCAGATTCAGACGCTGCGCAACAACGCGAAAGAGTTCGGGGTGCGCCTTCACTCGCTGGGCGACATCGAACAGGGCATCGTGCACGTCGTCGGCCCGCAGCTCGGCCTCACCATGCCCGGCATCACCGTGGTCTGCGGCGACAGCCACACCTCGACCCACGGCGCCTTCGGCGCCATGGCCTTCGGCATCGGCACGAGCGAGGTCGAGCACGTGCTCGCCACGCAGACGCTGCCGCTCAAGGCGTTCAAGACGATGGCCATCACGGTCGAGGGCGAACTGCGCCCCGGCGTCACAGCGAAAGACATCATCCTCGCGGTCATCGCGAAGATCGGAACCGGCGGCGGGCAGGGCTACGTGCTCGAGTACCGCGGCAGCGCCATCCGCTCGCTCTCGATGGAGGGCCGCATGACGATCTGCAACATGTCGATCGAAGCAGGCGCCCGAGCCGGAATGGTCGCGCCCGACCAGATCACCTACGACTACCTCGAGGGCCGCCCGCACGCACCCTCCGGCCAAGACTGGGACGACGCCGTCGCCTACTGGAACACCCTCGCCACCGACGACGACGCCGTGTTCGACGCCGAGGTCTTCCTCGACGCCAACGAGCTCGAGCCCTTCGTCACGTGGGGGACCAACCCCGGTCAGGGCGTCTCGCTCAGCGAGCCCGTGCCCGACCCGGCCGACATCGCCGACCCGAACGAACGCTCCGCCGCCGAGCGGGCGCTCGAGTACATGGACATCACCGCCGGCACCCCCATGAAGGACATCCACGTCGACGCGGTGTTTATGGGTTCGTGCACGAACAGCCGCATCGAAGACCTTCGCGCATTCGCCTCGATCATCAAGGGCAAGAAGAAGGCCGACGGCGTTCGAGTCATGGTGGTGCCGGGAAGCGCCCGCGTGCGCATCGAGGCCGAGGCCGAGGGCATCGACCAGATCGTGAAGGACTTCGGCGCCGAGTGGCGGTTCGCCGGCTGCTCCATGTGCCTCGGCATGAACCCCGACCAGCTGGCACCGGGGGAGCGCTGCGCGTCGACCTCGAACCGCAACTTCGAGGGCCGCCAGGGCAAGGGCGGACGCACGCACCTCGTGTCGCCGCTCGTCGCCGCGGCGACCGCGATCCGCGGAACACTCTCGTCGCCGTGGGACATCGACAACACGGTCCCCGAGACCGAGACCACCGAAGGGGTGAACGCGTAATGGACAAGATCACCACCGTCGTCGGAGTCGGCGTGCCGCTCAAACGCTCCAACGTCGACACCGACCAGATCATCCCCGCGCAGTTTCTCAAGCGCGTCACCAAGACCGGATTCGACGACGCGCTGTTCTACCAGTGGCGTCAGGATCCCGACTTCGTGCTGAACATCGAGCCGTTCGCCGCGGCCCCCGAGACCGGCGGACGCATCCTCGTCACCGGCCCCGACTTCGGCACCGGCTCGAGCCGCGAGCACGCCGTCTGGGCGCTGCGCGACTACGGCTTCTCGGCCGTCATCAGCCCTCGATTCGGCGACATCTTCCGCGGCAACTCCGGCAAGCAGGGGCTGCTCGCGGCGCAGGTCGACGAGGCGCAGGTCGAGAAGATCTGGGCGCTCATCGACGAGAGACCCGGAATAGAGATAGCGGTCGATCTGGTTGAGAGACAGGTGAGAGTCGGTACTCTCACCGTTCCTTTCGAGATCGATGACTACACTAGGTGGCGCTTGCTCGAAGGCTTGGACGACATCGGGTTAACGCTGCGTGACGAAGCGCACATAACGGAGTTCGAAGCCCGCCGCGAAAGCTGGCGGCCACAGACCCTCCCCGCTAAATAAGCAAAATCGCGAAATATGCCGCGAAACAAGCAGTGAAGGTGCGTGAATGAATTCTCTTGTACAAGATGCCCACAAGGCCGGTGAGAGGGTCGGACTGAAGTCCGACAAGATCGTGATCAACGGCGGCAAGCCGCTGCGTGGTCGCATCGAAGTGCGTGGGGCCAAGAACCTCGCGACAAAGGCCATGGTCGCCGCCCTCCTGGCAGAGAGCCCCTCGGTTCTCAGAGACGTTCCCGACATCAGCGATGTCGGAGTCGTCACCGGGATGCTCGAGGCCTACGGCGTCTCCGTCTCCAAGACGGCAGAGGGTGAACTCACATTCGACCCGAGCAACGTCGAGAAGGCGCACTTCTCCAAGATCGACGCGCTCGCCGGCTCCAGCCGCATCCCGATCCTGTTCTGCGGCCCTCTGCTGCACCGCCTCGGCGAGGCGCTCATCCCCGACCTCGGCGGATGCCGCATCGGCGACCGCCCCATCGACTTCCACCTCGACGCACTGCGCGCCTTCGGGGCCGTCGTCGACAAGAGCTACGAGGGCATCCGCCTCACCGCGCCCAACGGCCTCACCGGCGCCGAGATCGAACTCCCGTACCCCAGCGTCGGCGCGACCGAGCAGGTTCTGCTCACCGCCGTGCGGGCCAAGGGCGTCACCGAGCTCAAGAACGCCGCCATCGAGCCCGAGATCATGGACCTCATCGCGATCCTGCAGAAGATGGGCGCGATCATCAACGTCGAGCCCAACCGCGTGATCTTCATCGAGGGCGTCGACAAGCTCGAGGGCTACAACCACCGCGCCCTGTTCGACCGCAACGAGGCAGCCAGCTGGGCCTCCGCCGCGCTCGCGACCGAGGGCGACATCTTCGTCGGCGGCGCCAAGCAGGCCGAGCTGATGAACTTCCTCAACATCTTCCGCAAGGTCGGCGGCGCGTTCGACATCCACGAAGACGGCATCCGTTTCTACCACCCCGGTGGAGAGCTGAAGCCCGTCGTTGTGGAGACCGACGTGCACCCCGGCTTCATGACCGACTGGCAGCAGCCGCTCATCGTGGCACTCACCAAGGCGCAGGGCGTCTCGGTCGTGCACGAGACCGTCTACGAGAACCGTTTCGGATTCACCGACGCGCTCATCGAGATGGGGGCCGACATCGTTGTGCACAAGGACGGCCTGGAGTCGGTCACCCGACGCGTTCCCCGCCGTCCGCTCGAGCAGGCGGCCGTGATCACCGGTCCGACCAAGCTGCACGGCGCCGACATCCGTGTTCCCGACCTGCGCGGCGGATTCAGCCACCTTATCGCCGCGCTCACCGCCGAGGGCCAGTCGACAATCAGCAACGTGGGCATCATCAGCCGCGGCTACGAGCACTTCATCGACAAGCTGCGCGCGCTCGGGGCCGACTTCGTCTACGAAGGCTAAACCTCCAGTGACCACTGATCGTGCGTCAGGGTCGGAGAAAACACCAATCTTCCGGCTTTTGGCCGCCATCGCGGTGCCCCCGATCGACCTCATGGCGAAGCTCCGGCTGAGCGGTGTCGAGAACGTGCCGAAGACCGGCGCGTTCGTTCTCGCCCCGAACCACTACAGCGAGATCGACCCGCTGATCATCGGCGTCGCCATGTGGAAGGTGGGGCGGATGCCGCGCTACATGGCGAAGGCGTCGCTCTTCAAGATCCCGGTCGTGGGCAAGCTCCTGCACGCCTCCGGCCAGATCCCGGTCGAGCGCGCGGGAGCCCGGGGCAGCGACCCGCTCGCCGCTGCCAAGAAGATCGCCGAGCAGGGGCTCGCCGTCGTCATCTACCCCGAGGGCACCCTCACCCGCGACCCCGACCTGTGGCCGATGCGCGGCAAGACGGGTGCGGTGCGCACCGCCCTCGAGCAGGGCGTTCCGGTCATCCCCGTCGCCCACTGGGGCACCCAGCTCGTGATGCCCCGCTACGGCAAGAAGATCAGCTTCTTCCCCCGCAAGAAGATCGACGTGCGGTTCGGACCCGCCGTCGACCTGTCGGCCTTCGCCGGCCGCAAGCTCGACTCCGCTACGCTCGCCGAGGCGACCGACGTGGTGATGGAAGCCATCACCGCGATCTTCGAAGAACTGCGCGGAGAGACGGCCCCCGCCGAACGCTGGGACCCGGCGAAACACAACCAGAAGGACACCGGACGTTTTGAACAGTAGCGACCTCCTCACTCTCGACGCGAAGGCCCGCAAGGTCGCGGTTCTCGGCGCCGGCTCGTGGGGCACCACCTTCTCCAAGATCCTCGCCGACGGAGGCGCCGACGTGTCCCTGTGGGCGCGCCGCCCCGAGCTCGCCCGCGAGATCACCGAGTCGAAGCGCAATAGCGACTACCTTCCCGGCATCAACCTTCCCCGCAGCATCCGCGGTTTCTCGAGTCTTGAAAAGGTTCTGGATGGCGCGGAGCAGGTCTTCCTCTCGGTGCCGAGCCAGACCCTGCGCGAGAATCTCAAGGCCGTGCGCGACCTCGTGCCCGCCGACGCGATCGTGGTGTCGCTTATGAAGGGTGTCGAGAAGGGCACCGGCTACCGCATGAGCGAGGTCATCGAGCAGGAGCTCGGCATCGGCGACGACCGGGTCGCCGTGGTCTCCGGGCCCAACCTCGCCCTCGAGATCGCGAAGGAGCAGCCGACGGCCGCCGTGGTCTCCTCGGCGAACCTCGAGACCGCCACCCTCGTCGCGATGACCGCGACGAACCCCTACTTCCGGTCGTTTGTGAACACCGACGTCATCGGCACCGAGTTCGGCGGTGTGCTGAAGAACCTCATCGCCGTGGCCATCGGCATCGTCGACGGCGTCGGCTACGGCGAGAACACCAAGGCGTCGATCATCACCCGCGGACTCGTCGAGATGACCGACTTCGCCGTCGCCTACGGCGGCCGGGCCGAGACCCTCGCCGGTCTCGCCGGCCTCGGCGACCTCATCGCCACCTGCGAGTCGTCGCTGTCGCGCAACAACACCGCCGGGCGTCTTCTCGGCCAGGGCTACACCTTCAGCGACGTCGTCACGCAGATGAACCAGACGGCCGAGGGCCTCTCGTCTGTTGCCCCCATTCTCGAGCTCGCGCTCGCCAAGGGTGTGGAGATGCCGATCGTGAGCCAGGTGGCCGAGGTGCTCGCCGGCACCATGAACCCGCGCGACATCGCGCCGCACCTGACCACCGACCCGATGCCCCAGGGGGAGTAGCGATGCTGAGCACCCTCGGATCGGGCGACCTCCTCGCCGAGAAGACCGGCGCGACGCCCGCCACGGTCGTCGCGCTGCACGGCTGGGCCCGGTCGGGCGCCGACTTCTCCGCCATCGTCGACGGCCTCGACGCCGTCTCGCCGCACCTCTGGGGATTCGGCATCACCACGGCCCCGCCCGAGGTGTGGGGCAGCGAGCAGTACGCCGACGCCCTCGCGCAGTCGCTCGAGGGCTCGGCGCCCGTCGTCGTCGTCGGCCACTCGTTCGGCGGCCGTGTCGCCGTGCACCTGGCCCAGAAGTACCCGCACCTCGTCTCGGGGCTCGTGCTCACCGGTGTGCCCCTCGTGCGCCTCACGGCCGCGCCGAAGCCCGCCCTGGGCTTCCGCGTCGTGCGCTCGCTCGCGAAGGCGGGCGTCGTGCCGAAGTCGGTGCTCGAGAACCAGCGCCGCAAGCACGGCTCCGCCGACTACCTGGCCGCCCAGGGCGTGATGCGCGACATCCTCGTGCGGGTCGTGGGCGAGACCTACGACGCGCAGCTCGCCGCCATCCGTGTGCCCGTGCGCATGGTGTGGGGCGAGAACGACACCAGCGCCCCCGCCGACGCGGGCGCCGCGGCGTCACAGCGCATCGCCGGCTCGACGTTCCGCGTCGTTCCGAGGGCCGCGCACCTGCTTGATGGAGACCTGCGCACAGCCGTGCGCGACGAACTGCTCGCCCTGATCGACGAGGTACGTCCATGACCCCCCTGCTTCTCATCACCATCCTCGCCGGCGTGATCGCCGCCGTGCCCGTCGGCGGCCGCTGGCTGCGCGTCGCCCAGCGCGAGCACTACATCGCGCCGTGGGTCTCCCGCCTCGGCTGGCTGTGGATCAGGGTCAGCCCGGTCAACGCCGTGCTCACCGCGTTCGTCGTTGTGCTCATCGCCATCTCCGTGGTGCCGCTGCTGAGCACGTCCGCCCTCGCCGCCGTCGCGCTGCTGGCGTTCCTCCCGCTCGGCCTCGGTGTGCGCGGCACGAGCGCCAAGCTCGCCTGGACCGACCGGCTCAAGCGCCTGCTGGTGGCCTGGATCGTGCTCGTCGCCGTCATCGGAACCGCCCTCGTGCTCGTGGTCGGTCCCACCGGCGTGGCCCTCACCCTGCTCCTCGCCGCGCGCATCACCGACGTCGCACTCGCGATCATGAAGCCGATCGAGAAGCGCCTGTCGCGCAAGTGGATGCTCAGCGCCCGCAAACGCATCAAGCAGGTCGCCCCCACCGTCGTCGCGATCACCGGCTCCTACGGCAAGACCTCGACGAAGGGCTACGTGGCGCACCTGCTGTCGAGCTCGTTCTCGGTCGTCGCCTCGCCCGCCAGCTTCAACAACCTGCTCGGCCTCTCGCGCGCGGTCAACGACCGGGTGATCCCCGGAACCGAGGTGTTCATCGCCGAGATGGGCGTCTACGGACGCGGCGAGATCCGCGAGCTGAGCGAGAGCTTCCCACCCGACATCGCCGCGATCACCACGATCGGCGAGGCGCACCTCGCCCGCATGGGCAGTCGCGACGTGATCTTCCAGGCCAAGTCGGAGATCACCGAGAAGGCCCGCACCGTGGTGCTGCCGATCGACGACCCGCTGCTCGCGGGCCTCGCCGAGAAATGCCGCGCCGAGGGCAAGCGCGTCATAACCGTGTCGACCGTTCCGGGAACAGACGCCGACGTCGTTGTGGATGCCGCGGCCGGCACCATCTCGGTGCGCGAGGCCGGCGCGCACGCGACCGCCTCCGTCGTCATCCCCGGGGTCGGCCACGCCGTCAACCTCGCCGTCGCGGTCGGGATCGCGCACGCGCTCGAGATCCCGCTCTCCGCCGTCGCGAACCGGCTGGACGCCCTCCCCGACTCGCCGCACCGCGCCGAGGTGCAGCACGCCGAGAGCGGCGTCGTCATCATCGACGACACCTACAACTCGAACCCCGTGGGCGCGCAGCGTGCGCTCGAGGGCGCCGCCGCGATCGCCGCGGAACGCGGGGGACCCCTCGTCGTCGTGACCCCCGGCATGGTCGAGCTGGGCAGCGTGCAGGTTCAGCGCAACACCGAGTTCGCAGCATCCATCGCCGCGGCCGGCGGCCACCTGTTCGCGATCGCCCGCACGAACCGCGCCGCGCTCCTGGCCGGGGCGGCATCCGTCGGCGGTTCGGTGAAGATTTTCGACCGCCGAACCGACGCCGTCGCTGCGGCGCTGGATCAGGCCGGCGACCGAGGCGTTATCCTCTATGAGAACGACCTGCCGGATCACTACCCGTAAACCAGCCGCACCGGGCCTGCAGTTATAGCTGCGGCTGACTGATGTTTTTGGATGGTTACGCGTGAGTTCACCCTGGGCAGTTCTGTTTGGCGGGCCGTCGCCCGAGCACGAGATTTCGATTCTCACCGGGCTGCAGTCTGAGCGCGTTCTCACCGCGAGCGGCGAACAGGTGCTGCCCATCTACTGGGCCCCGAATGGCGAGTGGTGGCTCGTGCCATCCGCCACCGAGGCCAAGGACTACCTGAACGGCGTGCCCAAGGGCGCGAAGGCCGTCGACGTGCGCCTGTCGGGCGACACCGGCCTCTACGTGAAGAAGCGCGCGCTCGATATCTCCGCGGTTCTGCTCACCCTGCACGGCGGTGTGGGCGAGGGCGGGGGAGCTGCCGCGCTGTTCACCCTGCTCGGCATCCCCGCCACCGGCTCCACCCTCTTCGCGGGCGCCGTCGGCATGGACAAGCTCGCCTTCGGAGGCCTCATGGAGGTCGCCGGCATCCCCACGCTGCGCCGTGAGCTGCTCTCGGCCACCCGCTCGCCCTCCTTCCCCGGCCCCTACATCGTCAAGCCGCGGTTCGGCGGATCGTCGATCGGCATCGAGATCGTCGAAGACGCGGATGCCGCTCGCGCGATCGCCCGCGCCTCCGCCCACCTGCGTGCCGGTGCCGTGGTCGAGCCCTACCGGCCCGAGCTCGTCGACCTGAACATCTCGTTCCGCACCTACCCGCAGCTCGAGGTGACGGCGCTCGAGAAGCCCGTGCGCAGCTCCTCCGAGAGCGGCCTGTACTCCTACGCCGAGAAGTACCTCTCCGGCGGCGCGGGCAGCGAGGCCGGGCTCTCGAGCGCGCCGCGCGAGTTCCCCGCCGACGTCGACCCCGCGATCGCGACCCTGGCCGCCGAGCTGGCCACCCGCGTGGCCGAGGTGACCGCGCTCACCGGCGTCGTGCGCGTGGATCTGCTGCTGGATGAGGCGGCCGGGTCCCTCTACGTCAACGAGGTCAACTCGATCCCGGGCGCCATGTCGCTCTACCTCTGGGCGCCGCAGGTCAACGCCGCCACCGTTCTCAAGGACGCCCTCGTCGAGGCGCGCGACCGTCGCGTCGTGCTGCCGGCCTCGGGCTTCGGCTCGGGTGCCGCGCTGCGCGCGGCGGGCGGCATCGCCGGCAAGCTCGTCGGCCTCGACGGCCCCCGCGGCTGACGCCCGTCCTCCTTCTCAAAACGAAGGAGTTTATCGCCGCCCACCCCTCGACGCCCCGAGAACTGTGCCGAACCGGCGGCATCTCCTTCGTTTTCGGTGCGACTCCGGGGTGGCGCGGGCGTTACGGCGCGGGCGTCTCGGTCGGGGTCGGCGCGCCGAGGCTGTCTTCGATCTCGGTGCACTGCGCCGTCTCGGTGGTCGACTCGACCGCGTCGACGAGCTCGAACAGCGCCGACCCGGGCGACACCTTGTCGCGGTTGACGATGACCTCGGTCGCGGGTTCGCGTCCGTAGGTCGTGAACACGTAGTTGGGTGCGTCGGCGTCGTCTCGCAGCCAGTAGACGTTCTCGACGAGAACGCACGGCAGCGTGCTGGCGCGGTCGGGGATGTCGACACCGCAGCGCAGCAGCACGGAGGCGTCGGGGGTTCCCCACGCCCCGGTGCCCTGCGAGTTGGTCTCGCGCAGCGGCAGGTCGCCCACCGTCTCGGGCAGGCGCACCATGATCTCGGCGCACCCGGGGTTCTTCGCGTCGGCCGCCGGTTCGAAGTTCACCGTCTGAACACAGCCGGTCAGGGCGACGAGGGTGATCAGGGTGACGGCGGTCAGGCGGAGCATCGATTTCACCGGTTCAGGCTACCGTGTGAAGCATGACGCAACCCGATACGCTGCGCGGCATCGGGGAGTCCGCCACCCTCGCGCGCATCTTCCCCCGCCTCCCCGCCTCCGACTACACGCTCGTCGGCCCCGGCGACGATTCCGCGGTGATCTCGGCCCCCGACTCCCGGTTCGTCGTCACGACCGACATGATGATCCACGGCCCCGACTTCCGTCTCGCCTGGTCGGCCCCGCACGACCTCGGCTGGAAGGCCGCGGCATCCAATCTCGCCGATGTCGCCGCGATGGGCGCCACCCCGACCGCCCTCGTCGTGGCGATCGCCGCCCCCGCCGACTCTCCCGTCTCCCTGCTCGAGGGCATCGCCGACGGTCTGCGCGACGCGTGCCTCGCGCTCGCCCCCGGCTGCGGTGTGGTGGGAGGCGACCTCTCGGTCTCCGACACCCTCACGATCGCGGTCACCGCGTTTGGCGACCTCGACGGGCGTGCCCCCGTGCTGCGATCGGGCGCCCGCGCCGGCGACGTCGTCGCCGTCTCCGGAGTGCTCGGGCAGGCCGCGGCCGGGCTGGCTCTCCTGTTCGACCGCGCCACGGTCGACGGACTGCCGGATGCCTCGGCCGCAGCCGCCCTCCGCGCGAGCGAGCCCGTGCTCGTCGCGGCTCAGCTCGCGCCGAAGCCGCCCATCGCCGACGGCGTGCTGGCGGCGCAGGCGGGGGCCACCGCGATGCTCGACCTCAGCGACGGGCTCGCGCTCGACGCCCGCCGCATCGCGCAGGCGAGCGGCGTCGCACTCTCGCTCGACGCGGCGGCGATCGGTTCGCGCGAGGCGCTCGACGGCGGCGAAGACCACTCCCTGCTCGCCACCTTCGCGCCCGGCGCCCCGCTGCCCGGAGGGTTCCGGGTCATCGGGTCGGTCGTCGAGGGGGAGGGGCTGCTCGTCGACGGGCAGCACTACGACGAGCGCGGCGGCTGGGATCCCTACGAGCAGTGGAGCGGAGGGCGCGGCTGATGGGCGCACCGGTGACCATCGGCCTGGTCGGCGCGAGCTGGCGGGCCGAGTATTTTCTGAGGATCGCGCGCGACCTCCCCGAGAGGTTCGCTGTCACCCGCGTGCTCGTGCGCAGCGAGGCATCCGCAGATCGTGTGCGGCGCGAGTGGGGCGTCGAAGCGACCACGAGCATGGCCGACTTCCTGGCCGGCGCAGCCTTCGACTACGTCATCGTCTCCACCCCGTGGGACGTCGCCCCCGAGCTCACGTCCCGGTTCGCGGTCGCCGGAATCCCGGTGCTCACGGAGACGCCGCCGGCACCCGACCTGCCGGGCCTCGTCGCCCTGTTCGAGAAGCTCGGGTCGGCCCCCGTGCAGGTCGCCGAGCAGTACCAGTACCAGCCGCACCACGCCGCGCGGCTGGCGGTCGCCCGGTCGGGCCTGTTGGGCGAGGTGCAGCGCGCCCGGGTCTCCGTGGCGCACGGCTACCACGGCATCAGCCTCGTGCGGCTGGCGCTCGGCGTGGGCTTCGAGCCGGTGACGATCACCGCGCACACCAGTGTCGAACGCATGGTGGCCGCGCGTGGCCGCGCCGGGTGGACCCCGACGCTCGAGCTCGCCGACACGGTCACAACGACGGCGCACCTCGACTTCGGCCGTGCGACGGCCCAGTTCGACTTCAACGGAGAGCAGTACTTCTCGCCCATCCGCTCGCGTCAGCTGATCATCGCGGGATCCCACGGCGAGCTCGTGAACGACGACGTGGCGTGGCTCGCCGGTCCGGGGGAGCCGCGACGCGAACGGCTGTACCGCGAGGCCACCGGTGTCGACGGCGACCTCGAGGGCAGCTTTCTGCGGCGCATCCTGCTGCGAGACACCGTGCACTTCGAGAACCGGTTCGCTCCCGCGCGCCTCAACGACGACGAACTCGCCGTCGCCGAGGTCATGCACCGCATGGCCGTGTTCGTGCAGACGGGGGTGCCGTTCTACTCGCTCGCCGAGGCGAGCCACGACCACTACCTCGGCATGCTCGTCGACCGGGCCGCCGAATCGGGCGAGACGGTGCACTCCGGCGACGTGCCCTGGGCGGTCTGACCGGCCGCTCCCGCGGTGATTTGCGAGTTCCGCATCCTCCCCGGGGCGGTGAAGGTGCGGAACTCGCAAACGCCGGCCCGGTCGGGTCCGGGGAAACTTACTCGCTCGTGCCCAGCCACCACAGCGTCGTGTCGCCGTAGTCCTTGCGCCGCTCGACCTCGAGGCCCGGGGGCAGCTGCGGCTGCGGGCTGCGCGAGCTGCGTTCGAGCACGATCACTGCGTCGGCCGAGACACGCGGCGCGAGCAGCGCGAGGGTATGCGCGAGTTCCGTCTCGCCGAGGTCGTAGGGCGGGTCGAGGAAGACGACGTCCCAGCTGCCGGCCGACGGCGCGAGAAACGAGTCCACCGCCTGACCAGAGGTCTCGATCGCCAGGGTGCTGCCCTTCGGGCGTGAGCGCAGCACGAGCGCGGCGTTCGCGCGGCACGCCTTGACCGCGGCGGCGCCCATCTCGACGAGCGTCACGTGTGCGGCGCCGCGCGAGGCCGCCTCGAGGCCGAGCGACCCTGTTCCCGCATACAGGTCGACGACGCGTGCGCCGTCGAGTGCTCCGCGGGCGTCGAGGGCCGAGAAGATGGCCTCGCGCACCCGGTCGCTCGTGGGTCGGGTGCCGGAACGGGGAACGGCGAGCGTGAGCGAACCGGCGAAGCCGGAGATGATGCGGGTCATTGCCCCAACGGTACCGGGATTCCTGCGGGCGTTCGTAGTAGGGATGCGACAAAGCGTTGGCGAGAGCGCGAGCGAATCCCCACAATCGGATGCATGGCCAGCGTCGATCGTTCATCCAAGCCCTCCTTCACCAAGGCTCTCTTCCTCGGAAACACCCACTCCGAGCTCGTGATGCCCTACCCGCTGCTCGACCCCGCGGAGCGCACGAAGGTGGACGCCCTCGTCGGCAGCGCACGCGAGTACCTCACCGGCACCTACGACCCGTGGAAGGCCGAAGCCGATCGCTGGGTCGGAGACGACACGATCCGCGACCTCGGCGAACGGGGCCTGCTCGGCCTGTTCGTCGACGAGCAGTACGGCGGACAGGGCCTCAGCCAGACGGGCTACTGCCGCGTGATGGAGGAGTTCGGCCGCGTCGACGGCGCGCTCGCCGTCGTGATGGGCGTGCACCAGTCGATCGGCACCAAGCCCATCTACCTCTACGGCAACGACGAGCAGAAGGCGCGCTGGCTGCCCGATCTCGCCGCCGGCCGCAAACTCGCCGCGTTTGTGCTCACCGAACCCAACGTCGGCTCCGACGCCTACAACCTCGAGACGTGGGCCGAGCGCCAGGGCGACGGCAGCTGGATCCTCAATGGCGAGAAGCGCTGGATCGGCAACGGCTCGAAAGACGTGCTCACCGTGTTCGCACGCAGCGACCTCGGCCACGTCGCACTCGTCGTCGAGAAGGGCGCCGACGGCCTCAGCACCGGACCACGATTCGACACCCTCGGCCTGCGCGCCAACAACCTGCAGCGTGTGCACTTCGACAACGTGCGCGTTCCCGCCGAGAACCTGCTGGGCGAGCCCGGCGACGGCTTCCGCATCGCCATGAACACGCTCAACAACGGACGCATGTCGATGGGCACCTCGATCGCGGGCGGCATGAAGACGTTCCTCGGCTACACGCTCGAGCACGCGAACGCCCGCCAGCAGTTCGGCCGCCCCCTCATCGACTTCGAACTCGTCGAGGAGAAGGCCGCCTGGATGAACACCCAGATCTACGGCCTCGAGTCGATGAGCTACCTCACCACAGGGCTCGTCGACCGCGGCGTCGCCGACTACTCGCTCGAGTCGGCGATGACCAAGGTGGTCGCGAGCGACGTCGGCTGGAAGGCCCTCAACAAGGCGTTCCAGGTGCACGGCGGCACCGCGTTTATGGACGACCACCCGCTCTCCAAGGCGCTGCGCGACTTCCGCATCTTCCCGATCTTCGAGGGCGCCAACGACGTTATGCGCGCCTACGTCGCTCTCAACGGCATCAAGGCGTTGAGCGAGGCGCTGCCCGACGTGCGCTCGCTCACCATCTCCGACCCGGCCAAGGCGATCGGGGTGCTCGCGCCCTACGTCGCCGGCCGCGTCAACCGCGCGCTGCGCCCCGAGAAGCTCTCCTCGGCCCACGGGAGCGTCGGCAAACAGGTCTCCGCTGTCTCCGAGCAGGTGGCGCGACTGCGCGACCGGGCCGAGGCCGCACTGCGCAAGCACGGCAAGAAGGTGCAGGAGAAACAACTGATTCAGAAGAGACTCTCGGATGCCGCATCCGGAATCTACTCGCAGGTCGCCGTGATCAGCCGCATCACCGCGGTGACCGAGCGTGACGGAGTCGCTGCGTCGGCAGGCGAACGCGCGCTCGCCGTGAGCTTCTGCGAGTCGACGGCGCGCCAGGTCGGCAGGGATCTGCGCTCGCTCGAGATCAACTCCGACGGCGTCACCGCGCAGCTCGCCAAGGCCGTGCGCGCGTCGAACGGCTACGACTTCGACCTGTAGCGAAGGTGCTCAGCGACCGCTTGTCGAAGGGCCGCGCTTCGACAGGCTCGGCGGCCGAGGGTGGCGTACCGTGTCAGGCATGGCCCCCGATTTTCGCAAGCCGTTTCGCGGCCTCTCGCGCAGCAAGCCCGCACCCGCCGCAGAACCACACGACGTGCAGACCACGGCGCCGCCGCCGGGGCGCTCCAGCCTCGTCAACAACGCGATCTATGTCGACGGATGCCGCGTCGAGAAGCCCGAATCGCTCGGCGCGACCTACTCCGCCCTCGACCGGCACGACGGCTCGATGGCGTGGATCGGCCTCTACCGGCCCTCGGCCGACGAACTGACCTCGCTCGCCGAGCAGTTCGGGCTTCACGAGCTCGCGATCGAAGACGCCGTGCTCGCCCACCAGCGCCCCAAGCTCGAACGCTACGGCGACACCCTGTTCGTGGTGCTGCGGGCCGCCCGCTACCTCGATTCCGAAGAGGAGGTCGAGTTCGGCGAACTGCACGTGTTCATCGGCAAGAACTTCGTCATCACCGTGCGGCACGCGGAGTCGCCCGACCTCTCGCTGGTGCGCGCCCGCCTCGAGGAGTCTCCCGACCTGCTGGGGCGGGGAACCGAGGCGGTGCTGTACGCGATCCTCGACGCCGTGGTCGACGGTTACGCACCCGTCGTCGCCGGCATCGCGAAGGACATCGACGAGATCGAGACCCAGGTGTTCGACGGCGATCCGTGGGTTTCTCGGCGCATCTACGAGCTCTCGCGCGAGGTCATCGACTTTCAGCGAGCCGCCCAGCCTCTCGCCGGAATCCTCGAACAGATCACGAGCGGGTTCGACAAGTACGACATCGGACACGACCTCCAGCAGTACCTGCGCGACGTCGCCGACCACGTGACGCACGTGACCGACCGCATCGAGGAGTTCCGCATCCTGCTGCGCGACATCCTCACGGTGAATGCGACCCTGGTCGCCCAGCGGCAGAACGAGGACATGCAGAAGATCACCGAGTCGAGCAACCGGCAGGCGGAGGAAGCGCGCAAGATCTCCGCGTGGGCGGCCATCTTCTTCGCTCCCACCCTCGTCACAGGCATCTACGGCATGAACTTCGCCTTTATGCCCGAGCTCGAATGGGAGTTCGGCTACCCGGCCGCGCTGCTGGTGATGGTCGCGGTGGGCGGCGCGCTGTTCGCGGTGTTCCGCAAGCGCAAGTGGCTGTAGCGCTCCCCGGGCGCTGGGCTTGTCGAAGCGAGATTGTCGAAGGGAGCGCTTCGACAGGCTCAGCGACCGTGCCGGGTCGGCGGCCGCGGGTACCCTTGTACCCGTGACCTCCCCGCTCGACGAGCCGCTCAAGAACGCGCTCGGCCCCCGCACGAGCGCAGCGCTGGCCAAGGGGCTCGGCCTCACGACGGTCGGCGATCTCCTGAGCCACTACCCCCGCCGTTACATCCGTCGGGGCGAACTCACCGAACTCACCCACCTGCCGCTCGACGAGAACGTGACCATCGTCGCCGAGGTCATCGAGGTGCGGCAACGGTCGATGCAGGCCCGCAAGGGTTCGATCCTCGAGGTCAAGATCAGCGACGGCAAGGGTGTTCTCACCCTGACCTTCTTCAACCAGGCGTTTCGCAAAGACGAGCTGAAGCCCGGCGTGCGCGGCATCTTCGCGGGCAAGATCGGCGAATACCGGGGCGCCCTGCAGCTGACGCATCCCGACTACGAGCTGTTCGACACGTCGACGGAGCTCGGTGCGAGCGACCAGGATCGCGAGGAGGCGGCCCGCAAGTTTCTCGAACTGCTCGTGCCCATCTACCCGGCCACCGCATCGATGACCAGCTGGCAGATCCAGAAGGCGATGGCGGTTGTGCTCGACACGCTGCCGCCGCTGCCCGACCCCGTTCCCCCCGCCATTAGAACCCGGCGCAAGATCACGAGCTACGAACGTGCGGTGCAGAGCATCCACAGGCCGGCGACGGATGCCGAATGGGGCGGCGCACGCAAGGCCCTCCGGTTTCAGGAGGCGTTTGTGCTGCAGGCCGCGCTGCTGCAGCAGCGCGCCAAACTGCGCGAAGTCGCGAGCACGTCGCGCCTGCCCGGAAAGCTTCTCGCCGGCTTCGACGCCGCCCTCCCCTTCACCCTCACCAACGACCAGAAGCTCGTCGGCAACGAGATCTTCATGGACCTCGCGGGCGGCACACCGATGAACCGGCTCGTGCAGGGCGAGGTGGGGTCGGGCAAGACCCTCGTCGCACTGAGGGCGATGCTGGCCGTGGCCGAGTCGGGCGGCCAGTCGGCGCTGCTCGCCCCGACCGAGGTTCTCGCCCAGCAGCACCTGCGGTCGATCGTGAAGACGCTCGGCCCCGACCTCGCCGCAAAGCTGCGGCCGACGCTCATCACCGGGCAGTTGAGCGTGCCCGAGAAGCGCAAGGCGCTGCTGGCCGCCGTCTCCGGTTCGGCGCAGATCGTGGTGGGCACCCACGCGCTGTTGAGCGACAACGTGGGTTTCTACGACCTCGGCCTCGTCGTCGTCGACGAGCAGCACCGCTTCGGCGTCGACCAGCGGGAGGCGCTGCGGCTCAAGGGCGCGACCCCGCCGCACGTCGTGGTGCTCACCGCCACGCCCATCCCGCGCACGGTCGCCATGACCGTCTTCGGCGACCTCGACATCTCGACGATCGCCGAGCTGCCGGGCGGCCGCGTGCCGATCAAGAGCTTCGTCGTCTGGAACAAGCCGCTCTACGACCGGGTCTGGGTTCGCGCCGCCGAAGAGATCGCACAGGGCCGGCAGGTCTTCGTGGTGTGCCCGGCCATCGATGCGAAGGAAGAAGTCGAAGACGACGGGTCGGTACCCGAGCCCGTGGAGGGGGCGGCGGCCAAACGCCCCATCGCCAACGTCACAGACACCACCGCCGAGCTGAAGGCGAACCCCGTGCTCGCGGGCAAGCGCATCGAGACCCTGCACGGGCGCATGTCGAGCGACGAGAAAGATCGCATCATGCAGGCCTTCGCCGCGGGAGCCATCGACGTGCTCGTCGCCACCACGGTGATCGAGGTCGGCGTCGACGTTCCGAACGCGAGCACCATGGTGATCCTCGACGCCGACAGGTTCGGCGTCTCGCAGCTGCACCAACTGCGCGGCCGGGTCGGGCGGGGCGGCGTGCCGAGCGTGTGCCTGTTCGTCACCCACGCCGAAGACGACTCCCTCGCCCGCGAGCGGGTGGAGGCCGTGGCATCCACTCTCGACGGCTTCGAACTCGCCCAGAAAGACCTCGAACTGCGGCGTGAGGGCGACGTGCTCGGCAACACGCAGTCGGGCGGCCGGTCGAGCCTGCGGCTGCTGCGGGTGGCGAAAGACGGCGAGCTCATCGCCGACGCGCGCGACCTCGCTTCGGCCGTGCTCGAGGTCGACCCGACGCTCGCCGACTACCCCGAGCTGCGCGACGCCCTGGCCCGCCGCCTCGACGCCGAGGCCGAGGCGTTTCTCTCGAAGAGCTAGCGCACCTGGCAGAACCGGCTAGCGCTCCCGCCAGCGCAGCGTGGTCAGCTGCGCGTCGAACAGCTCGACGAGCAGGTCGGCGAACGCGCCCTCCGGGTCGCCGTCGCCGATCGTGACGAAGTTGAAGATCACCCACGCCCTCGGGTCGTCGGGGGAGGAGACCGTGTAGGTCACGCGGCGGCCGGCGTGGCTGGCGAGCGGTTCGGCGTCGGGATTCGGGGCGGCGACCGCCTCCTCGCGCAGAGCCTGCTGCCCGTCGACGTCGACGATCTGCGCGGCACCGTCGCTGTCCGCGGCGAGCGACTGCAGCAACGCCAGCGGGGCGACCTCGTCGCGGTCGGTGTCGCGCCACTCCGACACCGTGTACGAGGCGGGCACCGCGACCTCGCCCATGCGCTGGGTCGGGATGCAGATCAGACCCGCGCCCGCCTCCCTGGCCTGCTCGACGACGCGCACGAGGTGCTTGCGCACCTCCTGCCGAAACGGTGTCGCGGTGTCGCGCGGCACCTCCTCCGGCACCGCCCCGTGGGCGAGCTCGTCGATGCGCCGCTCGAGGTCGGCGCGGTCGGCGGCGTTGAGCGAGAGGTTCTCCCACCCCGGAATGTCGACGATCGAGTAGCCGCTCATGCGTCTACCTCCGCCTTACGTACGGCCGCCAGCAGCTCGAGCATGGCGTCGGCGAGTGCGTCGACCGCCTGCACGGGCACCGCTCGGGCCGAGACGACGATGTCGCGGTTCCAGGCGCGGCGTACGAGGTCGATGCGGGCCGAGAGGGAACCGTCGGATGCCTCGTCGAACGCCACCACGGAGATGCCGTCGGCGAGATGGTCGGGCAGGCTCTCCACCCGGGGTCGTCCGAGTGGCCCGACGGTCTGGGCGCCGACCCGGTCGAGCAGGTAGCGGGTATCGGACTCGAGAGGCTCGTATACGCGCACTGTCGCGCGCAGTGTGTGGCCGGGCAGTATGCCCGACGACTGGAACAGGCCTGCGGTCGCGCCGCGGCTCCATCCGTCGGGAAGCGGCCCGACCCTCATGCGGTCTGGAGTCTGGTTGTCGGTCGTCATTCTCGTCTCTCGTTCGGGTCGGCGTCGGCGGGGGTGAGTGCGATGTGGGAGAGACGCCAGATCGTCGACGGCGACGCGACCCCGTCGACCGCGGATGCCGCCGCGGCGTTTTCGCCATCTCGCCACTGCCCGACGCGAACGGTACCGTCCGATCTCGGATTCAGGTCGTCTGTGCCTGTCATCACAATTTCTCGAACTCCGGGTTGAAGCCTCCTGGCAGCATCTTCCCGTACCGAGTCACGGTGCCTTGCGCGGAAATATCCCACGGGATGATGAACTCGTATTTGTCTTCGTTGTCGAGCGGGTTGCGCAGAATGGTGTTCTGGCGCCCGAGACCTTCCATCAGCGGAAGTTCTTCGTCTACGCCATCCACCCTGTGCGAATCGGGGACATCGGGGAACGCCTGTCGCGCCTCCGGGACGCCGGAGTCGTCCACGCCGTTCTTGTCCTGTCCAAGTTGCTTGTCGGGTGTGGCTATGGTCACTTCTCGACCGTTGTCGTAGCGAACCACGTCGCCGGGACCGTAGCGGTACCTCGGTGGCACGGGTTCGGAAGCGTAGCCATAGACCTTCTCAGGCTCGTCCATCGCGTAGAACGCTTTCCAGTTCGCATTGTCGTGGCCGTTCGACTTGCCCGCCCGACTTATTGCGCCATCCGCCACCATGAGGTCGGCGCCGTCGCCGGTCATGCCCCTGAAGCCGACCCAGTTCTGGAAACGTGTGTACGTCACATTCGTCGGGGAGATCCATGAAGATGTCCCCTCTTTGATCAGGTTCTGATTCGGGCCGAAATCGTCGGGGTGGGCGACACTGGTGGAACCGTTGGGAACCCCCCAGTCCCGGGCGATCTCCAGCTCTGTCCTCGCGGGCAAAGGAGCCGGTGCCGGTGCCGGAGATGCAGGTGCCGGAGCAGCTGTTCGACTGTTGGCAACGCGGGTGGGCAGTGCGCTCGACGAGCCCACGCTCTCTGTAGCGCCCCGATCGATCAGAGGGATACCGTCATCATCGGCTCCCCTCCTCGCCCGGGGCGGTCTGCCCATCCGTGTGCGAGCCGCCTCGACGACATTTCTGCCGACGAATTTCCCCGCCTTCCCGGCCCCGAGGGTGAGCATGCCCACCACCGACATCGCGACGTCCTCCCACGAACCCTCGCCCAGTGCGAACAACGCGGCACTGGTGGCGAGCGCAGCGGCTCCGATCGCGAATATGATCGGGCCCAGCCCCGGGATGAAGATCGCCAGAATCGCGAGGGCGATCCCGATGTACTCGAGTACCTTGACCAGGATCTTGAGGATCTTCTTGAGATCGTGCTTGAAGCGGTCCCAGCCGGAATCCTTCAGTCCGTCGTCGAAGCCCTCGCGCACCGTCGCCGCGGCCCGCTGGCCCGCCTCGTCGAGACGTCGCAGCGCCCCGGCCAGCCGGTCTTTCGCGGCCTGCAGGCGCCCGGATGCGGCATCCGTCGCCGACCGCTTGTCTGCGTTCGACTGCACCTGCTGCGGGGTGAGCTGTGACCCGGGCTCGGCTGCCGCGAGGAGAATGCCGTCGGCCACGCCGCGTGCCCTGGCTGCGTCGATCGCGTCGTCGAGGGCGGATGCCGATTCGACGAGGGCCGCGTCGAGCGCGGGCCGGTAGTCGGCCAGAGCGCTGACGACGGCCTTATACCGGCCGACAGTCTGGTTCAGATCCTTGGCCACCTCGGTCGCGGCAGACCGCAGTTCGTCGGCGTACTCGCCGCGCAGCGACTCGCCCGAGCCGATTCTCGACAGCCGCTCGCCCTCGACCCGCAGCATCTCAGACAGCGACCGGAAGTAGGTGAGCCGTTCGTCGATCGCGACCGTGTCGGCAGCCACCGGGTCAGACGGGCGGTCGAGCAGGTCCCAACGACCCGACCGTTCAGGCATGCGTGCTGTCCTCGACCTGGAGGCTCTGTGACAGCTGCTTCTCGGTGTCGGTCCACGCGGCGCACGCCTGGTCGACCTTGACGCTCAGATCGCCGAGCCGCTTGGTGATCTTGTCGCGGTGCACGTACCAGTTGTTGGCGAACTCGCTCATGGCAGCCCGCAGGTCGGCTTGGCCCCAGATGCGGTCGTTCTCCGTGGCCCGGTCCTTCGCCTTGTCGAACTCGTCTTTGATCTTCTTCAGGTCACGGTTGGTGTCGTCGAGCGTCGCGTCGACTATCAGATCGGCCACGGGTGGATCTCCTTCTTCTCAACGTTCTCGGTCATTCGACGAGCCTCGGCACCTGCAGGGTCTGCAGCGAACCGCCGCCGAGGTGCACAAGCGCACGTCCCGGCGAGACGGGCGCGGTCGTGGCGGACCTCGGGATGCGGATGCCCAGGAGGTCGCCGTCGAAGGGATTTCGCGGGCTGAGCAGCGCGCCGCGCTGGTTGTTGCGGATGTCGGTCTGCCAACCGGCGAAGCCACTGCCCACCTCGGCCGCGTTGCCACCGAGGATCACCCCGTGTCCGGCACCCGATGCGCTGCGGATCCAGTCGCGGAGGAAGTCCTTCGCCGGCATGTCGCGCACGAGTTCGCCGTCGTCGATGACCAGCACGACGGGGCCGGCGACGTCGAGGGCGGACTTCAGCTCGTCGGCCCCGACATCGGTGCGCTCGAACACCGCGCGCACACCGGGGTGCTCGGCGAACAGGTCGGGCAGCTGAGAGCGGCGCGGGCAGATCAGCACCACCGCGGTACCCGCGTCGAGGAGCGACCGGGTCATCGTCGCCAGCAGGTTGCTGCGCCCCGAGCGCGGGGGCCCGGCGACGAGGAACGTCGGCGAGCCTTCGGCGAGATCGACGCCCACCGACGTCAGCTCGTCGCCGCCGACACCGAGCATCGCCCACAGGGCCGGGTCGCCGGCGTCGGAGGGATACTGGCGCGCATCCTCCCAGCTCAGTGTCGAGGGGAGCAGGTCGATGCGCATCGGGCGCCTGCGGCCGGGCACGTCGCGGTCGCGCTCCCGGGCCCGCACGGCGATCTCGGTGAGAGCGAGGGCCTGCGCCGTCGCGCTCGGGTCGGCGTCGAGCAGGGCGATCTGCGCCTCCTGCCCCGACGACGCGCGCAGCATGCGCCCGTCGGGCACGTGCTGCGCGACCTTGCGGGGGTTGAGTCCGCCCAACCCGTAGTCTCCGCGGTCGGCGAGGCGAAGCATCCACTTGTCTTCGGTCAGCACGCTGATGCGCCCGGAGAGCAGCGACCGGTCGCCGGCGAGAATGAGGTGCAGCCCGGCGCCGGCGCCCTCGCGCAGAAAGCCCATCACCTGTTCGACGAGCGCGCCGCCGTCGATCTCTCCGAACGTGCTCGTGAAGCTCTCCCAGCGGTCGAGCAGCACTACCAGGTGAGGGAGGCGGTTCTCCGGAGCGGTCTGGGCACGCTGCTCGGTGATGTCGGCGACGCCGAGCTGTCCGAGCAGCTCCTGACGGCGGTTCAGCTCGGCCTGCAGCCGGTCGAACAGGCGGGTGACACGTTCGCGTTCTCCGCGCTGCACGACCGCTCCCGTGTGCGGCAGCCGGGTGAGGGGGAGCAGCGCTCCGTTGCCCATGTCGATGCCGAAGATGTGCAGGTCGGCGCTCGAGACCGTGTCGGCGAGACTGCCGGCGATCGTGCGCAGCGCCTGCGAACGCCCGGTGCGTGCGGCCCCGGCGATGAAGAGGTGGCCGAGTTCGGCGAGGTCGATGGTCACCGGATGCTGCGCCTGGACGCTCGGCATGTCCCCGAGCGCCCACGGCACCGACGGCAGGCGCGCGGTCAGTTGTGAACCGGCCGGCGACGCGGACCCCACGGATGCGCTCCCCAGGTCGCCGCGCAGCACCGACTCGGAGAGCGCCGGCAGCCACGGGGAGTGGTTCGGGGGCAGGGCGAGCTCGTCGGCGGCGTCACGGGCCGCGTCGACCAGGCGTGAGAGGTCGGTCTCCTCGCCCTCGGCGGCGTCGGGCCGGGGGGAGACCGGCAGGGCGTACCCGGCGGAGGCCCAGCCCAGTTCGGCGACGAACGGTGCGGCCGCGGGCTTCGGGCCGCGGGCGTCGGGGCTGCGGCCGCCCACCCGCGCGGTCTGGAACGGGACCAGCGACGAGTGGCCGAGCCGCACGTAGGCCCGCCCGGGCACCGTCGCGGCGATGCGCGCGGCGTCGGGGGCGTCGATGACGTCGGTGCTGTCGGCGACGTCGGTGACCCTCAGCGAGATGCGCAGGTTGGTGTTCGCGCGGATGTCGGCCGATACGACACCGGAGGGGCGCTGTGTCGCGAGGATCAGGTGGATGCCGAGCGAACGGCCCCGCTGGGCGATGTTGACCAGTCCGGTGACGAAGTCGGGCAGCTCACGGGCCATGGAGGCGAACTCGTCGATGACGATCAGCAGGCGCGGCATCGGGTCGGTCGCCCGAACGCTGCCTCTCTCCCTCGCGGCCGTGTAGTCCTCGATGTCCTTCGCCCCGGCGGCGGCCAGCTGGTGCTCGCGTCGCGTGAGCTCGGCTCCGAGGGAGGTGAGGGCGCGTTCGACCAGGTGGGCGTCGAGGTCGGTGACCATGCCGACCGTGTGCGGCAGCCGCACGGCGTCTTTGAACGCCGCCCCGCCCTTGTAGTCGACGAGCACGAAGTTCATCGCGTCGGGGCGGTTGACGACGGCGAGGCTCGCGACGAGGGTCTGCAGCAGCTCCGACTTGCCGGCGCCGGTCGTGCCGGCGACGAGGCCGTGCGGCCCGTCTGCCACCAGGTCGATCGAGAACGGCCCGTCGAGCGAGACCCCGATGGTGGCGCGGGTGCTCCGCGCTCCGCCGGCCCAGCGCGCGGCGAGCCCCTGAGCGCTGACCGGCTCGAGCTGCATGACCTCGGTCAGCCGCGCGGCGCTCGGGATGGCGTCTTCCTCGTCGTCCCCGCTGTCGCGGATCGATGAGATCGACCGCGCGACGCGCTCGAACCAGTCGTCGTCGATCTCGTCGAGATGGATGTTCTGCACCGCTTCATGGGCCGAGCGGCGCACGACGGCGCGACCGTCGCCGCGGATCGCGACGACCGAGTTGCACTCCTCGGGCAGCGCCCGCTCGCTGTCGTCGAGGCAGATCCCGTAGACGCCCACGGCGGGCCCGTCGCGCAGCACGCCGGCGACGCCGGGGTAGCTGCGCAGCCGGCGGGCGCCGTCCCACACGACCACGACGTCGGGCGGGAATCGCAGCGTGCGCCCGCTCGACGAGGCGGCCTGCGCCTGCCGGTCGGCGACGAGTTGCACGAGCTCGGCGACGCGTCGGCCGATCGTGTCGGCGTCGTTGCCGACGAGCGCCCTCGCGTCCTGTCCGAAGGCGGGTGCCGCCTGAGGCAGCCAGGCGACCCACCCCCAGTCGCGGTCGCTGTCGCCCGCGGTGAGCACAACGAGCTGCACGTCGCGGGGGCTCTGCAGCACAGCGAGCTGGGCGACGAGCCACTTGGCGACCGACCGGGTCCGGCCAGTCGCGCCGGCGATTCCGACCACTCCCGAGTCGGCGAGTGGCAGCGTCGTGGGCACGTCTTGCAGAACGGCGGGCAGGCGTCGGCGGTGCTCGAGCGGCTCGCGCAGATCTTCGACGACGACAGTGCTGGGCAGGCTGGCCGTGCCGACACGCAGAAGCAGGTGGTCGTCGTCGGTCGGTCGGCGCTCCCAGAGTCGTGATCCCGGCGCGGTGGCGACCTGCCAGAGGTCGGCGGCGCTGGGGGCGGATGCGAGAATCGCCTCTCGTTCGAGATCGTGCCTCTCGCCGATACGCGATTCGATCCGGTCGACGGTCTCCCGGTATTCCACGAGGCTCGCGCCGTGGCTGCGGCGTCCCTGCCGCTTGGCCATCACGGAGTTGCCGATGGCCATGATCGGCGACAGCAGCGCGAAGGCGAGAAACGCGAACGACTGGAAGAGGATCGCCGACACGACCCCGCCGACGAGGGGCAGGAGTGCCGCGAGCCAGGGGAGGGAGTTCTTGGCGTGGAAGGTCGGGGCGGCCGGGATGCGAAATGCCTCATCGGGGGCGACGAAACGCAGGCGCGGCGGCCGGTTGAAGTCGAGCGTGCCGCCGTCGTCGGAGGGCTCGAGCACGGCGTCGGTCTCGGTCACGGCGCGCTGCTGCACGAGGGTGTCGCCGACGCGCACGTCGGCGCCGTTCGGCCACACGACGAACTCGTTCGTCAGGGGTGTGTCGCCGAGCTGGGCGCCGGTCCCGGCGGCGGCGGCCGCACGCACGCGAACCCGCATCTGCATGTCCACGAGCACGTGGATGGCGAGCGCGGGCAGCGTCGGGAAGACCGCGTCGTTCGCCGCCGACCCGCCGATCGAGTGCTGACCCGGCCCGAGGCGCACCACGCGGCCGGTGCCCGGGCCACTCGCCACACCGAAGTCGACGAGCCCGGTCGTGGTGTCCCGATCGACGGCGCGATCGCGCTGCACGGCGAGCTCCGCACCCTGCCGAACGCCCGCGGCGCGCAGCGAGACGGAGGGGTCGACGTCGCGGCCGGACACCGACACGGTCTCGTCGCGCGAGGCGGCGGCCGAGCTGTCTGCGCCCATCCGCAGCAGCACGTCGGCGACGGGGGTGTCTGCGTCGGCCTCGACGAGGAAGTCGCGGGCGTTGTCGTCGGTGTCCCGCAGCGTTACTGCAATGCGCATTGTTCTCAATCCTGTCGGCGGGGCGGTGAACACGGCGGCGGCCCCGCCCTCGCAGGAGGACGGGGCCGCCGCGACCGGTTACTTTCTCAGCGCGCTCGCGAGGTCGGAGTCGGTCTGCTGCAACGCCTCGGACGCCTTGTTGAGGTACATGCTCATGCCCTCGAGGCCGGCGATCGTCTTCGTCGCCCCGTCGTTGAACTCGTGGTACGAGTTGCCGAATGCCACCGACGACTGGTCGGTGACATAGCCGCCCGACACCAGGCTGTCGACGAGCGACTTGAGCTGGCTCAGCTGGGTGTTGATCTCCTGCTGACCCCGGGTGAGGCGACCTGCTGCGTCGCGCATGTCTCCGAAGGTCACGTTCAAGTTGGCCACGGTGTGCTTCTCTCTTCTCTGTCGTGCTCGATTGCCCCGGGCGAAGACCCGGACAGGGGTGGTGTCTAGTTCGCGTTCGCGGCGGCCGGTGAACGGTCGCCCGCCGTCGCGGTGTAGTGGATGTCAGGGAGGAACCCGCTGCTCAGGAGCCCGTCTCGGGCGGAGAACTTCCACGAGGCGCCGGCGAACGGGCCCGCGACGATGACGATCCAGCCGTCGGTGGCGGAGAGGGCCCGGATGGCGTCGCCCTGCGCCCTCATCGGTGCACCGTCGATGACGGCCACGCCCTTCTCCGACCGGTCGACCCGGGCGACGAAGTCGTCGACGGTCTCCTGCTCGCCGTTTGTGCCGGCGGAGAGCCGAGCGATCTGGGGGGTGCCCGACCACGGGCTGCCTGCGAGCTGGGTGAGCCAGCCGTCGACGACGTCGGCGACCGCGGACGAGGGGCCCTCCACGGTCACGACTCCGCGTGCGTTGGCGAAGTCGAGCAGCAGGCGACCGGTGTCGGTGGTACCGAGAGTGGCGAGCCCCGAGAACTGCGCGTTGCTCACGGAGGGGACCTGCTGCGTCTGGAGGTAGGCCAGCGATGCGCTCCAGGTGCGGCCGTCGGCGGATGCCGCCCAGCCGGCGGGTGCCTGCGCCGACGGTGTCGAGAGCAGCAGGTGGATCGACGTGGCATCCACGGTCACGAGGTAGAGGCCGGGAAAGGAGATGTGATCGTCGGCGCAGGCGGCGGTCACGATCTTGAGCGCGCTGTCGATGGTCCAGGCCGACGATCCGTCGTTGGCGACGAACGACGGGCGCGCGCCTGAAGCGCGGCTCTTCCGCCTGCGCAGCCAGAAGTACACGCCCGCGGCGGCCAGTGCTACGACGACCGCGACCACGGCGACCACTGCGCCGACGGGCACGCCGTCGGACGACGCGCCGGGCTCCTGCGAATCCGCGGCGGGGGGCTGCGCGTCGGCAGGCTGCTCGACGGGTGATGCGGTCGGAACGGCCGCCTCCGGGGTCGTCGACGGGAGGGGAGCTGCGACCTCCTGTGGCGGGGCCGCTCCCTCGACCGGGCCGAACTGCAGGCCGTCGCCCTGGGCGTCGTCGGGGAGCTGGAGGATCCAGCCCGGGTTGAGGCTCGTGGCGACGGTCATCGCGCTGCCGTCGGGCTGCGGCCGGCCCTCGTTGAGAGCGAAGATCTCGTTGAACCGGTTGCCGTCGCCGAGAAAGCGCTGGGCGATCGCGAAGAGAAACTCGGGCTCGCCGTTGACGCTGGGCTGCACGACGTAGAACAGCACCGAGTCGGGTGCCGCCTGCGCCGTCGACGAGCTTGTTGCGACCGCGCGGTCGGCCTCTGCGAAGCCGAACACCGTGCAACCGACGACGATGGTCAGCGCGGCCGCGACGCGGATCCGTTTGGTGAACGGGGGGCGAGCGGTAGACGTAGCCACTCCGGTGGTCGCGCGCGAAATGGTCATGGTCCATCTCAACCCGCGCCCCCCGAACGGGGCATCCGTGGTTACACGGAAACCTGGGGTCGAGCGTCCCTCACAGCACCGTCGACCCGCAGCCGGTCTGTGCGATTGCGTCGGGTGTAGCTCGCCACGAGCACGCCGACGACGACGGCCGTGCCCGCGAGCAGCTCGGTGAGGTCGATCAGCTCTCCGAATGCCGCCCACGACGCGAGCACGCCGACCACGGGAACGAGCATCGAGAAGGGCGCGACCGTGCTCGACGGGTAGCGGCTGAGCAGGCCGTTCCAGATTCCGTAACCCACGATGGTGGCGACGACGACGATGTAGAGCAGGCCCAGCACGGCGGGCAGGGCCTCCAGCGTGAAGACCGTCGAGAGGCTGTCGCCGATGCGGGCCGGCCCCTCGATCCAGAGCGAGACGGCGAGCATCGGCAGGGGAGGGATGACCGACATCCACAGCGTCAGGTGCAGGGCGTTGGGCGCTTTCGCCTTGCGGCTCGAGACGTTTCCGATCGCCCACCCGAGGGCGCCGCAGAGGGTGAGCACAACGGGCAGGAGTGCGGCGACCTGCGAGCGGTGGAAGGCGATGACGCCGAGGCCGACGATGGCGACGGCGATGCCGATCGCCTGGCGCGAGGTGATGCGCTCGCGCAGCCAGACGCCCGCGATGAGCACGGTGAACGGCGCCGAGGCCTGCAGCACGATCGACGCGAGCCCGCTGGGCATCCCGGTGGCCATTCCGAGGTAGAGGAAGGCGAACTGCAGGGTGCCGATGCCGAGGCCGACGCCGAGCAGCCACCGCAGGGGCACCTTCGGTCGGGGGATGAAGAGCAGCGTCGGTATCGCGATGATCGTGAAACGCAAGGCGACGAGGAAGAACGGCGGGAAGTGCTCGAGGGCCAGCGCGGTGGCGGGAAAGTTGAGTCCCCAGCAGACGACCACAAAGAGGGCGAGGAGGCGGTCGCGGAGGGACATGGCTCCATGCTGCCGGAAACGGCGATGAAGGACTAGCGCAGGATTATGCATGGTCTTTGTAGACTGCCTTCATGGATGTCGATCAGCTCGCACTGCTGCGTGAACTCGCCGACAGGGGCAGTGTCACCGCGGTGGCCGCCGCACTCGGCAAGTCGCCGAGCGCGGTGTCCCAACAGCTGGGGACCCTGCAGCGCCAGGTGGGCGTTGTGCTCGTGGAACGCGTCGGCCGCGGAGTGCGCCTGACCGATGCGGGGCACGCACTGGCCGCGAGCTCGGTGCGCATCTCCACCGCCATCGCCGAGGCAGAGGCGACCTGGAACGCCTATCGCGGCGAGGCGTCCGGCGCGGTGCGCGTCGCGACGTTCTTCTCCGCGAGCGAGCTGTTCGTCCCGGGGCTGTTGACGCGTCTGAAAGCCCACCCGGGCATCCGCCTCGATGTCGACGACCGCGATATGTCGCAGGACGACTTCGCGGCGCTCGCCGCCGACTACGACATCGTGCTGGCGCACCGCTCCGACGACGCGCTGCCTCCCGAGCGTTCCGTGCTGCGGGTCGTGCCGCTCGTGAGGGAGCCGCTCGACGTGGCCGTGCCGCTCGACCACCCGCTCGCCGACCGGCCGAGCGTCACCGTCGCCGACGTCATCGGCGAGGGCTGGGTCAGCGTGCCGGTCGACTTCCCGCTCGACCGCGTGCTCACCGCCATGGCGGTGCGGGCGGGGGTGCCGCCGCGCATCGTCTATCGAACGACGCACCTCCCGCTGATCGAGAACCTCGTCGCGACGGGACACGGCATCGGTCTCCTCCCTCGCTACACCTCGGGGGAGCGGGCGGCAGGCCGATACCGGCTGCTGCCCCTCGTCGACTTCCGGGCCGGGCGCCACATCGAGGCGCTGATGCGTCCCGACCGTGCGGCGCGGCTCGCCGTGCGGGTTGTGGTCGACGCACTCGCGGCCGAGGCGGCCCGGTACCGCGTGTAACGAAACAGTAACAAGCGCGCGATAGGGTGAGCATATGAAGAGGATCGCCGTCGTCCCTGGATCATTCGACCCCATCACGCTCGGACACCTGGATGTGATCGCACGAGCGGCCGGCCTCTTCGACGAACTGCACGTTCTCGTTGTGCACAACCCGGGCAAGACTGCGCTGCTGCCGATCTCGCAGCGCGTCTCGCTCATCGAGCAGTCGATCAAAGAAGCCGAGATGCCCGGCACCATCGTTGTGACGAGCTGGAGTGTCGGCCTGCTCGTCGACTACTGCACCGACGTGGGAGCGAGCGTGCTCGTCAAGGGCATCCGCTCCCAGATCGACGTGGCCTACGAGACCCCGATGGCGATCGTGAACCGCAACCTCGCCGGTGTCGAGACGATCTTTATGCTGCCCGATCCCGCGCACGCCCACGTGTCGAGTTCGCTCGTGCGCCAGGTGGCTGCGCTCGGCGGAGACGTGAGCCCCTACGTTCCGCGGGCCGTCGCGGGCTACCTGCAGACCACCTAGCGCTGCCGCGCGTTCACCGAACTTTTGAGCTGACTTCACGCAAGTGGCGTGTGGCTTCTACCCCGGTGGCCACGAGTCGCGGGAGAATGAACCGATTCGGGTGGGGACCACCTCACTTGTGAGCGAGGAGTACACCGTGGCAGCAAAGACCGATAAGAAGTCCGACGCGAAGGCGCTCAAGAAGGCCGAACAGAAGAAGCTCGAGCTCAAGAAGGCCGACGCGAAGAAGCGCAAGAAGGCCGAGCCGACGAAGGCCGATCTGAGGGCCGAGGCGAAGATGCTGGAGAAGGCGCTCGCCGAAGACACCGCACGGGCCGAGAAGGCCGCTGCCAAGGCCAAGAAGCGGCTGAAGAAGGAGCGGGAGCGTGTTCGCGCCCAGCTGCTCAAGGCCAAGGAGCTCGCCGAGAAGATGGCGCGAAAAGACGAGAAGCGCGCGCGAAAGCTCCTCGCGAAGAAGGACACGCTCGTCGACGAGATCGTCGCGACCGTCGAGATCGAGGCCGAGAAGCTCGAGAAGGCTGCCGAGAAGGCACCCGCGAAGCCGCGGCCCGCGGTGGAGAGCACGCCGATCGCGAAACGTGCTCCCGCCTCGCGTGCTCGCGCCCGCGCGCCCCACACGGGAACGTCGGCGGTGCGGGCCAGCACCGAGCCCTCGGAGTCGTGGACGATGGTCGCGCTGCGCAGCTACGCCGGATCGAACGGGATCACGGGCTACTCGAGGCTCAACAAGGCCGAACTGCTCGCCAAGCTGCGCGGAATCGACTCGCTCGACTGAACCCGGTCTAGCTCAGTCCGGCCACCGTGCGCGCGGTCGCCACAAATGTGTCGCGCATCGCGTCGGGGCCGTCGAGGTAGCCGCCGACGAGCGCCGCATCCCGCAGCAGCACAAGAGCCGCGGCCGCACCCGCCGCGTCGGGGCGGCCGGCGGCCGCGAGGGCGTCGCGCAGTTCGTTCTTGAACCAGCCGCGGTGCTCGCGCACGGCGACGCGCACCGGGCTCGAGGCATCCGGATACTCGGCCGAGGCGTTGATGAACGGGCAGCCGCGTGTGTGGTTGAAGGTGACGTCGTCGGCGATGCCCTGGATCAGGATCTCGAGCAGTTCATCGGGGCTCGACTCGTGCTCCCTGGCGGCGGCGACCTGCTCGCGGATCGTCGCGTCTTCGCGATCGAGATAGGCCTCGATGAGGTCTTCCTTGCTGGGAAAATGGCGGTAGAACGTGGCACGGGTGACCGCCGACTCGATCACCACGCGGTCGACGCCGACGGCGTGGATTCCCTCGCGGTAGAACAGGTCTGAAGCGGTGGCGAGCAGTCGCTCGCGCGCCTCGGACGGGCGCTTCTCGGTGAGAACGGGAGTGGACATCCGGCAACGATAGCAGAACGTTCGTTCTGTGTTCGGAACGGTGTGTTGTGTTTTCGTCACCATGTGTCGGCGACGCAATTTACTCGAAACGAAGAAGTGTGAGTATTGAGTTATGACAGGTTTGCAGGTCGGCTATGCCGCGATGCTCGAGCAGTTCCATCCGACCGAGGCGGTAGCCCTCGCGGTCTACGCGGAACAGCACGGCTTCAGCGGCGTTATGGCGGCAGACCACTTTCAGCCCTGGGTGCCGCAGCAGGGCGAGAGCGCTTTCGTCTGGAACGTGCTCGCGGCGATCGGCGAACGCACGACCGGCGACATGGGCCCTGGCGTGACCGCCCCCACCTTCCGCTGGCACCCCGCGATGGTCGCCCAGGCGTCGGCGACGCTCGCCGCCATGTACCCGGGTCGACACTGGCTCGGGCTGGGCTCGGGGGAGGCCCTCAACGAGCACATCGTCGGCCAGTACTGGCCGGAGGCGCCCGAACGCATCAACCGCATGTTCGAGGCGATCGACGTGATCAAGAAGCTCTTCGCCGCCTCGCTCGCCGGCAAGGACACCAAGCACTCCGGTCAGTTCTTCAAGCTCGAGTCGACGCGGCTGTGGACGATGCCCGAGGTCGCACCCGAGATCCTCGTCGCGACGGCCGGTCCCGTCACCGCCAAGCGCGCGGGCAAGACCGTCGACGGCCTCATCACCGTCGGTGCGCCGATCGAGAAGATCGCGGGCCTGTTCGCCAAGTTCGACGAGGGGGCGCGCGAGGCCGGCAAAGACCCGTCGACGATGCCCCGCGTGCTGCAGCTGCACATGAGCTGGGCGCCCACCGACGAGGAGGCCATGCGCAACGCGCTCGTCGAGTGGCCCAACGGGGGCATGAAGTTTCCCAAGAGCGACATCCGGTCTCCCTTCGAGCTCGAGCAGATGGCCAAGCTCGTGCGCCCGGAAGACTTCGAGGGCCGTCTGGTCATCGACGCCGACCCCGACGTGCACCGTGCCTACATCCAGCGATTCGTCGACCTCGGATTCGACCGCATCTACCTGCACAACGTGGGTCGCAACCAACGCGAGTGGATCGACGTCTTCGGGCGCGACGTGCTCCCCAAGCTGGAGCGCTGATCCCGTGCTGTCTGTCTACGCCGCCGCCGGCATTCCCGAGGTGCACCCGGGCGACGATCTCTCTCTGCTCATCGGCGACGCCCTCGACGGGCTGCTCGACGACGGCGACATCCTCGCGGTCACGAGCAAGATCGTGTCGAAGGCCGAGGGCCGAATCGTGCACGCCGCCGACCGTGAGCAGGCGATCACCGACGAGACGGTGCGCGTCGTCGCCACCCGCAGCCACCCCGGAGGCGTGACCCGCATCGTCGAGAACCGGCTCGGCATGGTCGCGGCGGCCGCCGGGGTCGACTCGAGCAACACCGCCGCCGGCACGGTGCTCGTTCTCCCGCTCGACCCCGACGCCTCGGCGCGCGCCCTGCGCCTCGCGCTCGAGGAGCGATTCGGGCTGCGTCTCGGCGTCATCATCACCGACACCCTCGGCCGTGCCTGGCGCGAGGGGCAGACCGATGTCGCGATCGGCGCGAGCGGCGTCACTCTGATCGAAGACCTGCGCGGAACCCACGACAGCCACGGCCGCACCCTCGACGTGACGTCCCCGGCGGTCGGCGACGAGATCGCGGCGGCGGCCGACCTCGTCAAGGGCAAGGCGGGCGGACTGCCCGTCGCCGTGGTGCGCGGGCTGGGCAGACTGCTCGATGCGGATGCGCCCGGCGCCCGCGTGCTGATCCGCCCGGCGCGCAACGACATGTTCCGGCTCGGCACCGACGAGGCCTGGCAGCGCGGCTTCGACGCGGGCCGCGCGGCCGCCGATCCGCACGGGACCACCCCGTGACCGACGCTCCCCGCTCCCGCACCTCCGCCCGTCAGGCCATCGAGAACGCAGCGATCACCCAGTTCGAGTCGCGCCCCCGCGACACGGGCGTGCGCAAGACCGGAAAGCCGGTCGCCGAGTCGCACGAACCGGCGCCGACCCGCGAGTGGATCGTGGTGATCCCGGTGAAGGGAACCGACGATGCGAAGTCGCGACTGGGCGACTCGGCGCATCGCGCGGCGATCGCGCTCGCGATCGCGCTCGACACCGCGACGGCCGCACTCGCCGCCGATTCGGTGATCGGCGTGCTCGTGGTGACGAGCGCCAGCGCGGCGACGTTCTTCGACGAACTCGACGTGCTCGTGGTCGTCGAAGACGAACCCGCCGGCCTTGCCGCGGCGATCGCGAGCGGCATCGAACTGGCGGCTGAGCTCGGGGCGCCCGGCCGGGGCACCGCCGTGCTGCTCGGCGACCTGCCCGCGCTGACGGCGCACGAGCTGGAGGCCGCCCTCGAGGCGGCCACGGCGCATCCGCTCGCCATGGTGCCCGACGCCGACGGCAGCGGGAGCGTTCTCGTCACCGCGGCCGACGGCGCCGTGCATGCCACCGCGTTCGGCGAGGGCTCGCACGCCGCCCACCTCGCGGCCGGCTACGTGGAACTGCAGGTTCCGGTCGACTCGGGCCTGCGCAACGACGTCGACACCGAGGAGCAGCTGCGCGCGCTGCTTCCGCGCCTCGGCCCGCACACGGCCGCCCTCGACTTCTGACCCGGTCGCGCGGCCCTAGAGCGCGAGCGCGTCGGCCGCGAGCCGGGCGCTCGTCGCCGGGTCGCGCATCCAGAGCGGAACGGCCCTTGCCGTGATGCCCGCGTCGGCGAGGGCGGCGAGGCACGAGGCATCCGAGGTGTCGACGAGCCAGCCGTCGAGGAGCCCGCCCGAAGCGCGCGAGCCGTAGTGCAGCGCGACGGCCTCGGCCGAGGTCTCGACGCCGATCGCGGTGAGGCAGGCGTCGGCCATTCCGCGCACCACCGCGCCGGAGATGATGGGGGAGACGCCCACGACCCGGCCGCTCGTCGAGGCCACGGCGTCGCGGATACCGGGGATGCCCAGGATGGTGCCGATCGACACGACGGGATTCGACGGGGCGACGAGCACCACGTCGGCCGAGGCGATGGCCTCGAGAACGCCAGGGGCGGGCACGGATGCCTCGACCCCGCGCTGCACGAACCCGAGAGCGGGCACGGCGGCACGGTGCTTCGTCCACCACTCCTGGAAGTGCAGTTCGCCGCCCTCGACGGCGACGTACGTCTCCACCTCGTCGTCGGTCGCGGGGATCAGCCGCACACCCAGCGGCCACCGCGACGTGATGCGGTCGGTGACGGCGCTCAGCGGCTGGCCCTCGCGCAGCAGGTGGCTGCGCGTGATGTGCGTTCCGATGTCGAGGTCGCCGAGCGTGAACCACGGCCAGCCCACTCCGTAGGCGCGCAGCTCGCCGCTGACGCGCTCCGTCTCGCCCACGCGGCCCCAGCCGCGCACCTCGTCGTTCTCGCCGGCGAGGGTGTACATGATCGAGTCCAGGTCGGGAGCGATGCGCAGCCCGGTGAGCCACATGTCGTCGCCCGTGTTCACAACCGCCGTGATCTGAGCGTCGGGGATGGCGGAGCGCACGTGCTCCCGCAGGCCTCGGAGAAAACGGGCGCCGCCGACGCCGCCTGACAGAACAGTAATTTTCACTCGTTCACGATAGCCCGGGGAATTCTCAGGCGGCGAACCCGTGAATATCTGCCACACTCGTAGGGTGAACAGCATTGTTGGGCAGTTCGGATCAGGACACGAGGCGGTGTCGGTGGCCGGCGACGCACCGATGGTAGACGCGACGATGTCGATCGAGGAGTTCTACAAGTCGAGTCGGGCGATCATCGACTCGGTCGAGCTCGTCATCGACGGCAAGCGCGAGGCGATCGAGATGGCGCTCACCGTGATCCTCGCCGAGGGGCACCTGCTGATCGAAGACGTGCCGGGCGTGGGCAAGACGATGCTCGCCCGGGCGCTGGCCAAGAGCCTCGACTGCTCGGTGTCGCGCATCCAGTTCACCCCCGACCTCCTGCCGTCCGATATCACCGGCGTCTCCGTCTACAACCAGGCCGACCGCGAGTTCGAGTTCAAGCCGGGCCCCGTGTTCGCGAACCTCGTCATCGGCGACGAGATCAACCGCGCGAGCCCGAAGACCCAGTCGGCCCTGCTCGAGAGCATGGAAGAGAAGCAGGTGACCGTCGACGGCACCACCTACGTGCTCGCGACCCCCTTCACCGTGGTCGCCACCCAGAACCCGATCGAGATGGAGGGCACCTACGCCCTCCCAGAAGCCCAGCGCGACCGGTTTATGGCCCGCATCTCGATGGGCTACCCCGACTCCACGGCCGAGATCGCGATGCTGCGCTCGCGCGAGACCCGCAGTCCGCTCGAAGACGTCGTGCCGGTGATCTCGAGCCAGAAGCTCACGGCGATGATCGTGACCGCCCGCAACGTGTTCGTCAGCCAGGCCGTCGAACAGTACGTCGTTCGCATCGCCCAGGCCACACGCACCGACGCCGAGCTGCGGCTCGGGGCGAGTCCGCGCGCCACCCTGCAGCTCGTGCGCGCGGCGAAGGTGCGCGCCGCACTCGACGGGCGCGAGTTCGTGCTCCCCGACGACATCAACGCGATCGTCGCACCGGTTCTCGCCCACCGCCTCATCGCCGCGAACCGGTCGGGCGGCGTCGCCCGGGCGAGCATCGCCGAGATCATCACCAGGATCGTCGCCCACACCCCGGTGCCCCTCGGTGCTGGCGGGTCGCTCGGTCACTCGGGATAGCCCATGGCATCAGTGCCCAAGGCATCGGTGCCCATGGCATCACGGGGCACACGTCGCCGCGCGACCGGGCTCACCAGACGAGGCTGGGGCGCCCTCGCCGCAGCGGTCGTGCTTCTCCTCGCCGCCTACATCCTGGGCAACGAGCAGCTGCTCTTCGTCGCCTGCCTGCTCGGCGCGCTCGTCGGACTGTCGTTCCTCCTCGTGCGTTTCCGGTCGCCGAGCCTCAGCGCGGCGCGGCGCTTCGACGTCGACGTGGTGTCGGTCGGCAGCCCCGTGACCGTCTCGATCGAGGTGACGAACGACACCGCCGGACGCAGCGCGAGCGCCGAGTGGCGCGATCAGCTGCCGTGGGCGCCCGGGATGACCGAGCCCGCGAAGCTGCGTTCGCTGCCGTCGTCGCGCTACACGGCGGCCGGGGTGACACGGCTCGAGTATGTGCTGCACCCGCCGCAGCGCGGGATCGTGGAGATCGGGCCGGCCGCGGTCGAGCGCATCGACCCCTTCGGCATCGCCCGCAACGACGCGACCCTCGGCGAGCCGCGCCAGCTCATCGTCGCGCCGCGCGTGACCGACCTCACCGGCAGCGGCTTCTCCCTCGCCGGCGGCGACGGCTCGGTGCGGGCGAGCCGACGCAACGCCGCCGGCAACAACGACGACCTCATGACCCGCGAATACCGTCGCGGCGACGCGCTCCGTCGAGTGCACTGGCGGGCGACGGCGCGACGCGGCGACCTGATGGTGCGGCAGGAAGAGGAGAGCAGCTTTCCCACAGCGCGCCTCATCGTCGACACCCGTTCGAGCGGCTACACGGGCGCGGGCACCGACGCGTTCGAATGGGCGCTCGGCATGGTCGCGTCGCTCGGCGTGCACCTCGTCGGCGCCGGCTTCCTGCTGCAGCTGCGCGAGACCGCTCCCGCGCAGCTCGTCGCACCGGTCGAGGCCGGCGGCGGAACCGGGCACGACATCGACTTCCTCACCAGCCTCGCGAGCGCGGGCCTGCTCCCGGAGTCGGTGGGTGCTCCCTCCGCGGCATCCGTCGACCTCGACCTGCACGGGCCGATCTTCGCCGTGCTCGCCCGCCCCTCGGCCGAGACCCTGAACTGGATCTCGGGCCAGCGCGCGCGTCACGAGCACGGCGTCGCGCTCGTCATCGACACCCCCGACTCCGCCGCGTTCGAGTCGCTCACGCGGGCGGGCTGGCGGTGCCTGTCGGTGAGCATCACGGATGACCCGGCCGAGGTGTGGGCGGCGGCGCTCGACGAAGACGCCGTCGGCAACGAAGGACGCGCCCGCGAGCGTTTCGGAGACTCCGATGGCGCAGGTTAGACGGGGCAGGGCGCTGCGCCCTCCGATCGCCACGGTGCGCCGCACGTTCGCGATCGGCATCGCGCTCGTGGTCGCGCTCGGCGGTCTCAACCTGCTGCTCGCGAACGGCGTCTGGTGGATCGTCTCGAGCATCGTCGCCGTCATCACGCTCGCCGCGATGGCGGCGGTGCGCGCGGCGACCCGGCGCGAGCTGCTTCCCCTCGTGGGCGGCCCGGTCGCGCTCGTGGCGACCACAACGCTCTTCTTCGCGGCCGACACCGCGGTGCTCGGCGTCATCCCGACCTTCGACACCGTCGGCCGGTTCGGCGACCTGCTCGCCAGCGGGGCCGTGTCGATCCAGGAGCAGGGGGTTCCCGCCGAACCCGTTCCCGGCATCCTGTTCATCCTCTCCGTGGCCTCCGGACTCGTCGCGATCGCCCTCGACGCGTTCGCGAACGTCGCCAAGGCGCCCGCTCTGACCGGCATCCCGCTTCTCGCGGTCGTCGCGGCCCCGGGTTTCATCAACCCCGACTACACCGACCCGATCTACTTCGTGCTCACCGGCGCCGCCTGGCTGTTCGTTCTCTACGTGTCGTCGTCGCGCGCCCAGCCCGCGGTCGCCGTGGTCATCGGCGGGGTCGCGGTCGTCGCCGCGCTGGTGCTGCCGATCGCCCTGCCGCCGGTCGTCCCCGTCGACACGAGCGCCTCAGGGGAGGGCTACGCGACGGGGCTCAACCCGATCATCGACCTCGGCGAAGACCTGCGGCGCGACTCGCCCGTTCTCGCCGCCACCTACACGACCACGTCGGAAGAGCGGCAGTACCTGCGGATGGCGACGCTCGACGACTTCGAAGAGGGCGCCTGGCAGCCGTCGATCGGCTCGGGCAACCGTTCGCTCAATCCGGAGGACATCGCGACGGCACCCGGGCGCGACGCCGAAGTCGCCGTCTCGACGACGACGACGAACATCAAGATCGGCAACGTGCGCGGCCGTTGGCTGCCCGTCCCCTACGCGCCGCGAAGCGTGACCGGCCTCGTCGGCACCTGGGTGTGGGACCCGGAGACCCTCAACGTGCGCACCGAACGGTCGTCGGTGCGTGGCCAGGAATACGTCGTGACGACGGAGGCCGCTGACCCCACGAGCGACCAGCTGCGCTCTGCCGACCCGATCGTGCAAGCCGACTTCGAGCGATACCTGCGGGTGCCCGAGACGCTGCCCGAGAACGTGGCCGCGACCGCGCTCGCGGCCACCGCCGGCGCCGAGACGAACTACGACAAGGCGATCGCCCTGCAGAGCTTCTTCCGCGGCGGCGACTTCACCTACTCAGAAGAAGCACCGGTCGAGAACGGCTACGACGGAACCAGCGCCGCCGTCATCGGCACCTTCCTCGACGAACGCCGCGGGTACTGCGTGCACTTCTCCTCGGCGATGGCGGCGATGGCGCGAACCCTCGGCATCCCGGCGCGGGTCGCCGTGGGCTTCACCACGGGAACCGAGGTCGACAACCAGACGACCGGCGAAGAAGAGTTCCGGGTGACGACCGACGAACTGCACGCGTGGCCCGAGCTCTACTTCAACGGTGTCGGCTGGATTCGCTTCGAACCGACGGTCGGCCGGTCGAACGTGCCCGAGTACAACCCCGCGGTCCAGGATGACCCGGCCACACCCGACATCGACGAATCCACCGCCGCCCCCGGCTCGACGGGCGCCCCGCAAGACGTCGCCCCCGAGCGCGACGACTCCGGCGGCGCCGCCGGCTCGGAGGCCGACACCGGCCCCAACTGGAACGCGATCATCCTCTCCATCGCCGCGGTCGCGCTGCTCGCCGTGCTCGCGATCCCGGCGATCGCCCGCGTCGTGCGGCGCCGCGCCCGCGTTCACGAGCTCGCACACCGCGGCTCGGCCGTCGGCGCATGGGACGAGGTGCGCGACACCGCCCTCGACCTGGGCTGGCGGCTCACCGAGTCGGAGACCCCGCGCGAGTTCGCGGCGCGGCTCTCGAGCTCCCGCAACGACCGGGAGTTCGCCGCCACCGGACCGATCGGCGGCTCGCCGATCGACCAGCCCGAGGCGGTGGCCGCCCTCGAGAGGCTGCGTTCGGCCGTCGAGCACGAGTCGTTCGCCCGGGCGGGGGACGGCCGCGCGTCGGGCGCCGAGGCGGCCGGTGCGACGACCGCCGACCTGCGCGAGGTTCTCGCCGCGCTGCGCGGCGGCGTCGACCGGGGGGTGCGTCTGCGCGCCGCGCTCGCGCCGGCATCCATCCTCGCCCGCTGGTTCGCGGTCGGCGTCCGCTGGACGGGGCAGGGCTAGCCGGGTCAGGCCCTCGCGGCCGCCGCGAGCAGGCTCGCTACCGAGTCGACGTCGTCGCGCACGAGACCCGCGGTCACGCGCACGAAGTCGCCGCCGGTCGAGGGGGCGGCGACGAAGGGCGCCCCCGCCGCGACGCGGATGCCCGCCGCGGCGAGCTGCACCACCGCGTTGCGCTCGTCGTCGACGGCGAGCCTCAGGTTGATGCCGTCGGGCACGGGCATCACCACGCCGTGCCCGGCCAGCGCGGTGTTGAGCGCGACCTGACGCGCACGGTAGGTCTCGCGGGCCAGGTCGAGGCCGGCGATCGTCGTCGGGTCGGTGAGCAGGTCGAAGAGCACACTCTGCAGCATGCGGGAGGTCCAGCCGGGGCCGAGGATGCGGCGGGCGACGAGGCGGTCGATCAGCTCGCGCGGCCCGCCGACCGCCGCGATGCGCAGGTCGGGGCCGTGCGACTTGGAGAAGCTGCGCACGTGCACGACCCGGTCGGGCAGGAAGCGGCCGAGGCTCACATCGGTGCTCGCGGAGATCTCGCCGGAGTGGTCGTCTTCGATCACGACGGTCGCCTCCGCCGTGCGGGTCGAGCGGATGATCGTGGCCAGCTCCCTGGCACGGTCCGGCGTCATCGAGACCCCCGCGGGGTTGTGGGTGCGCGGCTGCAGCACGATCGCCGCGGGGGAGCGTTTGAGCGCCTCGGCGAGCGATGCCGGCACGATGCCGTGCTCGTCGAGCTGCACCGGCAGGCGCTCGACGCCGTAGTGCTCCAGCAGGTCGAAGATGGCGGGAAACCCCGGGTTCTCGACCACAACACGGTCGCCGAAGCGCAGCACCAGGTCGAGGGTGCGCGAGATCGCGTCCATCGCACCGTCGACGACGGTTATCGACTGCACCGGGTAGCCCCACGAGTCGCGCAGCACACGTTCGAGTTCGGGAAGCACGGGAACGTCGTAGTAGTTGGCGGTGCCCGCCCGCGGCGACACCCGCGAGAGCGCCGGTCCGATGTCGGGCAGGAGCAGCGGATCGGGAGTGCCGGTCGAGAGGTCGAGTCGGGCCACGGTGGTCTGCGGCTCGGCGAGGTCGCGGGATCGCGGCGGCAGCCACGCGGTGCGCTCGGCCCGCACGAAGGTGCCGCTGCGGCCCCGCGAGACGATGAGGCCGACACCCGCGAGCGCCTGCCAGGCGTGGCTGACGGTGGCCGGGCTCACGCCCAGATCGGTGGCGAGGTCGCGCACCGTGGGCAGCCGGTCGCCGGGAGCGAGGTCGCCGGAGTTGATGAGCCGGGCGATCGCTCCGGCGATGCCGCTCGGCGTGGCCTCTTCGACCGCAAGTGCTACTGACTTCACGAGACCCACCTAGTAGGTTTTACGCCAACGTCATAAAAGGAAACGTAAGAGAAATGTTTACCGCGAATAATAACAAAACGTAAGCCCTTCCGGAGGTATCGCATGACAGTTGTACGTGCAGCAATCACCCAGACGACATGGACCGGCGACAAAGAGTCGATGATCGCCAAACACGAGCAGTTCGCCCGCGACGCGGCGGCCGACGGGGCGCAGGTCATCTGCTTCCAGGAGCTGTTCTACGGCCCGTACTTCGGCATCACCGAAGACAAGAAGTACTACCGTTACGCCGAACCCGCCGACGGCCCGATCGTGCAGCGGTTCGCGGCCCTTGCCAAAGAGCTCGGCATCGTGATGATCCTCCCGATCTACGAAGAAGACATCACCGGCGTCTACTACAACACCGCGGTTGTGGTGGAGGCCGACGGCACGATCCTCGGAAAGTACCGCAAGCACCACATCCCGCACCTCGACCGATTCTGGGAGAAGTTCTACTTCCGCCCCGGCAACCTCGGCTACCCGGTATTCGACACCTCCGTCGGCAAGATCGGGCTCTACATCTGCTACGACCGCCACTTCCCCGAGGGATGGCGTGAGCTGGGGCTGAACGGCGCGCACATGGTCTTCAACCCGAACGCCACCAAGCCCGGCCTCTCGAACCGGCTGTGGGAGGTCGAGGGTCCGGCCGCGGCCGTGGCCAACGGCTACTTCGTGCTGCAGCCGAACCGCGTCGGCCGAGAAGACAACGAATACGGCGACCTCGCCGTCGACTTCTACGGAACCAGCCAGGTCATCGACCCCCGCGGAAACTTCGTCGGCGAACGCGGCTCGGGCAGCGACGAGGAGATCGTCATCCGCGACCTCGAGATGGACATGGTGCAGGAGATGCGCGACGACTGGCAGTTCTACCGCGACCGACGCCCGGAGTCGTACACGTCGATCCCCAAGCCGTAGCGCGCGCCGAGAAAAGGACAGCCAATGAAGACTCTCATCAAGAACGGGCTCGTCGTCAACGCGACGGGCACGGGGCACGCCGACGTGCTCATCGACGGCGAGACCGTCGCCGCCGTGCTCGCCCCCGGCTCGAACCTCCTCGGATTCGACCTCGAGCGCAACGTCGACACGGTGATCGACGCGGCGGGCAAGTATGTGATCCCGGGCGGCATCGACGCGCACACCCACATGCAGATGCCCTTCGGCGGCACCGAGGCATCCGACACCTTCGAGACCGGCACCCGCGCGGCAGCGCACGGCGGAACCACCAGCATCGTCGACTTCGTTGTGCAGTACGCGGGCGAGAACGTGCTCGACCAGTACAAGGCCTGGCACGAGAAGGCCGCCGGCCAGTGCGCGATCGACTACGGGTTCCACCAGATCCTCTCCGACGTACAGGACTCGTCCCTCGTCGCCATGGACGAGCTCGTCGCGGAGGGCGTCTCGAGTTTCAAGATGTTCATGGCCTACAAGGGCGTCTTCCTCTCCGACGACGGCCAGATCGTGAAGGCGATGCAGAAGGGCGCCGAGAACGGCGCGCTCATGATGATGCACGCCGAGAACGGCAGCGTCATCGACCTCCTCGTCGAGCAGGCGGTGCGGGCCGGCAACACGTCGCCGTACTTCCACGGCCTCACCCGCCCGTGGCAGGCCGAAGAGGAGGCGACACACCGCGCCATCATGCTCGCCAACCTCACCGGCGCGCCGCTCTACGTCGTGCACGTCTCGGCGAAGCAGGCGGTCGAGCAGATCGCCACGGCCCGTGACAACGGCCAGAACGTCTTCGGCGAGACCTGCCCGCAGTACCTCTACCTCTCGCTCGAAGACAACCTCGGCGCCGAGAGCGGCGAGTGGGGCGCGTTCGAGGGCGCCAAGTGGGTGTGCTCGACTCCGCTGCGGTCGAAGGCGGAGGGCCACCAGCACCACATGTGGCAGGCGCTGCGCACGAACGACATCCAGATGGTCTCCACCGACCACTGCCCGTTCTGCATGAAGGGCCAGAAAGACATGGGGCTCACCGACTTCTCTAAGATCCCCAACGGCATCGGGTCGGTCGAGCACCGCATGGACCTCATGTACCAGGGGGTCGTCGACGGGCAGATCTCGCTGTCGCGCTGGGTCGAGCTCACCTCGACCACGCCGGCACGCATGTTCGGCATGTACGGCAAGAAGGGCGTCATCCAGCCGGGCGCCGACGGCGACATCGTCGTCTACGACCCGAACGGGCACACGTCGATCGGCGTGGGCAAGACCCACCACATGAACATGGACTACTCCGCCTACGAGGGGTACGAGATCGACGGCCACGTCGACACCGTGCTCTCGCGCGGCAAGGTCGTGGTCGACGACAACCAGTACGTCGGAACCAAGGGCGACGGCAAGTTCTTCAAGCGCGGCCTCAGCCAGTACCTGATCTAACCGGTCCCTGAGCCTGTCGAAGGGCCGACCGCACGCTTCGACAGGCTCAGCGAACGCAACCTAAGGAACCACATGGACTTCGGAGCAGTACTGCAGACCAACCCGCCAGCGTCACGAACCGTCGCGCTCGCGAAGCTCGCCGAGCAACACGGGTTCAGCTACGTCTGGACCTTCGACTCGCACCTGCTGTGGCAGGAGCCCTATGTGATCTACAGCCAGATCCTCGCCGAGACCCGTCGGGTGATCGTCGGCCCGATGGTCACGAACCCGGCGACCCGCGACTGGACGGTCACCGCCTCGACCTACGCCACCCTCAACGAGATGTACGGCAACCGCACCATCTGCGGCATCGGCCGCGGCGACTCCGCCGTGCGCGTCACCAACGGCAAGCCCACGACGCTCAAAGACCTGCGCGAGTCGATCCACGTCATCCGCGAGCTCGCCAACTCCCGGTCGGTCGAGTACAACGGGGCGACCCTGCAGTTTCCCTGGAGCACCGGCTCGACGCTCGACGTCTGGGTCGCCGCCTACGGGCCGCTCGCCCTCAAGCTCACCGGCGAGGTGGGCGACGGCTTCATCCTGCAGATGGCCGACCTCGACGTGGCCGAGTGGATGATCACGACGGTGCGCAAGGCCGCCGAGGCCGCGGGACGCGACCCGATGTCGATCAAGTTCTGCGTCGCAGCCCCCATGTATATCGGCGACGATTGGGCGCACATGCGCGACCAGAACCGCTGGTTCGGCGGCATGGTCGGCAATCACGTGGCCGACATCGTCGCCAAATACGGCGAGGGTTCGGCAGTGCCCAAGGCCCTCACCGACTACATCAAGGGCCGCGAGGGCTACGACTACAACGAGCACGGCCGCGCCGGAAACACCCACGCGAACTTCGTGCCCGACGAGATCGTCGACCGCTTCTGCCTGCTCGGCACCGCCGACCAGCACATCGAGAAGCTGAAGGCCCTCAAGGAGCTCGGCGTCGACCAGTTCGCCGGCTACCTGCAGCACGACAACAAAGAGGAGACGTTGCGCGTATACGGCGAGACCGTCATCCCGACCATGCGCGACCACATCACGGCGAAGGCCTAGATGCGCCGCCTCCGACCCTTCCTGCTCGGCCTGGCCGCCGTTGTGCTCGTGGCCGTCATCTGGGAGGCCTACAAACTGCTCGGCCCCGCCGACGGCTGGGTCGTGGGGGCGGATGCGGCCGTGCGCAACTCGGGCCTGCGCCTCCTCCCGCGAACGAGCGACCTCGCGATGCCGCACACGTGGGACATGTTCGCGCGCCTCGGCGAACCCATCACGGGCGCCACGGACGCGCAGCCGCTCTGGCTCGCCGTGACCCTCGCCGCCCTGTTCAGCCTCGGGGTCGCCGCGGTGGGTCTCGCGATCGCCCTCGTCGTCGGGTTCGCCCTCGCCCTGCTGATGCAGCGTTTCCGCATCGCCGAGTCGGCCGTGCTGCCGCTCGTCATCCTGAGCCAGACCGTTCCGCTCATCGCCCTCGCACCGCTCGTGAAGGGCTGGGGGTCGAAGCTCGAGGTCGGCGCCTTCGAGTGGGAGAACTGGATGTCGGTGGCCGTGATCGCCTCCTACCTCGCGTTCTTCCCGATCGCGGTCGGCGCGCTCCGCGGGCTGCAGTCACCCGACGTCATCCACACCGAGCTGATGCACACCTACGCGGCGACCCGCTTCCGCACCCTCGTCCACCTGCGGCTGCCGGCGAGTGTTCCGTACCTGCTTCCCGCGCTGCGCCTCGGCGCCGCCAACGCGGTCGTCGGCACGGTCGTTGCCGAGGTGTCGATCGGCCTGCCCGGCGGCATCGGCCGCATGATCCTCGAGTTCGCCAATTTCGCCTCGAGCGACCCGGCGAAGCCGTGGGCACCCATTTTCGGCGCGATCGTGCTCGGCCTCGTGGCCGCCGGTCTCGTCGCCCTACTCGGGCTGGCCTTCGGCCGGTACCGTCGCACGGAGGTACAGGCATGAACAACGCTGAGAACGGGCCGGTCGCTGAGCGGGTCGAAGCGGCCCCTCGACAGGCTCAGGGACCGAGCGCCGTAGAGGTCACCAACGTCGACCGGGTCTTCCTGTCGAAGAAGGGTGCCACAGTCACCGCGCTCGACGACGTCAGCCTCGCCGTGGCACCGGGCGAGTTCGTCTCGCTCATCGGGCCGTCGGGATGCGGAAAGAGCACCCTGCTGCGGCTCATCGCCGACCTCGACACCCCCACGTCCGGCACGATCGCCGTGTTCGGCAAGACCGCGCGGCAGGCGCGCCTCGACCAGGAATACGGCATCGCCTTCCAACAGGCGGGCCTGCTGCCGTGGCGAACCGTCGCCGCGAACATCGAGCTGCCCCTCGAGCTGCACGGCGTGAGCAAGGCGGCCCGCGCCAAACGCTCCGCCGAGCTGATCTCCCTCGTCGGGCTCGGCGACTTCGCCGATCACTTTCCCGACCAGCTCTCCGGCGGCATGCAGCAGCGCGTCGCCATCGCCCGCTCCATCGCCGAGCAGCCGCGCCTGCTGCTGATGGACGAGCCGTTCGGCGCACTCGACGAGATGACCCGCGAGCACATGCAGCTCGAGCTGGTGCGCATCGCGGGAGAGACGGGTGCCGCCGTCGTGTTCGTGACGCACTCGATACCCGAGGCGGTCTTCCTCTCCGACCGCGTGGTGGTGATGTCGCCGAGGCCCGGGCGCATCCGCGACATCGTCGACGTTCGACTGGGCGCGGCAGGAGACCGCGGCGAGGATCTGCGCGAAGACACCGGCTTCTTCGCGGCCGTCACGCGGGTGCGTGAGGTGCTGCACGGTGCGGATGCGCCCACGGTCGGGGTGGACCTGCGATGAACGCGACCGCGAGCACCCTCGTCGGCCGTGTGCTGCCCCCGGTGGCACTGTTCGTGGCACTGCTCGCGCTCTGGCAGCTCGCGGTCGTCGTCGGAGGCATCCCGCCGTTTCTGCTGCCGAGCCCGATCGCCATCGGCACCGCGTTCGGCGAGCTGCTGCCCAGCATCGTCTCCGCGGCCCTCGTCACCGGAACCAACGCCCTGGTCGGCCTGATCGTCGGCGCCGTGCTCGGCGTCGTCGTGGCAGTGGTTGCGGCGTTCGTGCGCTTTCTCGACCTGATGTTCGCCCCGCTCATCGCCGCGGTCGCCGTCGTGCCGATCGTGGCCCTCGCCCCCGTGCTGTACACGATGTTCGGGGCGGGCGTCGAGATCGCGCGGGTCATCGTCGCCGCGATCGCCGTCTTCGTGCCCGTGTTCATCAACACACTGCGGGGGCTGCGCCAGGTGCGCCCGGTGCAGCGCGACCTCATGCGCGCCTACGCGGCGACCGGCTGGCAGACCGCGCGCACCGTGACCATACCGAGCGCCCTCCCGTTTATGTTCACGGGGCTGCGCATCGCCTCGTCGCTCGCCGTGATCTCGGCCATCGTCGCCGAGTATTTCGGCGGACCGCGTTCGGGAATCGGGTCGCTCATCACCTCGGCGGCATCCGGAAGCAACTACGCCCGCGCCTGGGCGTTCGTCGTCGGGGCCATCGTCGTGGGCCTCGTCTTCTACGTCGCCACCCTCGCCATCGAGAAGTTCTTCACGCGTCACCGACCGGCCTGACGGCCCCGCACACGACCCCTCGCCGACGCTGCCGAGCAGGCCGACCCCAGGAGAAACAACCAGCACACCAAGGAGGCACCAGTTGAAGCACAGCACACGCACTACCTTTGGAATCGCCGCAGCAGCGGCCGTCAGCGCTCTCGTCCTGTCGGGCTGCAGCGCGGGCGAGCCGGACTCGGGCGGCGACTCGGGCTCGTCGGAGCTCACGCCGGTGAAGCTGCAGCTGCAGTGGCTCACCCAGGCCCAGTTCGCCGGGTACTACGCGGCCGCCGCCGAGGGGTATTACGAAGACGAGGGCCTCGACGTGGAGATCATCCAGGGCGGCGGCGACATCGTCCCGCAGGACGCGCTCGCGAACGGCGACGTGGACTACGCCATCTCCTGGGTGCCCAAGGTGCTCGGCTCGATTCAGAACGGCGCCGACATCACCAACGTCGCGCAGATCTTCGAACGCTCCGCCACCCTGCAGGTCTCGTTCAAAGACCAGGACATCACCACGGCCGCCGACCTCGCGGGCAAGACGATCGGCAGCTGGGGCTACGGCAACGAGTGGGAGCTCTACGCCGGCCTCAACAAGGCGGGGGTGACCGACGAGGTCACCGTCGTGTCGCAGAACTTCGACATGAACGCGCTGCTCTCCGGTGACATCGACGCCGCCCAGGCCATGACGTACAACGAGTACGCGCAGCTGCTCGAGACCGTCGACCCGGAGACCGGCGAGCTCTACACGGCCGACGATTTCAACGTCATCGACTGGAACGAGGAGGGCACCTCGATGCTGCAGGACGCGATCTGGGCCGACGCCGGCCGGCTCGCCGACGACGAGGACTACGCCGAGACCACGGTGAAGTTCATCAAGGCCTCCATCAAGGGCTGGGCCTTCGCGCGCGACAACGCACAGGACGCCGCCGACCAGGTGACCGCCGCGGGCTCCACGCTCGGACTCTCGCACCAGCTGTGGATGACCAACGAGGTCAACAAGCTGATCTGGCCGTCGACCGCGGGCGGCATCGGGATGATCGACACCGCGGCGTGGGACGCGACGGTGGCGATGGCGCTCGAGACGAGCAACGAGACCGGAACGACGATCATCAGCGAGGAGCCGCCGGCTTCCGCCTACTCGAACGAGTACGTGGAGAAGGCGCTCGCCGAACTCAAGGACGAAGGTGTCGACGTCGAGGGCGCCGACTTCGCGCCGCTCGAGGTCGAACTCAAGGAGGGCGGCAAGTAGCATTCCCCCAGCGGTCCCTGAGCTTGTCGAAGGGTCCCTTCGACAAGCCCAGGGACCGATCTATCCCAGAAGGAAGCGCACCATGAACGACCTGAACCCCGCCGACGGCGAGCTCGCCTACGACCTCGATCGCGCCCACGTATTCCACTCCTGGAGCGCGCAGGGGGCGCTGACGCCCCTCGTGATCGCCGGGGGAGCGGGGTGCACCGTCTGGGACTACGACGGCACCGCCTACCTCGACTTCTCGAGCCAGCTCGTGAACACCAACATCGGTCACCAGCACCCGGCCGTCGTCGCGGCGATCAAGGCGCAGGCCGACCAGCTCACGACGGTCGCCCCCGCCCACGCGAACCTCGCCCGCGGCGAAGCGGCCAAGCGCATCCTCGCCCGCGCGGGCTCCACCTTCGGCAAGGTCTTCTTCACCAACGGCGGTGCGGATGCCAACGAGAACGCCATGAGAATGGCCCGCCTCACAACGGGGCGCGACAAGATCCTCTCCACCTACCGCTCGTACCACGGCAACACGGGCGCCGCCGTCGTCGCCACGGGCGACTGGCGTCGGGTGCCCAACGAGTTCGCGCGCGGCCACGCGCACTTCTTCGGCCCGTTCGAGTACCGCTCGGAGTTCTGGGCCGACTCGCCCGAGCAGGAGTCGCAGCGGGCGCTGCAGCACCTGGAACGGGTCATCCAGTCGGAGGGTGCCTCGTCGATCGCGGCCATCCTGCTCGAGACGGTGCCCGGCACCGCGGGTGTGCTCGTGCCTCCGCCCGGCTACCTGCGCGGCGTGCGCGACCTGGCCGACAAGTACGGCATCGTGCTCATCTTCGACGAGGTCATGTGCGGGTTCGGACGCACGGGCGGATGGTTCGCCTTCCAGAGCCTCGCCGATGACGACGGCCCCATCGTGCCCGACCTGATCACCTTCGCGAAGGGGGTCAACTCGGGCTACGTGCCCACGGGCGGTGTGATCATCTCCGAGTCGATCGCTCAGGCGTTCGAGACCCAGGTCTTTCCCGGCGGGCTCACCTACTCGGGCCACCCGCTCGCCATGGCGTCGATCGTCGCGGCGCTCGACGCCATGGAGTCCGACGGCATCGTCGACAACGCGCGCACCATCGGCACCGACCACCTCGCGCCCGGGCTCGCGCAGCTCGCTGCGAAGCATCCGCTCATCGGCGAGGTTCGCGGTCTCGGCGTCTTCTGGGCGCTCGACCTGGTGGCCGACCCGGAGTCGCGCGAGCCGCTCTCCGGCGTCGTCGTCGGCCAGCTCAAGAAGGAGCTCATGGCGCGCGGACTGCTGCCGTTCGTCGCCGACAACCGCATCCACGTCGTGCCACCGTGCATCGTGACGCCCGACGAGGTCGCGCGGGCCCTCGCGATCTACGACGAGGCGTTCACGGCGGTCGAGGCGGCGCAGGGCTAGCGAGCCCGCGCGTCCGCCCCGCCGCCCGCCCGTCCCGCCCGCCCGTCCCGCCCGCCCGCCCCGCCCACGTCCCGCCCGTCCCGTCCGTCCCCGCCCCTGCCCTACTGAAAACGAAGGAGATTTCGGCCCTGGCCACCCCTGTTCGCCCGAACGACGGCCCTACGCCCGAGATCTCCTTCGTTTTCAGCAGCAGGGCGTTGTGAGCGGCAGGGCGGGCGGGGCTCGGGCGCGCGAGCGTGCGCGCCGGCGGTCGTTCACGTAGAATCGTCGGTTGTGTCGAACTTCACCCCCACCCCGTTCACCGTTCCGGTGTACGACCTGATGCACCGCTCCGGCGAGATGCGCGAGCACGAGCTCGACATCGTCGTGCCGGAGGCGTTCGGCAATGCCCTCATCGGCATCCCCGAGAACGCCGCGATGCACCTCGACGTGCGCCTCGAAGCCCTCCACGACGGCATCCTGGTCTCTGCAGACGTGTCCACCATCGCCGCCGGCGAGTGCGGCCGCTGCCTCGACGCGATCGAATTGCCGGTCGAAGTCGAGATTCAGGAACTTTTCGCGTACTCTGTTGACGAAGCTTTTGACTACACGGTTGTCGAGGATCACATTGATCTTGAACCGTCCGTCAGGGATGCGGTAGTGCTGTCACTGCCGTTTCAACCGGTATGTCGTCCGGATTGCCCAGGACTCGACCCGGTAACGGGCGAAAGACTGGCCGACTTTCCAGACAGGAAACCCCAAGAAATCGTAGATCCTCGCTGGTCTGCGCTCGCCGGGTTCCAGTCAACCGAATCAGATGTTGCAGGCGCAACGGCAGGCGATGCCGACCGCGCCGAGAGAGAGAAGAGAAGCTAATGGCTGTACCGAAGCGCAAGATGTCGCGCGCGAGCACCCGCATGCGCCGCGCGCAGTGGAAGGCAACCGCCCCCACTCTGGTCAAGACCGTCGAGAACGGCAAGACCGTCTACAGCCTCCCGCACCGCGCGAAGGTCGTCGAAGACTCGACCGGCACGCCCCTGTACATGGAGTACAAGGGCCGCAAGGTCGCGGACGTCTAGTCCACTTGAACTACTGCGAGTCGGCCCGTGACTGGTAACACTGCCAGCCGGGCCGATTTGTCGTCCCTGCTGGGAATCGACATCGGCCCGGATCTCCTCGAGCTCGCTCTGACTCACCGCTCCTTCGCGTACGAAAACGGGGGAGTGGCGAACAACGAGCGCCTCGAGTTTCTCGGCGACTCGATTTTGGGGCAGGCCGTGACGGTGATGCTCTTCACCGAGCATCCCGACCTCGACGAGGGCGAGCTGGCCAAGCGCCGTGCGAGCCTCGTCTCGACGGTCGCGCTCGCCGAGATCGCGCGCCACATCGGCCTCGGCCAGTACCTGCGCGTCGGCCGCGGCGAAGAGCTCACGGGCGGTCGCGACAAGTCGTCGATGCTCGCCGACACCGTCGAGGCGATCATCGGCGCCGCCTACCTCTCCCGCGGCGGAGAAGAGGCCACCGCGCTCGTCTACCGGCTGATCGCGCCGCTGCTCGCCGACCCCGAACGGTTCGGCGCCACGATGGACCCGAAGACCAGCCTGCAGGAGCTCTCCGCCCGTCGCAGCCTCGGCGCCCCGACCTACGTCATCGTCGACAGCGGGCCCGACCACCTCAAGCGGTTCCATGCCACGGTGCTGCTGCAGGAGCGCGAGATCGCCACGGGCGTCGGCTCGAGCAAGAAGCAGGCCGAGGTCGCCGCCGCGCTCGAGGCCTGGACGCACCTCGTGCGCGACGCCACGTAGGTGCCCGAGCTTCCCGAGGTCGAGGTCGTGCGCGCCGGCCTCGAGCCCGCCGTGACCGGATCCCACGTGGCATCCGTCACCGTCTTCGACGAACGGTCGCTGCGGCGCCACGCCGGGCCGAGCGAGGACTTCGTCGACCGGCTCGAGGGCCGCACGATCCTCTCGGCCGAGCGGCGGGGCAAGTTTCTGTGGCTGCCGCTCGGCCCGCTGCCCGCGCCGGTGCCCAAAACGAAGGAGATCGGCGCCGAATCGGGCCGGAATGGCATTTCGGGCGCCATAACGGCCGGATCTCCTTCGTTTTCAGCCCAGGGGGAGGCGCTCGTTGTGCACCTCGGCATGAGCGGCCAGGTGCTGCTGCGCGACCGCTCGACCGACGACAGGCTCACCCGCATCCGCCTCGAGCTCGAGCATCCCGAGCACGGGCCGCTGCGGCTCAACTTCGTCGACCAGCGCATCTTCGGGTCGATGGCGATCGACGAGATGATCGAGACGACGGATGCGCCCGGCGCACTCGTGCCGAGCCAGGTCGCGCATATCGCGCGTGACCCGCTCGACGCGCACTTCGATGACGCGCTGTTCCTCGCCCGACTCGCGCGCCGCAACACCGGCGTGAAACGGGCGCTGCTCGACCAGACGCTGCTCAGCGGCGTCGGCAACATCTACGCCGACGAGGCGCTGTGGGCGGCGCGCATCCACTACGACCAGCCGACCTCGGCGCTGTCGCGCGCCCGGGCGAAACTGCTGCTCGCCGAGGTGCGTCTTGTGCTCGAGAAGGCGCTCGGCGAGGGCGGAACCAGCTTCGACGCCCAGTACGTGAACGTCAACGGCGCGAGCGGCTACTTCTCGCACTCGCTCAACGCCTACGGCCAGCAGGGCAAGCCGTGCCCGCGCTGTGGCCGACCGATCATCCGCGAGTCGTTTATGAACCGCGGGTCGCACTTCTGCGGTTTCTGTCAAAGAGTGCGCGCGCGAAAGCCCACCCCCTAGGCTCGAGACCACCGCCGACGGAGGCGGGGCGAAAGGGCGCACCGTGAACTCGATCCTGACCGATGTCGACTCGGTGGTCGACTCCATCGCCCACGTCTACCGCGACCTGCACCGGCATCCCGAGCTGTCGTTCGCCGAGCACCGCACCGCCGGCATCGTCGCCGAGCGGCTCGGCGAACTGGGGCTCGAGGTGATCACGGGGGTCGGCCGCACCGGGGTGGTGGGCGTCGAACGCAACGGGCCCGGCCCGACGGTGCTGCTGCGCGCCGACATGGACGGCCTGCCCGTGGTCGAAGACACCGGGCTCGACTACGCGAGCCAGGCGCGCGGCGTCGACCCCGACGGCATCGACGTCGCGGTGATGCACGCGTGCGGCCACGACGTGCACGTCGCGAGCCTGCTCGGGGCCACGGAGGTGCTGCTGGCGAGACGCTCGGAGTGGGCGGGCACGCTCGTGGTGGTCTTCCAGCCGGCCGAGGAGCTCGGTGCGGGCGCCCAGGCCATGGTCGACGACGGGCTGTTCGACCGTGTGCCCCGACCCGACATCGTGCTGGGCCAGCACGTCGCCCCCGTCGCCGCAGGGCTCGTCGGAGTGCACGCCGGGCCTGCCTTCGCCGCCGTGGACTCGTTCCGCGTGACCATGTACGGCAGGGGAGGCCACGGCTCCCGCCCCGAGACCACGATCGACCCGATCGTTATGGCGGCCGCGACGATCCTGCGCCTGCAGACCATCGTGGCGCGCGAGGTCGCCGGCAACGAGACCGCCGTCGTCACCGTCGGCCAGGTTCATGCGGGCACGAAGAACAACATCATCCCCGACGAGGCCGTGTTCGGTGTCGCCCTGCGCAGTCTCGACGCGGCCGTGCGCACGCGCGTCCTCGCCGCGATCCACCGGATCATCCGGGCCGAGGCGACCGCGTCGGGCGCCGACCGCGAGCCGCTGATCGAGGCGCAGGAGTCGTTCCCCGTGCTGGTGAACGACCCGCCGGCCACACAGCGCACGGTCGAGGCCTTGCGGGCTGCGTTCGGCCACGCGCGCGTCATCGATCCGGGCGCCGTCACCGGCAGCGAAGACGTCTCCATCCTCGCGACCGCCGCCGGCGCCCCCCTCGTGTTCTGGCTCATCGGCGGAACGGATGCCGCCGAGTTCGCGAGGGCGACGGCAGCGGGAACGGTCGAACGCGACATCCCGGCGAACCACTCCTCGCACTTCGCGCCGGTGATCCGCCCGACCCTCGACACCGGGGTCGCGGCCCTCGTGGTCGCCGCTCTGGAGTGGCTGGGCGCCGCGGCATCCTGAACACGATCCGCCGCACTCGCGCTCGAACCGCGCAACAGGCTAACGTTCATACATGAGGTGTGCTCGAACAATTCCCGCGGTCGTGGTCGCCGTGATCCTGCTCAGCGGATGCTCCGCAGCGGCTACCCCCGAACCGGCGCCGTCGCCGACCCAGCCGTTCGCTCTCGCGATCTCCGACGAGGCGGTGCGCGAGGCGCTCGGCCCGATCCCCGGCGACGAGGAGTTCACGCCCGAACGCGAGAACGACTTCGTCGAGCGCTCCGCAGACTTCCACTGGGCCGGCGTGGTGCGGGGCTATCCCGGCTCGGTCCGCCCGGAGGTGGCGGAGATCGACCGGATGACGGGCGGCAATCCCGCGGCCCTCGAGTGCCAGCAGGCCGCGACCGGCACCCCTCAGGAGGTCGCGATCGCCGGCTACGTCTGCGCGCGGCAGCACGTCACCATTCCGAACGGAACGCTCAGCGAGAGGCAGGTGGCCTACCTCTACGACTACCAGACGCAGTTCGTGCTGCCCTGCTACGAGGAGAAGGGCCACCCCAACACGACCGCCCCGATCGCCCGCGACGAGTACATCGCCTCGTGGCCGTTCCAGCAGTGGGCTCCCCGGCCGTCGAACCTCGACATGATGACCGTCGAGTACGACCAGCTGAACCTGATGTGCCCCGGGATCCCCGAGGAGTGGGACTAGCGCAGGGTCTTCTTCCACGCGCTCTCCGAGCCCCACGGCAGAAATCCGAGGGCCTCGTTTACCGCGAGCATGTGACGGTTCTCCTCGGCGGTGAAGGTGAGGACGGCCGGATGCCCCGGCTTCGCCTCACCCAGCCGCAGCAGGTTGCCCGCCTTCAACACCATCCCGAGCCGGCGCCCTCGGTGCTGCTGCAGCACGATCGTGTCGCCCTGCCGCACCGGTCGTGAGCGCTCGCGCGGCACGTCGAGCTCGGTGTAGCCGGCGGCCTCGCCGGTCTCGACGTGCTCGACGAGCGCCGTGAGCCTGGTGCGCGGGCTGTCTTCGAGAATCCGGTCTTCGGCGCGCACGCGTTCGGGCGACCACGGCGAGGTGTCGGGTTCGAGCCCGGCCTGCGGCGCGTCGGTCGCGAGCCTCGCCCGCAGGGTCGCGACCTGCCCCAGATGCTCGTCGGGGGTCGCCCCCGCCCAGTAGGCCACGTGGTAGCCGGCCCCCGCGGCCGCGCTCGCCTGCAGGTAGCGACGCCTCAGGGCACGACGATCGGCGGGCAGCTCGAGCCTGCTCATCCGCGCCACCTGCTCGAGACGAAACCCGCGGGCGAGCGCGAACCGTGTGGCGGGACTGTCGCGGGGCACGGAGCCGAACCCGGTGGGAGCGATGATGCGGTCGATGTAACCGCTCTCGCCCTGGATCACGTACCCCTGCAACACGGGGGTGTCCGCCGCGACCGCCAGCTGCTCGATCCGGGCGTAGAGCGCCGAACCGATGCCGGCGAGCCGGTGTTCGGCGAGCACTTCCACGGTGATCCACGCGATCGGCGTGCCGAGGGGGAGCTCGATGATCGCGCGACCGGCCATCGTCCCCTCGACCCGGGCCACGAACATCCGTTTCGCCTCGAAGGCCTGGTCGTGCCAGGCGGGCAACAGCTCGCTCGGGCGCATGGCGAGATCGGACGACCCCGCCGACTCGGCCTCGATGCGGTTGCGCATCCGGGTCATCTCGATGAAGTCCTCGGCGCCCGGCGCGTCGAGCGACGCCGGGATCACGAGCTCCTCGATCGAGAATGCGGTCACGAGAGCGGCTTCCTCCAGGCCCCCTCGTAGCCGATGGGCACAAAGCCGACGTCTTCGTTCACCTGCAGCATATGGCGGTTCTCCTCGGCGTTGAAGGTCGTGACCGACGGATGCCCCGGCCGCTCCCTCTGCAGGATGTCGAGGTTCGCCACCTTGAGCAGCATCCCGAGGCGGTGGCCGCGGTGCTCACGCAGCACGAGGGTGTCCTCCTGGCTCGCCGCCCGGTCGGTCTCCGGCGGCACAGAGAGGGAGGTGTAGCCCACGAGGTGCCCGCTGGGCACGTGCTCGACGACCGCGGTCAGCAGAGTGCGGGGGTTGGCCTCGTGCCGGTCGTCGTCGTCGGAGACCCGCTGCGCCGTCCACGGGTCTTCCGGTTCGGCGAGTCCCGCCGACGGGGCGTCCGTGCTCATCCGGGTGTACATCGTCGCCATGTCCTCCCGCCAGCGTTCCGGCACCCGGCCGGCCCAGGAGTGCACCGCATAGTCGGGGCCGGAGCGGGCGGAGGCCGCGGCGACCCACCCGTGTAACAGGTCGGGGTCGATGGGCAGCGCGAGCCTGCTGCCTCGCTCGACCTGCTCGAGGGTGTAGCCGCGGGCGAGCAGAAACCGCACCTCGGGGTTCTGGAGCGGAACGGAACCGAAGCCGGTCGCCGCCGTGAGGCGCTCGCCGGGGCCGTCGGGCGACACCACATAGACCAGAAGGCGCGCGCGTGCGTCGTCGCGGGCCAGTTGCTCGACGGTGTCGGCCATGGCGGTTCCGATGCCGCGGCCGCGGAACCCGGGAAGCACCTCGACGGCGCTCCACGCCACCTGGTCGCCCTCGGCGACGCTCTTCTCGTAGTAGGCGCGGCCGACGATCCGGCCGTCGAGACGCACCCCGAACAGCCGGCGGGGGGAGTGCTCGCGGTCGAGCCAGTAGGGCAGCGTCTCGGCTGCCGTCATGGTGAGCTCGTTCGTGCCGTAGCTCGCCGCCTCGATCGAGTTGCGCACCTCGATCGTCTCGATGAAGTCGGCCGCGTCGTCGTCTTCGATCCTGTCGGGAACGGGCAGTTCTTCGACACTGAAGGTGGTCATACTCCCAGTCTCCGGGGTCGGTCGGCCGCAGCACAACGCTCTGGGCGCGGCACGACCGGCGCAAACCCGTGCATCCGGTACCGTTGACCCAGACTTCAGGCCGGAAAGGGGAGGTGACTCGTGTATCTGAAGAGCCTGACACTCAAGGGTTTCAAGTCCTTCGCGCAACCGACCACCTTCGCGTTCGAGCGGGGCGTCACCTGCGTCGTCGGCCCGAACGGCTCGGGCAAGAGCAACGTCGTCGACGCGCTCGCCTGGGTGATGGGGGAGCAGGGGGCCAAGACCCTCCGCGGCGGCAAGATGGAAGACGTCATCTTCGCCGGCACCTCCACCAAAGGACCGCTCGGCCGCGCCGAGGTCACCCTCACCATCGACAACTCCGACGGCGCACTGCCGATCGAGTACGCCGAGGTCAGCATCAGCCGCACCCTGTTCCGCAACGGCGGCAGCGAGTACGCCATCAACGGGTCATCCGTTCGCCTGCTCGACGTGCAGGAGCTGCTCAGCGACTCGGGCCTCGGCCGCGAGATGCACGTGATCGTCGGACAGGGGCAGCTCGACGCCGTGCTGCGCGCGAGCCCGGAGGAGCGTCGCGGTTTCATCGAAGAGGCCGCCGGCATTCTCAAACACCGCAGGCGCAAAGAGAAGACGCTGCGCAAACTCGATGCGATGCAGGCCAACCTCACCCGGCTGAGCGACCTCGCGGGCGAGATCCGCCGGCAGCTCAAGCCGCTCGGCCACCAGGCCGAGATCGCCAAGGAGGCCCAGTCGATCGCGAGCATCGTTCGCGACGCGCGCGCCCGCCTGCTCGCCGACGAGGTCGTCGAGCTGCGCGCCGCGATCACGCTGTCGAGCCGCAGCGAGAGCGAACGCAAGACCGAGCGCATCGTGCTGCAGGAACAGCTCGACCAGGCGAAGCTGCGCGAGCACCGTCTCGAGCAGGCCCAGGTCGGCGACGCCGTCGACGTCGCCCGCCGTGTGGCCTTCGGCCTCGAGTCGGTGCAGGAGCGACTGCGCAACCTCTACTCGCTCGCGAACCAGCGTCTCGCCCTGCTCGGCCAGCAGTCCGAGGTCGCCGAGTCGACCTCGAGCGTCTCGCCCTCGATGGTCGCCGACGCGCGCGACGAGGCCGAGCGCCTCACCGAGACGATCGGCGAGGCCGAGACCGTCTGGCGCGAGGCGCAGGCCGCGACGGTGGAGGCGCGTGCCACCCTCGACGCCCTCGACGAAGAGATCGCCCACCAGAGCTCGCTCGTCTCCCGGCACGACCTCGAGATCTCGAAGCTCACCGGGCAGGCGGCCACGGCCGGCTCCCGCCTCGCCGCCGTGCGCGGCGAGGTGCTGCGCCAGCAGAACGCCCTCGACGCCGCCCGCGAGCGCGGTGCCGCGGCCGCCGCGAACCTGGTCGAGATCGAGAGCGCGGCCACACTGAGCGACGACAGCGAGACCGACCTCGACGCGCTCTACCAGTCGGCGCAGGCCGAGGTCACGGCCGCCGAGGCCGACATCGACCGGCTGCGCGAAGAGCTGCACGACCACGAACGCGAACGCGACGCCCTCTCGGCGCGCGTCGGCGCTCTCTCCCTCGCCCTCGACCAGAAAGACGGCTCGAGCGCCCTCGTCGCAGCGAAGCTCGCGGGCGTCCGCGGGCTCGTCGCCGAGCACATCCAGGTGCAGCCCGGCTTCGAGGCCGCGATCGCCGCCGCCCTCGGCTCGCTCGCCGACGCCGTGCTCGCCGACGACCGGTCGGCCGGCGCCGACGCCCTCGCGCACGCCGGCTCCCACGAGCTCGGCCGGGTCGAGCTGCTTCTCGCCGACGCCGGAACGTCGCTCGGCGCATCCGTCTCGCTGCCCGCGGGCGCCGTCGCGGCCCAGAGCGTCGTCACCGCGCCCGACGGTGTGCTCGGACTTCTCGCCGACGTCGTCGTCGCCGACGACCTCGATGTCGCACGGTCGGTCTGGGACTCGCTCGAGGCATCCGCGACCCTCACCGTCATCACGAAGGCGGGCGACGTGCTCAGCCGGTTCGTTCTCAAGGGCGGTTCGGGCGCGAAGCGTTCCCGGCTCGAACTCGTGGCCGACCGCGACGCCGCCAAGTACCGGCTCACCGAGGTGCTGTCGCTCATCGAACGCGCCCAGTTCACCCTCGCCGAGCAGCGCGGCACCGTCAAGGTCGCGAAAGAGCAGTCGGTGCGCGCCCTCGCGAGCCTGCGCGAGTTCGACTCGCAGCTCGCCGCGCAGACCGAGCAGCTCAACCGCGCCCGGGTTCAGGTGGAGGCCGCCGAGGCCGAGGCCGAGCGCCTCGAACGCGGGCTCGCCCTCGCCGCGGACTCGGTGACGGATGCCGTCGCCGCCGTCGAGCGAGCGCAGTCAGAACTCGAGACGGCCCAGTCGCGGCCCCGCCCGATTCTCGACGTCGCGGCCCGGGAGGGCATCGACGCCGAACTCGACGCCGCCCGCGAACGCGAGATCGAGGCCCGACTGCAGGTGGAGACCGCGCGCGAACGGGTGCGCGCCCAAGAACTGCGCGCGACCCAGCTCGCCGCCCAGCTCGAGGCGGAGCGCGCCGCCGCGGAGGAGGCCGCACGCCGGGCCGTGATCCGCCAGCGCCAGGTCAGAGCGGCGCAGGGCGTCATCGCCGCGTTGCCCGCTGTGCTCGACTCGGTCGACCGCTCGGTGTCGGCGGCGCGCCTCGAGCTCGCGACCGCCGAGGCCGCCCGCAGCGCCCAGAACGAAGAGCTGGCCGTGCTGCGCAAGCAAGAGCGCGAGCTGCGCGAACGGCTCACGAGCGTGAGCGACGACGTGCACGGACTCGAGATGCAGATCTACGAGAAGAAGCTGCACCTGTCGTCGCTGCTCGAACGCGCGGGCGGGGAGCTCGGACTCGTCGAAGACGTTCTCGTCGCGGAGTACGGGCCGGAGCAGCTGGTGCCCGACGACGCCACAACCGGCGACGAGCAGGGCGACGGCATACCGTTCGTGCGCGAGCAGCAGCAGGCCCGGCTCGCCCGCGCCGAACGCAAGCTCTCCCAGCTCGGCCGCGTCAACCCTCTGGCCCTCGAGGAGTTCGCGGCGCTCGAGCAGCGGCACAAGTTCCTCACCGAGCAGCTCACCGACCTCACGAACACCCGCGCCGACCTCATCACGATCATCGAGGAGATCGACGAGAAGATGCAGGACATCTTCGCGTCGGCGTTCGAAGACACGAGGGCCGCGTTCGACTCGGTGTTCCCGGTGCTCTTTCCCGGCGGAACCGGCAGCATCCACCTCACCGACCCCGAGAACCTGCTCACCACCGGCATCGAGGTGTCGGTGCGGCCGGCCGGCAAGAAGATCGAACGGCTCTCTCTGCTCAGCGGCGGGGAGCGCTCGCTCGCCGCGGTCGCCCTGCTCATCGCGATCTTCAAGGCCCGCCCCAGCCCGTTCTACATCATGGACGAGGTCGAGGCCGCGCTTGACGACGCCAACCTCGGACGCCTGCTCACGATCTTCCAGGACCTGCGCGAGACATCGCAGCTCATCGTGATCACGCACCAGAAGCGCACCATGGAGATCGCCGACGCCCTCTACGGAGTCTCGATGCGCGCCGACGGCATCAGCGCGGTCATAGGCCAGCGCGTGGCCCGCGAGGAGCCCGAGGCACCCGCGTCGCCCGCCGTGCCCGTGTCGCCCGAGGCGCCCGAGGCGCCCGTGTCGCCCGGGTCGCCCGAGGCGCCCGACGAAGAGGAAGAACTCGCGAGCTGACACCCGCGCTGACGCGCCAGGCGCATCCGCGGGCCTTCACCAAAACGAAGGAGATCGCGCCCGCACGGCGCACGTAAACCTGTTTCGCGGCCCGTAAGCGCGGGATGTCCTTCGTTTTCGTGTTGGCCGCGGGTTCGAGTGCGGTGTGGTGCGGATGCGGCCGGGGTGCCGCCGGCCGAGCTAGTCCCCGATGCGACTTGTCACGAACGGTGCACAATCAGGGTCGGGGTGCCCCGTTGGTGACAACTCGCACCGTCCATCGCCGCCGTTTGTCGAAGCCGGTCGTGATCTGCGTCATCTGGGGCCCGCGCCCGCGCATTCTGCCCCAACGCCGCAAATCGTGGCTGCCACTGCGCCGCTGCTAGTGCGGGTCCACGTGTAACCCGAGCACGCGGGTAACCACAAAAACGAAGGACATCCCGCCCGTAGACCGGCCGAAAACCCGTTCTGGCGCCGTTGCGCCCGGGATCTCCTTCGTTTTGGGAAAAAAGACGAGTTCTCGGGGAGGGGCTAGGGCGGGCTAGTTGACGAATTCGGTGAGGGGCTCGTCGTTGACGCTCAGCACGCGCCAGGCCTCGCCCGCGCGCTCGAACGTCGCGACCGAGCCGTTGCGGATCTGGTCGAACGGGCGGCCGGCGAGGGCCGCGAGGGTGTAGCGGATGATCGTGCCGTGGCAGACGATGAGCGTGTGGCGGTCGCCGTACTCGGCGTCGATGCGCTCGAGCGCGGCGCGTCCCCGCGAGACGACGGAGTCGAGCGACTCGAGGCCCGGGTACTGGTGGTCGGGCCAGTTCTCGGCGATGACCTCGGCCGTGGCGCCCTCGCCCTTGCCGTAGTCGCGTTCGACGAGTTCGTCGTAGGCCGGTCCGAGTTCGATGTCGAGTCCAGCGGCGATGATCGCGGCGGTCTCGCGGGCGCGGCTGAGCGGCGAGCTGACGATGACCTCCCAGTCGACGCCCTCGAGCGTGGCGACGGCGTCACGCGCCTGGGCGCGGCCGGTCTCGTTGAGCGGGATGTCGGTCGACCCCTGCAGACGTTTCTCGAAATTCCAGTTGGTCTGTCCGTGACGGATGAATGCGAGGGTCATGCTTCTAGTCTGCCTTAGCCCGCCTGACGGGACGGTGTCCGCGCGATGTCGGCCCTACGAGAAGACGAGCGAGAGCACGGTGGCCCCGACGATGACGATCAGGGCCACGACCAGGCTCGTCAGCACCGCGTTCGCCTCCCAGAACGAGACGGCGGCGGGAAAGCGGCGGCGAAGCTGGGCGGCGCTGACGTTGCCGGCGATAGACACGGGCTCCCGCGGTATCGAGGCGCCGACCGCGCCCAGATCGTCGAGCGACCACAGCCCTCCGCGCATCCGCAGCTGGGTGCGTCCGTCGGCGTCGAGCATCAGCAGCGCCGGCGCCGTGGTCTGGGTGCCGTCGCGCAGGTGCTCGACGAGCACGACCGTGTGGATCGCTGCCGTGGTCAGCTCACGCGGGCGTCCGAGGAGGTCGAATCGCACGACCCGGCCGGGCTCGTAGTCCACACGGGTGTTGCGAAAGTACAACCAGATCGACAACAGGATCAGCCCGAAGACCGCGGCGATGACCACGATCACCGCCATAAGCCCGACACCCTCCATGCGTCCGAGCGCGATCACCACGAACAGCACGGCCAGGCCACACCCCACAAGCACCGATTTTCGATAGTTCGCCGTCGAGGGAGTGGCTGTATGCATGCCGCTCAGACTACGCGGGCCCGCCCAGCCACAACCCGCCCGTCAGCTCAGCCGCTTCTCGCCCGGCGACAGCACTCGCAGCCACCGGTAGCCGTAGCCGTCGAGGGCGAGCTCGACCGTGCCGTCGGCCGACGGGTGGGTGGTGCTGCCGTCGAGCAGGAGGTCGATGAGCCGGTGCTCCTCGCCCAGGTCGGCGACCCGAAGCGTCACCGTCGTCGACTCGGCCGAGAGGTTGTGCACGGCGATCATGCTGCCTTCGCCGCCCGTGACCCGGTGGGCGAGCACAGCGGGGTTGTCCTGCTTCAGCAGCTCGAGGTCGCCCCAGCCGATCTCAGCCGACGCCCGGTAGCGCTCGATGAGCATCCTCATGAACCGCAGCATCGAGTCGGGGTCGTGCCGCTGCACAGACGCGTTCACGTGTTCCGGGGCGTAGCCGCCGACGGCCACGGGAGACGCCAGCCGGGAGGCCGCGGCGTTCGAGAACCCGCCGTTCTTCTCGGCCGTCCACTGCATCGGCGTGCGCACCGACTTGCGGCCGCCGGCCTCGAGGTTCTCGCCCATGCCGAGCTCCTCGCCGTAGAACAGCACGGGAGTGCCGGGCAGTGAGAAGAGCAGGCTGTAGACCATACGGATGCGCCTGGGGTCTCCGCCGAGCATGGGTGGCAGGCGGCGGATGATGCCGCGGTCGTAGATCCGGGTCTTCTCGTCGGGGGCGAACGCCGCGAACACCTCGTCGCGCTCGTCGTCGCTCAGCTTGTCGAGCGTGAGCTCGTCGTGGTTGCGCACGAAGTTCGCCCACTGCGCCGGGGTCGGGATCGGCGGGCGGTCCGCGAGCGCAGCGGTGAGCGGTCCGGCGTCGCCGCGGGCGAGCGACAGGTACATGTTCGCCATCACCACGAAGTCGAACTGCATGGTGAGGGCGTCGGCATCGTCGCCTCCGAAGTAGACGAGCTGGTCTTTGTGCGGCAGGTTCGCCTCGCCGAGCAGGATCGCCTCTCCGGAGCGGCGGCCGAGAAACTCCCGCAACGACCGCAGGAAGCCCATCGGGTCGGGCAGCGCGCCCTTGCCCGGCATAACACCGCTCGGGTCGAGAAGGAACGGCACGGCGTCGACACGGAACCCGGAGACGCCGAGCTGCAGCCAGAAGCCGATGATCTTCTCGACCTCCTCCCGCACCTTCGGGTTCGCGACGTTGAGGTCGGGCTGGTGGCTGTAGAAGCTGTGCAGGTAGTACTGCTCGGTGCGTTCGTCGAAGTTCCAGACGCCCGACTCCTCGCCCGGGAAGACCGTCTCCGCGGCATCCGTCGGCGGTTCGTCCCGCCACACGTAGTAGTCGCGGTACGGCGAGTTCTTGCTCGAGCGCGCCGCCTGGAACCACGGATGCTTGTCGGAGGTGTGATTCACGACGAGGTCGATGATCACCCGCATGCCGCGGTCGCGGGCGGTGCGGATCACCTCGACGAAGTCGCCGTGGTTGCCGAGCCGTTTGTCGACGCCGTAGAAGTCGGTGATGTCGTAGCCGTCGTCCTGGTCGGGGGAGGGGTAGAACGGCATCAGCCAGAGGCACGTCACGCCGAGCTCGGCGAGGTAGTCCATGCGGTGCGCGAGACCCTCGAAGTCGCCGACGCCGTCGTCGTTCCAGTCCATAAACGTCTCGACGTCGAGGCAGTAGACGACGGCCGTCTTCCACCACAGGTCGCTCGTGTCGGTGATTCTCATGCGCTCACTCCTGTCAGCTGGGGGAGAACGTGCTCGGCGAAGTCGTCGATGAACAGCTCCTGGTCGACGCCGACGTTGTGCAGGTAGATGTCGTCGAACCCGAGTGCGGCGAGTTCGGCGAGCCAGGCCGCCTGCCGGCCGGGGTCGGAGGAGATTAGCACCGAGTCGTGCATCGCGGATGGCGGAACGTGCTTGGCCGCCTCGTCGAACGCCTCCGGAGTGTCGAGATCCCAGCAGACGGGCGGCGCGAACACGTTGGTGCGCCACTGGTCGTGGGCGATGGTGAGCGCCTCCTCGTCGGTCTTCGCGTAGCTCACGTGAACCTGCAGCACGAGCTTTCCGGCGCCGCCCGCGTCGCGGTAGGCGTCGATCATCCGGGTCAGCTTCGCGTGCGGCTGAGCGATCGTGGCGAGCCCGTCGGCCCACTCGGCCACCCAGCCGGCGGTCTCGACGCTCACGGCCGCGCCGATCAGGGCGGGCTTCACCTCGGGCAGAGTCCAGAGCTTGGCGCGGTCGACGGTCACGAGGCCGTCGTGGCTGACCTCCTCGCCGTCGAGCAGGGCCCGGATGATCTCGACGCACTCGCGCAGCCGTTGGTTGCGCTGCGACTTGCGCGGCCAGCCGCCGCCGGTGATGTGCTCGTTGGCGGCCTCGCCCGAGCCGAGGGCGGTCCAGAACCTGCCGGGGTACATGGCGGCGAGGGTGCCGATCGCCTGGGCGATGATCGCCGGGTGGTAGCGCTGCCCCGGCGCGTTCACAACGCCGAACGAGAGCCCGGTCGACTGCAGTGCCGCACCGAGCCACGCCCACGCGAACGCGGAGTGGCCCTGCCTCTCGCTCCACGGGGCGAAGTGGTCGGAGCACATGGCGGCACCGAACCCCGCCTGTTCGGCCCGGTGCACTGCGGCGAGCAGCGCGCTCGGATGGACTTGTTCGTGCGAGGCATGGAAACCAATGGTCACGTGGAGCCTTCCCGTCGGCTTTCCACGCTATCGAGAGCCAGGCGCAGAGACAAAGGCGAGCGTGCGCTGGTGTCTGACGCCGGCAACCGGTACGGTACGGCGGATGCTACGAGCGGGACACCATGATCGCGACGATCACCGCGGCGACCACGGCGACGACCGCGATTGCCGCGAGGGTTCCCACGACTATCGGGTTCGCCTCGAAGAACCCGATCGACCGGGGGTAGGCGCCCCGCATGGTCCCGGGCTCCATCGTGTCGTGCTCGGTCTCGGGGACGGCGGGCACGGCGGCCCGCACGAGGGCGATCGACTCGGCCCCCCAGAGCGCACTCCGCACCCGCAACAGCGTCGCCCCCGACGGATCGAGCAGGAAGACCTGCGCGTCGCTCCTCCTGGTTCGCGTCCGGAGCGAGACGAGCACGATGAAGTTGTGCACGAGCACCACCGAGGAGACGGAGCCCGCGGCGATCCGCTTCGTGTACCCGACCATGTTGGTGTGCGAGACCTGCCCCGGCTCGAGCACGACCTTGGTGTTGCGGAAGAAGAGCGCCACGCAGACGACGCCCACGACGAGCAGCAGGGCTGTGCCGATCACGATCTGCGGGAGGTAGTCGCGAAACTCGACGACTCCCGCGACGACGGCCACCGTCGCCACCGCCCCGGCACCGAACGCCAGTTCGCGGTACTTCAGCGCGGTCGGCCTGATGGTGTGTGAGGTCATCGCGCTCCCCGAGAGATTGTCACGTCGGGCAAGACTAGCCGGGCCGCTCCCTTGGGTAGGATCGGCACATGGCTGAACGCTCGAATCCCTGGTCGCTCGGCAACGCTCTGCGCGGCATGTTCTCTCGACCGACCATCGACGAGTCGACGTGGGAAGACCTCGAAGACGCCCTGCTCACGGCCGACTTCGGCCCCGATATCACCGAGTCGATCGTCGACGAGCTGCGCGCGAGCGTCACCCGGTTCAAGACCACCGACCCGGCCGACCTCCGACGGATGCTGCGCGAGACCCTCGAGGAGCGCCTCGCCAAGCACGACTCCACCCTGAAGCTCACCGCGCGGCCCGCGGTCGTGCTGGTGGTCGGTGTCAACGGTGTCGGCAAGACCACCACCATCGGCAAGTTCGCGAAGTTCCTCACCGTTCTCGGCCGCACCGTCATCGTCGGCGCGGCAGACACCTTCCGCGCGGCCGCCGTCGAACAGCTGGCCACCTGGGCAGAGCGCGGGGGAGCCGCGATCGTGCGACCCCAGCAGGAACGCCAGGATCCGGCATCCGTCGCCTTCCAGACCGTCGAACGCGCCCAGCGCGAGGGCTTCGAGATCGCGATCATCGACACGGCCGGCCGCCTGCAGACGAAGAGCGGGCTGATGGACGAGCTCGGCAAGATCCGCCGCGTGATCGAGAAGCAGACCGAGATCGCCGAGGTGCTTCTCGTTCTCGACGCGACCACCGGCCAGAACGGCGTCGCCCAGGCCGAGGCGTTCATCGAGAGCGCCGGGGTCACCGGGCTCGTCATCACCAAGCTCGACGGGTCGGCGAAGGGCGGGTTCGTGCTCGCGGTGCAGGAGCGCACCGGAATCCCGATCAAGCTCATCGGCCAGGGCGAGGGAGTCAACGACCTCACCGGTTTCACGCCGCACGTGTTCGTGCAGCACCTGGTCGGCTAACGCCTACTAGCCGCCGGTCGCGGCGCGGTGCGCCTGGCTCAGCTCGGCGTAGTGGCGCGCGTTGTCGACGAGGCCGGCGCGCTCCTCTTCAGACAGCTGGCGGATGACCCGTGCCGGCACCCCCGCGACGAGCGACCCTGCCGGGATGGCGGTGTACTCGAGCACGACCGCCCCGGCGGCGACGAGCGAGCCCGCGCCGATCACCGCGCCGTTGAGCACCGTCGCACCCATGCCGATGAGGCAGTCGTTCTCGACCGTGCACCCGTGCAGTATCGCGCCGTGGCCGACGCTCACCCGCGAGCCGACACTGAGCACGAGGCCCTGATCGGTGTGCATCGACACGTTGTCCTGGATGTTGCTTCCCGGGCCGATCACGATGGAGTCGACGTCTGCGCGCAGCACTGCGCCGTAGAAGACACTCGCGTGCACGTCGACGACGACGTTGCCCACGAGCGTCGCGTTGGGGGCGACCCACGCGGTGGGGTCGATCTTCGGCGCATTGTTGCCGAAGGGGATGATGAGCGCCATTTCACTAGGATAAGTCACGTCGCCCGAATGGGGGTATTTCGCGCGAAGTGCACGGAGCCCTGTTCGCGCGGTTAAACTAGTGCCATCATGGCCACCTTTGGAAACCTCTCCGACCGCCTAGCGGAAACGTTCAAAAACCTGCGCGGCAAGGGCAAACTGAGCCCCGCGGATGTCGACGGTACGGTTCGCGAGATCCGTCGCGCCCTGCTCGATGCCGACGTCGCTCTCGACGTCGTCAAGGAGTTCACCGGAAAGGTGCGCGAACGCGCCCTCGGCGACGAGGTCTCGAAGGCGCTCAATCCGTCGCAGCAGGTCGTGCAGATCGTCAACGACGAGCTCGTGGCGATCCTCGGCGGCGAGGCCCGCCGCATCCAGTTCGCGAAGACCGGCCCGACCATCATCATGCTCGCCGGCCTCCAGGGCGCCGGCAAGACCACCCTCGCGGGCAAGCTCGCGAAGTGGCTCGCCGGGCAGAACCACACGCCGCTGCTCGTCGCCGCCGACCTCCAGCGCCCCAACGCCGTCACCCAGCTGAAGGTCGTCGCCGAGCAGGCCGGTGTCGCGATCTTCGCTCCCGAGGCCGGCAACACGAGCGGCGAAGACGCCGCCCCGAGCCGCGGCCTCTTCGGCGGCAGCAAGGGCGGCGACCCGGTCAGGGTCGCCAAAGACGCCCTCAAGTTCGCCAAGGACAAGCAGTACGACGTGGTCATCGTCGACACGGCCGGCCGTCTCGGCGTCGATGCCGAGCTGATGAAGCAGGCCGCCGACATCCGTAAGGCCATCGACCCCGACGAGGTCTTCTTCGTCATCGACGCCATGATCGGCCAAGACGCCGTGGCGACTGCGAAGGCCTTCCAGGCCGGGGTCGACTTCACCGCCGTGGTGCTCACCAAGCTCGACGGCGATGCGCGAGGTGGAGCGGCGCTCTCCGTGGCATCCGTCACCGGGCGTCCCATCATCTTCGCCTCCACGGGCGAGTCGCTCGACGACTTCGAGCCGTTCTACCCCGACCGCATGGCGAGCCGCATCCTCGACCTCGGTGACATCCTCACCCTCATCGAGCAGGCGCAGAAGAACTTCGACGAAGAAGAGTCGATCAAGATCGCGGAGAAGTTCGCGACCGACAGCTTCACCCTCGAAGACTTCCTCGGGCAGATGCAGCAGCTCAAGAAGATGGGCTCGATGAAGGCCATGCTCGGCATGCTGCCGGGCGCGAAGGGCATGCGCGAGCAGCTCGACAACTTCGACGAGTCGGAGATCACCCGCACCGAGGCGATCATCCAGTCGATGACGCTGCAGGAGCGCCGCGTGCCCAAGCTGCTCAACGGCTCGCGCCGCGTGCGCATCGCCCGCGGTTCGGGAACAACCGTCACCGAGGTCAACGCCCTCGTCAACCGCTTCGACCAGGCCGCGAAGATGATGAAGACCGTGGCCAAGGGCGGCGTGCCGAACATCCCCGGCATGGGCCCGATCCCCGGCCAGAAGTTCGGCGGCAACAAGCAGCAGCCGAAGAAGAAGGGCTCGAAGTCGGGCAACCCCGCCAAGCGCGCGGCAGAGAACGCCGCGCTCGCCGCGGGCCCCGCACCGACGGTGGCGAAGGGCTCGGGCTTCGGTCTGGGCGGATCCAAGCCCGCCGAGGGCGGACCGAGCCCGGAAGAGCTCGCGTCGCTGCAGAAGTTCCTCGGGCGCTAGGTTTCGGCGCGGTGTTCGCGCGGCGCGGGCCCAACTCGGATCGCTCGTCCGCGCGTAGGCCGCGCTCGCGCCCCTAGTCTGGTGAAATGACTTCAGCTACCGGCCGTCCCGTCCGCATCGGCGTGCAAATAGCGAACCAGCACGCGAGCTACCCCGCCATCCGCGCCGTCGCCGCGGAACTCGAGGAGCTCGGCGTCGACATCATCTTCAACTGGGATCACTTCTTCCCGCTCGGCGGCGATCCGAACGGCCTGCACTTCGAGTCGTGGACGATGCTGGCGGCGCTCGCCGAGCAGACCGAGCGCGTCGAGATCGGTGCGCTCGTCAACTGCAACAGCTACCGCAACGCCAACCTGCAGGCCGACATGGCCCGCACGATCGACCACATCAGCGCGAAGAACACCGGCGTCGGCCGATTCATTTTCGGCACCGGCGCGGGCTGGTTCGAACGCGACTACGACGAGTACGGCTACGAGTTCGGCACCGTCGGTCAGCGACTCGACTCGCTCGCCGAGAACCTGCCCGTCATCGAGAAGCGCTGGAGCGAGCTCAACCCCGCGCCGACCCGCAAGATCCCGGTGCTCATCGGGGGCGGCGGCGAGAAGAAGACGCTGCGCATCGTGGCGCGTCACGCCGACATCTGGCACAGCTTCAGCAACGCGGCCACGCTCGAGCGCAAGCTCGGCGTCCTCGCCGAGCACGGTGCCGTGGTCGGACGCGACACGAGCGAGATCGAGATCTCGACCGAGATCGCGAGGCGCTCGCTCGCCGAGGTTGAGCAGCAGTTCGAGCTGGGGGCCACGATGTTCACGGTGGGCATCACCGGCCCGAATTACGACCTCGCTAGCGTGGTCGACTGGCTGGCCTGGCGCGACGCGAAGAACGCCGCCTAGGCCACACCCTCGCGCAGCTCGGTCACGAGCGACGCCACGACGGCCTTGAGGCTGCCGCCCGTGTCGGCGGCGACGCCGAGCTGGCGCTGATAGCTGGCGCCGCTGTCGAGGATGCGTTCGACCCCCCAGAGCTCTTCGAGGCAGCCGAGGGCGTCGGCGATGGGGGTGAGCCGTTCGAGGATGGCGCGCAGGTCGTCGGTCACCAGCGTCTCGTTGCCCTCGGCGTCGAGGATGATGATGGCCTCCATGCCGTACCGGGCCGCGCGCCACTTGTTCTCACGCACGAACCAGGGCTGCAGGGTGGGCAGCTCTTCGCCGCGGTCGAGCTTCTGCGACAGCTCCTCGACGAGGCACTGCGCGAGCGCCGCGACCGAGGCGACCTCCGCGGCCGTCGACAGGCCGTCGCAGAACCGGATCTCGACGGTGCCCCACTTCGGCGACGGCCGCAGATCCCACCGCAGCTCGGAGTGGTCGTCGATGACGCCGACGTGCGTCAGGTCGGCGACGAGGCTCTCGTACTCGCTCCACGCGCCGAGCTGGGGCGGCAGGCCCGCCGTCGGCAGCTGCTGGAACAGCATGGTGCGGCTCGAGGCGTAGCCCGTGGCCTCGCCGGCCCAGAACGGGCTCGACGCCGAGATCGCCTGGAAGTGCGGGTAGTAGGGGAGCAGGCCGTTGATGATCGGCAGCGCCTTGCGGTGGTCCTCGATGCCGACGTGCATGTGCACGCCCCAGATCATCATCTGGCGTCCCCACCACTGTGTGCGGTCGATCAGGGTCGCGTAGCGCTCCTTGTCGGGGGTGACCTCCTGTTGAAACCACTGGCTGAACGGGTGGGTGCCCGCGCACATCAGGTCGACGCCGAGCGGGTCGGTGACCTCCCGCACGCGCTCGACCATGCGGCGCAGGTCGTCGACGGCGCTGCCCACCCGGTCGTGGGGCGCGCTCACCAGCTCCACGGTGTTGGTGAGCAGCTCGCCGGTGACCTGCGGCTGCTTGTCCTGGTCGTCGCCGAGGCGGGCGAGCACCTCCGGTCCGGCGGGGGTGAGCTCGCCGCTGGCGTGGTCGACGCACGCGAGCTCCCACTCGATGCCCACGGTCGAGCGCTTCGAGGCGGCGAATTCGATCTCCATCATGCGATTCTGGCAAGGTTCTCGACCGGGGGCGTGCAACTCGGCCAACAAAGCGTCATGAACTGCCATAACCGGGCAGAAGAAAATGAATGTCGGATGCCGCGGCTAGCGTTTCCCCATGACCTCGACACCGCCCCCGCTCGTCGGTCGCGCGCCCGGTCTCACCCCGGCGGTGATCGTGGCGATCGTCGTGACGCTGCTCGCCTGGGCGAGCGCGTTCATCGTCATCCGCGGCACGGCCCCCTACTTCAGCGGGGGAGCCCTCGCGCTCGGCCGCCTCGCGGTGGGCGCGGCTCTGCTCAGCCTCCTGCTCATCGGCCGCAAGTGGGTCGCCCCGACCCGCACCGAGTGGCTGCTGATCGCGGGCTTCGGCGTGGTCTGGTTCGGCGGCTACAACATCGCGCTCAATATCGCCGAGAAGACGCTCGACGCGGGCACCACGGCCATGATCGTGAACATCGGCCCCATCCTCATCGCCCTCGGCGCCGGGGTGTTCCTGGGCGAGGGCATCCCCAAGTGGCTGGCGATCGGCGCGGGCATCGCATTTCTCGGGGTCGTGCTGATCGGCATCGGCACGAGCGGCGGCGGGCTCGGCGACGGCAGCGGCGTGCTGTGGGCACTCGTGGCCGCGGTCACCTACGCCGCGGGTGTGCTGATGCAGAAGCCCGCGCTCAAACGTCTGCCCGCCGCCCAGGTGACGTGGCTCGGCTGCGTCATCGGCCTGATCGCGTGCCTGCCCTTCGCCGGCCAGCTCGTCGAGGCGCTCCAGACGGCGCCGCCCGGGGCGATCGCCGGGGCCGTCTACCTCGGCGCCGTTCCCACCGCCCTCGCGTTCAGCACCTGGGCCTACGCGCTCTCCCGCATGCCGGCCGGGCAGCTGGGCGTCACGACCTACATCGTCCCGCCGCTCGCGGTCGTGCTCGGCATCGTCGTATTCGGCGAGATCCCGGCCGTCGCGGCCATCATCGGGGGCGCGATCTGCCTCGTCGGGGTGGCCGTGAGCCGTCGTCGTGCGCCGGTTCTGTCGCCGGGCCGGGCCTCGGCCCCCTGACTGTTCCCGCATCCGCCATTTATCTGGCAGAATAGCGAGTTGAGTCCGCACTGTGCCCGACCCTCTAATCAGGCCCGTGCGGAATCCCTTAGAGCTTTTGTGCCGAGTGTGCCCCCACGCTCACGGCTAGCAGTTCGCCACCAAAACATTTATCTCAGGAGAATTGTGGCTGTAAAGATTCGTTTGAAGCGCATGGGCAAGATCCGTGCACCGTACTACCGCATCGTTGTCGCCGACTCGCGCACCAAGCGCGACGGCCGCTCGATCGAGGAGATCGGCAAGTACCACCCGACCGAGAACCCCTCGTTCATCGAGGTCGACTCCGCTCGCGCGCAGTACTGGCTCTCCGTAGGCGCCCAGGCGAGCCCGCAGGTTGAGGCCATCCTCAAGCTGACCGGCGACTGGGGCATCTTCAAGGGCGACAAGAACGCCGTCTCGACCGTCAAGGTCAAGGAAGCGAAGGAAGCCTTCGTCTCCGACGAGAAGAAGAAGCCTGTTCTCAAGCCCAAGGCAGAGAAGCCCGTTGCCAAGGTCGAGGAGGCCCCCGTCGAGGAGGCTCCCGAGGCTGCAGCCGACGAAGCAACCGAAGACAAGGCCTAACAACTATGCTCGCTCCCGCTCTTGAACACCTCGTTAAGGGGATCGTCGATCACCCCGAAGATGTGCAGGTAGCAGCAAAGAGTTCGCCACGCGGCGAGGTCCTCGAGGTGCGCGTGCACCCCGAGGACCTCGGTCGCGTGATCGGCCGCGCAGGCCGCACCGCCAAGGCGCTCCGCACCCTGATCTCGGCGCTCGCCGACGGTCGCAAGGTGCGCGTCGACGTGGTCGACACCGACTTCTAATCCGGTGGCAGCAACACAAGCAGGCAAGTCGCAACTGCGCATCGGTCGCCTCACAAAGGCGCACGGGCTCAAGGGCGGCATCAAAGTCGAGATGTTCACGGATGACCCGGACGGTCGTTTCACCCCCGGTGCCGTGTTCACACTCCAGGTTCCCGACTCGTCGGCCTGGCACAACAAGACCATCGAGCTCATCGAGCTCAAGTGGTACAACAGCCACGCTGTCGCCTTCTTCAAGGACGTCCCCGACCGTTCGGTCGCCGAGACGCTGATCAAGGCGATCCTCTGGATCGACCACGACCTCTCCGAGGTGCCCGAAGAAGAAGACGCCTGGTTCGACCACCAGCTGCTCGGCCTCTCGGTGCTTCGCGACGGCGTCAAGGTCGGCACGGTCAGCGCGATCGACCACTTCCCGGCGCAAGACCTGCTCACGGTGAAGACCGAGACCGGCGACGTGCTCGTCCCGTTCGTCAAGGCCATCGTCACGGCCGTCGACGTCAAGGCGGGGACCCTCACGGTCACCCCTCCCGTCGGGCTCTTCGAAGAGCTGCCCGACGACGAGCAGCCCGGCGCCGAGAAGCTCGTCGAGTACATCGAGCCCGACGCCGACGCCTCCCACGACGCCGACGAGACACCCGCCACGTAACGGTCGCGTCACCGGCGCATCACAGTGCGCCCGACCCGGTGTGAGAAGACGGTTACGGAACCTTAACGGCCCCGCTCCCTCGCCCGAAACACGCTCTCAATAGCTTCGTTCTATCACCCCGTCCGGGTGTGAGGACTCGAGCCAGGGAGCACCATGACAGATCTGCGAACCACGCCGGAGCCCACCGCCGCCGCTGCGCCCGCGGACGCGGCCGTCGAAGCCGACATCGTCCTCACGCGCCGGCCGGGACGCTGGATCGACGGCTGGGACGCCGAGAACACCACGTTCTGGGCCTCGCAGGGCAAGAAGATCGCCTCCCGCAACCTCAAGTGGTCGATCTTCGCCGAGTTTCTCGGGTTCATCGTCTGGCAGCTGTGGAGCATCGTGGTGGTGTTCCTGCCCGCCGCGGGCTTCCAGCTCGACACCGGGCAGATCTTCTGGCTCATCTCGATGCCGAGCCTGGCCGGCGCCACGCTGCGCATCCCGTACACGTTTATGGTGCCCAAGTTCGGCGGCCGCAACTGGACGATGATCTCGGCCGCGCTGCTGCTGATCCCCACCATCGCCCTCGCCGTGTGCGTCGGCAACCCGGAGACACCGTTCGGCGTGCTGCTGTTCGTCGCGGCCCTCGCTGGATTCGGCGGCGGCAACTTCGCCAGCTCGATGTCGAACATCACCTACTTCTACCCGCAGCGCGAGAAGGGCTGGGCACTCGGGCTCAACGCCGCGGGCGGCAACCTCGGCGTCTCGGTCGCCCAGTTCGTTGTGCCGATCGTCGTCGTCATGACCGCGGGGGCCACCCTCAACCTCCCGGCCGCCGGCTGGATCTGGATCCCGCTCATCCTCGTCGCGATCTTCGGCGCCTACCGCAACATGGACAACCTCTCGGCAGCGAAGGCCGACTTCGCCGGCTCCATCGCCGCCGTGCGAGAGCCCCACATGTGGCTGCTCGCCCTGCTCTACATCGGCACGTTCGGCTCGTTCATCGGCTTCGCGGGCGTCTTCCCCAAGCTCATCGCCGACCAGTTCCCCGACTTCTCCACCTTCCAGGTGGGCACCGCGTCGATCTCCCTCGCCTTCCTCGGCGCCCTCGTCGGATCGCTCTCCCGCCCGTTCGGCGGCCGTCTCGCCGACCGGTTCGGGGGAGCGGCCGTCACGGTCTGCTCGTTCGCGGCCATGGCCGTCGGCACCGTCTTCGTCATCCTCACCCTCCCGCTGGGCAGCTTCTGGCTCTTCCTCCTCGCGTTTATGTTTCTCTTCGTGGCATCCGGAATCGGCAATGGCTCGACGTACCGCATGATCCCCACCGTCTTCGCTGCCCGCGCCGGAACCGCGAACGCGCACACCACGGGCAGCTCCGTCACCGTGCAGCGCAAGACCGCGGCGGCCCTCGGCCTGATCTCCGCCGTCGGCGCCTACGGCGGGTTCCTGATTCCGCAGGCGCTCGGCATCTCGAAGGCCACCAACGGCGACTACACGGTCGGTTTCGCCTGCTTCGTGGCAAGCTACATCGTGATGCTCACCCTCACCGCCGTCTTCTACCTGCGCAAGGGCGTCGGCGCCGGCGGGCAGCGCGTATGACCCTCGCTCCCGCCGCCCCGCGCGCGGCCGCCGACACCCACTGCCCGTACTGCGCGCTGCAGTGCGCCATGACGCTCACCCCGGCGGCGGCCGTGCCCGTGGGCGAGCCCAGCGTGGCGGTGGAGGGACGCGACTTCCCGACGAACCGTGGCGGCCTGTGCAAAAAGGGGTGGACCTCCACGGTGCTGCTCGACTCGGCCGACCGCATCGCCGAGCCGATGAGGAGAGCCGCGGATGGCACGTTCTCTCCGGTTTCGTGGGGTGACGCCCTCGACGACATCGCCGACCGCCTCCGCCGGAGCCGCGCCGAGCACGGCGCCGACTCGGTCGGGGTCTTCGGCGGCGGGGGGCTCACCAACGAGAAGGCCTACCAGCTGGGCAAGTTCGCGCGCATCGCCCTCGCCACCTCCCGCATCGACTACAACGGCCGGTTCTGCATGTCGTCGGCGGCGGCCGCCGGCAACCGGGCGTTCGGCGTCGACCGCGGCCTGCCGTTTCCGCTCACCGACCTCGGTGCCGCCGAGACGATCCTCGTGCTCGGTTCGAACGTGGCCGAGACGATGCCGCCGTTCATCGCGCACCTCGAGAACGCCCGCGCCGCCGGCGGCCTCGTGGTCGTCGACCCGCGCCGCACCGCGACCGTGCGCCTCACCGAGAACGGCGGCGGCACCCACCTGCAGCCGACGCCAGGCAGCGACCTCGTGCTGCTGCTCGGCCTCACCCACATCGTCATCGCCGAGAAGCTCGTCGACGAGCGCTACCTGCGCGAGCGCACCACCGGCTTCGACGCCCTCGCCCGCAGTGTGGGCGCCTGGTGGCCGCAGCGTGTGCAGTCCGTGACCGGAGTGCCCGTGCACCAGCTGCGCGAGGTGGCCCGTCGGCTGGCCTCGGGGCGCGGCAGCTACATTCTCACCGGCCGCGGCGTCGAACAGCACGTCGACGGCACCGACACCGCGACGGCCGCCATCAACCTCGCCCTCGTGCTCGGCCTGCCGGGCACCCCGCACTCCGGCTACGGCACGCTCACCGGCCAGGGCAACGGCCAGGGCGGGCGCGAGCACGGGCAGAAGGCCGACCAGTTGCCCGGCTACCGCAAGATCGTCGACCCCGCGGCGCGCGCCCACGTCGCTGGCGTCTGGGGAGTAGACCCCGGCGACCTCCCGGGCGCGGGACTGCCCGCCGTCGAACTGCTGAACAGCCTCGGCCAGCCCGGCGGGGTGCGCAGCCTGCTCGTGCACGGCTCCAACGTCGTGGTCTCGGCCCCCAACGTCACCCGGGTGCGTGCCGGGCTCGCGGCCCTCGACCTGCTCGTGGTGTGCGACTTCTTCTTCTCCGAGACCGCTAGTCTCGCCGACTACGTGCTGCCGGTCACCCAGTGGGCCGAGGAGGAGGGCACCATGACCTCGCTCGAGGGGCGCGTCATCCGCCGCCGCAAGGCGCTCGACGCGCCATCCGGAGTACGCAACGAACTGTGGATCATGCACGAGCTCGCCCGCCGGCTCGACTCGCCCGGCGTGTTCAGCGAGAACCCCGCCGAGGTGTTCGACGAGCTCGCGCGGGCGTCGGAGGGCGGTCTCGCCGACTACTCGGGAATCGACTACGCGCTGCTCGACAGCGGCGCCGCCGTCTACTGGCCGTACCCGGTCGGATCGACCGGCACACCGCGGCTGTTCCAGACCGCGTTCGCCCACCCCGACGGACTCGCCCGCATCGTGCCGGTGAGCCCGCGGCCCGCACCCGAGCCGCTCAACACCCCGGGCTCGCTCACCCTCATCACCGGCCGGCTGCTCGAGCACTACCAGTCGGGAGCGCAGACCCGCCGGGTGCCCGAGCTCAACGACGCCAAGCCGCACGCCCGCGCCGAGATGCACCCGACCACCGCCGCGTCGCTCGGCGTGGCCGACGGCGACCTCGTCGAACTGAGCAACCGCCGGGGCAGCGTGCGCGCGCGGGCGCTCGTGGCCGCGACCATCCGCCCCGACACGGTGTTCCTGCCGTTCCACTTCGCCGGCACCGAGTGCGCCAACCTGCTCACTCAAGACGCGACCGACCCCGTCTCGGGCATGCCGGAGTTCAAGACCACCGCCGTCTTAGTGCGCGCCGTGCGCGAGGAGGTGACGGCGTGAGTCCCGCCGCGAGTATCGTCCTGGTCGGCTACGGCCCCGTGGGGGCGCGATTCGTCGAAGACCTGCTGCCCGCCGTGCGCTCGGGCGCCGTCGCCCTCACCGTCGTCGGCGCCGAAGACGAAGAGGCCTACAACCGGGTGCTCGTCGCCGAGTTCGCCGTCGGACGCACCGACCGTTCGGCCATGGAGGTCACCGACACCGCCGCCGCCCTCGAGGCCGGGGTGCGGTTCGTGCGCGCCACTCACGTGACCGGCATCGACCGTGAGAGCCGCAGGGTGATTCTCGACGACGAGAGCATGCTCGGCTACGACCGGCTCGTGCTCGCCACCGGCGCCCGGGCGAACGTTCCGACGCTCGACGGCGTCGACGCGGTCGGCCGCGACCTGCGCGCGCTGCTGCGCCTCGACCACTCCGAGCAGGGCCGCGATCAGCGTCTGCCCGACGGGGTGACCGTGCTGCGCGACCTCGCCGACGCCCACACGGTGCGCGCCGCCGTCGAGGGCCGCAAGCGCATCGTTGTGCTCGGCGCCGGAGTTCTCGGGCTCGAGATCGCCCTCGCCGCCGCGGAGGAGGGCGCCGAGGTGTGCGTCGTGCACCACGGCGGCTACCCGATGGCGCGCAACCTCGACAAGGGTGGCGGCACCATGCTCGCCCGCTCGGTCGTGCGCGCCGGGGTCGCCCTCGTCGCGCACTCCCGCGCCGAGGCGGTCACCTACCGCACCGACGACGACGGAGAGCGGCACTTCGACGCTCTCGTCTGCGCCGACGGCAAGATCATCGCCGGCGACCTGCTCGTGCTCTCGTGCGGCGTGAGCGCCCGCGCCGAGCTCGCGACCCTCGCCGGCCTGCCCACCTCCGCCGGCGTGCTCGTCGACCACGAGCTGCGGTCGTGGGACGACCCGCACGTCTTCGCGATCGGCGACTGCGCGCACGTGGCCGATCGCCCGGCCGACTACCTCGTCGGCGCCCGCGTCGCGGGAGGCCCGACCGGGCTGATCGGCCCCGGCTGGCGTCAGGCCGAGTGGCTCGCCGCCCGCCTGGGCGCAGAGTTCGCGGCATCCGCCCCGCCCGCCCCGCTCGCCGCACCGCGTCCCGCGCTCGTGATGCTCAAGTCGGAGGCCGTCGACGTGGTCTCGGTCGGCGACGTCGAGCTCGAGCCGTGGGACGTCGAGCCGACGACGGTCGACGCGCAGGGCGAACGCATCCCGGGGCGGCAGGTATCGCAGTGGGTCGACCCCGAGCACGGGCGCTATCTCAAGATGGTGACCCGGCGTGGCGTGCTCGAGGGCATGGTGTGCGTGGGGTTGCCCCGCACCGCGGCCGAGCTCACCCTGCTGTTCGAACGCGGCAGCGAACTGCCCGCCGACCGCTCGGTGCTGCTGCGCAACGACGGTCCGGACTACGCGCCCACCACCGACTCCGACGCCTTCGCGCCTGACGCCACGGTGTGCTGGTGCAACGGCGTCACGGTCGCGCACGTCCACGAGTCGGTCGACGCGGGCGACACGACGGTCGCGTGTGTGGGCAAGTCGACGCGGGCCGGCACCGGCTGCGGCGGCTGCAAGGGCCGCATCGGCGAGCTCATAGAGCGCTTCCGAGAGGCGTCAGAGGTCGCGGTCTAGTCTGCCGGCCCCACCCCACCCCTGCCCGCATCCCCGCGCCGCGAGAGTGCACTTGTGCACCGTTCTGGCCGCGTAAAGGGGGGCACAACTGCACTCTCGGCGACGGGCGTGCCTCGGCCGCGACGGCGGGCGGGCAGGCGGGCGAGCACGCGGGAGGGCGGCAGGCGGGCGGGCAGACAGGCGGGCAGACAGGCGGGCGGGCAGACAGGCCGGCAGGCGGATGCGCCCGGGCCGGTCGCGGGCTAGGCCCAGGGCGGGCGCAGCGCCGGCACCCGGTCTCCGGCCGCGACGCCGTCGTGGGGCACGACCAGGATCGTGTCTGCCGCGGCGAGGCCGATGAGCATCGCCGGCGACTGCTTGTCGCACGGCAGCGCACGGCCGTCGGAGACGGTCGCGGCGACGAGACGCACCCCGTGCCCGGCCCCGGCGATCGGCACGGCGGCGATCTCGCTGCCGAGCTCCGTGAGCGGGCGGCCGAGCAGCCCGTCGACGAGGGGCAGGCCGAGGCTCAGGAAGGCGAGCATGCCGGCCGCCGGATTGCCGGGCAGGCACAGCACGAGCCGCCCGTCGCCCAGCCGCCCGACGATCACCGGGTGCCCGGGCCGCATCGCGACGCCGTCGACGAGCACGGTGCCGCCGTGGGCGATCAGTGCGGAGCGGGCGTGGTCGGTGGCGCCGCGGGAGCTGCCTCCGGTCACCACGACGAGCTCGCAATCCCCGGCGCCGAGCGCCCCGATCGTGAGGGCGAGGTTGTCGCCGACGTGCCGCATCCCGGCCGCACTCAGCCCGAGGGACTCGAGCAGGGCGGGCAGCTGCGGCCCGAACGCGTCGCGCACGAGCCCGGGGATCGCCACGCCCTCGCTGACGATCTCGTCGCCGAGCACCACGAACCGCACGCGCGGGCGGCGACGCACCACGACAGTGTCGGTTCCGCCGGCCGCGGCCAGGGCGAGACGGGCGGGGGTGAGCACGCTGCCGGCGCGCACGAGCACGGTGCCGGCCGCCGCCTCCTCGCCTTCGCGCCGGATGTGGGCCCCGTCGGCCGGTTGCCCGGGGTCGACGTGCGGCGCGACCGACAGCACTGCGCCGAGCGGGGTCGTGGTGACGACGCCGTGCTCAGAGCGCAGGATCGCGCGGGTGCCCGGCGGGATCATCGCGCCGGTCGCTATGGGGCGGCCGGTGTGGTCGCCGAGGGTCGCGGCGATACCGACCGTGCCCGCGGTGATCGCCGCGCCGAGCAGCCAGGGGCCGGCGCCCGCGACCGCCCAGCCGTCCATCGCCGACGACGAGAAGCCCGGCATGTTCGCGAGGGCCAGGACGTCGACCGTGAGGGTGCGTCCCGCGGATGCCGCGAGGTCGAGCCGCTCGACACCCGACGGGATCCGGCTTCCGGCGGTGTGCGCGATCTCCCGCGCCGCACGCCAGTCGGCGTCGACCACCGTGGTCGCGCTCACGTCGGCCGCCGCGAGAAGACCCGGCCACGGATCGGCGCTCAGGCCGGCGGTCGGTTCAGAGCCTGGATGGACGCCTGGTTCAGAGCCCGGCCGGACGCCTGGTTCAGAGCCCGGCCGGACGCCTGGTTCAGAGCCCGGCCGGACGGCCGGTTCAGAGCCCGGCTGGACGGCCGGTTCAGAGCCCGGCTGGACGCCTGGTTCAGAGCCCGGCTCGACGCCCGGCTCAGCGGTCGGCCGTGGGGAGCTCTGCCGCGAGTGCCGTGAGGCGGCCGATGGCGTGTGCGACGTCGGCATCAGAGCCGCCCGCCCGCCCGGCCGCGTAGCCGGCGAGGAACGTCGTGAGGGGTGCCGCCGGTCGCGTCACACCGTGTGCTGCGACCCGCGCCAGGTCGAGCAGGGCGGTCACATCGAGGGTGACCTCCGGCGGGATTCCGAGTTCGGCGCGCGCCGACTCGATCCACTGAAGCATCCGGTCGGCTTCGTCGCTCACTCGCACGCTCCCTCGTTGTGTCCGTTGTGCCGTGCCAGAGTATCGCAGCGCGGTGAGCACCCCGCAACGCGCGCGAAACCGGGCGAAACAGCGCGGCAACGTCGCCCGGGTATCGTGCGGAGCACGCAGAACGACGACGAACGGAGGCGGGCATGGAGTTCGATGCGATCGTGCTCGCCGGCGGCAGGTCGAGCCGGATGGGCGCGGCGAAGTCGCGGCTGGTGTTCGAGGGCCGCTCGCTCGTCGAGGTGGCCGTCGCGGCCGCGCACAGCGCGCGCACCGTCGTGGTGGTCGGTCCGGAGGGGGTCGCTCCGGAGGGTGCGCTGACGGCCCGCGAGACCCCGGCGCTGGGCGGACCCGCCGCCGCACTCGTCGCCGGCGTCGACAGACTGGGCGACACGGCCGCCTCGTGGGTGCTTGTGCTCGCGTGCGACCTGCCGAGGGCGGGCGACGCCGTCGAGGTGCTGGTGACGGCGGTGCTGCGCAACACCGAGTCGACGTGCGACGCGGTGGTCGCCGTCGACGACTCCGGGCGACGCCAGCCCCTGCTCGCGCTGTACCGCACCGACGCGCTCGTGCGCGCCGCGGCATCCGCCCACGACGGGGGAGGGCTCGACGGCCTGCCGTTGCGGCGGCTCGTGGGCGGCCTGAACACCGTGGAGGTCGCGGTCGACGGCGCGCTGTGCGCCGACGTGGACACTCCGGAGCAGGCGCGGTCGTTCGGAATCGACGTTCCGCTGGGGGCGGGCGCGGCGTTCATCTAGACGTCGAGCCGGTAGCCGCGTTTGACGACGGTGGCGATGAGGCCCGGCGTGCCGAGCGAGCGACGCAGGCGGCTGAGGGCGACCTCCATGGCGTGGTCGTCTTGGATGCCGGGCAGGGCCCGGGCGAGCTCGGTGCGGGAGAGCACGGCGCCGGGGGCGGCGACGAGCTGGCGCAGCAGCGCGAGCGAGGTGGGCGGCAGCAGGGCGCGCACACCCTGGATCTCGACGAGCTGCCCGCGCAGCGAGAGCTCGCCGTGGCGGGTGGGCACCCGGCGCACCCGCTCGGTCTCGAGGTATTCGCAGACGAGGCGGATGAGGGCGCCCATGCGGTAGCGCTCCGGCTGGATCGGCTGCACTCCGAGCGCGAGCAGCGGGGCGGCGGTCACCGGGCCGACGGCGGCGGCGAGCACGTCGGTCTGCAGGGCGTCGACCAGGTCATCGAGCAGGCCCAACGCCTCGGCGGCGATGAACAGCGCGTCGACCGAGGGGGCGCTGGTGAAGGTGAGGGCGTCGATCTGCCGGGCGCAGGTGGCCTCGAGCAGGCGCTTGACCCGGTCGTTGTCGGCACCGACCATCGCCCAGCGGTAGGGGGCGACCGTGAGCACGGAGTGGTGGGCGCGCAGCCGGTCGAGCTGCTCCTCGTCGGTGTAGCCGTGCACCTGCACCGCGATCGTGAGGCCCGGTTCGAGCTCGTCGAGCGCCTTGGTGACGAGGGACGCGGTGGTCTCGACCTCGCTCATGCCGGTGTCGTTGAGGCCCGCCGCGCGGATGCCGCCGCGCGCCTTCGGCCCGCGCACGAGGATGCGCGACGCGGAGAGCGAGTCGGTGAGGGCGTCGCCGAGGCCGGCGGCGTCGGCGACCTCGAACCAGCGGCGCACCCCGTAGCCGGTGGAGGCGAGCAGAACGTCGGGGCGCCGGGCGATGATCTCCCGGGTGTCGGCGATGATCGGGTCGTCTTCCTGCGCGTTGGTGATGCGCAGGGTGGGCGCGTGCAGCACGGTCGCGCCGCGGCGTTCGAACGCGTCGATGAGGTCCTCGGACCGGCGGTCGGAAGTCACGCCGATTCGAAAGCCCTCGAGCTGGTTCGGGCGGAACCCGGCGACGCGGGGTTCTTCGGTGTCGCTCATGCGAGGTCCGCCAGGGCTTCGGCGCGGGCGAGCAGAACGGATGCCTCGGCGTCTCCGTCGTAGGCGAGGCGCACGACCTCGCCGATCACGAGCACGGCGGGGGAGCTGACCTGGGCGGCGGCCGCGTCGAAGACGATCGACGCGAGGGTGCCGACGGTCGTGGTCTGGGTGGGGCTGAATCCGCGTTCGATGATCGCGACGGGCAGCTGCGGGTCGGCGCCGAAGCGCACGAGGCCCTGCGTGATGCTCGGGAGGGTGCCGATGCCCATCAGCACGACGATCGTGCCGCCGAGTCCGGCGAGGTGTTCGAGCTCGGAGTCGGTGAGCGGCGCGTGGCCGGAGACGACGGTGAACAGCCGGGTCATGCCGCGGTGTGTGAGCGGGATTCCCGCGGCGGCGGGCACGGCGATGGCGCTCGTGACCCCGGGGATCACCGTCACCGCGACTCCGGCGGCGTGGCAGGCGAGCACTTCCTCGCTGCCGCGGCCGAACACGTAGGGGTCGCCGCCCTTGAGCCGCACGACGTTCGCGCCGGCGAGGGCGTGCGACACGATGAGCGCCTCGATCTCCTTCTGGCTCACGGGGTGGTGGCCGGGGGTCTTGCCGACGTTGACGAGGGTCGCGCGGGGCGCGAGCGTGTCGAGGGAGCCGTGCGGCGCGAGCCGGTCGAACAGCACGACGTCGGCGCGCTCGAGGGCGCGCGCTCCGGCGACCGTCAGAAGGTCGTCGCTGCCCGGCCCGCCGCCGACGAGGGTGACCTCGCCGACCGGGCGCGAACGGTCGTCACCGAGACTCCCGGTGCCAGCCTGCTCGCTCATTACATGTTCCCTCTCACAGGGATCGTCGGTCCCGCTACGAATACCGTAGCCGGGTTGGCCAATTCTGCCTCAGTGGGCGGCCGAGTCTGGCCGCGCTCCGCAACGCGGGGTAATCCCACATCGGGCGAGTCCGGGGCGTTCACGAAGCTGCGGAACCGGCGCAGGCGCTCCGGGTCGCGCAGCGTCGCCGCCCATTCGTCTTCGTAGTTGTCGACGTGCAGGGCCATCGCGGCCTCGAGATCGGCGGCGAGACCGAGCGAGTCGTCGACCACGACCTCGCGCACGTGGTCGATGCCTCCGGGCAGCTCCTCCATCCAGCGGGCGGTGCGCTGCATGCGGTCGGCGGTGCGGATGTAGTACATCATGTACCGGTCGATGTACTTGATGAGGGTCTCGTCGTCGAGGTCGGAGGCGAGCAGCTGGCCGTGCGCCGGCTGGAAGCCGCCGTTGCCGCCCACGTACATGTTCCAGCCCAGGTCGGTGGCGATGACTCCCACGTCTTTTCCGCGGGCCTCGGCGCACTCGCGGGCACAGCCGGAGACGCCGAACTTGAACTTGTGCGGCGCCCGCAGGCCGCGGTAGCGCAGTTCGAGCCCGATCGCCATGGCGACCGAGTCCTGCACGCCGAAACGGCACCAGGTGGAGCCGACGCAGCTCTTCACGTTGCGCAGTGCCTTGCCGTAGGCCTGGCCCGACTCGAACCCGGCGTCGACGAGCACCCGCCAGATGTCGGGCAGCTGGTCGAGGCGTGCGCCGAACAGGTCGATGCGCTGGCCGCCGGTGATCTTCGTGTACAGGCCGTAGTCGATCGCGACCTGCGCGATCACGGCGAGTTTCTGCGGGGTGACCTCCCCTCCGGGGATGCGGGGCACTACCGAGTAGCTGCCGTCCTTCTGCATGTTGGCGAGGGCGCGGTCGTTGGTGTCCTGCAGGCCGCCGCGGCCGCCGTCGAGAATGTAGGCGCCGCGCTGGCTGGCGAGAACGGATGCGACGGCGGGCTTGCAGATGTCGCAGCCGCGTCCGGCGCCCAGGCGGGCGACGATCTCGTCGAAGGTGGTGAGCTCGAGCACCCGCACCGACTCGAACAGCTCCTGGCGGCTGATGGGGAAGTGCTCGCACATCGCGCGCGACATCTCGATGCCCGACTTCGCCAGCTCGGTGCCGAGCAGCTTCTTGACGAGCGGCACACACGAGCCGCACTGGGTGCCGGCGCGCGAGCAGGTCTTGAGGGTGCCGAGGTCGGTGCACGCCTCGCCGTGGTCGCCGCGGACGGCGGCGCGCACCGCTCCCGCGTCGACGTTGTTGCACGAGCAGACCAGGGCGTCGTCGGGCAGCTCGTCGCCCTCGGGGGCGCCGCCGCCGAATCCCGACAGGTAGGCGCCCGGCTCGCTCGACAGCTCACGGCCCAGCATCGGGCGCAGGGAGGCGTAGGGCTCGGCGTCGCCGACGAAGATCCCGCCGAGCAGCGTGCGGGCGTCGGCCGACATCACGAGCTTCTGGTACAGGCCGCGGGCGGGGTCGGCATAGACGACCTCGAGCGCGCCGTCCTGCTCGCCGCGGGCGTCGCCGAAGCTCGCGACGTCGACGCCCGAGAGCTTCAGCTTCGTCGCGTCATCCACCGTCGTGAACTCGGCGGCGCCGCCCAGCAGGCGGTCGGCCACGACCTCGGCCATGGCGTTCGCGGGGGCGACCAGCCCGGTGCAGCGGCCCTCGAAGTTGGCGACCTCGCCGATCGCCCAGATGTTCTCGTGCGAGGTGCGGCAGTCGGTGCCGATGACAACACCGCCGCGCTCGCCGACCGTCACCCCGGCGTCGCGGGCCAGCTCGTCACGCGCCGAGATGCCGATCGAGAAGATGACCATGTCGAAGTCGGAGCGCTGTCCGTTGGTGAACTTCACACCCGTGACGACCCCGTCGGTCTCCTCGATGAGACGCGGACGTGTGCCCAGGTGCAGCTGGATCCCCTGCGCCGTGATCAGCCGGCCGAGCGCCTGCCCGGCGCCCTCGTCGAGCTGCGCCGACATCAGCCAGCCGCCGGAGTGCACGACCGCGGTCTCGGCGCCGAGCTTCTGCAGCCCGCCCGCGGCCTCCAGGCCGAGCAGCCCGCCGCCGGCGACGAGCACGCGGGCCGGACGCCCGAGCACGCCGGCGAGGCGCACGACCTCGCCCGTGAAGAAGTCGACGTCGTCGATGGTGCGGTACACCCGGGAGAGGTGGGCGCCCGGGATGTCGGGCACCGGGGCGCTGGAACCGGTGGCGAGCACGAGCTCGTCGTAGGGGAGCACGGTGCCGTGCGCGGTGGTCACGGTCTTCGCCGCCGGGTCGATGGCGGTGGCGCGCTCACCGGTGCGCAGGGTCACGTGCTCGGCGGCCCAGTGCGAGCTCGGCTGCAGGGTCAGGTCTTCGGCCCCGGCGAGACGGCGGCTGAGCGCCACCCGGTCGTAGGGGAGGTGCACCTCCTCGGCGACGACGGTGACGCGAACGGAATGCTCGGTGTCGCGCGACTGGATCGCATCGACGAACCGGTGGGCTGCGGGCCCGCCGCCGACGACGACGACCTCGCGCGGGCGGGTCCCGTTCGCACCGGGGGGACGAGCGGAGTCAGTGTGGCTCATGGGCTTGTTCCTAACGGATCGACGGGTCGCGCATTCGGTTCGGCCAGCTTAGAAAGGGGCGGTTTCGCGCCCATTGCCCCCGTGTATCCCCGGAGTCACAAACCCCGCACACCGCGGCCCGGCGATTGTGAGGCAGGTTTCATGCCGACGAAACACGAGGTGACTGAAACGAAACATGCGCCGCATAGCGTTTACCGTGTTCCGGCAGAGAAGGGCAGCGCACATGACACTCACCACCGCCGCATCCACGAGCACACCGACCGCGGTCTGGGAGAAGGCCTGCGCGGTCGACGAGCTCGAGCCCTCCTGGGGCGAGGCGCTCCTGCTGCGTATGAAGCAGATCGCGCTCTTCGTGATCTCCCCGCAGGAGATCTACGCGGTCAACCACCAGGACCCCGCCACCGACGCCTTCGTCATGGCCCGCGGCATCGTCGGCTCGAAGTCGGTCGCCGACGAACACCGACCCACCGTGGCATCCCCGCTGCTCAAGCAGGTCTACGACCTCGGCACCGGCGAGTGCTTCACCGACCCCACACTCTTCCTCAAGACCTACCGCACCCGCGTGGTCGGCGGATTCATCGAGATCGAGATCGAGGATGTCGCGTGACGATGCTCCTCGACCCGCGCGTCGGCGCCGTAGCGCTCGAACCCGCCGCGCCCACGCCGACCGCCCTGCCCGCCCTCGTCGCCATCTCGCACGGCACGTCGTCTCCGGTCGGCCAGCGGGCCGTCGCGTCGCTCGTCGACGCCGTGGCCGGTGAGCGCGGCGATCTCGCGGTCAGCGGCGGCTTCGTCGACGTTCAGCAGCCCGACGTGGAGGCGACGCTCGACTCCCTCGACCACGGGGCACCCGCCGTCGTCGTCCCGTTGCTGCTGTCTGCCGGCTACCACGTGCACGTCGACCTGCGCGACGAGCTCGCCGTGGCCCCGCGACCGACGGCGCTCGCCGCGGCCCTCGGGCCCGACGACCGCCTCGTCGCGGTGCTGCACCGCCGACTGCTCGAGGCCGGGCTGCGCCCCGACGACGGCGTCGTGCTCGCCTGCGCCGGGTCGAGCGACGCGCGCGCTGTGGCCGACTGCCACGACATGGGGGCGCGCCTCTCGGTGGTGCTCGGCCGCACGGTGCGGGTCGGGTTCATCTCGGCGGCAAGCCCACGACTGGCCGACGCGGTGGAGCTCGAGCGCGAGTCATCCGCCCGGGTCGTGGTGAGCACCTACCTGCTCGCGCCCGGCTACTTCACCGACCTCGCGCACGCGACCGCCGCAGATCTCGCGACCGCACCGCTGCTCGCCGCCGGCGAGGCGCCCCCGGCCGAACTCGTCGACCTCGTCGTCGACCGCTACCGGGCGGGTTCGACCGGCTTCTGAGTCGCGTCTACGCTGTACTGGTGCGCATCGACATCATCAGCATCTTTCCCGAATTCTTCGGGGTGCTCGATATCTCCCTTCTCGGCAAGGCCCGGGAACGCGGCATCATCGACCTCGGCGTGCACAACCTGCGCGACTTCACCCACGACCGTCACCGCACGGTCGACGACACCCCCTACGGCGGCGGCGCCGGAATGGTGATGAAGCCGGAGCCATGGGGAGAGGCCTTCGACCAGGTGCTTCAGGATGAATCATCCGTCGTCATCTTCCCCTCGCCTGCGGGGGAGCGGTTTACGCAGGCGACCGCCCGCGAACTCGCGCTCGAGCCGCACCTCGTCTTCGGCTGCGGCCGCTACGAGGGAATCGACCAGCGCGTCATCGCGCACACCGCCACCCGCGCGCGTGTGCGCGAGGTGAGCCTCGGAGACTACGTGCTCAACGGTGGAGAGGTCGCCGTGATGGCGATGATCGAGGCGATCGGGCGGCTCGTGCCCGGCGTCGTCGGCAACCCGGAGTCCCTCACCGAGGAGAGCCACGAAGACGGCCTGCTCGAGTACCCGAGCTACACGAAGCCCGCGACCTGGCGCGAACTCGAGGTTCCGCCGGTGCTGTTGAGCGGCAACCACGGCGCGATCGCGACCTGGCGTCACGAGCAGCAGCTCGAGCGCACCCGCCGCGTGCGACCCGACCTGCTGCCCGAGTAGCGCGCCTTCCCGCTCACGCCGGCCGCGGCTCACGCCGGCAGCTGGCCGGCAGGCGGGCTCGCTAGGAACGCGCGGTCAGCACCCGTGGCCCGTCAGCCGTGATCGCGACGGTGTGCTCCACGTGCGCGGCGCGCGAGCCGTCGGCGCTGCGCAGCGTCCAGCCGTCTTTGTCGGTGTAGATCTTCGAGGTGCCGAGCATCAGCCAGGGCTCGATCGCGAAGACGAGTCCCTCGCGAAGCGGAACTCCGCGGCCGGGCCTGCCGTCGTTGGGCACGTGCAGGTCGCCGTGCATGGTGCGGCCGACGCTGTGACCGCCGAAGTCGAGGTTCACGGCATAGCCGTCGGCGTGTGCCACTGCGCCGATGGCCGCCGAGACGTCGCCCATGCGTCCGCCGGGCTGGGCGGCGTCGATGCCCGCGGCGAGGGCGCGCTCGACGGTGTCGATGAGGGAGAGGTCTTCGTCGCGCGGGGTTCCGACGACGAGTGTGAGTGCCGAGTCGCAGACCCAGCCGTCGACGGATGCCGCGAAGTCGAGACTGATCACGTCGCCGTCACGCAGCACGTAGTCGAAGGGAAGCCCGTGCAGCGCGGCGTCGTTGACCGACGTGCAGAGAACCTTGCCGAACGGCGAGGCCCCGAACGACGGGTGGTAGTCGATGTAGGAGCTCTCGGCCTTGCGCTTGCGGATCATGCTGTGGGCCAGCTTGTCGAGCGTGAGCAGGTTGACTCCGACGGCGGTTGCGGCGGCTGTGGCCTCGAGCACGCTGGCGACGAACTCGCCGGCCACCGCCATCTGCTCGATCTCGGCAGGGGTTCGCAGTTCGATCATGGTGAGCCAAGCTTAGGCGCGCACACGCGCCGCCGCAGTTATTCGGCGGGGACGACGCGGCTGTACGGCTCGAGTACCTCGCGAACGACGATGCGCGCCTTCTCGAGGTAGCGTTCGTCGCCGTTGCGGTCGACACGGAACGCGCGCTGCATCAGCGCCGTCGCGATCTCGATGGCCACGTCGAGGTCGAGCGTGAACTCGTCGGTGACCGGCATGTCGTAGCGCAGCCCCACGAACTGCAGCAGGCGGTTCGACAGCTCCTTGTTGGCGTTGATCTGGCTGTCGATGAAGCGTTCGTCGATGACGCCGCCGAAGTGCAGGGCGCGAAAACCGGGCTCGGTGCGCGAGAGCTGGGCGTAGACGTCGAGCACGGTGTCGAGCTCGCCGATCCAGCCCTCGGGGTGCACGTCGATCGCCGTGAACGCCGCCGTGAGGAAGCGTTCCATGTTGCGGGCGGCGAGGGCGCGCAGCAGAGACTGGATGTTCGGGAAGTACCGGTAGACGACCCCGACCGAGGAGCGGGAGCGGGCGGCGACGTCGCTCGTGGTGAGCCCGTCGATGCCCTTCTCGTCGATGAGCGATGCTGCGGTGTCGAGAAGGAGCGTGATGCGTTCGCTGCTGCGCTGTTGCACAGGCTCGGTGCGAACGTTCACGGGGCTCGGTGAGAGTGCCGGTTGCTCATTCATTGCTACAAATACCCCGTATTCGTTGGGCGCCCGCTACGGCTACCTTTAAAGGATGCTTCTCCGCCGTGCGCTTTTCTATTGGCAGTTTATCTCAGCCTTTTTGCTCCCCGCCTGGGTGCTGGTAGGCCGTGGTATTCTCCGCGCCGGTGAGGGGTGGGACTTTGTTCTCTACCTGGTGCTGTGTCCCATTTTGTGCGTGGTGATGCTTGCCGTTGTCGGCCTCACTGTGGCGCGAAAGCAGGTCAGGTCGACGCGGGCGGTGTCCTGGTTGGACGCGGGTGTCATGGCAGTGTGGCACACATCCATAATTTCGTATGGATTTGTTGCCTCATCTGCGCTTTCTGCGGTAATAGTAGTCCTTTCGATTATCGCGTTCTGGGTGGCTGTCTGGCAGCTCTATACCGAGACCCGCACCCGGGTGAAGAACGCCTTCTCGCTCGACCCGATCGATGCGGGAACCTACAGCGCCAAGACCTACGACCCGGCCACCGACGCCGGCCGGGTGATCATCATCAATCCCGACGGCACAAAAGAGGAACTCCCCGACCGCTGAGTGCGCTGTGTCGGATGCCTCGCGGTGGCAGCGATGCCCTCGAATGTGTCATCATTGATCTTTGTGCTTCCGCACGTTTCTGCCACAGGGGAACCGTGATCACGTGAAGTGCGCCTCCTTACTTCAAGAATGAGTCAAAACGTGATCGACCTGTGGCGGTTGCAAGAGAGTGAATACCATGCATATTCTCGACGCCGTTGATGCGGCATCCCTCAAGGACAACATCCCGGATTTCCGCGCCGGTGACACCGTCAAGGTTCACGTGAACATCATCGAAGGCACGCGCGCCCGCATCCAGGTCTTCCAGGGTGTCGTCATCGGCCGTTCCGGTGAGGGCGTCCGCGAGACGTTCTGCGTCCGCAAGGTCAGCTTCCAGGTCGGCGTAGAGCGCACCTTCCCCGTGCACTCGCCCGTCATCGACCACATCGAGGTCGTCACCCGCGGTGACGTTCGTCGCGCGAAGCTGTACTACCTGCGCAACCTCCGTGGCAAGAAGGCCAAGATCAAGGAAAAGCGCGACTAGTAACACCCGCTTTTAGTCTTTACTGAGCTCCCTGCCGAATACAATTGGCAGGGAGCTCAGGGGTTTAATGACAAGCGAATTACAGCCGGCGGCAGGAACGCACGCCGAGACTGACGATCGGCCGACGCCGCGGAAGCCTCGGCTCTCAGAGAGGCAGCGAAAGGCGCGTGGCGTCAAGCTGTTCATCCGCGACATCCTGTTCATATTCCTCGCGGCACTGCTGATCTCGTTCCTCATCAAGACGTTCCTGATCCGTTCGTTCTATATCCCGTCCGAGTCGATGATGGACACGCTGCACGTCGACGACCGCATCATCGTCAACCTCCTCGAGCCCGAGCTCGTGCCCATCGAGCATGGCGACGTCGTGGTGTTCACCGATCCGGGCAACTGGCTCCCCGGCGGCGACGAGCCCGACACCCGCAACGCGGTCGCCGTGGCGATAGACGAGGTGCTCGGCTTCATCGGCCTCAGCGCTCCCGACAGCGACGACCACCTGATCAAGCGCGTGATCGGCCTCCCCGGCGACGTGGTGGTCTGCTGCAACGACTTCGGGCAGCTCACCGTCAACGGCGTCCCCCTCGAGGAGCCGTACACCGAGCTCGGCGGGCGCTCCAAGGCCACCGAGAAAGACTTCACGGTCACCGTTCCCAAGGGCTCGCTCTGGGTCATGGGCGACAACCGCTTCAACTCCGCCGACTCGTCGTTCCACTACTCGGGAGACCCCGACGCCCCCGGAACGGCCTTCGTGCCGATCAAGAACGTCGTCGGTCGCGCCGTACTGGTGACCTGGCCGCTCGACCGCTGGACCTGGCTCGACAACTATCCCCTCGTCTTCCGCGGGGTCGACGCATCGGGCGACTGACGTGGCAGTGACGGATCCGACGCTCGAGGTCGAGACGGCGATGCACGCGGGCGGCGCGCGGTTTGTCATCGGCATCGACGAGGTCGGCCGCGGCGCCATCGCCGGACCGGTCGCGGTGGGACTGTGCCTCGTCGACGCCGAAGTGGGTGTGCACCCCGAGGGCCTGCGCGACTCGAAGATGCTCAGCGAGAAGCGCCGCGTGGCGCTCGCGCCCCTCACAACGGGATGGGCCCGCTTCACCGCCGTCGGCCTCGCCTCGGCCGACGAGGTCGACGCGATCGGCATCGTCGCCGCACTCGGGCTCGCGGCCAAACGCGGGCTGGTGGCGATGCACGAGGCCGGCGCCCGCATCGGCGACAGCGTGATCCTGCTCGACGGGTCTCACGACTGGCTCAACCCGGCGCTCGCCACCCCGCTGCGCGTGCAGACCCGGGTCAAGGCCGACCGTGACTGCGCGTCGGTCGCCGGGGCATCCGTCGTCGCGAAGGTGCACCGAGACAACCTCATGATCGCCGCCGACGCGCGCCTGCCCGGCTACGGCTGGTCGGGAAACAAGGGCTACGGCTCGGCCGAGCACTTCGCCGCGATCGAGCAACTCGGCGCGACCGACCTGCATCGGCGCACGTGGCTCAAGGTAACGGCTTAGGATTGTCAGACGATGGACGAAGACGAGTTCGAAGACTATGACCGCGAGGTCGAGCTGGCCCTGTACCGCGAGTACCGCGATGTGGTCGGCCAGTTCCGCTATGTCGTGGAGACCGAGCGACGCTTCTACCTCGCGAACGAGGTGGAGCTCGTCAGGCAGGACACCGAGCACGACTTCTACTTCGAGCTGACGATGAACGACGTGTGGGTGTGGGACGTCTACCGTTCCGACCGCTTCGTGAAGAGTGTGCGCGTGCTCACCTTCAAAGACGTCAACGTCGAAGAGCTCAGCTCGAAGGAGCTCGAGCTCCCGAAGGAGCTCGCCCTCGACGAGTAGCCACCGATTTATTCTCTGCCCGGATGCCGCCACGGCATCCGGGCATTTTTTTATCTCCGGTCTTGCGTTTCGATAGATACCGATATATCGTTAACGCATCGCCGAACAATCGTTCGGTGTCTGCAGTTGAAAGGATGGATACGCGATGAACAGCGAATTCCACAACACACACGAACACCAGCACCACGACCGCGGGCCTCGTCGAGGCCACGGCTTCGGCCCCGGCGCACGCGCCTTCGCAGCCGGCGCCCCCGGCTTCGGCCCCGGCTTCGGAGGTTTCGGCCCCCGCGGCTTTATGCCGCCCGGCCCGCAGCGCAAGCGTCGCGGAGACGTGCGCTCCGCGATCATCTCGCTGCTGAGCGACAAGGCCTACAACGGCTACGGGCTGATCAAGGAGATCGCCGAGCGCTCGGGCGGAACGTGGACCCCGAGCCCCGGCTCCGTCTACCCCACGCTGCAGCAGCTCGTCGACGAGGAGCTCATCGAGGCCGTCGGCGAGGGCCGCCGCACCGAGTTCCAGCTCACCGACGAAGGACGCGCCTACGTCGCCGACCACGCCGACGAGCTCGAGAGGGTCTGGGCGAGCGTCACCGAACGCACCGACGCAGACGCGGGCCTGCACGAGAGCGTCGCCAAGCTCATGGGAGTGGTGCACCAGTTCCGGTTCGCCGCGACCGACGAGCAGCGCGCCAAGGCGGTCGCCCAGCTCGACGAGACGCGCCGCGTGCTCTACGGCATCCTCGCCGACTGATCTCCGTGTCTTCCGGGCACCGGGGGAGCAGCGCCTAACATGGGCGTTGCTCCCCTTTTCCCATTTCACGACTTTTTCTCGTTGCGTAAAGGACCCCGTGCTGCTCACCCCCGCGAACATCGCTGCGACGCTCGAACCCGCCACGCTCGAAGCCTCCGGCGCGGCGGCGGTGGCCCTCGAGGGCTTCCGCGCCGAGTTCACCGCCGACGACGCGCCCTTCGCGGCCGCGTTCGCCCGGGCCGAGGCCGCAGCCAGCGCGGCCCTCGCCGGCTTCGAGGCGGATGCGCGGGAGACGGGCATCGCCGAGCTGGGCCTGGCGGCCTCCGCCGACGCGCGGAACGCGGCATCCGTTCTCGCGGCCACGCTGCACGCGGGCGTCTCGCCCCGCGACATCGTCGGTGTGCACGAGGCGATCGACCCCGGCGGAGACACCCCGGCCGAACTGCCCGACGTCGCGCAGTCGATGCTCGTTCCCGTCGCGCTCGGCCACGCCTGGCTCGTCGCGAGCCGCCCGTTCTTCCTCGGCAACGGGCGAACGGCGCGGGCGGTGCTCGCCGCGCAGCTCGGCGGACCCGTCGTGCCGTTCCCCGTCTCGGGCGGCCTGCTGGCCGACCCGGCCGGCTACCGCTCCGCGATCGAGGCCTACGCCGCCGGCGACGCCAACCCGATCGTGCTCGTGCTCGCGCGGGCGATCGAGGCCGCGATCGACAACGCGCGCGACCTCGCCACCGCCCTCGCCATCACCCGCGACGAGTGGGAGCACGCGATGATCGGCGTCCGGTCGCACGCGAGCTCTCGCGACCTGGCCGCGGTCGTGCTCGAGCACCCGGTGATCGACGCGCGGCTCACCGTTCCCGCGCTCGGGGTGACCCTCGCCGCGGCGTACACGGCGATCGAGACTCTCGTCGACCGGGGCATCCTCGTCTCCCGCGGTCCTGAACGACGCAACCGCGCCTGGTTCGCGCCGGGCGTGCTCGACGCCGTCGACGCGTTCGTGGCCCGGGCGGCCGCCTAGTTCTTCTTGTGCGAGGCGACGAGGATGTCGCGCACTTGACGACGCTGCACCTTGCCGACGAGCGACCGCGGCAGCTCGTCGAGCACCACGATCGACTTGGGCACCTTGTAGGCGGTGAGCCGTGAGCGCGCGTATTCGCGCAGCGCGTCGGTGTCGATCGTCGCCCCCTCGCGGGCCACGACGGCCGCGGAGACGTCTTCGGTGCCCGACGACCGGCGCACACCGACGACGGCGGCACCGTCGACATCCGGGTGCGACATCAGAACCTCTTCGACCTCCGACGGCGACACGTTGAAGCCGCCGGTGATGATGATCTCCTTGATGCGGTCGATCACGGTGACGAAGCCGTCGGGGGAGACGGTGACGATGTCGCCGGTGCGCAGCCAGCCGTCGCCGACCAGCGACTGGGCCGTCTCCTCCGGGCGGCGCCAGTAGCCCTGGAAGATCTGGGGACCGCGCAGCAGCAGCTCACCCGCCTCGCCCTCGTGACGGTCGACGTCGGGGTTCTCCGGGTCGACGACGCGGATGTCGGTGCTCGGAAACGGCACACCCACGGTTCCGGGCCGACGGCTCGGACCCATCGGGTTGCCGATCGCGAGCGGGCTCGCCTCGGTCATGCCGTAGCCCTCGACGAGAAGGCCGCCGCTGGCCTCCTCCCAGCGTTCGACGGTCGCAACGGGCAGGCTCATCGCGCCGGAGATGGCGAAGCGGATGTGCGACAGCCCCGAACGGCGGCGCTTGGAGACGCGGGTGAGCGCGTCGTAGATGGGAGGGACGGCGGGGAGGAAGGTGGGCGGCGACTTGCGCGCGGCATCCAGAACCATGTCGACGTCGAACTTGGGAAACAGCACGAGCTTCGCGCCGATGCTCATCGCGACCGTGAGGCACAGCGTGAGGCCGTAGGCGTGGAAGATGGGGAGCACCCCGTAGAACGTCTCCTTGCCGAGCCTGAGACCCGGCACCCAGGCCTGGCCCTGGCTGGCGTTGGCACGCAGGTTGCCGTGGGTGAGGATCGCGCCCTTCGGCGTGCCGGTCGTGCCGCTCGTGTACTGCAGCACGGCGACGTCGTCGACGGTCGGGCGCGGCCGCTTGCGCAGGATGCGCGGCGAGTCGAGCAGCCTCTCCCAGGTGAAGACGCGGCGCGCCGAGGGGGTGGCCGTCATGCTCGCGCGGGTGGCGCGGGCCTTGGCGATCGGCAGGCGCAGGGCGAGGCGCTTGCCGAAGGGGAGGGCGGCGGTCATGTCGACCGAGATGACCTTGTCGAGGGGGACGTCGCCGGGGAACGCGGAAACGACGTCGTGCACCTTGTCCCAGACGATCGCGACACGGGCGCCGTGGTCTTCGAACTGGTGGCGCAGCTCTCGCGCGGTGTAGAGCGGGTTGTGCTCGATCACAATGGCGCCGAGGCGCAGCACCGCGTAGAACGCGGCCACGTGCTGCGGGCAGTTGGGGAGCACGATGGCGACGCGGTCGCCCTTCTTCACGCCGAGCCTGCGCAGGCCCTCGGCGGCGCGCGCCACCTGCTCGGCGAGGTCGTCGTAGCTGGTCTCGGCGCCGAAGAACTCGAGCGCGGTGCGCCGGCCATAGCGCTTGACCGAGGCGTCGAGCATGTCGACGAGCGACTCGGTCGACTCCTCGATGTCATGCGGCACGCCGGGGGCGTAGGCAGACAGCCACGGTCGGTTCTCAAAAACGTTCATAGCGTCCTCCCCAAGAGCGAATCTCCAGTATCCGTCAGAAAGCTGGGTGGGAGATCCTCTCCTCCACCTGTGATATCGGGGCGGCGAACAGCACCGATCGTCGGGCAGCCGCCCGCCGCGTGACCACACGGCGGCATCCTCGACTCGGAGGTGGTTATGGCCGCGAAAGACGAACTCGGCAGGCGGGGCGAAGACATCGCCGCCGACTACCTCGCCGAGGGCGGGATGCAGGTGATCGAACGCAACTGGCGCTGCTCGCAGGGCGAGATCGACCTCGTGGTGCGCGACGGCGGCGAGCTGGTCTTCGTCGAGGTGAAGACCCGGTCGTCGCTCGGCTTCGGGCACCCGCTCGAGGCGATCACGATGCGCAAGCTCGCCCGACTGCGGCGGCTGGCCGCCGCGTGGTGTGCGGCCCATCCCGGGCCGCACGGTCTTGTGCGCATCGACGCCGTCGCCGTCGTCGCGCCCGCGTTCGGTGCGGTGGCGATCGAGCATCTCAAGCGGGTGTTCTGATGCCGGTCGGCCGCACCCACGCCGTGTCGCTGCTCGGGCTGCGTGGCGCGATCGTCGAGATCGAGGCCGACATCTCGGCGAACCTCCCGAACTTCGTGCTCATCGGGCTTCCCGACGCCGCCCTCGGCGAGGCGAAAGACCGCGTGCGTGCGGCGGCCACCAATTCCGGCTGCTCTCTGTCGCACCACAAGATCACCGTCAACCTGTCGCCCGCCGCCCTGCCCAAGCACGGCTCGGGGTTCGACCTCGGCATCGCCCTCGCGATCCTCGCCGCCGACGGTGCGCTCGACGCCGCCTCGATCGACCGGGTCGTGCACCTCGGCGAGCTCGGCCTCGACGGGCGGCTGAGACCGATCAACGGAATCCTCCCCGCGGTCGTGGCGGCACAGGCTGCCGGATTCGGCACGGTGATGGTGCCGACCGGAAATGCGGAGGAGGCGCGGCTGGTGCCCGGCATCCGCGTCATCGCAGCCGCCTCGCTGCTCGACGCCGTCATCTGGCACGGCGGCGAGTTCGACCCCGTGCCGGTAGAGCCGATACTGCGCGCGTCGCCCGATGTGCCGGCCGACGACGGCTCCGACCTCGCCGATGTGATCGGCAACGAGGACTCGATCGAGGCGATGCTCGTGGCGGCCGCAGGCGGACACCACGTATTTATGCTCGGGCCGCCCGGCGCCGGCAAGACCATGCTCGCCGCGCGGTTGCCGGGACTGCTGCCCGACCTCGACGCGACAGCGGCGCTCGAGGTGAGCTCGCTGCGGTCGTTGTGCGGAATGCCGGTCGGGCGCACCCTCGCCCGGCGGCCCCCGCTCGAGAGCCCGCATCACACCGCGACCTCCGCGGCGCTGATCGGCGGGGGCAGCGGAGTCATCCGTCCCGGCGCCGCGGCGCGCGCGTCGCACGGGGTGCTGTTTCTCGACGAGGCGCCGGAGTTTCCCTCGAGCGTTCTCGACGCCCTGCGGCAACCGCTCGAGTCGGGGGTGATCAGCATCCATCGCGCGAACGCGGTCGCGCACTTTCCCGGCTCGTTCCAGCTCGTGATGGCCGCGAACCCCTGCGCCTGCGGGCAATACGGCGCACGGGATTCCGAGTGCACCTGCACTCCCATGTCGCGTCGTCGCTACCTGGGCCGAATCTCGGGGCCGCTCCTCGACCGCATCGATATCCAGCTGCGGGTGCAGCGCATCACCTCCGCGCACGTGCGCCTCGCCGACGAGACGCCGCGAACATCGACAGCAGACGCCCGCTCCCGCGTTCTCGACGCCCGCGCCGTGGCGGGCGCGCGGCTCCAGAGCACGCCATGGTCGCTCAACTCGCACGTGCCCGGCACCTGGCTGCGCAGTTCCCGCATGCGCCTGGCCCCGGCGACCACCGCATCCATCGACCGCGCCCTCGAGCGAGGAGGGATCACCATGCGCGGCTACGACCGCGTCCTGCGGCTCGGCTGGACCCTCGCCGACCTCGACGGGGCTGCCGTACCCGGCGCCGACCACGTCGGTCGCGCGCTCTACCTGAGAAAGGCGATGAGCTCATGACCATGTTCGGAGAGAGCGAGAACGAGATCACGCCGCTGCTGACCGCGGTCGCCGGCCGTGACCTCGACCGCGACGATCTCGAGGAGCTGTTCGCCCGGGCCGCCTGGTCGGGCCTCGCCGAGCCGGGCGACCGCATGGCGGGCGTCGTCGTCGAGCGGCTCGGCGCCGCGGCCGCCCTCCGCGCCCTGATGAAGCCGTGGAGCGTCGCCGAATTCTCCGCCGTCCTCGAGCCGGCAGAGCAGCCAGACGTCGCGGCGGCATTGGAGAGATGGATGCCGCGGCTCCGGCCCTCGGCCGTGGTGTCGAACCTCAGGCAGGCCGCGCGCGTCGGGGCGCGACTGCTCGTCCCCTCCGACCTGCACTGGCCGGTCGGAGTCGACGACCTTGGCGAGCACGCGCCGCTCGCGCTCTGGGTGCGGGGCACCGACGCCGCCCTCGACTCCCTCTCGAGGTCGATCGCACTGGTCGGGGCGCGGGCGGCGACCGGCTATGGCGAACACGTGACGATGGAGGCCTCCGCGGGCCTCGTCGACCGCGGCTACTCGATCGTGTCGGGAGCCGCCTACGGGATCGACGGCATGGCGCATCGCGCGGCACTCGCGAGCCACGGCCAGACGATCGCGTTTCTCGCCGGGGGAGTCGACCGCTTCTATCCCAGCGGGCACGACGCCCTCCTCACCCGGATCGCCGAGGTCGGGGCGGTCGTCTCCGAGCTGCCGTGCGGGCAGGCGCCGACGAAGTGGAGGTTTCTGCAACGCAACAGGCTCATAGCCGCGGCCAGCCGGGCGACGGTCGTTCTCGAGGCCGGCTGGCGGTCGGGATCCCTGAACACCGCCGGGCACGCGGCCACTCTGGGGCGTCCGCTCGGGGCGGTGCCCGGGCCGGTGACCAGTGCCGCATCCGCCGGCTGCCACCGTCTCATCCGCGACTACACCGCGATCTGCGTCACCAACCCCGACGAGATGGCCGAGCTGTCGCCGCTCGAGGCGGCGCCCGCCCTGTTCGCCGACCCGACTGCCTCGATGACGTCGCCGTCGCAGTCCCGGTCGCAGCTGCCGGCGGAGTCCGGTTCGCCGTCGCCGGAGCTCGTGCGGCTGTTCGACGCGCTCAGCGTGCGCTCGCCGCGCGCCGCCGCCGACATCGCCGCGCGGGCGGGCCTGTCGATCGCCGTTGTGCAGTCGCTGCTCGGGGCGCTCCAGCTGGAGGGCGAGGTCGCCGAGCGCGAGAGGGGGTGGGTGCGGGTGACGCGGGCCTAGCGGCGGGGCTAGCTGTCGACGACGCCGACGAAGCGCCCGCCGATGTCGTCGAACTCCTCGCGGTGGAGACCGGCGGCGGGCTCGGGCAGATCCCAGATGTCGTGGTCGTTGCAGCTCAGGTAGGTGAACTGCGGCCACCACTTCTTGGGTCGGGCCTGGTCGGTGAAGCCGCAGATGTCGCACTTCAGGGTGACCCACACCGGGCGGGCCTTCGCGCTGCGGTTCGCACGCGACTGCACGAGCCACGGCGGCGGGTTCTGCTCGAGCTCGACGACGTCGGCCTCCGACATCTTTGCGGGGAGGTCGTGGCGCACGGCCATGTCTACGGGGATATCGAGGCGCTGGGCCACGTCTCGTCTGCTGATCACCAGTCAACGATAGGCGCTGCGCAACGCGACCGCCCGCCCGGTCCGAGCGGGCACTCTGCGTGCGACGGGGCGGCGGCGGCCTTGCACTCATCCGGTCCGGATGACGCGGGCGCCCCGCGGCCGGTCTAGCGTCACCAACGCACGCTCGCTCCGAGCGTCCGTTGCACGAGAGGACACGACCATGAGCATCGAGCCAACCCCGTCACGGTGGGTCGGATGGATCGGATTCGCCGGCACGATCATCCTCCTCAGCGGGTTCTTCAGTGCGACCCAGGGCTTCATCGCACTCATCGGGCCGGACTCCTACTTCCGCGTGGACGAGGAGAACGAGCTGTACCTCTTCGACGCGACGGCGTATGGCTGGTGGAACCTGATCGTTGGACTCCTGATGATCTTCGCCGGGGCATCGCTGTACGTCGGAGCCACCTGGGCGCGCGTCGTCGCCGTCATCCTCGCCGGCGTCAGCGCGATCGGGCAGCTCCTGCTGATCCCGGTGCAGCCGTGGTGGGCGTTCATCATCATCGCGGTGAACGTGCTCGTCATCTACGCCGTGACGGTGCACGGCCACGAGGTCAGGGAAGAGCGGGCCTAGCGTGCGGGCGAGGCGGCAGCGGTCAGGTCGGCGGCAGTGGCCGGTCGGGCACGGGCCAGTCAGGCACGAATTAGCCCGACACCGGCCGGATCAGCTCCGGCCCCTCGCCCTCGAAGGGGATCGGCGCCACCTGCCGGATCTCGAGAGCGCCCGCGACCGGAAGGGCAGCGGCGACGGCAGCGTCGATGAGGTCTTGGTCGCCCACGATCGACGGGTCGAGCCACTCCTTCCACATTTCGCGAGGAAGTGGCACCGGGTTGCGGTCGTGAATCTGCAGCAGGTCGTCGACAGCATCGGACGTGAGGATCGCGGCGGTCAGGTTCCACGACGTGGGGTCGTCGGGGTCTTTGCTGTGGTCTTTCCACCACGAGTACAGGGCGGCGAGAGCCAGCGTCTCCTCGCCGGGCCCGTGGATGAAGAACGGGGTCTTCTTCTTGGTCGCGGGATCGGTCTGCCACTCGTAGTAGCCGGTGGCCGGGATGATGGCCCGCTTCGACTTGACCGAGGCCGAGAACATCGGCTTCTCGGCCGCGGTCTCGGAACGGGCGTTGAAGGTCGGGAACTTCGTCTTGAGCTCCTTCGACCAGCCGGGCACGAGCGACCAGCGCGCCGTCTCCAGCCGCCGCACGAGTTCGCCGGTCTTGACGCTCTCGATCACGATGGGGACCTGCTGGGTGGGGGCCAGATTCCAGCTCGGCGCCCAGTCGTGCACGTCACCGCCCGCGGCGACGAACTCCTCGATCAGCTCGTTGGTGTCTTTGTCGACAGCGAATCTTCCGCACATACCCACATTGTGCACCCGACCACTGACGTGCGGCTCGCGGCAATCGCAAGGGGTTGTCGCGTTGTCGCCGGATCGGCGTACTCTTAAACCGTGAAACCCCTCGGCCAGTACCCCGCGTCCCAGCACGTCGTCGCCCACATCAGCGACTCGCACTTCCTCGGCGAGAGCCGCCGGCTGTACGGCGAGGTCGACACCGACGCCAACCTCACCCAGGCGCTGCAGCAACTCGAGCAGTCCGGCGTGCGTCCCGAGGCCATCGTCTTCACGGGCGACCTCGCCGACCTCGGCGAGCCGGATGCCTACAACCGGCTACGCGCGCTCGTCGAGCCGGCCGCGGCCCGCCTGGGCGCCCGGGTCATCTGGGTCATGGGCAACCACGACGAGCGCCCCGCCTATTCGAGCCTGCTCTTCGACGCCGAGCCGAGCGACGCCCCGCAAGACCGCGTCTACGACGTCAACGGTCTGCGCATCATCGCCTTCGACACGACGGTTCCCGGCTACCACCACGGCGAGATGAGCGACGCACAGCTCGACTGGCTCGCCGGCATTCTCGCGACGCCCGCCGAGCACGGCACCCTCCTGGCACTGCACCACCCGCCGATCCCGACGCCTCTGCTCTGGGCGATGGAGATGCTCGAACTGCGTGGCCAAGACCGACTCGAGGCGGTCATCCGCGGCACCGACGTTCGCGCCATCCTCGGCGGCCACCTGCACTTCTCGACCCACAGCACGTTCGCGGGCGTGCCGGTCTCGGTCGCGGCCGCCACCTGCTACACGCTCGCGCTCACGGCGAAAGACCGCCTGCTCTCCGGCGTCAACGCCGACCAGGCCATGAACCTCGTGCACCTCTACGACGACCGCATCGTGCACTCGATCGTGCCGATCGGCGCGCGCACCGAGATCACCGGCTTCTCCGCCGAGTTCGTCGAGCGCATCGAGTCGATGACGCTCGAGCAGCGCACCGAGATGTTCTCGAGCAAGAAGTCGAAGTTCAACCTCGGCGAAGAGATCTAGCTAGGCCGACTCGGCCGGAGCCGCCGCGGGCAGCTGGTCGCGGTAGACCTCGGCGACCCGGCCGAGGTAGGCGGTGATCGTGTCGCGTTCGTCGGCGTCGAACTCGCCGATGACCTTGTCCATGCCGAGGATCATGGGCATCAGCGTCGCCATCGCCTTGTGCACCGAGGTGGGGCTCGGAACCACGAGGATGCCGCGCCGGTCGCGCGGATTGCGCTCCCGGGTCACGTGGCCGACGGCGGTGAGCCGGTCGACGACGGTCGTCACGGCGGCGGTCGAGATGCCGAGGCGGCGTGCGAGCTCGGTGGGGCTGAGGGCGCCGTCACGGATGAGCTCCTCCATCGCCTCGAGGTCGGTGGGGTTCACCGTGAGCTCGCGCCCGAGGTGGCGTTCGAACTCGTCGGTCAGGTCGAGGATGTCGCGCAGCAGAGTGGTCGCGGGGTGCACGGCGAACGACCCGCGTCCCGTCGGGGGAGCCTCGCCGTCTCGTTGCATGCACCCCAGTTTAGCGCTACGGTAGCTAGATATTCATATAGTTAGAACTTCGAACTAAAAGAGGCTCCCAGCATGCACCGGCTGACCACATTCATCACCGCCAAGAAGACGTCCTGGATCGTCTTGCTGATCGCGCTCGCCGTCTCGGCCGCGATCTTCGCGCTCGGCTCCGGTGCCACGGGCGAGACCTCGCCGGGGGTCGGCCTCCCCGACTCCGCCGAATCCGCGAAAGTCGCCGCCCTGCAGGAAGACCTGCCCGCCGCCGACTCGACCTCCGCGCTGCTCGTCTTCAGCCGCGACGGAGACCAACTCACCGACGACGACATCGCCGCCGTCACCGCCACAACGAAGACGCTCGCCGCCGAGTCGGTCGACGGATTTGTGCCGCCGCCCACCGTCAGCGACGACGGAACGGCCGCCCTGGTCGTCGTTCCCCTGTCGAGCCTGGCGGATGTCACGGCTCAGGCCGAACGCGCCGCCGACCTGCGCTCCATCGCCAACGACGACCTGCCGAACGGCCTCGAGGCGCTGCTGACCGGCCCCGAGGGTTTCGCGGTCGACGTCGCCGCGGTGTTCAAGGGGGCCGACTTCACCCTGCTGCTCACCACGGTTCTCGTCGTCGCCGTGCTGCTGCTCATCACCTACCGCAGCCCGTGGCTGTGGCTCGTGCCGCTCGCGGTCGTTGGTCTCGCCGACGGGCTCGCCGGCATCGTGGCGACCCGCATCGCGGCGGCCGCCGGAATCGAACTCGACGCCTCGATCACGGGCATCCTCTCTGTTCTCGTCTTCGGCGCCGGAACCAACTACGCCCTGCTCCTCATCGCCCGCTACCGCGACGAACTGCGACTCGTCGCCGACCGCCGCGACGCCATGGCGCAGGCGTTGCGCGGCGCGGGCCCCGCCATCATCGCGAGCGGCAGCACCGTCGTGCTGAGCCTGCTCACCCTGCTGTTCGCGCAGCTCACCGGCAACCGAGCCCTCGGGCTCGCCTGCGCGGCCGGCGTCGTCGTCGCCATGCTCTTCGCCCTCTTTGTGCTGCCGGCGGCTCTTGTGCTGTTCGGGCGGGGCCTGTTCTGGCCCTACGTTCCCCGGTTCGGCTCCGAGAACAAGGCCCACTCCGGTCTCTGGTTCACGCTCGGCACCGCGGTGTCGCGCAAGCCCGTCGCCGTGGCGATCGTCGGCGCGCTGCTGCTCGGCGGCCTCGCCTTCGCCGGAGTGCCGCAGATCAAGGTCGGGCTCGCCCAGACCGAGAAGTTCACGTCTGTGCCCGAGGCGGTCGTCGGCCAGCAGATCATCGCCGACGCGTTCAGCGCGGGCAGCGGCTCTCCCGTCGTGGTGGTCGCCAACGCGGCATCCGCAGACGACGTCGCCGCCGCGGCGGAGACCTCGGAGGGCGTCGACTCGGCGACCGTGGGCGAGAGCAACGGCGACATCACGCAGATCAACGTCGTGCTCGACGCCGCGGCCGAGACGCCCGAGTCGTTCGCGGCCATCACCGAGCTGCGGACGACCCTGTCGCAGGTCGACGGCGCCGACGCGCTCGTCGGCGGGCTCGACGCGCAGACGCTCGACGTGAACGAGGCGCAGCAGGCCGACCAAGACCTCGTCATCCCGCTGATCCTGGCGCTCGTCTTCATCGTGCTGGTTCTGCTGCTGCGCTCGTTCGTCGCGCCCCTGTTGCTGCTGCTCACCGTGGTCGCGTCGTTCTTCGGCAGCCTCGGCGCGAGCTGGCTGCTGTTCGAGTCGGTCTTCGGGTTCCCCGCGATCGACACCAACGTGATCCTGTTCAGCTTCCTCTTCCTCGTGGCGCTGGGGGTGGACTACAACATCTTCCTTGTGACGAGGGCGAGGGAGGAGGCGGTGCAGCACGGAACCCGCGGCGGCATGATCCGCGCCCTCTCCTCCACAGGAGGTGTGATCACGAGCGCCGGAATCCTGCTCGCGGCCGTGTTCGCCGTTCTGGGGGTGCTGCCGCTCATCACGCTCACGCAGATCGGAATCATCGTCTGCATCGGCGTGCTGCTCGACACCCTGCTGGTGCGCACCGTGCTCGTGCCCGCGCTCGCCTTCATCGCCGGCGAGAAGTTCTGGTGGCCCACCCGCCTGCACACGCCTGCCCACGTGGCCAAGCCCGAACCCGCCGCCGAGGTTCTCACGAAGTAGGCGGCGGGCGAGGCACGATGGACACATGCAACTCGACCGGGTGCTCGCCGACTTCACGCTCTACCTGAGCGCCGAGCGGGGATTCAGCGAGCACACCGTGCGGTCGTACCGTTCGGATCTCGCCGACCTCCTCCGCTTCGCCGACGAGGCGGGTGCGACGACGTCGCGCGACATCGACCTCGAGCTGTTGCGCGGCTGGCTCTGGAGGGGATCCACTGCGGGGCTCGCCAAGGCGACCCTGGCGAGGCGGTCGGCGACGGCGCGTGCGCTGACCTCGTGGCTGGCTCGCACGGGGGATACGCCGACGGATGCCGCGGCTCGACTCCGGGCGCCACGGCCCGACAAGCACCTGCCGCGCGTGCTCACCCGCGACCAGATGGACTCGCTGCTGGCAGGCCTCGCGACCCGCGCGGCGACCGGCGACGCGCTCGCCATCCGTGACCTCGCCATGATCGAGCTGCTCTACGCCTCCGCCCTGCGCGTGAGCGAGCTCACCGGCCTCGACGTGCGCGACGTCGACCTCGGGCGCCTCACCGTGCGCGTGCTCGGCAAGGGATCGAAGGAGCGCGTTGTGCCGTTCGGGGTTCCCGCGAAGAACGCGCTGGCGACCTGGGTGGAGGCGCGCGCGGCGGTTGCCGCCGGGGCTGTCTCGGGTGGTGCTGCCTGGGGCGCGGCTCGGCGCGGCGATTCCGTCTCCGGCGCGGAGGCGTCCGGAGTGGCGCGGCCCGGCGCGGCTCCCTCCGGCCAGAAACCAGCGTCGACCGCGCTCTTCCTCGGATCGCGCGGCGCACGGATCGGCTCGCGCGCCGTATACCGCCTGGTCGCCGACCTGCTCGAGGGCGTTCCCGGCGGCGGACCCGCGGGACCGCACGCCCTGCGCCACACGGCCGCGACCCACCTGCTCGACGGGGGAGCGGATCTGCGTGCGGTGCAAGAGATGCTCGGCCACGCGAGCCTCGGCACGACCCAGATCTACACCCACGTCTCGACCGAACGCCTCAAAGAGAGCTACGCCCTGGCGCACCCCCGCGCCTGACCGCGCCCGGCGCCGTGGCACGTTTGCGAGTTCGGCGTGTTCCCGGCGCCGGGGAAGGCGCGGAACTCGCAAATCGCCGACGGGATGCCGCGGCCGCCCGCGTCGGCAGCAGCACCGAGCGCGGGATTCCGCCGAGGAACAGCAGCGGCGACACATACTCGCCGTCGCGCCGCACGCCGAAGTGCAGGCACAGCCGGGAGCAGTGGCCCGGCTGCAGGGTGCCGATCACGTCGCCGCGGCGCACCGGCGTTCCGGCGGTCAGCGGGGAGTCGACGGGCTCGAAGCTCGAGAGCAGCCCGCCGGGATGCCGGATCGAGAGCACGGGGCGGTCGACGACGACGCCCGAGAAGTGCACGATGCCCGCGGCCGGTGCGAGCACGCGGGGGTCGTCGGTGGCGACGTCGATGCCGCGGTGGCCCGCCGAATAGCGGGTCGCGGGGGCGATGAACGGCCGCACGATCGGGTGTGGGGCCGCGACCGGCCAGGCCCATGAGCCGGCGGCGACGGGTGCCTCGCCGCTCGAACCGCCGGCACCCGCGGGCGCGCCGCCGGGCAGGACCGCGAGAACGACAAAGAGGAGGGCAAGGCTGCGACGCATCCGCCCACCATGACAAGAACGGATGCCACCCGGTCGCCCGCCCGGGAAAAGGCGGGAAACCGGGGCGGTCCGAGACGTGTGGGGGAGAAGACGGGTGTTATAGTTCTTGGAGCGCCGCGTGCAAACGCGGCGACTACGCGTGCCCGCTTGTCGTTCTGCGACAGGAACGCTCCCCACTCAGTCACCGCCCGAAAGCGCTGTGCCGGGAAGCTCCGGGCACCAGGTTCACGGCCGTCCGGTCGTGATAACAACTGAGTTGGTGCGTTTTCGTGGTGAAAACCCGCGCGCCAGAAAAGGAGCACGGCCATGGCCGTTGTAACAATCCGCCAGCTGCTCGACAGCGGCGTCCACTTCGGACACCAGACGCGTCGTTGGAACCCGAAGATGAAGCGCTTCATCCTGACCGAGCGTTCGGGCAGCCACATCATCGACCTCCAGCAGTCGCTCGCCTTCATCGACAAGACCTACGACTACGTCAAGGACACCGTCGCCCACGGCGGAACCATCCTCTTCGTCGGAACCAAGAAGCAGGCTCAGGGCTCCATCGCCGAGCAGGCTCTTCGCGTCGGCCAGCCCTACGTCAACCAGCGCTGGCTCGGTGGACTCCTCACGAACTTCCAGACGGTCTCCAAGCGCCTCGCGCGCATGAAGGAGCTCGAGGAGGTCGACTTCGACGACACCACGCGTGGGTACACGAAGAAGGAACTCCTCATCCAGAAGCGTGAGCTCATCAAGCTTCAGAAGAGCCTCGGTGGTATCCGCAACCTGACGAAGACGCCTTCCGCGATCTGGATCGTCGACACCAAGAAGGAGCACCTCGCGATCGACGAGGCGCACAAGCTCGGTATCCCGGTCATCGCGATCCTCGACACCAACTGCGACCCCGACGACGTTCAGTACCCGATCCCGGGCAACGACGACGCGATCCGCTCCGTCGCACTGCTGACCCGCATCATCGCGGACGCAGCGGCCGAGGGCCTCGTCCAGCGTCACCAGAAGCCCGAAGACGGCGAAGCCGTCGAGCCTCTCGCCGCATGGGAAGCCGAGCTTCTCCAGGCGTCGGAGACCCCCTCCACCGAGGCCGAGAAGATCGAGGCCGTTGACGGCCTCGTCACCGGTGCCAAGGACGAGGCAGCTGTCGCCGCTGTCGTAGCCGCAGCCGTTCCGGTCGAGGAGAACGACGCAGACGCCGTCGCCGCGAAGAACGAGGAAGCCGCTGACGCGACCATCGTTCCCGAGCACGTCGTCGAGTCCGACGCTGCGACCGAGGCCAAGATCGAGGCAGAGGCAACTCCCGCCGAGAAGAAGCCCGCCGCTCCCAAGAAGTCCTCGAAGTAGTCCTCACCCACTAACAAAGGAAACACGATGGCAGATTTCAGCCTCGCAGACCTCAAGACCCTGCGCGAGCGCCTCGGCACCGGCATGGTCGACAGCAAGAACGCCCTCGTTGAGGCGGGCGGTGACCTCGAGAAGGCCACCGAGCTCCTGCGTCTCAAGGGTGCGAAGAGCAACGCCAAGCGCTCGGACCGCTCCACCAGCGAGGGCCTCGTCGCCGTCGTCGAGAGCGCGACCGCGACCACGATGATCGAACTCGCCTGCGAGACCGACTTCGTGGCCAAGAGCGAGAAGTTCGTGAAGCTCGGAGACAACGTTCTCCAGGCCCTCGCGGACTCCGGCGCCGAGACCGTCGAAGCAGCACTCGAGGCGAAGGCGGGAACCGGCACCGTCGGATCCCTCATCTCCGAAGAGGCCGCTATCCTCGGCGAGAAGATCGAGCTGCGCCGCCTCGTGCGCATCCCCGGTCAGAACTTCTCGATCTACCTGCACAAGACGAGCAAGGACCTGCCCCCGCAGGTCGGCGTCGTCGTGGCCTACGAAGGTGCTGACGCGGAGACCATCCGCAGCGTCGCCCAGCACATCTCGTTCGCCGACCCGCAGTACCTGACGCGCGAAGACGTTCCGGCCGAGACGGTCGAGAACGAGCGTCGCATCGTCGAGGAGATCAGCCGCGGAGAGGGCAAGCCCGAGGCCGCCCTTCCGAAGATCATCGAAGGCCGCGTCTCCGCGTTCTTCAAGCAGGTCGCCCTGCTCGACCAGGACTACGCCAAGGACAACAAGCAGTCCGTCGGCAAGGTCCTGTCGGATGCCGGACTCACGGTGAGCGGATTCGCTCGCTTCAAGGTCGGCGCCTAACACACCATGAAAAACGGGGTTCGAGACGAATTGTCTCGAACCCCGTTTTTGTGCCCTAACCCCTAGCCTGTAAACCACATTAAGGAGCTGTCATGACGATCGCGCGCAAACGCCGGGTTCTACTCAAACTGTCCGGTGAAGCCTTCGGCGGAGGATCTCTCGGCGTCAACCCCGATGTGGTCTCCGCCCTGGCGAAGGAGATCGCCGAGGCGACCGCCGACGCAGAGATCGCCATCGTCGTCGGCGGCGGCAACTTCTTCCGCGGCGCCGAGCTCAGCCAGCGCGGCATGGACAGAGGACGCGCCGACTACATGGGCATGCTCGGCACCGTGATGAACGCGCTCGCCCTGCAGGACTTCCTCGAGCAGGCCGGCGCCGCGACGCGCGTGCAGTCCGCTATCTCGATGACCCAGGTCGCGGAGCCGTACATTCCGCGCCGCGCCGAGCGCCACCTCGAGAAGGGCCGTGTCGTCATCTTCGGTGCGGGAGCGGGCCTGCCCTACTTCTCCACCGACACCGTGGCCGCCCAGCGCGCCCTCGAGATCGACGCCCAGGTGGTGCTCGTCGCCAAGAACGGCGTCGACGGCGTCTACGACTCCGACCCGCGCACCAACGCGGCCGCGCAGAAGATCGACGAGATCACCTACCAGGAGGCGCTCGTGCAGGGCCTCAAGGTCGTCGACTCCACCGCGTTCAGCCTCTGCATGGACAACGCCATGCCCATGGTCGTATTCGGCATGGCACCCGCCGGCAACCTGACCAAGGCGATCCGCGGCGACCGCATCGGAACGCTCGTTTCCAAGTAGCGACCGACCAGCGAGAGACACACGGATGCCTCGGCTCGTGCTCTCGCTGGTCGTGTAGCCGGTAAACTCCACTAGACACTAAGGAGCTCTCGTGATTAGCGACGTACTGGCCGACACCAAAGACAAGATGGCGAAGGCCCTCGAAGTAGCAAAAGACGACTTCGCGACTGTTCGCACCGGGCGTGCGAACCCCCTCATGTTCCAGAAGATCCTGGTCGACTACTACGGCAGCCCGACGCCCCTCGGCCAGCTCGCCTCGCTGAACAACCCCGAGGCCCGCACGCTCATCGTCACGCCGTTCGACAAGACCGCGCTCAAGGAGATCGAGAAGGCCATCGTCGCCGCCCCGAACCTGGGCGCCAACGTCGGCAACGACGGCGAGATCGTGCGCGTCACGCTCCCCGAGCTCACGCAGGACCGCCGCAAGGAGTTCGTCAAGATCGTGCGCGACAAGGCCGAACAGGCCAAGGTCGCCATCCGCAACATCCGTCGCAAGGCGAAGGACGACCTCGACTCCCTCAAGGAGGTCGGCGAAGACGAGATCGCTCGCGCTGAGAAAGACCTCGAAGCGACCACCAAGACCCACGTGGACGCCATCGACGACGCACTCAAGCGCAAAGAAGCAGAGCTTCTCGAGGTATAGATGTCGGATGCGACTGGCGGTCCCGAGAACCGCCCGAGTACGGGGAAACCGAAGAAGCAGTCGCACACGCGCGCTGACTTCGAGTCGACGGTCGCCGACATCGAGGCGCAGGTTCGCGCCACGAACGAGAAGATCAACGCCCGCAGCGGCCGCAACCTCATCTCGGCGATCCTGATCGGCCTCGCGCTCGGCGGCTCCCTGCTCGTCAGCCTCATCTTCGCCAAAGAGCTCTTTATGGTCTTTGGCGCCGTGCTGCTGATCTTCACGTCGTTCGAGCTCGCGAGTGCGCTGCGGTTCGCCGGCCGCGACGTGCCCCGCATCCCCACGGTGATCTCGGCGGTCGCCATCGTGCCCGCCTCGTTCTACGGGCTGGCCACGGGCCACTGGTTCGCGACCATCGGCGGCATCCTCCTCGTGTCGCTGTGGCGTCTCGCCGAGCTCATCTCGCCGAAACTGCGCGTCTCAGCCGCCGACTTCTGGAAAGACATAGCCGCGGGCGCGTTCGTGCAGTCGTACGTGGTGTTCCTCGGCGCGTTCACCATTCTGCTCACCGCCCAGCCCGGCGGCCAGTGGTGGACCCTCGCATCGCTCATCGTCGTCGTCTCGGTCGACGTGGGCGCCTACGCCTCGGGCGTGAACTTCGGCAAACACCTCATGGCGCCGCTCATCAGCCCCAAGAAGACGTGGGAGGGCTTCGCCGGCTCGGCCGTCGCCGCCCTCGTCGCGGGCGTGCTGCTCGCCATCTTCATGCTGCAGCAGCCGTGGTGGGTGGGCCTCATCCTCGGATCGGTCATGGTCTTCACCGCCACCATGGGCGACCTCGCCGAATCGCTCATCAAACGCGATCTCGGCATCAAAGACATCAGCACCTGGCTCCCCGGCCACGGCGGATTCCTCGACCGGCTGGATTCGATCCTGCCGTCGGCCGTCGCCGCCTACGTGCTGTACCTCATCTTCGTCTAGGGCAGGATATTCACCGTGAGCACAACCTTTCCCCGCACCCGCAACTCCAAGAAGGGCTACAACGTCGACCAGGTCGAGGACTTCCTGGAAGACGCACGTCGCGCCTACTCGACAGACGTCGGGGGTCCGTCGGTAGTGACGGCAGAGAGCATCCGCACCACCGCCTTCGCCATGCAGAAGGGCGGCTACTCGACGACCCACGTCGACGCCGCGTTGGAGCGACTCGAAGACGCGTTCGCGAGCCGGGAGCGCGACCGCGCGTTCGCCCCGCCCGGGGGAGACACCGCCTGGTACGGGGCCGCGCGCAGCACCGCCCAGGTGATCCTCGACCGGCTCGCCCGGCCCGAGGCCAGCCGTTTCTCGCACGTGAGCTTTCTCACCCGCGGCTACAACGTGAAGCAGGTCGACGCGTTCGCCGACCGGCTCGTCGACTACTTCCAGCACGGAAAACCGATGAGCATCGACGAGGTGCGACTGGTGGCGTTCACCGCGACGCGCCGCGGCTACAACGAGTCGCAGGTCGACCTGCTGCTCGACAACGTGATCGACGTAATGCTGGCAGTGCGCTGAATCGAGTTGCGGCTTCGGCCCGCCGATGGGCTACGGTGGAATACCAGTGGACATAATACGTAGAGATTTCGGGTCCTCCGTGCAGCCGACAGGCTCCAGAGGGTCGGCTCGTGCACCCCTGACACGGTCTCGTCGGCCGCTCCCGTTCTTCGCCTTCGTGGCCAGCCTCTGCTTCGTCATGGTGACGATCATCGATCCCACAGCCGCCTTCGCGATCACCGCGGCCGAGCAGAACGAAGTGGTCATCGCACCCGCCGTCGAGGGCGAGACGCAGACCGCCGCGGCCGCCGAGGGTGTGACCGCGGCCGCCGTCTCCCGCGACAAGTTCACCGTCACCAAGATCGTCATCCCGCCGCCGCCGCCCAAGGTGGCCAAGGGCGCACCGGGCGCCGGCACGCCCGATCCCGGCTCGGCTCAGGCGATCGCCTTCGACATGGTCATGGCCCGCGGCTGGGACCAGTCGCAGTACGACTGCCTCGTCTCGCTCTGGAAGAAGGAATCGGGCTGGAACACCTTCGCCCACAACGCCAGCAGCGGCGCCTACGGGATTCCGCAGGCGCTCCCCGGTTCGAAGATGGCCAGCGCGGGAGCCGACTGGGCGACCAACCCGGCCACGCAGATCACCTGGGGCCTCGGCTACATCGAGGGCCGCTACTCCACGCCGTGCGGAGCCTGGGGCACTTCACAGTCCAAGGGCTGGTACTGAGCCGTCCCCTATTCTTAGGGGATGGTGGAAGAGAACCTCGTCGAGAACGGACTGCTCTTCGGGGTGGTCGCGGTCGTCACGATCGTCATCGCCGGTGTCTTCAGTAAGAAGCTCGGCGTCGCCGCTCCGCTCATCCTGATCCTCGTCGGGTTCGGCTACAGCTACATCCCCGGCGCACCGACCATCGTGCCCCACGAGATCGTGCTGCTCGGCCTGCTGCCCCCGATCCTCTACGCCGCGGCGATCAACGTGCCCGTGGTCGACCTGCGGCGCAACTTCAGCACCATCTCCGCGCTGAGCGTCGGGCTCGTGCTCGTCACCGCGTTCGGCACCGGCTTCATCCTCTACGCCATCTTCCCCGAGCTCTCGCTCGCCGGCGGCATCGCCCTCGGCGCCGTCATCAGCCCCACCGACGCGGTCGCCGCCACCGCGCTGGGCAAGAAGCTCGGTCTGCCCCCACGGCTCGTCACGATCCTCGAGGGGGAGAGCCTCGTCAACGACGCGACCGCCCTCGTGCTGCTGCGCTCCGCGATCCTCGCCATCAGCGGGGCCGTCACCTTCTGGGGAGTCATCGGCGACTTCGTGTTCGCGGTGATCGTGGCCATCGTGATCGGCCTCGCCGTGGGGTTCGTCACGGTCTGGGTGCGATCGAAGCTGCGTGACCCCGTGCTCGACACCGCCATCTCGCTCGCCGTGCCGTTCATCGCGTTCATCCCCGCCGAGGCCCTCGGTGCGAGCGGGGTTCTCGCGGTCGTGACCGCCGGCCTCTACTCCGGCCACAGCAGCGCCCGCAAGTTCACGGCGCAGGCCCGCATCGCCGAACGCCTCAACTGGCGCACGGTGCAGTTCATGCTCGAGAACGGCGTCTTCCTGCTGATGGGCGTCGAACTGAGCGCCATCATCGCCGACGTGATCGATCAAGACCTCAGCGTGCGCACCGCCCTCGGCTACGGCCTGCTGATGGTGGCGTCGATCATCACCATCCGGTTCGTGTTCATCGCGCCCCTCCTGCTCGTGCTGCGGCGTCGCACCGAGCAGGCCGAGATCCGTCAGTCCCGGTTTCGGGCGATGCTCGACCGGCTGCGGGGACGCGTCGACGGCAACCCCGAGCTCGAACGTCGCCAGGACAGGGCCGAGCGGGTGTTCCAGCGTCGTGCGACCGACATCAAGCAACTGCAGGCAGAGGGCCTCGGATGGCGCGGCGGAGTCATCCTCGGCTGGTCGGGCATGCGCGGCGTGGTGACGCTCGCCGCCGCGCAGTCGCTGCCCGAGGACATCCCGTATCGCTCGCAGCTCGTGCTCATCGCCTTCACCGTCGCCGTCGTCACCCTGCTCGTTCAGGGCGGAACCCTGCCGTGGCTGATCAGGGCGAGCGGCATCCGTGGCTCCGACCGCGTCGCCGACCGGCGCGAACTCGCCGAACTGCTCGACGAGATGGGCGCGGCGGGTCTCGCTGCGCTCGAGAACCCCGCATTCACCCTGCCCGAGGGCGAGCAGATCGACGCGGAGGTCGTCGAGCGCGTGCGCCACGACACCCTGCTCAGCGCCGAGTCGGCGTGGGAGCGCGCACGTTTCGGGGCGGGGGAGGACGCGCTGGCGAAGTCGCCGCACCAGCAGTACCGCTCGCTGCGCCAGGAGGTGCTGCAGGCGGAGCGCGCCGCGCTGCTCGACGCCCGGTCGTCGGGAACCTACCCCTCGCGCATCCTCGGCCGCGCCCAGGCGATGCTCGACCTGGAAGAGACCCGCCTGGCACAGATCGACAATCCCAGCGGCAGCTAGTCTGGAGCAATGCCTCGTTCCAATCGTCCCCGTGGCAGGCGTCCAGAAGACGACGACGACTACGACATCAGCCGCGTGCTCTCCGGCCGCCGCCGCACCGAGTCCAAGCGCGACGGCCTGTGGAACGTGCAGCCGGTCGCCGCCGTCTCGGCCACCAAGTTCTACACGTGCCCGGCCTGCGGGCTCGAGATCGGCCCCGGCACCGCGCACACCGTCGCGTGGCGGGCCGACGGGCTGATGGGCGAGGACGACGACCTGGCGGCCCGCCGCCACTGGCACCTGCACTGCTGGAAGATCAAGGCCTGAGGAGAACGACGTGACCACCGAGATCCGAGGGGGAGTCGAACTCCCCGCCACGCGCGAAGAGATCGATCTGCGCACGAGCGACGGCCTTGTGCTCGTGGGCGAGCTCTCGATGCCGCTCTCGGGTGCGCCCGTCGCCACGATCGTCGCGCTGCACCCGCTGCCGACGGCCGGCGGCTTTATGGACTCCCACATCATCCGCAAGGCGGCCGCGCGGCTGCCCGCCCTCGCCGACATCGCCGTGCTGCGTTTCAACTTTCGCGGAGTCAGCTCGCCGCGGGGCACGTCGGAGGGCGAGTTCGGCCACGGCGCAGACGAGCGCCACGACTTCGCAGCGGCCATGGAGTTCGTGACCGCGCGGGGGCTGCCGCATCCGTGGGTTCTCGGCTGGTCGTTCGGCACGGAGGTCGCGCTCAAGTACGGGCTCAACCACGAGATCGACGGCGTGGTGCTGCTCTCGCCGCCCCTGCACCGCACCTCGAGCGAGGAGATCGCGGCATGGGCCGGCTCCGACGTGCCCGTCGTGGCGCTCATCCCCGAGCTCGACGACTACTTGCGGCCCGCCGAGGCCGCCGAGCGCTTCGCTGTGGCGCCGAACATCGAACTGGTCAACGTGGAGGGCGGAAAGCACCTGTGGGTCGGTGAGGCGCAGACCTCGCGTGTCCTGAGCGAGATCGTGGCGCGGCTCAACCCCGCCGCGCTGCCGCTGCCGACGACCTGGGACGCCTGAGCGCTCGCGTCGCTGCGCCGCCGCCCGTCGATTCGGCGTGTCTGCGCCGTTTCGGGACGACCGCGCATGGGCGCCGTCCGGCGGTCGTCCCCAGGCTGCGCAGAAGGCGTGCGCCTAGAGCTCGTTCTGCCGCGGGACCACGACTTCTTTGATGATCAGCTGGATGGCGGCGGCGACGGGGATCGCGATCAGCGCGCCGAGGATGCCGAGCAGTGTTCCGCCGGTGAGGGCGGCGATGACGACGACCACGCCGGGAACCTTGACCGCACGGGCCATGATGCGCGGGCTGAGCACGTAGGCCTCGACCTGCATGTACACCGCGTAGTAGATCGCGACCACGACGACGTGCCAGTCGGCGCCGTTGAAGAGCAGCACACAGAGAGAGATGATGACGGATGCGGAGAGGGTTCCGACGAGCGGAATGAGCGACCCGAGGAACGCTATGAACGCCAGCAGCGCCGAGTACTTCACACCGATCGCCGTGAGCACGATGGCGGAGAGCACACCGTTGATCAGGGCCAGGGTGATCTGGCCCATGACGTAGCGGCCGACCGAGTCGCTGATCTGCTCGGCGAGGTCGATGAAGTTGGCGCGCTTGGAGGCGGGCACCAGCTGGTACATGCCGCGCTTGAGGCTGCCGAGCGACGAGACGAAGTAGATCATCAGGATCGCGATGATGATGCCGCCGAAGATGCCGGTGGCGATGTTGATTCCGACCTCGAGCACGCCGCCGCCGATCGAGCCGATGTTGGTCGGATCGGCGATGAACGCGCCCGCCTTCTCGAGCAGGTCGTTGACCTCGAGCCAGGGCAGGGCGTTGTCGATGTCGGTGATGAGCGAGTTGTCCTGGATGCCCGGGATGATCGTCTTGGTGATGACCTGGGTGATGTTCTGCACCTGCTCGCTGATCACCGGGATCAGGGCGAAGACGAGGCCGGCCAGCACACCGAGCACCCCGACGAGGGTGATCGCGATGGCGAGGGGGCGCTTGACCTTGTGCTTCTCGAGCCAGCTGACGAGCGGGTCGAGGCCGAGCGCGAGGAAGATCGCGGCACCGATGTAGGTGAGGATCGTCGCGAGGCTGCCGACGGCGCCGCCGATGACGATGGCGACGAGAACGCCGAGCCCCGCGAGCAGGCCGAGCCGGAACGGATTCTGAATTCTCACGGTGGTGCTCCCGGTCGGCTAATCGCGGTCTGTCGAAGTCACAGTCTCGGCTTGCGTGAGCAGACCGCGAAGGTTCTCGAAGTAGCCGGCCACAGCCTCGCGTTCGATCCTAATCTTGTCGAGGCGTTCCTCCGCGTCAGACACGAGCCGCGCGTTGTGCGAATCGGCGTCGGCGACGATCGCCTTGGCCCTGGCCTCGGCGTTGGCGAGAACCTCGGCGGCCGTGGCGTTCGCCTCGGCGCGCAGCTTCGCGGCGGCGGCGCGTGACGTGTCTTCGAGCTCGGCTGCCTCCGCCCGCTTGTCGGCGGCACGGCGGTTCGCCTCGTCGAGCTGGGACTGCGCCTCGCTGAGGTACTTGCCGGTCTGGGCCGACGCCTCCTGCTGCTTCGCGAGGGCCTCCTTTTCGCCCTCGTCGCGTCGGGCCTTCAGCTCGACGTCGAGGTCGATGCGGGCCTGTTCGCTGTCGTGGGCGATCGCCGTGCGGGTCTCCTCCACGTCGTGGGCGATCTGCGCCTTGGTGAGCTCGATCTCGTTGGCGAGGGCGGTGCGCTCGCGCTCGAGGTCGCGGGCGAGGTCGGCGCGCTGCTGGTCGATCTCGTTGGCGAGGGAGGCACGGGCCTCGGCGGTCTCGGTGGCGAGGGCGGTCCACGCGGCCGCGGTCTCTGCCTCGAGGGCCGTCGTCGCTGCGGCGGTGTCGCGATCGAGGGCCACGCGTGCGGCCGCGGTGTCTTTCTTGAGAGCGGCACGCGCCGTCGTCGTCTCGGTGTCGAGGGCCACGCGTGCCGCGGCGGTCTCGCTCTCGAGCTTCGCCCAGGCTGCGGCGGTCTCGTTCTCCAGCGAGGTGCGTGCCACTGCGATGTCGCTGTCGAGGGCGGCGCGGGCGGTGGAGATCTCGCTCTCGAGCTCGGTGCGGGCGGTGACGAGCTCGTTCTGCAGTTCGGCGCGGGCGCTCGCGGTCTCGGTCTCCAGCTCGCCGCGCACGGTGGCGGTCTCCGTCTCGAGGGCGGCGCGGGCGGTGGAGATCTCGCTCTCGAGCGCCGCTCTGGCGGCCTTCGTCGCGGAGACGAGGGTGGCGTTCTTGGCCTTGAGCTCGGCATCGAGCGCGGCGCGGGCCGTGGAGACCTCGAGGGCGACCTCGGCACGGGCCGTCGTCACCTCGTTCTCGAGGGCGGCCATCGTGGTGGTGACCTCGTTCTCGAGGGCGGCCGTGGCTGTGGCGACCTCGTTCTCGAGGGCGGCTGTCGCGGTCGCGACATCGGAGGCGAGGGCGGTCCTGGTGGTCGTCACCTCGTTGTCGAGAGCCGCCTTGGTCGCGGTGACCTCGGCCTCGAGCTCGGTCTTGACCGCCAGCACCTCGGCGTCGAGGTCGGTCTTGACCGAGGTGACCTCCGCCTCGAGCTCCGCACGGGTAGTGGTGACCTCGTTCTCGAGCTCTGCACGGGTCGTCGTGACCTCGTTCTCGAGTGTGGCGCGGGTGGTGGCGACCTCGTTCTCGAGCGCGCTCCTGGCCTCGCTGAGTTCGCTCTCGAGGGCGGTGCGGCGGGCGATGATCTCGCTCTCGAGGGCCGTCCTGGCCGACGTGACCTCTTTCTCGAGGTCGGTCTTCGTGGTCGTGACCTCTTTCTCGAGGGCGGCGCGGGTTGTCGTGACCTCGTGCTCGAGGGCCGCCTTCGTCGACGTCACCTCGTTCTCGAGAGCCGCCTTCGTGGTCGTGACCTCGTTCTCGAGCTCGGCCTCGATCCTGGTCTTCTCGTTGTGCAGTCGCGCGGTCGCCGTGGCGACCTCGTTCTCGAGCTCGGCCCGTGCCGTTGTGGTCTCGTTCTCGAGCTCGGCGCGTCCGGTGGCCAGGTCGTTCGCGAGCTCCGTGCGCGCGGTGGTGATCTCGATCTCGAGTTCGGACCGTGCCGCCGCGGTCTCCTGGGCGAGCTCCGCCCGGGTCGCGGTGGTCTCGGCCTCGAGAGCCTCCCACGCGGCGTCGGTGTCTGCCTCGAGCTGCGCGCGGGTCGCCGCAGACTCGGTGGCGAGAGCGGCGCGGGTGGCCTCCGCCTCGTTGGCGAGGGCGGCGCGGGTGGCCTCTGTCTCGTTGGCGAGGGCCGTGCGTGCCGCCTCGGTGTCGCGCTCGAGGTCGGTGCGACCCTGTTCGATGTCGCGGGCGAGGTCGCCGCGCAGGCGGGCGTTCTCGGTCTCGTACTCGACGCGGCCGAGCTCGGTCTCGCGCGCCAGCAGCGCGGCGGCCTCGCGGGCCTCCGCGGCCTCGCGGCTCGCGACGACGGTGAGTTCGGCGACTTCGCGCTCCCCGGCCGCGCGCACGGCGGCGGCCTCGCGCTTTGTGGTGGCTCGGGCCTCCGCGGCCTCGGTGGCTACGGCGCCGCGGATGGACGCGGCCTCTTTCACCGCGTCGGAGACGAGCGTCTCCGCGTCGCTCTTGGCTCGGCCGAGAACGTGCTCGGCCTCGGTGCGCGACGACTCGAGCAGCTGGCTCGACTGCGCGGTCGCCTCCGAGACCAGACGGTCTGCCGTCTCGTGCGCATCCGTCGACAGCTTCTGGATCTCGTTCTTCACCGAGCTGCGCAGCTTCTCGGCGTCGATGTCCGCCTGGCTGATGAGCCGGGTCGACTGCTCTTCGGCGACGCGCAGTGTGTTCTCGAGCTTGGTGCCGAGTCCGCTGTAGGTGGGGGTGCCGGTCTCGTCGAGCTCGGCCTGCAGGTCTTCGGCGACCGCGGCGAGGCGCTTGATCTCCTTGGTCGCGTCGGCCCGGTCGGCGTTGGCCTTGATCAGCTCCCTGCGGAGTTCCTGCATCGCCTTGTCTACCGCTTCTTTGCGGTATCCGCGCATTTCCGTACCGAAGTCTGTGTCGTCAGCAGCCATGCGTCGAGTTTAGCGGCGTGGCACCACCGCCGATCTCCCACCCGCTTTTCGGGAGGCTCACAGGGTTTGCCAGTTAACTCCCAGTGCCCGAGTTAGGCCGCACAAGGTCGAATCGGCTATTCTTGATCGTCTTTGCTGTTGCCATCCCGGACGCCTGGTCCTGGAAATCCTCCACTCGCCCCGATGCGCGAGCGCCTGCCAGATGCGGGGGAGGGTGCGACGACGTGATTGTCGAAGCTGGGTGACACGAAAGGAGTATCTCGTGCGATTTGTTCTCGCCATTGTCAGTTTTATCATTGCCGCCCTGCTCATGGGGCTCGGCATCGCTCAGAAGACCATTTTTGCGGCGCCCGACGAGTTCACGGCGTCGACCGAAATCACCACGAGCGCCCCCGTGACGGTCATCAGCGGTGCGGCGCTCAACGCGTACCCGCGCAGCCAGTTCGTTCAGATCAGCGGCTCGAAGGAGAACTTCGCCGCCTACGGTCGCACCGAAGACGTCATCGCCTGGATCGGCGACACCAGCTACAACCGGGTCGACTTCGACGCCGAGGAGTCGAACCTCGTCAGCACGCTGAAGACGGGCACCGAAGACCAGGTCCCCAGCCCCGTCGACTCCGACCTGTGGCTCGCGAGCTACACCGACAAGAGCGCCATGACGATCAACGTGCCCGAAGACTTCTCCCTGCTCGTCGTGACCGACGGCGTGAAGCCCGCGCCCTCGGAGATCAGCGTCACCTGGCCCATCGACAACTCGACGCCGTGGGCCAACACCCTCGTGGTCGCCGGCGGAGTCATGCTGCTGGTCGGCCTGTTGCTGTTGTTCTGGGCCATCGCCCACATCCGCAAGTCGCGCGGGCCCCGTCGAAAGTCGCAGAAGATGCCCAAGCTGCCCAAGCAGCCCCGCTACAAGCCGATCAAGGCGAAGCAGAAAGAGCTCGAGGCCAACGCCAAGGGCCGTCGTTCGCTCACCTCGCGCGTCGCCATCGTTCCGGTCGTGCTGGTCACGGCTCTGACCCTCGGCGGCTGCAGCACGGACTTCTGGGCGGGCCGTGAAGGCGTCGCCCAGCAGACCGCGACCGCCGACCCCGCTGCCGAGGCCGCGGAGGTCGCCCCCGTCGACCCGCCGGCGGTCACCGAGAAGCAGGCCGAGCGCATCATCGCCGACCTCGCCGGCGTCGCCGCCACCGCCGACGCTGCCATGGACACCGACCTCGTGAGCACCCGGTTCGCCGGACCCGCGCTCGACCTGCGCCTGGCCAACTACGCCGCGCGCAAGGCCGACGCCTCCATCCCGGTCGTGGCGCCGATCCCGACCGGCAAGGTCGAGGTCACCCTCCCGCAGCTGACCGACAACAAGTGGCCGCGCGCCGTGTTCGCGGTGATCGAAGACCCGACGACCACCGAAGACGGCAAGCCGCTTCCGCAGGTCGCGGTCATGCTCACGCAGGAGGACCCCCGCGCGAAGTACAAGGCGCAGTACGTCATCACCCTCGAGCCCGGGGCCGTCATCCCGCCCGTCGCCCCCGCCACCATCGGCGCGGGCCGGCTGCAGCCCGACACGAAGTTCCTCGCTCTCGCACCCCAGGAGATCGGCGCCGCCTACTCCGACATCCTGATGAACGACGCGGCGAGCCCCTCGAACGAGGTGTTCGAAGCCGAGGGCGACACCCTGCGCACGACCTACGGCCTCGCCTTCAAGGAGGCCGAGAAGGCGCCGTTCTCGGCGACCTCGACCCTGACCTTCGCACCGAGTGCCGCGACCGGGCCGCTCATCGCGCTCTCCACGAACGACTCGAACGCGATCGTCGCCGTCAACATCAACGAAGACGTCACCGCCGCGGTGGTCGAGGCCGGCGCTGTCGTCGACTCGAAGGGCGCGGTCAAGGCCCTCGCCGGCAAGCCCACGAGCACGAAGGGCTTCAAAGCCACGTACGGTTATCAATTGCTGTTCTTCGTGCCGTCCAACGACACGGGCGGCAAGATCCTTCTGCTCGGCTATACCCAGGGCCTCGTCGCCGCATCGGAGCTACCGTGACCAACCTTCCCCCCAGCGCCGCGAGCCTCCGCGGAGCCGTCGACCTCTCGTCTCTCGTGAACCCGGCGCCTCCCGCGGCGGCGGCGGCTCAGGGCGGGGGAGCGTCGTCGCTCGTCGTCGAGGCCACAGATGCCACGTTCTCGAGCATTCTCGAGCTGTCGAACTCGGTTCCCGTGCTCGTCGAGTTCTACGGCCAGGGCCTCGAGCCGGCGCTCACGCCGCTCGTCACCGAGTACGGCGGCCGCATGGTGCTCGCCACCGTCGACGGCACCCGCAACCCGCAGCTCGTGCAGGCGTTCCAGGTGACCGAGGTGCCCACCGTGGCGGCGGTCATCGCCGGCCGCCCGTTGCAGCTCTTCGTCGGCCTGCCCGCCGAAGAGGAGATCCGCGCGGTGCTCGACCAGGTGCTCGAGGTCGCCAAGCAGCAGAACGTGACCGGCACTGTCCCGGTCGCCGACCCCGACGCCCCTGAGGCGGAGCCGGTCGAAGAGCCCCTGCCCCCGCACCACCAGGAGGCCTACGACGCGATCGCCGCCGGCGACTTCGCCACCGCGATCGCCGAGTACCAGACCGCGATCGCGCAGAACCCGCGCGACGCCCTCGCCGTCGCCGGCCTCGCCCAGGTGTCGCTGCTGGCGCGCCTCGAGGGAACCACCGTCGACGAGCTCCGCTCGGCGGCCGCGGCGGCCCCGACCGACGTCGACGCCCAGCTGGCCGTCGCCGACCTCGACATCTCGGGAGGGCACGTCGACGACGCGTTCCTGCGCCTGCTCGAACTGTTCCCGACCCTCGACGCCGACGGCAAGAACGCCGTGCGCACACGACTGCTCGAATTCTTCGAGGTCGTCGGGGCCGAAGACCCCCGCGTCATCGCCGCACGCCGTCGCCTGACGGCGCTGCTGTACTGACGCCCTGCGGTTGACCCTCCTTCGCAGGCTCAGTCGGCGCTGGGGTCGCGAAATCGCTGCCGCGATTTCCTAAGCTCCACCGCGCTTGCGCAGCTTGAGCCACAGCCCCGCGAGCGGCGGGAGGGTCAGCTCGGCAGACGCCGGGCGACCGGCCCACGGGTCGTCGGTGGCGACCACGGCGCCGAAGTTTCCGACTCCGCTGCCACCGAACTCCGTGGCATCCGTGTTGATCAGTTCGTCCCACGTGCCCGGGAAGGGGAGTCCGACGCGGTACGGCCCCACCGGGTTGCCCGAGAAGTTCATCAACACCGCGACGGGGTTGCCCTCGTGGTCCCAGCGCAGGAACGACACGACGTTGTTCTCGGCGTCGCCGGCATCGAGCCACTCGAATCCGCCCTCGTCGTGATCGCGTGACCACAGGGCGGGCTCGTCGCGGTAGACCGCGTTCAGGCTGGTGACGAGGCGGTGCAGGCCGGCGTGCACGGGCTGGTCGAGAATCCACCAGTCGAGTCCGCGTTCCTCGCTCCACTCCGACGGCTGCCCGAACTCGCTGCCCATGAACAGCAGCTGCTTGCCCGGGTGCGCCCACATGAACGACAGGAAGGCGCGCACGTTGGCGAGCTTCTTCCACTGGTCTCCGGGCATCTTCGACAGCAGCGAGCCCTTGCCGTGCACGACCTCGTCGTGGCTGATCGGCAGCAGGAACTGCTCGGTGTAGGCGTAGACCATCGAGAACGTGATCTCGCCGTGGTGGTGCGCACGGTACATGGGGTCGGTCTCGACGTAGGCGAGGCTGTCGTGCATCCAGCCCATGTTCCACTTGAGACCGAAGCCGAGGCCGCCCTCGCTCGTGGGCCGGGTGACGCCCGGCCATGCGGTCGACTCCTCGGCGATCATCATGATGCCGGGGCTGCGCTTGTAGGCGGTCGCGTTGACCTCCTGCAGGAGGCTGATCGCCTCGAGGTTCTCACGCCCGCCGTAGATGTTCGGCTCCCACTGGCCCTCTTCGCGCGAGTAGTCGAGGTAGAGCATCGACGCGACGGCGTCGACGCGCAGCCCGTCGATGTGAAACTCCTCGAGCCAGTACGAGGCGTTCGCGACGAGGAAGTTGCGCACCTGCGACTGGCCGAAGTTGAAGATCAGGGTGCCCCAGTCCATCTGCTCGCCGCGGCGGGGGTCGGAGTGCTCGTAGAGCGCCTGGCCGTCGAACTTGGCGAGAGCCCACTCGTCTTTCGGGAAGTGCCCGGGAACCCAGTCCATGATGACGCCGATGCCCGCCTCGTGCAGGCGGGAGATCAGGTACTTCAGGTCGTCGGGGTGTCCGAAACGGCTCGTCGGCGCGTAGTAGCCGGTGACCTGGTAGCCCCAGGAGCCGCCGAACGGATGCTCCGCGAGGGGCATGAACTCGATGTGCGTGAAGCCGAGCTCGCCCACGTACTCGATGAGCTGGTCGGCCGCCTCGCGGTAGCCGAGCCCGGGACGCCACGAACCGAGGTGCACCTCGTAGACGCTCATGGCGGCGTTGTGCGGGTCGGTGGCGGCGCGCTTGGCCAGCCACGCGTCATCCGTCCACTCGAACGTCGACTCGACGACCTTCGACCCGGTCGACGGCGGAATCTCGGCGTAGCGGGCCATCGGGTCGGCGCGTGTCACCCATTCGCCGTCGGCGGTGAGGATCTCGAACTTGTAGGTGCTGCCCGGGGTGACGCCGGGGGCGAAGATCTCCCAGACGCCGTTGTCGTCGAGGCGGCGCATCGCGTGCCCGGTGCCGTACCAGCCGTTGAAGTCGCCGACGACGCGCACAGACTTCGCGTGCGGTGCCCAGACGGAGAACGACGTGCCCTCGACGCCCTCGTGGGGGCGGAAGTGCGAGCCGAGCACGTGCCAGAGCTGCTCGTGGCGCCCCTCTCCCCACAGGTAGAGGTCGATCTCGCCCACCGAGGGCACGAACCGGTAGGGGTCTTCGGTGGTCCAGGTGGGGCCGTTGTCGTAGTCGGTCTCGAGCAGGTAGCCCTGGCCGGGGCCGGCCGCGAAACCCTGCCACAGCCCGTCGGCCACGTGGGTGAGCGGCACCCGGGTGCCGTCGGTCTGCACCGCGGTCACGGCGGCCGCGAGCGGACGCACCGCGCGCACCACAAAACCGTCATCGAGGGCGTGCTGGCCCAGAGTCGCGTGCGGCTGCGGGTGGCTGCCGCCGACGATCGAGGAGATCAGCCCGGGGTGGAGTTCGGGAAGTGCGGGGGCCGGAGCCATCAGTTGCCTTTCGGGTAGTCGACGCGCAGGATGTGGACGGGCTCCGTGAAGGCGTCGAGCCGCACGTAGTTGTCCCCTCCCCAGGTGAACGTCGACTGGGTGATGAGATCGGTCACGGTGAAATCCGTGCCTCTCGGGATTCCGAAGCGGGTGGTGTCGAGGTGCACGACGGTCTCACGCACCGAGTGCGGGTCGACGTTCGCGACGACGATGACCGCGTCGGGTGAGCCGGTTCCGGTGTGGGCCGCCGCCAGGTATTTGGAGTAGACGAGGATCGAGTCGTCGTCGCTCCAGTGCACGTCGAGGTTGCGCAGCTGGCGGAGGGCCGGATGCTCGGCCCGGATCTCGTTGAGCCGGCGCAGGTAGGGGGCGAGCGAGTTGCCGTCGGCCTCGGCCGCCGCGAAGTCGCGGGACTTGAACTCGTACTTCTCGTTGTCGATGTTCTCTTCCGAACCCGGCCGCGCCACGTTCTCGAAGAGCTCGTAGCCGGCGTAGACGCCCCAGGTGGGGCTGCCCGTCGCCGCGATCGCCGCGCGCACCTTATAGGCCGGCCGGCCGCCGAACTGCAGGTATTCGGTGAGGATGTCGGGGGTGTTCACAAAGAAGTTCGGCCGGAACGTGTGGCTGGTGACCTTCGAGACCTCGACCAGGTACTCCTCGAGCTCGACCTTGGTGTTGCGCCAGGTGAAGTAGGTGTACGACTGCTGGAAGCCGACGCCCGCGAGCGACTGCATCATCGCGGGGCGGGTGAACGCCTCCGCGAGAAACACGACCTCGGGGTGCCGCGTGTTGATCTCGTGCAGCAGCCATTCCCAGAACTGCAGCGGCTTGGTGTGCGGGTTGTCGACACGGAAGATCGAGACTCCGACGCCGATCCAGTACTCGACGATCCGCAGGATCTCCTCGCGCAGGCCCACCGGGTCGTTGTCGAAGTTGATCGGATAGATGTCCTGGTACTTCTTGGGCGGGTTCTCGGCGTAGGCGATCGACCCGTCGGGCAGGGTCGTGAACCACTCGGGGTGCTCGGTCACCCAGGGGTGGTCGGGGGAGCACTGCAGGGCGAGGTCGATCGCGACCTCGAGGCCGTTCTTCTTCGCGACGCCGAGAAAGTAGGAGAAGTCCTTGACGGTTCCGAGCTCCGGGTGGATCGCGTCGTGGCCGCCGTCGGCCGATCCGATCGCCCAGGGCGAGCCGGGGTCGGACTGAGCGGCGTCGAGGGTGTTGTTGGGGCCCTTGCGAAAACTGCGGCCGATCGGATGAATCGGCGGAAGGTAGAGCACGTCGAAACCCATCCCGGCCACGGCCGGGATCCTCTTCGCGGCCGTGCGGAAGGTGCCGGAGACCCACGAGCCGTCTTTGCGGCGCTTCGCGCCCTCGCTGCGCGGGAAGAACTCGTACCAGCTGCCGAGGCCCGCCCTGGCGCGTTCGACGCGCAGTTCGAGCTGCTCGCTGAGGGTGGTGAGGCTGGCGAGGGGCTGTGCCGTCATGAGGGCGGTGATCGCGGGCTCGGTGGCCGCCTCGAGGCGGGTGACCGGCGGGAGGGCGGAGTCGCCGAGAACCGCGGCCGCATCCGTCACCGTCGTCGACTGCGGGGCGCGGGAGAGCAGTTCGAGTCCGATCGCGAACATCACATCGAGGTCGATGCCGGCGGGCACCTTGATCTCGGCGTTGTGCAGCCAGGTGGCCCAGTCGTCGGTGTAGGCCTCGACGCGGTACGTCCACGCTCCGGGGGTGTCGACGAGGGCGGTCGTGTGCCAGGAGTCGGTGCCGGGAGCGCCGGGGTACAGGGGGTGGCGGGACGTTGTACCCCGGGGGTCGGTCAGCAGCAGTGTGCCGCCGATGAGGTCATGGCCCTCGCGAAAGATCGTGGCCGAAAACGGCACGGCCTCGCCCGCGTAGGCCTTCGCCGGCCAACGGTTCTCCGGTTGCTGCGGAGCCAGGAAACGTATGGGGATACGCCCAATTTTCGATTCGTACTCGGTCGGTTGTGTGGGGCCACCGCTCGCGGCCACCCTGCCATTCTCTGTAGTCGCCACAAATCGACCGTACCCTCTTTGCCCATTGGCGCGGGGCATTGCTTTTCGGCGGTCGGTATGTTGGGGGACCCGGCGTGTACCCCCTCTTCTGGGTGAATGAATTTGCATCGACTTCTCGCTACAATTAGTCTCGAAGTAAGAACCGCTCGATTCGGGGATGCCTAGCATTGTCGCCGTCGTCGGCTGGTTCGCTTCACGATATCCACGGACCCGAATCCGTGAATACATTGCAACCTAGTCACCCCACTAGAAGTGCCAAGGACGGCACGGCGATCGCCCCACGGTCGTCTTGTTGCGGTAATCGTGTCTAGCCCCTAGGAAGACGATGCCCACTCGCAAGCAGTTTCTCTCGATCTTCGTCGCCTCGGCCGCGTTCGTCGCCGTCGCGGCCGTCGCCGCGAACCTCCACCATCTGGAGACGACCGGCTCCGACCTGCGTCAGAGCGTCGCCGTCGCCGGATCCGCCCCCGCCGTCACCGTCGCGTGGATCACCGACTTCGACCCGCAGCTGGGCGACGACCGCGTCGTCGGAGCGACCCTCACGCCGAACGACGGCACCGTGCTCGAGAACTCGACCGTCGACCTCACCATCGTCGATGCCGACGGTCTCGAACTGGGCACGATCTCGAGCGACGACGGCGGCGCGACCTGGAGCGAGCTCGACACGGCCATCCTGGCCCGCGACACCCTCGCCGCATCCGTCGTGATCAACGACCGCGAGACCGTCGCCGCCATCAGCACGGCGCCGTAGCCCGCGACACCGCGGCGACGCGCGACCGACCGACAACAGCCACCTAAATTTCTGCGGGCCGCAGTGTGACATGTTCTAGGGTTATCGGGTGAAAGCCATCCGCAGATTTACCGTCCGCACCGTTCTCCCCGAGTCGCTGAGCGGACTGGAGGAACTGGCCGGCAACCTCCGCTGGTCGTGGCACGAGCCCACCATGCAGCACTTCGCGTCGATCGCGCCGAGCGAGTGGGACGAGAGCGGCCGCGACCCGATCGCCCTGCTCGGCGCCGTGGAGCCGTCCAGGCTCGACGAGCTGGCCGCAGACGACGACTTCGTCGCACGCACCGAGGCCCTGCTGGCAGAGCTGCACACCTACCTCACCGAACCCCGCTGGTACCAGGGCGTCGAGGGCGCGCCCGCGTCGATCGCCTACTTCTCGCCCGAGTTCGGCATCGCCGCGGCGCTGCCGCAGTACTCCGGCGGCCTCGGCATCCTCGCCGGCGACCACCTCAAGAGCGCCTCCGACCTGGGGGTTCCGATCATCGCGGTGGGTCTCTTCTACCGCTCCGGCTACTTCCGCCAGGCGATCTCGCGCGAGGGCTGGCAGCAGGAGACGTACCCCGTGCTCGATCCCGACGGGCTGCCGCTCAGCGTCGTTCGCCACCCCGACGGCCGCGCCGCGATGATCACGCTCGCCCTGCCCGACGGCCGCGCGCTCGCCGCCCGCATCTGGCAGGTCAAGGTCGGACGCGTCACCCTGCTGCTGCTCGACACCGACGTGCCCGAGAACGACGACGAGCTGCGCTCGGTCACCGACCGCCTCTACGGCGGCGGCGGCGAGCACCGTCTGCTGCAGGAGCTGCTGCTCGGCATCGGCGGCGTTCGCGCGATCGGAGTGTTCACCCAGCTCACCGGCGCCGCGGCGCCGCTCGTGTTCCACACCAACGAGGGCCACGCCGGATTCCTCGGCCTCGAGCGCATCAGCGACCTCATCGGCGACGGGCTGTCGTTCTCCGAGGCCCTGCAGGTCGTGCGCGCCGGCACCGTCTTCACCACCCACACACCGGTGCCCGCCGGCATCGACCGCTTCGACGCCTCGCTCATCGCCCGCTACTTCGCGACCGAGCTGCTGCCCGGCGTCGACGCCGCCGACGTGCTCGCCCTCGGCGCCGAGAACTACGAGGGCGGCGTCGCCGACACCTTCAACATGGCGGTCATGGGCCTGCGTCTCGGCCAGCGTGCCAACGGCGTCTCCCAGCTGCACGGCCACGTCTCGCGGGGCATGTTCGGCGCCCTCTGGCCGGGCTTCGACGAAGACGACGTGCCGATCACCTCGGTGACCAACGGGGTGCACGCGCCCAGCTGGACCGACCCGCTGCTGCTCGGGCTCGCCGAGTCGAAGTTCGGCGCGGGCGGCATCGCCGCGGCCGACTGGAACTCCGACGCGATCTCCGACTGGGATCTCTGGCAGGTGCGCGGTGCGATGCGCGAACAGCTGGTGACGGATGCCCGCCGCCGGGTCGGCGACGCCTGGCGCGAACAGAACCCCGGGGTCGGCGACCCCAGCTGGTACTCCTCGCTGCTCGACCCGAACATCCTCACCATCGGCTTTGCCCGTCGCGTGCCCACCTACAAGCGGCTCACTCTGATGCTGCACGACGAGAACAGGCTGCGCGCGCTGCTGCTGCACCCGGAGCGCCCCATCCAGATCGTCATCGCCGGAAAGTCGCACCCCGCAGACGACGAGGGCAAGCGCCTGATCCAGCGACTGGTCGAGTTCGCGGCCGAGCTCGACGTGCGCGAGCGCATCGTGTTCCTGCCGAACTACGACATCGCGATGGCGAAGCTGCTCTACCCCGGCACCGACGTGTGGCTCAACAACCCGCTGCGCCCCCTCGAGGCGTGCGGAACCTCCGGCATGAAGGCCGCGCTCAACGGCTCGCTCAACCTGTCGATCCTCGACGGCTGGTGGGCGGAGTTCTACGACGAGGAGAACGGCTGGGCCATCCCGTCTGCCGACTCCGCCGGCGACAGCGCCGAGCGCGACAAGCTCGAGGCAGACAGCATGTACGACCTCATCGAGCACCAGATCGCGCCCCGCTTCTACGACCGTGGCGACGACGGTGTGCCGCACCGCTGGGTGCAGTCGATCCGGCACACGCTCTCGACGCTGTCGCCCGTGCTCTCGGCCGACCGCATGGTGCGCGAGTATGTGGAACGGCTCTACATCCCCGCCGCCGCTGCTGAAGAGGCGATCACCGCCAACTCGAACCAGCCGGCGCGCGAGCTCGCGCTGTGGAAGACCCGCGTCGCCGCCGCCTGGCCGTCGGTGCAGGTCACACACGTGGAGTCCGGGGGAGTGGACGCGGTGCCGCAGGTCGGCGACACGCTGCACGTGCGCGCGCAGGTCGCGCTCGGCGGGCTCACCGCCGACGACGTCGCCGTCGAGGTCGTCTACGGACGCGCCCGCGACGGCGACCGGCTCGTCGACACCCAGCACGCGCCGCTCGAGCAGACCGGCGACACCAACGGAACCGCGACCTTCGCGGGAACCGTGCCTCTCGGACGGGCGGGAAGCTTCGGCTACAACGTGCGCGTCGTGCCGCGGCATCCGCTGCTCGCGTCGGCCGCCGAGATGGGGCTGATCGCCGCCGCGATCTAGCCCGCTGCGTGGCGCGACCGGTCGCTGAGCCTGTCGAAGCGCCGCGTCGATCTGGCATGAGCGGGGTCGGCGGTGAGGGGGACGGGCCATTCGACGGGCTCAGGGACCGGCGAGCTCAGGGACCGGCGAGCTCAGGGACCGGCGCTAGTCGCGGGCGATCGCCGCTATCTGGCCGTTCGTGACCGCGAGCAGGTCGGCGGGGGCGAGTTCGATGTCGAATCCGCGGCGCCCGCCGGAGACGAAGATCGACGGGTAGAGCTCCGCCGTCTCGTCGAGCACCGTCGGGTGCTGGGTCTTCTGCCCGATCGGGCTGATCCCGCCCACGATGTACCCGGTCTTGCGCTGCGCGACCGCGGGGTCGGCCATCACCGCCTTCTTGCCGCCCAAGGCGCGGGCCAGCGCCCGCAGGTCGAGCATGCCGGTGACGGGCACGATCGCGACCACGAGGCGCCCGTCGACGTCGGCGAGGAGGGTCTTGAAGACCTGTTCCGGGTCGAGGCCGAGCATCGTCGCCGCCTCGGTGCCGAAGTCGGTGTTCGCGGGATCGTGCTCGTACGCGTGCGGGAGAAACCGGATGCCCGCCGCCGTGAGTGCCACCGTCGCGGGGGTTCCGCCCGCCGCATCCGAATGCTTAGCCATCTGCCTATTGTGGCCCACGGCGCCTAGTGCGCGCGGAACAGCTGCATCGAGGTTCCGGCGACGGTCAACTCGCTGCCCGGCCCGTGGGTCTCTCCGTTCTCGCCCGCCGCCGAGTCCCACAGCAGCTCGTAGCCGGTGACCCCCTCGTGCTCGGGCAGGGTGACGGTGATGGCGTCTTCGAGACCGTGCACGATCAGCAGGATGCGGTTGAGCTCCTCGAACTCGGGCGTCGACGCGGCGAGGTACTGCAGCGTGCGCTCGGCGGGGGAGTCCCAGTCGTCCTCCGACATCGAGAGTCCCTCTTTGTTGTACCAGTCCATCTGCGTCGCGCTCGGAACGGTCTCGCCGAACCGGCCGAACCGCACCGGCCGCAGCGCCGGGTTCTCGGTGCGCAGCCGGATCAGCAGCCGTGTCACCTCGAGCATCTCCCGCTGCCAGTCCTCGTGCTGCCAGGGCACCCAGGTCAGCTCGCTGTCGTGGCAGTAGGCGTTGTTGTTGCCGCGCTGCGTGCGCCCGAACTCGTCGCCCGCCGTGACCATGGGGATGCCCGCGCTCAGCAGGAGCGTGCCGAGCAGGTTGCGCAGGGCCCGCTGCCGAGCCGCGAGGATCACCGGGTTGTCGGTCGGACCCTCGACACCGTGGTTGAACGAGTGGTTGTCGCTCGTGCCGTCGCGGTTGTTCTCGCCGTTGCCGAGGTTGTGCTTGGTGTAATACGAGGTCAGGTCGGCCATGGTGAATCCGTCGTGGGCCGTGATGAAGTTCACCGACGCCAACGGGCCGCGATCCTGCGAGAAGACGTGGGCAGACCCCGCGAGCCGGCGCGCGAGCGAGCCGATGCCGTTGGGGGCTATGCCGTTCGCCCGCGCCGCGCCGATGTCGGTCAGCCAGAAGTCGCGCATGCGGTCGCGGTAGCCGTCGTTCCACTCGCTCCATCCGCGCGGGAAGCGCCCGACCTGCCAGCCGCCCATCCCCACGTCCCACGGTTCGGCGATCATCTTCACGTTCGCGAGGGCGGGGTCCTCGAGGACCGCCGTGACGAACGGATGCTTCGGGTCGAACTCGACGCGCTCGTCGCGCGCGAGGGTCACCGCGAGGTCGAACCGGAAACCGTCGATCTGCACCTCGTCCGCCCAGTACTTGAGCGAGTCGAGAGCCAGCTGACGGGCCGCGGGCACGGCGAAGTCGACGGTGTTGCCGCATCCGGTCACATCGATGTAGGTGCCGTCGGGGGTCTGGCGGTAGTACGACTCGTTGTCGATGCCGCGCAGGCTCGTGGTCGGGCCGGTCACCCCCTCCTCGGCCGTGTGGTTGTAGACGACGTCGAGCAGCACCTCGAGGCCCGCCGCGTGGAGGTTCTTGACCATGGTCTTGACCTCGCGCAGCACGGCGCCGGTGCCGCCCGACTGAGCCTCCCGCGTCGCGTACTCGGCGTGCGGGGTGAAGAAGTTGAGGGTGTTGTAGCCCCAGTAGTTGACGAGGCCCTGCTTGATCAGCCGCTGCTCGCTCACCGACTGGTGGATCGGAAGCAGCTCGACCGACGTGACCCCGAGATTCTTCAGGTAGCGGATAGTCGACGGGTGGCCGAGGCCGGCGTAGGTGCCGCGCAGCTCTTCGGGCAGGTCGAGGTTGAGCTTCGTCAGCCCCTTCACGTGCGCCTCGTAGAGCACCACATGGTCGAGCGGGATGGCGGGCTTGGTCACACCCTCCCAGTCGAAGGAGTCGTCTTGCACGTACGAGCGCCATTCGCCGTCGGTCGTGCGGGCGAGACCGCGGGCGTAGGGGTCGATGAGGTCGAGCGTGGGATCGAAGCGGTGCGTCGGGCCCGTCGGGCCGGATGCGCGCACCGAATAGCGGGCGCCGGGAACAAGAGCGGGCGACATGCCCGTCCAGACGTCGTCGTCGCCGCGCAGCATCGGCACCGCGGAGACGAGCCAGTTCGCGTCCTTCTCGTCGTAGAGGCACAGCTCCATTGCGGTGGCGTTCGCCGACCAGACACGCAGTTCGCCGCCGGTGGCGGTGGCGCGCACGCCCAGTGGGCTGACGTGAGTGGCGACGGCTGACATGCGTCCCACACTAAGTCCCCAGTGAGTCATGCTTGTTACATGGCCATCTACCTCGATCACGCGGCGACCTCGCCGATGCCCCCCGAGGTCATCGCCGCGTATGCCTCGGCGCTCTCGGTCGTCGGCAATCCCGCGTCGATCCACACGCAGGGACAGAACGCGAAGCGGATGCTCGAAGAGGCCCGCGAGCAGGTCGCCGCGTCGGTCGGCGCCGACTCGGCGGAGGTCACGTTCACGGGCGGCGGCACCGAGGCGGTCAACCTCGGCATCAAGGGGCTGTGGTGGGCGCGCGCTTCGACGGGCGCGGCGACCGGTGCCGGCTCGGGCGTGCGTCGGCGCATTCTCGTGCCGCGCGGCGAGCACCACGCGACGATCGACACGATCGACTGGCTCGAGAAGCACGAGGGCGCGGTGATCGAGTGGATTGCGATCGACGAGCTCGGGCGCATCGACCTCGCCGCCCTCGAGGCCGCGCTCGGGCCGGATGTCGCGCTCGTCACCCTGCTCAGCGCCAACAACGAGGTCGGCACGATCCAGCCGGTCGCCGAGGTGGCGGCGCTCGCCGCGGTGCACGGGGTCCTCGTGCACGTCGACGCGATCGCCGGCTACGGCTACCTGCCGATCGACTTCCACTCTCTCGGTGTCGCGGCGATGTCGATCTCGGCGCACAAGATCGGCGGACCGGTGGGCATCGGCGCCCTCGTGATCGCACGCAGTGCCACGATCGTCCCCCTGTTCCACGGCGGAAACCAGCAGCGCGCCCGCTCGGGCACCCAGGATGTGGCCGGGGCGGTCGCGTTCGGTCTCGCGGCCGCGCAGGCGACGGCCGACCTCGCCGGCAAGGCCGCCTCGCTGCGTGAGCTGCGCGACCGGCTCGTGGCAGGCATCCGCGACGCCGTTCCCACCGCGATCCTGCGCGGCGACCCCACCCCGGAGGGACGCCTGCCCGGCAACGCCCACTTCACGTTCCCCGGCTGCGAGGGCGACTCGCTGCTCTTCCTGCTCGACGTCGCCGGCTTCTCGGTGTCGACCGGGTCCGCCTGTCAGGCCGGAGTCCCCGAAGCGTCGCACGTGCTCATCGCGATGGGACTCAGCGAGGCCGATGCCCGCGGCGCCCTGCGCATGACCCTCGGCACCCACACGACCCCGCTCGAGGTCGACGCGCTCGTCGCCGCCCTGCCCGACGCGGTGTCACGCGCCGGCCGAGCGGGCCTCGCCGAGCGCCAGCCCACCTTCGGCCGCTGATACTGCCGCGCGGGCAGGCGGCAGTCAGACAGCCGCACGTACACTGGAACCCATGAAGGTTGTAGCGGCGATGAGTGGCGGCGTGGACTCGGCAGTTGCCGCGGCCCGCGCCGTTGAAGCGGGACACGAGGTCGTCGGGGTGCACCTGGCGCTCAGTCGGATGCCCGGAACGCTGCGCACCGGGGCCCGCGGCTGCTGCACGATCGAAGACTCGATGGACGCCCAGCGGGCCGCCAACATCATCGGCATCCCGTACTACGTGTGGGACTTCTCCGAGCGGTTCAAGCTCGACGTGGTCGAAGACTTCATCGACGAGTACGCGGCCGGCCGCACCCCCAACCCGTGCATGCGCTGCAACGAGCGCATCAAGTTCTCCGCGCTGCTCGAGAAGGCGCTGGCCCTGGGCTTCGACGCCGTCGCCACCGGCCACTACGCGGACGTGCGCCGCGACGCAGACGGCAACGCCGAACTGCATCGCGCGGCCACCTGGGCGAAGGACCAGAGCTACGTGCTCGGCGTGCTGACCGCCGACCAGCTCGAGCACTCGCTCTTCCCGCTCGGCTCGACACCGAGCAAGGCCGAGGTTCGCGCCGAGGCCGCCGCCCGCGGGTTCAGCGTCGCGAACAAGCCCGACTCCCACGACATCTGCTTCATCCCCGACGGCAACACCCGCGGCTGGCTGGCCGAGAAGGTCGGCGCCGAGCAGGGCGAAATCCTCGACCGCTCGGGCAAGGTGCTCGGCACACACCAGGGTGCGCTCGCCTTCACCATCGGCCAGCGCAAGGGCCTCAGCATCGGCTATCCCTCCGACGACGGCATGCCCCGGTTCGTGCTCGAGGTTCAGCCGAAGACCAACACCGTGGTCGTCGGCCCCAAGGAGGCCCTCGACCTCTCCGAGCTCGCCGGAACCAAGTTCACCTGGGCCGGCCTCGGCCCCGTCGAGTCGGGCATCGCCGTTCTCGACGAGAACGGCGCGATCAGCCCCTTCGACTGCGAGGTGCAGATCCGCGCCCACGCCGACCCCGTCGCCGCAGTGGTGTCTGTCGAGAACGGCGAGATGGTGATCCGCCCGGTCGAGCCGATCAACGGTGTCTCGCCCGGACAGACGGCGGTCGTCTACGTCGGCACCCGCGTGCTCGGCCAGTGCACGATCGCCCGCACGGTGAGCGCCGTCGCGGTTCCCGCCTAGGCGACCGGCTCGACGCCGACGTTCGACGCGTCGCCGCCCGCGGCGCTGAACGCTACTTCGCCGCGTTCGCCCCGCGCGAGTAGGCCACGAAGGTGCCGGCCGCCTTGTCGTGCATTCCGCGCCTGCTGGGGTCGACGAGCGTCGTGATGATGAGCACCACGAGCCAGACAGCGAACGGCGACAGCAGCAGCAGGGCGCCGCGGCCGAGTGCCGATCCGAAACCGGGGGCCCGCACCGAGTCGGCCCGCACCACCTTCAGGCCGACGGCGAGCAGGCCGAGCGACTGGCCGGTGCGGCCGACGACGAGGGCGAGGCCGAGGAGATAGGCCACGGCGACGATCAGCATGACGGTCGGGATGAGGCCGCCGGAGTTGCTGCCGTTGATCGTGATGCCGAGCCACACCCCGCCGAGCACGACGCCGTAGAACAAGACGGCGTCGAGCAGGAACCCGAGCATGCGCAGGCCGACGTTGCCCGGGCGCGGTCCCGACGGCAGCGGGGTCGCGTAGGCGAGCGGGACGGTGTAGCCCGTAAGGCCGGCACGCCTCGCCTCGTCGGCGTCGGTCTCGTCGATGGGCCGGGCGCTGTGGCCGACCGCCGCCGCCAGCTCGCGGATGCGCGGCGCGGCCTCGGTGGACACGAGGGCGAGCGGGTAGGAGGCCGTGTCGGTGTCGAGATAGAGCAGGGTCCAGTAGTGGGGAGCGAGCAGCAGGCTCGCGCGTGGCACCGAGTAGGCGAGATGCACGTCGCGCGCGACGACGGGCCGCAGGTTCGCTCCGGAGGCCGCCACGATGGGCAGCGTCGTCAGGTAGTCGACGAGGTCTTCGCTCGAGGTGTCGTCGTCGAGGTCGACGAGCCGGTCGTTGTCGTCGAGCCAGTGCACCAACGCGAGCCACGGGGAGACGCCCTCGGGCGTCGTGATGTCGCGCTCGGCGAGTCGGGTGCGGAAGCGTTCGAGGTAGGCGAGGGGGTTCTCGGCGGCGAGGCGCACCTCGGAGTAGAGCGTCGGATCGGTGGAGAAGCTGTCGCAGAGCAGTTGCCAGTCGGTCATGGTCGCAATATTCTGGGTTTCGCTCATTGCGCAACGCTAGCGTGTGCGGCCCCGCCCCGTGGCACACGGGCGCTGGCCGACCGGCACTTTCCCCGTCGTCAATGCCATCCGGGGTGTCGGCGGCGATGCCTACACTTGACGGGTGGCAGACAACTACGCACCCAACGAACTCGAGCGCGCGCGCGCCGCATCGCAGCAGCTGACGACCCGCATCCTCGAACTGCGCGACGCCTACTACGACCGCGACACGACCCTGGTCTCCGACGAGGAGTACGACGGCCTTATGCGCCGGCTCGAAGAGGTCGAACGCCTCTTCCCCGAGCTGCAGAGCCAAGACTCGCCCACGCAGAACGTGGGGGGCCGCGCCGACGTCTCGCTCTTCGACCCGGTTGTGCACGCCGAGCGCATGCTGAGCCTCGACAACGTGTTCTCCATCGACGAGTTCGAGGCGTGGGCGGCGAAGGCCGAGCAGAACTCGGGGCGCAAGGTCGACTACCTGTGCGAGCTCAAGATCGACGGGCTCGCCATCAACCTCCGCTACGAGAACGGGCTGCTCACGAGCGCGGCGACCCGGGGCGACGGGCGCGTCGGCGAAGACGTCACCGAGAACGTCACGCTGGTCGACAGCATCCCGCAACGTCTCGAGGGGGAGGGGCATCCGGCACTCGTCGAGATCCGCGGCGAGGTCTTCATCCCGGTGATCGCGTTCGAACGGCTCAACGAATTGCAAGCGAGTTTCCGTGAGCGCGCTCTCGAGGAGAGCAGAGACCGCTGGAACGCGCGCAAGGCGGCGGGCGCCGAGTTCGATGAAGACAAGGCGCGGCTGTCGGCCTCGCGCCGGTTCCCGTCATTCGCGAACCCGCGCAACGCGGCGAGCGGCGGGCTCCGCCAGCAGATCGACAAAAAAGACGGACTCGAGCTCGAAGCGGCGCGCGCACGCTTCGCGTCGCTGACGATGTTCGTGCACGGCATCGGAGCGTGGGCGAATCCGCCCGTCGAGAGCCAGAGCGAGGTCTACGGCCTGCTCAAGGGCTGGGGTCTGCCCACCAGCCCGTATTTCCGGGTCGTCGACAGCGCACGGCAGGCCGTCGAGTTCATCGAGTACTACGGCGCACACCGCAGCGACCCAGAACACGAGATCGACGGCATCGTCATCAAGGTCGACGAACTCGAGCTGCACGACGAGCTCGGCGCCACGAGCCGCGCGCCGCGCTGGGCGATCGCCTACAAGTACCCGCCCGAGCAGGTGCAGACGAAGCTGCTCGATATCGTGGTGAGCGTCGGCCGCACCGGCCGGGCCACGCCGTTCGCGGTGATGGAGCCCGCCCGGGTCGCCGGCTCGGTCGTTCGCCAGGCGACGCTGCACAACCAAGAAGTGGTGATCGCCAAGGGTGTGCTCATCGGCGACACCATCGTGCTGCGCAAAGCGGGCGATGTGATCCCCGAGGTTCTCGGCCCGGTCGTCGAACTGCGCGACGGCTCCGAGCGGGCCTTTGTGATGCCGACCGACTGCCCCGAGTGCGGCACACCGCTCGCCCCCGCGAAAGAGGGCGACATCGACCTGCGCTGCCCGAACGCGCGCGCCTGCCCCGCCCAGGTGCGCGGCCGGGTCGAACACGTCGGAAGCCGCGGCGCCCTCGACATCGAGGCGCTCGGCGAGGTCACGGCCGCCGCCCTCACCCAGCCGGTTGTGCCCGAGACGCCGCCGCTGGTCACCGAGGCGGGCCTGTTCGACATCTCCATCGAAGACCTCTTCCCCATCCGCGTTCAGGTGCGCGACAACGAGACAGGCGAGGTGAAGCTGGTCGAGGGCCCGCCGAACGCCGACGGCACATCCGGCGAGTCGGTGCCGAAGGAGGTGGCGCCGTTCCGTCGCTTACGCAAGAAGACGGATGCGCCCTTCGACCCGCAGGCCGAACAGTTCGGCGGCGACGCGAACTACGTGCCGTCGAAGACCGCCTACGAGCTCATCGACAACCTCGAACTCGCCAAGACCAAAGAGCTGTGGCGCATCCTCGTGTCGCTCAGCATCCGTCACGTCGGCCCGGTCGCCGCCCGAGCGCTCGCCGGATACTTCGGCTCGATCGACGCGATCCGCGCGGCCACGCGAGAAGAACTGGCGGCCGTCGACGGTGTGGGCGGCATCATCGCCGACGCCCTCATCGACTGGTTCCAGGTCGACTGGCACGTCGAGATCATCGAACGCTGGGCCGCCGCCGGCATGCAGTTCGCCACCCCCGGGCACCCCGGTCCGGGTGCGGCCGGGGCGGCCGACGGCCCGCTCGCGGGCATCACGGTCGTCGCCACCGGCAGCCTCGAGGGGTTCTCCCGCGAGGGGGCCGTCGAGGCGATCATCGCCGCGGGCGGCAAGTCGGCGTCGAGCGTCTCGAAGAAGACCGACTTCGTGGCCGCCGGCCCCGGTGCCGGGTCGAAGCTCGGCAAGGCGGAAGACCTCGGCATCCGCATCCTCGACGCCGCGGAGTTCGCGCGTCTGCTCGAGGGCGGCCCCGACGCGGTCGCTCTGCCCGCGGGCGACGCCGAGGCTGCGGATGCCGCAGACGCCGAGAAGACCGCCGATCCCGCCGAGTAGCGAGAAGCCTCGCAGTCAGACCTGGCCCGGCTCGTAGCTGCCGATGCTCCACTCGTTGCCTTCGGGGTCGAGAATGCGGGCGCGACGCGTCGTCCACTCGGTCTCCTCGGGCGGGATCACGGGGGTGGCGCCGGCCGCGACGGCCCGATCGTAGAGGGCGTCGACATCCTCGACCATGAGGTAGAGCCCGTGCTTCGACGGCCGGTCGACGAGAACCGTGTCGTCGAAGTCCTCGTCGTTGTTCGAGACCATCACCACGGCCTGGCCGAGGCGGACCTCGGCGTGCACGACCCGGCCGTTGTCGTCGTCGATGCGCCGCACGATGGTGAAGCCGCACGCCGACAGCCAGCCGAGCGCTGCCGCCGCGTCACGGTAGCTGACGTAGCCGAATAGATGCGCGTTCATGCCAGCACTGTACGACCCGGGCGGGGTATGGGAAAAGCCCCTCACGTTGTGATTCCGGATGTAATTCCGTAATAATGGAAAAATGGAATTAGAAGGTGACATCCACTCGATCCTGACGGCCCTGACGGCGCGGGTCGAGGCGCTGGAGGGGCGGGACGCCGCATCGGTCGGAGCGCCCGCATCAAGCGGCGACGACCCCCTGTGGATCCTCACCGGCATCAAGCAGCGCGTTCCCGACCCGGGCGCCGTCGTCTTCGCGGGCGCCGTGCGCACCGCGGCCGGCCCGGTCGAGTGGCAGGTCGGCTTCCCGGTCGACCGCATCCTCGAAGACGACTGGAGCACCGTCGCCGCGAGCATCGCCGCGCTCGGCAACCCGGTGCGTCTCGCACTGTTGCACGCGGTGATCGGCGGAGCCACGACCGTCGCCGAGCTCTCCGCCGGCGAGGGCATGGGCACAACCGGCCAGCTCTACCACCACCTCAACCAGCTCGTCGCCCAGGGGTGGCTCGTCGCCACCGGGCGCGGCCACTACTCCATTCCCGCCGAGCGGGTCGTACCCCTGCTCGTGATCCTGTCAGCAGCACGGAGGACCATGTGAACCGCTCGAGAAAGACCCTTGCCATCGCGATCGCGGCGGCCGTCGCCGCTTTCGGCATCGGCGCCGCGGCCATTCCGCGTCCGCCCGCGCTCTCGGCCCAGTCGAGCGGCGACGCCGAGCTGGTCGCCGAGGTGCGCGCCCTGCTCGCCCAGAACCCGGGCGCGCGCGACCGGGTGAGCGTCGCCGTCATCGACGGGGACACGGTGCGCGAGGCGCACTTCGGGGCGACGGATGCCACGGAGTACGAGATCGGATCGGTCACCAAGACGGTCACCGGTTCGCTGCTCGCCGACGCGATCGAGCGGGGAGAGGTCGAGGCGCAGACCCCGCTCGGCGACCTGCTCGAGCTCGGCTCGAGCCCCGCGGCATCCGTCACCCTCGAAGAATTGGCGACCCAGTCGAGCGGCCTGCCCCGGCTCCCGGTGAGCGCGGAGAAGATCATCACCAGCATCGTCGCCAACTACCGCGCCGCCGACCCGTACGGTTCGACCGTCGACGAGCTGGTGGCGAGCGCGCGCGAGGTGGAGCTCGGCGAGAAGGAGTACCTCTATTCGAACCTCGGATTCTCGCTGCTCGGTAACGCCCTCGCCGAGGCCGCGCACGCCGACTACCCGGCACTCGCCGCCGAGCGGGTGTTCGGGCCGCTCGGCATGGACGACACGTTCGTGCCGGAGAGCACCGACGACCTCGCCGACGGCGCCCCCACGGGTTTCACCGCCTCGGGCCGATCGAGCGATCCGTGGACACTCGGCGCCGACGCCCCGGCCGGCAGCGTGCGCTCGACGCTCGCCGACATGGCCGGGTACGCCCGCGCCCAGCTCGACGAGACCGCTCCCGGCGTCGCGGCCACCGAGCCGATCGCCGACGCGGGGGAGTCGAGCACGATCGGCTACGCCTGGCACACCACCGACGGCGTCACCTGGCACAACGGCGCGACGGGCGGCTTCACCAGCTGGGTCGGCTTCGACCGCGACTCCGGCCGCGCCGTCGTTGTGCTGAACAACACCGCCGTGCCGGTCGACGAACTGGGCTTCGCGCTGATGGGGGACAACTGATGGAGTACATCACCGGATTTCTGGCACTCGCGTTCAGCGCGGTCTTCGCCGCCGGCCCGCTCGCGAAGGGCAAGACCTTCGCGGTGAGAAGCCGGCTCGACCTCGCGTTCAGCGCCGCCGACGCGGCGCTGGCGCTCGCGGCCGCCCACCTGTTTATGCCGTGGAGCAGCGTCTCGCCCTGGCTCTGGCTGCTGCCGGTCGCCGTGTTCGCGGTCGGAGTCGCGGGCGCGGTGCTGCGCTGGCCTGCGCTGCCCGCTCTGCGCACCGACAAGACGCACCGCCACTCGCTCGTCTGGGCCGCCGTGCACGGGATCGTGCTGGTCGGGCTGCTGTTCCTCGTGTTCGGGTAGCTGTACCCGGCGCGCGGCCCTCGGGTAGCCTGATCGACAAGATCGGAGGCGCCGGTGACGACTGACGACGGCGATCGCGACGCAGAGCGCGACCCGGGTGCCTCGCGCCGTGCCTTCCTCCGGGCCGCCGGGTTCGGCGCCGCCGGCATCGCCGCGACCGCCGCCGCCGCGTTCGCGGTGTCGCAGGCCGCCCCCGGCCCCGCGCCGGCACCTTCCGGAACCGTGCCGCCCCGGCCGGGAGGCCCCGGCTTCGACCACCTCGTGGTGGTGATGTTCGAGAACCGCTCGTTCGACAACATCTTCGGCTACCTCTACGCCGAGGGCGAGCTGCCGGCGGGAACACGCTTCGAGGGGTTGCGCGCCGAGCACGGCAACAGCCTCGCCACGGGAGAGACCGTGCCGGTGCATCCGTATTCCGGCTCCACCGACACGATCTTCTCGAGCCCGCAGCCCGACCCGGGCGAGGAATACCAGCACGTCAACACCCAGCTCTTCGGCACCGTCGACCCCGAGAGCAACCGGGGCAAGAAGGCCGCCGAGATGGATGCTCCCTTCAACGCCCCGAAAAACGCCTCCGACCCCACCATGGTCGGTTTTCTGCAGGACTACGTCGACAACTTTCTCGGAGACCACCGGGGACGCGCACCGAAGCCGGCCGAGTACGACGTGATCATGGGAGCGTTCGACCCGACGATGCTTCCCGTGTTCTCGACGCTCGCGAAGAACTTCGCCGTGTTCGACGCGTGGCACTGCGCTGTGCCGTCGCAGACGTTCTGCAACCGGTCGTTCTTCCACGCCTCCACCTCGCACGGCTACGTCACCAACAGCGGCGACGGCGGGTACCACAAGTGGTTCGACGCGAAGAACGACGCGCCCACGATTTTCAACCGGCTCAGCGACGCCGGCCTCGACTGGGCCGTCTACTACGACGAACGCCAGGTCGTGTCGATGACCGGGTTCATCCACGCCCCGAGCCTCGAGAAGTACTTCGGCACCAATTTCCGCACGATGCAGCAGTTTCACGACGACGTCGCGGCGGGAACCCTCCCGGCCTACTCCTTCGTCGAACCGCGCATGATCTACGACCACAACGACATGCACCCGCCGGTGGGTGTGATGACAGAGACGGATGTCGACGGCACCGTCATCGCCGGAGGTGCGGTCTCCGACGTGCGGGCTGGGGAGGCGCTGCTCAGCTCGGTGTACACGAGCATCCGGGAGAGCGCCGCGCCCACGGGGTCGAACGCCATGAACACGATGCTCGTCGTGACCTTCGACGAGCACGGCGGAACCTACGACCACGTGCCGCCGCCCGCCGCGACCCCGCCCGAGACCCGCGCGAAGACCGAGATGGGGTTCGGATTCGACCGGCTGGGCGTGCGGGTGCCGGCGATCGCGATCAGCGCCTACACGGCCAAGGGGCAGATCGTGAACGACCCGATGCACCACGGGTCGGTCATCGCGACCCTCAGCGAGAAGTTCGACCTCGAGCCGCTCACCGCGCGCGACACGGGAGCGCCGACGCTCGCGAACGCGATCACCCTGCGCACGCCACGCGACCCGTCGCTCTGGCCGCAGACCGTGGCGCAGTACGTTCCGGCCAACCCCGAGGGCGGGACGCACGTTCCCGACGGTCAGGAAGACCGCCCGCTGAGTCCGCCCGGCGTCGGTCTCGTCGGAATGCTCATCGCGAAGTACGGGCAGCCGGGCGACACGGTGCCGACCAGCTACAAGGAGGCGTACGACCTCTTGATGAAGCGGGGCAAGGGCATCTTCGGCAGCACGCAGTGAGCGGGTCGGTAGACGCTTTCCGGTGGCGCGACTAGCGTGAGTCCATGGCGATTCCCGGGTTCAGCAAGGTGTCGAGCGAACGACTGCGCAAGAACCGGGGAAACTTCGGGATCATCCTGCTGCTCTGGGGCGCCTTCGTGGTCTACACGGTCATCGACGACGGCGAGGTGAGGCCGTCGGCGTGGTTCGCCATCGTCGTGGTCGCGCTGGTTCTCGCCGTGGTCGTCGCATCGGAGGTCGAGCTGCGGCGCCGGGCCGCCGTCGAGGCCGCGCCGCGCCTGCCTAGCGCGCCGAGCGTCGAGAACGCGCCGACCGTGGTCGTGCCCACGCCGACCCACCTCGTGGAGTGGCCGGACGAGGTTCACCACGACGTTCCGCCGACGGGCCGCCCTCCGGTCGACCCCGACGCGCGCTAGACCGCGTCGCGCGAACAACGGGGCGCCCTTGGTCGCGCCGCCGCCGTGCCCCGTTGCGCGCCGTGTCGTTGCGGTGCCCCGTCGCGCGCCGTGTCGTTGCGGTGCCGTGCCGCCGCCGTGTCGTTGCGGTGCCGTGCCGCGCCACCGCCGTGCCACCCAGATTCGCTGATCATTTGCGCCAAATGGTTGTTTCCCGGCGGCTGGGAGCAGCCATTTGTCGCAACTGAAAACTCGTCCGCGACGACCGGCCGCGACGCCGACCGGTCGCGACGCCGTGAGGTCGCGACGCCGTGAGGTCGCGATGCCGTGAGGTCGCGCCACCGCGCGACGCGCCGCCGGGCCGCGCGCCGCTACGCCTGGCCGCGCAGCAGCCCGACGAGGGCGGCTCCCGCGCTGGCGAACACCCGGTAGGTGTCCCGGTCGAGCCGTGCGAGGCTCAGCTGGCCGCGCTCGGCGATGTGGGCGTCGTAGGGCACATCGAAGACCCGTGCGACCCCGGAGCCCTCGAGCACGCGGTCGAGCCGTTCGAGAACCTGCGGATGCTCCGGACGGCCGTCCTTTATGCGCAGGATGATCGCGCGCGAGGCCAGATCGGCTGATCGGCCGCCCGCGGCGCGCAGATGGTCGAGCAGCGCGAGGGCTTCGAGCACCGAGTCTCCCGCGTTGAGCACGGGGATGACGAGTGCGTCGGCCGTCTCGACCGCGCCGGCGAATGCGGGGGAGCTCAGCTGGTTGCCGCTGTCCATCACGCGGATCGCGTAGAACTCGTCGACCAGCGACGACACGGCGACGACGGCGTCGTGGGTGAGCGGCGGCCGGGAGCCGATCGATCCGATCACCGAGGCGAACGACGTCTGCGGGGCCGTGTAGCCGGCCAGCTGGCCGGCGCTTCGCACCTGAGCCGACTCCGTGACGAGTTCGCCGAGACCGAGTTGCGGCGAGCCCTCGGAGCGGAAGGTGAGGGCGCCGGGATCGTCGGAGACCTCGAGCACGCAGACCGAGCCCCCGCGCACCGCGGCGAGGGTGCCGCCGAGGAGCAGGGCAACCGGGGTCTTGCCTGCCCCGCCCTTGCTGTTGGCGACGAGCACGCTCACCGCACGCGGCCAGGTGGCCTGGCGGATCACCTCCTCGTCGCGTCGCAGCACCGAATCGGCGTCGAGACGCTGCTGTTCCGCGGCGCCCGGGGCGAGTCGGATCCCGATGCTGCCGAGGAGCCCGCGCAGTCCCTCCCGCGCGGTCAGCGGTGCGTCGGACGAGGGTGCGAAGTGCGCGGCCGGGGAGGAGAGCAGGTCGACCGCGGTGGTCGGCGTGATGGGTTGTGATGCGGATGCCGGCGTGCTCGCCACGGCGACGGCGGTCGGTGTGGGCGCGAACCGGGTGAGCCGGGAGGCCACCGAGAATTCGGGGGCGCCGTCGGATTGTGGAAGGTCAGACATTGGTGTTCTCCAGTTCGACATCGGGGAGGGGCGGGCGCAGGGACATGGCAGACACCGGGCGCGGAAGCACGGTGGCCGCGGCGGCCGGTCTGCCGAGCACGGGAACCTGCAGTGTGATCAGGTCGCCGGAGCCCAGATGCACGAGGGCACGGCCCGGCGTGATCTTGGGCGACACCATGGAGCGGGCGACGCGCACGCCGAGAAGATCGCCGTCGACCGTGCTCTGCGGTGAGAGCAGGGCGCCGCGGCGGTTCTTCTTCAGGTCGACCTGCCAGCCGGCGAAACCCGCGCAGATCTCCGCCGCGTTGCCGCCGAGGATGAGTCCCCGTCGGTTGTCGCCGGCCGTTCGCACGTAGGTGCGCAGCCAGTTCTTCGCCGGGGCATCCATCACCAGCTCCCCGTCGTCGACGATCAGCACGACCGGGGTGCCGTCGGCGGCCAGCAGCGGGGCGAGGTCGTCTTCGGCGATCTCGCTGTGCGTGAGCACAGCACGCACCCCCGGCGCCCCCTCGAGGTCGCGCAGCGGGCTGGGGCGGGGGCAGACGAGAACCAGATCGGTGCCGGTGCGCAGCAGCGAGTGGGCCATCACCGCCAGCAGCGTGCTTCGCCCTGAGCGCGCCGGACCCGCGACGACGAAGGTCGGGGAGTCGCGTTCGAGGTTGATGCCGTGTGCGACGAGCTGGTCGCCGCCGACCCCGAGCATCGCCCACATCGGGGTGTGCTCGTCAGCGTCGACCGCGAAGCCGAACGCCTGGTCGATGTCGAGCGTCGACGGGAGGTCGTCGACACGGAAGGGCCGAGCGGCGGGAGGCGTGTGCTGTTCGCGGTCGGCGAGTTCGGCGCCCAGACGGCGCACCGCCTCGCTCTGCGCCTGCCCGGCGGGGTCGGGGCCGAGCATCGCGACCTGCACCTCGGTGCCGCTTCCGGCGCGGAACCCGCGGCCGGCCGCGATCTCGAGCGGGATGTTCTTGTGGTTCAGATCGGCGAGGCTGTAGTCGAGACGGTCGGTCAGGCGCAGGATGAGCTTGTCGTCGCACAGCACCGCCATGCGGCTGGTCAGCAGGCTGCGGTCGCCGGAGATGACGACGTGCACACCGGCGCTCGCCCCGTCGCGCAGCAGCGACTGCACGACCTCGGTCAGGCGGCCGCCGTCGACCTCGCCGAGGGTGCTGGCGAAGTTGTCCCAGCGGTCGATGAACAGCAGGATGTGCGGCAGGGCGTCGATCCCCGACCGGCGCTGTTCGGCGATGTTGGCGAAGTTGCCCGCGCCGAGAAGGTCGTGGCGGCGCAGAACCTCCGCCTCGAGCTTGTCGAGGAGCCGGGTCGAACGCTCGGACTGGCTGCGCTGTGTCACGGCGCCGCAGTGCGGCAGGGCGGCCAGCGAGGCGAGCGCGCCGTTGCCGCAGTCGATGCCGTAGATGTGCACGTCGGAGAGGCCGCTCGACCGGGCGGCGCTCGCCGCGATGGTGCGCAGGGTCTGCGACCGTCCCGACCCGGGGGCGCCCACCACGTAGAGGTGCCCGAAACGGTCGAGGTCGATCGCCGCGTTCTGCTGCGCCTGTCGAGAGGGGATGTCTTCGAGGCCCCAGCCGAAACCGGCCGCGTCGTCGGCGGGGAGCGACTCGAGCGGCAGCGACTCGACGAGGGGCGGCAGCCACGGGCTGTGCTGGCGCGGAATGCCGAGAATCGAGCTCGCCTCTCTCAGCGAATCCACCAGGACCGAGAGGTCGGTCGTCAACGCGGTCGCGGTCGCCGGCCGCGGCGGCACGGGTGCCGGCTGGGAGAACTGCGACCAGCTGAGCTCCGCGACGAACGGCGGGCGCGTGGGCGCCTCGTCGGCGGCGACCAGGCTCGCGCCGCCGACCCTGGCGGTCTGGAACGGGATGATCGACGCGTGCCCGAGCCGCGCGTAGGCCCGCCCGGGGATCGCCTTGGAGATGCGCGCGGCATCGGGGATGTCGATGACGTCTGCGCTCTCGCCGACGTCGGTCATGCGCAGGGCGACGCGCAGGTTCGTGTTCGCCCTGATCTCGGGCGAGATGACGCCCGAGGGTCGCTGGGTCGCCATCACCAGGTGCACGCCGAGCGAACGGCCGCGCTGGGCGATGCCGATGAGTCCGGCGACGAAGTCGGGCAGCTCCTTCGCCATCGCGGCGAACTCGTCGATCACGATCGCCAGCCGGGGCAGTGTCTCGCCGGGGCCGCCGCGGCCGAGGTGCGCGTGGTAGTCCTCGAGGTCTTTCGCCCCGGCGAGGGCGAGGATGTGCTCGCGTCGCACCAGCTCGGCACGCAGCGAGCCGAGCGCGCGTTGCACGAGGTGCGAGTCGAGGTCGGTGACCATGCCGACGGTGTGCGGCAGGTCGACGCACCCGCTGAAGGCCGCGCCGCCCTTGTAGTCGACGAGCACGAACGTCATCTCGTCGGGCCGGTTCGCGACGGCGAGCGATGCGACGAGGGTCTGCAGAAACTCCGACTTGCCCGCGCCGGTCGTGCCCGCGACGAGCCCGTGGGGTCCGTCGCGCACGAGGTCGATCGCGAAGGGCCCGTCGAGCGAGATGCCGATCGTGGCGCGCGTCGATCGGCCGTCGAGACGCCACCGGGATGCCACGGACTCGCCGGTCGGCTCGGGCATGCCCAGCACATCGAGCAGCCGGGCGGCCTGGGGGAGCAGGCCGTCGGCGTCGGAGACGCTCACGTCGTGGATGGGCGCGAGACTGCGCCCGACCTCGTCGAACCAGTGTGGGTCGATGCGGTCGGTGGAGACGTGGTCGATGTCGTCGGCGTTCTGCTGCTTGACCACGAGTTCGCCGTCGCCGCGCTGCACGACGACGGCCCGGCACTCCTCGGGCAGCTGCCGTTCCTCGTCGTCGAGGCACACGACGTGCACTCCCACGGCGGCGCCGTCGCGCAGCAGGGCGACGATGCCCGGCATGGCGCGCAGCCGACGGGCCCCGTCGAGCACAACGAGCACGTCGGGCGAGAACGAGGTGGTTCGTGCGGCCGTCGCGGTCGTCGCCGCGGTGCGTTCCGTCACCAGCTGGCCGAGTTCGGCCACCCGCCGGCCGAGCGACTCGGCGTCGGTCGCGGTGAGGGCGAGGGTGTCCTGCCCGAGCCCCGGCCGCGCGTGGGGGAGCCAGTTCACCCAGTTCCAGTCGTCGCCGGCGTCGGGCGCGCTGAGCACGTAGACCTGGAGGTCGCGGGGGCTCTGCAACACGGCGAGCTGCCCGACGAGCCAGCGGCAGGACCGGCGTGCCCAGTCGCCGCGGCCGGCGATGCCGATGACACCCGCTTCGGCGAGCGACAGGGTGACCGGCACCGCGCGTGTGACGCCGGTCGAGTGACGCCGGTGCTCGAGCTCGGCCTGCTCCTCGAGCGCGACGGCGCTCGGCAGGTCGGCGGTGCCGAACCGCACGAGCAGGTGGTCGGGGTCGCTCGCGCGCCGCTCCCACAGCCGGCGCGTCGGCGCCGTGGCCGCAAGCAGCAGCGCCGCGGCATCCGGAGCATTCGTGCGCCGGCGATGCTGCTCGGCGCCCACCGCCAGCTCGATGCTGTGGTCGATGTCGGCGAGGTTCTTCTTCCACGTGAGCATCATCGTGCGATGGCTCTGCTTGCCGTTGCGGCGTGACGACAGCCACGAGCCGATCATCATCACGGGCGACATAAACGCGAACATCAGGTAGAAGGGCTGTTTGAGCATGATCGCCATCGCGACGCCCATCAGCGCGGGGATCATGGCGGTGATCCACGGCATCGAGTTGCGGGCGGGCGCCGCGGGCGGTGCCGGACGGCGGAAGGTGTCGGCGGGAACGGGCGGCAGCAGCCGGGGCGGGCGGTTGAAGTCGAGCCAGCCGCTGTCGGCGGAGGGAACGAGGTCGGCGTCGCTGAGGGCCACCGGATGCGCCTCCAGCACCGAGCTGCCGATGTGCAGTTGCGCGTGCGGCGGCCACGCGGCACCGGTCTCGTCGATGGTGTCGACCTCGAGCCGCAGTTCCGGCTGCTCGCCGTTCGCACGCACGGTGACGGCGCCGTGGATGCCGAGCACGACGAAGCCCAGCGGGTCGCCCTCGACGTCGCGGCCGAAGGCGGCCTGGCCGTGTGAGTCGAGGCCGAATCCGGTCTCGCCGACCGTGAGCCGGCGCAGCCGGCCGGCGCCGGGTCCGCCCACGTAGCGCACGTCGACGATGCCCACGGCGGCCGGCTCCCGGCGCGGCGCGGCACCGATGTGCAGCACCGCGCCGTCCATCAGCCCGCTCGCCGCGAAGGTAAGCGGCGAGGCGGCGGGGGTCGCGCGCTCGGCGGCAGGGCGGCGGCCGAGTCGTGCGCGGATCGCCCGCACCACGTCGGTCAGCGGCGTCGCGGGCTCGGCGTCGACCAGCACGGTGGTGTCGGTCGCGGTGTCGCCGTCGCGCACGGTGACGATGGCCCTCATGCGGAGACCTTGGCGGGGGCGGGTTTGGCCGCGGGCTTCTCGGCAGCAACGGGCAGGGCGGCCGCGTCGGGGTTCCAGCGGGCGGCGGGCAGGAAATCGCTCGTGACCCAGCCGTTGGTGTGGGCGGTGAACCGCCATCGGGCGTCGTGCGCCGCACTGGCGACGACGACCGGCCAGCGGCATCCGTGGGTCTCGAGCGCCTGCACCAGGCGGGCGGCCGCCGCATCGCCGCCGACCCGGTCGACGACGCTGAACCCTGCCGCTCCCGAGGCGACGTCGCCGACCAGCTGGTCGATGGCCGAGGTCGGGGAGGCGACCGGCCCTGCCTCCTGGTCGAGACCCACCAGGTGCGCGTCGCCCGAGCTCCACGGGCGTGAGGCCGCTTCGGCGATCCAGCGGGCGGCGACCAGCCGTCGCGCCGCCGGGTCTCCGCCGATGCTGACGAGCCCGTGCGCCTCGCCGAGGTCGACGAAGACGCGACCGTCGTCGGAGACCCCGAGGGTGACGAGGCCCGTGTACGGGTTCGCGGTCGCCGGGTCGAGCTGTGCAGCCTGCACGGCGACGATGTCGGCGGTCCAGACGAGGCCGTCAGCGCTGGTGCGCCAGGGGGCGGGCGGATGCGCCGTCGGCGACGACACGTGCACGGCGACGGTGCTCTCGTTCAGCACGACCATCACGACGCCCGGCACGAGGCGCGGCTCACGATGGCACGCCTCGACGAGGGCCTTCAGCGCGTGGTCGACGATCCACGACGCGTGCGCGTCGCGGAGCACCTGGTGCAGTCCGGTCGCCGAGGTGAGGCGCCGGAGCCGGCGTCGCTGGAGCAGCGCCAGAACCGTGAGAACGGTGAGGGCGGCGGCGAGCGGGATGGAGATCGCGAGGGTGAGGATCATGGGTCTCTTCGGTCGGGAGTGCTAGAGCGAGTGGATCTGCGCCAGTCGTTCTTCGAGGTCGCTGTGGTCGACGCCGGGCACGTCGCTCCAGCGGAAGGTGAGCATCAACGCGTCGAAGAGTTCGACGAGGGCGTCGGAGAGCGCGGCGCTCGGTCGGTCTCCGGATGCGGCAGAGAACGACAGCACGACCCAGCGGCCCTCCCGGTGAGGGACCTCGATCGTGTAGACGATCTGCCGTGTGGTCATCGCGGGCCAGCCGTCGCGCGGCTCGACGCGCACCGTCGAGCTGTCGGTGCGCGCGGCGTGTGCGCCGTCGATCACGTGCAGGGTGCCGTCGTCGGCGTCGGCGAGGATTGCGGCCAGCACCGAGCCGGGGTCGCCGGCGTCGCCGTCGTCGATCTCCGACTCGACGAACGAGGCGGGCACGTTGACCCCGTTGACGGGGCGCACGGGAATGTAGACCGCGCTGGCGCCGGCGTCGCGGGCCTCGACGACCATCGCGGTGAAGGTCTTGCGCATCTCGCCGCGCCACGGCTCGGCCGTGTCACGGGGAAGGCTCGACGGCAGCGCCTCGGCGACGATCTCGTCGATCATCGCCCGCAGTGTCGGCTCCTCGCCTACGCGCGCGGGCAGACGCATCCACCCGGGCGGGAGTGCGATGAGAAATGAGGCCTGCGGTGCCGTGGTGTCGGTCATGCGTCCGTCTCGATCGTGACGTGGGAGAGGAGTTCTTCGAGCAGGGGCGAGAACCGGGGAACGAGCTCGAGGCGGCTGGTGCGCCAGATGAGCACAACGTCGACGCCGTCGCGGCGGCGGGCGCAAGAGACCTGGGCCCACACCGCGCCCTCGTCGTCGAGGTCGAGCCTGGTCACCCGGATGCCGTCGCCCTCGGCCACGTCGTCGACCGTGGGGGCGGCGACGGGGAGGCCGCCGCGTGCCCCCGCGGCGTCGAGCAGGTCGCCGGGGTCGCTCGCGGTGGCGCTCACGTCGACGATCACGGGCAGCGGCCAGTCACCCGCCAGCCCGAGGCCCGCGACGAGCAGCAGGTCGTCGCCGATGGCGGCGGAGAACTCGAGCAGGGTGTCGAGGGCGTACTCGATGTCGAGGGCGCCGCCGGAGAGCGGAAGATCGTCGGCCATCTCCTCGTCGGCGGCGCTGAGCAGCTCGAACACGTGTGCCGCATCGGCTCGCCACTCGTCGACGTCGGCGGGAGCGGTCGGCACCGCGATCCACTCGAACGGCTCGAGGTCGAGCGACCAGGTGATGGCTGTGGTCTCGCTCATATCTTGGGCGTCGTCAGGGCGGTCTTGGCGGCGTCGTACTGGGGCGAGGTCGCCGCGCGACTGGTGTCTGTGCCGAACCCGGTGGGGGTGGTCGACCACTTCATAACGCTGATGCCGAAACTGCCGACGACCCGGCCCGCGTTCGCGTAGTACCACCACGGAACGGCCTTCGGCGCGAGACCGAACTCCGTCTGGAGGCTGGCCTGCAGCTTGTTGTAGTCGCCCACGCGGTCGGTCGAGAACAGGCGGTCGAAACGGTACTTCTTGCCGAGATCACCGATCTTCGCCCTGTCGTTCGGCCGGTAGCCGGCTGTGCGGACGTTCCAGTACTGCGGCTTGATCGCGTTGTTCGACCCGATCTTGGCCGCCCGACCGAGCTGCATGTCCTTCGGGAGGGTGATCAGGCGTCGGTCGATCGCTGATACCTTCTTCATCGCAGTCAGCACGCTGATGCGGCCCGCAAACCCGTTCGCGAGCACAGTTTCACGCTGTGCCCTAAGGGCGGTCGATCTAGAGGCGATGTCGGCGGGGAGCTTGCCGCCCCGCGCCGCCGGGGTGGTGCCACGTGCGATCGCCGCCACGTGTGCCGTCTGCACGACCTTCGCGACGATGACGCCCACACCGACGAGCACAACGCCGACCACGGCGATGATGAAGTCGAGCCACGACCCCTCGCCCATCGCCGCCAGCGCCCCGGTCGCGACGACGGACGCCACCGCGACGATCGCGCCGGCCAGGGCGGCCGCTCCGAGCCCGGGGATGAAGAAGGCGAGCACAGCCAGGGCCACTCCGATCCACATCAGCACCTTGACGAGCACCCTGAGAAACTTGAGAAAGCCCTCGCGGAGCTTGTACGCGCGCGTGTCGACGAGTCCGTCGTTCCAGGCGCCGCGGATGACGCCCGAGGCGGACTTGCCGGCGGCGTTGAGTGCTCCCATCGCGGCATCCATTCGTCGTCTCGCCTGCGCGCCGGAATCCGCGGCGTCTGACATGGCGCTCGTGCGCGCGTGGATCTGCGCGGTCTCCGCGTCGGTGAGCGGCGGCGCGTCGGCGGGCCGGTTCGCGCCGGGGTCGGGCATGGCCGCCGAGCTGCCGCGTGCGCCGTCTGCCGCCTCGGCCTCCCGCAGGGCCTGCGCGGTCTCGCTCCGAGCCGTCTCGAGTGCGGGGCCGTAGACGGCGAGTGCCCGGGCCACGGCGTCGTATCGTCCCGACGTCTGAGTGAGCGACGCGGCGACGCTCTTGCTGCGGGAGCGGATCGCGTCGGCGGACTGACCCTTCAGCTCGGTCGTGTCGCCCGCGCCGATGCGCTGCAGAACCGCGGCCTCGCTCGTGATCGTCTCGGCGATCTTCGCGTAGTAGGCGATCAGGTCGTGCAGTTGGTCGGGATCTCCCGCGACCGGGTCGGACGGATGACCGAGCAGCGGCCAGTTTCCGTTACGAGCGGGCATGTCTGTCCTTTCGGGACATCGGATTTCGAGGGGGCGGGGAGTCGGGGTCGTGCTACTCGACGGAGGTCTTCAGTCCGTCGGCCATCGACTGCTCTGTCTGCTTCCATCCCTCGCCCATGTCGTGCACCTTCTTCTGCAGGTCGCCGACGGCGGTCGAGATCTTGCCCCGATGGATCTTCCAATTGCCGACGAATTCGGCCATCGCCGACCGCACGTCGTTCTGGCCCCAGACCTCGGCGTGTTCGCCTACCCGGCTGCCGGCGTTGTCGAACTCGTTCTTGATCTCGATGAGCTTCGCCGACGACTCTTCGAGAACTGCGGATGTGACGATCAGGTCGGCCATGCTCGGTCCGTTCGTGAGGGGGATGGGTCAGAGGTCAGGGGGACAGGGACGGGGACGGGAGGGCGCGTCGCCGGAAGGCGTGGCGCCCTCCCGAGAGCCGTGGGGCTACTTCGCGAGAGCGCGCGCGAGCTCGGAGTCGGTCGACTCGAGTGCGTCGGCGGCGGCCGTGAGGTACTGGCTCATGCCCAGGAGGCCCTGGATCGTCTTCGTCGCGCCCTCATTGAACTCCTGGTACGACGAGCCGAATGCGACCGACGACTTGTCGGTGACGTAGCCGCCGCTGATGAGGCCGTCGACCAGGGTCTTCAGCTCGCGCAGCTTCGACTCGATCTCCTGCTCGCCGTTGTTGAGGCGGGTCGCGCCGTCGCGCATGTCGCCATAGGTCACATTGAGGTTTGCCATGAGTCGCTCCGTATCGTTGAGATGTCCTCGGCGTTCGCCGAGGACGGAGGCAACAATACGGTCGGGAAGTCCCCCGAACAGGGCACGGGGCGCGACTTCACCGAGCGTTCATCAAGTACGCGGGATGGGGTCAGCGAAATGTCCGCAGAAAGGGGGACTCGAAATCACCCCGGGCGGCGGGGACGGAACGGAATGTAGTGGTCTAGGCGTCGGCGGCCAGCACGCGGGCGGCCTCGCGTGTGGCCGACGTGTTGATCTTTCCCGCGCGCGAACCCGCGAGCTTGGCCCTGATGTGGGCGCTCACGGTGATGGGCGGATACAGGGCGGAGCCGCCCGGCTCGATCGTCGACGGGATGGCGCTGATCGTGGCATCCGCGTTTCCGTCGTGGAAGTAGGCGGCACTGCGGCGGCGGTTGATGGTGCCGTCGACGATGGGCGGCTTGACGCGGTGCAACGTCGACATCCAGCGCTCGTTCGTCCAGCGGGCGGTGAGGTCGCCCAGGTTGACGAGCAGGGCGTCGTCGGCGGGGCTGACGTCGTTCCACGAGCCGTCGGCGCCGAGCACCTGCAGCCCCTTCACCTGGTCTGCCCACAGCACCGTGACGATGCCGAAGTCGGTGTGCTCGCTCATGCCGATGAGGTCGCCGTCGAGGTCGACGGTTCCGGGCGGGAGGGCGTAGTTGTTCATGCGCAGCACGTCGATGGAGTGGTCGGTGAAGGAGTCGAAGAATCCGTCGGGCAGGCCCAGCGCGGCCGCGAAGACGTCGGTGAGTGTGCGCGCGACACGGCCCGCCTCGGCGAAGTAGGCGTCGATGCGTTCCCGGTAGCCGGGCACGTCGGGCCAGGTGTTCTCTGCGTACTCCATCGGGTCGACATCGACGCCGGGGAAGTCGGATGCCGCGAGGCCGACGTTGAACGCCTCGAAGAAGTCGTTCATGCGGGTCGCGCTCTCGACGCCGAGGCTCAGGCTGAGCGACTCGGCCTTCGGCGGGGTGTAGCCGCGGTTGGTGCCCTTCGGGGCGATAGCGAGCTTCTTGGTGGCGAGGTCTTGGGCGAAGAAGTCGTCCATCGCGCTGGCGAGGCCGTCGGTGACTCTCGCGGGGATGCCGTGGCCGAGGATCTGGATGAACCCCACCTCGCGGCAGGCCGCATCGATCGCGGCTGCGACGGCCGCCTTCTCGTCGGCGGTGCCGCCGACGGTCCAGGCGGTGATGTCGACGGCGGGAACGTGGAATGTCATGGCGCAACGCTAACCCCCGCGGGTTTCGACGGCGTTACGGGCTCTTATCGGGTGATCGACTTCTTCGGCAGGAGCACGAACTGCAGGCTCACGTCGCCGCCGCTCAGGGTGAGGGTCTCGGCGCCGAGCTTCGAGCCGGTGACCTCCTCCAGCGCCGCGAGATAGCGGGTCTCGAGCTCGGTGCGGGCGTCGTCGGTGCAGGCCATGAGCGTCTGCGCGATGGTGCCGAACGTGATCGAGTCGCCGTCGATCTCGACCTCGCCGGTGTAGGTGTTGCACGGGGCCTGACCCGACACCGCGTCATCCGCGATTATCAAGGTCACGGGGGTGCCGTTGACCGTCAGGGCGCCGTCTGCGTCGGCGCCCTTCGTGAGCTGCCATTCGCCGTTCAGGTCGCTCACCGCTGTCGCCTCCGGTTCTGCCTCGTCGGGCGTGGTCGCGCACCCGGCGAGGGCCATCGCCACGACGGCCGCCGCGGCCCACACTGTGCGCCGTGCACGCCGGCGGATCGTCACTGGGGATCCTCAGCCCGGTAGACGAGCGCGCCGTCGCCGCCGCCCGACTTGGTCGCCGTCAGCGTGTCGCCGAGGATCGTCGCGACGAAGCCCTGACCGAGCAGGTCGAAGACCGTCGTCTCCTGCGCCGCGAGCTCGTCGGTGCAGTTGGTGTGGTCGATGTCGAGGTTGGTGAAGGTCACCTCGTCGGCCTTGTACACGTAGTAGCCGGAGAAGCCGTGGCATCCGGCATTTCCGCGGAACGTGCCGTCTTCGCCGAAGATCAGCGTGGCATCGCCCTGCACGCTGCCGGCGGTCTCTCCCGCCATGATCGTCTCGAGGGTCCAGGTCGGACCGACCAGCTCGGCCGCCGGGGTGGGCACGACCTCCTCGAAGACGAGCTCGAGCACGCCGTCGCTCAGGCTCAGGGTGAGCGACGAGCCCTCGAGGGTGGCGGTGTCGGCCGCTTCGAGCGCGGCGATGTAACGGGTCTCGAGCTTCATCACCGAGTCGGGCGAGCAGGCCATGCGGGTGATCGCGAAGGGGCCGAGGTCGACGCCGTCGCTGGTGCCGTTGAACTCGCCCGTGTAGGTGTTGCACGGGGCGCGTCCGGAGGCGGTGCGGTCTGCGATCTCGAGGGTGACGGGCTGCGGCACATCGTCGAGATCGAAGGTCCCGGTGGTGTCGGTTCCGGCGGTGAGCTGCCAGGCGCCGGTGAGGTCGTCGGCGTCGAGGCCGGCCACGTCGTTGCCCGCGGTGCTCGCACAGCCGGTGAGTGCGAGAAGGGCGATGCTGAGAACGGCGATTTTCGCGCGCATAGGGAGAACCTCCTACCCTCTACGACGCGCGGGAGTCGCGCACCGTTGGGTCGAGCGTAGGCGACGGGGCACGCGCAGCCCTCACACGGAACGGAGGATGCTGCCTCCGGGTGCGGCGCTCGCCGCGACCCGGCTCGCCATCGGGGCGGCGTCTGACGGTTAAGCTGGAGTGTCATTCGAGTGAGCCGCATCCGGCTCTCGCAATCGCAACGCTCACAATCGCACGGAGTCCCATGTCTGAAATCACGACCGACGTCGTCTCGCACCTCGCGAACCTCGCGAGAATCGCCCTGACGCCCGCAGAGATCGAGTCGCTCTCGGGCGAGCTCGGCGCGATCCTCGACAACGTCGCCAAGGTCAGCGAAGTGGCCACACCCGATGTGCCCATGACGAGCCACCCCATCCCGCTCTTCAACGTGTTCCGCGAAGACGTGCCCGGCGAGACCCTCACCGCGGCCCAGGCGCTCGCCGGAGCACCCGAACACGACGGCGCCCGCTTCAAGGTGTCCGCCATTCTCGGAGAGGAGCAGTAAGAACATGACACTCATCACCCTCAGCGCCGCCGCGCTCGCCGACAAGCTCGCCTCGGGCGAGGTCTCCTCCGTCGAAGCCACCCGCGCACACCTCGACCGCATCGCCGCCGTCGACGGCGACGTGCACGCGTTCCTGCACATCTCCGACGCGGCCCTCGAGACCGCCGCGGCTGTCGACGCCAAGCGGGCGGCCGGCGAGAAGCTCGGACCCCTCGCCGGCGTGCCCGTCGCGATCAAAGACGTTCTCTGCACGATCGACATGCCGTCGACCGCGGGCTCGAAGATTCTCGAGGGCTGGATTCCGCCCTACGACGCCACCGTGGTGGCCCGGCTGCGCGCGGCCGACCTCATCCCGCTCGGCAAGACGAACATGGACGAGTTCGCCATGGGCTCGACCACCGAGCACTCGGCCTACGGCCCCACCCACAACCCGTGGGACCTCGAGCGCATCCCCGGCGGCTCCGGCGGAGGCTCGGCAGCGGCCGTCGCCGCGTTCGAGGCGCCGCTCGCACTCGGTTCAGACACCGGCGGGTCCATCCGCCAGCCGGCCGCCGTGACCGGCTCGGTCGGCGTCAAGCCCACCTACGGCGGAGTCTCGCGCTACGGTGCGATCGCCCTCGCCTCGTCGCTCGACCAGGTCGGCCCCGTCTCCCGCACGGTGCTCGACGCGGCCCTGTTGCACGACGTGATCGGCGGCCACGACCCGCGCGACTCCACCTCGCTTCGCGACGAGTGGCCCAGCTTCACCGCCGCCGCCCTCGCCGGCCAGAAGGCCGAGAGCCTCAAGGGGCTGCGTGTCGGCGTCGTCAAGCAGCTCGACGCTCCCGGCTTCCAGCACGGCGTGACGCAGCGCTTCCACGAGAGCCTCGAGATTCTCGCGGCGGCCGGCGCCGAGATCGTCGAAGTGGATGCACCCAACTTCGAGTACGCGGTCGCCGCGTACTACCTGATCCTCCCCGCCGAGGCGTCGTCCAACCTCGCCAAGTTCGACTCCGTGCGATTCGGCCTGCGTGTGAACCCCGCGGGCGGCGGCACGGTGGAAGACGTGATGGCGGCCACCCGCGAGGCCGGCTTCGGCCCGGAGGTCAAGCGCCGCGTCATCCTCGGCACCTACGCTCTCAGCGCCGGCTACTACGACGCCTACTACGGAAGCGCGCAGAAGGTGCGCACGCTCATCCAGAGCGACTTCGCCGCGGCTTTCGACAAGGTCGACGTGCTCGTGAGCCCGTCTGCCCCGACGACCGCGTTCAAGATCGGCGAGAAGATCAACGACCCGCTTGCGATGTACCTCAACGACGTCACCACGATCCCGGCGAACCTCGCCGGCATCCCGGGCATGAGCCTGCCGATCGGCCTCGCCCCCGAAGACGGCCTGCCCGTCGGCATCCAGATCATGGCGCCCGCCCGCGCCGACGCCCGCCTCTACGAGGTCGGCGCCACTCTAGAACGACTGCTCGAAGAGCGATGGGGCCACACGCTCATCAGCCGGGCACCCGACCTGGTTCAGACCGAGATGCGCGCAGCAACAGAAGGAGCCATCTGATGGCCAAGGCAGAACTGATGGACTACGACAAGGCACTCGAGCTGTTCGAGCCGGTGCTCGGCTTCGAGGTGCACATCGAGCTCAACACGAAGACCAAGATGTTCTCGGATGCGCCCAACCCGGCGAACTCCGAGAACCAGGGCGCCGAGCCGAACACGCAGATCACCCCGGTCGACCTCGGCCTGCCGGGCAGCCTGCCGGTCGTCAACGAGCAGGCGGTGAAGTTCGCGATCAGCCTCGGTCTCGCTCTCGGCTGTGAGATCGCGCCGAGCTCGCGCTTCGCCCGCAAGAACTACTTCTACCCCGACCTGGCGAAGAACTACCAGATCAGCCAGAGCGACGAGCCCATCGCCCACGACGGCAACGTCGAGGTCGAACTGCCCAACGGCCGGGTCTTCCAGGTGTCGATCGAACGCGCCCACATGGAGGAAGACGCCGGAAAGCTGACGCACGTCGGCGGCTCCACCGGCCGCATCCAGGGCGCCGAGTACTCGCTCGTCGACTACAACCGCGCCGGTGTTCCGCTCGTCGAGATCGTCACGAACATCATCTACGGCGCGGAGGCCGACGCCCCCGACCTCGCCAAGGCCTACGTGTCGACGATCCGCGACATCGCGGTGTCACTCGGCATCTCCGAGGCGAAGATGGAGCGCGGCAACCTGCGCTGCGACGCCAACATCTCGCTGACCCCCCGCGGCTCCGGCAAGCTCGGCACCCGCACCGAGACGAAGAACGTCAACTCGCTGCGCAGCGTCGAGCGCGCCATCCGCTACGAAATCCAGCGCCAGGCGGCCATCCTCGCCAAGGGCGGCACCATCACGCAGGAGACCCGCCACTGGCACGAAGACACCGGTGTGACGAGCGCCGGCCGCCCGAAGAGCGACGCCGACGACTACCGCTACTTTCCCGAGCCCGACCTGCTGCCGGTGCGTCCGAGCGTCGAGCTCATCGACGAGCTGCGGGCCGCGCTGCCCGAGGCGCCCGCCGTTCGCCGTCGCCGCCTCAAAGACGGCTGGGGTTTCACCGACCTCGAGTTCCAGGACGTGCTCAACTCGGGCCTGCTCGTCGAGGTCGAGGAGACCGTCGCGGCCGGCGCCGCTCCCGCCCAGGCCCGCAAGTGGTGGACGGGTGAGATCGCCCGCCTCGCCAATGTCGCGGGTGTCGACGCGTCGTCGCTCGTGTCGCCGCTGCACGTCTCCGAGCTGATCGCGATGATCGAGAACGGCGAGCTCACCGACCGACTCGCGCGGCAGGTGCTCGAGGGCGTCGTCGCCGGCGAGGGCAGCCCCGCCGAGGTCACGAAGGCCCGCGGGCTCGTTGTGGTCTCCGACGACGGCCCGCTCATCGCGGCGATCGACGAGGCCCTCGCGGCCCAGCCCGACGTGCTCGAGAAGATCCGCGACGGCAAGGTGCAGGCCGCGGGCGCGGTCATAGGCGCCGTGATGAAGGCGATGCGCGGAACGGCCGATGCGGCCCGCGTGCGCGAGCTCGTGCTGGAGCGCGCGCAGCAGGTCTAGCCAGACGCCACGAGGAGGCCGCCCGGGAGATTCACTCCTCGGCGGCCTCTTCGGTTCTCAGGCGCATGATGGCGAGGATGCGACGGGCGCCGAGAGCGACGGATGCCGCGGTGCCGAGCGACGAGTGGGCGCTGTCGCTCTGCTCGTCGAGGTGGGCGATGGCGGTCTCCAGCGCGGCGTCGGCCGCCTCGACCGCGGGCGTGATGTCTTCGCCCGCGTTGCGCGCCTCGAGCACCGCGGCGATCGCCCGGAACGTCTCGGCCAGCGGTGCGCGCAACGACTCCGGCACGTCTGCGTCGAACTGTCGCTTCTTCCAGACGGCCGCCGAGAGCACCTCGGTGAGGTCGCGCACGTAGAAGGTGATCGACTCGAGGTCGTAGAGGTCGGAGTAGTCCGTTTCGAGGTCGCGCTTGTGAAGCCGAGCGCGCGGGTTGCCCTTGCGGCTCTCGTCGGCATCGCGCAACGCCACCCGAACGCTGTCTCCGGTGTCGCGCAGCAGATCGCTGCGGCTCGCCCATTCCTCGTGCTGCGGTGGCCAGCTCTCGTCGAGGGCCGAGGCCATCTCGTCGAGGTGCCGCGCGAGCAGCGCCCGAAACTCGACGAGCCGCGACACAGCGGTGCCCACGGTGAGCGGCGGGAAGATCGTGAAGTTGACGACGAGCCCGACCACGATGCCCACGCTCATCTGCACGACGTAGCCGATCGAATAGGAGTCGGCGTTCTGGCCCCCGATGATCAGCACGAACAGGGCGGCGACCGGCACGTACTCGCCGCCCGCCGTCAGCCACCGGCTGCCGGCGATGAGCGAGCCGATGCCCACGACGAGGGCGATCGTGACGACGTTCGGCTCGGCGAAGATGATCACCGCACCGGCCAGCACGATTCCGATGGTCAGCGAGATCAGCGTCTGTGCGCCCATCCGCACCGAGCTCATCAGGGTCGGGCTCATGCTGATCAGGGCACCGAGCGGAGCGTAGTAGGGGTAGTCGTCGGCGACGCCGGGCACCAGACGGGCGACCAGCCAGGCGATGCCGACCGCGAGGGCGGTCTTGGCCGCGAGCAGGAGGCGGGAGTCGGTGACCCAGGCCTTCACCGGCACCGGTCTGCGGAGTCGGGGGAGGAGAGAGCGCATCCGGGCAATGCTACGCAGGTGCACCTTGGCGCCAGCCGACGATAGGCTCGGCGCATGTCGAACAATCTTCAAGGCTGGTTGACGCTGAAACGCCATTCGATCCCTCTCGCGGCACTATTGCTCGGAGTGATCGCCGCCCTCGTCGCCGTGGTGAGCCCGTGGCCCGCAGCGCTGCTCATCCGCGGAGTCTTCGAGAAGGGTGCCGCAGACACCCTGTCCGAGATGGAGCCCTACGCCCCCGCCAGCGGGGTCGACGCGAATCTCGACGTCGCCTACGGCGATGCGGGCAGCGACACCACGCTCGACGTGTTCTCCCCGGCCGGCGGCATCGAGGCGCTGCCGACCGTCGTCTGGATCCACGGCGGAGCCTGGATCTCGGGCGACAAACACGACGTCGCCCCCTATCTGCGCACCATCGCGAGCCGTGGCTACACGACCGTGGCCCTGAACTACACGATCTCGCCCGAGACCACCTACCCGACCGCCCTCAGCCAGCTCAACGACGCGCTCGCCTACCTGGTCGAGAACGCCGAGGGATTCCGCATCGATCCCGGTCGCATCGTGATCGCCGGAGATTCCGCAGGCGCCCAGCTCACGAGCCAGCTCGCGACCCTCGTCTCGAACCCCGACTACGCAGAGCTCGTCGGGATCGAACCGGCGCTCACCGGCGAGCAGTTGCGAGCCGTCGTGCTCAACTGCGGAATCTACGACGTCAGCGGCATCCCGAACGCACCGGGCATCGGCGGCTGGGGCTTCCGGGTGGCGCTCTGGTCGTACATCGGCGACCGGGACTGGTCCGACCACCCCGGCGGCGTGCAGATGTCTACTCTCGACTTCGTGACCGCCGACTTTCCGCCCACCTGGATCTCGGGCGGCAACGGCGACCCGCTCACCGCGTCGCAGTCACGGCCGCTCGCGGCCAAACTCGACGGGCTAGGGGTTTCGGTCACCGAGGTGTTCTATGCCGACGACCACAAGCCGTCGCTGCCGCACGAATACCAGTTTCACCTCGACTTCGTCGATGCCCGAAACGCGCTCGAGTCGACGGTGAAGTTTCTCGACGACGTCACGTCGTAGGCGGCAATCACTCCCCGTTCAGCGCGAAACTCACCGCCTCGTCGATCGACAGGTCTCGTCCCTCGGTGCGGGCGCGTTCGAGCTCGGGCCCGTTCTCGGCGAGGATCGGCGTGAGGTAGTGCTTGTGAAACGAGAAGCTGCGGGCGTCGCCGAGGCCCGTCTGCCGCCGCAGCGACTCGGAGGCGCGCAGCAGGCGGCCCGCCCGCTCGACGTTGCCGTCGGCGGCGGCGATCGCGGTGAGTCCCTCGAGGCCGTAGGCGACGCCCTCGGCGTGTCCGAGCCTCGCCGCGATGGCGAGGCTCTCTTCGAACGACGCCCGCGCGTCGTCGGTGCGTCCGAGCACCAGTTGCGCCCAGCCGGTGTGCTGGAGTGCGGTAGCCGTGCCCATGTCCTCGCCCTGGGCGCGGGCGAGCGAGAGGCTCTTCTCGAAGCGCTCCATGGCCTGGTGCACCGACTTGCGCATCAGAGCGACCCGCCCCCACGTCACCAGGGCCATCGCCTCTCCCCAGTTGTCGTGGGCTTCGCGGAGAAGCCCGATGCTGCGCTCGAGCGACTGTTCGGCCCGCTTCGGGTCGGCCGGACGCCCGGCGACCGCCGCGAGGGCCAGAGAGAGTTCGGCCAGACCCTCGCCCGAGAGGTCGTGCATTTGGCCGAACAGCTCGGCACTCTCGGCGAGCCCGGGCACCACACGGTCGTTCGGCTCCTGCCACAGGGCGATCGAGTGCACGAAGTACAGCGCGCGCGCCCGGGTGCGGTCGTCGAGCGCGACTCCCGACGCGAGCAGCTCGTCCATCCACGCTCGCACCTCGCCGAGCAGCCCGCCCAGCCACCAGTAGATGAGCAGCGACCAGGCGAACTGGGCGAGGTTCGCGGCGTCGCCGGTGTCGAGCAGAAAGCGCGCGACGGCGCGGAGGTCGTCGCGGTCGTCGTTCAGCAGCGCGATCGCCTCGCGCTGGCCGCCGTCTTTGAGGTCTGTCTCGAGCGACCGGGCGAGCATCACGAAGTAGCGAGCGTGCGCGGTGCGGGTGGCCTCGAGCGCCCCATCGGCCTCGAGCTGCTCGAGCGTGTACTCCCTCACAGTGGTGAGCATCGAATAGTAGGGGCGTCCGTCGCGGTCCTGCTCCCGCACCAGGCTGTTGTCGACGAGCGTGCCGAGGCCGACGAGCGGATCGAAATCGGGGTCGGATGAATCCTCCGTCACGAACTCGACCGCCTCGAGCGAGAACGACCCGGCGAATACGCCCAGTTCGGAGAGCAGCCGCTTGTCGCGGTCGCCCAGCAGCTGGGTGCTCCACTCGATCGTGCGGCGCAGGGTCTGCTGCCGCGCCGGCAGGTCGCGCGGGCCGCCGGCGAGCAGGGAGAGGCGCCGGTCGAGACGTGTGAGCATCGACGCGGGGGTCAGCATCCGGCTCCTCGCCGCGGCGAGTTCGAGTGCGAGCGGCACGCCCTCGAGGGCGACGCAGATCGCCGCTATCGCGTCGACGTTGTCGGGCGTGACCTCGAAGTCGGGTTTGACGGCGCGCGCCCTCTCCACGAACAGGGCGACCGAGGCGGCATAGGCGGGCGACGACTCGTGCGAGCGACCCACTCGGGGCAGGGCGAGCGGGCCCACTTCGACGGCGTGCTCGCCCGAGACCTGCAGCAGTGTGCGACTCGTGACGAGCAGCTTGATGCCGGGGGCCGCGGAGAGCAGCGAGATCAACCCCGGTGCCGCCGCCAGAACCTGCTCGAAGTTGTCGAGCACAAGAAGCATCCGTCGCTGCCGCAGCGCGGTCTTGAGCTTCTCGGCGATGGGGCGGTCGCCCGTGTCGAGAACGCCGAGGGCCTCGGCCATGACGTTCGGCACGAGCTCGGGGTCGGCCACGGGTGTGAGGTCGACGAAGACCGTCTCCTCGCCCCGGCCCTGCGCGCGACCCGCCACGTCGATCGCCAGCCGGCTCTTGCCGATGCCGCCGGGACCGATCAGGGTGACCAGCCGCACGGCGTCACGCCTCAGCAGCGACTCGACCGTGTCGAGTTCGGCGTCGCGCCCGATCAGCTCGGTGAGCGGCACGGGCGCCGTGGCGGGGTCGGGCTCGAGAACGATCGGTGCCGTCTCACCGGTGGGCTCCGGCCGGCTCTGGTCGAACCGCTCAGCGAGCAAGGTGGCGAGGTCGGCCTCGAGGAGCCTTCGCAGCTCTTGAGGGGTCGAGAAGTACTTGAACGAGGCGCCGTCGTCGTCGCGCACGCGGTCGAGCAGTGCGTTGAGCCGGTCCTCGCGCCCCTCCGCCGGCTCTTTGATGTAGATGAGCTTGGGCAGGTCGGGAGCGAGGTTGTACTCGTCTTCGAGCCCCGACACGTCTTCGCCCGGGGCGACCCAGCCGTACCGCTCGCCGTAGAGGCCGACGAAGACGTCGCTCTGGCGCAGATACGCGCGGTAAAGCTCGCGTGGGGGATGGGGCCGCGCGCCGAGTTCGAACATCACCGGCGCGAGGTGGAGCCGCTCGACGGCGACTCGGGCTGATTTCCGTTCGGCGGCGAGCTCTTTGAGAGTCGAACTGACAAAGACTCGCAGCCGTTGATCGGGCGTTCGGATACCACCCGAGGTGGGCTTCATGACCCGATTGTGGCGCTACTGCACCCGCGCGGTCTACCCCTACGTCATCTCGACGAGCCCTGACGTGTTCTCGACGGGCTCGCCGGGTCGGAGTAGCGTCCTCACCATGACGTTTCTCACCGCGACGCAGGCCGACATCACGCGATTTCCGAGCGAGGTCATCGTGAACGCGGCGAACTCGACGCTGCTCGGCGGCGGGGGAGTCGACGGCGCGATCCACCGCGCGGCCGGCCCGCGACTGCTCGAGGCTTGCCGCGCGCTCGGAGGGGCGCAGACGGGCGAGGCGAAGATGACGGATGCCTTCGAGATCGCGAGCGCCGAGAAGATCGTGCACACGGTCGGCCCGGTCTACAGTTCGCACCAGGCCGACGAGGCGGCCCGCCTGCTCGCCGCCTGCTACCGCAACAGCCTCGATCTCGCGGCCGGCTACCGGTCGATCGCTTTCCCGGCGATCTCCACCGGCGTCTACGGCTACCCGCTGGTCGAGGCCGCGAATGTGGCGGTCGCCACCGTGAGGGAGTGGATCACGGGTCATCCCGGGTGCGCACTCGAGTCGATCACCCTCGTGGCGCACAGCGCGGCCGATCTGCGCGAGATCGAGCACGTTCTCGCCCGCCCGCGACATTAGACCCCGGCTTATTTCCCGCCCGGCATAAGCCCGGTGCTTATGGTGCGGACGATCCCGTGAGGATCAGCACCACTACGAGCAGAACCAGGGCCCAGCTGGCGAAGCTGCCGACGAGAAAATACTCGGCCTTCGAGCCGCCGACCGCGTCTTTCGAGATCTCGGGAAACCGGATGATGCCCTTCGCGGCGACGATCGCGGCCACCGCGGTGAACGCCCCCGCGAGTACCAGTGCCAGCAGGAACAGTCGCTCGAGCGGCCCGATGAAGCGCCCTCCCTTGAGCTCGGTGAACGCGGGCGCCGGCTCGGGCGTCGCGGCCTTGACCGGCGCGGGGGCCTTGCGCCACCAGGCGCGACGGGTCTCGGCGACAACCGGCGGGGCGGATGCCTCGGCCGCGAGCACCTCGGCCGTGCGTGACTTCTCGCCGCGCAGGGCGAGACGCACGATGACGTTCGCCGTCTCGATGAGAAAGAGCGCCCCGCCGATCGTGAGCGTGAACGAGACGTACGAGACCGCGCCGAGCGCCGCGTAGGGGAGCGAGTGGTACCAGTCGACGATCGGCCCGGAGACGGGCGGCAGCAGCGGGCCCCATACGAAGGCGGCGACGATGGCCGCGGCGAGACCGCCCACCGCCCAGTAGCCGGCGCGGTGGCTGCCGTCTGACTCGCGAGTAGTCAGCAGCCAGGCGATGATCGCGGCAGCCGCTATCGGCGACCACCACCAGTGCTGGCCGCTGCCGATCGATCCGAGAATGAAGGCGGCGATCGCGACGACTGCCGCGAGCCAGAGTCGGCCCGTGCCGCCGGAACGGGCCCGGGTGAGATCGGCGAGACCGAGAGCGCCGAGGAGGCATGCGAGCAGAATCACGAGGCCGCTCCCAGGAGCAGCGCATCGCCCGCGATGAGCGCGTTCGCGCCGCTGCGGCTCAGGTTCTGCGAGACCGCCGACTGCGTGATGCCCTCTTGCGCGGCGAGGTCGCTCTGAGTCGTGCCGAGCAGCTGGCCGAGAAGCAGGCGGCGGGAGCGGGGGTTCATCGATCCGATGATCTGGTCGCGCCCGAGCAGGTAGGCGTTCACGAGGCCCTCGGAGCTCGCGTCATCCGCGTTCTGCTCGGCCGTGCTCGAAGTGAACCAGGTGCGCACGAATCCGAGCCTCGAGTACTCGTGCCGTCTCGCCTCATCGATTGCCCTCCTCGCCGACCACCATGCGGAACCATCCTGCAGCACACCCGCGACACCGGTGCCGATCTCTGCGACCTCGCCGAGCCCGAGCCCGAAGCGGCAGTCGACTCCGTCGGGAAGGTGCAGGCGGGCGAGCAGGGTCGCGCGGGCTGCCGCTGCGACCGTCGCGTACACGGCCTGAAACTCGTCGCCGACGGTGGGCGCAAGCGGCTGTAGGGAGTCGACGGCATCGTTCACCCGGCCGAACGCCTCCTCGATCTCCTCCTGCAGGGCACGCCGGTCGGCATGCGAGCGGGACTTGGAGACGTCGACGATGACGGCGACGGAGGGGGGCGAAGCATCCATCGCATAAGTCTAGAACTTATTCGGGCGAAATATAAGGTTCAGTCTTATAGGTGAGGGCGGGGAAGTGACGCGGATAGGCTGACAGGGCGGTTCACCGAGGCGAGGAGATGTGTGATGTCGAGAACGCCCACGGTCTACGACGTCGCCGAACGCGCGCAGGTGTCGATCGCCACGGTGTCGCGGGTGCTGCGCAGCCCCGACGCCGTGCGCGAGGCCACCCGCGACCGTGTGATGGAGGCGGTGCGCTTTCTCGGCTACGTGCCGAGCGGCAACGCCCGCGCACTCGCGGCGCGCCGCACCAACGTCATCGGCCTGTTCTTTCCCGGGCACGACGACCTCGACGTCAGCGTCGCCCTCAGCCCCTCCGCCGGAATCGAGGTGCCCATCGTCGTCGACGACGGGCACCTCGTCCAGGAGACCGAGAACCTCTACTTCGACGAGGTGCTGCGAGGGGCCGAGATCGAGTCCTGGCGTCGCGGGTTCGCGCTGATGGTCGCCGCCGGCCGCGGAGCCTCGCGCGAGGCTCTCGTCAACGACATCGCCGGACGGGTCGACGGCCTCGCCGTGCTCGCGCGCACGGTCTCCGACGAGCTGCTCGCGCACGTCGCCCGCCGCATCCCGGTCGTGGTGCTCGCCGGATCCGAGCGCGACGACGGCTTCGACCACGTGAGCGCGAGCAACGGCCCCGGAATGCACGCTCTCGCAAACCACCTGTTCACGGCCCACGGTGTGCGCGACGTGGTCTACATCGCGGGCCCTGAGGACTCGCCCGACGACGCCGAACGACTCGGCGGCTTCCACGCCGCGCTGCGCGACGCGGGCATCGCCGAGGGCGACGTGCCCGTCTACCGCGGCGACTTCACGCGCGAGCGGGGGAGGGCGATCGGCGAGCGGATCCTCATCGACCGCACGCCGCGCTCCATCGTCTGCTCGAACGACCAGACCGCGCTGGGTGTGCTCGACGTGCTCGAGGCGCGGGGCATCCGGGTTCCCGACGAGGTGTTCGTCACGGGCTTCGACGGCATCGCCGCCGGCCGCCACTCCCGCCCGACGCTGACCACCGTGCACCAGCCGATGGTCGAGCTCGGGCGCGCCGCCGTGCACGCGATCACGGCGCGCCTCGACGACCCGACGCTCGGCCCCCAGTCGCTCACCCTGCCCGTGCAGGTCGTGCTGCGCGCGAGCTGCCCGTAGGCGCGCGGCGCCGCGTGCGCTGAACCCGAGCCGCGGCATCCGCCGGCCGTGTTCGCAACTCAGGCAGAAAAGGGTCGCGGATGGCGCGGGCCGCGGTGACTCGCGGGTGCCACGACGCAGGCGCGCGATCTGCCTGAGTTGCGAACGGGTCTCCCCGCGGGTGGCCGCGCCGCGGCATCCGCCGGCCGTGTTCGTCATTCCGGATGGATCGGCGTACGGCAGCGGCCGGTGCCCGGAGCCTCGCGGGCACGCCTGTCGACCCGCCTCGACCGCCCGGAATGACGAACGCGTGCCCGGTGGTGTTCGCAACTCAGGCAGAAAAGGGTCGCGGATGGCGCGGGCCGCGGTGACTCGCGGGTGCCACGGCGTCGGCGCGCATCCTGCCTGAGTTGCGAACAGGTCTCCCCGCGGGGTGGCCGAGCCGCGGCATCCGCCCGCCCTGTTCGTCATTCAGGATGAAACCGCGCACGGCCGAGCGCGGACCGCGGAAATACGCCGGTGCGCCCGGTGAATCGCGGCATCCATCCGGAATGATGAACGCGTGCCCTCCCGCCCGCGACCCCCGAATGAGTTGCAATCGCCAATGTATGCGCTTACAGTGAGATCAGATCAAACGGTTCAGTTCAACGATGACTGAGAAAACGGTAGTGATGAAGCAACCAGGCAAGACCCGAATACGGCGCACTCTCGCGGCGTTCGCCGTCGCAACGACGGGCGTGATGCTCGCGGCGTGCAGCATCCAGATCCAGAGCGCACCCGACCCGTCCATCCCCGACGACACCATGCTCGTCGCAGCCGACAACGGCTCCCCGCTCTTCGAGCGCAACTTCAACCCGTACATGACGAACAAGCGCACCGCCGCGTTCTACATGTACGAGCCGCTCGTGATTCTCGACAACGTGACCGGCGAAGAGCACCCGTGGCTCGCGACGGGTTACGAGCTCACCGACCCGTCGACCGTGGTCTACACGATCCGCGACGGAGTCGAGTGGAGCGACGGCGAGCCCTTCACCGCCGCCGACGTGGCCTACAGCTTCCAGCTGCTGAAAGACGTGCCCGCCTTCGACATCCAGGGCATCTGGACCTACATCGACAGCGTGGAGACCACCGACACCACGGTCACCGTGCACCTGAATGCGGCCGACGTTCCCGCGGCGCAGCTCATCGGCACAACGCTCATCGTTCCCGAGCACATCTGGAAAGACGTCGACGACCCCGAGAGCTACCGCAACCCCGACCCCGTGGGCACCGGGCCGTACACGCTCGGCAACTTCGCCGCGCAGCAGTACACGGTCGACAAGAACCAGGACTACTGGCAGGCCGACAAGGTCGCCGCCGAGCACATCATCCTGCCGGCCACCAACACGCAGCTCGACGTCGCGACGAAGGGCTACGACTGGGCCTACTCGTTCATCAGCGACGTCGAAGGCACCTGGGTCGCCGCCGGCAACAAGAACACCTACTGGTTTCCGCCGGGAGGCACGATCGCCCTCTTCCCGAACCTCACGAAGGCGCCGTTCGACGACCTGAACCTGCGCAAGGGGCTCTCCGCCTCGCTCGACCGGGCCGCCGTCGGCGACGCCGCGGCCGAGGGGTACATGGACCCCGCCGGCCAGACCAACATCCTGCTGCCGTACCAGCAAGACGCGCTCGACCCGTCGATTCCGGATGCCGGCCTGCTCACCAAAGACGACGCGTCCGCCCTCGACTTCTTCGCGAAGGCCGGCTACACGCAGCAGGGCGGCAAGCTCGTCGACGCCGCGGGCACCCAGCTGAGCTTCAAGATCACCACCGCCAACGGCTACAACGACTGGCTCAAGGGCGTGCAGGAGGTGCAGAAGCAGTGGGGCGCCATCGGCATCGACGTGAAGATCGACTCCCCGCAGCCCGCCGCCTACCAGCTCGCGCTGCGCAACGGCGAGTACGACCTCGCGATGGGCGGCACGGGCGGCACCGGGTCGATCTTCCGCGACTTCAACGGCCTGCTGTCGAGCGACTACCTCAAGCCGGTCGGCGAGGAGGCGGGCAACAACTTCGAGCGATTCGACAGCCCGGAGGCGCAGGCCATCCTCGACGAGTACAAGCTCGCCATCGACGAGGAGACGCAGACCCAGCTCGGCTACCAGCTGCAGCAGATCGTCTACGACCAGCTGCCCGTGCTCAGCCTCTACTACGGCGGTTCATGGGGACTCGTGAGCGACGCCAAGTTCACCGGCTGGCCGAGCGAAGACGACCCCTACGCGAGCCCGAAGACCTACGAGTCGACACCTCTGCTCGTTCTCACCCACCTGAAGGCGGTCAACGATGACTAGCGCGACACTGGTGACGGATGCCGCGGCGCCGTCACACACACCGGGCGGCGGCAGACGCGCGCTCGTCTACGCCCTGCGCAAACTGGGGCTGTTCGCACTCACGCTGTGGGCGGCGATCACCCTCAACTTCGTGCTGCCCCGGCTGATGCCCGGATCTCCGGCCGACGCCGCGCTCGCCAAGCTCTCGCAGAACGGGCCGGTGAGCGACGCCACCAAGGCGGCGATCGAGGCCCAGCTGGGAGTGCCGACGGGCAACATCCTCGAGCAGTACGTGACCTACCTGCACCAGGTGCTCACGCTCGACTTCGGCGTCTCGTACACGTTCTACCCGCAGTCGGTGTCGGAGCTCGTCTCCACGGCGCTGCCGTACACCCTCGTGCTCGTGGGCGTCGTGACCATCGTCGCGTTCGTGTTCGGCACGCTGCTCGGTGTGCTCGCGGCGTGGAAGCGCGGCACATGGCTCGACACCCTGCCGACCCTCGCCGGCTCGTTCGCGAGCGCGTTCCCCTACTTCTGGACGGCGCTGCTGCTGCTGTTCTTCGCGGGCTACGTGTGGCGGCTGTTCCCCACGAGCGGCGCCTACGGCCCGACGGCGACCCCGGAGTTCAGCCTCGCCTTCCTCGGCGACGCGCTGTACCACGCGTTCCTCCCGGCGCTCACGATCCTGATCACGTCGCTCGGCGGCTGGATCCTCGGCATGCGCAACACGATGATCTCGACGCTCGGCGACGACTACGTCACTTTCGCCGAGGCCAACGGGCTCAAGCCCCGCACCGTGGCCCTCCGCTACGCGGCCCGCAACGCGATCCTGCCGAACCTCACCTCGTTCGGGCTCGCGCTCGGCGGTGTCGTCGGCGGATCCATCCTCGTCGAACGGGTCTTCGGATACCCGGGCGTCGGCTACCTGCTCTTCAACGCGGTCACCAACCAGGACTACCCGTTGATGCAGGCCCTGTTCCTGATGATCACCGTGAGCGTGCTCGTCGCCAATTTCCTCGTCGACATTCTGTACGGCGTGCTGGACCCGAGGACGAGACGATGACGACTCAGACCATGCCCCGCCCCGAGACGGTGATCCCGAACGCGCCCAGCCCTTGGAAGGTGTTCGCCCGTGTCGCCTCCACGATCTGGTCGAACGGCAAGGCCCGCATCGGCATCGTGGTGCTCGCCCTGTTCATCCTCATCGCGGTCTTCGCGCCCCTGATCGCGCCCTACGGTGCGCGGGAGAACGGCTTCCCGCGCAGCGCCGACTCGAGCCCCGAACACTGGCTCGGCACCACCGCCGCCGGCGAAGACGTGCTCAGCCAGCTCATCTGGGGTTCGCAGATCAGCATCTTCGTCGGCCTCGTCGCCGGACTGCTCTCCACGGTCATCGCGGTGCTGATCGGCCTCTCCTGGGGCTACGTGCGCGGCTTCGCGGCCGACGTGATCAACTTCGTCGTCAACCTGTTCCTGGTCATCCCGGGCCTGCCGCTGATGATCGTGATCGCGGCCTACCTCTCCGGCGGAGGCATCGGCATGATCATCGTCGTGGTGGTCATCACCGGCTGGGCGTGGGGCGCGCGTGTGCTGCGCAGCCAGACGCAGTCGCTGCGGTCACGCGACTTCGTGACGGCTGCGGTGTTCAGCGGCGAGCGTCCGTTCCGCATCGTGTTCCGCGAGATCCTGCCGAACATGACCTCGCTGATCGTCGGCAACTTCTTCGGGGCGGCCACTGCGGCGATCCTCGCCGAGGCCGGCCTCGAATACCTCGGTCTCGGCGACTCGAGCATCGTCAGCTGGGGAACCATGCTGTTCTGGGCGCAGAACTCCAACGCCCTGCTCACCGGCCAGTGGGCGCTGCTCTTCGCGCCCGGCCTGTGCATCGCACTGCTCGCGACCTCCCTCACCCTCATCAACTTCGGCGTGGACGGCATCAGCAACCCGCGCCTTCGCGAAGGAGCGAAGCGATGACCAACGCACAGAACAACGACACGATCCTCGAGGTGCACGACCTCTCGGTCGACTACGGATACGGGGCGGATGCGACCCACGCTGTGCGCAACGTCGAGTTCCGGCTCGCGAGAGGCGAATTCGTCGGACTCGTGGGCGAGTCCGGCTCGGGCAAGTCGACGCTGGGGTTCGCCCTGACCGGGTTGAGCAAGCCGCCCGCGCACATCGAGAAGGGCCGGATCCTCTTCGGCGGCAAAGACATCGCGAGCCTGAGTGCGGAGGGCCTTCGAGAGCAGCGGCACGGGGGCATCGCCATGGTGCTGCAGAGCGGGATGAACGCTCTCAACCCGGTGCGCAGCATCCGCAACCACTTCGTCGACATCTTCCGGGCGCACGGCCACGTCGCCCGTGACCTGTGGAACATCCGCGCCCTCGAGCTCGTCGGCAAGGTCGAACTGCCGGCCACGGTGCTCGACCGCTACCCGGGCGAGCTGTCGGGCGGCATGCGCCAGCGCGTCTCGATCGCGCTCGCCCTGTCGCTCGAACCGCAGCTCATGGTGTTCGACGAGCCGACCACCGCGCTCGACGTGCTCGTGCAGCACGCGGTGATGAACACCATCATCGAGCTGCAGAAGGCGGAGAACTTCACCGCCATCCTGATCAGCCACGACCTGGGCATCGTGCTCGAGTCTGCGCAACGGGTCATGGTGATGCACGAGGGCCGCATCGTCGAAGACGCTGCGGCGGGCGACATCCTGCACAAGCCGCAGAACGACTACACGCGAATGCTGCTGTCGCACTACGCCGACCCGCGCGCGGAGGTCGTCGAGCTGCCCGGATTCGAAGACCGCGCGGTGCGCGCCGCCTCCGGCACCACCCGGGCGGCTGGTGCGACGCACGCGCCGACCGTCTCGTCGCGTGAGCGCCGCACCGACCAGAAGCCGATCGTCGTCAGCAACGTCTCCAAGGTCTACCCGGCGCCGCGCCGGGGCGAGAGCCCGGTGCGCGCGGTCGACAACGTGTCGTTCACCCTCGAGCCGGGCGAGTCGCTCGCGCTCGTCGGGGCGTCGGGCAGCGGCAAGTCGACCATCGCGAAGATGATCACCGCCGTCGAGAAGCCGACGAGCGGCAGCATCCGCTTCGGCGACCTCGACGTGGGAAGCCTGCGTCGCAGCCGTTTCCGCTCGCTGCACCGCGACGTGCAGATGGTGTTCCAAGACCCGTACGCCGCGCTGAACCCGCTGCACACCGTCGAGTACACGCTCACCCGGCCGATCGTGAACTTCACCGGGCAGACCGGCAACGACGCGCGTCGCCGGGTGCTCGAGCTGCTCGACACCGTGGGCCTCTCGCCCGTGGAGGAGTTCGCGGCGAAGCTGCCGCACCAGCTCTCCGGCGGGCAGCGCCAGCGCGTTGTCATCGCACGAGCGCTCGCGAGCAACCCGCAGGTGATCATCGCCGACGAGCCGGTGTCGATGCTCGACGTGTCGCTGCGCGCCGGCGTGCTCGCCCTGCTCGAAGACCTGCGCGAGCAGTGGGGCGTCTCGATGCTCTACATCACCCACGACCTGCTGAGCGCCCGTGTCGTCACCGACAACATCATGGTGCTCAACCAGGGCGCCGTGGTCGAGAGCGGCAACACCGCCGACGTGCTGCGCAACCCGCAGGACGACTACACGATGCGCCTGCTCGACGCGATCCCGAACCCGCGCAAGGACGTCGCCTGACGGCCTCCTTCGCCCACCGCTGAAACGCACCACCGCACCAATCAAGGAGATACACCCATGCTTACTTTCCCCGACGGCTTTCTGTGGGGCGCGGCGACCGCCGCCCATCAGATCGAGGGCAACAACGTCAACAGCAACTGGTGGGTGCACGAGAACGAGCCGGGAACGACGATCGTCGAGCCCAGCGGCGACGCGGCCGACAGCTACCACCGCTACCGCGAAGACATGCGGATTCTCGCCGACCTGGGGCTCAACTCCTACCGTTTCAGCATCGAGTGGTCGCGCATCGAGCCTGAGCGCGGGCTCGTCTCGCGGGCCTCGATCGACCACTATCGCCGCATGGTCGACGCGGCGCACGAGTTCGGCATCGAGCCGATCGTGACCCTCATGCACTTCACCGTGCCGCGCTGGTTCGAGACCGACGGATTCTGGCGTGCTGCGGATGCCGCCGACCTCTTCGCCCGCTACACGGAGCTCGCGCTGCCGGTCGTGGCGGAGGGCGTCAACTACGTCTGCACGATCAACGAGCCGAACATCGCGGCCATGCTGGCCGGGGGAGAGGACGCCTCGAACCTCGTCGCCTACGGCCTCCCGAAGCCCGACCTGTTCGTCGCCGACGCCCTGCTCGAGTCGCACCGTCGCTCGCGCGAGGTGCTGTCGCAGGTGCCGGGGCTCAAGACCGGCTGGACCGTGGCGACGCAGGCGTTCGAGGCCGCGACGCTCGACGACGGGAGCGTCGAGCCGGGAGCCGCCGAGAAGCTGAAGGAGATCGCCGACCCCGCCGAGAACTGGTACCTGACCAGCATCAAGGGCGACGACTTCGTCGGTGTGCAGGCCTACACGCGCAACATCGTCGGACCGGAGGGCATCCGCCCGCCGAATCCCGAGGTCGAGAAGACGCTCACCCAGTGGGAGTACTTCCCGCCCGCCGCGGCCATCGGTGTGCGCGCCGCGTGGGAGCTCAGCGGCCACGTGCCCGTGATGGTCACCGAGAACGGCATCGCGACGCAGAACGACCCGCGCCGCATCGACTACACCCGCGGCGCCCTCGAGGGACTGCACGCCTGCATCGACGACGGCATCGAGCTGCTCGGCTACCAGCACTGGTCGGCGCTCGACAACTACGAGTGGGCCTCCGGCTACGCGCCCACCTTCGGTCTCATCGCGTGGGACAAGGAGACGTTCGCCCGCACCCCCAAGCCGAGCGCCGCCTGGTACGGCGAGGTAGCGCGCAACAACGGCCTGTAGTCCCGCCGGTCGCTGAGCCGGTCGAAGCGCCCGCCGCTACGCTCGACCCATGCCGATCCTCGAACACGCCCTCCTGCCCGTCATCGTCGGACAGGAGGGCGAGTTCGAGGCCGCCTTCGCCGAGGCCCGCGAAATCGTCGCGTCGATGCCCGGGTTTCGTTCGCTGCGTCTCGAGCGCGGCATCGAGACCCCGAATCACTACCTGCTGCTCATCGAGTGGGACACCCTCGACGACCACGAGGTCGGCTTCCGCGGCTCGCCCGAGTACCAGCAGTGGAAGGCGCTGCTGCACCACTTCTACGACCCGTTCCCGGTAGTGACCCACTTCGGTCGCTGAGCCTGAAGGCCGCTGAGCGAAGCGCCCTCGCCCTACCCGCCCTGCCGCGCGATCGGCTCGACCTTCGCCAGCTCCTCACCGAGACCGATGTCGATCAGCCGCACCTCGCCGGCATACGCCACGGCCGGCCCCACGAGCAGTCCGGCCTTGTAGCCGCCGAACGTGACCGTCACCTCCGCGCGCAGCACGCACGGGTCGGGCACGCTTCCGTCGTCGGGGCCGATGCCGCTCGGAATGTCCACGGCCACCACCCGCGGCGATCCCTCGAGCAGCGCCGCCACGATCTCCCGCGCCCGGCCGCGCAGGGCGGGGCTCGCGCTGGTTCCGGTTCCGAGAATGCCGTCGATCACAAGATCAGCGGATGCCCCGGCCTCGCCGACCTCGGATGCCGCGACCTCCCTCGCCCCGGCGTCGAGCGCGGCCTGGAGTGCGTCGGCGTGGATGCGCTCCCCGGTGCGCACGATCGTCACCGACATGCCGGCCGTCGCGAGGTGCTCGGCGGCGTAGAGCGCGTCGGCGCCGTTGTCGCCGCTGCCCGCGAGAACGACCACCCGTGCGTCGTCCCGGCCGAGGAGTGCACGCACCTCGCGCGCGAGTCCCGCGGCAGCGCGCTGCATCAACGGAACCCCCGCCGCCAGCAGGGGCGCTTCGGCGGCACGCATCTGGACGGCGGAGTAGCCAACGGTCATGCCGTCCATTGTGCGCCCGGTCGCTCGGCCCGTCGAAGCGCCCGTCCGCCCGGTCGCAGACCTCGTCGAAGCGCCCGTCCCCGCGAAACCACGTACCGTTGACCCATGCCCGCCGCCCTCGCCTTCGCCATCGACGCGGTTCTCGTGCTCGTGTTCGTGCTCATCGGTCGCGCGACCCACGCCGAGAACCCCGTGCTCGGCGCGCTCATCACCTACTGGCCCTTTCTCACCGGGCTCGTGGTGGGCTGGCTGGTGAGCCGTGCGTGGCGTCGGCCGCTCTCCGTGGTTCGCACGGGCCTGATCGTCTGGCCCGCAACCGTCGTGATCGGGCTGCTTCTGCGCGTGCTGAGCGACCAGGGCGTTCAGTGGAGCTTTGTGATCGTGACATCCGTCGTTCTCGGCGTCTTTCTGCTCGGATGGCGCGGCGTCGCAGCCCTCGTGCGTTCACGTCGCACCGCTCGCCCCTGATCGCGCACGCAGCCCGGCGCGGGCGGCGACTTGTCACCAACGGGCGGCTCGCTCGCTGAAACCCGCCCGGTGGTGACAACTCGCAACGCCGGGTGGGCGACCGGGGCTACTGGTCGAGCAGAGTCGCGACGAGCGGGGTCGCCAACGCGACGAACAGCAGCACGTTGACCGCCACCGTCGCCCAGAAGGCCGCACGGAACGAGCGCTTCGCCGTCTTGTGCCGCAGCGTCTGCTGCGCGACGATCGCGCCCGGCCAACCGCCGGCGAGTGCGAGCAGGTGCAGCGTGTTCTTGGGAACCCGCCGCCGTGCGGTGCCGGCCGCCCGTTTGTCGACCGCGTAGACGACGAACGCGACGACACTGGCAGTGACGTAGAGGGCGTGCACCCAGACCGGCAACGACCACTCGGTCCACACGCCCACGTAGAGGGCAGCGAACGCGGCGAGCACGAGATAGCCCGGCAGCGCCGGCGCGGCCTTCGGTCTCGGAGACGCCACGCCTCGCGCGGGCCGAGAGCTCACGCTGCGGGATGCCATCTGCCGATGATAGCGACCGGGGGTGAGTGAGCCCGGCGTGCTACGACTTCTCGAGATACGACGGACGCAGCCGGATGTAGCGTGCCTGGCCGTCTTCGCGCAGCTCGGCGATGCTGTGGCGGTCTTTCACGAACTCGGTGAACGACGAGAACCCGACGCCCTTCTCGCTGAACGACGGGTTGATACGCAGCATCTGGTTCTTCACGGTCGTGGCGGGCAGCCATTCGTTGTCGCCCTTCGCGTGCCCCAGGCGCAGGGCGCGCATAAACAGCTGCGTCGCCGCCTTCTGCGAGTTGCCGGGTGCTGTGGGCGCCTTCGTCTTGGCCGCCGGGGCGGTCGACGCGGCGGCCACCGGTGCGACGATCACCTCTTCGAGGTCGTCGGTGTCGTCGTCGAGGCCGGGCAGTTCGTCGTAGTTCTCGAACTCGTCGCAGGCGTCGGCCAGCGAGGTGCTCGTCGACCCGGCGACGCCGATGCCGATGACCCGGCGTCCGAGCCGCTTGCAGCGCTGGGCGAGGGCGATGTAGTCGGAGTCGCCCGCGACGATCACGACGTGCGTGATGTCGGGCAGCCGGAAGAGGTCTTCGACGACGTCGACAGCGAGGCGGATGTCTGCTCCGTTCTTCATCGACGTGACGGTGGGGAACATCTGGGTGAGGTCGACGGCGCGGCCGATGAGCTGCTTCTGATACGACGCGTTCACCGGCACGGACCAGTCGGCGTAGGCGCGGCTGATCACCACGTTGCCGTAGGAGGTCGCGAAGTCGAGGATCGCGCCGAGGTCGACGGTCGCCTCGACGAGCCGCTGCGCGATCGCGGGGTCGGGGTTCGGCACGGCGAGGTCGCGCAGCCGCACCGGATGCTTGCGGTGCAGTTGGTTGTAGCGCGAGATCACGATGTTGTCGAAGTCGATGTAGACCGCGACACGGGTGTCGAGCTGCTCGGGCAAGAGGTCCTCTATTCGCTCGTGATGACGATTCGCTCGCTCAGACGGCCCGGGTCAGGCGGGCCACACGCCGATGATGAGCGCCATGATCAGCAGGGTGACGAGCTCGTGCGCGATATTCAGCACGGTGAGCCCGCTCGGACGTCCGTCGAACGCATCGTGGGTGATGAAGCGAGCGGCCGTGAACCCGGCCCACAAGACGACCGCGGTCACGAGGGCGTTCACCAGAAAGCTGCCGCCGTAGAAGTCCCACGCGATGAACGCGGCACCCGCGAGAACCCAGGCGGTGACGAAACTCACCAGGAGGGTGATCACGATCGGCCAGACGGCGTCTCTCGAGTTGCCCGACGGCGTGACGCCGGCGGTCTTCATCCAGTAGTTGCCGAACACACGCGGGGTGTACCAGATCGAGCCGACGACCATGCTCGAGAGCGTCGCGAGGATGACGGCCCAGTAGTTGATGTCCGGAGTCATGGTGTGCCTTTCGCCGGTGAAGTGGACTGAATTCTATTGCCGCGAACGACCGGATGGCAGAAGCAACCCGCTCCGTGTCTGTTTCGGCGTCGGCGGTAGCGGATAGCCTGAGAGGGAAATGAGCCACGACACCCACGTCCGCACCGCCGCTGATCCCCGCCTCCTGTCGCCGGCCTACCTGTGGACGACGATCGGCTCGATCACACTCATCTTCCTCGGCGCCTTCGAGTCGCTCGCCGTCACGACGATCATGCCCACGATCAGCCGCGAGCTCGACGGCGAGGCGTTGTACTCGCTCGCCTTCTCGAGCACACTGGCCGCGGGTGTCGTCGGCATGGTCGTCGCCGGCGGATGGGCCGACCGACGAGGCCCGTCTCGTCCGCTCGTGGCGGCCATGGCCGTCTTCGTCGTGGGACTCGTGCTGTCGGGCACCGCCGTCGACATGTACGTGTTCATCGCCGGCCGGCTGCTGCAGGGCCTCGGCTCCGGCGCGATCATCGTCGCGCTCTACGTCGTGGTGGCCCGCATCTACCCCGCCACGCTTCATCCGCGAATCTTCGGCGCCTTCGCCGCCGCCTGGGTGCTGCCGTCGCTCATCGGCCCTCCCGTGGCGGGCGTCGTCGCCGACACGATCAGCTGGCACTGGGTGTTTCTCGGCGTCGGCGTTCTTGTGCTGATCGCCGCCGCGGCCATCGTGCCGGCCTTGCGTCAGTTGCGGTCGATGCCGGCATCGGCGGGCGCACCCGGGTCGCGCTGGGCCGTCGTCTGGGCGATCGTCGTGGCGGTGGCGGTCGTCAGCATCGGAATCGGCGGAGAACGCGGGGGAGCGTGGTCGTGGCCCATCGTGGCGGTCGCCTTCGCGGTCGTCGTCGTCGCGGTGCGCCCGCTGCTTCCGCGCGGCACCCTGCTCGTGATGCGCGGGCTGCCGGCGACCGTGCTGCTGCGTGGAGCCGTCGCCGCCGCGTTCTTCTCGACCGAGGTGTACCTGCCCTACCTGCTGAACGAGGTCTACGACCTGCCGTCTGCGGTCTCGGGGCTCATCCTCACCGTCGGCGCGCTGTCGTGGGCGAGCGGATCGGCACTGCAGAGCCGGGTCGGGGCGCGGATGTCGCATAGCCGAACCGTTCGCATCGGCGCGACGATTGTCTTCGTGGGAATCGTGGTGCAGTTGTTCACGGCCCTCTTCCTGCTGTCGCCGTTCGTCGCGGCGGCAGGCTGGCTGCTGGCCGGCGGCGGCATGGGCCTCGTCTTCCCCCGCATCTCGACGCTCGTGCTCTCGCACTCCACAGAGCGCGACCAGGGGTTCAACAGCGCCGCCATGACGATCGCCGACTCGACGGCCTCGGCGACGTCGATCGCATTCGCCGGGCTGCTTTTCGCCGCGTTCGGAGCGGTGTCCGGCGGCGGCTTCGTCGCCGCGTTCGCCCTCGCGGCGGCTCTCGGGCTCGCGGCGGTGCCGATCGCGTTCCGCGTTCGCGACTGACGCCCGGCGAGCAGCCTCAGCGACGCGCGAGCAGCGCCTCGAGCGCGGCGAGTGCGGGCACCTGACCCTTGACCAGTCGCGGACGGGCGACGTCGATCGAGCACCACTCGGCCCGGTCGACCTCGGGAAACGTGATCATGCGACCCGACTCACGCGGCCACTCGACCGTCACCGGCAGGCTCGTCACCTGCGTGACATCCAACTCGCCCTCTCCCGTGAAGACGGTGACGACCTTGCCCGACAGATAGACGAAGTCGCCGAGCAGCACGTAGTCGGCGTGCGGGGCCGGCTGGCCGATCTCCTCGTCGAACTCGCGCAACGCGGCCTCGAGGGGGGTCTCGCCCGGCTCGATGAGCCCCTTGGGAATCGACCAGGCCGAGGAGTCCTTGCGGCTCCAGAACGGGCCGCCCATGTGGCCGATGAGCACCTCGGGGTCGTGCTGCCGGCCGTGTCTGAACAGCAGGAGGCCCGCGCTGTGGTCACCGGAGGCGGGCATAGTCCAGAGTAGCGCCGGGCGGCGCGGCACGGTCGTGGTTCGCGGGCCGCGGGACGGCGACTATTTGACTTTCAATTATGAGTGCACTCATAATTGAGTCTGGTCGGAATTGGAGAGCGCTCAGCGTGCTTCATTCCACACGCTGATAGTCAAGGAGCATCACCCATGAGAGCGTTCATCCTCTCGAAGTACTCGACCGCCCTGCGCGAAGCGGACGTGCCCGAACCCGTCGTCGGCGACGGCGACGTGCTCGTTCGCATCCAGGCCGCGGGGCTCAACCAGCTCGATGAGAAGATCCGGCTGGGGGAGTTCAAGCAGATCCTGCCCTACAAGCTGCCGGTGATCCTCGGGCACGACCTCGCCGGCACCGTCATCCGTGTCGGGGCGGGGGTGCGCGACTTCAGGGCGGGCGACGAGGTCTACGGGCGACCCGGCACCGACCACATCGGCACCTTCGCCGAGCGGATCGCCGTTCCTGCCGCCGACCTCGCGCCGAAGCCGGCGTCGATCACCATGGACGAGGCGGGCTCCCTCCCATTGGTCGCCCTGACCACCTGGCAGGCGCTCGTCGAGATCGGCCGCGTGCAGCCCGGGCAGAAGGTTCTCATCCATGCGGGCGCCGGCGGTGTCGGAACGATCGCGATCCAGCTCGCCAAGCACCTCGGTGCGGAGGTCGCCACCACGGCCAGCGCGGCCAACGCCGACTTCGTGCGCGAACTCGGCGCCGACCACGTGTTCGACTACCGCGCCGACGACTTCGAACGCACACTCAGCGGATACGACCTCGTTCTCGACAGCATCGGCGGAGAGAACCTCGAGAAGTCTCTGCGCATCCTGCGGCGCGGCGGCACGGCCGTCGGCATCTCTGGGCCGCCCACCCCCGAGTTCGCGCGGGGCGCCGGACTCAACCCCGTGCTGCGCGCCGCCATCGCGGCGCTGAGCAGCAGGATGCGCAAGCAGGCCACGCGGCTCGGAGTCGAGTACCGGTTTCTCTTTATGCGTGCCAGCGGCGCCCAGCTCCGCGAGATCACCGCGCTCATCGACAGCGGCGCCATCCGCCCCGTCGTCGCACGCGTCTTTCCCTTCGACGACACCGTGAGCGGCCTGGAGTCCCTCGCGGCCGGAGGCACGCGGGGCAAATCCGTCATCAGCAACCCCTGAACCGCGCCGGCCGCGGCCGCCACCGTCTACTCACCCTACAAAGGAGCACCCTCATGAACACCGGATCGAATGAACCCACCATCACCTCGTATGCCCTGGCACCGGCCAAGACCGTCACCGCCCGGGGTGTCACCTACGCCTACCGCGAACTCGGGCCGAAGGGAGGAATCCCCGTCGTCTTCTTCGTGCACCTCGCCGCGACGCTCGACAACTGGGATCCCCGCATCATCGATCCCATCGCCGAGAAGCGCCACGTCATCACCTTCGACCAGCAGGGCGTCGGCGCCTCCAGCGGAACGGTGCCCGACACGCTCGAGGCAGCGGCAGACGACGCCTACGCGTTCATCACCGCCCTCGGCCACACCTCCATCGACATCTTCTCGTTCTCGATGGGCGGGATGATCGCGCAAGACCTCGTGGTGAAGCATCCACACCTCGTTCGGCGGCTGATTCTGACCGGCACCGGGCCCCGCGGCGGAAAAGACATGGACAAGGTCGTCGCGACCACCTACTGGGACATCCTCCGGGCGACGCTGACACGATCCGACCCGAAAGAGTTTCTCTTCTTCAACCGGGACACCGAGGGCAAGAGGGCGAGCAAGGCGTTCGTCCGACGCCTCGCCGAACGCACGGTCGACCGTGACCAGCCGATCGGCACGAAGGCGTTCCGCACGCAGCTCGCGGCGATCCAGCGGTTCGGCCGGTCGAAGCCGTCCGACCTGTCGGTGATCACCCAGCCGACCCTCATCGCCAACGGCGACAACGACCGCATGGTGCCCTCGGTGCTCTCCACAGACCTGCAGCGCAGGATCGCCGGGTCGCAGCTCATCATCTACCCGAACTCGGGCCATGGTGGCATCTTCCAGTTCCACGAGCAGTTCGCGCCCGTCGCGGTCGAGTTTCTGACCGCGTAGCATTCCCGCCCACGCACTCTGGCAGTCTTGAGAGACAGAGCGCACCCGCCCTGTCGCGGCACACGACGCCACACCCGATTCGAAGGACACCCATGACAGTCGGCTCCGAACCCGTCGGACGACGCGAGCGCAACAGGCTCGACAAGCTCACGCGAATCATCGAGGCCGCGGGACAGCTGTTCGAAGAGCGCGGTGTCGACGACGTCACGACCAAGGAGATCGCCGACCGCGCCGATATCGGCACGGGGACCCTCTTTCTCTATGCCAAGTCCAAGGGCGATCTGCTGCTCTTGGTGCAGAACGCGACGTACGCCGACGCGCTCGAGCGCGGACGGTCGGATGCCGCGGCCGCCGGCAGTGTCATCGACGGGGTCATGGCGGTCATCCGGCCGGTCGTCGAGTGCAACCGCAAACAGGTCGACAACGGACGCACCTACCTGCGCGAGATCGTGTTCGGCGACCCCGACGAGCCGCACCACCTCGAGGCGCTGACCCTCACGTTTCAGACCGAGGAACTGCTCGCCGAGGTCATGGCGCGCGACCCGCGAACCAGCCCCGAGACCGCCCGAACCCTCGCCCGGGTCGCGTCGGCGATCATGTTCGTCTCCATGGCCGCCACGGTCAATGCCGGCCACACGGTCGACGAGGTCGTCGCCGAGATTGAAGGCCAGATCGGGGCGATGCTGCCGCCCGCCGCCGCCGCTTCCTCCCGTTAAACGGCAGTCGCCCGGGGCATCCCGGCCCCGGGCGACACTGTGCGGCTATGCCGAGACGTCTCCACGCCAGGCGCCGGTCTCGTGGTGGGCGTCTTCGATGAACTTCTTGAAGTTCTCGAGGTCGCTCTTGATCACATGGTCGTCGACGCCGAGCAGGGCTCCGGCCTTCTCGACGAGGCCCGAGGCCTCCCAGTCGAGCTGAACGGTGACGCGGGTCTCGGTGTCGCTCAGCTTGTGGAACGTCACGACGCCGGCGTGGTTCTCGTCGCCGCCGACGCTGTTCCAGGCGACGCGCTCGTCGGGGTGCTGCTCGGTGATCCTCGCGTCGAACTCGCGCTCGGCCCCGCCGATCTTCACCGTCCAGTGGGTGAGCGTGTCGTCGGTCTGGGTGATCGACTCGACGTAGCTCAGAAACTTGGGGAACGTCTCGAACTGCGTCCACTGGTTGTAGGCCGTGGTCACGGGCACGTTGACATCGACGGTTTCGATTACCTGGGGCATTGTGTCTCCTCGTTCTGTTGTGCAGATGTGCGGATGCATTCGACGTTACGGAGCCGCGCGAAAGCGTGCTCCCCATAGCCAGCCCCGGCCCGCTTTGATAGCCTCCCCGACCCGCGGCCCCGCACACAGGTTGGCGAGGGAACCCCTTGACCCCACCCCGGTCACGACGAGTACCTTCGACCCATGGCGAACATCGTGGAGAAAATAGCCCAGCAGGTCACATCCGTCGGCGCGAAGGCGAGCTACGGCGAACCGGTCACCATCGGCGGCATCGAGATGGTTCCGGTCGCACTGGTCTGGTTCGGGTTCGGCGGGGGCAGCGACGAATCCGAGCAGGGCGGCGGGGGCGGCGGCGGCGTGAGCGTGCCGATCGGCGCCTATGTGCGGGGGCCGGATGGCGCCCGATTTGTGCCCAACCCGGTGGCCCTCGCGGCAGCACTGACCCCGATCGTCTGGTCGCTGAGCTGGGGCGTCGTCGGAGTCGCCGTCGCCTGCGCCAGCAAGAGGCGCAAATAGTCAAGGCCCCACCAGTCTCGTGATCCGGGTATGGATCGTTCCCTTCGAGCGTTGACCATGGGGATGGCGTCACCGCCATCGCATTCGATTGAAGGAGAACGAACGTATGACCTCAGTACCCACGATCACCCTCAATGACGGCGTAGAGATTCCCCAGCTCGGCTTCGGCGTCTTCCAGATCCCGCCGGCGGAAACCAAGAAGGCCACTCTCGAAGCGCTCGAGGTGGGCTACCGCCACATCGACACCGCCGAGATGTACGGCAACGAGAAGGGCGTGGGCGAGGCGATCGCCGAGTCCGGGATCCCTCGCGACGAGATCTTCGTCACCAGCAAGCTCAACAACTCCTTCCACGCTCGCGAAGACGCGCTTCCCGCGTTCGACGCGACGATGGAGGCCCTCGGATTCGAGACCCTCGACCTCTTCCTCATCCACTGGCCGATGCCGGCTGTGGGCGATTTCGTCGAGACCTGGAAGGCTCTCGAAGAGATGAAGGCCTCGGGGCGTGTGCGCTCCATCGGCGTCTCCAACTTTCAGCCCGCGCACCTGCAGCGCCTGATCGACGAGACCTCGACGATGCCGTCGGTCAACCAGATCGAGGTGCACCCCTACTTCACCAACGAGGTCGTGCGCGCGTTCAACCAGCAGCACGGCATCGCGACCGAGGCCTGGTCGCCGATCGCGCAGGGCGCCGTGCTCACCGACCCGGTCGTCACAGAGATCGCCGGCCGCCTCGACCGCAGCCCCGCGCAGGTCACCCTGCGCTGGCACATCCAGCGTGGCGACATCGTCTTTCCGAAGTCGGTCACCCGCAGCCGCATCGAAGAGAACCTGGCGCTGTTCGACTTCGAGCTGTCAGACGCCGACGTCACGGCGATCACGGGCCTCAACCGCGACGGCCGGCGCGGCGGCAACCCCGACGAGTTCAACTGGATGCCGTAACCACCCCGGCACACAGAAAACCGCCCGCCCCTCGACACGAGGAGCGGGCGGTTTCTCACGACTGGCTACGAGCCCGAGTCATCCGCTTCTTCGTCTTCTTCGGGGTTGAAGTTGCTGTCTTCTCCGAGCGTCACCGCGATGCCGTCGTCAGAGTTGGGGATCGTGCCGTCGTCGCCGAGGCCGTCTTCTTTTTTCTTGTCGTTCATGGTGGAGCACCTTCCTTTTCGTCATCCTGTCTACGCGAACCCTCCGTCAGGGCCAAAGCCTTGCGGATGGCGCGTGCCCGTGCTTACTCGGGCGCACTACTGTCCGAGGCCCGCACGGTCGACCTTGCGGTGGTAGCGCATTCCGCCGAGGCCGCCGAGCACGGCGCCCACGAGGCTGACGACGACGGCGAGCACGGCGGTGATGATGCCGCCGACCGTGAGGTCGCCCTCGTCGATCGGGATGCGCGGGAACGTGTCGAGGTTCGACAGCACGTTGTACTGGCCGCCGGCGAGGGCGCCGATGATGGCCACCACGATCGCGATGACCACGGCCCACAGCCAGACGGCCAGGCCCTGCTTCGCGCCGGTGAAGCGCGACATGCGGCCCGCGACGTAGCCGCCGCAGTAGTAGGCGATCAGCAGGATGACAAGAACCGCGATGGCGCCGACGATGCCGATCGTCTCGGCGTTCTGCTCGGCGGCGTCGGAGACCTCGTCGGGCGTCGCCGTTCCGAGTCCGAGCGCGGCGCCTGCGCCGGCGACGAGCGCCGTGAGCAGCACGACCGTTCCGGTGGCGGTCAGCCAGCCGAAGAAGGCGGAGCCGAACTTGAAGCCGCCGAACTCCTCCTTCTCGCGGGCGACCACGTTCTGGCGAACGCTGCGGCCGTCGTTGGTGGGATCCGTCGCGAGGGGCGGGGGAGTCGTCGTGGTGTCGACGGGGCGGCCGGCGGCGTCGACGGGGCGGCCATCGGTGTAGACCGGGCGGCCGTCGGTGTCCAGGGGGCGATCGACCGGCTCGCTCGCGGGGCGAGTGACGGGCTCGCCGACCGGGCGGTCGACGCGGCCGTCGGCGGGCACGTAGTCGGGCTCGTTTCTGCGCCCGTCGTTCGGGGAATCGTTTGTGGTGCTCATGGCGTTACTCCTTTTGATGAACCGGGTTCTCCCTCAATGAACCCCCTCAGGGGTGCGGCAGGCAATGGCCCACGTGTAACTGGCAATTCCGCCCATCTTGTGCAGGCGGGAATGAAATCCACCCTCCAGCGTTAACTTGAGTCGAAGGCACTCAAGTTTCACCGGGAGGTCTAATTGCCTACAACACCAGACGCCAACAACTCGTTCGATGAGTTCCTGGCGCGTTACCTACAGGGCGAGCGCGCTGCCCAGTCCGGCCGTGCGATCAACATCGGCCGCCTGCTGAGCCGCAGCAGCCGCGAGGTGCTCGCCGAGGCGGGACAGTTCGCGATCGACCACGGCCACAACGAGCTCGACGCGCTGCACATCCTGCGCATGCTCGCGGCCAGCGAGCCCGCGATCTCCGCGATCAAGCGGGTCGGCGCCAACCCCGAGGGCATCGTCACCGCCGTCGAGCAGCGCCTGCCCGATGCATCCGAGTTCACGGGCAGCGACACCCCGTCGCTCACCCAGTCTGCCCAGCGTGCGATCTTCCACGCGCTGCAGGTGGCTCGCGCATCCGGGTCGACCTATATCGACCCCGAGCACCTCTTCTTCGCGCTCGTGCTGAACCAGGATTCTCCGGCCGGCCAGGTTCTCTCGGCCGCGGGCGTCACCCCCGAGGCGCTGCAGTCGACGATGCGTGACGCCGTCGACACCGAGACGGATGCCACGGCCGCCGACACCCCGACGTCGACGACGCCCACCCTCGACACCTACGGCACCGACCTCACGGCGCAGGCCCGCGTCGGCGAGCTCGACCCGGTCATCGGCCGCGCCGAAGAGATCGAGCAGACCATCGAGATCCTCTCCCGTCGCACCAAGAACAACCCGGTGCTCATCGGAGAGGCGGGCGTGGGCAAGACCGCGATCGTCGCCGGCCTCGCGCAGGCGATCGTCGACGGCGGTGTCCCCGAGCAGCTGCGCGACAAGCGCGTGGTCAGCCTCGACCTGCCCGCGATGCTCGCCGGAACCAAATACCGCGGCGACTTCGAAGAGCGTCTCACCAAGCTGATGGACGAGATCACCGCTCACAAGACCGAGCTCATCGTCTTCATCGACGAGCTGCACACGGTCGTCGGTGCGGGTGGTTCGGGCGACGGCGGCATGGACGCGGGCAACATTCTCAAGCCGCGACTGGCCAGGGGAGACCTGCACGTCGTCGGCGCCACGACCCTCAAGGAGTACCGCTCGATCGAGAAGGACCCGGCGCTCGAACGCCGCTTCCAGCCCGTGCACGTGGGCGAGCCCAGCGTCGAAGACGCCGTGCTCATCCTCTCCGGACTGCGCAAGGCCTACGAGGACCACCACGTCGTGAGCTACACGGATGCGGCCATCCGCGCCTCGGTCGAACTCTCGGCCCGGTATGTGACCGACCGCTTCCTGCCCGACAAGGCCATCGACCTCATCGACCAGGCCGGTGCGCGACTGCGCCTCAAGCTGGGCTCCGCGGTCGACGCGACGGCTCTGCTCGAGGAGCTCGCCGTCGCAGAGTCGGCGAAGAACTCCGCGGTCGCCTCCGAGCACTACGAGGAGGCGTCGCGGCTGCGCGACGAGATCGAGGGCCTGCACGCCAAGCTGGCCGCGTCGAAGACCGGCGCAGCATCCGCCGGTTCCTCGATCGTCGACGAGAAGGAGATCGCCGAGGTGATCTCGCGCGCGACCGGTATTCCGGCCAGCCGGCTCACCGAGGTCGACCGTTCGCGCCTCGCGCGGCTCGAGAGCGAGCTTCACGGGCGGGTGATCGGCCAGGACGACGCCGTGACCGTGGTCGCCAAGGCCGTGCGCCGCAACCGCACCGGCATGGGCGACCAGAGCCGGCCCGTGGGCAGCTTCCTGTTCCTCGGCCCGACCGGAGTCGGCAAGACCGAGCTCGCGAAGGCCTTGGCCGAGTCGCTGTTCGGCGACGAGAAGTCGCTGCTGCGCTTCGACATGAGCGAGTTCGGCGAACGCCACACCGTGAGCCGGCTCGTCGGCGCCCCTCCCGGATACGTCGGATACGACGAGGCGGGACAGCTCACCGAGCAGATTCGCCGAAACCCCTACTCGGTCGTGCTATTCGACGAGATCGAGAAGGCCCACCCCGACGTCTTCAACCTGCTGCTGCAGGTTCTCGACGACGGGCGCCTCACCGACAGCCAGGGTCGCACCGTCGACTTCCGCAACGCCGTGATCATCATGACGTCGAACCTCGGTTCGGAGTTTCTGGCGAGCCGCAGCGGGGCCATGGGATTCGTCGCCAGTGCGGATGCCGCGGCCAACGGCTTCGCGTCGGAGAAGGATCTGCGCGACCGGGTGATGGGCAAGCTGCGCGAGGCGATGCGTCCCGAGTTCCTCAACCGCATCGACGAGATCGTGCTGTTCCGCAAGCTCGACCAGACGCAACTGCGTGAGATCGTGCGGCTGCTGCTGGTCGCGACCCAGTCGCGGCTGTCGGCCCATGAGATCGAGCTGACAGTCACGGATGCCGCGGTGGACTGGATCGCCGACGCGGGCTACGAGCCCGAGTACGGCGCCCGCCCACTGCGTCGTGTGATCCAGCGCAACCTCGACGACCGCATCGCCGACCTGCTGGTCACCGGCGCGCTCGACGACGGCGGAGCCCTCACGGTCGACGCAGTCGACGGCGAGCTGACGGTCAACGTCGGTGCCCCGTTGCGCATGGCCGCCTAGGCTCCCACACACCGGACCGCCCGCCCCTCCTCCCGGGGGCGGGCGGTTCTGCGTTGATCGAGCTTCACGAGGGGAGTCTGGTTCGCGTCGTGCCTCAGCGCGACGACTTCAGCGCGATGACTCGCCGCGCCGCGGCATCCACCAGTCTCTCGAAGGCGGGCTCGGTCTGCGCCTTCGAGACCACGGCGTCGACCATCTCGGCGGCGACGGCGGGGTTGCGCGACACCAGCACGATGTCGCAGCCCGCCGAGATCGCCATCACGGCGCGGTCGGCCGGCGACCACGCCGCGACCGCGGCCGCACCGGAGACGTCATCGGTCATGACCACCCCGGTGAACCCGAGCTGCACGCGCAGCAGGTCGTTGACGACGACGGGGGAGAACATGGCGGGCGCGGTCGGGTCGATGAGCGAATAGATCGCCGACGACACCATGATGCTCGTCGCACCCGACGCGATCTCGCTGCGGTAGATGCCCACACTGTCGCTCTGCGCATTCGTGGTGGTGTCGGTCACCCCGGCCGTCGTGTCGGTGTTGCCGGTGACCGCGCCGAGCCCCGGAAAATGCTTGACGACCGTGTGCACCCCGCCCGCGGTCATGCCGGTGCGGAACGCGTTCGAGTGCCTGACGATCGCCGCCGGCTCGAAGCCGAACTCACGGTCGAATGCGCCGATCGGCGGGTTGGATGCCGCGGCAGCGGACGAGGGGATCAGGTCGACGACCGGGGCGAGGTTCATGTTGACCCCTGCGGCGCTCAGCTCGGCCGCCCAGGTCTGGGCGTTGCCGGCGAGGGTGGCGGCGTCGAGCGAGCCCTGCTGCAGCGCCGTGGGCATGTCGCTGAATCCGGGTCCGCTCAGCACCTGCACCTGTCCGCCCTCCTGGTCGGTCGCGACGAGCAGAGGCAGCCCGCCGGTCGACTCGGGCGAGACGAGTTCGGTCAGCTGCGCCGTCACGGCGGCGGTGGCGGCGGTTCCCGCGCTCGACCGCCCGGCCAGAAACACGTTGCCCACGTGACGGTCGCGCACGGCCGAGACCGTGGCGCCCTCGGCGGCCGTCGCCGTCGTGCCCACCATAAACAGCTGGCCGACGCGCTGCTCGAGAGTGAGGCCGGCGAGGGGGTCGGCCGCGGTGGGAGTGGGCGAGGGAGTGGGCCGGCCAGACGCGGTGTTCGTCGGCTGCGGGGCGGCGACGGCGCATCCGGCCAGCAGAATCACGGATGCCGCGGCCGCGACGACAACGGCCCTGCGTGTTGCTCCGGCGAACCACGTCACCCGTCCATCGTACGAGGACGCTCCGACCCGACACGCAATTTCGGCTCAGGTTGACCCCGTACCCTGTGCACCATGCTCGACGAAATCGCCGATGGTACCGCTCTGACCGGATTCGCCGACTGGGCGGTAGAGGTGATGGAGGCGCTGGGCGCCCCCGGGGCCGGCCTCGTCATCGCGATCGAGAACCTGTTTCCGCCGATTCCGAGCGAGATCGTTCTGCCGCTCGCCGGATTCACCGCGAGCCGCGGCAGTTTCGGGCTCGTCGAGGCGATCCTGTGGACCACGCTGGGTTCGATCGTCGGCGCCTGGACGCTGTATGCGCTCGGCGCCTGGCTCGGCCGTCGACGCGTGCGCGCGATCGTGGGCAAGCTGCCTCTGATGAGCGTCGAGGACTTCGACAAGACCGAGGTCTGGTTCGCCCGCCACGGCACAAAGGCCGTGTTCTTCGGCCGGATGGTGCCGTTGTTCCGCAGCTTCATCTCGCTGCCCGCCGGCGTCGAACGTATGAACCCGCTCGTCTTCACCGCGCTCACCGCCGCGGGAAGCCTCATCTGGAACTCGATCTTCGTCATCTCCGGCTTCTATCTCGGCGAGAACTGGCACGTGGTCGAGGAGTATGCCGGAATCTTCCAGAAGATCGTGCTCGCCGCCGTTATCGTGCTCGTCGGCGTCTTCCTCTACGCGCGCATCCGATCGATCCGCCGCGCCCGCGGCATGGCGCCGCTCGACACCCCGGCCCCGGTCGAAGAGCCCACCAACGGTCATTGAGCCCGTCGAAACGCAATGTAAAGAACTCTTGACACCGAGTAAACCAAGCCATACATTCTCCATGTAAACAATTCTTGACATGGAGGTTCCCGGTGACACTCGAAGAACGGCGTTCCTGGACATACCTGGCGGTGGCTGTCGTTGCATACGGCGTCTACCTCGCGACCATTCTCAGTAGGGCCGCATCCGCCCCGCTCGTCGACGTCGACTACGTCTCGACCATGCTCTGGACCATCGCGATCGCGATCGTCGTCGGCATCGTTCTCAACATCGTGCAGGGCATCTTCACGCCGCGACGCGAGCAGACGAAAGACGTGCGCGACCGCGAGATCGAGCTGCTCGGCGAGCACGTCGGGCAGGCGTTCCTCGTGATCGGCGGCGTCGCGGCACTGCTGCTCGCGATCATCGAGGCCGACCACTTCTACATCGCCAACGTCGTCTACCTCTGCTTCGTGCTCTCGGCGGTCGTGGGGTCGGTCGCCAAGGTCATCGTGTACCGCAGGGGTTTCTGAACATGGTCAAAGCGACGAGAGTGACCAACAACATCCGCTCGCTGCGGTTCGCGAACGGCGAGATGACGCAGGCCGACCTGGCCGAGCGCATCGGCGTGACCCGGCAGACCGTGATCGCCATCGAGCAAGGGCGCTACTCGCCGTCGCTCGAGATGGCGTTTCAGATCGCCCACGCGTTCACCGTGCCTCTCGACGAGGTATTCCAGTACGGAGGAGAAGAGTCATGAAGGCGATAGTCCAGAACGCATACGGCGACTCGTCGGTGCTGCACCTCGACGAGGTGCCCGTGCCCACGGCCAAAGCCGACGAGGTTCTCATCGAGGTGCGCGCCACGGCGCTCAACATCGGCGACTGGCACCTGATGGCGGGTCTGCCGATGCTGGTGCGGCCGGTGATCGGGCTGAAGCGGCCGAGGCAGAGGATCAGGGGCATGGATGTCGCGGGAGTCGTGCACTCCGTCGGCCCCGCGGTCACCGCGTTCGCGGTCGGTGACGAGGTCTTCGGCGTCGTCGACGCGGGCCTCGCCGAGTATGCCGTCGCGTCGGTGAAGAAGATCGTGCGCAAGCCCGCCTCGCTCACGTTCGAGCAGGCGGCGGCGATCCCGACATCCGGCGCCACCGCGCTGCACGCCCTGCGCGACGTCGGGCGCATCCAGTCGGGCCAGAAGGTGCTGGTGATCGGCGCGGCCGGGGGAGTGGGCATCTACGCCACCCAGCTCGCGAAGGCGTTCGGTGCACACGTCACCGGCGTGTGCAGCACGCTCAAAGCAGACCTGGTGCGCTCGATCGGTGCCGACGAGGTCATCGACTACACGAAGTCGGACTTCACGATTCTCGGCACGCGCTACGACCTCATCATCGACACCGCGGGCAACCGCTCGGTCGCCTCGTTGCGTCGCGCACTCACCTCGACCGGCACGCTCGTGATCGTGGGCGGGGAGGGCGGCGGGCGCGTGGCCGGCAAGCTCTCGCGCCAGATGACCGCACCGCTGCAGGGCGTCGGCTCGAAGCAGAGCTTTCGCGGGCTGGTGTCGGTGACCCATGCCTCCGACCTCGCCACGCTCGCCGAGCTCGTCGAGGCGGGCAGGCTCGCGCCGGTGATCGACCAGGCTTACCCGTTGGGGCAGGCCGCCGCGGCGATGAAGCGGCTGGAGACGTCTGCGGCGGTGGGGAAGCTCGTGCTCGTCGGTTGAGTAGGCTGCCCGCGGCCGAATCGAAACCTCGCCGGATCGAAACCCAGCGTGGAGGGTCGCCCGGGACCTGAAATCGGGCGGCCCAAGTTCCGAGCCACGAGGTCGGCAATCGGGATTAGAGCTCGAGCAACTCCAAGAACGTTTGTTCGGTAATCACCTCGATGTTCTGGCCCGTTACAGCCAGATCCATGGCGCGCTGTACCTTCCCGCTGAGGGAGGTGCCCGGCCTGAGGGTCGCCGGGTCGAAGCCGCCCATCACAACAAGTGACGTCTTCTTGGTCACGTTCGCCGAGACCGTGGCTCCGAACGATGCGACTATGCCCTGCGCCGCGGATCGCGTATGCGAATCGAGATCTCCAGAGAAGCAGACCACTTCGCCGAAGAGCGGATGTCCGGGGTCGGCGTCTTCGCGCGCTCCTGGTAGGTCGGAGATCTTCTGATAGGCGCGAATCTTCGGAGACCGTTTCGTCTCTCGCTTCACCCCCTGCCAAAGCTCGTCCGTGTCGGAGGCGCCCCGTTCAGCGGCAATTCGCAGGGTGATCATGGCGCAGGCAAGCGAATCCGCGCCGGCTTCGTGATGAACGAAATCGGGAAGATCGAAGTGTTCGACAACGAGTGGAAGGCGGTAGCTGTCGAGGGTGAGGTGCGCCTTCACGATGGCAAGTGCGTCCAGGAATACCAACTTGTCTGGAGCGAGACCGCTGAGCTTGTTCGCAGCGTTGTAAACCCCTTTGTCAAAAGGGCTGTAGGCCACGAGCGGATTGGTGCCCGCGATGGCCTCGAGGCGCTGCAGCGTCCAAGCCCATGACGGCGCATCGGCAACGTGGTGGGCTTCGATTCCGTGAATGTAAGTGTTGGTGAAGTCCAAGCCAGTTGGGGGCATGACGAACCAGGACTCAGTAGATGCGACTCGGCCGTCCGCCACGCGCGTAACGCCCACCGCACAGACGGACCCACGGTCGAAGTTCGCGGTTTCAAAATCGATTGCAATGAAATCGAGGCTCATTCGATCATCGTAGATGAAGAACGCTCGAAGACCGGCGCGGGCGCATGCGCAATCCGCACTTGCTACAACTCGAAGCAAGTCGCAGCGGATGCCCGGGCCGGCGGAGCACGCGAGCTCGGTCATTCCGGCGCTGCGGACACGTCGGAAGCCGCGCCGAGCTCGCCGCCGACCGCGCAGGTGAGTAAAAATCTATGCCATGATGTTGATAATCATTTGCAATAAGGCAAATGATGGCCGCCTGAATGTTGGCGACAATCACCTGGAAGCACGGATGTCTTCAACCGCTCACTCACGATCGCTGCGCGCCGCCGCGCTCTGCGCCATCGCCGCGATCGCGGCCGCGGCCGTCGTCACCGCCGGCCCTGTCTCGGCGGGCCTTGGGGCTCCGGCGCAGCCGGCCGTCGTTCTCGAGGTGGGGCACATCGACGTCGCGTCGACGATGACCGACGGGCGACTCGACACGCTGATCAAAGACACCAGCGTCTCGTCGACGCCCATCTGGCACGATCCCGCGAACGCCGTGCTGCGGGTGCTCTCCGAAGCGCAGGTCACGCTTCCCCCGACGATCGACCCCGACCTGCTCGGCGCCCCGGGCTCGAGCGTGTGGCTGCTGCCCGAGACACAGCGCGCAGACGTGCTCTGGCCGGGGTGGTCGACTGAGTCGATGGGCAGCGACTTCGTGCGCACCCCCGTGTCGTGGTCGCTCACCGGCGTCGACGGCCCCGGCGACTTCGTGCTGTTCACAGCTCACCCTTCGCAGCTGGGCAAGACGCAGACGTTGTTCAGCTCGCGAGACGTGGACGCCGCCGATCGGTTCGACATCGCCCCGAACACCCACGCGCACGGCAACTGGGCGTTCAGCGCCGAGGGGGCATACTGCGTCTCCTTCGAACGCTCGGTCGCGCTGGCCGACGGCACGCGTTCCGCCGACGCGTTCGACCTGGCGTTCGCGGTGGGCACAGCGACGCCGCCCGCCAACGCGTGCACCGTGACGCCGACGCCCGAACCGACGGTCACGCCGGCGCCGACGCCCGAACCGACAACGCCCCCTGCGCCGACCCCCGATCCCGCACCCACCCCCGACCCCGCAGCCACCTGGGACGTGCCCCACGGCACCGTCAACACCGCCGGCGCCACGGTGCTCAACGACGGCCACGTCGACGTCGCCTCCACTCTCGAAGGCGCGCAGCTGAACACACAGATCAAAGACACGTCGACGTCGTCTGACGCGATCTGGCGCCCGGCAGAGAAGACCATCCTGCAGCTCACCCCGGGCACTCGAGCCCGTGTTCCGTCGGGCGATGAATGGCGTTTCCTCGGGGCATCCGGAACTTCGATCCATCAGGTGTCGCAGACCCAGCAGGCGGGAACCCTGTGGCCGGGGTGGTCGACCGAGGCCATCGACCCCTCCGCGCTGCGCGGCGGCGTGGCCTGGGCGCTCACCGCCTTCTCCGGCCCGGGCGACTTCTCGCTCTACACGACCGACACGTTCGGGGCGCCGACCGTGCTGTTTCAGACCGCCGACGGCGTGACCGCGGCCGACGCCACGACCATCCCCAAGAACACGCATGCGCACGGATCGTGGGCATTCGGCGCCGAGGGCAACTACTGCCTCGGGATGCAGCGTGCCGCAGAGCTGCCCGACGGCACCATCGTCACCCACGACTTCGTGCTCGCCTTCGCGGTGGGCCGCGCAGACGTGATGAACGTCGACCCGGCGACGTGTGCCGAGACGCTCGACCCGCCCTCGCAGCCGATCAGCCCGCCCGCCCCCGATGCCACCGCCCCGGCCGTTCCGCAGCAGATCGCGGCCACCCAGTGCACCCAGTCGTCGACCATCCTCTCGGCGGGTCACGTCGACTACGCGACCCGCATCGTCGCGGGACGCCTGCAGTCGCTGATCGGCGACGACTCGTCGGGCGCCAAGGTCTATCGCGAGCCGGCGAGCACCGTGCTCTGGCTGAAGCCCTCATCGCGGGTGACCCTGCCGGGCAACTTCGGGCAGGTCGGCGCGCCCGGCCAAGCCGTGTGGCAGGTTCCGCAGTCGCAGAACGCCGGCCTGATCTGGCTCGGCTGGAACACCGAGTCGCTGAACGCGGGCAACACCCGCGGGGCGGTGCGGTGGTCGATCACCGGCATCGAGGGGCCCGGCACGGTGAAGGTCTACGTGAGCGGAGCCTTCGGCGGCGTGCAGCAGATGGTGTTCGACAACGGCGGCAGCTACGACATCCCGCAGGGCGTGCACGCGCACGCCAACTGGGCCTTCACGGCCGAGGGCGTCTACCGCATCACCTCGACCCAGTCGGCCACCCTCGCCGACGGTTCTGTCTCGACCGACACTGAGACGATCACGGTCGTCGTCGGCGACGTCGACCCGCGCACCGCCGCCGGCGGCGCCGGAGCCTGCGGCGTGCCGGCCGCCCCCGTGAACGTCGGCGACGACGCGGCCGCCGCGCTGCGCTCCGCCCCGCAGGCCGGCACGTCGGCCGCCGCTGCCCGTGATGGCGTCGTCGGGGCCACCGGAGTGCGGCGCCAGTCGGTCGACGAGGTGACCTTGCTCGGCAGCACGAGCCAGGTTCCGCTGCTGATGGCGGTTCTTGGCGGGCTCATTCTGCTCGGCTCCGTCGGAACGGCCGCCCTGTGGCGTCGCGCAGGCAAGCCGACTGGGTCGGGCACAGTGTGAGCGCCCGCCGAACGACGGCGGTCGCGGTATCGCTGGCCGCCGCTCTCGCCCTCTCCGGGTGCACCGCCAAGACGGTTCTCGCCACTGACGACGAACGCCTGCAGGTGGTGACCACCACCGGTCTCATCCGCGATCTCGTGCAGAACGTGGGAGGCGACCACCTCGACGTCGCCTCGCTGGTGCCCGACGGCGCCGACCCGCACACCTACGAGCCCACTCTGCGCGACGCCCGCAACACCGTCTACGCAGATGTCGCCTTCAGCAACTACGCCCTGCTCGAAGAACACAGCATCATCAAGACCCTCGACGCCAACCTACAGCCCGAGGCGGTGTCGGTCTCGCTCGCCGAGGAGGCGGTGAAGTACGCGGCCGAGATCATCCCGCTCGTCGAGAACGTGAACCTCGACACGGTCTGGCTGGGGATGCGAGCCACCGGAGACGGCCGTCAATACGCAGCGACCCGAGCATCCGAGGTTCTCATCTCGATGACCGGCCTCACCGGACCCGGCGACGCCTACGCCTATCTCACCGGCACTTTCGGTGACACCGACGTGTACTTCGACTCGTCGAACGGGTTCGACGCCGCCACCGGCTACCGCGACGACACCATGTCGCTTCCCGCCGACGCGCACACCCACCTCTCCTGGGCCTTCAGCGAGCCCGGAGTGTACGAGGTCGCGCTCAGCGCGCGCGTGCAGGTCGACGACACCTCGAAACCCCAGAGCATCGGCGGGGCCACGTTCACCTTCGCCGTCGGCGTCGCGGTAGACGACGTCGAGCCGGGGCGCACCGTGATCGAGCAGGGCCACGCCGACCTGACCGCCGACCTCGACCGCGGCGAGCTCGGCGTGCTGTACGACCCGTCGGGCGGTGGCGAGCAGAGCCAGACGGCGTTCGCGGCAGACGCGGTGGTGATCGACGTGCCCGCCAAGGCGTTGAGCGAGATTCCCGACAGCCCACAGTTCGACTTTCTGCGGCACGCCGGCGGGGGAGACCGCGTGTACCAGCTGCCGCAGGCCGTTCTCGGCAAGCACGTGCATGGCGAGATCGACCCGCATCTGTGGCAGAACGCCCGAAACGGGATGGCCTACGTTCAGCTGATCCGCGACACGCTCATCGCCGCCGACCCGGGCAACGCCCGCGACTACACCGCTGCCGCCGCCACCTACCTCGCCGAACTCGAGACGGCAGACGCCTACCTGCGCGACACGATCGCCCAGATTCCCGAGAGCCGCCGCCACCTCATCACGTCGCACGACGCATTCGGCTACCTGGCGGCCGCCTACGACGTGAAGATCGCCGGCTTCGTCACCCCCAACCCGGCCACAGAGCCGTCGCTCGCCGACCGGCGCAAGCTCACCGAGACGCTGCGCACGTTGAAGATCCCGGCGGTGTTCCTCGAGCCGAATCATGCCTCGCGGTCGTCGGTGCTCACCGAGCTCGCCGCCGAACAGGGCGTCGACATCTGCCACATCTACGGGGACGCGCTCGACGACACCGTGCCCACCTACCTCGACCTGCTGCGCTTCAATGCCGACTCACTGCTGCGGTGCCTCGGCTGATGATCCGGCGCACCCCCTTCGACCCGATCCGCTCCAGCCCAGAAAAGACCCTCCCGATGACTCCCCACGCACGACCATCCCGCACCAGGGCCGCCGCCGCGACGCTGCTGCTCGCTCTCGCCGTCGTCTCGATGCCGACCGCCGCCCACGCCGTCTCCGACCCGCAGCTCGACCAGACGCTGGAGCCCGACATGGAGGTCGTCCGGGGCGAGCGCGTGCTCGACACGGGCCACGTCGACATGGGGCCCACGTTCGTCGACGGCGAGTGGCGCTTCCTCATCCACGACGACGCGGCTAAGGCCGAGAGTGGCGCGTCGAGCGTGTGGCGCTACCCCGACGAGACGGTGATGCACGTTCTCGACTCGGCTGTGCTCGATGTTCCGGATGACCCGGCCTACGGCTTCATCGGCGCGGAGGCCGGCACGCCGGTCTGGGTGGTGCCCCAGACGCAGAACCCCGACGTCGTCTGGCTCGGCTGGAACACCCAGGACCCCGAGGTGATGCAGACCATCGACCGCGGAATCACCCTGTCGCTCACCGGAGTGCAGGGCCCGGGCGTGCTCACGACCTACCTGCAGTCCGGGTCGTTCGGCGCCCCTCAGATTCTGTTCGACTCGCGCAACCCCGAGCCGCAGCCGGCCTGGGTCGACGTGAACACACACACCCATGCCAACTGGGTCTTCACCGAGCCGGGTGTCTATCTCGTGCGCCTGCAGGCCGACGCCCAGCTCATCGACGGCTCGGCCGTGAGCGACTCGCAGATCATCAGGTTCGCGGTGGGTGACCAGACGACTCCGGATGCCGCGTTGCAGGCCGTGTGGGCGGGGGAGCCGGTCGCCGAATCGCCCTCGGAAACCTCCAACGTGCCGGCCGTGCCCGAAGAAGCGCCCGCAGACCCGCTCGTCGCCGTGCTGCTCGGCGCAATCGGCGTGGTCGCGGTCGCACTGCTCGCCAGCGTGATCGTCGTCGTGGTGCGCGGCAACCGGGCGAAGCGCGCGGCCCTGGCGGCGCGTTCCGACGCGAACGAAGCGCGCTCCGCAGAAGTCGGAGGCACACAAGATGACGCATGACCCGACCGCACTCAGCGTCGACGGCGTCTCCGTCGACCTCGGCGGACGTCGTGTTCTCGACGGTGCAGACCTCGCCGTGCTGCGCGGCGAGCTCGTCGGACTGATCGGGCCGAACGGCGCGGGCAAGACCACCCTTCTGCGCACCATCCTCGGCCTTATCGCCCCCGCCGCCGGGCGTGTGCTCATCGACGGCCAGCCGAGCAGACCCGGGCGCACGTCGACCGGCTACGTTCCGCAGCGCCACGAATTCGCGTGGGAGTTTCCGATCAGCGTCGCCGGCGCGGTGGCCTCCGGGCTCACGGGCCGGCTCGGGATGCTGCGACGCCCGGGCCCCGCGGCGTGGAACGCGGTCGCCGAAGCCCTCGACCGGGTGCGGATGAGCGAGCTCGCCGACCGCCCCGTCGGAGAGCTCTCGGGCGGGCAACGCCAACGCGTGCTGATGGCGCGCGCCCTCGTGCTGCGGCCGTCGGTACTACTGCTCGACGAGCCCTTCACCGGGCTCGACATGCCCACACAAGACCTGCTCTCCGAGCTCTTCACCGACCTCGCCCGTGAGGGCCACGCCGTGCTGATGACGACCCACGACATACCCTCTGCGCTGTACACCTGCGACCGCATCGCCCTCCTCAACCGGTCGGTGATCGCGACCGGCACCCCCGCCCAGCTGGCCGCCGACCCGGACGTGTGGATGACCGCGTTCGACGTCGCATCCGACTCCGCGCTGCTGCGCACCCTGAAAGCCGTGTGACATGAGCCCTCTCGACTTCGTAACCGACCTGTTCAACCCCGACCTGTCGTTTCTGCCCAAGGCCCTCGCCGTAGCGCTCATGTCGTCGGTCGTCTGCGGCGTCGTGGGCACCTTCGTGGTGCTGCGCGGCATGGCCTTCATCGGCGACGCCGTGGCCCACGCCGTGTTTCCGGGGCTCGCCATCGCGTTCGCGGTCTCAGGCAACCTCATCCTCGGCGGCACGATCGCCGGAATCGTCACCGCGGTACTGATCGCCGTGTTCTCGCAGAACCGCCGGCTGAAAGAAGACTCGGTGATCGGCGTGTTCTTCGTCGGCGCGTTCGCGTTGGGCATCGTGATCATCTCCCAGACACCCGGCTACGCCGGCTCGCTGCAGCAGTTTCTGTTCGGGTCGATCACCGGCATTCCCGACTCCGACCTCTATGTCGTAGCCGGCACCGGCCTGTTGATTCTCGGGGTGCTCTTCGCTCTCAACAAGGAGTTCGTGGCGATCAGCCTCGACCGGGAATCGGCCCGGGCGATGGGCGTGCGCGTGTTCTGGCTCGACCTCGTGCTCTACGTGCTCGTGACCCTCGCCGTTGTGATCAGCGTGCAGACGATCGGCAACGTGCTCGTGCTCGCCCTGCTCGTGACCCCGGCGGCGACGGCGCGGCTGCTCACCGACCGGCTCGGCGTGATGATGGCGCTCGCACCGGCGATCGGCGGCAGCTCCGCCCTGATCGGGCTCTATCTCTCGTGGTCGTGGGACCTGCCGACAGGGGGCACCATCGTTCTGGTTCTCACCGTTCTCTTTCTCCTGACCTGGTTTCTGGCGCCGCGCCAGGGTCTGTTGGCCACCGCTCGACGCAGGGCGCATCCGCCCCGCGTCGCAGACCGCGCCGTTCGAGTGGGGGCCTGACATGACGTCGCGACGCATACTCGCCGCCACCACCGTCGCGCTTGCCGCTGCCGGTATCGCCCTGCTGGCCGGCGCTCTGCTCGTGCCCGCATCGGGCGCCGACGACGAGACCGTCAAACGGGCGGCTCCCGAGCGCACCTCGCAGGCCGGGACCACGCCGACCCCGGCGACGACCGCGCCGCCCCGGTCGCTCTCCCAATTGGCCGACCCGGCGTGGATCGACGAGATGAGCGGCGCGGCACAAATTCCGCGACGCGCCCTCGCCTCCTATGCGGGAGCCGCCATCGCGGTGAGCGATACCCACCCGGGCTGCAACCTCGGCTGGAACACCCTCGCCGCGATCGGCCTCGTCGAGTCAGAGCACGGCACCATCGCGGGTGGCGCGATCGGCGACGACGGCGCAACCCCGCCCATCATCGGGGTGCCGCTCGACGGCAACGGGGTCGCGGCGATCGCCGACACCGACGGCGGCCTGATCGACGGCGACACCGAGTGGGATCGCGCCGTGGGCCCGATGCAGTTCATCCCCGAGTCGTGGAACCTGTTCGGCCGAGACGGCAACGACGACGGCGAAAAAGACCCGCACCAGATCGACGACGCCGCGCTGAGTGCCGCCGTGCACCTCTGCGAATCGGCGGGCGACCTCGCCCAGCCGGCCGACTGGATCGCCGCCGTCGGCGCCTACAACTCCAGCATCGACTACAACAACCGGGTCGCCGACGCGGCCGCGCACTACGCCTCGCTCGGCTGACCCGCACACCAACAGAAAACACCCCTCAAGAAAGGACGATCCCGTGATCATCGATTCCCCCAGGCGCCGCAAACCCGCGGCGCTGCTGACGGCACTCGCCGTCGCGGCCGGCGCGCTACTGCTGCCGACCAGCGCGGCCTCTGCCGCTGACGGACCGGCGCCGACGCCGGCGAACTACCGTGTCATCGCAGGCATCCACACCGACGCCGTGTCTACGTTTCTCGACGACGGCACGCTGACCCTGGCGTCGCGGGCGGATGTGCCCGAGGGCATGCACACCCGACTCGACCCGGCGAACTCCTGGTTTCACGTGGCAGACGGCCTGAAGACCACACTGCCCGCCGGCTTCGAGTTCATCGGCCCGGCCGGCTCGGCGGTCTGGCTCGCGCCGGAGACGCAGAAGGTCGGAGAGATCTGGCCCGGCTTCGCCACCGAGTCCATCGCCGCCGGGGCGATCGACGGCGACGTGACCGAGCTCACCCTGGTCGATGTAGACGGCCCCGGCGATTTCGAGCTCTTCGACGGAGGGCCTTTCGGGCAGCCCCGCAGCCTGTGGTCATCAGATGACGCCGCACTCAAGACGTTCAGTCTGGGGCGCACTCACAAGCACGCGAACTGGGCGTTCACCGCCGCCGGCCGCTACGACATCACCGTCGAGGCTGCCGTCACGATCGGCGGGCAGCGCCAGACCGACCGCGCGACCTACACCTTCGTCGTCGGGCCACTGCCCTCGGCAACGGCTACCACCACAACGCTCGTCGCCGACTCTGCGGCGTCGACGCTGGGCGAAGCGGTCGCTCTCACCGCCACTGTCACCCCCGACGCCGTCGGATACATCGAGTTTCTCGACGGGGTGAGGGTTCTCGGCCACGATACGGTGGCCGCGGGCACGGCGACGCTGACCACTTCGACTCTGTTGCTGGGTAGCCGAACGCTTTCTGCGCGCTTCGTGCCCGCCGTTGCGAACGAGGCGACCGCCTCCACTTCGGCAGTCGTCGCCCACTCGGTCACCGAAGAAGCCGACGGCGAAGAGTTCGGAATCTACGGAATCGCCGACGTCTATCAGGCCGGCGAGACGATCACCCTCCGGCCCGGGGGAGCCACCCTCGCGACCGGGCAATCGTGGCGTTGGCTCGTTCGCGATGTCGAGCAGAAAACCTCCTACACCGGCACCCACATGACCGGTGTCGACCGATTCGTCCGCGAGGCAACCACCGCCTACAACGGCTTCACCGTCGCGTTACGCATCATGGGCGCCGATAAGAAGACGGTTCAGCAGACCGACTGGTACACCATCAAGGTCGCCGGATCGAACCCGGGAACGGGCGAAGCCGTGACGATCGCTGGGCTCGAACCGGCGTACTACGCCGGTGACCCGATCTTCGTAACCGTCGACCACCGTGTGCTCACTGCGGGCGAGTCGGGGCGCTGGGTGGCTCGCGCGCTGCCCACAGCGTGGAACTGGGCGGCGACCGCCGAATGGAACCAACCCACGGGCGACAACCCGTACCTCATTGACACGGCCGCGATCGGAAGCTCAGAGTACGCCTTCGAGATTCTGGATGCCGACGGCGAGCTGCTGGGGCGATCCGCAGCCGTCACGGCGAAGGTCACCGACCGTGAACTTCAGCTCTCTGGCATCCAGTCGGTCTATCGCGTCGGCGACACCATCGCCGCCGCATCCGACCTCTTCCCGATGCGCGACGGACTCGCATATGCGTGGGCGATCGCGTCGGCCGACGGCGGCTGGACCGACCTCGTCGATGAGACCGGCACTTCGATCACTCTTCCGGTTACCGCCGACCTCGACGGCGCGAAGCTCTACCTGACCGTCTCAGACGCGGCGACGGGCCTTCACGTGAACTCCGCCAGCCAGACGCTGCGGGTCACCGACGCGGCCCCGGGTGAACAACTCGTGCTGCTCGACTCCCTCTCGGGGCACTACCACCAGGGCGGCCCGATCAATCTCAACGCGAAGGCCGACCCGGTCGCCTCCGACACAGACACCTACCGGTGGTCGTGGAAGCGCCCCGACCAGACGGAATTCGTCACGATCGACGGCGCCAGCGCGGCCAGCCACCAGGTGCGCGCTCAGCAGGCTCTCGACGGCACCCTCGTCAAGGCCGAGCTGCTGTCTGCCGGCGGCGAGGTGCTCGGCGAGAGCGAGACCGTTACGATCCTCGTCGACGATCACGGTGCGGCACCGCGGGAAAAGGCGACCATCGACGCCGACCGTGACAGCTACACGACGGGCGACACGGTGACGATCGCGGCGTCCGTCGCCCCCGCCTCGGTGCTTTCGCGCTGGGAGTGGTACGCACAGAAGCCGGGCTCAGACACCCCGATGCTGCTCGAGGGCGAGAACTCCGCGATGCTGAAGTTCGACGCGACGGCCGAACTCGACGGCACGGCGATCTTCGCGCAGCTGACCTTCGACGACGGCACGACCTACGTCGAGTCGGCGCCGGTCACTGTCGCGATCACGGGCAAGGTGGAGCAGCCAGAAACTCCGACTCCGACGCCCGCACCGACGGAGCCAGGCACGCCCGCAGAGCCGGGAACGCCCGCAGAGCCGGGAACGCCCGCAGAGCCGGGCACGCCTGCCGAGCCGGGCACGCCGACGGAACCGGGAACGCCGACGGAGCCGGGCACGCCGGAGGTCCCGGTCGTGCCTACACGACCCGCGGACGCACCTCAGCCGCGCACGGGTGACGAGCTGGCCGCGACCCCGGCGGGCGACATCGTGCTCTCGACCCAGACGGCCAAGCAGGGCCAGGTCGTCGCGATCGGCTTGGGTGCGGAGAACGCGAACGGCTGGGCAGCGGTCTGGATGTTCTCCGCTCCGCAACTGCTCAACGGCACGTGGACGCAGGCGAACGCGCGCGGCGACCTGTCGGTCCGCGTTCCGACTGACGCTCCGGTCGGCGAGCACCGCATCGCGGCGTTCGCGGCAGACGGCACCCTGATGGGCTGGGCCGCGATCTCCGTTCAGGCGGCGGACGACACGGTGCCTGTCGGCACGCTCGCCATGACCGGCGGCTCCATGACGCCGCTGTGGTTCGCGTTGCCGATCGTGCTTCTGCTCGTCGGGGCTTCGAGCGTGCTGATCGCGCGCCGCAGACGCGCATTGCTCGAGCGCTAATCAGGAGTGACGTGGTCACCGGCAGATCCTCCCGGTGACCACGTCTTCTCTCGAGCAACGCCGCGGTGCACGCGCCATCAGAACCTGCCTGAACTCGTGCCACGTGGCGTTGTGAGCCCTAGGCGCGGTCGTGAAGTGTGATCTGGTATCCGTCGGGGTCGGCAAAAGTGAACGTGCGCCCGAAGGGTCCGTCGATCGGGCTCGAGGTGATGGTGACTCCGTCGGCGACGAGGGAGTCGTGAACCTCCTGCGCGGCAGGCGCGTGGAGCCAGACGCCGATGCCGAGTCCGAGCTGGGCGACCGAATCGAGGTCGACGCCGGGAAGCGCACCGCGCACCGCGAAGGCTGCCGGGGCGGTATCGAAGACAACGGCGTGCGGTGGGCCGGCTTGACGCGCGAAGCCGAGGTACTTCTCGTAGAACGCGGCCGAGGCGGCGACATCGCGCACCTGAAGGGAAATGAAACCTGGACCGGCGACTGTTGCCATTGTGATTCTCCTCTATTGATGTCAGTTGCCTGACATGAGAACCCTATGTCAGAATACTGACATGAGTCAAGACGGTCATCGAATAGTTCTGACAACGTCGGCGGGATACCTGATGAAGGAGGCGTCGTTCGAGTTGCGCACCGCAATGGAAGCCGCTCTACGCCCGCTCGGCATCACCATCACGCACTACTCCTGCCTCGAACTGCTCGGTCAGCGCCCCGGTTCGTCAAACTCGGATCTCGCTCGGGGCGCATTCGTCACGAGGCAGTCGATGAACACCCTCCTCCAGGCGCTCGAGCTCGACGGTCTCGTAGTCAGGCCCGAAACGGCCGCCGTCGGGCGAGTGCTGCCGGCCGAACTCACGGACAAGGGGCGTCGACAGCTCGCCGAAGCGAGTGCCGCCGTAGCCGGGGTCGAGAGCCGGATGCTGTCTGGGTTCTCTGCCGACGAGAAGGCGCAGTTGACACTCCTGCTGTCGCGCTGCGCGGCGGCACTCAGCGACGCATAGCCGTCGCCTCGCAGCCGGCGGCGGCGATCGCATCGCGAGTCTCTGTTTGACTCGCCCGGGCAGCAGCGACGAACTCGGGATGCTGCGCCAGCTCGGGCTCGCGGCGATCGTGTGAGCGCGGCGGGCAGCAGGCACGGGTTCAGGCGGCGATGTGGAACGTGTTCGCAAACCGGGTGAGCAGCTCGCCGCGACCCCGCAGCACCTCGACCACTCCGGTCGCGATCGCGCGGTCGGCGGCGAGCTCGCCGGAGATGAGCCGCCGGATGCCCGGGCCAGCCGCGAAGGCGAGGTCGGCGACGCCGTCGCCGCGAGTCACGTCGAGTGCCTCGCCGTTCACCCGGATCAGCAGCTCGGCGCCACCGAACCGCGCGGCGTAGGCGGTCGCGGGCAGGCCCGCCGCCACCAGCGGACGGAAGGCGGTGCGCAGATCCATCGTCATCGAGTCGGGCGTGATGATCTGCTGCTCTCGCGGGTCATCCAGAGCCTTGAAGCCCCAGGCGCCGAGCGCGAGCACGACCGGCTCGAGCTCGCGGCCGTAGGGGGTCAGCTCGTAGACGATCACGCGTGAGCGCGGCGCCCGGCGGATGATGCCGGCCGCCTGCAGCTCTTTGAGCCTCGCCGCCAGGATGTTGCTCGGAATGCGGGGGAGCCCCGCGCCGAGCTCACCATAGCGGCGCGGCCCCACGAGCAGGTCGCGCACGATGAGCAGAGACCAGCGCTCGCCCACGAGTTCCATGGCGCGGGTGATGCCGGAGTACTGCCCGTAGTCGCGTGCGGCCACCTGCCTCAGACCTGCTGCTCTGCGAAGGCCTCGGGGCCGTTCTCGGCGGCGGTCGGGTCCATGTAGCCGAACTCAAGGATGTTGCCGTCGGGGTCGGTGAGCTGGCGCTGGTACATGAACCCGTAGTCGGTGGCGGGGTGTGCCTCAGAGCCGCCCGCGGCGAGACCGCTGGAGACGGCCGTGTCGACGCCGTCCCGGGTGTCGAGGAAGACCGCCGTCGCTACGGTGGGTGCCTTCGTCGGGTCGCCGATCGGCAGGTCGGTGAAGGTCTGAAAGTAGTCGCGGGTCAGCAGCATAAACGCGCTGTGGTCTTCTTCGACGACCACGCACGCGGCGTTGTGGTCGGTGAACAGCGGATTGACTCTGAAGCCGATCGCCTCGTAGAACGCCTTGGCGCGATCCAGGTCGGTCACCGGCAGATTGACGAACATTGCGGTCATCGTTGACTCCTCGTTTGGGTTCCGTTTGGGGACGCAACAACACTTGCAAAAAACAAGTTGAATTTCAAGACCCGCGATGATTTCCCCCGGCGCCGCTCGTCACGCAGTGGAGCTCGGCGGATGCAGGCTGCCGCGGTGGATCTCGTACGAGTGCGAGTCTCCCGGCGACTGTGGGTCGTCGACGATCGGCTTGTCGGCCATAAACAGGCGAATCACGTTGGCGAGCTCGCCCGGATTGCTGAAGTTGATGGCGTGCGCGGCTCCCTCGATCACCACCACGAGAACATGATTGTCGGTCTGCTGCGCGACCTCCCGCACACGCTCCGGCCCGGGCATGAGCGGGTCCCGGCTTCCGATGACGACGAGCGTCGGGATGTGCAACGCCAGCAGCCGGTCGAGGGATGGGTATCGGGTCAACGCCCGGAACAACCGCACGGTGCTGGGGACCCCGAATCGCAGGTAGTCGGGGGTGGCGACGCGAACCATGCTCGGGGGCTCGCGCAAACCGTCCCGGGCGAGCTGCCGGACCGCCCGTCGCAGCGGTTGGTTGTGGACACCGCCGGCAGGCGACACGAGAACAGCCCGATCGATTCGCTCCGGGTAGTGGTAGGCGAACTCGCAGATCACCGGGCAGCCCATCGAGTTGCCGACCAGAGTGGCGGTCTCGATGTCGCGATCATCGAGAAACCGGGCAGCGGCGTGGGCAAGGTCGGGAACATCCAGTGGCTGCCCAGACCTGCCGCTTCGGCCGAAGCCCGGCAAGTCGGGCACGACGGTATGAAACTCGTCGCGGAGCAGTTCGGCCGTCGGCAGCAGGTAACGGCCCGAGAGCCCGAAACCGTGCAGATGCATCATCGTGGGGGCGTCGATCCGGGTGGGCGATTCACGATAGAACACGTCGACGCCGTCGACGTTCGTCCACCGTTCCGCGAGAGCTGAGGCCGGTCGTTTCGGCAATCTGCGGGCGATGGTCCCGCTCCTGGGCACGGCGATCACCTATCCGAACGGGCCGCAGTCACATCTGTTCATCGAGCTCTCCCACGCTGCGCATCGCACCGCGACGGTACCTCGCGGGTGTCGCTCACGTGCTCACTCGATTCGGGTGACCAGTTGGCCGGGTGGACGGCCCGTGTGCCCTCGCCCTCGAACCCGCTCTGTGCCACTATGAGGCATGAGTACGAAGATTGCTCGAGTTGCCGCTGTCGCTCTGACGCTCGCCGCGGGATTGGCACTGACCGGATGCCTGGGGGGGCCGAGTGAAGTCGCGGCGTTCGAACGAGAGCAGGCCGCCGAAGATCGAGCGCCTACAGGGATTCTCGAGCAATCAGACGTTGCGCCGGAATCGACACGACTCCTCGCCGACGTCGACGGGACGTCGTACTTCGCGGGGAAGATGGCGAACTCCTCGAACGTCTGTCTCATCCATTCTCGTGCGGACGACGACTGGGGCGTGACGTGTTCCTCGGGGCTCCCTGTGACGACGAGCACTTCCGACGGCACTGAGATCATGTTCGCCGGGGGCGGCAGCCTTCCCGACGCCAACGGCTGGCACTTCGTCGCCGACAACATTGCGGTCAGGGATGCATCCGCTGACTGATTTGGTCGCCTGGCTTGCGCAAGCTCGGTTTCGATACGCGCCGTAGACGGCGCTACTCAACCGGCGAAGCGACGCTGGGGACCTGTTCGGCGCCAACGCGATGGATCCGTCGCTGCCACTACCGCGGCTTGTTCGCAAATGCGTACCGGTAGTACTCACCCAGCTCGAGCTCGCTCGCCGCCGCCTCGTCGACGATCACGGTCGCGTGGCGGTGCAGCTGCAGCAACGACCCCGGCCACACGCTCGATACCGGGCCCTCAACGGCATGGGCGATCGCCGCGGCCTTCGACCTGCCCTGCGCGACGAGCACGAGGTGCCTCGCGTCGAGGATGGTGCCGAGTCCCTGCGTGATGCAATGGGCCGGAACATCCGCCACGTTTTCGAAGAATCGGGCGTTGTCGCGACGCGTCTGGGGAGCGAGTGTCTTGATGCGGGTGCGCGACGCGAACGACGAGGTTGGCTCGTTGAAGCCGATGTGTCCGTTTGAACCGATGCCGAGGATCTGCAGGTCGACGCCGCCCGCCTCGGCGATCTCCCGCTCGTAGCGGGCGGTCGAGGCATCCGTGTCGGGGTCGAGCCCGTCGGGAACACGCACGAGGGCGGGGTCGAAACCGAGCGGCCCGACGACGTCGTGCTGGATGACCGAGTGGTAGCTCTGCGCGTGATCGCGCGGCAGGCCCACGTACTCGTCGAGCGCGAACGCGCGCGCCCGGCCGAACGACAGGTCTCCGGCGTCAACCCGGTCGGCGAGCTCGCGGTAGATGCCCTGCGGCGAGCTGCCGGTCGCGACGCCGAGCACGGCGGTCGGAGTGTGGGCGACGAGCCGGGCGACGAGGTCGGCGGCCGCGCACGCGACCTCCAGCTCGGTGTCGAGAATGATGACCTCCACGGCTAGAACACCTTTCCGGGGTTGAGTAGGCCGAGCGGGTCGAACAGCGACTTCACCTGCTGCTGCAGCTCGAACTGGTCGTCGCCCAGCTCGTCTCGTAGCCAGCGTTTCTTGAGAAGTCCGATGCCGTGCTCGCCTGTGAGGGTGCCGCCGAGTTCGATGGCGGCCTGGAACAACGCGTCGGCCGCCTCCCAGATGAGAGGAGGCACCTCGGGGCCGGCGAACACGAAGTTCGGGTGCAGGTTGCCGTCGCCCGCGTGCGCAGCGGTCGGGATCGTGATGCCGAACCGGTCCTCGATCGCAGCGATCGCGTCGAACATTGCGGGCAATGCGCTGCGCGGCACCGACACGTCTTCGATGAGCACGGTTCCCGTGGACTCGAGGGCGGGATGCATCGCCCTGCGTATCGCGAGCAGCGCCTCGCCCTCTGCGTAGTCGCCGGTGATGCTCGGGATGCCCCCGCCCGCGGCGAGGATCGCCGCGATGGCACGCGCCTCCTCCTCGGACGAGCCGCCGTCGGTCTGCGCGACCAGGTAGGCGCCGCCGCGGGAGGCGAGGTCGAGACCGAGGTAGGGGCCGACGGCTGCCAGGCACGCGGCATCCATCAGCTCCATCACCGAGGCGCGGATGCCGCTGGCGGTGACCGACGCGGATGCCGCGGCCGCGGCCCGCACGTCGGCAAAGTAGGCGGCGATCGTGAACACGCTGCCCGGGGTGATGCGGCGCACCCGCACCGTCGCACCGACGATGACTCCGAGCAGCCCCTCGGAGCCGACCATAAGGGACGTGAGGTCGAGCCCGGTGACGCCCTTGGTGCTGCGATGCCCCATCTCGACGAGTCGGCCGTCGGCGAGCACCACCGACAAGCCGAGCACGGCGTCCCTGGTGACGCCGTACTTGTTGCAGAGCAGCCCGCCCGCGTTCGTGGCGATGTTGCCGCCGACTGTGGAGATCTCCCGGCTGGCAGGGTCGGGAGCGAACCACAGGCCGTGCGGCGCTAGTGCGCGGTTGAACTCGGCGTTGATGATGCCCGGTTCGACCACCGCCAGCTCGTCGGCGGCGTTGATCTCGAGGATGCGTGTCATGGCCAGTGTGGAGAGCACGATCTCGCCGGCCGAGGCGAGCGCGCCTCCGGCGAGGCCGGTGCCCGCGCCGCGAGTCACGACTGCGATGCGGTGCGCGGTGGCGAGGCGCATCACCGCCTGCACCTCGGCGATGCTTCGAGGCAGCACGACGGCGAGTGGGGCACCGGGTGAGACGTGGCCTGACTTGTCGGCGCGCATCGCGTCGAGTGTCACCGGGTCGGTGTGGAGGTTGGCGCCGAGCAGCTGGGCGAGCTCCTCGAGCACGTGGGCGCGGTCGGTCACGGGAGTCGAGGTCGAGGCGGTCATTTCAGCGCCCGGAGACCCAGACGTGCTGGTCGCGGGTGACGAGGCCGTGCGATCCGGCCAGTCGGCGGGCGAGGCTGACCGCGCCATCGAGCGAAGAACCGTGGGGCTCGCGAAGGTCGACGTCGGGGCGAAGCCGTGTGAACTCGGTGCGGAAGGAATCGACGAAGACGCCGCCCGCGGCGAATACGCCGCCAGCCGCGGAGGCGATCGGCGGCACGCCGGGCACAAGGGCGGCGGCGAGCGAATGCGCCACATGCTCGCCCGCGCTGTGCATGATGTTCGCGGCGTACGCGTCATTGTCTGCCGCCAGGGCGGCGACCTCGGGCGCGAAGCTCGCGAGCACGCCAGCACGGTCCTGCCGGGTGTAGAACTGGGCGGGCCACGTCGGCGGCTCGCCGAACAGCCTCCGGGCGGCCGCGAGCAGCGGTGCGGCCCCAGCGTCGACGCCGTCGTGCCCGAGGGCGGCCGTGCGCAGCCCCTCCATTCCGATCCAGGCACCCGCGCCGCGGTCGCCGAGGAGATGCCCCCACCCGTCGACGCGGTGCCAGATCTCGTCGAGGTCGGTCGCGAAGGCGATGGCCCCGGTGCCCACGGCGACGACGGCCCCGCCTGAGCCTGCGAGCGCACCCAGATGGGTGGTCACGGCGTCGGTTGCGAGCGCCAAAGGCACCGACGGGTTGAGCGCGGCGAGAGCGTCGACCGCGCCGCGGGGGTCGGCCACGAGGGTGGCGAGACCGCTCGCCCCGACCGCGATGCCCGTCAGTTGAGAGGACTCGGCGGGCCAGTCGTGTGCCACCCGACGCAGGAGATCGGCCGCGACATCCGCAATGCGGCTACCGCCCGTGGCGACACTCACCCGTTCGCCCTCGAGAAGCCGGGCAGGCGAGTCGGGCCCGGCGAGCATCGCGCGACTGCCGCTGCCGCCGATGTCGATGCCGAGAACCCAGGTCATTTGCTCATTCCGGCGGTGAGACCCGACACGATCTGCTTGGTTGCGATGAGGAACAGCACCACGAGGGGGATCGTCGCGAGCGTGAGCCCGGCGAACAGTGTCGCCCAGTCGGTCTGGTATTCGCCGAAGAACCGGGTAATGCCCACCGGCAGCGTGTATGCGTTCTGGTCGCGGATGAGGATGAGCGGGTAGAAGAAGTCGTTCCACACCGGCACAAAACGAAAGACCACCACGGTCGCGATCGCGGGTCGCACAAGCGGCAGGTGCACCCGGAAGAAGGTGGTGAACGATCCGGCGCCGTCGAGTCGCGCCGCCTCGTCGAGCTCGATCGGCAGCTGCCGGAAGAAGCTCGCGAGCACGAACGTGGAGAACGGAATGCCGAGGGCGCTGTAGACGAGGATCAGGCTCCACAGGTTGCTGATCATGCCCAGGCTGTCGAGAAGGAAGAACAGCGGCAGGATGGCCAGGTAGACGGGCAGCATCAGGACAGACAGGAACAGCGCTTCGATGGCTGCGAACAGCTTCGACTTGGTGCGGGCGAACGCATAGGCGGCGAGCAGCGACACCACCGTCGACAGCGCCACCGACGCCACGGTCACGGCGATCGAGTTGATGAAGTAGGTCTCGAACGACGCGGTCACCCACGCCTTCTGATAACTGGAGAACGTCGGCGCGATCGGAAGGCCGATGGGGTTGGATGCCATCTCCTGCGTCGTACGGAACGAGTTGCTGACCATAAGCAGCAGCGGGGCGATCGAGATGAGCGCGTAGACCCAGAGCAGGGTGGAGGCCGTGGCGTCCTTGAGCGAGAATCCCTTGCCGCGCCTGGGCTGGCGGCCTTCGAGACGCGGGCTCTGCGTTGTACGGTCTGCCTCGGTGGGCCGTACCGGTGTGATCGATGCCATCAGTAGAGCTTCCGTTCGGCTTTGCGCATGAACCAGGTGATGAATACCGCGACTCCGAAGATGAAGATGAAGAGAAGGGTGGCGATCGCCGACGAGGTGCCGAAGGCGTTGGACGCCCCCGACTCGAAGGCAGTGCGGTAGAACAGCAGGCTGAGAACGTCGGTGGCCCCGGCGGGGGAGCCCTGCGAACCGCCGAGCGCGTAGGGGATCGCGAACGCCTCCATGGCCCCGATGAAGGTGAGCACGCTCACGGTGCCGATCGCGGGGGTGAGCAGCGGAAAGGTGACCTCGCGAAAACGCTGCCAGGAGGTGGCGCCGTCGAGCGACGCGGCCTCTTCGATCTCCTGCGGGATGCCGCCGAGAGCCGCGCCGTAGAGCAGCACGGGGAAGCCGACCCACTGCCAGGCCGTCACGAATACGACGACCCAGATCGCGGTGGCCGGGTTGCCGAGCCACGGCTGAGCGAGCTCTTCGAGTCCGACGGCTTTGAGGATGAAGTTGACCGGCCCGAACAGCGGCGACAGCATAAGCGACCACAGGTAGCCGACGACGAGCGGCGACACCAGATAGGGGAGAGTGAAGATCGTCTGGAAGAAGCGCTTGAACCGCTTGAGACGGTGCAGCAGCACGGCGAGCCCGAGGCCCACCGTGTTCTGGAACACCATGGCGCCCACAAACAGCAGCACGTTGTTGAAGAACGCATTCGGCACCTGCTCGCTGTACGGCAGCTTGGTGAACAGCGTCACGTAATTGTCGAGCACCGAGAAGTCGCCGCGAACGATGCCGGTCCAGTTGAAGAACGAATAGCTGAGCGCTGTCAGCAGGGGGTAGAGGACGAATATCGTGAAGAGGATGAGGGCGGTAAGGATGAAGACCAAGCCCGTGCGCTTAGACAGGGTGATGCCGATGTGCCGGCTCCTGCGCGTGTTCGTTGCGGACATGGTCTTCATTCCTTCTCGCCTGGTTCGCTTGTCTACTTGGTGGGAGTGAACCACTGGGAGATGCCGGTCTGCAGCGTGGAAGCCGCACCCGCGGCATCCTGCTCTCCCAGCAGCATCTTCTGGACCTGCTGTCCGAGCACCGCGGTCCCGAGCGGCTCACCGTAACGGAAGTCCACCAGCAGCAGGTACGGGGCCTTGTTCTTCTCGTAGTTGTCCCACGCCTCGGACATCACCTCGTCGGAGTACTCGACTCCGGGCACGGCAGAGAACTGGTTGAGTTCGTCGGCGACGAGCTGGCCGAACTCAGGGGTGGCGAACCAGTTGAGCAGCTTGAGGGCGGCCTCCTTGTTGGGCGACTTCGAGTTGATAGCGAAGTTGCCGTCGGCGTAGGCCGGCGTGACCGGAGCCTCGGCGACCGCCTGGGGCGGCAACGGCACCTGGTAGGAGCCGATATTCATGTCGGGGGCCTGGGTCGAGAAGGTCGCGATCTCGAACGAACCTCCCGGGAACTGCGCTGCCTGTCCCGATGTGAACTGGATCTGGCTGTCGGTGTAGCTCACGCCCACGACATCCGGTGTCATGTACTTCTTCATGTCGTCGACCAGCTGCAGAGATGCGACATAGTCCGGGTCCTCGAAAGTGGTGCTGCCGTCGAGCACCTTCTTCTCGAACTCGGTGCCGCCGTAACGGCCAGAGCCGATGATGTCGGCGAAGATCGGCAGAATCCAGTCGTCTTTGGCACCCAGCGCGATCGGTGTGACATCGCTGGCGAGCAGCGTCTCGTTCACCTTGATGAATTCTTTCCAGGTGGTGGGAACCTCGAGGTCGTTCTGTTCGAAGATGTCTTTGTTGTAGAACATCTGCAGGGTCTGCGTGGCGAGCGGCACGGCGTAGGTCTTGCCGTCTTCCTTGCCCACGGCGCCGGCGAGAACGCTCGGAGCGATCTCGTCGAGGCCGTCGACCTTGCCGTCGATCGGCTCGAGCTGCCCGGCGACGATGTTCGGCTGCAGCTGCCCGTAGGCGCGCACCATCGGGATGTCAGGGCCGTCACTTCCGGCGAGGCCCGTGGTCAGAATCTGGTTGTACTCGGTGTTCTGGAAAGCCTCGAATTCGACGGTGACTCCAGGGTTCTCCTTCTCGTAGACGTCGAAGATCGAGTTGTACTTCTCGATGTCTTCGGTGCGCCACGACCAGACCTTGAGGGTCACGTCGTCGCCGGAACCCGAACCGTCGCCTCCCGAACCGGCGGGTGCCGAGGGGGCGCAGCCGCTCAGCAGCATTGCTGAGCCGGCGGCGAACGCCGCGAGGGTGAGAAGTTTGCGCCTCATAGTTGTTCTCCTTCTGTGGTGGACTGCGTGGTGGTCAGGATGAAACGGGGGCGAGCTCCGCGAGCGCGTCGCGCACGGATCCCGAGTTCTGGGCGAGCGAGGCGCGGGCCGTGTCGGCGTCGACGCTGGCGACCGATGCGACGATCGCGACCTTGAGGTCGCCTCCGGCTGCGGCGAGGGCCTCCTGGCTCTCCGCCTCGCTGAGTTCTGCGGCCTGCATCAGGATGCGCACGGTGCGTCGGCGCAGCTTCTCGTTGCTCGCGACGACCGAGACCATGAGGTTCGACCAGGTGCGGCCGAGGGCGATCATCAGCGCGGTGGAGAACCCGTTGAGCGCGAGCTTCTCGGCGGTGCCCGCCTTGAGCCTGGTCGAACCGGTGACGACTTCGGCGCCCGTCTCGAGCAGAACGACAGTGTCGGCGAGCGGTGCCAGCGACGCGCGTGAGTTGGAGGAGATGAGTGCGGTGTAGGCGCCCGCGTCGCGGGCCGCGGTGAGCGCTCCTCCCACGTAGGGGGTGTTACCCGACGCGGCGAGGCCGATCGCGACGTCGTTCGGGCCGAGGCCGCTCGCGTCGACTCTGCCCTCGTCTTGTGAGTCCTCCACGTTCTCGACCGACGTGACGAGGGCCGCGGGGCCACCCGCCATGTGGGCGACGACGACGCCGGAGTCCAAGTTATAGGTGGGCAGAAGCTCGGCGGCGTCGAGCACGGCTAGGCGGCCGGAGGTTCCGGCACCGAAGTAGTGCACGGCGCCTCCGCGGCGGATTCGGTCGGCGGCGATGTCGACGAGCTCGGCCAGGTCGGCGGCGGCGTCGGTGACGGCGTCGACGGCGACCCGGTCCTGCGTGGCGAGGAGGTTCAGTATCTCGAGCGACGACATCGAGTCGAGCCCCATAGACGCGTCGAGACGCCGTTCGGTCGCCGGCACATAGTCGTCGCCGTCGAGCATTGGGTCAATTGCGGAATGTCGCATCGTAGGGAACTCCTCATTCGCTTGCCTGGCCGAGTGTGCGGCTGTGAAGCAGTATGTAGCAAATTCACGCAATAGCAAATACTTTTGGGGATTTTCTTCACATGCCTGTAACAATGGGGTGATGACAGATCTCGAAGAGACGATCGCCGCTGCCACGGGGGGAGACCGGCCCGTCGCATCCGCGGCGGTCGCCGTTGTGAGCGTCGATGGAGAGGTCGCCGACTCAGCCGTTGCCGGCGTGCACAGTCGGTGGGGTGAGGGGGGAGCGCCGACCGCACCGACGCCCACCACCATCCACACCCGGTTCGACCTCGCGTCGATCACCAAGCTGTTCACGGCGGCGGCGTTGCTTGTAGCGCTCGACGAGCGGGGGCTGCGCGACGGCGACCTCGTCAGCGAAGTGCTGCCGGAATTCGGGTCAGGCCGAGCCCGCACGACCACTTTCGCCGACCTGTTGCGACACACCGCGGGATGGCCGGCGGAGTGGCCCGACCGGGTGCGCGACGACGGTGCTCGGCAGCGATTTCGCGCGTCCGCGCCCGACACCGACCCGGGCGAGCGGCATCGGTACTCATGCGTGGGATACATCTGGGCCGGGTTTGCTGCCGAAGCCGTGGCGGGGGCCGGCCTCGACGCCGTGATCGACCGCACCATCCTCGCGCCGCTCGGCCTGCGCGACACCGGATTCGCTCCGCCCGCCGTCCTGCAGCGTTCGATCGCCGCGACCGAGTTTCAACCCGGTCGCGGCCTCGTGCACGGCGAGGTGCACGACGAGACCGCGTGGGCGCTCGGCGGCATCGCAGGCAACGCCGGCCTGTTCGGCACGGCCCCCGACCTGCTGCACTTTGCCGAGATGTTGAGGCGGGGCGGTGTCGCAGACACGCGGCGCGTGCTGCCCGAGTGGGTGGTCGAGGCGATGACTGCCGACCGGCTGCCGGTCGCCGTGAGAGAGCGGCCCGCCTACGGTCAGGCCCTCGGCCCGCGCATCGCTGAGGCTGCCTGGATGGGCTCGTTCGCCAAGCGTGGCGCGGTCGGCCACACCGGCTTCACCGGCACGAGCCTGCTGACGGTGCCGGGCGGGTCCCATTCTGTAATAATCCTTACCAACCGCGTTCATCCGTCGCGGCACGGGGCAGATCTCGGCGCACTACGTCGCCGGATCGCCGACGATGCAGCGCACCACTAGGAGCACCATGTCTACCGATGTCTTGCTCGCACTCCGTCAGCGCCTCCCCACACTCAGCAACGCCGAGCGCCGCATCGCCGAGGCGATTCTCGAGAACCCGTCGATCGTGATCGACTCGACAATCAACGAGCTCGCCCTGCACTGCGCAACGTCGCAGGCCAGCGTGGCCCGGCTCTGCCAGTCTGTCGGCTTTTCTGGATACCGCGATTTTCGGATGGCGCTGGCCTCGGCCCTCAGCCGCGAACAGGCCGATCGCGACCACTTCAGGGTCGCCGACGCCGACATCGACCCCGCGGACAGTGCGCTCGACGTGGTCACCAAGGTGGCGTATCAGGAGGCGCGGGCCATCGAGGAGACCGCACGGGCCCTCGACCTCGTCGCCCTCGACGCCGTGGTCGAAGCGCTGCGCAACGCCCCGCGCATCGATATCTTCGGCGTCGCCTCGAGCGGACTCACCGGCCAAGACCTGCACCAGAAGCTGCACCGCATCGGTTTCAGCTCCTACTGTTGGGTCGACACGCACCTCGCCCTGACCTCGGTGGCTCTCAGCCGACCGGGCTGCGTCGCCATCGGAATCTCACACTCTGGTCTATCGGTCGAGACCAACCACAGCCTCGAGATCGCGAAAGCTGCCGGCGCGACGACCGTCGCGATCACCAATTTTCCCGAGTCGCCGCTGGGTTCGCTCGCCGACCTCGTACTGGCCACGAGCGCGCGCGAGACCCGCTACCGCTCGGGAGCCATGGCGAGCCGGATCGCGCAGATGGCGCTCGTCGACTTTCTCGTCGTGCGACTTCTGCAGGGCAACTACGAGGCGGCAGACGAGTCGTTGCGGCTCACCTATGACGCGGTTCAGGCGCACCGCCTCGACTACGGCCGCAGCACTCCGGGCTGGAAGGGCCGCTCCTAGCTCTACGATCGTGGCACGCGCAGCCCGGGCACTTCGGGCAGGCCCAAGTTGCCGCGCAGGGTGGTCTCTTCGTAGTCGCGCCGAAACAGCCCGCGGTCTTGGAGGAGAGGGATGACCTGGTCGACGAAGATCTCGAAGCCGCGCGGCGAGTACGGCGGGATCACATTGAATCCGTCGGCGCCCCGTTGCAGAAAACGTTGCTCGATGGCATCCGCGACCTGTTCGGCCGTGCCCACCAGCTGCCAGTGGCCGTTCGCCGAGAGTTCGCGGTCGATGAGCTGTCGCAGGGTCTCGCCCCGGTTGACGGTGAGGTCGTAGTAGATCTCGTAGCGGCTGCGCCGACCCTGCACCTCGTCTGCCGCGGGCAGGATCGACGCGGGAATCGGCGCATCCAGGTCGAGACCGGTGAGGTCAACTCCGTCGAGCTGGCCGCTGAGAACGGTGCGCCCGTAGTCGTCGTCGACGAGCCCCCGCAGGTCGCGCTGAATTCGCAGGGCGTCGGCCTCGGTGTCGCCGACGATCGGCACCAGTCCGGGCAGGATCAGCACGTGGTCGGGGTTGCGACCCGCCGCCGATGCCTGGCGTCGGATGGAGGCGTAGAACTCCTGCGCCGGCCCCGAATCAGACTGGGCGGTGAAGATCGCGTCGGCGTAGCGAGCGCCGACCGCCTGACCCTCGGCGGAGGATCCCGCCTGCACCAGCACCGGGCGTCCCTGCGGCGGCCGCGGCACGTTGAGCGGCCCCTGCACCCGGTAGAACTCGCCGACGTGATCGATCGCCCGCACCTTGTCGGGGTCGGCGAACCGCCCCGACGCGCGGTCGACGATCACCGAGTCGGGCGCCCAGCTCTCGACGAGGCGCGTGACGACGTCGGCGAACTCGGCGGCCCTGCGGTACCGATCGCTGTGGTTCGGGAGTGCGGCGTCGCCGTAGTTCTCTGCGCCGGCGCTCGAGGTGACGAGGTTCCACCCGGCGCGGCCCCCGCTCACGTGGTCGAGCGTCGCGAGCTGACGGGCGAGCGTGTAGGGCTGGCTGAACGTGGTTGAGGCCGAACCGATGAGCCCGATCCGCTCGGTCACCTGCGAGATGGCGGCGAGCAGCACGAGGGGTTCGAGCGAGCCGAACGGCAGGGCGTGGGCGAGGGAAGGGGTGCTGATCGCGACTCCGTCGGCGAGGAAGAACGCGTCGAACTTGCCCCGTTCCGCCGTCTGCGCGAGGTCGAGCAGGGTCTTCACGCCGGGAAAATCCTCTGCGCCGCTTTCGGGGCGACGCCAGGCCCCTCGGCTGAGACCTGCGCCTCCGGCCGAAATGCCGAAGTGGAGTTGGCGGGGTGGAGTAGCGATGGTGGCTCCTTCTGGTTTTCGCAATGCTGACGGGGTGGTGTCGGGGCGGCGATGGGTGCGCAGCCCCGACACAGACGACGGGGTTCGGGCTACTCGGCCTCGATCCAGGTGTCGTAGAGCCGGAGCCGCGACGACGCGTCGAGCGTGAGGCCGTGCAGCGCGGGAACCGTCGCATAGATCTGCAGCTGTGTGCTGTAGGGGATGCCGTAGCCCTCGGTGATGATTCCCTCCTGGATCTCTGCCACGAGATCGAGCCGTGTGGCCGAGTCCACCGCGGACTTCTGAGCGACGATTGCCGCGTCGAGCTCGTTCGGCGCGAGGTGCGCGGCGCTGTTCGGCTGGCCGCCCGACCAGAAGTCACGTCGCAGCGTGTCGGGGTCGGCCCGGGTCAGGCCCGAGTAGGTGTAGTCCCAGTCGCCGGCCGAACGGACCACGAACGACTGCGACGCGTCGGGGATCACGATCTCCGTCGCGATGCCGACTCTCTTGAGCTGCGTCTGGGTGAGCTCCGCGGCGGGCTGGGTGCCGAGGGCGGCGAGGAGCACGAGGTTGAGACGCACCCCGTTCCTCTCCCGGATGCCGTCGGCGCCGACCGCCCAGCCGGCGTCGTCGAGAAGCTCCTCGGCCGCGTCGGGATCGTAGGCGAGTTCGTCAGCGAGATCGGTGTACCCCGGCGTTGTCACCGAGAGGATGCTGGTGGGGATCTGGTAACGGTCGTTGAACAGGGCGATGTTGAACTCTTCGCGGTCGGTGGCCTTCTGCACGGCCTGGCGTACCGCTCGCTCGGCCACGAGGGGCCGCTCGCTGTTGGCGAAGAGCGCGGTCACGTTGCCGGGGTTCGACCGGGAGACGATGGTGAACCCTGCGGCCTCCACGACGTCTTGATCCTGCACGGCCACCTGGAAGATGCCGTCGAATTCGCCGGACTGCAGGCCGCCCGAGCGCACACCCGACTCGAGAACGATCGGCAGCACGATCTCGTCGAGGTAGGCCTCGCCGGAGTGCTTCGCGGTCGACGGCGCCCAGTCGTAGCCCTCGCGCTTGGTCAGCACGACCTGGGACGCAAGCTCGTACTCGGAGAGGACGAAGGGGCCGGAGCCGACGAGTTCGCCCTGGCACCGCTGCGCCGCGTCGAGTGCGTTCGTCGCGGGGGAGAGGATGCCGAGCGTCGCCGTCGCGGCGGCCTGCAGGAACGGGACGTTGCCCTCGGAGAACACGACGGTGGCGGTCAGCGGATCGTCGACACGGGTCGCCTGGTAGCCGACCAGGTATGTCGAGCCGAGGAAGGAACGCGCGCCGAGACCGATGACGGCGTCGAAATTGGTCTTGACTGCCGCTGCGTCGAGAACGGTCCCGTCGCTGAAGGTGACGCCGTCGCGCAGATGGAAGGTGAACTCGGTGGCGGCCTCGTTGATCTCCCAGCTCTCGGCGAGATAGGGGGTGATCTCGCCGGTCTCGAAGTCTTGCTCGACGAGGGTGTCGGTGAACTGGGCGCCGAGGGAGAGGGTGTTGGTGAGCGACGTCTGCACCGGGTCGATGCACGTCGGGTCGCCGTCGAGCGCGAGGGTGATCGACCCGCCCGACACCGGCGTGAGCGAGTCGTTGTCGGCAGTGCCGGGTGCGCCGTCGGTGCTGCTGCACGCGGCGAGGGTGATTGCGGCCAGTGTGGCCAGCGCGAGGGAGGCCGTGCCGCGTGACGCGCGGCGGCCTCGGAGTTGTGCGTTCATGGGGGTCCGTTCTCGGTGTGGGGGTGCGGGCTGCTGTCAGTGCCAGGCGTCGGCGACTGCCGCGGGTTTCGGAATCGATGCGAGCAAGCGACGGGTGTAGTCGTGCTGGGGTCGGGTGAACACCTCCTCGGTGGTGCCGATCTCGACGAGCGTTCCGGCGCTCATCACCGCGACGCGGTCGGCGATCTGCCTGACGACGGCGAGATCGTGCGAGATGAACAGGTAGGTCAGGCCGAACTCGGCGCGCAGGTCGACGAGCAGTTGCAGAATCTGGGCCTGCACCGACGCGTCGAGCGCAGACACCGGTTCGTCGAGAACGAGCAGTTCGGGTCGCAGGGCCACAGCGCGAGCAATGGCGACCCGCTGCCGTTGACCGCCCGACAACGCCCCGGGTCTCCGGTCGATCACCGATGCGGGGAGGGCGACGAGGTCGATCAGCTGGCGTACCCGCGCGGCGCGGGTCGCCCGCGTTCCGACGCGTGCCGCGCGGAGCGGTTCTGAGACGATGCGTTCGACCGTGAGCCGCGGGTTGAGCGACGCGAACGGGCTCTGATAGACGAACTGCATACGGTGCCGCCAGTCTTGCCGGGTCGCGGGGGTCTGCGCCGTGCTCTCCACGCCGTCGCGCAGCACCACGCCCCCGCTGGGCGGCACGAGCCCGGCGAGCAGGCGTGCCGACGTCGTTTTTCCCGACCCGGACTCGCCGACGAGGGCGAGCGTCTCGCCGCGGTGCAGCGCGAGGTCGAGGCCCTCGACAGCGACGACCCTGGACCCGCCGGGCAGGCGGTACTCCTTGCGCAGCCCGACCGCTTCGAGAACGGGCGCGGCGACGTCGATCGCGACGGGCGCGCGCTCGGGCACGCCGGGGCTGGGGGAGAGCGACCGGGCGCGGAGGCCCGGCGACGACTCGAGCAGTCCGCGGGTGTAGGTGCCGTGCTCTCGTGCCACGAGCTCGGCGGGCGTGCCCTCGTCGACCACGTTGCCGTCGTGCATAACGACGATGCGATCGGCGCGTTCGAGCGCGATGGCGAGGTCGTGGGTGATGAAGAGCACGGCGGTGCTCCGCTCTGCACGGATCGCGTCGAGACGGTCGAGCACCTGCTTCTGCACGGTGACGTCGAGGGCGCTCGTCGGCTCGTCGGCGATGACGATCTGCGGATGGCACGCCCAGGCGTTCGCGATGAGAGCACGCTGACGCATCCCGCCCGACAGCTCGTGCGGGTACTGTGCCGCGCGAACGCCCGGGTCGGGGAGCCCCGCGTCGGCGAGAGCCCTCACCGCGTCATCCGCCGCCTGTCGTCTGGTGCTCGTGCCGTGGAGGCGGATGGTCTCGGCGACCTGGTCGCCGATGCGCTTCACCGGATTGAGGGAGATCGTCGGGTCTTGTGGAACGAGCCCGATGCGCAGCCCGCGAATGTGGCCGAACTGGCGGTCGCTCCAGCGCGTGACGTCGTCGTCGCCCACGCGGATCGTTCCGCCCACGACCCGCCCGTTCGACGCGAGGAGGCCGAGGATCGCGTGTGCGAGGGTCGACTTTCCCGACCCCGATTCGCCGACCACCGCGACGAACTCGCCGCTGCGGAGTGAGAGCGAGACCCCGTGCACGACCTCCACCCGGTCGCCCCGGCCGTCGTACGCGATGCGCACGTCGTCGAGTCGGAGCACGGTCTCGCTGCCTTCGGTGCCGGTCATCGTCGTACTCCGTCCCGCTCGAGAGCGCGCCCTATGCGATTGACCGACAGCACGACGAGAACAACGACGAGCCCAGGGAGTGTGGTGAGCCACCACGAGGTGGCGAGGTAGTTGCGGCCGTCGGACACGAGCTGTCCCCACTCGGGGTCGGGTGGCTGGGCTCCGAAGCCGAGGAAGCTCAGCGAGGAGATCGCCAGAATGGCGGAGCCGAACTCGAGGGTGGCCAGAACGAGCACCGATCCGGAGGCGTTGGGAACGACGTGTTCGACGAGCACTCCGCGCCAGCTGCGGCCGAAGGCGATCGACGCTTCGATGTACTCGCTCTGGCGTATGCGCATCACCTCGGCTCGCATCAGCCGCGCAAAGGAGGCGACGGCGCCCACCCCCACGGCGATGGCCACGTTGAGGGTGCCGAAGCCGAGCGCCACGACGATCGTCAACGAGAGCAGCAGGCCGGGAACGGCGAGCAGCACATCGACGATGCGCATCAGCACGCTGTCGACGACTCCGCCGCGGTATCCCGCGACGATGCCAAGAGTGGTGCCGACGACGAATCCGAAGACCACCGCGACGGCGGTGGCCATCAGCGAGAGTCTCGCGCCGTAGACGACGCGGGTGAAGACATCCCGGCCGAGGTGGTCGGTTCCGAACCAGTGGTCGGCCGACGGCGCGAGCAGCTTGTCGCGGGGCACGCCGTCGATGGGATCCTGGGTGGTGAACAGCTGCGGAAACAGGGCGAAGCCGAGCACGGCGACGATGACCAGCACCGAGACCACAACGCCGCCGGCGAGTATGCGGCGTCGCCGCACGCGGGGGAGTGCCGTCGCAATTATCGCGACACCGGCGGGGCGGGAGTCGACGGGTGCCGTGAGGGTGTCAGACATGCACTGCTCCTAACCGCTTCGAGACACGGGACGGCCGCGCGCCACCGTGCGCGATGCGCGGATCCAGCAGTGGATACAGCAGGTCGACCAGCAGGTTCACGGCCACGAAGATCGCGGCGGAGAGCACCACGAGGGCCTGCACGACCGGGATGTCCTGCGCCGAGACCGCCACCTGCGTGAGCCGGCCGATGCCGACCCGCGAGAACACCGTCTCGACGACCACGGCGCCGCCGAGCAGGTTGCCGACGCAGATTCCGACGACCGTGACCGCGGGGAGCACCGCGTTGCGCAGGGCATGGCCGAGGAGCACGCGGGTCGCGCCTGCGCCCCGCGCGCGGGCGGTCTGGATGTAGGCCTGCTGCAACGTCGCGCGCAGGCTGCGCGACAGCACCTGCGCGATGAACGCCGCGTTCGGCAGGGCGAGTGTCACCGCCGGCAAGACGATGCTCTGCCAGCCCTGATTGCCCAGCGACGGAAACCACCCGAGCCGGAAGGAGAAGATCTGCAGAAGCACGAGTCCGCTCCAGAAGGTCGGGATCGCCACGCCGAGCGGGGGGATCGAGAGCAGCAGCTGCTGGGCCGGACGCCACTGCGCCCACGAGGCGAGCACCGCGATGGAGCCGCCCACGATCAGTGCGAGCAGAAACGCGACCCCGGCCAGCTGCATGGTCTGCGGCAGCGCCTCGCCGAGCGACGTCGCCACGGGGGTGCCGGTGGCGATGGACTGGCCGAAGTCGCCGGTCACGAAGCGCCCGAGCGTGGAGAAGTACTGCGTGACGAGGGGCTGGTCGAGCCCGTATTCGGCGCGCAGGTCTGCGAGGGTCTCGGCGGAGGCTATGCCGCCCTGGCCGCCTTGCGACAGGGCGATCTCCACGGGGTCGCTCGGCAGCACGAAGAGAATGACGAACGTCACGGTGAACGCCGCCCAGAGAACGAAGAGAGCCTGGATGCCACGGCCCGCGAGATACCGGATCACGACGCCGCACCCACGGTTGCGTGGTTGGGCCAGTAGGGGGTGAAGCGGCTGTCGTCGACGTCGGGAAGCGGCAGCGCCAGCTTGTCGCGCAGGGTGCCGGAGGAGTACTCCTCCTGCACAAGACCCCGATCACGCAGCAGTGGAACGACCCGGTCGACGAAGGCCTCGATGTCGTCGGGCAGCACGTTGGCGTGCACGCTGATTCCGTCGAGCACGCCGGACTCGAACCAGTGCTCGATGTCGTCGGCGATCTGCTGCGGTGTGCCGGCCGAGACCCGGTGCCCCGAGCTCTCCGCCGCCGCCCCGTAGAGGGCGTGCACAACGTCGCGCAGCGAGCGGGCCCCCTGCGCGCGCGCCACGGCTACAGCGGCCGCCGCGGTCGGTGCCGCCGACTCGGGGTCGACGGCGTCGAACGGGAAGTCCCGGTCCAAGTCGCGTGCCGACACGTCGATGCCGAGCGATACCGCGAGGTCGGGCAGGCGCCGCTCGAGATTGTCCGCGCTGCGTAGCGCGTCGATCTGGGCGAGGGCGTCCTGCCTCGAGGTGCCGATCACGGGCACGAGCCCGGGCAGTATCTTCACACTCTCGGGGTCACGCCCGTGGCGCACCGCGGCAGCCTTCACCCGGTCGTAGTAGACCCTCGCCGAGTCGATGTCGAGCTGCCGCGCGTAGACGATGTCGGCGTGCTTTCCGGCGAGGTCGATGCCCTGATCCGAGCCGCCGGCCTGGGCGATGAGGGGCACACCCTGCGGGCTGCGGGGCGTCGTCAGCGGGCCGCGCACCCGGAGGTGGACCGACTCGTGGTTGACCGCTCGCACACCGGCGGTGTCGAGCAGCACCCCCGACTTCTCGTCGGCGACGACGGCCGACGGGCTCCACGCCAGCCACAGCTTCTTCACCGCGTCGACATAGTCGTCGGCGATCTCGTAGCGCAGGTCGTGCTCGGTGAGCCGGTCGCTCCCGTAGTTGAGCGCGGCGGAGTCGTCGATGCTGGTCACGACGTTCCATCCGGCCCGCCCCGCGCTCAGGTGATCGATCGACGCCAGCTGCCGCGCCGTCGTGTACGCGAAGTTGAACGTGGTCGAGTGTGTGGCGACGAGGCCGATGTGCCGGGTGCGCCCGGCCAGTGCGCTGATGAGCACAAAGGGATCGATCGGCCACTGCAGGGGCATGCCCGGGTCGGCGGGGAGGGCCAGCGAGTCGGCGAGGAAGAGCGTGTCGAATCTGCCCCGCTCGAGCGTCGCGGCGAGGTCTGCCCAGTAGTCGAGCGTCGTCACGTCGGAGAGATCGGCAGACGACCGGCGCCACGCTGCGGTGTGGCCGCCCAGTTGTCCACGCACTACCGCGTTCAGGATCAGGCGTCTCGTCATGGGGGATGCTCTTTTCGAATCGGATGGGGCGGCGAACGGTCTCCACGCTAGGAGCCGGTGCGCACGCCCTCCGAGGCCGAGGAGTCGCACAACGTCACATGACGCACCCTTACGTCGCGGCTTGGCGCGGCGGGTCGCGACCCGCTATCCCGCGCGTCGTGCGCGTACCTATCCGGGTGGCCTGTGCGAGCACAATCACCGCGACGCGGTGCTCGTCACAATCGAACATCTTCGTCACGCGCCAACACGCACGTCGCACGCCGGCCCGCGGCCGGGGCCTCGACAGGGCACGTTGCCGGCGGCATAGTGTCGAGAATGCCGCAGCGGCTACGACTCGTATGTGAAGGTGCTCACCAGGGGCATCCGAAATTCAAGGAGTGAACGATGAAGTACATGATCGCGATGTTCGGAAGCGCGTCTGAGATGGGGGCGACGAAGACGCCCGAGTGGATCAACGAGATGATCGCTTTTATGATCGACATCGACGCGAGGCTGCGGGCCTCCGGCGAGATGGTCTACAACGAGGGGCTCGCCGACGGCAGCCAGGCCAAGGTCGTGCGCCTCGAGAACGGGCAGCCCGTCGCGACCGACGGGCCGTTCGCCGAGGCCAAGGAGTCGATCATCGGATTCTGGATCGTCGATGTCGCGAGCGAGCAGCGCGCCCTCGAGATCTGCGGCGAGATCGTGCAGTGGTCTGAGGTCGTCGAGCTGCGTCCGGTGCCGGCGGGGCCGCCCGAGCAGTAGGCATGACCTCCGAGCGGGCCGTCGTCGACCTGCTGCGCCAACTCGCGCCGCAGGTCGTCGGCATGCTCGCCCGCCGCCACGGCCAGTGGGACCTTGCCGAAGACGCCACCCAGGAGGCCCTGCTCGCGGCCAGCACGCAGTGGCCGCACGACGGCATCCCCGACAACCCGCGGGCGTGGCTGCTCGCGGTCGCGTCGCGCCGGTTCATCGACGCGGTGCGCAGCGAGAGCGCCCGCCGCGAGCGGCAGAACGCGGTCGCCGCCCTCGAGGTGCGCGGCGACGTGCCCGACCACGACGACTCGCTCACGCTGCTCTACCTCTGCTGCCATCCGGCGCTGTCGGTGCCGTCGCAGCTCGCCCTCACGCTGCGCGCGGTCGGCGGGCTCACCACCGCCGAGATCGCGAAGGCGTTTCTCGTGCCCGAGGCGACGATGGCGCAGCGCATCAGCCGGGCGAAGCAGCAGATCCGCGCGGCCGGCACCGTGTTCGAGCCGCCGCCCGACGCCGAGCTGGGCGAACGGCTCGCGGTGGTGCTGCAGGTGCTCTACCTGATCTTCAACGAGGGCTACACGCCGGGGTCGCGCACCGCCGAGTCGGGCGCCGACCTCACCGACGAGGCGATACGCATCACCCGGATGCTTCGGGCCGGTCTTCCCTCGAACGGAGAGGCGGCCGGACTCCTGGCGCTTATGCTGCTCACCGACGCCCGTCGCCCCGCCCGCGAGCGCGCCGACGGGATGCTCGTGCCCCTCGCCGACCAGGACCGCTCGTTGTGGACCACGCCGCTCATCGCCGAGGGCGTCGAGCTGCTCGACGCGACGCTCGGCGCCGGACCGGTCGGGCCGTACCAGCTGCAGGCCGCGATCGCCGCCCTGCACGACGAGGCGGCGACGGCGGATGGCACGGACTGGCCGCAGATCCTCGCCCTGTACACGGTGCTCGAGCAGGTGTCGCCCGGGCCGGTCGTCACGCTCAACCGCGCCGTGGCTGTCGCGATGGTCGACGGGCCCCGCGCCGGGCTCGCACTGCTCGGAACGATCGCGGGGGAGCCGGGCATCGCGCACACGCACCGGTTCGACGTGGTGCGCGGGCACCTTCTCGAGCTCGCGGGGGACACCGCGGCCGCGGCGGAGGCATACGGGGCGGCGATGCGCGGCACGGTGAGCGTCGCCGAGCGCAGGTACCTGGCGCTGAAGGTCGCGCGCATCGCGGCCACCTCGCGTGACTTCTAGACAGCTGTCTAGAAGTACGCGTAGGCTGGAGGGCATGGAACGCACCGACGCGATCGTCACCCCGCTGCATGAGACCCGCAGCGGCATCCGCACCTCCGGCGATCCCCGTGTCGCCCGCACCCGCCGGGCGATCCTCGACGCCGTGGCCACGCTCGCCGCGGGGGAGGAGCCGATCACCGTCGCCTCGATCGTGCGCACCGCGGGCATCGGCCGCAGCTCGTTCTACACCCACTTCTCGGGAATCGACGAGCTCGCCGTGCACGTTCTCCGCGGCGCCTTCGAGTCGATCGGCGCCGAAGACGTCGAACTGCGGCGCCACCAGATCGTCAGCGGAGCCGAGGCGGCGCGCGTCGCCCAGGTGCGGCTGGTCGCACACCTCGTGCAGCACCGCGCCCTCTACGCGAGCATGCTCGCGCTGCCCTTCACCTCCGCCGTGTTCACGCAGGCCGTCGAGGGGTATGCCGCCCAGGTGCGCGCGACGATCGCCCTACTGCCCGAGATTCCCCACGGCCTGTCGGCCGATGCCGTCGCCATCTACACCGCATCCGGCTCTCTCGGACTGCTCGCGCACTGGATCCGCAGCGACGAACCCGTTTCGGCGGATGTGCTCGTCGACCAGCTCATGTCGCTGGTGCCCGCCTGGCTCGCTGCGCCGTAAAGACCCGCCGGCACCGTCGTCGGCGAAATGAGAAACGAAAGTTGAACCCGAAATGACAAGAAAGTACGTAGTCTCCGGCGCCGCCTCCGGAATCGGCAAGGCCCTCGCCGAGCAGCTTCGCGCCGAAGGCAAGACGGTGATCGGTGTCGATCTGCGCGACACCGACGTGAATGTCGACCTCACCACCGCCGAGGGCCGCAGCGACCTCGTGGCGAAGGTCACCGAGCTCAGCGGCGGAACGATCGACGCGATCGTCGCCGTCGCCGGCCTCGCCGCGCCGATCCCCGCGACCGTGGGCGTCAACTACTTCGGAACGATCGCGACGCTCGAGGGGCTGCGCCCCCTGCTGGCGGGTTCGGATGCGCCTCGCGCCGCGCTCGTCGCCTCCCTCGCGGCGCTCGAGCCCACCGACCCGCCGCTGCATGCCGCGTTGCTCTCCGGCGACGAGGCGAAGTCGCTCGAGCTCGCCACCGCGATCGCCGACGCGCCCACCGACACCCCCAGCAACGCGATCTACAACACGAGTAAGAACGCCATCGCGCTCTGGGTGCGCAAGAACGCACCGACGGATGACTGGGCGGGCGCCGGTATCCCGCTCAACGCGGTCGCGCCGGGTGTCATCGCGACGCCGATGACCGCCGCGATCCTCGAAACCGAAGAGGGGCGCGCCGCCATGGCGGCCGGAGCTCCGTCGCCCCTCAACGGGCCGGCCGCACCGGCCGCGGCCCCCGCCGCGCTGCTCGCCTGGCTCACGAGCGAGCAGAACACCCACGTGACCGGCCAGATCATCTACATCGACGGCGGAGCCGACACGATCCGTCGGCCCGAGTCGATCTAGACGCAGACTCCTCTAGTCGTCGAGGGTGGCGCGGGCGCGATCGACCGCCCGCGCGGCCTTCTTGCGCTCCTTCTCGGTGCGCTCGACCGCGCGCGACGCGTCGAGCAGTTCGCCCTCGATGTCAGCGAGCTGCTCGCGCAGGTCGTCGCGCTCGCTCTCGAGCGACGCCCGGTCGTCGACCGCGTCGCGGGCGGCCCGCGCCGCGGTGCGCAGCGCGTCCTCGGCGGTCTCGAGCGCCCGCCGGGCCTTCGCGAGGTCAATCGGCGACGGGTCGACAGCGCGCAAGGCCGGCGCCGCCGCTTGCCCCGCGACCGCTCCCTCGAGGTCGACGTCTTCCACGCCGTCGGCAGAGAGCGCGCGCACCAACCGGGCGGATGACACGGCCGCGGCCGCGGAGGCATCCGACATCGCGGCCTGCAGCGTGCGTTCCACGTCGACGACGGCGGCCGGGTTGATCGCCTGGCCCGCCTCCCTCGCCAGCGCGGCCGCCTCCTTGGCGAGCGCGGAGACGAGCGCACGTCGCTGCTTGCCGAGCTTCGTCAGCGTCACCCGGTCGAGGTCGTCTTGGGCGTCGCGCAGCGATGCGCCGAGGGCGAGCAGCTGTGCCATCTCGGCGGGTTTCGACCGGGCGAGCAGGTTCGTCGCCCACGCGGGCGACGACGGTTTCGGCAGCGCCTTCACCTTCTTACCGAGCTCTCCACCCAGCTGCTTCGCGCGCTCGTTGCGGGCCGCCGTGAAGTCGGCGGGCAGCAGGGCGTAGAGCTCGGTGGCGACGCTCTCGAGGTCGGGCATGCCACCATTCTGTCGCAGCCGGCCGTCTGGCCCAGCTAGCTCGGTTCGGAGATCTCGGTCACGAGCTCACCGACCGCGGCCTCCGGCATGTACGCGGCGATGTCGGCCTGGCTGATGATGCCCACGAGCAGGTGGTTCTCGATCACCGGTATCCGCCGCACCTTGTGCTGCTTCATGGTCTCGAGCACCGTCTCGACGTCGAAGTCGGCGCCCACGGTGATCGGCTTGCCCTGGCCGAGGCTGCCCGCGGTCACCGTGCGCGGATCGCCGCCGTCGGCGATGCACTTCACCACGATGTCGCGGTCGGTGAGCATGCCCTTGAGCTTGCCGTCTTCTCCGCAGATCGGCAGTGATCCCACGTCGAGCTGCCGCATCGTGCGGGCCGCGTCTTGCAGGGTGTTGTTCTCGGGAACGCACTCGACCCCGGGTGTCATGACTTCTCTCGCAGTGGCCATCGCCCTGCCTCCCTTACTGCTCTGGCACAAGAAACTACGCCGCAAGAACTTTCCCCGCTCGCAGGTTGACACCGACGCCGCCATCGGCCACACGAGTTTTGCTCAGACTATTGCCGAGAGTCGCGGATGCTGGGAGGCTGGCACCATGCACAGGGGACTCACCACACGCACGAGCATTCGCCGCTTCAGCGCCGTCGTGGCCGGCGTCGCAGCGGCCTCCGTTCTCGCCGGCTGCACTCTCGCGGCGTCCGCCGGGCAGCCGGCCGACTCGGGCGACACGGTCGCCGCCCCGCCGGCCATCACCGCCGCGGAGACCTGCGCGCAGCTCATCGACATCAACACGCTGCTCAGCAATGAGGGTCTCGCCTTCGCCCAGAAGCGGATCGCCGACATCGAGTACACCGCGGTGCAGCAGCTCGCCGGACGCATGGTGCACCGCATCGACGTCGCGGCAGACACCGCGCTGGCCGAGACCGTCGACACCCTCAAGATCGTGGTCGGCCCGTACACGCCCACAAGCACAACGACGTTCGACGCGACCACCGATCAGTGGGCCGCGGTGTTCGCCGACGCGAAAGACGAGTGCACCCGCGCCGGCATCGCCTTCTACGCCGAGGGCTGGACGGGCGGCTAGAGCGACTTCTTCGCGAGAAACGCCAGGGCCGCGTCGCGGAACGCCCGCGAGGTGGGGGCGTTGAAGTGGTTGCGTCCGGGGATCTCGAAGAACTCCTCGCCGGCCGCCGCAGCGAGGGCACGCGACGCGTCGATGATCGGATCCTCGCTGCCGGTCGCGAAGAGCACGGGCTGCGTCGGCGCGTTCTCGGGGCCGGGCTGCGGTCCGCCGCGCATGCCCTCGACGAGGGAGACGAGGGCGGCGAGGTCGTTGCCCTCGATGCCGCTCGCCATCTGCAGGTAGGTGCCGGTGAGCCGGTCGGTCACCTCGTGCCCGTGCGCGATGTGCGCCCGGGCCTCGTCGATGCGAAAGCGTGTGAGCGGGTCTCCGTCGGGGATGCCGCCGAGAACGACACGGCCGATGCGGTCGGGCAGCTCGCGGGCGGCCGCCCAGCCGACCCGGGCGCCGAGCGAGTAGCCCACGTATTCCACCTCGTCGAGCATAAAAGTGTCGAGCACCGTGAGCACGTCGCCCACGAGAGCATCCATCGAGTAGGAGGAGGCGTGGTGCGGCTTGTCGCTCGCCCCGTGACCCCGCTGGTCGATCGCGATCACGTGGTAGCCCGCTCGCGTGAGGTCACGGATCCATCCGGTGGCATGCCAGTTGAGCAGCGCGCTCGACGCGAATCCGTGCACCGCGAGAACCGTGGGCGCATCCGCATCACCGAACTCGTAGGTGGCGATCTTGGTTCCGTCGGGTGCGATGACCGAGCGGGCAGGCGGGATCTCTGGGGATGGCATCCCCTCTATTGAAGCAGTTCAGGCGTCGTTGCTGCGCAGCGAACGCAGCGCCCGCCCCTTGTGCGCGGCCCGCGCCCCCGTCGACTTCGACTCGACGACGAAGGCCGGGTCGTCGGATGTCGCGGTGAAATGCTGACCCGCGAACTCGAAGTCGCTCGTCTTCTTCTCGACCACGCGGCCGCTCGTTCGCCCCTGCGATGTCTGCCAGCTCACTCTGTCCCCCACGGATATGCTGCTCATCCCCTCACGCTAATCGTGTGAGCATCGCCCGAAGTAGGGGTTGCGCGGCCGGGGCGCCTGCCTAGCATGGACGCATGGCGAGCGACAACGCGGTCATCAGGGCCGCGACCTGGAACGTGTGGTGGCTCTTCGGCGAGCAGTGGCACCGGCGCGAACGCGGCATCGTCGCCACCCTCGAACAGTGGCACCCCGACGTGTTCGGCTTTCAAGAGGCCTGGGCCTTCGGCGACCGCACCCAGGCCGACGCCCTCGCCGAAGAACTGGGCATGCACTCCGCCTTTGTCGAGCCGGGCCTTCCCGTGCCTCCTGACCCCGTGGAGCATCCCGACCAGATCGGCGTGCGCGTGGGCCTCGGACTGCTGAGCCGGTGGTCGATCACCCGAGCGGTGCCCCGCGAGCTTCCGTCGCCGGGCGCAACCCTCGTCGCCATGCAGGCGACCATCGCGCATCCGCTCGGCGACCTGCATGTGATCGTCGCCGGCACCAGTGGGGAGCCCGAGCACCGAGCGGCACACGCCGCCCAGCTCGCCGCGCTCGGAGACATGGCGACCGATCCCGTGTTCGACGGCCCGCTGCCGGTGCTGTTGCTCGCCGACCTCAACGCCGACTTCGAGAACGAGTCGATGCACCTGCTTCGGCAGCGGCTCGTCGACACGTGGGGCACCGTGAACCACGGCATCGACCCGCGCACCCTGAGCGCCACGAACCGGTTCGCCCCGCCCGATGCCGAGCTGCAGTTCAACCGCCGCGTCGACCACGTGATGGCGAGGGCGGGCAGGGCGGATGCGCCCGTCGTGGTGCGCAGCTCATGGATCACGCGCGACGAGTTCGAGGGTCTGCCGCCGAGCGACCACTACCCGGTGTTCACCGACTTCGAGGTGTGAGCCGCACGCTCGGCGAGGTAGTGGCGGGTGGGCGCGTCGGTGGTCAGCGAGATCGCCTTCGCGTAGGCGAGGGCTGCCGCCTCCGCGTCCCCGGAGCGGGCGAGCAGGTGCGCCCTGGTCGCCCACGCCGGCTGAAACCTCTCGGCGCCCTCGATGCCGTCGAGCGCGGCGAGCCCGGCTCGCGCACCCTCGGTCTCGGCGATCACGGCGGCGAGCGACACACGCGCGCCGAGCGTCGGGGCCACGTTCACGAGGGCCGCGGTGAGCGCGAGCACCGCCCGCCAGTCGGTTCTGCCCGTGCGGGCACGGGCGCAGTGCACCGACTGGATGCTCGCCTCGAGCTGGAAACGCCCGACATTGCCGAGCGCGTGAGCGCGGGTCAGCAGACGCTCGCCGCTGTCGATGAGGCCGGGGTCCCACAGCTTCGTGCGCTGCTCGTCGAGAGGGACGAAACGTCCGTGCGCGTCGGACCTCGCCGGAGCGCGCGCCGACGAGTAGGCGATGAGCGCGGCGAGGCCGAACGCCTCCGGCTCGTCGCCGAGCAGCTCGGCGAGGATCTTCGCGAGATACAGCGCCTCGGCCGCGAGCGAGTCGCGCGCGGCGACCGCGGCCACGGGCTGCCAGTCGATCGCGTAGGCGCCGTAGATCGCCTCGAGCACGGCCGGCAGCCGGTCTGGAAGGTCGTTGGTCGACGGGATGACGAACGGGATCCTCGCCTGCTTGATGCGCTTCTTCGCGCGCACGAGACGCTGAGCCATCGCCGCCTCGGGAACCGCGAAGGCCGCGGCGATCTGCCGCGCCTCGAAGCCCAGAACGGTCTGCAGCATCAACGCGGTGCGGATGCCCGGGTCGATCGCGGGGTGCGCACAGACGAACATAAGCGCGAGCCGCCGGTCGGGAATCTCGTCGGGATCGACGCCGTCGCCGAGTTCGGGTTGAGTGGTCGCGGCGGCGTCGAGGGGGACCGCGAGCCGGTGCGCGGCCGACCGGTAGACGTCACGCTGGCGGTTGCGGGCCACGGTGAGCAGCCAGGCCTCGGGGTTTGTGGGCACACCGGCTACGGGCCATCCGCTCAGCGCCTTCTCGAACGCGTCGCCCAGCGCGTCTTCGGCGAGCGCGATGTCGCCGGTCGGCGCCGCGAGTATCGCGAGCAGCCGGCCGTACGAGGCGCGGGCCACCTGCTCGGCCCGCGCCGCGACGACTACATCCCGTTCCACTGGCCGTCGACGAAGGTGATGGCGCTAGGCCTGATCTCGATGCTGCCGTACTGCGCGGCGGGGCACTTCTGCGCCCACGCGATCGCCGCGTCGAGGTCGGGCACGTCGATCACGAATGTTCCGCCGAGCTGCTCCCGGGTGTTCGCGAACGGGCCGTCCTGAACCTTCAGGGTGCCATCGCGCATCGAGATCGTCGTGGTCACGTCGGAGCGGGCGAGGATGTCGGCCGAGAGCAGAACCCCGGCCGCGTCGAGCTCTTTGGCGTAGAGGTCGAAGGCGACCTTCACCGGTTCCATCTCCTCGGCCGAGACTTCGGCCTCGGTGGGCTCGATCGACTGGAGAAGAAGCGAGTACTGCATGGTGTGTCCTTTCGTTGGATCTGTTGCTGACACCCTCATGACGATCGAACACAGGTCTGATCGACACTCTCATGCCGAATTCTCACCCGTGCAAGGTGGTTGTCGCCCGTGGGGCGGGCCGATACCGTGTGCGCACCGAATCCTCATTCCTCGATTGGAGCTTGCCCATGACCACCGACCAGCAGTCGAAGCCCACCATCGTTCTCGTGCACGGCGCCTTCGCCGACGCCTCCGGATGGGACGGCGCGATCAAGCGCCTTCAGCGCGAGGGGTACACCGCGATCGCACCCGCGAATCCGCTGCGCTCGCTCTACGGCGACGCCGAGTACATCCGTTCCGTTCTCTCCACGATCCAGGGCCCGATCGTGCTCGTCGGCCACTCCTACGGCGGCGCCGTGATTACCAACGCGGCGACCGACGTGGAGAACGTCGTCTCGCTCGTCTACATCTGCGGGTTCGCGCTCGACGAGGGCGAGGCGGTGCTGAACGCCCTCGCTCTCGGCGGGGGATCGTCGGCCCTCGGCGAGCACACCGTCGTGCGCCCCTACCCGGGAGCCCCGGAGGGCGACGGCGACGGCTACATCGACCCGGAGTACTTTCAGGAGCTGTTCTGCGCCGACCTGCCCGACGACGAGGCGGCCGCGATGGGGGCGTCGCAACGGCCCGCGGCGCTCAACACGCTCGGTACGCCGTCGGGGGTTCCGGCCTGGAAGACCATCCCCAGCTGGTACCTGATCGGCTCGAGCGACCGCACCATCCCCGCCGAGGCCGAGCGGTTCATGGCAGCGCGGGCGGAGTCGCACACCGTCGAGATCGAGAGCTCGCACGTGGCCATGATCAGCCACCCGGATGCCGTGGCGAAGCTCATCATGGACGCCGCGCGAACGGCGGTGCGCGCCTGACCGCTAGCGTGAGGGCATGCAGCAGTACACCGTCGCCGCCGGGTCAGACGTCGACATCGCCGTGTTCGACAGCGGCGGCGACGGCCCGCCGGTCGTCGTCCTGCACGGGCTGGCCGGCAGTGCGGTGGAGTTCTTCGAGACGGCCGAGCGGCTTTCAGACTTTCGGATGATCCTGCTCGAGGCCCGGGCGCACGGTCGCAGCACGCGGCATCCGCACGATGTGAGTCGCGAGGCGCACGTCTCCGACGTCGTCCGGGTCGTCGAGTCGCTGGGCTGCGCGCCCGTGGCCCTCGTCGGCCAGTCGATGGGCGGGCACACCGCCATGCTCGTCGCCGCCGCCCGCCCCGACCTCGTGGCGCGGCTCGTGCTGTTGGAGGCCGGCGCCGGGGGAGAGGGCGCCGGTGCCGGCGGTGTCGGCGACTTCTTCAGCGGCTGGCCCGTGCCGTTCGCCGATGCGGAGGCCGCGCGGGCGCACCTCGGCGACGGTCCGCTCGCCCGCGCCTGGGCGGCCGACCTCGAGGCTCGCGACGGCGGGCTCTGGCCGCGGTTCGACGCCGCCGCGATGGCCGCCACGATCGCCGCGGTCGAGCGGCCGCGCTGGCGGGAATGGGAGGGCGTGACCGCGCCCACCCTCGCCGTCTACGGCTCCGACGGCATGTTCGACGAAGAGCAGAAGGCCCGGTTCGTGGCCCGAGGACGCGACGTGCGCCGCGTCGACCTGCCGGGCGCCAGCCACGACGCCCATCTCGACGCATTCGAGCAGTGGATCGACGTTCTCGGCGGATTCCTCCGGTTGTGGCCGGTGCACGGCGCGGCGTAGCGTTCAAGAACCGAGTCATTGGAGGCCATCATGGGTCAGCTGATCGTTCAACAGTTCGTGAGCGCCGACGGCTTCGCGGCCGACTCCGACAACGAGTTCACCGTCTTCGAGGGATCGGGGATGCCCTCCGACGAGATCGACAACGAGACCCTCGCCCGTCTCGAGTCCGTCGACGCGATCGTGCTCGGCGCCAACACCTACCGCATGTTCGCCGACTTCTGGCCGCTGCCCGCCTCCGACGACGAGATTCTCGCGCCCCGCATCAACGAACTGCCGAAGATCGTCTTCTCGCGCAGGCTCGAGTCGGCGCCGTGGGGCGACTTCGACCCGGCGATGGTCGTCTCCGACGCGGCGACCGACGCCATCCGCCGTCTGAAAGAAGACCTCGACGGCGACCTCATCATCTGGGGCAGCCTCACCCTCACCGAGGAGCTCTTCGAGGCCGACCTGGTCGACATCGTGCGGCTCGTGATCGTGCCGACGGTGCTCGGCGCCGGCCGCAGCGTGTTTCCGCCGACCATCGCGGGCACGCGGCTGCGGGTTCTGCGCACCGGCACCTTCGACGAGGGACTGGTCGCGATCGAGTACCAAATTGACCGGGACGATTCAGAACCAGAATGAACAAAAGCCCGACCCGCGTGGAGGGCAGGATACTCTGGCGGTGATGACAACGACGCCCTCCGCCCCTGAAACCACCACTCGACGCGACTCGATCCCGGCAGAAATCGCCCGGTCGTGGCTGCTCGTCTCCGCGACACGCACCGACCAGTTCGACGTCGCCGCCCGATCACGCGCCGACCAGATCGTGCTCGACATCGAAGACGCGGTCGACCCCAAGCTCAAACCCACCGCCCGCGAAGACGTCGTCAGCTGGCTGGGCAACGGCGGCAGCGGCTGGGTGCGCATCAACGACCGCACCACCGACTTCTGGAGCGACGACGTCGACGCGCTGTCGGGCTCGCACGGCCTGCGCGGCGTGATGCTCGCCAAGACCGAGTCGCCCGCCGACGTCACCGAGACCTTCGACCGTCTCGGCGGACGCACGCCCGTGCTCGCGCTCATCGAGTCGGCCCTCGGCATCGAGGAGGCGGTCTCGATCGCTCGCGCCCGCGGGGCTTTCCGTCTCGCGTTCGGCAGCGGCGACTACCGTCGCGACACCGGCACGAGCGCCGACAACCTCGCGATGGCCTACCCGCGTTCGCGCCTCGTCGTGGCCAGCCGCATCGGCGGTCTCCCGGGCCCGATCGACGGTCCGACGGTGGGCAGCAGCCATCCGATCCTCCGCGAGCAGTCGCAGATGACCGTGGCCCTCGGCCTCACCGGCAAGCTGTGCCTCGACCCGGAGCAGACCCCGGTGATCAACGAGGTCATCAGCCCCACGCAGAGCGACGTGGCCTGGGCGCGCGACTTCCTCGACGACTTCGAGGCCCGTGGCCGCGTCATCCGCGACGGGAGCGACCTGCCTCGCCTCGGCCGCGCGCAGAAGATCGACAAGCTCGCGCAGGCGTTCGGGGTCATGCCCTCGTAGGGGTTTGCGGCGGCGACTATGCGCGTCGCGGCTACCCGCGCTCGACGATCGTCGTGACCACCTCGACGATGTGCGGCGCCGCCGGAGCCGACCCGAACCCGAAGCGCACGGGCGGGTGCAGGCGCGCGATGGCACCGAGGTCGTCGCCATCCCAGGTGGCGGTGATCGCGGTGACGCTGCGCGCCGACGTCACCCCGTAGTACTCGCGGCGGCCGCCGCCCGCCGACCCGGCGGTGCGCGCACCGGGCACGAGGATGCGCGCGACCGGGTCGATGAGCCGCAGCCAGGCGGGCTGCGTGGCGAGGCGGCGCGGCACGATGCGCAGCAGGCGCCCGAGCGGGGAGATGCCGCCCACCGTGAACCGCGCGGCGAATGGCCCGGCGTCGACGGAGATCGCGCGGCCGCTGCGAGAGTAGCGCACCGGCACGACGCGCACCTCGTCGAACTCGTAGGTCGCCGAGACGAACCGGGCCACCTCGTCGCTCGGGGCCAGCAGGATTCGGTGCCCGTCTGAGCGCTCCAGCATAACGTCGGCGAAGCCGCCGAGCGGCGACCGGGGCCACATGCCCACGACCACACGCACGCCCGACGCCGTGCCGAACCCGGCTATGCGTCCGTCGAAGCGCAGGTTCATCGCGCGCACTACAGCACGACGTCGAAGTCGGTGCGCGTGTGCCGCTCGCCGTTGATCTGCAGCTCGAGAGAGTGCCGGCCGGCGTAGTGCACCCGCGTCGTCATCTGGCGCAGCGCGTGGCGCTTCGTGAGTGTGACGCTCTCGCCGGGCTCGAGCGTCGTCGCAGCGAGTTTGAAGACCTTCTCCGCCTGGCCGCCGTTGCTCTTCACGAAGTGCACGACGTAGTCGACGGCCATGCGCTCGGTGGTCTCGCCGGTGTTGGTCAGCTCGAAAGTGAAGCCGAGCTCGCCGGGCAGTGTGACCGAGGGCGACACGAGCACGGGAGCGCTGACGGCGACCGAGACAGGGGCGTAGCCGAGCAGGCCGAGCGCGCCGGGGTGCGCCTTCTTCACGAGGGTGCGCAGGCCGTGCCGCACGACCCAGGCCGTGTTCTCGTCGGGTTCGGCCAGCCAGCGTGACGCGACCTCGACCACGAGCTCGGGGTTCTGCCTCGCCAGGTCGTTGAGGTGGTTCGCGACCGAGCGGCGCACGTAGTCGCTCTCGTCACGGTAGAGAGCGTCGAGAATCGGCACTGTCGCGTCGGGTGCGGCCAGCAGGGACCGCACGCGGATCGCCCACGGCAGGAAGGCGCGCGTGCCCTCGCTCGCGAGGCGGCGCACGTGGTCGTTCGGATGCCGCGTCCACTGCAGCACGACGGGCAGCGCCCTCGGCAGGTCGGCCTCGAGCATCCGGCGGATCGCGAACTCCGAGGTCAGCCGCGGGGTGATCTCGGCGAGCAGCTCGAGACCGTCGTCGAAGTGCGCCGCGTCAGGGTGCCCGGCGGCGCCGAGTGCGAGGGTGGTGACGGTCTCGCCGACGGGCCACATCGTCCAGCCGGCGAACCCGGGATCGGCCAGCGCCCGGCGCACGATCGCCGCGGCCGACGGATAGTCGCCGGGCAGGTCGGCCAGCAGCGCGGCGCTCACCAGGTCGGTGCGTTCGCGCAACGAGAGTTCGCGCAGAGACAGGTCGCCCAGCTCGTCGCCGACCAGCGCGAGGCGGGGGAGTGCGAGCCCGGGCGCGGCGGTCGCGAGCTGTGCTCGCAGGCGGGCCACGGCATCCGCGTTGATCAGTTCGTTCATCGCACCCATGCGGTCGACGCTACGCGACGCCGCCGACACCCGCACCACGCCGAAACCCCGGTCGGACGGGGATTCAGGGTCGCGCTGCGAACGCCTAGGCTGGAACGCGCACCCGAGGAGGCCACCATTTCCGATAGCTCGAACACCGTCGTCGAAATCCATGTTCCGCTGACCCCGCTCATCGGGCTGCCCGAGGGCGAAGACCCCTTCCCGTGGATCGACGAGGTCATGGACTACATCACCGAGGTCGACGAGCGCGGTGAAGCCGCCCTCTACGACGACGGCGGCGAGTTCGGCGAGGTCTACGTGTTTCTCATCAACGCGGCATCCGAAGATCGACTGCTGTCGGTCGCCGCACGCATCGCCGACCTTCCGGGCGTTCCCGCCGGCGTCTACGCTGTCGTCACCGACGACGAGGCCGAGGAGTTCGGAATCGGCCGGCGGGTCGAACTCTCCTGACCGCTTGACCTTGCCCCTGGGGGAGACACCAGCATCGATTGCGACAGGTCGGGTGATCCACACCCACCGGAGGAGCAGTGATGAACCGCGAAGCGCAGCTCACGATCGGGGCGTTCGCGCGTCGGTCGCGGCTGTCGGTGAAGGCGCTGCGGCTCTACGAAGAGCACGGGCTGCTGTCGCCGGCCGAGGTCGACGACGACACGGGCTACCGCCGCTACCGCGAAGAACAGTTGCGTGACGCACGCATCATCCGGATGCTTCGCCGCATAGACATGCCGATGGCCGAGGCCGCGCTCATCATGCGGGCACCCCGCCAGCAGCGTGCGGCGCTACTCGAGCAGTACTGGGCGCGGGTCGAGCAGCGGTTCGAGCATCAGCGGCTGGTCGCCGGCCACCTCCGGACCACCCTGTCGGAAGGCAAGGAGAGGTATCCCATGGTCACCATCGAGACCCGCGACGTCGCCGAGCAGACCGTGCTCACCGAGCAGCGTCACACCACGGCGGCCGGACTGTCGGCCTGGATCGCCGAGGCCGGCGAGCGCCAGATGACGGCGCTGCAGGCCGTCGGCGGACCGATCGACTCGTCGTTCGTGATCTACCACGGCGAGGTCACCGAAGACAGCGACGGTCCCGTCGAGGTGTGCAGCCCCGTGGATCCGTCGGCGGTCGGCGCGGTCGGCGTGCCGAGCCGGGTCATCCCGGCGCACCGCGAGGCGTTCGCGCGCATCACCCGCGCACAGGTGCAGTTTCCCGACATCCTGTCGGTCTACGACGCCGTCGAGAACTGGATCGCCGCCAACGGCGAACGGGTGGCCGGGCCGCCGCGTGAGGTCTACTTCGTCGACTTCATGACCGCGGCGCCCGACGACGACGCCGCAGACGTCGCGTTCCCGATCGCATAGACGGCGTATCGCCGGGTGACTGCGGCTAGTGGCCTACGGGCGCCGGGGCGCCGTTCGACGCGGGCTTGCGAATCAGGAACGCGATCGGGATCGCGACGAGCGAGATGATCGCCCCGTAGATGAACGCCGCGTGGATGCCCTCGGCGGTGGCTGCGACGACCGACATCTCGCCCTCGAGGGCCGTGACGCGGGCCGACATCACGGTGATGAAGACCGCGATGCCCACGGCGCCCGCGAGCTGCTGCACCGTGCTGACGATCGCGCTGCCGTGCGAGTACATGTCGGGCTTCAGCGATGCGAGCCCGGCCGTGAACAGCGGCGTGAACAGCAGGGCCAGGCCGACGCTGAGGGCGACGTGGGCAGCGAGCACCATCCAGATGACGCTGTTCTCGCCGAGCATCGTCATGAACCAGAGTGCGCCGCTGACCACGATCGAGCCCGGCACCACCAAGACCGTGGGGCCGTGTTTGTCGTAGAAGCGTCCGACGAACGGTGCCAGCAGACCCATCACGAGCCCGCCGGGCAGCAGCAGGAGCCCGGTGGTGAGCGCGTCGAGACCGAGCACGCTCTGCGTGTAGATCGGCAGCAGGATGATCGTGCCGAACAGCGCGACCATGCTGATCATGATCATCGCGATCGACAGCGAGAAGCCGCGCGAACGGAACGTGCGCAGGTCGAGCAGGGCGATGTTCGAGCGCTGCAGGCGCAGCTGGCGCAGAACGAAGAGCACGAGGCCGGCGGCGCCGATCGCGAGTGGGGACCAGCCGGAGACGGAGGCGATGCCGCCCTCGACCTCGCCGAGGTTGCTGAGCCCGTAGACGAGCCCGCCGAAGCCGATCGCCGACAGCACGACCGAGACCATGTCGAGCGGGGTCTTGCGCGGCTCGGTGACGTTGGGGATGCGCACGGCGCCGAGCACAAGCGCGATGAGGGCGATCGGCAGCACGAGGATGAACATCCAGCGCCAGTCGAGCACGCTGAGAATGAGACCCGAGAGGGTCGGGCCGATGGCCGGGGCCACCGAGATGACGATCGAGATGTTTCCCATCACGCGTCCACGGGAACGCTCGGGAACCAGCGTCAGCACGGTCGTGAACAGCAGCGGGATCATGATCGCGGTGCCCGAGGCCTGCACGATGCGGCCCACCAGCAGCACCTCGAAGCCCGGCGCCACGGCGGCGATGAGCGTGCCGGCGCTGAACAGCGACATCGCGGTGATGAAGATCGACCGTGTCGAGAAGCGCTGCAGTAGGAAGCCGGTGATCGGGATGACGATCGCCATCGTGAGCAGGAACGCGGTCGTCAGCCACTGTGCGGCGCTCGCCTCGATGCCGAGGTCGCCCATGAGGTGGGGGATGGCGACGCTCATGATGGTCTCGTTGAGGATCACCACGAAGGTGGAGACGAGCAGGATCGTGATCGCGAGCGTGTTGCGCGCGCCGATCCGCTTCTCTTCGAGGTCGGCGGCCTCGGTGGAGCTGGTCGAGCTGGTGGGGGCGCTGACGGATGTGGCTTCTGACAAAATCGGTCCTGTCGTGCGGTGGAGCGGTGGGAAAGGGTCGGGCGACGTTACCCGGATGCCGCGGCGATGCTCACGCGGATCGTGCGTCTCTAGAGGCCAAGCGCGGCACTCCCGTGCTTATTCCGGATTGCTCGGAAACGCCCGGTGGACGTCTGGCTACAGGGCGTGCCCGTTGGTGTGCAGCAGCTGCGTCGCCCCGAATGACACGTTCTGCTCCACGTTCACGGTGACCTCGCGGGCGTCGCCGATGAAGTCGAGGGAGATGGACACGGAGAAGGGCGTCTCGGTGAAGTGGATGGTCGCGAGAAACGACCTCTCGTCGGGCCAGGCGCCCGCGCTCGCGATCGGGGCGTCGCGGTTGCCGAGCAGCGAGCTCGTGCCGGGGGTCCACTCGCGCCGGCCGCAGGCGACCTCGTGGGTGCCGGCACCGTCGACGATCGTGAGCCGGGTGGTGTCGTGCGAGGTGTCGAGAGCGATCGACCGGATTCCCGCCGTGTTGCGCGGGAGGGCGAACGTCGTGCCGGTGACTCCCAACGCGACGGGGGCGATGTCGTCGCCGACCGGGAACGGCAGTGCCAGCTCCTCGAGCCGGAGGGCGAGGCGCGCGGCCCCGGTCGCATCCGCCGGCAGAGCATGCGCGCCGAGGACGGGCAGGAGGTGCTCCCACACCACGTCGAGGTCGCGCTGCATGTCGGAGAGCCCGCCGGTGAGCACGAGCAGGGCGTCGTGCTCGGGAAACGCGATCGACAGCTGCCCGAACGCCCCGTCGGCCCGGTAGGTGCCGTGCCGGTTCAGCCAGAACTGAAAACCGTAGCCGTGTGAGTTGTCGTTGTCTCCGGCGAAGTCTCCGTTGGGCACCTGCAGCCGCGTCGCCTCTGCGGCCCAGTGTGCGGGCACCACCTGCGCGCCGTTCCACACCCCGCCGCGCAGGTAGGTGTGGCCGAACGCGGCGATGTCCTCGGTTGTGATGCTGAGACCCCAGCCGCCGACGTCGATGCCGCGGGGGCACTGCTCCCACGTGGCATCCGCGATCTCGAGCGGTTCGAACAGCCGGGGTGTGAGGTAGTCGAGCATGCGTTCGCCCGTGAGCCGCTGCATGATCGCCGAGAGAAGGTAGCTGGCGCCCGTGTTGTAGACGAAGGTGCTGCCCGGCGCGAGGTCGACGGGCTGGGCGAGAAGGCGTTTCGCCCAGTTGTGTTCGCGCTCGTCGAGGGCCTCGACGGTGTCGACGGCGTGGCCGGTGGTCATGGTGAGCAGGTGTCGCACGCGCATCGCAGCGAGGTTGTCGCTCACGCTGGCGGGCAGGTCGTCGGGCAACAGGTCGACCACGGCGTCGTCGAGGGTGAGCAGGCCCTCCTCGATCGCGAAGCCGACCGCCGTGGAGGTGAAGCTCTTGCTGACCGAGAACAGAGAGTGCGGATGCGACCGGCGATACGGCGCCCACCATCCCTCGGCGATGACGTGGCCGTGGCGCACGAGCATCAGGCTGTGCACGCTGCGCGGACCCGACTCGATCGCGTCGATCAGCCGCTCGAGGGCCGCCGACGAGACGCCCTGCTCTTCGGGGGTGCTGCGCGGAAACCTCATGCGGGCACCGCCACCCGGGTGCGCGCCGGCCAGCGGCCGAGGAGGAGGATCGCGGCGCCGAGGCACAGCGCGCCGAGGATCGCGAGCGGCAGGTCGAGGAACCACTGCATCACGCAGAACGCGGGGAGGAAGGTGAGAAAGGCCGCGAGTCCGACGATCGGGCCGGGCGGAGTGCCGCCGACCTCGCGCGGCGCCTCCCACCGTGCCACGAGAAACGACAGGGCGAACAGCGCGATCGCCACAACGACGAAGAACACCGGGCGGGTGAGCCACCACGCCTCGCTGCCGGGCGGCGGGCTGGCGCCGGGGATCAGCAGGGCGACGCCGGAGAGGGCGATGATGAGCGGCAGGTGCCACAGGTAGATGGTCATGAGCCTTGTGCCGACGACGAACACCACGGCCCGGGCCGCGTGCGTGCTCATCAGGGCGGCGAGCGCGGGGCGCAGCAGCCGCAGCACGCAGGCCTGCGCGAGCGCGAGCGCCACGAGCGGCAGGGTCGGCGGGTTGAGGTTGGTGAGCATGTCGTCGCTGTACGGGCCGATCATCGTCAGCGGAAACAGGGTCGCATAGGAGACCAGCGCGATGGCGACAAGCTGCCATGGGGAGCGTGCCGAGAACCAGCCGTCGGCGTACCAGAATCCGATCTGCTGGATCAGCAGCCAGACGAAGAACAGGTTGACGAGCCCGATCTCGCTGATGCCCGTCGCATAGCGCAGGGTGTCGACGAGAATCGCGCCGGCCAGCAGCACACCGAGGGTCGCCTCCGGGGCTCTCGCGTGCCATCCGGCCATTGTCGGAACGAACGCCTGGCACAGCGTGTAGGCGGCGAGAAACCAGAGGGGCAGGCCGGCACCGACGATGACGACGTCGAGCAGCTGCGGGTCGATGCCGATCAGGCGGGCGCCGCCGATGACGGCCACGTAGAACACGAACAGCGGAAACGCCGGCTGCGCGAGCCGCAGCACCCGGTTGCGCACGTACTGCGCGGCGCCGCCGCCGCGGCGGCTCAGGCTGCGCCACGCGGTGAGGCTGGCGAAACCGCCGACGACGAAGAACAGCGGCATGATCTGGCCCGCCCAGGTGGCGTAGGCGAACCACGGCTGCTCTTCGAGCGGGCGGGTGACGAGCAGCGCGCCCGAGTCGTCGAAGCCGACCCCGAGCATCAGCAGGTGGATGACGACGACGAGCACGACGCAGAACACCCGCGCGATGTCGAGGGTGAGGTCGCGTTTCGACAGATCGATCGAGGATGCGGCCGAGGTCGCGGTGCTCACTCGTGACCTCCCGCGGTCGGGCGAACGGCGGGGCGGACTGCGGCGACCATCATCCCCACACTCTAGGAGCACCACACTCCGGGAGACAGACGCCGCGCTCGGGCCGTCGGTGTCAACCCCGCACCGCGGCAGCGGGAGTCGCCGCTAACCTGCCGTGGTCGGCACGCTCGTGCCGGCGACCGGATGAGATTGTGAACCAGTCGCAGTGGCCGCGCGCCACACCCCGGTTGCGACCCCACGATTTCTCGCTTGAACAGAGCTGTTCGAGAACAGAGGAGTTGCTCGTGAGAAAACTAGCGTTGTCTGTATCCGCCTGCGCGGTGCTCGCCCTGGCCGGCACCGCCGTCGTCAGTCCGGCATGGGCCGGCGGCGGCCACGGGTCACCGCCGACGGCCGGCGCCCCGGTAACCATCACCAGTGGGCTGGTCAGCCCGCTCAGCCTCGAGGTCGACCGCAACCGGGTGTCGTATGTCAGCCAGAACTTCGCTGGGCTGCTCACCAGGGTGGCGCGCGACAAGACCACCACCGTGCTGGCGAGTGCGTCGGCGCCGGGCAACGAGATCAGCGCTGTCTCGTCGCGCGACGACACCGTCTACTACGCCGAGGTCGCGCCCGACCACTCGTCGGCCGTGATGAACGCCATACCCGCGGCGGGCGGAACGGCCACCCAGGTCGCCGACCTGTACGCCCACGAGGCATCCGTCAACCCCGACGTCGACCAGGCCTACGGCTTCCAGGGGCTTCCCGACACGTGCGCCGACCAGTTTCCGGAACCGGGCCCGATGGTGTCGCCGCCGTCGTACACCGGGCTCGTCGACACCCACCCGTACGCGTCGCTCGCCCTGCACAACGCGATCTTCGTCGCCGACGCCGGAGCGAACGCGATCCTGCGCGTGACGTACGACGGCACCGTGTCGACCGTCGCGGTGCTGCCCCCGCAGGCGCCGATCGTCGCCACGCCCGAGGTGCTCGCCGGCGCCGGACTGCCGGCATGCGCGGCCGGGTTCTCGTACATCGCCGAGCCGGTGCCCACCGACGTGGAGATCGGCCCCGACGGCTGGCTCTACGTGACCACGCTGCCCGGCGGTCCCGAAGACCCCACGCTCGGAGCGCGCGGAAGTGTCTACAAGGTCAACCCGAAGAACGGGCAGATGAGGCTCGTCGCCGGCGGATTCACGACCGCGACCGGGCTCGCCGTCGACCCGTCCGGGCGCATCTACGTGGCCGAGCTGTTCGGCGGACCGACCGGCGGCGGCCAGATCTCCGTTCTCGAGAAGAGGGCGAAGACCCCGGTCGTGCTCACCGAGGCGGCCTCGCCGTCGGCGATCGAGGTGCGGGCGCACCGGCTGTTCGTCACCACCGACTCGTTGTCGGAGACGGGGGCGGCGTCGTTGTCGCTGATCGAGGTGAACCGCTAGCGACGGCGCACGTCATGCATCGATCTGCGCCGTTTGGGGCCGAATTCCGACTATCGCGCCCGAAACGACGCAGATCGATGCCGTGCGATGCGCGCGACGCCCCTAGTCGGCCTTCGGGTGGTGCGCGGTGAGCGCCGTCTCCTCCGCGTCGATGCTGCGCAGCACGTCGCGCACCGCCCGCTCCTGGTAACGCCCTTCCGCCCGCGCCTGCAGCACGGCCGCCCGCTCGGCGTCGATCATGATGCGTCGCAGCCGGTTGTACGCGGCCGGAGAGGGCTCCGTGCCCTCACGGGTCTCCTGCGCGATCGCGCTGCTCAGAAACTCGGCGTTGACGCGCAGCCGGGCGAGCACCTCGTCGCCGACCTCGGTGGTGGTCTCCCGTTCGAGCCTCGCCAGCCCCGCGGTCTGCGCCTCGATGAGCAGGTTGAACTTCTCGACGCGTTCCTGCATCGCATCCGGCGGCGGCAGCCTCAGGGCGCGGATGATGCGGGGGAGCAGCAACCCCTCGGCGAGTGTGCCGGCCACGACCACGAAGGCGAGAAACTGCAGCAGTTCCTTCTCGGGGGTTGCGTCGGGCAGCAGGAAGACGGCCGCGAGGGTCACCACCCCGCGGATGCCCGCCGACGACACCGCGATCGACGTCTTCCAGCCCCAGGCGCGACGCCGCACGAACCGGGGGCCGTGCTGGTAGAACAGCGTGGTCGCGAGCACGAAGGCGAAGCGCGAAATCACGAGCACGCCCAGCATCGCGAACGAGAGCATCACGACCTCGACGACCCCGAACTGCGACATCTCGATGCCGGCGAGGATGCCGGCGAGGCTCAGCCCGATGAACAGGAACACCGCGTTCTCGAGCAGGAAACGCACCGTGCGCCAATTGATCGACTCGGCGATGCGCGCCTCGGCCGACTGCACGAGTGGAGACCGTTGGCCGAGGAAGAGCCCGGCGACCACGACGGCGAGCACACCCGATCCGCCGAACAGCTGCGTGGGGATGAACGCGATGTAGGGGATAACGAGCGAGAGGCTCGTGTCGAGCACGGGCGAGCGCAGCCGCTTGCGGATGGCCGAGAGCACATAGCCGACGAGCAGCCCGACGCCGACGCCGCCGACGAGAGCCACCGCGAACTCGGCGGCGACTTCGACCGGCTGCACGATGCTCACGATCGCGGCGATCGATGCGTTGAGGGCCACGAGCGCCGTCGCGTCGTTGAGCAGGCTCTCGCTCTCGAGCACCGTCACGACGCGGCGCGGCAGCTTCAACCGGCCCGCGATCGCGGTGACCGCGACCGCGTCGGTCGGGGCGACGACCGCGCCGAACGCGAAGGCGGCGGCGAGCCCGACCGTGGGCACGAGCCACCACAGCGAGAAGCCGACCGCGACGACGGTGAATGCCACCAGCCCCACCGATAGCACGAAGATGCTGTCGCGTCGGGCGATGATGTCGGCGAGCGGAGTGCGGATGGCGGCGGCGAAGAGCAGCGGCGGCAGGATGCCGTAGAGCACGAGGTCGGGTTCGACCGTGATCTCAGGGATGCCCGGCACGAACGAGGCGACCGCGCCGACGGCGACGAGCGCCACCGGCGCAGACCAGCCGGCGCGACCTGACAGGCCGGTCACCGTGACCGTGACGAGAACGAAGGAGACGATCCAGATGATGGCGGTGACGATGTCGATGAGCGCGATCCCTTCGAGCCGTGTCCGGTGCGGTATCCGCCATCATGCCACCGCCGATGGCCGAGCGCTTAGGTCGTGCGCGCCCGATACGCAATGCCTTCGACTCGGGTATGCCGAAGTTTTATCGTGGACGGGTCCCGACGACGTCGACGCAAAGGAACGTGATGACTGCCACCACTCCGAAAACCAGCATCAAGGTCATAGCCCTCGCCGTAGCGGGAGCGGTCGGCGGCTTTCTCTTCGGCTTCGACTCCTCGGTCGTGAACGGCGTCGTCGACGCCGTCCAGGGCCAGTTCGGCCTCTCCTCGGCGCTCACCGGCTTCGCCGTCGCGAGCGCCCTGATCGGCTGCGCGGTGGGCGCCTACATCGCCGGCCGCATCGCCGACCGGTGGGGACGCATCCCGACGATGCTCATCGGCGCCGCCCTGTTCTTCGTGAGCGCGCTCGGCTGCGGTTTCGCATTCGGCGTCTGGGACCTCGTGTTCTGGCGCCTCGTCGGCGGTCTCGGCATCGGCATCGCCTCGGTGATCGCGCCCGCCTACATCGCCGAGATCTCCCCGAAGCACATGCGCGGACGCCTCGCCTCGCTGCAGCAGCTCGCCATCACGATCGGCATCTTCGCGGCGCTGCTCTCCGACGCTCTGTTCGCCAACGGCGCGGGCGGTGCCAGCGAGGAGTTCTGGTTCGGGCTGGAGGCGTGGCGGTGGATGTTTCTCGCCGGCGCCGTGCCGGCCGTCGTCTACGGGCTCATCTCCTGGCGGCTGCCCGAGTCTCCGCGCTTCCTCGTGCTCAAGGAGCGCGATGACGAGGTGCGCACCATCTTCGCCCGGCTCTGGCCCGACGACGACGTGGAGCGCGCCATCCGGGAGATGCGCGACGCCATCGAGGCCGACAAGCTCGGGTCGAAGAAGGGAGCGTTGAGCGGCAATCGATTCGGTCTGAAGCCGATCGTCTGGATCGGGATCATCCTCTCGATCTTCCAGCAGTTCGTCGGAATCAACGTGATCTTCTACTACTCGACGACCCTCTGGAAGTCGGTCGGGTTCGAGGAGCGCGACTCGTTCACGATCTCGGTGATCACCTCGGTGACCAACATCGCGGTCACGTTCATCGCCATCGCCCTCGTCGACCGTGTCGGCCGGCGCCCCATCCTGCTGTTCGGATCCACCGGCATGGCCCTCTCCCTCGCCACCATGTCGCTCGCGTTCAGCCAGGCCGACATCGTCGACGGCGAGCCGAGCCTGCCCGGGGCGTGGGGGCCGATCGCCCTCGTCGCGGCCAACGTCTTCGTCGTCAGCTTCGGCGCGTCCTGGGGCCCGGTGGTCTGGGTGCTGCTCGGCGAGATCTTCCCGACCACGATCCGCGCCCGGGCGCTGGGCGTGGCGGCCGCGGCGCAGTGGATCGCGAACTTCGCCATCACCGTGAGCTTCCCGCCGCTCGCCGCCTTCTCGCTCGTCTTCACCTACGGCATGTATGCGACGTTCGCGGCACTGTCGTTCTTCTTCGTGATGCGGTTCGTGCCCGAGACCAACGGCATGTCGCTCGAAGAGGCCAACACGCTGCTGCCGCCGCGGGGGAGCGCGAAGAAGCAGACCACCTAGCGGGCGCGGTCAGCCGGGCGCAGTACAGTCGGCTGCATGACCGATCGCATCGAAACGCTCATCATCCTCGGCGCCGGCGGCGACCTCACCTCGCGCCTCCTGCTGCCCGGCCTCGCGTCACTGCTGGCCTCCGCTCGCGGCGAGAGCGTGCAGCTCATCGGGGTCGACAGGGGCCAATTCACGGATGCCGCGTGGACGTCGAGAGTCACCGACGCGTTCGCGGCGCAGGACTCCGCGCTCGGCACCCGCGTCGCCGATGCATCCGTCTATCTGCAGGGAGACGCGACGAACGCCGACGACCTGCAGCGGGCCCTCGCCGCGGCGACCGGCCGCGTCGCCCTCTACTTCGCGCTTCCCCCCGCCGTGACGATCCTCGTGGTGAAGGCGCTCGCGACGCTCGACCTGCCGAAGGGGATCGTCTTCGCGCTCGAGAAGCCGTTCGGCACCGACCTCGCCACGGCGAAGGCGCTGAACCGCCGGGTCGAGAAGCTCGTCCCCGAGGAACAGGTGTTTCGCGTCGACCACTTCCTCGGCAAGTCGACGGTGCTCAACCTGCTCGGGCTGCGCTTCGCGAACCGCATCATCGAGCCGCTCTTCTCGGCCTCCAACGTGGAGAAGGTGGAGATCGTCTTCGACGAGCAGCTCGCGCTCGAGGGCCGCGCGGGGTACTACGACAAGGCCGGCGCGCTCATCGACATGATCCAGAGCCACCTGCTGCTCGTGCTCGCCCTCACCGCGATGGAACCGCCGGCGAGCGTCGACGCCGACGACCTGCGCGGCGGGATGGCGCAACTGCTGCGCGCCACCCGGTCGTGGGAGAAAGACGGCACCTCGAGCCACCGCGGCCGCTACACGGCGGGCACGATCGCCGGCCGTGCGCTGCCCGCCTACACGGCGGAGGAGGGCGTCGACCCCGAGCGCGCGACCGAGACCCTCGCCGAGGTCACCCTCGCCGTCGACAACTGGCGCTGGGCCGGTGTTCCGTTCGTGCTGCGCTCGGGCAAGGCCATCGGCGAGGCGCGGCAGGAGATCGTGGTGACGTTGCGCGACGTGCCGCACCTGCCGGTCGGCCTGCACGGGCCGAAGGGGCCGGTTCAGCTGCGCATCTCGATGAAGCCGGCGACGCTCGAGCTCGACCTCATGGTCAACGGCGAAGACGACCCGTTCGAGCTGGAACGAGTCGTTCTCGCCGCCGACCTCGGCGCGGGGGAGCTCAGCGCCTACGGCGAGGTTCTCGCGGGCCTGCTCGACGGCGACCCCACGCTGTCGGTGCGCGGCGACGTGGCCGAGGAGTGCTGGCGCATTCTCGCGCCGTTCGTCGCGGCGTGGAAGCGCAACGCGGTTCCCCTCGACTCCTATCCGGCCGGATCGGCCGGACCGGCGTCGTGGAGCTGACGCGGGGGTAGAGTCGTACGCGTCGTTCCAGCGTGGTGATGAACAATCACCACACGAAAGAAGCGAACGATGTCCAGCACCACAGCACGGCCCGGCACCAATCTGAAGGTCATCGCACTCGCGATCGCCGGCGCGGTGGGCGGATTCCTCTTCGGCTTCGACTCTTCCGTGGTCAATGGCGCCGTCGACCCGATCCAGACGCAGTTCGGCCTCTCGGAGTCGCTCACCGGCTTCGCCGTGGCGAGCGCCCTCATCGGCTGCGCCGTCGGCGCGTACCTCGCCGGCCGGCTCGCCGACTGGAAGGGACGCATCCCCGCGATGCTCGTCGGCGCGATCCTGTTCTTCGTCAGCGCCGTCGGAACCGGGCTCGCCTTCAACGTGTGGGACCTCATCGCCTGGCGTCTCGTCGGCGGCCTCGGCATCGGAATCGCCTCCGTCATCGCCCCGGCCTACATCGCCGAGATCTCGCCGAAGAACCTGCGCGGCCGCCTCGGCTCGCTGCAGCAGCTCGCCATCACCATCGGCATCTTCGCCGCCCTGCTCTCCGACACGCTGTTCGCCGGCTGGGCCGGGGGAGCGGGCCAGGAACTGTGGCTCGGCCTCGAGGCGTGGCGCTGGATGTTCCTCGCCGGCATCCTGCCCGCCGTCGTCTACGGTCTCATCGCCCTCAAACTGCCCGAGTCGCCGCGTTTCCTCGTGCTCAAGGGCCGCGACGACGAGGTGCGCGGCATCTTCGCCCGACTCTGGCCGGGCGACGACGTCGAGCGCGCTATCCGCGACATGCGCTCGGTGATCGAGACCGACGCCCACGGTTCGAAGAAGGGCGCGTTGCGGGGCAACCGCTTCGGCCTGAAGCCCATCGTCTGGGTCGGAATCATCCTGTCTGTGTTCCAGCAGTTCGTCGGCATCAACGTGATCTTCTACTACTCGACCACCCTCTGGAAGTCCGTCGGCTTCGAAGAGAGCGACTCGCTCACCATCTCGGTCGCGACCGCCGTCACCAACATCGCCGTGACCTTCGTCGCGATCGCGCTCGTCGACCGTGTGGGCCGTCGGCCCATCCTGCTGTTCGGCTCCGTCGGAATGACCGCGGCGCTCGCCACCATGGCGATCGCGTTCAGCCAGTCGGTGCAGGTCGCCGGCGAGCCGAGCCTCCCCGGCGCGTGGGGGCCCATCGCCCTCGTCGCGGCCAACATCTTCGTGATCAGCTTCGGCGCATCGTGGGGCCCCGTGGTCTGGGTGCTGCTGGGCGAGATCTTCCCGAGCCGCATTCGCGCCCGCGCGCTCGGAATCGCCGCGGCCGCCCAGTGGATCGCGAACTTCGTGATCACGGTGTCGTTCCCGCCGCTCGCCTCGGTCTCGCTCGTGCTCACCTACGGCCTGTACGCGCTGTTCGCGGCGCTGTCGTTCGTGTTCGTGTTCAAGGTCGTTCCCGAGACCAACGGTCTCTCGCTCGAAGAGGCCGAGACCCTGTTCACGAAGAAGCCGAAGGTCGCGGCCGCCGCCAAGTAGCCGCGGCGGGGTAGCCGGGCGTCTCAGCGCGCGGCGGCGGCGGTGAGCCTGAGGAACGCCTGCTCAATCCGCGCCGCGTGCCGTGCGGGAGTCGCCTCGTACGAGACCGCGCGTGCGGCGGCCGCGGCCGTGTCGAGCAACCCCCGGTCGAGCGCGAGACGCACGATGCAGCTCGCCAGCGCCTCGGCCGTCGGCTCCCCGGTGGTGATCGCGGCGTCGCCGAACTCGACCGCCAGGGTGGGATCGGAGACGATGACCGGGGCTCCGGAGGCGAAGGCCTCGATGGCGACCATCGGCTGGTTGTCGAAACCGACGGAGGTGATCAGGCAGGCGTGCGCGTCATCCATCAGAGCGCGCACAGCGGATGGCGCCAGTCGCCCGTGGAACACGATCGACGACGCGTGCGGCCGACGGGGCGCCCGCCCGCCCGCCACCGCCAACTGCACGGCGCCCTCGCCGAGAGTGCGCTGCACGATCGCCATGGCCTCGAGTGCCACGTCGAGCCGCTTCTCCGGCGCGAAGCGGGCGGCCCAGAGGAGCCGCAGCGGCGTGCCCGTGCGCGCGACGGTCGTGCGCTCGGTGCTGGTGTTGGAGAGCACGAGCACCGGGGCGAGCCCGGCCGCTCGCAGCGCGACGGCCTGGTGGTGCGACGGGGAGACGACGAGGTCGGCGCCCCGGGCGGCGGCGAGGGTCATTCCGCGCAATGCGCTGTCGAGCCGGCGAGGCGCGAGGCGCACGCGCTCCGGCGGGTGCCCGGTGAGCACCGAGTGCGCCGCCGCGATCAGCGGCGCCGCCATCCATGCGGCCCGCGGGCCGCGCCAGAAGAAGGTGTGCACCGTGTGCATCGTGGGAACGCGCTGTTCGGCAGCCGCCTGCAGCGTCGCGGCGCTGAGGCCGAACTCGGAGTGAACCAGCACGAGGTCGGTGCGCCGCTCGCGCAGGAGGCGTGTGACAGCCGCCCGCAGGCGCCGCGAGTTGCGCACGACGGGGAGGTCGGCGCCGGGGAGCACGAGCCGGAACGGAGCGTCCCAGGTCTGGATCCCCGCGCTACGCAGCGCGGCATGTGCGGAGGCGTCGGGGGCCGCGACCGTCACCTCGTGACCCGCCGCGGCCAGCGCGAGTGCCTGCTGGGTGAAGGCGGTCTGGGCTCCGCCGAGGTAGTCGAGCCTGTAGTCGATGACGAGCAATATTCTCATGTGATCCAGCCCATCACCGAAGCGCCGGGGCGCTGTAGTACTCCGGGTAGGCGGCTGGTCATCCGCTCGTATCGTCTTCGGTCAGGGCGCCAGGGTCGCACGCGCGCAGGCCGCTCCGATCGCTCCGGGGGTTAACCCTGATGACGCGCGCCGTCTCATCGGCCAGACTGGAGGCATGAGCACACTCGTACGTCCCAAAGCCGGCGCGATGATCGCGGGCGTCTGCGCCGCCATCGCCAATCGTTTCGGATGGTCGGTGACGCTCGTGCGAGTGCTCACCGTGGCGTCCATCCTCATCCCCGGACCCCAGGTGATCATCTACGTGATCCTCTGGGTATTCATCCCCAAGGAGAAGTAGCCCGCGCTAGGGAGCGGCGACCGGCTCCGCCTCGGTCACGGGGATGCTCGTCGCCAGCACGGCGTCGAGGGCTGCGATCGCCTCCTCCTCGCTCGAGGCGAGGGCGAGCGTGAGCTCGGACACGACGATCTGGCGGCTCTTGATGAGCATGCGCTTCTCGCCGGCAGAGAGCACGGCGCGCTGGTCGCGACGCCACAGGTCGCGCACGACCTCGCTCACCCGGTAGACGTCGCCGCTGCCCATCTTCTCGGTGTTGGCCTTGAAGCGGCGCGACCAGTTGCTGACCTCTTCCTCGGCCTCGCTGCGCAGCACGACGTAGACCGCCTCGACTCCGGCGTCGTCGATGACGTCGCGAACGCCCACGAGCTCGGCGTTGTCGATGGGGAGTTCGATCGAGAGGTCGCTGCCGTGCACGGTGAGAGTGATGTACTTCTTCTCTTCGCCCTTGATCGTGCGGGTCGTGACGGCGGTGATGGTCGCCGCTCCATGGTGGGGGTACACGACGGTTTCGCCGATTTCGAAGATCATGTGATGCAGCCTCTGTTCTGTTGCGCCTGCCAGTGACGCTATCGCGTTTCGGGCCGCGGTAGTTGCCCGGCCGGTCAGCGGTCGAGGATCCCGGCCAGCGCGTCGGTGATCTCGTCGCGCGCCGTGTCGCTCGAGATGGTGGCCGTGCGGTCGCCCGGCTGCGCGCCGTAGTCGCCGAACCCGGCGTGATTGAGACCCTCGATCTCGACGAGCTCGGCGTCGGCCGGCAGCAGGGGGCGGGCATCCGCGATCTTCTCCGGCGTGCTCAGTCCGTCGCGGCTGCCGGCGATGCTCAGCACCTCGAGCCCCGACTCGGCCAGGTCGTTCGCGCAGTAGCTGCCGAACAGAACCACGCCGGTCACGTCGGGGGAGTCGGCCAGCATGCAGGCGCGCACGCCGCCGAGCGAGTGCCCGCCCACGAACCAGCTGTCGACGCCGGGCGCGTCGGCCGTGAAGGTGTCGAGAGGGCGCTGGTCGAAGAACGCCAGGTTGAGCGTCGGCTTGGTGATCACGATCGTGGCGCCGGTGCGCTCGACGATGCCCGACAGCTTGAACATGTAGGCGTACGGGTCGACCTTGGCGCCGGGGATGAATACGAGGCCGACTCCGGATGCGACCCCGGTCGGCTCGATCACGACCGAGTGCTCGGTGCTGGTCACGGCGACGCTGTCGTTCGTCCAGACCTCGATCGCACGGTCGCGGTCGCCCTGCATCACCATGTTGGCCCACACCAGGAATCCCACGACGACGAGCACGAGCACAATGAGAACGGCGACGGCGCCGATGCGGAGGCGGCGCAGAACGGTCATGCAGCAAGCCTACGCACGCCTCACCAGCCGGCGGTGCCCGGCTCGCCCTTGAACGGTCCGACGACGCGATCGGTGATCCAGCCGCCGTAGAACCCGCCGGCCTGCGGGCGCACGCGTTCGCCGTCGACCTCGCAGTAGTCCATGGCGGCGGGGTAGATCGCGACCAGGTCGACGAGCGCCTCGAAGCCCGGGGTCGGCTGCGGGTAGAACCAGCCGGCACCGGCGGCCACCGCGTCGCCGCCGCGCACGTCGAGGTAGCCGGCGACGCCCTTGAACTCGCAGAAGCTCGAGCCGGCGGCTGGTGCGAGGGCGCCGGCGGCGAAGTCGGCCCGCGGCACGTAGTAGACGGGCGGATGGCTCGTCTCGAGCACCCGCACGGCGTCGGTGGTGTCGGCGATCACGACTCCGCCGAGCGCGACGACGACCCGTTCCGCGGTCGGCTCCACGCGGGGTGGCCGGGGGTAGTCCCAGACGGATTCCTGGCCGGGGGCGGGCACTGCGGGGCGCATGTCTCTTCGCATCGTGCCAGTCTGCGCCGGACGGCTGGGCGTGCGCTGGCTGGACGCGCGCCCGCCCGCCCGCGCTCCCGCCCACCCGCGCTCCCGCCCACCCGACCGCGCCCCCGCTCGCGCCCCCGCCCGCCGGAGTGCAGTTGTTGCCCGAATTCGGGCGGATTTCGGCGCACAAGTGCACTCTCGACGCGGCGGAGCCGGCGCGAACCCCGGTGCGACCCCCTGTGCGGCCGCCCGCCGCGGCCGGGAACGCGGATGCGCACCCTTGACTCCGCAAAGTGGACACTGTAAACATGTGAGCAACCGAAGGAGCAATCATGGAATTTCTGTTCTTCATCGCCGACGCGGACGACACCGACGTGGGGCCCGACTTCGACGCAGACGCCAGGTCGTGGGTCGAGGAGACCGACGGAAGCGGCGCGCGGATCCACGGCAACCGGCTGCGCCCGGCCGCCGACGCCACCGTCGTGAGGGTTCGGGGCGGCGAGGTCGTCACCTCGGCCGGGCCGGTGGCGACCGGCGTCGACTGGATCGCCGGGTTCGACGTGATCGAGGCGGCCGACCTCGACGCCGCGATCGAGATCGCACGCAAGCACCCGATGGCCAGAGCGGGTCAGATCGAGATCCGGCCCGTCTGGCCCCTCTGACCACTCTGACCGCTCCGGCCGCGGGACGGCCCTAGCTCGGCTGCACGGCCGAGTAGTCGGGCAGCTCCTGCAGCGCCCAGCCATTCCCGTCGGGGTCGGCGAAGAACACAAACCGGCCCCACGGGAAGTCCTGCACCCCCTGCGCCTCGACTCCCGCGTCGGTCAACTGCTGCAACGCGGCATCCGCACTGGTGACCACGCACTGGATGCCCTCGAGCGAGCCGGGCGCCATGCGGCCTCCCATGTTCTTGTCGAGAACGATCGAGCACGCCGACCCGGGAGGGGTGAGCTGCACAAATCGCAGGTTCTCGTCGACCTTCGTGTCGTGGTCGGCGTTGAAACCGAGCTTCACGTAGAACTCCTTCGACCTGTCGATGTCGGTGACGGGCACGGAGAGCAGTTCGATCTTCCAATCCATGGTCTTGCCTTTCTCTCTCTAGTTGCTGCGCTTCATCGCGCGGATGCCGACCGCCAGCCCGACGACGGCGAGAACCGCGGCGGCGGCAAAACCCCACAGCACACTCGGCGAGCCGAAATCGCCCGCGAAGAGCGCGCGTTCGGCGTCGACGACATAGCGAACGGGGTTGACCGCCGCTGCGACTCTCATCCACTCCGGACCATTGTCGAGCGGCAGCAGCAGGCCCGACAAGATCATCAGCGGAAAGATCGTGGCCTGCTGCACTCCCCAGAACATCCAGTCGCGGTTGCGGCTCGCGAGTGCGAGCGTGTAGCTGAGCGCGCCGAAACCGAGTCCGAACAGCGAGAGCAGCACGAGGCCCACGATCATGCCGGCGAGATTCACCGTAAAGCCGAACGGAATGGTGACGAGCGCGATCACCGCCGCCTGCACGATGATCGGCACCATCTCCTTGAGTGCGCGCCCGATCAGCAGCGACGAGCGCGAGAGCGGCGCGACCAGGGTGCGCTCGTGCGAGCCGGTCTGCATCTCGTAGAGCAGGTTCGAGCCCGTCACGCCGACCCCGAACAGCGCGATCATCACGAGAACGCCGGGCACGAACCAGGCGAGCGTCTCGCCGACCGGCTGGTCGGAGCCTCCCACGAGCAGCGGGCCGAACAGCCCGAGGAACACGATCGGCTGCAGCAGGCTGAAGATGAGCGAGAACGGGTCGCGCACGACCGGTCGCAGCTCGCGGATCGCGACGTTCCAGGTGTCGCGGACGGGGGATGTTGTGGTGCTCATGCGTCGACCTTCTCTGCTGTGGGCTCTGCCGGGGTGGTGGTGGCGGATTCCTCGCGCAGGCTGCGCCCTGTGAGCGAGAGGAACACGTCGTCGAGGGTGGGTTGCCGCAGTGCGGCCGTGGCGAGCGTGTCGAGCGACCGCACGACCCGCGGCAGCACGCGGTCGCCGTCGGGCACCGTGACGGCGAGGGCGGTGGGGGAGGCGACGGATGGCGCGGCCCCGGTGAACCGCTCGACCGTGGTTCTCGCTGCCGCGGCATCCGCCTCGCTCTCGAAGCCGAGGGTGATGACATCGCCGGCGAGCGTCGATTTGAGCGCCGTGGCTGTGTCGTCGGCGATGACCCTCCCGTGGTCCATGACCAGGATGCGCTCGGCGAACTGGTCGGCCTCGTCGAGGTAGTGCGTGGTGAGGAAGATGGTTGTGCCGTGGGTTCGGCGCAGCTCGAGGATGTGCTGCCACAGGTTGGCGCGGCTCTGCGGGTCGAGGCCCGTCGACGGCTCGTCGAGAAACAGGATCTCGGGGGAGTGGATGAGGCCGAGCGCGATGTCGAGCCGTCGTCTCTGGCCGCCGCTGAGCGCGGTCACGGCGCGTTTCGCGAGCGGGGCGAGGTCGAGCGACTCGAGCAGGTCGTCGGCGCGGGCGGCGGCGCCCGCCCGGGTCATGCCGTAGAAGGCGCCCTGGCTGAGCAGCTCGTCGCGCACGCGCTGGGCGTGCCCGGCGCTGTTGCCCTGGCCGATGTAGCCGATTCGCCTTCGCACCTGGGCGGGGTCGGAGAGCACGTTGTAGCCGGCGACCTCTGCCGTGCCCGACGTGGGCGGGAGCAGGGTCGTGAGCATTCTCAGGCTCGTCGACTTCCCCGCGCCGTTGGGGCCGAGGAAGGCGACGAGCTCGCCGCGTTCGACGTCGAGATCGAGGTCGGTGACCGCGTCGACGCGCTCGCGTTTGACGGTGAACTGCTTGGTGAGCCCGCGGGCCCTGATCATCGTTGTTGTCGTCATGGGGCAACGGTAGGAGTCAATCAGGTCACTTTCCGTCCTGTTGATCGACCAGTATGGAGACATGGCCGAAACGACCTCGCGCATCCTCTCGCTGCTGACGCTGCTGCAGACGCACCGTCAGTGGAGCGGCCCCGAGCTCGCCCGCCGACTCGACGTGACCGAGCGCACGCTGCGGCGCGACATCGACCGGCTGCGCGAGCTCGGCTACCGCGTGGAAGCCACCCGCGGTGCGGCGGGAGGCTACCGGCTCGAAGCGGGGTCCCAGCTGCCGCCGCTGCTGCTCACCGACGACGAGGCGGTGACCATGGCGATCGGGCTTCGGCTCGCGGCCGGACTGGGGCTCGTCGACGGCGAGCTCACCACCCTGAGCGCCCTCGCCAAGTTCGAGCAGGTGCTTCCCGCGGCCCTGCGGCAGCGGGTGACGGCGATCGCCGATCACCTCGCGCCCGCGACACCGCGCGGCGCCGAGGTCTCGACCGAGCTGCTCGGCCAGCTCGCACTAGCCTGCCGCGACACCGAGCGCATCCGGTTCCGCTACGTGGCGAGCGGCGGGGCCGAGTCAGACCGGGTGGTCGAGCCGCACTCCCTCGTGGCGGCGAACGGGCACTGGTTCTTCGTCGCGTGGGACAGGCAGCGCGACGACTGGCGCACCTTCCGGGTCGACCGCATGAGCCGGTTTTTCGGCACCCGCGTGCACTTCGCCCAACGCGACCTGCCCGCCGCCGACGCGGCGGAGTTCATCGCCGTGGCGGTGGGATCGATCGCGCCGAGGCTCGAGGCCTCGGTCGTGATGCAGCTTCCGCTCGAGGTGATGCGCGAGCACTTCGGCCCGTGGGCCGAGGGCGCCGAGGCGGTCGGCGCGGGCGCCACCCGCTGGCCCTTCGGCGGCCGCAGCCACGAGGAGATGCTGGGCGCGCTCGCCTGGATTCCCGCGGGAGTCGACTACGAGATCGAGGGCAGCCCCGATTTCGCGGCCTTCGTGGCGGAGGCCGGAGCCCGCATGGGACGGGCTAGCTGACGAGCTCGACGACGGCGTCGGCGAAGGGCGTCTCGCCGTTCGTGAGCTCCCACGCGTGGCCGACGGCGCGCGGCTCGTCGATCGCGGCGATCACGGCTGCGGCCACGTCGGCGCGGGAGATGTCGCCCCCGGGGACCGTGTCGCCGACGGTGAAACGGCCGGTCGCGTCGTCGTCGGTCAGTGTGCCCGGCCGCAGGATCGTCCAGTTCAGCTCCGAGGCCTGAACCGCGACGTCGGCGTCGTGCTTGGCCTGGTAGTAGACGAACATCGGGCTGTCTTCCTCGACGGGGAAGGGGCCGCCGGCGTGGATCGCCGACACCATCACGAATCGTCGCACCCCGGCGGCGCTCGCGGCCGCGATGGTCTTCACGGCGCCATCGAAGTCGACGGAGCGGGTGCGGGCCGGGTTTCCGCCGCCGGCGCCGGCCGAGAACACCACCGCGTCGGACCCGGCGAGCACGGCAGCGAGCTGTTCGACGGTCGCGCTCTCGATGTCGAGGGCGATCGGGATGGCGCCGAGCTCGGCGATCTCGTCGAAACGGTCGGGATTGCGGAAGATCGCGACGGCGTCGTCGCGTCTCGCGCGCAGCTGCACGATGATCTGACGGGCTACCTTGCCGCTGCCGCCGACGATAGCGACGCGGATGGGCTGGTGCTGTGACTTGGTCATCTCCCCAGTCTCCCACCGACCGGGTAGCCTTGGCAGATGCGCGTCGTGACCGAGAGACTCCTCATGGTTCTCACCATGTCGCTCCTCGTTATGTCGGTCGCGCAGTCCGAGCCCGCGTCCCTCGTCTTCGCGGGTCTCGCAGCCCTCGCCGTCTCCACGGTTCTGGCCGCCCGCTACGCCGCCGTCGTCATCCGATCGCACGAGATCGGCGTGGGCGAGCGCGCCCGCGAGCACCGGCAGTCGCTCGTCGGCATGCCCGAGCCGCAGCATCCGGACACCGCCGGACGACCCCGCACCAGAGCCCCCTCGCTGGCGACCGCGGTCGCGTAGTCCCTCTCGTTCGAGCGGATGCGCGGCCACACGGCCCCCCATCACTCTGAACGCGAGGACACCTCTACCGTGGATATCTATACCTTTGGCCCCATTGCCGCCGTGCTCGACGCCGCCTATTCGGTGGTCGCCGGGCTGCAGAACGCGCTCGACCCGCTCACCGGCGGCGCGAGCGCGGCGCTCGCGATCGTGATCATCACGCTCGCCCTGCGCATGCTGCTCATCCCCGTCGGCGCCTCCCAGGTGCGCGCCGAGTTCACCCGCAGGCGCCTCGCGCCGCGCCTGCAAGAGCTGCAGAAGAAGTACAAGAAGAACCCCGAACTGCTGCAGAAGAAAATGATGGAGCTCTACACGAGCGAGAAGGCGAGCCCCATCGCCGGGTTGCTGCCCGCGCTCGCGCAGGCGCCCGTGCTGTCGGTCGTCTACGGGCTGTTCATCCTGCCGACCGTGAACGGGCACGCCAACGGGCTGCTCGCCGAGAGCCTGTTCGGGGCGCCGCTCGCGAGCTCGTTCACGCACCTGCTCACGACCGGGGCGATCGGCCCCGAGCTGCTCGTCTACGCGGCGCTGCTGCTGGTGATCGCCGCGGTGGCCTTCACGTCGCGGCGCGTGGCGTTGGCCTTCAACAAGCCGGCGGATGACGCGGCTCCGGCCATGGCGCGGGTGAACTCGGTGCTCAGCTGGCTGCCGTTCATCACCGTGGTCTTCGCCGCACTCGTGCCACTCGCCGCGACCGTGTATCTCACGGTGACCACGACGTGGACGCTCGTGGAACGCGCCATCCTGCGCCGCCGCTACGCGCCCGCGGCGTAGCGGGGGTCGCCCGCGAGGGGTGGACTAATCGCGCCCGACACGGCAATGTGGACACTGACCACATTGTCCGAGCCCGGAAGGAACATCGATGTTCACACCCACGGGAGCCTTCAGCGGCTTCTCCATCAGCGACCTCGCCGCGGCGAAGGAGTTCTACGGCGAGACGCTCGGGCTCGCGGTCACCGAGAACGACATGGGATTTCTCGAACTGCACCTCGACAGCGGGGCCACCGTGCTCGCCTACGTCAAAGACGACCACGAGCCCGCGTCGTTCACGATCCTGAACTTCGAGGTCGACGACGTGGACTCGGCGGTCGACGACCTCAACTCCCGGGGTGTGAAGACCGACATCTACCCCGGCATGGGCGACTCCCGCGGGGTGGTGAAGGGCAACGGCCCCGACATCGCGTGGTTCCGCGACCCCGCGGGCAACGTGCTGTCGGTGCTCTCGACGACGTAGCGGCCGCGTGGCGCGCCTAGCGCGCGGCGCGGGCCGGGGTGGCCGGCTCCGGTGCGGTGGCGAGCTCCGCGACATCCGTCTTCTCCGAACGCACGAAGCCGATGCCGACCAGGATGAGCCCGCCGCCGATGAACTGCGGCAGCGTGAGCTGCTCGCCCAGCAGCAGCCAGGCGTAGAACGTCGCGGCGACCACCTCGAGCAGTCCCGCGAACGACGCGATGCGCGATCCGAGCATCTCGCTCGCGGTGATGCTCGCCGCGTAGGCGATCGCGGTCGAGATGACGCCGACGATGAGCAGCGGGATCCACCACGAGACGTCGCTGCCGAACATCGTCACCGACTCGGTCGACGTCGTGAAGGGAACGATGCCGACCAGTCCGACGAGGCCGAGGGCGCTCGCACCGCCGAGGAGGCCGGCCGCGGCGAGCGCCACCGGCGGAAGCCCCTGGCTCGGCCGGGCGGCGATCACGTAGAAGATCGCGCAGCCGACCATGGCCATGACCGCGAAGGCGAGGCCGAGCGGGTCGAAGCTGCCGGCGCCGCCGGGGGAGACGACGAGAACGAGACCCGCGAGGGCCACGACCGAGCCGATGAGCACCACCGCCTTCGGCACGTGCCGGGTGCGCGCCCAGGCGACGCCGACGAGCAGCAGCGGCGCCATGTACTCGATGAGGATGCCGGTGCCCACGGGGATGCGCTGGATCGCCGCGAAGTACACCAGCTGCGTTCCGGCGACGCCGACGAGCGCCATGCCGAGCACACGCCACCGCCCCTGCCAGAGCACGCCCCAGCGGCCGCGCAGCGCGAAGATGGCGAACGGGGCGAGCACGACTCCGCCGATGAGAACCCGCACGGTGACGGCCGCGGCGGGGCTCCACCCGGCCTCGAGCAGCGGCTTGATGAGCGCGCCCGAGGTGCCGAAGGTCGCGGCTGCGATCACGGCGATGACGAGGCCGAGGGAAGTCGATGGCCGGTTCATGATGCTCCTGCGGACGAGGGGTGGATGTCTGTTGGATCCGACGTTAGTGTTGGATCGAGTAAGGAGTCAACTTGCATTTTGCCCCTGACACAGAAGCGAGTCTCGAGTTCGTCGTCGACCTCGCGAACACGGTCGCCGGAGCGACTAGGAGCGGCACCGACGAGCTCGACTCGCCCGCCGTCCTGGGCGCGCTCGTCACGGCCAGCGCCTACTCCGGCCGGGTCGACCACGACGAGGCCGAGCTCGCCGAGGTGCGCGTGATGCGCGATCGGCTGCGACGCATCTGGGTGCTCGACCGCGACGACGCGGTGGTCGAGGTCAACGCGATGCTCGCGGCGTCCCGCGCGCTCCCGCAGCTCGTGCGGCACGACGACCTCGACTGGCACCTGCACGCGACCGACCCGCAGGCGCCGCTCGCGGAACGCATCGGCGTCGAGGCGGCCCTCGCCCTCGTCGACGTGATCCGCACGGCCGAGACCGGGCGGCTGCGCGAGTGCGCGGCCCCCGACTGCACCGGCCTGCTTCTCGACCTGTCGCGCAACGCGTCGAAACGGTTCTGCAGCGTGCGCTGCGGCAACCGCATGAACATGATCGCGTTCCGGGAGCGGGCGTCGGCCGAGGAAGGCTGACGGCCCGCGGGCTACGGCGCGGGCACCCCGCCGAATGTGCCGTACGTGTCGACGGCGCCCTCGGCGCCGCTCACCCGGATGTTGAACTCGAGCACATAGGCCGACGCCGTGGCGGAGGCCATCGCCGGGTCGAGGAAGCGGGCTGCGATCGACGCGGCCTCGTCGGCCGTCACTCCGTCGATGTAGAGCTCGGGGTAGCGCGGTCCGACATTCGCGGCCTCGAGCCAGAACTGCGCGCCGGGGTGCGCGAGCGCGGCGTCGATGATCGCGTGGAGCCCCGCGCCCGTGATGAGCTCGGGCACATCCGCGAGCCGCACCCGTCCGTCGACGGTGCCGACGTTTCCGCCCTGTGTCCAGAACGCGAGCCGTTCGACGGCGTCGAGTGCCGCGCCCAGATCGGCGGCGTCGGTGACCTGTATCGAGGGCAGGCCCACGACCATAACGCTCGCCACCGAGGCGATCGTCGTCGCCTCGAGTGCGGCGCGCGCGGTCTCGCCGACCGAGTCGCCGGCGGCCGGATAGACGTCGACCCGCAGCGGCTCCGACGCGACGGAGTCGGTGTCGGCGTCGGGGGTCTCGGGGCCCGCGATGGTCACACGGGCCGCCCACGTGCCCTCGCCCGCGTGCGCCTCGGAGAAGGCGAAGGTCGCCAGGGCGACGGCCGCGATCTCGTCGGCGGTGATCTGCGGGTCGACGACCACGTCGAGGTCGATCGAGTAGAGGTCGGCGTCGAGCAGGTCGGCGGCGTCCTCGGCGGTTCCGTCACTGCTCTCAGCGGCACCGATGGACACGCTGTACTGCGAGGCCTCCACCCGGTCGACGCCCGGCAGCGGCCCGAGCTCGTGCTCCGCCCACCCGGCGAGAGTCGTGACGCCCTCGGGCGGCCCCGCCTCGGTGCCGAAGAGGGTGCAGGACGTCGCGGCGAGCGCCGTCGCGACGGAGAGGGCGAGCGCGGCAAGAAGTCGTCGAGGTTTCGTCACCCCCTCACGCTAGTCGGCTCAGGGCTCCTGCATGATGGCGAAGCGCGCGCCCGTCGGATCGACCGCGTGGGCGAGACGCCCGTAGGGGGTGTCGGTCACCTGCTCGAGCACCGTGCCGCCGAGCTCGGTCACTCGCACCGCCGACTCGTTCGCGTTCTCGACGCCGAAGTAGACGTCCCAGAAGGGCGACTCGATCTCGGCGAGCTCGTCGGAGGCGTCGTAGATTCCCGCGACGGCGTCGTCGCCGGCGCCGAGGGTCGAGAACCTGAAGTCGGGGGTGTCGCCCAGCACCTCGGTCTTCCAGCCGAACACCGTCTCGTAGAAGTCGACCGCGCGGGTGAAGTCGCGCGTGTGCAGTTCGTGCCACACGGGTGCGCCCGGCCCGGTTCTGACCTGGAACCCCGAGTGGGTGCCGCTCTGCCAGCCGCCGATCTCGGCGCCCGTGGCATCTTTCAGAACCAGCCAGCTGCCCATCTCGTCGAGGTCGCCGCTCGCGACCACCTCTCCGTCGTTCGCCACGGCCGCGTCGGCGGTCGCCTTCGCGTCGGCGACCTCGAGGTAGACGATCCAGGAGTCGTCGCCCGACCGTGCCCCGCGGGGCATCATGCCCGCCACCGTCTTGCCGTCGAGCGAGAATTCGACGTAGCCGCCGTACTCCGGCGGGGAGGCCTCGGCCTTCCAGCCGAAGAGCGCGCTGTAGAACGCGACGGAGGCGTCGATGTCGCGGCTCATCATGTCCATCCAGCGGGGCTGGCCGATGCGGAAGGCGACGTCGGCCATCAGAGCGCCACCGTGCGGTTGTCGCCGACGTCGGGGGTCGACTTGGTCACGACGGCCTTCGCGATCTCGAAGGCCCGCACGATCCCCGGCTTGTCGCTAGACCAGTATTCGGCGCTGCGGGCGTCGACCCGCAGCAGGGCGACGGTCGGGTCGTCGCGGCCGTTCTCGAACCAGGCCTCGGCCATGGGGTTCCAGAGCTGGTCGATGCGGGTGGGGTTGTGCTCGATCGCGGCGGTGCCGGCGAGCGAGAGGTAGCCCTTGCCGTCGGCATACGACACGTTCACCTCGGGGTTCACGGCGATGTCGTGTGACTTGGGGCTGGGGTCTTGGGTGAAGAACCACACGGAACCCTCGAATGTGCCCTCGAGCACGGCGAGCGGGCGACTGTGCAGCTCGCCGGTGGTGCTCGTCGTGGTGAGGATCGCCACCTTGGCGGCCGAGATGATCGTGCGGATGGTGTCGAGGTCGGTGTCGTCGGTCATGGGGAGCTCCTTCGGTCTCGCTCCACGCTGGCATCGGCGGAAGGGCGCTTCAACCCCTCGCGTGCGCGTCGCGCCGGTGCGAGAATGGCGCCGCAGTCACCGCTCGACCGCAACGACCGTGAGCGCGCCGAGCCGGCCGGCATCCGCGACGACCGTCATCATCGTGGCCACCGGCTGTCGTCTGCGGTCGGTGGGGGAGCCGGGGTTGAGCAGCCGCAGCCCGTTGGGCGTGACCGTGTCCCACGGAATGTGGCTGTGCCCGAAGACGAGCACGTCGTCGTGCGGGTAGTCGGCGTCGCAGCGGGCCTCCCGACCCGCGGCCGGCCCGGTCTCGTGCACAACGGCGATGCGGATGCTGTCGACGACGACGCGGGCGATCTCCGGCAGTCGAGAGCGCAGGTCGTCACCGTCGTTGTTGCCCCAGACGCCGATGACACGCCTCGCACGGGCCTCGAGCTCGTCGAGCAGCGCGGCCTCGACCCAGTCGCCCGCGTGGATTACGAGGTCGGCTGCCTCCACCGCCCGCCACACCTGCTCGGGCAGGGCGCGGGCGCGCTTGGGCACGTGGGTGTCGGCGAGCAGCAGGAGCCGGGTGGCCATCTAGGCGGTGCGCATGATGTCGGCGGTGAACGCGCGCACCCGCTCGAGCAGGCCCTCGGCGCGGCTGGCGACGATCTCGGCCGGGTCGGGGTGCAGCGGCTGGGCTGCCGGTGTGATGCGGATGATGAGGGAGCAGGCCAGGTCGTCGCAGATGTAGGTGCCGATGGTGTTGCCGTTGCGGCCGGCCTCGCCCGCCCGGGGTGCGGAGAACATGGTCACCTGGTGGGAGGGCTGGGCCGTGCGGCAGAGGGCGCACATGGCGGAGATGCCCCGGGTGAGCCCCACTTCGGAGGCGCGCAGCACGATGCCGACCGGAAGGTCGCCCGACCAGTGCACGAGATACCCCCTGAGCCGGGACTGCGGATCGCGCCAGCCGAGGTATTCGCGGCTGTCCCAGAGCACCTCGTGCAGGCCGGGCAGCGGGATGCGCTCGATCTCGCCGCGCGTGGCGTTCACGAAGCTGGAACGGATGGCGGTCTCGCTGAGCGGCTTCACGATCTCCTCGGGGGCTCGACGGTCGATTCAGCGTACCCCGACCGCCGGGGGTCGCCGCTAGATGCCGCGGTCGACCATGTCGAGCAGGCGCTCGGTCGCCGCGTCGATCATCGCGTCGGTGAGCCCGCGCAGAGGCCCGTCGATCACGAGCATGCCGAGCCCGTGCACCGCCGACCAGGCGAGCAGTTCTGCCCCCGGACGGCGATCGGCGGGCAGCACGCCCGTGCGCTCGAGCTCGTCGAGGCTCACGCTCAGTATCTGGAACGGGGTGAGTCCGGCGGCGCCGGCCTTGCTCGCGTCGGCCGACCGCGCGAGGTCGTCGGGAACCGAGAAGGCCGTGCGAAACAGCCCGGGCTCCTCCCGAGCGAACCGCAGATAGCCGATGCCGACGGCCCGCAGCCTGCGCCGGGCGTCTGCCGTGACATCGTCGGTCGTGCGCACGGCGTCGACCTCCCGCAGCATCGAGTCGGCCGCGAGCCCGAGGGCCGCGTCGGAGACGGCCGTGAGCAGGGCGTTGCGGTCGGAGAAGTGCCGGTAGGCGGCGTTCGGCGAGACCCCGACCTTTCTCGTCGTCTCGCGCAGCACGACGGCGGCGGGCCCGCCGCTCTTGGCGAGCTCCAGCCCCGCGGCGAGAAGGGCCTGTCGCAGATCGCCGTGACGGTAGGTGTCGCGGACAGGCACGGTGTTGCTGCTGGTCAACGGGACTCCCGGCGATTCGGTGTGCGAACTGGTCTTGTTCACAGTGTACACATCGACCCGTGGCCAGACGCGATACTCTACCCGCCGGTCGCGACACGCACCACCCCCGAGCCCAATAAATGAGCCAACGTCTTTATCGGCGTATGCTCACGCCAGATGGTGCATGCTCTATCGCGCCTGCGTGTCGAACGAAGTGTAGGGAAGCGGGGGCCTCGTGGGAACATTGGTTTACGGATACGCCAATCTGGAGATCGAATTCGACGATCGTGTGCTTGCACACCTGCAGGCGGTGATCGTCGCCAAACTGCGTCGCGACGAGGGTTTCCTGTTCTCATGGAAAGACGCCCCCGGGGTCGGCGACGGCCGCAGCTGCATCTGGATGCACCGCTCGATTCCGCTGTACTTCAACTACCCGAGCGCGCAGCCGCCCCCCGTCAACCGGCTCTGGCTCGAGGCGCTCACGATCAGCGCCAACAGCCCGGGCGGCCTACGCATCGTCGAGGAGCCGGAGGCCTGAGCGACGGCCGCGGCTACTCGTAGTCTTCGTGGCCCGCCAGGAAATCGGCGTACTGGGGCTGCGTGATCGGACGGTGGGTGCCGACCCTGTTTGCCCGATGTCGCAGATCTGCGACGAGCAGGTCGTCGACGGGGGCCGCGAGGTCTGACTCCTCCGTCACACTCGCGAGCTGGCTCGACGGGCCGACCAGCAGCGTCGCCGTGCCCCGGTTGCCCGAGCTGAGAACGACGGGGATCTCGATGATGTCGGCCCTGCCGTCTTTCGCAAGGGCCTCCGCGAATTCGAGCACCGCTTGGGCGATCTCGTCGCCCGTGAGGATCGAACCACTGGAGTAGTAGACACGGCGCATCTCGGTCACCTCCGGCATCTGTGGCGAACGTGTGCCTCAGAGCCCGCCAATATTCTGACTCAAGGGTAGATCGGCCATCGCCGCCCCGGTTGGGGGTTGACCGACAATCACCCGTGGCCGAAAATCGCCCCCCGCTGCCGCCGGTTACGCCGCGCCGTCGACATGGGGTTGAATGTCGCAGTGACTTCCGACCTCATAGCAGCACTGCGCGACGACCTCTTCTCCGCCGACTACTCGCAGGACACGGTCGAATCGCTCTGGGGGGCGGATGCCGCGGCCGCCCTGCGCCGCGGACAACGCGAACCCGCGCGGCGAGCCGTCGAAGGGCTCGCCGGCGTGGCGGTGATCGCCCGCGCTCTTGTGCTCGGACTGCCGGTCGACGCCGCGATGCTCGACGATGCGCTCCCGACGCTCGGTCTCGACGGCGCCGTGGCGCTCGGCCTCGTGACGGTCGACGGGGCGACGGCGACCCCGCTGATCGACCTGCGCCCGCACGCCTTCGTCGACTCGCTCGGACCCGGCAGCTGGTGGATCGCCTCCGACCTCGGCGAGGCCGCCCTGCGCGGTCCCATCCCCGAGAACCACGTGCTCGGAGTCGGAGGAGCGTCGACGACCCTCGCCGGACTGATGGTCGGAGACAGGGTGGGCACGGTTCTCGACCTCGGCACGGGGTGCGGCATCCAGGCCCTGCACGCCGCCCGCCACGCGAAACGCGTGATCGCCACCGACATCTCGCAGCGCGCCCTCGATCTCGCCCGGTTCAACGCCGAGCTGAACGGTGTCTCGAGCATCGACTTCCGGCTCGGCAGCCTGTTCGAGCCCGTCGCGACGGAACGGTTCGACCAGATCGTCTCGAACCCGCCGTTCGTGATCACCCCACGCGGCGACGGTGTGCCGTCGTACGAGTACCGCGACGGCGGCCTCGTGGGCGACGCCCTGGTCGCATCCGTCATCGCGGGCGCCGCCGACCACCTCGCCCCCGGCGGCGTCGCCCAGCTGCTCGGCAACTGGGAGTACCGCGCCGACGCCGACGCGTTCGACCGCGTGGCCGGCTGGCTCGACGGCACCGGCCTCGACGCGTGGATCGTCGAGCGAGAGGTGCAGGATGCCGCCCTCTATGCCGAGACCTGGATCCGCGACGGCGGGATCCTGCCGCGCACCGACGAGTACGACCGTCTGTATGCGGCGTGGCTCGACGACTTCGCCGCGCGCGGCGTCACGAGCATCGGGTTCGGCTACATCACCCTGCGCCGGCCGGCCGATGGCACACCCACGCTGCGCAGGCTCGAGCGGCTGCCCGGCGGCCTCGGACACAATCCGGCGGGGCTCGGCAGCCACATCGGCGCGATGCTCGCGGCGCACGACCGTCAGGCGGGGCTCACGGATGCGGCCCTGGTGTCGACCTCCCTGGCCGTGGCCGGCGACGTGACCGAGGAACGCCACTACTGGCCGGGCGACGAACACCCCACCGTGATGGACCTGCGCCAGGGCGGCGGCTTCGGCCGCACCTTCGCCCTCGGCACGGCGCTCGCGGCGGTCGTCGGCGCCTGCGACGGCGAACTGCCGCTCGGGGCGATCTGCTCGGCCGTGGCCCACCTGCTCGAGGTCGACGAGGGCGAGCTGCTCGCCGAGGTGATCCCGAGCGTGCGTGAGCTGCTGGCGACCGGCTTTCTGCTGATCGACGAGGCCTGATCGGCGGGCCGACCGCGCCGCCGGTCAGCTCGCCTGGGCGTCGACGAACTCGTCGAGCTCGGGGTGCTTCGTCAGCCACTTCGCGACCATGCTGCACTGGCCGACGATGCGCTTGTCCGACGCGCGGGTGTCGGCGACGGCCGCGTCGACCAGCTGTGTCGCGTACCCGCGCCCGCCGAACTCCGGCTCCACGACGGTGTGGGTGAACACACGCTGCGTGCCGGTGTCGGTGTACTGCGCGTAGCCGATCACCTGGCCGTCGAGGGTGAGGGTGTAGCGGGACTCTTCGGGCACGTGGGCTGTCTGCGGCGTATCCATGCCTCTATCCTGCACGGGCGCGCGCGATCGCGCAGGCTTGTTCACACCGCGCACCCACTGTTCTCCCACGTTGCGCCGAGGGGGGCCTGAGAGTATCAGTGGGTGTTCCGACGCCATCCCCTCCTCAGCCTGCTGACGGTGGCGTACCTGGGCGGCCTCGTCTGGATCACTCTCACACCGTCGTCCGACGACTTCCGGGCCGACTCCGTCGTCTACATCCTCCTCGAGATCTTCCAGTCGAACGCCAGCACCGCGTGGCTGAACTACAACATCGTCGAGTTCGCCGCCAACGTGATCCTGTTCGTTCCGATGGGTGTCTTCGTTGTTCTCCTCTTCGGCCGCCGGCTCTGGTGGGCCGGCATCATCGCCGGCGGGCTCGCCGCCTGCTGGATCGAACTCGCGCAGGGCATCTGGTTCACCTACCGCGTGACCGACATGCGCGACATCGCGTCGAACGTTCTCGGCACCGTGCTCGGCGTGATGCTCGCCCTGCTCATCACCTGGCCCGCAGCGAGCAGGCACCGCGCCCTCGCCGCCTCCCGATCGGCAAGTCACGCCGAGGCCTAGCCCTCGGTGAGCGAGGATGGGGGTATGACTACTCCGGCTCAGGATCGCGATTTCGGTATCGGCGCGCAAGTGTACGTGGAGGCGCTGTCGGCAGACGACCCGTCGCCGTGGCCCGACGAGCCGACGGGCATCATCGTCGGCTCCGGGGGAGCGGCGATTCAGAACGTCACCAATTCCGGCGGCCCGACGCGCATCTGGACGGTCGAGTTCGACTCGCCGCAGACGCACCTCGACGGCACCGGCGGGCACACCAGCGCCCAGGTGCACGAGAAGTACCTGCACCTCGCTCCGCCCGTCGACGCGGCGTAGCCCGTGACGCACGACCGCTACGGCAGCGACCCGCTCGCCGGCTTCACCAAGCGCCCCGTACTCGCCGCCGCGCCGACCGTCGCCGCCGCACGCGACCTCGTCCTGGAACACGCGGCGACCGGGTTCGTCGGTGCTGTGGTGCGCATCGAGAGCGGCAGCGTCGAGCTGGAAGACCGCCACGGCAAGATCCGCGCGTTCCCGCTCGGCGGCGGATTCCTCGTCGACGGCGAGCGCGTCACCCTCGGTCCGCCGGCGAAGAAGGCTGCCGCGACGCAGAGGACCGCGTCGGGATCGTTCAGAGTCGCGGATGCCGCGGCCCGCGTCGCGCTCCCGAGCCGCATCTACGTGGAGGGCCGCCACGATGCCGAGCTCGTCGAGAAGGTGTGGGGCGACGATCTCCGCGTCGAGGGCGTCGTCGTCGAGTACCTCGAGGGTGTCGACGACCTCGAGAACCTGGTCGCGCAGTTCGGGCCGACGAAGTCGCGCAAGCTCGGGGTGCTGGTCGATCATCTGGTCACCAACTCGAAGGAGAGCCGCATCGCAGACGCCGTGGCCCGTGGGCCGCACGGCGCCCACGTTCTCGTGGTGGGGCATCCGTATATCGACATCTGGCAGGCGGTCAAGCCGGCCAGGCTGGGGCTCGCCGAGTGGCCGGTGATCCCGCGCGGCATCGAGTGGAAGCACGGCATCTGCGAGGCCCTCGGCTGGCCGCACGACGAGCAGGCCGACATCGCACGGGCGTGGAAGCGCATCCTCGGCCAGGTGCGGTCGTACGCAGACCTGGAGCCGGTGCTGCTCGGACGGGTCGAGCAGCTCATCGACTTTGTCACTGATCCCCAGTAGTCGCCCGCCGGGCTGCGGCGGGGCAGTGGGAATGGCACAGCGCGCTCGCCACCGGGCCGCCTCCGGCGTGACACTGGGGGCATGACCCCAGACCAGAACGATGCCGCCCGCTCCCGCACGATCGAGTGGGAAGACCCGATGATCGGCGCAGCACGCGCCACGACGATGCCAGGCCTCGACTACCTGCAGGCGATGATCGACGGCGAGATCCCGCCGCCGCCGATCGTCGGCCTGATGGACATGACCCTCGTCTCGGCGGGCCCGGGGACCGCCACGTTCACCTGCCAGCCGAACGAGTCGCACTACAACCCGATCGGCACCGTGCACGGCGGATTCGTCTGCACCGCGCTCGACTCCGCGGCCGGGTGCGCGGTGCACACGACCCTTCCCGCGGGAGTCGGCTACACGTCGCTCGAGATCAAGGTGAACTACCTGCGCGCGGTGAGCGCGACCTCCGGGCCTCTCACCGTCGTCGGCACCGTGGTCAAGCCGGGATCGCGCGTCGCGTTCGCCGAGGCCGTCGTGACCGACGGCGAGGGTCGTGTCGTGGCGACGGCGAGCAGCACCCTCCTGGTCTTCCCCATCCCCGCGGCGGGCTGAGTCAGGACTGGCCGCCGGGGCCGTTCATCAGGTGCCAGCGGCCCGGTCGCACGACCCACGCCACGATCGAGACGAGACCGGCGACGATGAGCGCACCGACGCCGGCGACGAAGAGGGTGCTCAGCAGGTTGATAGCCTCCTGCGAGGGAACGTCGGCGAGCGTGTTGTTGGCGAGCCCGAGCAGGTGCAGGTAGATCGCGCTGTTCACCACCCAGAAGATCAGGATGCCGGCGACGATCCACACGAGCTCCGGCTTGCGGGTGGTGAGGGTCGCCGCGATGCCGCCGACGACGATCGCCGTCACAAAGAGCGCCGGTGCGACGAGGACGAGGAGGCCGGGCACGAGCAACGCCACGATGGCGGCCAGCAGTCCCGCCGCTGCCGAGGAGAGCGCCCAGCGCCAGAGCCGGGACGCGCGCTCGCGCGGGGTTCGCTTCATCACCCGCCCAGTGTACGGGCGCACGGCTACTGCTCCGACTCGAGCAGACGCTCGCGCACCTGGCGGCGCAGCACCTTGCCGATGAGCGACTTCGGCAGTTCGTCGACGACGACGATGCGCTTGGGCACCTTGTAGGGCGTGAGGTTCTCGCGCACGAACGCGCGCGCGGCCTCCTCGTTGAGGGCGGTGCCCGGCTCGAGGACCACGGCCGCGACGACCGCTTCTCCGCTGTGGCCGTCGGGAAGGCCGACCACGGCGGCATCCGCGATGCCACGGAACCCGCGCAGGCACTCCTCGACCTCGCTCGGCGCCACGTTGAATCCGCCCGTGATGATGAGCTCCTTGATGCGGTCGACGATCGTGACGAAGCCGTCGGCGTCGATGCTCACGATGTCGCCGGTGCGAAACCAGTCGGCGCCGTCGTCGGTCGCGGCCACGAACACGGCCGCGGTCTCCTCCGGCTTGCGCCAGTACCCGCTGAACACCTGCGGCCCGCGCACGAGCAGCTCTCCGGCCACCCCCGGCGCCCGGTCGACCGTGGGATTCTCAGGGTCGACGACGCGCGCCTCCGTGTTGGGCAGCGGCAACCCGACGGTGCCCGCCCGCCGGGCGGGGGCCACGGGGTTCGCCATCAGCACCGGCGACGTCTCAGAGAGGCCGTAGCCCTCGACGAGATACCCGCCGGTCTCCGCCTCCCACGGCTCGACGACCGCGGCCGACAGCGGCATGGCGCCCGAGATCGAGATCTCGATGCCGGCGAGGGAGACGCCCTTCTCCTTCGCGGCCTTGGTGAGGCGTTCGTAGATGGGCGGCACGGCCGGCAGGAAGGTCGCCGGGCGCTTCTTGACCACGGCGAGAACCAGGTCGGGGTCGAACTTCGGAAAGAGCACGAGCCTCGATCCCATGCTCATCGCGAAGGTGAGGCACAGGGTGAGCCCGTAGGCGTGGAACATCGGCAGCACGGCGTAGACGACCGCGGTGCCGCGGGGGACCGTCGGCGTCCAGGCGCGCGCCTGCGCCGCGTTCGTGGTGAGGTTGACGTGTGTCAGCGTCGCGCCCTTCGGCGTCCCCGTGGTGCCGCTCGTGTACTGCAGCAGGGCGACGTCGGTCGCGATCGGGCGCACGACCGAGTCCTTGATCGGCGCATTCGCGACGAGGTCCTTCCACGGGATCGTGCCGCGCACCTTCGCGGTGAGGGCGGAGCGCGACTCACGTGCCTTCGCGATTGGGAGGCGCAGCAGGGAGCGGGTGACGAGGGGCATCCCGCGGGTGATGTCCACTGAGACGACGGTCTCAACCGCGACATCCGCGGGGAAGGCTTGGATGGTCGCGACGACCTTGTCCCAGGCGATCACGAACTTGGCGCCGTGGTCTTCGAACTGGTGCCGCAGCTCGCGCGGCGTGTAGAGCGGGTTGTGCTCGACCACGATCGCGCCCAGACGCAGAACGGCGTAGAAGGCCACGATGTGCTGCGGTGCGTTGGGGAGCACGAGGGCGACGGGATCGCCCTTCTGCACGCCGAGTAGGCGCAGTCCCTCTGCGGCGCGGGAGATCTGGTCGCCGAGCTGCGTGTAGGTGGTCGTCGCGCCGAAGAACTCGAGGGCGACGTTGTCACCGAACTCCGAGACCGAGCTGTCGACGAGGTCGAAGAGCGAGCCCTCCGGCAGGTCGATCTCGTGCGGGACTCCGGGAGCGTAGCTGGCCAGCCAGGGGCGGGGCGTATAGGTGGTCACCGCACCACTCTATTGAGCGCTATGCCGATCTGACGATTTCGACGGCGCGGTCCCACGACAGCGACTGGCCCACTTCTACGGCGTGCGAGTAGTCGCTGCCGCTCAGCGAGACGTAGACGCGGCCCACTCTGTGTACGAAGCCGAGCGTCTCGCTCGGCGTCAGCAGACTGAACAGGTCGTCGCTGACCATCGCCACGCTCACTCCTGTGGCCTGCCGACGACTGGGTGAGATGAGCACCATTTCGCTGTGTCCTATGCCTCGTGATACGCCACCCGATCGGGGGCCACGCAAGCTAACCAACTCGCACCGCCCCGAGTAAAGGCGGTTGTGCAAGTCACAACCTTTTGTTAGCCGACTCGCAGCCGACGGTGTGCTTCGATCAGACCTGCGAGCGAGGAGCGGGAGTGTCTCCGTGCGGCTCTCCCGTGAACTGAAGACCCTGGGCCGTATGGGCGGAGAGCGTCAGGATGTCGAGCCACTCGCGGTTGATCGTGACGGGCTTGCTGCCCGAGTATCGAAAGTAGAGGGGAATCGACGAGTCGAGCCAGATGCTGCTGCGCCCGTCGCCGACGCTGGCGTCGTCTTTCCACGAGAAGAAGAAGCTCTCTCGGCGTCGAAGCTTCGCGCCGATCACGAGCTGAAGGTGCGCCATTGCACGATCGTCGAAAACCACTTCTATTCCGGATTCTCCGTACAGTATTTTGCCCATGTCCACTTCCGTTGTGATATCTCCCCGCTAGGGAGGGAGGCCCCGTACGACGTCGTACGGGAGGCTGCGCACTTGTAAATGAACACTAGACCACGAACTTTCCCGTGTGAACTCGCCCCGCGTCGTAGAGGGTGAAGATCTCTTTCGCCTCGTCGAGGCTGCCGAGAACGACGAGGTCGGCCGGGGCGCTCATCCGTGTCACTTCGTAACGGCCGTTCTTCGATTCGATGAATCCGAGTATCGACAGGTAGTCGCTTTCCTCCGCTCTCCTGTCGCACACCCTCCACTCCGTAGCGGAGAGTGGGTCGAGCCGGATGTCCATCGATTGTGGGCGTCGATCGTGCTCCGTTTTCACCGTCAGGCCTCCTCACGCGAGCAAAACGCGTGCACATTGTAGGCACGGCGGGCAGATCATTCACAGGGATTGAACGCCCACCGTTCGGTGACTATAAAGAGAACGTAGAACGTCTGATCAGCGCCGGTCGTCTCTGCCGGTGATGGCGAGCAGGCGCGACTGCAGCGGGGCGTCGTCGGGCACGGGAACAGGCGACGCGAACAGTCCGCTCGCCTGGAGCGCGTCCTTCTGTGGCTCGAAGACAGTCCAGACCGCGCGCACCAGCTCGTCGTCGAGGGTCTCGTCGGCCCCGATCGCCCGAGCGAGGTCCCAGGTGTGGATCGTCACGTCGGCGACCTGCTCGCGCAGGTACTCGTCGACGGTCACCGTGTCGTAGGAGAGCTGCACGTTCGCGTCGGCCGGCGTGCTCTGCCAGGCGGAGGTCGCGGCGAGCGAGTACAGCGCCCACTCCGCGGCCAGATCGTTTCGCAGGGCGTCGATGCTCGCCCTCGCCTGTGCGAGCGACTGCCCCGCGAGAAGGTAGGGCACCCACTGCTGCTCTTCGACGACGTGGGCGACGAGGTCGCGAACGCTCCACTCGGTGTCGGGGGTGGGGGCCGTCCAGTCGGCCACCGCGGCGATGCGTCGCGCGAATTCCTGGTGGGCCCGATGCTGAAGCTTGACCCAGTCGAAGCCGGTCGTCGTCACAGTGTGCTCTCCCTCGGTGTGCGGCCGTGCTGCTGCGCGCCGTGTTCTAGGCCAACGTCGCACGGTGCCTCATTCATTCCAGCATGACGTGAATCGGCTCGCGGAGGGCGTTTTCGGCCTGACCGGATGCGGCCCGGGGCGGCCGCTCAGAACAGTGTGGCCTCCCCGATGGCCCGGGCGGCGCTGGTGGGCGGGAGTTCTTCGGCGATGAGCGACGGCATGCTCTCGAAGGGCGCGCGCCTGCGCTCGCCCCTGTCGTCGAACGACGAACGCACGGCCGCCGTCGCCACGCCGCCCGTCGTCGGGTCTTCGCGCCCGCGAGTGAGGCCGTGCTTGCGGATGAGCGGCTGGATCTTCGCCGCGAGCCAGGCGCGGTAGTCCTTCGGCGCGTAGGAACCCTGCCCGTAGTACATATACCGGTACTTCTCGACGAGCTCCGGATGTTCGCGCTCGAGCCACTGCATGTACCACTCCTTCGTTCCCGGGCGCAGGTGGAGGGCCGTGTAGAGCACACTGGTGGCCCCCGCGGCCTTGATCTGGGCGAGGGCTTCGTCGAGGTGCGCGCGGGTGTCGGTGAGGTGGGGGAGGATCGGCATCATAAAGACCGAGCAGTCGAGCCCCGCGTCGCGCACTGCCGTCACCGTCGCCAGCCGCGCCTTGGCGGTCGGGGTGCCCGGTTCGACCGATTGCTGCAGATCGTCGTCGAAGATCGCGATCGACATCGCGAGTGAGACCGGAACCCGCGAGTTCGCCTCGACGAGCAGCGGCAGGTCGCGGCGCAGCAGAGTGCCCTTGGTGAGGATCGAGAACGGTGTGTTCGACTGGGCGAGTGCCGCGATGATGCCGGGCATCAGGCGGTAGCGGCCCTCGGCACGCTGGTAGGGGTCGGTGTTCGTGCCGAGCGCGACGGCCGGCACGCGGTCGCCCTTCGACCGCAGCTCTTTCGCGAGCACCTCTGCCACGTTGATCTTGACGATGATCTCGTTGTCGAAGTCTTTGCCGGCGTCGAGTTCGAGATAGGTGTGCGTGTTGCGGGCGAAGCAGTACACGCAGGAATGGCTGCAGCCGCGGTAGGGGTTCACCGTCCAGGCGAAGGGCATCGCGTTGCTCGCGCCCGGAACGTGGTTGAGGGCCGACTTGGCGAGCACCTCGTGAAACGTGATTCCCGCGAACTCGGGCGTCTGCACGCTGCGCACGACGTTGCTGAGCTTCGCGAGCCCGCTGAGCGAGTCGCTCTGCACGGTGTCTATCGCCTGGCCAGACCATCTCATGCTGTTAAACCGATCACGCCCCCATTCGAACACATATTCGAATGGGGGCGCAAGTGCCGCGTGGGTATCTGACGGCGCGGAGCCGGATTACGGCTGGAGGACGACCTGGATCTCGAAGTTGATCGTGACGTCGTTGCCGAGCGTGAGTCCGCCGGCCTCGAGGGCCGCGTTCCAGTTCACGCCGAAGTCGAGGCGGTTGATCTTGGTCGACGCCGAGGCGCCGGCCTTGGTCTGGCCGTAGCCGTCGGTGGTGAATCCACCGAGCTCGCCCTCGAGGGTGACGGGCTTGGTGACGCCGCGCAGGGTCAGGTCGCCGTCGATGTAGACGATGTCGCCCTTGGTGCGGAGGCCGGTGGAGACGAACTCCATGGTCGGGAACTCGTCGATGGCGAAGAAGTCGCTCGTGCGGAGGTGGTCGTCGCGGTCGGCCTGGTTGGTGTTCACCGAGGCGACGTCGACGGTCGCCTTGATGGTCGAGTCGAGGGGGTTCTCGGCCGTGACGACGGTCACGTCGAACTTCTCGAAGGAGCCGCGCACCTTGCTGATCGCGAGGTGACGGACGCTGAACGTGATGTCAGAGTGGGTGGGGTCGAGTGCCCACGTACCGGCGACGTAGCCCGGGAAAGTTTCGGCGGCAATGCTCATGGTTTTAACTCCAGTGAATCGATGATGCTGAGCACGGCGGTGCCCACAGGTTCATTCAAGCGCATGGACTTGCGAGCTATTCCCGATCGTCCGAAAAAACTTTCAGCGACAACCATTCGGGCTAGTCTCGAGGGTGTGCTGCTGAGAGAACTGACCCACGCCGACCTTCCCCGGCTCGTGGAGCTGAACAACAAGAACGTGCCGGCGGTGTCGCCGAGCGACGAGACCGGCATGGCCGCGCTGCTCGCCGCGACCGACACCACCGTCGCCGTCGTCGCCGCAGACGACCCGCACACGGTGCTGGGCTTCGCGCTGCTGATGCGTGCCGGCGCCGCCTACGACAGCGAGAACTACCGCTGGTTCGAGGCGCGCGGCTCGCAGTTCTACTACGTCGACCGCATCGTCGTGGCCGACGAGGCGCAGAACTCCGGCATAGGCTCGGCTCTCTACGCGGCGGTCTTCGACGCGGCCCGGGCGCGCGGCCTCAGCGAGGTCACCTGCGAGGTCAACGTCGAACCGCCGAACCCGGGGTCGATGCGCTTTCACGAGCGCCTCGGCTTCACAGAGGTGGGCCGCCAGTCGACCAAGGGCGGCACCATCGTCGTGGCGCTGCTGGCGGCAGCGGTCTAGACCCGACGCCGGTCAGTGCTGCAGGATGACCGCCGCATGGGACGGAACGACCAGCGTCGTGCCGTCGAGGCGAGCCGCGGCATCCGTCGTCAGCACGACCGTCGCCTCGAGCACCGGCAACGAGACCTCGTCCGTTCCGAAGTTCGCGACGATCGAGATGTCGTCGCGTTCGAGCCGGAACCAGCGCAGCTCGTCGTCGAACGACGCCCGCAGATGGGTGAAGTCCGGGTCGGTGAGCGCGGGCAGCGAGCGACGCAGCGCGATGAGCTCCCGGTAGAGGGAGAGCAGCCGGCCGTGATCGCCGCCCTCGAGCTCGCTCCAGTCGAGCTTCGAACGCTCGAACGTCTGAGGGTCCTGCGGGTCGGGCACAGTGGCCGGGTCCCAGCCCATCGCGGCGAACTCCGCGATGCGGCCCTCGGCCGTCGCGCGGCCCAGCTCCGGCTCGGGATGCGACGTGAAGAACTGCCACGGGGTGGAAGCGCCCCATTCCTCGCCCATGAACAGCATCGGGGTGAAGGGGGAGCAGACGGTGAACACCGCCGCGATCGCGAGCTGCCCGGCGTCGAGCGTGGCCGTGAGCCGGTCGCCGGCCGCCCGGTTGCCGATCTGGTCATGGTCTTGCGAGAAGCTGACGAGCCGCCAGGTGGGGGCGACCGGGTCGATCGGAAAGCCGTGGTCGCGGCCGCGGAACGACGAGAACGAGCCGTCGTGGAAGAAACCGCGGGTGGTCACCTTGGCGAGAGCGCCCAGCGACGCGAAGTCGGAGTAGTAGCCGCTGGTCTCGCCGGTGAGCGCCACGTGAAGGGCGTGGTGGTAGTCGTCGCTCCACTGGGCGGCGAGGCCGGTGCCGTTCGCCTCGCGCGGCGCCACGAGGGACGCGTCGTTCAGGTCGCTCTCGGCGATGAGGGTCAACGGCCGGCCGACGAACGCACTCAATGCGTCGGTCTCCGCGGCCATCTCCTCGAGAACGTGTGGAGTCGCGGTGTCGACGAGGGCGTGCACGGCGTCGAGGCGTAGGCCGTCGACGTGGTACTCGCCCAGCCACAGCGCGGCGTTGTCGAGCACGTAGCGCCGCACCTCGGCCTCGTCGAGATTGACCGACGAGCCCCAGGTGTTGGCGCTCGCGGTGTGCAGGTACGGACCATACTGCGGCAGGTAGTTGCCGCTCGGCCCGAGGTGGTTGTAGACGACGTCCTGGATGACTCCGAGGCCGCGTGCGTGGCAGGCGTCGACGAAACGCTGGTAGGCGGCCGGGCCGCCGTAGGTCTCCTGCACCGAGTACCAGAGAACGCCGTCGTAGCCCCAGTTGTGCGTTCCGTTGAAGCTATTGACGGGCAGCACCTCCACGAAGTCGATGCCGAGCTCGACGAGGTGGTCGAGGCGTTCGATCGCCGAGTCGAGGGTGCCGAGCGGGGTGAACGTGCCGATGTGCAGCTCGTAGATCGTGCCGCCTGCAAGCTGGCGGCCTGTCCAGTCGCCGTCGGTCCAGGCGAAGCCGCTCGCGTCGTAGACGGCGCTCCGGCCGTGCACCCCGTCGGGCTGACGGCGCGACCTGGGGTCGGGCAGCACGTCGCCCCCGTCGATCGCATACCCGTAGCGTTCGCCATCGCGCTGCTCACGGTCGGTCGACCAGTAGCCTCCCGACGACTCGAGCGGCACGACGGCGTCGTCGACGTGCAGGTCGACGGTCGTCGCCGCTGGAGCCCATACCCGGTAAGCGGTCACTCGTCCTCCTCCGCCGGCGCGAGCAGCGCGACCGGGTATTTCTCGAACAGGTCGGTGAACAGCGTCTCGCCGCCGGTGTGGCGGCGCCCGGTGAGGGCGTCGACGAGCCCGTGGCCGGGAAGCATGATGCTCGTGTCGCCCCAGCCGCCGGAGGCTGCGAGCGTCACGGGGAGGCGGGTCGCCAGCGTGACGGCCCCGCCGCGGTCGAACGCGATGGCGTGGCGTGCCTGGGAGCCGAGTGCCTCGAGCGGCGCGTAGCGGGTGAACAGCCGAGGCCGGTCGCGTCGCAGCCGCAGGGCCCGCGAGGTCACGAGCAGTTTGGCGGCGCCCGAGTCGTCGATGGGCGGATGCGCCCCGGCCTCCACCGCCGCGAGATACAGGCGGCGGATGTCGTAGTCGACCGGCCGGCGGTTGTCGGGGTCGACGAGGCTCGTCTCCCACAGTTCGCTGCCCTGGTAGACGTCGGGAACACCCGGCGCGGTGAGCTGGATCAGCTTCGCCGACAGCGAGTTCGACCAGCCGGCGTCTTCGACTTCGCTGACAAAAGCCTCGACGATGCCGCGCACCTCGGGATTCTCGAACGCGCTGTCGACGACCCGGTGCATCCGGTCTTCGAAGTCGGAGTCGGGGGCCGTCCACGTCGTCGAGTCGCCGGCCTCGCGGGCCGCCTTCTCGGCGTAGCCGTGCAGACGGTCGGCGCTCGCCGGCCAGGAGCCGACGACGGCCTCCCAGAGCAGGTTCTCGAGCGGTCCGTCGCCGAGCGGGGCGAGTTCGCGCAGCCGGCCGAGGGTCGACTCCCAGCGGTCGGGAACCTCGGCGAGCACGGTGATGCGGGCACGGGTGTCTTCGCCCCGCTTCGTGTCGTGTGTCGACAGCGTCGTCATCGATCCCGGCAGGCTCGCCTGGCGTAGCGCCTGGCGGCGGTGGAACTCGGCGACGCCGATGCTGAACTCCTCCGGGTCGGCACCCACCTCGGTGAGCGAGCCGAGCCGGGTGAAGCGGTAGAACGCGGTGTCTTCGACGCCCTTCGCCATGACCATGCCGGAGGTCTGCTGGAAGCGCACGGCCATCGGCTCGGCCGGGTCGAGCAACACGGGCAGGATTCGGTCGATCGTCTCCGTGAGCTCGGGGCGGTGCTGCCGGGCGAGCTCGGCGGCCTCGTGCAGGTGCTCGGCGCCGCTCGGCAGGTAGGAGCGGTAGACGGGGAAGCAGGCGAGCAGCTCGGCGACCGCGTCGGCGACGAGTTCGTGCTCGGTGTGCGGATGGCTCGCGTGATAGTCGCGTTCGAGCCGCAAGACCTCGGAGCCGAGGATGCCGTCGGCGATCGCCCGCTTCGTTCCGTGGATCAGCGTCTTCCACTCGATCGGCTGTTCACGGTCGCGCAGCGCGGTGTCGATCGCGTCGAGCTTCTCTCGGCCGTCGGGGTCGACGAGCACACGGTCGATGTCGGCGAGCGCGTCGTAACCGGTGGTGCCCGCTGCTGCCCAGAACGCCGGAAGGCGCTCGTCGCCCTCGAGGATCTTCTCGACGAGCACGTAGGTGCCGCCGGTCGCGGCTGCGAGGGTGTCGAGGTAGCCGCCCGGGTCGGCGAGGCCGTCGGGGTGGTCGACGCGGAGTCCGTCGGCGAGGCCCTCGTTGATCCAGCGCAGGATCTCGGCGTGCGACTCTTCGAACACCCACGGCACCTCGACGCGCACACCGGCGAGGGTGTTCACGGCGAAGAACCGGCGGTAGTTGAGTTCGGAGTCGGCCCGGCGCCAGTCGACGAGCTCGTAGTTCTGTCGTTCGTGCACCTCGCGCGGGCTCGCACCGTCGTCGGCGGAGCCGGGCGCGACGGGGTAGCGGTTGTCGAAGTAGCGCAGCTCGTCGCCGACGACCGCGAGGTCGTCGTACACGCTCTCGGAGCCCTCCGACGGGTCGCCGAGCACGGGGATGCGCAGCTTGCCGCCGCCGAACTCCCAGTCGATGTCGAACGCTTCGGCGAATCGCGACTCACGGCCGAGCTTCAAGACGTCCCACCACCAGGCGTTCTGGGTGGCGTCGGCGACACCGAGGTGGTTCGGCACGATGTCGACGAGCAGGCCGAGGCCCGCGTCGTGGCACGCCTTCGACAGCGCGGCGAGACCCTCCGGCCCGCCACGTGCGGGGTCGACTATGCCGTTGTCGACGACGTCGTAACCGTGGTCTGAGCCGGTGGTCGAGCGCAGGATGGGGGAGATGTAGACCCAGTCCACCCCGAGCGCGCTCACGTAGTCGACGAGATCGGCCGCAGCGTAGAGGTCGAAGTCTGCGGTTATCTGCAGCCGATAGGTCGAGATCGGGAGCGCGCTCACGGTGGTCACGGGCTAGACCACCGGTCGGGCGGGCGAGTTGATCGGCGTCGTCGCGGCGCCCGACAGGGCGATGAGCGATGCGGCGACCGAGTTGTCGCTGTCGGGTTCCGGCCCCTTGTACTGGCGCAGGATGAGAGCCGAGACAGCCTGAGCCGTGATGGCCTCGCCGGCCATCCGCGGCTCTGTCGACACCCCGGCACCCGCGGTGTCGACGACGATCTCCCACGCCGTCGCGTACTCGTCTTCTGGCAGCTTGAACTCGACCGACTCGGTGTGGGCGTTCAGCAGGATCAGGAAGTGGTCGTCGGTGATCGGCTCGCCGCGCATGTCCTTGCCGCGGATGCCGTCGCCGTTGAGGAACACGCCGATCGACCGGCCGAAGCCGGAGTCCCAGTCTTCGGGAGCCATGGCATTGCCGTCAGGCGCGATCCAGCCGATGTCGGGCAGCGGCTCGCCCTCGGCGCGACGCACGGGGCGCCCGTCGAAGAAGCGGCTGCGGCGGAACGTGGGGTGGTCCTTGCGCAGGTGCGCGATCGCCGCGACGAACTCCATGAGCGGGGCGTCGGCCTTGTCCCAGTGGATCCAGCTGATCTCGGTGTCCTGCGCGTAGCCGTTGTTGTTGCCGCCCTGGGTGCGCCCCAGCTCGTCGCCGTGCAGCATCATCGGCACACCCTGCGAGATGAGCAGGGTGGTGAGGAAGTTGCGCTGCTGGCGCGAACGCATCTCGAGCACGTGCGGGTCGTCGGTCGGCCCCTCGACGCCGAAGTTGTACGAGCGGTTGTGCGACTCGCCGTCGTTGTTGTCTTCGCCGTTGGCGTCGTTGTGCTTCTCGTTGTACGACACCAGGTCGGCCAGCGTGAAGCCGTCGTGGGCGGTGACGAAGTTGATGGATGCGACCGGCCGGCGCCCGGACTGCTCGTACAGGTCGGCGGATCCGGTGAGGCGCTCGGCGAACTCACCCAGGGTCGACGGCTCGCCCTTCCAGAAGTCGCGCACGGTATCGCGGTACTTGCCGTTCCACTCGGTCCACTGCGGCGGGAAGTTGCCCACTTGGTAGCCGCCGGGGCCGACGTCCCACGGCTCGGCGATGAGCTTGACCTGCGACACGATCGGGTCTTGCTGCACGAGTTCGAAGAAGGTCGACAGCTTGTCGACGTCGTAGAACTCGCGGGCGAGCGTCGACGCGAGGTCGAAGCGGAAGCCGTCGACGTGCATCTCGGTGACCCAGTAGCGCAGGCTGTCCATGATGAGCTGCAGGGAGTGCGGGTGGCCGACGTTGAGCGAGTTGCCGGTGCCGGTGTAGTCCATGTAGTACTCGGGGCTGCCGTCGACGTGACGGTAGTAGGCCTTGTCGTCGATGCCGCGCATCGACAGCGTCGGGCCGAGGTGGTTGCCCTCTGCCGTGTGGTTGTAGACCACGTCGAGGATGACCTCGATGCCCGCGTCGTGGAGCGAGCGCACCATGCCCTTGAACTCCTGCACCTGCTGGCCGAGCTCGCCGTTGGAGGCGTAGCCCGAGTGCGGGGCGAAGAACCCGATGGTGTTGTAGCCCCAGTAGTTCGAGAGCCCCTTGTCGGCGAGCGCCGAGTCGTTGATGAACTGGTGCACGGGCATCAGCTCGACCGCGGTGACGCCGAGCTTCTGGAAGTGTTCGATCATCAGCGGGTGGGCGACGCCGCCGTAGCTGCCGCGCTGGTCCTCGGGAATGCCGGGGTGCAGCTTCGTGAGCCCCTTGACGTGCGCCTCGTAGATGAAGGTGTCTGAGTAGGGCGTTCGGGGGTGCCGGTCGCCGGCCCAGTCGAAGAACGGGTTGATGACGACGCCGAGCATGGTGTGCTGCGCCGAGTCGTCGTCGTTGCGCGAGAGCGGGTCGCCGAAGTTGTAGGAGAAGACGCTCGGGTCCCAGTCGATGACACCGGTCGTCGCCTTGGCGTACGGGTCGAGGAGCAGCTTGTTCGGGTTGCTCCGCTCGCCCTTCTCGGGGTCGTAGTCGCCGTGCACACGGTAGCCGTAGCGTTGGCCAGGCTGCACCTGAGGCAGGTAGCCGTGCCAGACGAAGGCGTCGACCTCGGTCAGTTCGAAACGGGTCTCGGTGCGGTCGTCGTCGAAGAGACAGAGTTCGACCTTGTGTGCGGATTCGCTGAACACAGCGAAGTTGGTTCCATTTCCGTCATAGGTCGCGCCGAGCGGGTAAGCAGATCCGGGCCAGACAGTCATTAATCCCCTTATTGAGCGTGTAAATCGCCCTTTACGATAACCCGCACCCCTGCGAGGTGCCACACGAGACCGGCTATCGCTATCTGCCCCGAAGTGTGCATATGGGCTACCGTGTGCGCATGACTGAAACTCGCTTCGTGGCGCTGTTGCGGGGCATCAATGTGGGCACGGCGAAGCGCATCGCGATGGCCGACCTGCGTGCCTGTTACGAGAGCGCGGGCTTCACGAACGTGCGCACGGTGCTGCAGAGCGGCAACGTCGTCTTCGACAGCGCGGGCCCGGTCGACGCCGCCGTGCTGGAGTCGCTCGTCGAAGACGCGACGGGAGTGCGCGCGGGGGTCGTGGTTCTCGGAGCGCAGCGCCTGCGCACGATCCTCGACGAGAACCCGCTGGCCGATCTGGCCGACGATCCGGCCCGGCTGCTGATCACCTTCCTCGACGAGGTTCCGGATGCCGCGGGGATCCGTCGCCCGTCAGACGACGACCTCCTTCCCGAGGTGGTGGTCTTCGGCCGCTACGCCGTCTACCAGTGGCTGCCGCGCGGAGTGAGCGAGTCGCGCCTGCCCGCGGGTTTCGCGAAGTCGCTCGGCACGGTCGCCACGGGGCGCAATCTGCGTACCGCCCAGAAGATCGCCGCACTGCTCGACGAACACTGACGGCCTAGTCTGGGAAGCATGCTCATCTCGACCGACGTCACCGCCGCGGATTTCGCGATCACGAAGTTTCGCGAGGGCTACGAGCAGACCGAGGTCGACGAGCTGCTCGACCGAGCCAGGGCGGCGCTCGCCGCATGGGAGTCGCGCGAGACGGCGACTCTCACCGCGGCCGACGTGAACGCCGTGGCCTTTCACACCACGAAGTTCGGCAACGGCTACGACCAAGACCAGGTCGACGACTTCCTCGACCGGATCGCGACGTCGCTGAGCGCGCACGAGACCGCGGTGCCCGAGGAGCCTGAGGTGCTCGAGGTTCCGGCGTCACTGCTGCGGTCGTCGAGCCTGCTCGACACGACGTTCACCCACACGAGATTTCGGGAGGGTTACTCTGTCGCGGGCGTCGACGGCTTCCTCGCCGCGGCGCGCGCGGTCATCGCCGGCTACGAGAGCGACACCGCGCCGACCGGGGCCGCCGCGTTGAGCGGCGACGACGTCGTGAACGTGCGCTTCACCCCCACGAAGTTCAAGCGCGGCTACAGCCAGGCCGAGGTCGACGAGTACCTCGACCGGATCGTCGAGACGCTGCGCCACTACGAACGGGCCGCCGGCAAGCGCTGAGCCCGCGGCTAGCGGTCGCGCTTGTGCAGCCACTCGGCGCCGAGAACGGCCGCCTGTGTGCGCCGCTGCATGCCGAGCTTCGAGAGGATGCCGCTCACGTTGTTCTTCACCGTCTTCTCGGCGAGAAACAGCGCGCCGGCGATCTCGCGATTCGACATGCCCTCGGCGATGAGACCGAGGATCTCGGTCTCGCGCGGCGTGAGCAGCCCGAGCGGCGACGAACCGGTGCCGGGGGTGCGCACGCGGTCGAGCACCCGCTCGGTGACCGTGGGATCGAGCAGCTTCTCGCCCGCCGCGACGCTGCGGACGGCGTCGACGAGGCTCGTGGCTCGCACCTCCTTCAGCAGGTAGCCGTCGGCTCCGGCGAGAACGGCGGCGAGCACAGCCTCGTCGTCGTCGAACGAGGTGAGGATGAGGCAGCGGATGCTCGGATCGGCCGACTTGACGTCGCGGCACACGTCGATGCCGCTGCCGTCGGGCAGGCGTCCGTCGAGAATCGCGACCGTGGCACCGGAGGCGACGATCGCGGCGGCGGCGCCCGTGGCGACGCCGCTCTCGCCGACGACGGCGAAGTCGGCCTCGCCCGAGAGCAGGTCGATGAGCCCGCGGCGCACGATCTCGTGGTCGTCGAGCAGGTAGAGCCGAACCGGGGCGCTCACGGTGCGACCACCGGTGCCGCCCAGTCGATCGTCGTGCCCGAGGGGGCGCGGGCGGCCGTCGTGAAGCGGCCGCCGAGAACGCTGGCGCGGTGTGCGAGGTTGTCGAGTCCGCTGCGGTGACCCACCTGGCCGAGGCCTCGACCATTGTCGGTGACGACGACGCGCACCTCGGTGGCCGAGACGGCGATCGTGATGTCGACGCGCGAGGCCTCGGCATGCCGCACGACGTTGCTGAGCGCCTCACGCAGAACGGCCGACACCTCGTCGCCGAGGTCGCTGTCGATGAGCGTGTCGACGGGCCCGCGGAAGTCGAGCGACGAGTCGATTCCCTCGCCCTCGAGGATCGTGCGCACGAGCTGGTTGAGGCGCTGTTTCTGGCTGTAGTCGGAGGCGTTCGGCGGCGCGCTCAGCTGGAAGATCGTCTGGCGGATCTGCCGGATCGTCACGTCGATCGCGTCGATCTGCGCTGAGATGCGGGCGGCCACCTGTCCGTTGGCCGAGCCGACGACGCTCTGCAGGCCGAGGCCGACGGCGAAGAGGCTCTGGATGACGTGGTCGTGCAGGTCGCGTGCGATGCGGTCGCGTTCGTCGGTGAGGGCGACGTGCTCGCGGTTGTTGCGTGCCATGGCGAGCTCGCGGGCGATAGCCACGCTGCGCGCGAACCGCTTGGCCATCCGGCGTTCGGCCACCGTGTACGGGTGCCCGTGGGAGTCGCGGGTGATGACGAGCGCTCCCTCACGGGTGGCCTCGATGTCGCCCCAGGGGATCACCATGGTCGACCCGATGAGCGCGCTCGCCCAGAGCTCGATGTCGCGGAAGGCCGCCGGACGGTCGTCTTTGAGCTCGAGGGCGCGGCGCACGCGGTCGGGCAGCGCGGAGATCTCGTCGTCGGCGACCGTGACCGTGGAATCGGCGAGCGGGCCGAACTTCTGGGCGAAGGGCGGGGCGTCCGCTGCGTCTGCCGCGAGTTCGTCGACGGGCAGCACGAGACCCACGAACGAGGCGTCGGCCAGGGCGAGGATGAGGGAGGCGACGGGCGCGACGTCGCGTTCGCCGAGTTCGCCCGAGAGCAGGCGCTGATTGATCTCCTCGGATGCCGCGATCCAGCGTTGCCCGAGGCGTGCCTCTTCGTACAGCCGGGCGTTGGCGATCGCGGAGCCGGCCATGGTGGCGAGGGTCATGATGATCTGCTCGTCGACGGTGTCGAAGGACCCCTTCGCGCTGCCGGTGAGGTAGAGGTTGCCGTACACGGTTCCGCCCACGCGCACCGGCACCCCGAGGAAGCTGTCCATGGGCGGGTGTCCCTCGGGAAACCCGACCGACCGTTCGTCGTGCGCGATGTGCTCGAGACGGATGGGCCTCGCGTCGTTGATGACCGCGCCGAGCAGGCCGTGGCCGCTGGGAGGGGCGCCGAGGGCGGCGACGATGCCGTCGCTCATGCCCACGTGGATGAACTCCTCGAGCATTCCGTCTGGCGAGATGACGCCGATCGCGCCGTAGCTGGCGTTCACGAGATCGCAGGCGACCTCGACGACGTTGTGCAGGGCCGTCGGCAACTCGAGGTCGGAGGAGATCGCCTGGGTCGCGGCGACGAGGCGGGCCAGCTGGTCGCGCGCCGCCTCGGGCGAATCTGCGCGGTGCATGATCTCGCCCACGAGGTCGGGGAGGGAGAGCCCGCCACCTGTCTCGTCGGATAACGCCATGCATCCAGAGTACTTGGAGCCGGCGTGACACCGCGCCAGAGTCAGCCGACGAGCAGCGACAGCCCGCTGTCGCCGCACGGGATCTTCTCCACGCCGGCGAGCGACTCCTGACGCAGCAGGGAGCCCGTGGCGCGGTGCGGATCTGTCGACACGACAATGCGCCCCGCCCCGTTGACGATCGTCGCCGAACCGGCGATCGCCCGCACCCGGGGCAGCAGGATGCGCTCGATGTCGTTGACGTAGAGGTCGGCCCCCACGAGCCCGACCATGGCGCCACCGTGGCGCACGGGCACGGTGAGCGTGAGCGTGTAGTCGTCGGTGCACAGGTAGTCGACGTAGGGCCCGGTGATGTGCGCGGCGGCGGTGCGCGCGGGCACCCGCCACCACTCGAGAGTCGTGTAGTCGCGAAAGTTCTCCGACGCGGGGTTCTCGTCGGCCTCGAGCCGGCGCACTGTCGAGTCGCCGTCGCCCACGCCGAACGTGTTCGAGTGGCCCAGCCACCAGGCGAGGTGCCATTCGGCGTCGGGGAGGAATCCCGGCGCCGCGACGAAGCCGCCGCCGATGACGAGGGCGCCGGGCTCGGCGAGCCGGGGGACCACGAGTCGCTCGACCTCGGCGTCGACATCGGCGGAGAGAACGCCGCCCGGTGCCCCGTCGATCATCGCCGTGATCGCCGCGCGCCAGTCGTCGATGAGCGCGAACACGTCGCCGAAGGTCTCGCCGACGGCCCGAGCACAGTCGTCGGCGGCCGGGAGGGTACGGGTGAGTGCCATCAGGGTGCCTCCAGGTCGGCCTTCTCGTCGAGCAGCCACTCGATCGCTTCGGAGATGTGCGCTGTCGTGCGTCGGCGGGCGAGCTCGCCGTCCATCGCCGCGATCGCCGCCACGACGTCGCGGTGGTGATCCCGGCTGCGCTCACGGTAGCGCTTCTCGCGCAGGCAGAGCCAGAGCAGCGGCGCGAATTCCGCCTGGATGCGCAATTCTTCCCGCACGAGGCGCGCGGACTGCGACAGCGCCGCGATCTCGAGCCGGAAGGTGCCCTCGCCCCGACGGCTCGACGGCTCAGCGTCGATGTCGACGGCGTCGATGGTGGCCTCGAGGTGCTCGATGTCGTCGGGCGTCGAACGGTCGGCCGCGATCTCGGCCGCCATGGCCGCGATCGCCGTGTAGTGCACGCCCATGTCACGCAGCTCCACGCGCGAGAGCGAGGTGACCCGCTCGGTCAGCCACGCCCCCCGCGACCCGCTCGACGTCACGAAGCTGCCGCCGTCTCTGCCTCGACGTGTCTCGACGAGACCCTTCTCGCGCAGGGCGACGAGCGCCTCCCTGGCCGTGACGGTCGCCACGCCGAGCTGGCTCGCCATCTGCTGCTCGCTCGGCAGGCGCTCGCCATGCGCGAGCAGACCGAACACGATGGCATCCGTCAGCCGCTGTTCTACGAGCCCCGCCCTGCCGGCGACACCGAGCGGCGCGAACACTGCCGCCCGCGCGGCGGTGCTCGGATGGATCGACTGGGGCATCGTGCTCTCCTGAGTGCTTGCGCAGTTCTGTGTCACGACCGTAACATCACGAGCATCCATTAGACATCTGGTTCCAGATGTTTAGAGTATCGGGCAGTGACGACGGTCAGGCAGGCGGTCCACATGGCGACATCGAGCACACCGGCGATCAGGCTGACGGGGCTGACGCGCACGTTCGGCGCGATCACGGCCGTCGACGCCCTCGACCTCGACATCGCCGAGGGGGAGTTCTTCGCCATGCTCGGCCCGTCGGGCTCGGGCAAGACGACCGTTCTGCGGCTCATCGCCGGCTTCGAGCTTCCGACCGCGGGAACCGTCGAGCTCTTCGGGCGCGATGTCACCACCCACGCGCCCTTCGACCGCGACGTCAACACGGTCTTTCAGGACTACGCCCTCTTTCCCCATATGACGGTGCTCGAGAACGTCGCATACGGTCTCCGCGTGCGGGGGATGGGCAGACGTGAACGCACCGCGATGGCGCAGCAGGCGCTCGACTCCGTGCGGCTCGCGGGATTCGGCGACCGTCGACCCGCCCAGCTCTCGGGCGGGCAGCGTCAGCGGGTGGCCCTCGCGCGGGCGACCGTCGTGAAGCCCAAGGTGCTGCTGCTCGACGAACCCCTCGGCGCCCTCGACCTCAAGCTGCGTGAGCAGATGCAGGTCGAGCTCAAAGAGATCCAGCGGTCGCTCGGCATCACGTTCATCTTCGTCACCCACGACCAGGAGGAGGCGCTCACCCTCAGCGACCGCATCGCCGTCTTCAACAACGGGCGGATCGAGCAGCTCGGCACCCCCGCCGAGATCTACGAGTCGCCGCGCTCACCCTTCGTCGCATCCTTCGTGGGCACCTCGAACATCTTCGACGCCGCTGCCTCGCAGGCCCTTCTGGGCCGTGACGGCACCAACTCCCTCCGGCCGGAGAAGATCGCGCTCGTGGCCGAGGACTCGCCGGCGACGGATGCGGCCGACGTGTCGCTGCCCGGCGTCGTGGCCGAGGTGATCTACCTCGGCACCAGCACCCGCCTGCTGGTGCGGCTCGACGCGGGAACGGTCGTGAGCGTGCTCGAGCAGAACACCACCGCGAGCACCTCCCGCGACCGACGTGGCGAGCGAGTGATCGTGCGCTTCGCGAGCTCCGACCTCGTCGCGCTCGAGGCCGCCCTCGTGGCCTGATCTCCCGCTGTCGCACCACCCACCGATTGGAGAATGCAATGTATCGCACCACAGCACACCGGCCGGCGCTCGTCGCCGGCATCGCGATCGTCTCGGTCGCCCTGCTCGCCGCCTGCGGAACCAGCAACGGTTCCTCTGACTCGGGGGCACAGGAGAAACTCGAGGAGCTCGGGGAGTTCGAGGGCGCCGTCTCGATTCTCGCCTGGCCCGGCTATGTCGAAGACGGCAGCAACGACCCCGAGGTCGACTGGGTGAGCCCGTTCGAGGAGGAGACGGGATGCGAGGTCACGAGCAAGACCTACGGCACCTCCGACGAGGCGTTCAGTCTGATGAAGACGGGTGACTACGACGTCGTGGCCGCGTCGGGCGACGCCAGCCTGCGCCTCGTCGCGGCCGGCGATGTCGCGCCGGTGAACACCGACCTCATCCCCAACTACGAGGGCATCTACGAGTTTCTGAAGATGCAGTCGTGGAACAGCGTCGACGGCGAGTCGTACGGCATCCCGCACGGCTACGGCGTCAACCTGCTGATGTACAACACCGACGAGGTGACTCCGGCTCCGACGTCGTGGTCTGTGGTGTTCGACGGCTCGTCGGCCTACGCGGGCAAGGTGACCGCCTACGACTCGCCGATCTACATCGCCGACGCGGCCGTCTACCTCATGGCCACGCAGCCCGACCTCGGCATCGAGAACCCCTACGCCCTCGACGAGGAGCAGCTCGCCGCCGCGGTCGACCTGCTCAAGGCCCAGCGCGCGAACGTGGGCGAGTACTGGAGCGACTACCTCAAGGAGATCCAGGCATTCGAGTCGGGCGACTCGGTGGTGGGCACGACCTGGCAGGTCATCCAGAACTCGGTGACGACGGGCAACACCGCCGTCGTGCTGCCGGAGGAGGGGTCGACCGGCTGGTCGGACACCTGGATGATCGCGTCTGAGGCCGAGCACCCCAACTGCGCCTACGCCTGGCTCGACTACATCGCGAGCCCGGAGGCGAACGCGCAGGCCACCGCCTACTTCGGAGAGGCGCCGTCGAACCAGGCGGCGTGCGAGTTCCGCGACGACTGCGAGGCCTACCACGCGGGCGACGAGGAGTATGCGGCGCAGGTCTGGTACTGGTCGACCCCGATCGCGGAGTGCCTCGACGGGCGCACCGACGTGGAGTGCACCGACTACTCGGCCTGGACGACCGCGTGGTCGGAGATCAAGGGATAGCCCACCCTCATGCCGCTGACGACGGACGCCTCACGGGCGCCATCGACAGAGCGTGCCGGGGCCGTTCCCGAGCGGACGACCCCGGCACGCAGGCTGTCGGTGTTTCTCAACACCCACGCGCGAGCCCGGCTCGCGCTGCTGCTCACGGTGCCGCTCACCTGGCTCGTGCTGGTCTACGTCGTGGCGCTGGCCGCCCTGCTGGTCACCGCGCTGTGGACCGTCGACAGCTTCACCGGGGAGATCACCCAGACCTGGACGCTCGACAACATCATCACCGTGCTCACCGGGGCGCTCTACCAGACGGTGACCGTGCGCACGATAGCGGTCGCGGTGCTCGTGACCCTGATCGACATCGTCGTGGCCCTGCCGATCGCGTTCTTTATGGCGAAGGTCGCGTCGCCGCGGCTGCAGCGCATCCTCGTGATCGCCGTTCTGATGCCGCTGTGGGCCAGCTACCTCGTGAAGGCCTACGCGTGGCGGTCGGTGCTCTCCGAGGGAGGGGTCGCCGACTGGGCGACGGGCGGCAACTCGCCGGGATTCGGCCTGCCGGCGACCGTGCTCACCCTCTCCTACCTGTGGCTGCCCTACGTGATCCTGCCGATCTATGCCGGACTCGAGCGGGTGCCGAACTCGCTGCTGGAGGCCTCGAGCGACCTCGGCGCGTCGACCGTCACGACCCTGCGTCTCGTCGTCCTGCCGCTGCTCTGGCCGGCGATCATCGCCGCGTCGATCTTCAGTTTCTGCCTCTCGCTCGGCGACTACATCACCGTCAACATCGTCGGCGGCGCCAACCAGTTGCTCGGCAACCTCGTCTACACGAACGTCGGGGCGGCGAACAACCTGCCGCTCGCCGCGGCCATCGCGCTTGTGCCCATCGTCATCATCTTCGTGTACCTCGGCGTCGTGCGGCGCACCGGCGCCCTCGAGAATCTGTAGGTGCGACCGTGAGACTGAGCAGAACCACGCGGGTCGCCCTCGGCACGGTCACGGTCGTGATCCTCGCTGTCGTCTACCTGCCGCTCGGCGTGGTGTTCGTCAACTCGTTCTCGACGAGCCGCAACCTCGCCTGGCCGCCGCCCGGGTTCACCCTCGAGTGGTGGGGGCGGGCGTTCCGCAGCCAGGGCGCGCTCGAGGCGCTGGCGACCAGTGTGCAGGTGGCGCTCGCGTCGACCGCGATCGCCCTCGTTCTCGGCACCCTCATCTCGCTCGCCCTCCAGCGGCACTCGTTCTTCGGACGTGAGGCGGTGAGCCTGCTCGTGATCCTGCCCATCGCGCTTCCCGGCATCGTCACCGGCATCGCACTCAACAACGCGTTCCGCACCATTCTCGACGTGCGCCTCGGCATCATGACGATCATCGTGGCGCACGCCACCTTCTGCATCGTGACCGTGTTCAACAACGTGCTCGCCCGGCTGCGCCGCACCGGCACCAACCTCGAAGACGCATCGGCCGACCTCGGGGCCGGGGTGTGGACCACCTTCCGGCTGGTCACATTTCCGCAGCTGCGGTCGGCGCTCTTCGCCGGCGGCCTGCTCGCGTTCGCCCTCAGTTTCGACGAGATCATCGTGACGACCTTCACCACCGGTTCGGGCGTCACGACCCTGCCGATCTGGATCCTCGACAACCTGTTCCGCCCCAATCAGGCCCCGATCGTGAGCGTCATCGCGGTGGTGCTCGTCGCCATCTCGATTGTGCCGATCTACATCGCTCAGCGCATCGGCGGGGCCGAGCAGATTCAGAAGTAGCGCCGGCCGCCGGGCGGGTTCGATGTCGGCGGTCGCGGCTACAGTCGCCGCGTGAGAAACCATGGCTGAGCCGGTCGACGCCTGGTGGGCGCGCCGCCAGTGGTCGAAGGGCGCCGCCGTGCCCTATCCGATCGGCACCTACCGTGGCGACTGGGAGCGGTATCCCGTGCTCATCCGGCAGTACCACCCCGAGTTCAACGGCGGCATCACCCTCACCCAGATCCCCCCGCTGGCCGAGGTGTTGCTGGTCTGGCAGTGCGACGCGGGGCACACCTTCGTCGCGACCCCCGAGGAGCAGCGCAATCGCCCCGGGCGCGAGCGGCGGCGCTCGTCCTGGTGTCCCGACTGCGCGGCGCTCGCGGTGCGACGGCGGGCTCCGCTGGCCACGGCACCCGAGAGCGGGCTGCCGCCCTACGCCTGCGGGCATCCGTGTGACCCCGACCGCATCGAGGCGGGCGACGACGACCGCTGCTACTTATGCCGCCGGCTCGACGGGTCGGCCGTGACCCGCGAGCAGCTGCTGGCGATCGTCACCCCGGGGCAGCACGATCTGCTCGCGGGCGAGACGGGCACCGCGCGCGCATACCGCTGGGTGTGCGCCCGCGGGCACGGCACCTGGGAGTCGACGGTGGAGCGGATGCTCGACGGGCGCCGGTGCCGCGTCTGCCGCAATGCCGCAGCGGGTGCCGACCGGGTCGCAGTGGGGGAGGCGTTCCTGAGCGCGCTCGCCCCGAAGCCCGCATCGCAGGTCGAGGCCGACCTGCGGCAGCGCGTGGCCGAGCGTTTCAACTTCGACCTCGGCAACAACGCGATCCGCGTCGCCAAGCCGTTCTTCAACAACCTCGAGGTCTGGCCCGACATCGTCGTTCCCGAGCTGCGCGTCGCCATCGAGTACGACAGCGTCGGGCGCCACGGCCTCGAGCACGTGGGGCGCCACGAGGAGAAAGACGTCAGGAAAGACCGGATGCTGCGTGCCGTCGGCTGGGAGGTGGTGCGGGTGCGCACGGGCCGTCTGCAGCCCCTCGGCCCCCACGACCTCGTCGCGTCGTCGGTCTCGCACCGGCTGATCGAGCGGCTCGACGACGAACTCGCGCTGATCGCCGGCGAGCTCATCGTCGCGTCGTATCGGCGGTGACGGCCCGGAGGTAGACTGCTCTCGAACACGGGAGTCCGGTGAGCCGGGCTGAGAGGAAGCTAACCGAAGCTTCGACCGTCGAACCTGATCTGGATCATGCCAGCGCAGGGAGGCAATCTCGCAGAGACCTATTCTCTGAGGCCCGTGCCCTCTTTTCAGCGAATGAAAGGGCACGATCAGTGCATACACGCAACAAGAAACTAGCCGCGGCGGGCGTCCTGCTCGCCGTCGGCCTCGCCGTGAGCTCGTGCGCGAGCGACGCGGCACCCGGAGCAGCGTCGGAGACGCTCGTTCTCGTCACCCACGACTCGTTCACCCTGAGCGAGGGCACCCTCGCCCAGTTCACCGAGGAGACCGGCATCGAGGTCGAGGTGCAGGCGCTCGGCGACGCGGGCGAGCTCGTGAACAAGCTCGTGCTCACCAAGAACTCGCCGCTCGGCGACGTCGTCTTCGGCATCGACAACACCTTCGCGAGCCGCGCGGTGAACGAGGGCGTCCTCGCCGACTACGCCTCGAAAGACCTGACCGACGCCGAGGCGCAGTACCTCCTGCCGGCGGGCAGCGGGCTCGAGCAGCTCACCCCGATCGACAACGGCGACGTGTGCGTCAACGTCGACCACGAGTGGTTCGCCGAGGCCGGCATCGACGAGCCGGTCACCCTCGACGACCTGGTAAAGCCCGAATACGCAGACCTCTTCGTGGTTCCCGCCGCGAACTCCTCGTCTCCGGGCCTCGCCTTCCTCCTCGCCACCATCGCCGCCTTCGGCGAGGGCGAGGCGGGCGGCGACGGCTGGCAGGGCTACTGGTCGAAGCTGGTCGACAACGGGGTGAAGATCGACGCGGGGTGGAGCGACGCCTACTACGTCGACTTCTCCGGCCCGTCGAGCGAGGGCGACCGTCCGCTCGTCGTCTCCTACGCGTCGAGCCCGCCCTTCGAGGTGCAGGAGGGCGACACCGAGGCCCCCACCGGCGCGCTGCTCGACACCTGCTTCCGCCAGACGGAGTACGCGGGCGTCATCGCCGGCACCGAGAACACCGCGGGCGCCGAGAAGCTCGTCGACTTCCTGTTCTCCACCACCGTGCAGAACGACATCCCCGAGAGCATGTACGTGTTTCCGGTGAACGCCGCGGCCACCCTGCCCGAGGGCTGGAGCGAGTACGCGGCCATCGCCGAGAACCCGTTCGTGGTCTCGCCCGACGACATCGACGCGGGCCGCGAGGCCTGGCTGACCGAGTGGGCGGCGATCGCCACACCGTGACCCGACCGCGACAGGCACGACCGACACCGGGCACGATCACAGCGATCGTGCTCGGTGCGGGCGTGCCCCTCGCCTTCGTCGGGATCTTCTTCGCCTGGCCGGTGCTCGCCATGGTGGGCCGCGGGCTCTTCGTCGACGGCACCCTCGACCTGGGCGGCTTCGGCGACGTGCTCACCCGGCCACGCACCCTGCGTCTCGTCGCCCTCACGATCGGGCAGGCGGCACTCGCCTCGGTGATCTGCGTGCTGCTCGGGCTTCCGATCGCGCACGTGCTCTACCGTCTCCGCTTCAGGGGCCGACGGATGCTTCGCGCCCTGGTCGTTCTGCCCTTCGTGTTGCCCACGGTCGTGGTCGGCGTCGCGTTCCGAACGCTGCTGCGCGACGGCGGCCTACTCGGCGGCCTGCGGCTCGACGGCACCTTCGCGGCCATCATGCTCGCCCTCGTCTTCTTCAACGTGGCCGTGGTGGTGCGCACGGTCGGCAACACCTGGGAGGGCCTCGACTCCCGGCAGGAGGAGGCGGCGCGGGTTCTCGGCGCCGGCCCCGTGCGGGTGTGGTTCTCGGTCACCCTGCCGCGGCTCGCCCCCGCGATCACCTCGGCAGCATCCATCGTCTTCCTGTTCTGCTCCACCGCGTTCGGGGTGGTGCTGGTTCTCGGCGGATCCCG